>Ga0129317_1000022_pt1 | contig 227779 bp, 174 predicted proteins | sample Cm1ome_FD_94430 | JGI IMG/M metagenome (GOLD analysis project Ga0129317, IMG submission 94430) | Eastern black-and-white colobus group fecal microbial communities from Wisconsin, USA - Cm1105 metagenome | ecosystem: Host-associated > Mammals > Digestive system > Large intestine > Fecal...
TGCGTGATGTCGAGCCTTTCCGCTCAGGCGAAAAATGGGGACTGAGGCTTGACGGACGGGTGATAGTGCCTCCCATCTACCGTAACATCAAGAATCCTGTGGGTGACTATTGCGCCGTGGAGCTGTACCCGCAGCAGTGGGGCGTAATCCAGATTGACGGTAAAGTGATAGTGGATACATGCTATCACGATGTGGACATTAAGAAGAACGGAACAGCTAACCTGACCATATTCCCTGGTAAGACTATTAAAATGAATTTGGGAAAATAGCATGTATTTGTTCTCCCATGGCATTGTGAATATTTTTCTCTGCTCATGCTTAGCGAAAATTAAAAAGACGAGATACATCCTTACTCTGGATGTATCTCGTCTTTTGACGGTAACGGTTTCCAACCATCGCCGTAAGTGTCGTAGGCATCGGTGATGACCACAAACGCCTGCGGGTCTGCCTCTTTCACAACTTGTTTTACGCCAGCCGCCTCTTTTTGTTTTACGACTAAAAAGAGCATCTCTTTGTCGGCTTTGGTGTAGAGTCCGCTGCTCTTGATGATGGTTGCGGTGCGGTCCATATCGTTCAGGATGAAGTCGTGGAGCAACGTCATGTTCTTGTCGCTGATTACGAATATCAGTTTGTCGTCCTTTGCACCGTTGATGACGTAGGCGATGACGCGGCTGATGATGTAGATGGAGATGAGCGAGTAGAACGACAGGTGCCATGAGGGCTGTGTAGTGTCGCCGGCAGTGCCAAGTCCGAAGCCGATAACCACGAGTCCGAACGACACTACAAGTCCGTCGACCATGAGGATGGCATTACTGAAGCGTATGCCGAAGTATTTTTGCAGAATCATTGCCACGATGTCGCTGCCGCCCGTGGTTGCCTGACATCTTACAACCATACCGCCGCCAATGCCGATAATCACTGCACCGATGATGCAGGTGAGCATAAGATGCTGGGTCATGTCCATGCTGCCGCCGAGCAGCTGCGACGGGTCGAGTGTCTGGAGAGCCTCCTTGGTGGGGTAGGCGAGTGCCGACATGAGGTTCATTATAGCAGGGGTGGTGAGTGCTGCCACGATGGTGCGTGAGCCGAGCTTGGAGCCGAGCAGCAGTACGGAAAGCACGAGCAGCGGTATATCAAACATATATCCAAACGTACCCACCTGCACACCTGGGAATATGTTGTGCATTACGATGCTTGCGCCGTAGACTCCACCGGGGACAATGTTGTAGGGGTTGATAAAAAACACATAGCCTGCCGCCATTATCGTGCAGCCGGCAAATATCCCAATCCAGCTTTGCCACCAGCGCAGACTAAGCATCGGTGCCATCAGTCTCTGTAACTTTTCTGCCATAAATGATAAGTTTTGTGTGCAAAGGTACGGAAAAAAATGAAGAATGAAGAATGAAGAATGAAGAATTTTGCTAAATAATATAAATATTTATGCGAAAATTATGTAAATGAAGAATGAAGAGTGAAGAATGGGCTGCGCCGATGTGTGCGAATGGAAAATGAAGGGTATGGAAGAGTGAAAAATGAAAGCTGAATTTATATTGCGCAGCAAGATTCTTCATTCTTCACTCTTCATTCTTCATTTTCAAATCAGTTTGTCAAGGTCGAGCGATACTCCGAGCGACCACGATGTTCCTGTGGTTGGGGCAGAGTTCCAGTGATATACCTTGGGACGATAGTTGAGCAGGTTGTCAACTATGAGGTTGAGCCTTATTCCTTGTGCTATGTCCTGCTGCAATGTGAATTTCCACAGCGAGTAGGCACCGTCGGTGTCGAGCTTTGTTTGGGGTGCTGACAGGAACCGTCCTGATATGGCGGCGTTGAATCCGTAGGCACTGCAAAGCTGTTTGCCGTAGTCAATGCGCCATGTGGCAGTGTGCGGACGTGGCTGTGAGAACTGCGACTCCACGGTGTTGCCGCTTGTGTGCAGATAGTTGTAGCTTGCCTTCAGCCCGAGTCCCATGTCAGAACGGTACTGCACGTTGAAGTCGATGCCCGACACGGTCACTCCGTCCTCATTGCAGTATATGGCACCCTCCTCACGGGTGTCGTCGCCGGCAAAGTCGGTGGTGGTGATACGGCGGTTGTACTTATTCATATAGCCAGTAAGTGTCATGCTGTAGCTGCCGCCAAGTGTACCCTCGGTCTTGCCGTAGTGTTCCAGCGCAACGTTCCAGTTGTGGCTCTTCTCGGGCTTCAGATCGGGATTGCCGTAAATCATCTGTATGCCAGCCATGTCGAAGTTCATGTACATCTCCTTCAGGGTGGGGGCACGGAAGCCTCCGGCGTATGTCGCCCTTACCGAGAATCCCGTCCATTTCAGCATTGCCGCCAGACGTGCCGTGGTGGCGCTTGCGCTGGAGTTGGAGAAATAGTCGTGGCGCAGGCTTGCCATTACGTTGAGTCGTTTTGCGGGATTGTAGTCAAACTGCGCAAAGGCGTCGACAGAGTACTGGCTCTTAGCGCCGTTGTCGGTGAACTGATAGGTGGTGAGGTAGTCGTGCATGTAGTCGGCACCCACGGTGAGAGTGTTGGCACCTAACGGCAGGTTGTAGAGCGCATGAGCCACGTGTTGGCGGTTGCTGTAGTCGTGGTCGTGAGTGCGCTGGCCGGCAACATAGCGCGCCTTGTCGTATTGGTCGTAGGCGTAGGAAAGCTCAAGATTCTGACCTTTCCCGAAATCAAGCATCCCCTTCAGACCGCCGCTGTAACCGTTGTAATGGTCGGTGTAGTTCGCACGGTCGCTTTCGCGGGCAAAGTATCCTCCGCGGGCTATGAACTTTAGTTTGTCGGTGGCTTTGAACACCAGTCTCTCCTTGGCGTTGAGGGTGTTGCCGCCCCATACGTTGTGTATGTCCGACTCGGTGTCGAAGGCATCGGTGAGGTTGATTGTCTCAACCGATGTGTACTGCACGCTGGTCTGCGAATTCCATTTGCCGCTGTTGAAGCTCACCGAACCGCCGTGACGCCATTCCTTACCTGCACTGCGGTAGCGGGTGTTGACGTTTGCCGTCCATGGCTCGCTGCTCTCACGCGATATAATGTTCACTACTCCAGCCACGGCATTGGCTCCGTAGAGTGCTGATGCCGCACCCTTCACCACTTCTATGCGCCCAACGTTGTCGAGATTCAGACGGTTGTAGTCAACATTATCCATCGTCTCGCCTGCCATACGCTCGCCGTCGACGAGAAACAGCACGGCATTGCCGCCGAATCCGTTCATGTTGAGCGAAGTCTCCTGACTCATGGCATAGCTGAACTCCAGTCCGGGCAGTTCCTCGGTGAGCAGGTCCTGTATGTTGGTGGCATCGGCTTTCTTGATGTCGTCGGCTGTAATCAGACGGGTCACAACCGGCGCATCTTTCAGAGCCTTGGGTGTTCGTGTGCCCGTAACCACCACCTGCTCCAACGCTGCGGCATCGGGGGTGAGTCTTATGGTGTGCTCTGTGGCACCAGCCTTCAGAATCACCGTCTCGGTGCGGAAGCCTATGTACGACACCTGCAGGTTGACCGCCGGTGTTGTTGGAATCGTAATCTTAAACGTTCCGTTGGCATCGCATACGGCAGTGGCAGAGTTCTTGCCCACTGCCTTTATCACAGCTCCGGGGAGTGGGGCGCCCGAATCATCGAGCACCCTTCCCGTAACTGTTTTTGTGGCTGGGGCAGCATTTAGCTGCAGCTGCGCCAGACACAGTGTTATGACAAGTGCTAAAAGGTGTTTTACCATGCAGAGTTATTTTTTTGTTGCCTTAAACGTGTTGATCATCGGCATTGGCATGGCACCATACTGCAACTGGAAGCTGATGGTTAAAGTGTTGTTGGCGAAGGTGCCCTGCAGAGTGCCAGAGTAAGCCTTGCCGGCGTCGGTGGTACCGCTGAACTGGGTCGGGGCTATAGTGTAAGAGCCGTCGGTGCCGCTGACCTTCACACCTTTGATGTCCATTGCAGGCACAGCCATCGGCGGATTGCCGTATGCCGAGATGTTGATGTCAAGAGCATCGTCACTGGTGGCTTTCAGCGTAAAAGTGATGTTCTCGAAGGTGCTCTCCTGTCCCATTACTGTGCAAGTCATGTCGGATGTGTAGACACCCTCGATGCTCTTGGCTGCTCCCGGTGCTGCCTGCGGCTCATCGTCGTCGCTGCACGCTGTTACTGTCATTGTCAAACTCATCACTGCCATCATCATGGCAAACATTGTCTTAATTGCTTTCATTGTCTTTAAATTTTTTGGTATTGTTAATTAATAATTTTTTTTATTGGGCTTATTGGGCTAATAGGGCATATTGGGCTAATAGCCATTCGCTGAACACTATTCCGGCACATATATTATCTCGCCGTTGTCCAGCTGATAGGCTATGCCCACTTTCTTGCCTTTCTTGCCGTCGCGCTGGCTTTGGTCTTCCGAGGGAGTGTAGCGGTTTATCTTGTTGCCCTCCTTCGATATAATCTCCATGTTGTCCTTGCCTGGATTTTTCACCATGGTGAAGTCGTCCTTGCTGAACATTTCCGTCATGTTGAATCGTGTGACGAGAGCCACCATGAGAGCTACGGCAAACACCATTGCCACGTCGAAGAGGTTGCTCACCACGCTCATTGCGTCATCGTCGTCGGCATGCGCCAGGCGGTTGTTTCTTCTTTTTCTCATAATCCTGCGGTTGCGTTTTGTTGATTATTCCTCTATCAGGTCGGCTACGAACTCAAGGTTGCTCATGTCCTCGGTGTGCCAGCGGCTCTTTGCCTGCTTGGTGACGAAGCCGATGGCTGCTGAAAACAGTCCTACAACGGTGGTGGCAAACGCCACCTGCATGTTGTATGCCATCGAGGCGATGTCGCCGGTTGACAGTCCCACGAGCGCAGGTCCCATTGGTATGAGCGTTCCCATCAGTCCCAGCATTGGTCCCATCTTGAGCAATGTGGTGGACAGCGACATGTCTTTCTCGGAAAACTGCGCATACTGGTCGAGCAGACGGTTCACCTGAGCCTTGCTATGGCGAGCCTCCACAATCTTTGTGATGTATGCCACGGACACTGCCGACTTTGCCTTTGGCAGGCGTGCTGCTATGTCGTCCACGTTTTCACGGGTTGTGGTGTCGAGCACCGTGCGTATGGCAGCGCCCGTCTTTCTCATTGTGAGATACTGTCCGAAGAATCCGCCAAGCAACAGCAATGCGCGGATGAAAAACCATATCAACAACACTACCACCGGCACGAGCAGACCCGTGGAAATCCAAAACAATACGTCTGAAATGTAGTTCATTTTTCTTTTTCTTATTTTTGTGGTTTTACTTATTTCTTAATCAGTTTTTCGCTCAGTTTCCTGCTCCTTATGTTGTAAAGCAGCCAGCCTGTAGCCATACCTGCCGCAACGAGAGCTATGACGCCTGCGAGTGAGCGGAGGTTGGTGCTGTCGACACCTGCCACTGCCGTGCGCCCGTTGACCGTTGCCACGATGCCCATGAGTCCTGTGAGCACATGCACGAGGAAGAGCAGTTCGAGCCTTATTTCATACTCGGGCAGAAGGCTGCGCAGCCCGAACGCTGCAACCGGTATCACCACAGCCACAGCGGCCCCGAGCATCCATGCCACCCACTGGAAGTCGACTCCGGGCAGCATGAATATCAGCGTCACCAACGTGGCAAACATCACGGGAAAGACGAGCAGTCCCGGAAAATATTTGAGGAAGGTGAACGCCATGCGGCTGCGTCGGCTCACGTGGGCGCTGGTGGCTATGTTGACGTGCATGATGCAAAAGAACATCGTAAAGGCAACATCAATGCTCATCAACACAGCCATATTCAGCATCAGCTGTCCGTCGGCAAGCCACGCCGCAATCATTGCGCGCGACTGCTCGATGGCGTAGCGCCACGACATGGCTGTGAAGAACATCATCACCACTGCCATTGCCATGATGGCGCGTACTCCGTGGAAGGTCTGTTTCAGGAGAAACCCGAAGCAGGTGAGACACATTATCAATAGAACGATATATTCCATTTTTCTTTTTTTATTGTTTCAATTTATGAAGTTAAGGGGAGTTAGAAGGAGGTGTCCAAGCTTTTGCGCCTGCGGCGAATCAGCACCACGATGGCAATGACCGCCACTATTGCTATTGCAGCCACGAGCACGCCGCTCACCACAGCCTTGGTCTTGTTGCTGTCATCGTTGAGCGTCTCTTTCTTCATCACCGTGCTCTTCTTGCCGTCGGCGAGCTGCTCCTGACGGATGTTCTCAACGTTTACCTGATATTCGCGTGCCGAGGCGGCATCGGTCTTAGAGGCAATAAACTGGCGCAGCTTGGCGTTGTCGCACACGAATCCCGAACATGAAGGCTTGTGCTTGTTGACCATCTCCACGTGCAGGCGTGCTATGTCGGCGGTCTGCTGCGGAGTGGCTTTCCACATCCCCTTGCGTATGGTCTCCATCATCACGGCGGTCATCTCCTCAAGTGCCGCAGGGCTCTGCTTTTCAAAGAACTCCTTTGTGCCGAGATTGTGCTTGTCCTTCACGTACACATTATATATCTCGTTCCACATGTGCTGGTCGATAGCCTTTGGCTTCATCACGTTCCAGCCGTAGGTGTTGGTCACGATTTCGGCAAATGTGCCTGCGCTCGATGCGCCGCCCTTCATCTTCTCACGGATGTATGCGGGGTTGAATATGGTGGTGCGGCTCTCCACGCCTATAGCCTCCTTCACCTCCTGCATTCTCATGTTCTGGTGGTTGCGGTAGTCGGCAAGATAGGCATCAGGGTCTTTGCCCGTGACGTTGCGCACGGCAAGGTTCACTCCGCCCATAAACTCATATACGTGGTCGAGGCTCAGTGCGCCCCATGTGTTGCTCTGGCGCGGCTGCACCACTACGTCGGTGCGGGTGAGGGCAGCCTCGAAGGCATCCTTGCGCACGCTCTCCCAGTTTTTGTCGTCGCCGTAGTAGGCACCCATGTTGTTGAGGTACACCTCGGCTATCTGGCTTTCCTTGTCCCAGCGGTCGCCGGCGGTCACCATCGACTGAATGCCTGTGCCGTAGTTGCCGTTCACTCCTCCGAACACACGGAACATACTTACCTCGCGTGCCTCCTTTGGCGACATTCCTTTTTCCACGAGCAGGCGCTCCGATTCGGTGACACCCGCCTTTACGAGGTTCTCATATTTATCATCACTGGCATTGGCAGCCATCGCTATGGCACGGTTGACGAGGAACAGCCGTGAGGCTGCAAGGTCGCGCAGCTGTCCGCTGGTCTGCACCACCACGTCAATTCTTGGTCTGCCAAGCTGGCTCGACGGAATCAGCCTTATGTCGGCGACACGTCCAAAGGCGTCTCTCACAGGCTCCACGCCAAGCATATAGAGCACTTGGGCGATGGTGGCGCCGCCAGTCTCGATGAACTCGCTGCTCCAGAGAGTGTAGCTCACCTTACGGGGATATTCTCCGTTGTGGCGCTCGCGATACATCTTTATTGTGTTGTCGCATAATTCCTTAGCCTTGTCCCATGCGTCCTCGGTTGGAGTGTTCTCCACGTTTATCGAGTAGAGGTTTCTGCCAGTTGGCAGAGCATTGGGATTCACTATCGGGTCGCCGCCGGGTGTAGGGGCGGTGTAGCCTCCGTTGAGGGCGTTTATCATTGATGCCATCTCCATGCGTGGACTTTCGGCGAGCGCATCCGAGTAGGCTTTTACGTTTTTCAAGGCGTGCTCCACGGCAGTGATTGCCTGTGCCAGCCTTATCTCACTGCGGCTGAAGCGCGGTGCGCTGGCTTTCTTGGCTGCGGGTTTCTTAGCTCCCTTTTTAAGTGATTCCTTATACCATTTCTGCTCGTTGCGGATGGCTGTCATCATCTTCTCGGGGAAACGGCCGCTCTGCTCCATCTTGTCGAACACAGCCTTGCTCAGCTGTGGAATCTTGCCGTGGCGAGGCAGGCGCATCTTGCGCAGTTCGCTTACGGTGAGCTTCTTCTGCGATTCCTGCATCTGGGGCTTGCCGCTCTTGGCTCCCATCTTCTCTGCCATCTGCATCATCATCATTATAGGGTCGGGGGCAGCCTGCATTGCCTCCACCTCGCGCGCCATCTTGAGTTCGGCGGCAGTGATGCCGGCTGTGCGGCAAATCTCCTCGTCGGTCATGTTGCCTCCGGCAGCCATGAGACGTGTCACTATAGCCTTTGCCTTCTCAACATACTGGCGGTTGAAGGTCTGCTTATGCTTCTCGGCGTTGCCGTCGGCTCTGCCTTTCAGTTTGTCGATGCCGAGCAGTCCGAATGCTATCGGGTCGGTGGTCATGGCAAACACGCTTGTGCGTATGTCAGCTTGACTGTATGCCTCGCCCATGGTGTAGAGCTGTCCTGTAATCTTCTCGTTGGCAAGTTCCTCGGCGAAACTCTCCACACGCTGTATGTCGTCGGCTGTGTAGGCAGCTTTCTTCGAGAGACCAAGCTCGGCTGCAATCTCCATTTTGTCGGTGAGCTGTTTCACCTTCTGTGCGGCAGCCGCATTGGGAGCCTTGTTATATGAGTCGATGGCATCGTTGAGCTGACGGTAAGTGTTGCGCAGCTCGCTCTCGCGGAACGGCGGAGTGAGATAACTCTGAATCTGAGCGTAGGTTCTGCGCTTGGCAATCATAGCCTCGCCCACGTTGCCTATGGTGTAGACGTAGTAGTGGGGCAGGGTGCCGATGAGGCGGTCGGGCCAGTCGTTGGAGTCGAGCGCAGCCTGCTTCCGCGGAGTGTACTCTAATGAGCCGTGGGTGCCGAAGTGTATCAGCGCATCGGCGTTGAACGCATATCTTGCGTAGAGATACGATGCGATGTAGGTGTGGGGCGGAGCCACGTTGGTGCCGTGGATAATCTTGAACGAGTCGTCGCCTGCGCCTGCCATCACCTGCGGCAGGAGCATCACGTTGCCAAACTGCAGGCGTGCCACTGCCAGACGACCGTCGGCTGTAGCCATATATTTGCCGGGGAATTCCCCGTTAATCTCGTTCATCTCCTTTATCTGTTGTGCAGAGAGCGCCTTGCCCGTCCATTCAGAATACTGGGCGGCGGTGACGAGAGCTGGATGTTGTGTCTTTATGAAGTTGGCGTAGGCTCCCTCGGCGTATGTTCCGAACACTGCGCCCTGTGCCATAATCATGCTTTCAAACTCTTTCACCGTGGCAGGCAGTCCGCTCACGTTGTAGCCTTCGCTGCGAAGCTGGCACAGGAAGTTGTAGAGCGATGGAATGACCTCCATGCCCGATGCCGTGAGAGAATTCTGACCAGGTCCCTTGAAATAATATACTACAATGCGCTTTTGGGCGTTTGACTTCTTCTGCAGAGTGATGTAGCGTGACACAGTCTCCACGAAGTCGTCCATGCGCCCGGGTATTCCGTAGGTCTCGCGCAGTCCGTCGTCGTTGGTGCGGTGACCGAACACCACAAACGGGCGTATGGCTCCGTCAATCTCGGGAGTTACGATGCTCTGCGACATGAAGCCTCCCGACATTCCCTGCTTGTCGTCGAGCCATTCGTCAACAAGGCGGTTTACGTTGACAGGCGAGAACAGCGGCACATTCTTCATCTTGAGAAACTCCACCATGTAGTCGCCCATTCTGCCGTGAGCCATGTTCACCACGGCGGCAACGTGGATTGAGTCGGCGTGCTTGCCGCCAATAAAAAGCTGAGGCTTGTTTACCCTGTACACGGTCATGCCCTTTTTCTCAAGTGCGCGGGTCATGTCGTCGGCTGCTCCCATGAAACCGGTGAGCATCACCTGAGGATTGCCCTCGTTGTAGAGACCGTGCTTTGAGAGAAAGGCATTGTATTCAGCCACAGAGTTGAAGCCAAGCTCCTCGCCGTCGGCATCATCGGGATTGTAGTGGGTGAGCAGACAGTCGGGACGTTCCTTCACCAGCTCAGGCTCGGGAGCGTTGAGCTTCTTGCCGTCGATAAACTTGCGTATGTAGGCAAGCATGCTGCGGTAGTTTGTTCTGCCGCCGTTGTCGAGATACTGCGAGATGAAGTCAACATCTACGCTGTCAACCGAACAGATGTAGTTGTCGGGATTGGTAGCCATGCGTGTGTAGACGGCAACCTTTTCCGCCTTCTCCTTCAGCATGGCACGCTGCTCCCTGGTGAGCTTCAGACCCATCGCCGTCACCATCACCATGTCGTAGTCGTCGAGGTTGGCAATGTCATCGGCACTTATCTCGCAAAGCTCAATCATGCCGTTGTCGTTGGCTTTCGAGATTTGTCCAAGCTCCGTCACCTGAAAGTTGAGGAAGGCAATCCTTGTGGTTGCTCCCCATGCCTGCCAGACTGCAATGCCGCCGATGACGGCTATTACCGCCACGGCGATGGCAAGCACTTGTTTTTTTCTGAGAGTTACTTTTCTTTTCATATTACTGATGTTCTTTTTACCTTTGTAATTTTCCGGGTGCAAAGGTATAAAGATTCAGTAATATCTGCAATACTCAAATTTTATGATTTTTTCGTGGGGGATAATGGCGAGGAATACCAACTCTTAATCATTTTTAGGTATTCCTGCGCACTTTCCAGCCGCTCCAGAGACACCACAGGCAGATGAAGCCTGCGAGGAAGATAAAAATATAGGTGGCTATGGCACCCATGTAGATGCGTCCGCTGTGCACCTCAAGCGCCACGTTCCACAGCGACATGGGAAGGTTGGCAAAACGTGCCGGCTGGCTGATGGCTGTGGTGCCGTCGTTGTAGTCCACGGCAAAGGCTCCGCATGCAAAATGGTTGCTGTAGCCCGAGATGGCTCTGTTGCCGAAGGGCGAGCCCGACTTCGGGGCAGCAGGCTTATGGGTGAAGAAGTCGGTGCAGGTGTTGCGCTGACGGTTCCACACATACATTCCGCTGAACGAGCCGCAGAGCCATTCATTGTCGGCGTTATGCTGCCAGACGTTCAGTCCCATGACGCTCACGGTGGGAGCATTGGTGATTTTCTCGGGTGTGGCGTCGAGCGAAGCCAGCGAGTAGAATCCCTCGGAAGTGGACAGCAGCCAGTCGCCGCACGCATCGTCGTATCTGAGCATGCGCAGCTTGTCGTTCCAGGCGTTTTGGGAGCCGTCGGTGGCTGTTCCGGGTATTGTGGGGATGCGGTTGGTTGCCAAAGGAATGAGCATCGGCGGTCGCAGACACCATCCTGTGAGCGCCACGAGCACGGTGAGCACAATGGTGTACATTCCAGCCTTGTCGTGAAGCAGAAAGCTCCATTTCAGCACCTTTTTCCCCTGTCTGCCTAACTGTTTCTTACACCTTTTTATATATATAGGCATAATCCAGTAGATGATGCCCGTGACGCAGAGCAGGATTAGAATGATGGCTACGGTATCGACAACGAGCTTGCCCACTGTGCCGAACAGCTCGCCGCTGTGCAGCAGCCACACAGTGCGGAAGGCGGAAATCTTTCCGTCATATCCTTTGGGAGTCTTGATGGTTATGCGCTTGAAGTCCTTGTATGGCGGCAGCGACATGTACACATGGCTGCGGCTTGTCACCAGCATTGTGTCGCCGTGCATGGTGAGGTCTGACAGCCGCTCATCGCCGTTTGTAGGAATCGTTATCCCGTGCCATCTGCCGTGTGCACCGTAGTGGTATAGCCCGAATGGTGACAGTGCAAACAGCTCGCCGCGTGCTCCCGTTGCCATCTGCCTTATCTGACGGTGGTCGGCACCGTCGGGCAGTCCGCTGTTGAAGTCGGTGAAGCCTGTTGCGGCAGAGTCGGTCATCCATATACCGTTGGCACCGTATGCAAGAATGTTTCCGTTGTGGGCTATGGTGCCTCTCAGCAGCCCTCCGTTCCAGTTGGAGTATTCATATCTTTGCGGCAGCAGGCTGCGCGATATGTCTATGTCCGCCACGGCGCCGCGGTGGTTGAGGATGATGCCCGAGATGCAAAACATAATAAGGAAGAAACTCACTATGAGTCCCGCCCATTTATGGTGTTTCCGCCATTTCCCGTGCTTGTTCTTTGTTGTGCTCATTCTGATTACTTTTTGAGTATAAATATCGGGATGCAAAGGTACAGATATTCCTCAACATCTGCAATACTCAAAAATAATGATTTCCCTGTGCGGCTTATGATTTTTAGCGGCGTGTCAATACCTAAAAACGAGTATTGTGTTTTGACCGTAAGTGTCTTTCCGCCTCAGTGGAATGCCGGCAGGCAGCTGGGGGGCCTTCGTGCCGCAGGTGATGTCGGCAGGCGCTGTCTCAATGCGTATCTCGTCGTACAGCTTGGCGTCGATGAATGCCGTGAGCACCTTTGCGCCGCCTTCCACGATGAGGCTCTGCACCCCTTCGCCGTAGAGCTGCTCCATGAGCTGGGGCAGGGGAGTAGTGCTGCGGAGCACGATGCGTTTGGGGTCGGGCCCACTCCAGCTGCGAACGGTAAGTTGCGGATGCTCGCGGTCGTCGGTGGTCTTGCCCACGAGTATTGCGTCCTCCTCAGCCCTGAGCTTGTGGCTCAGCATCTTGGTGAAACCGGTGGAGAAGGCGTAGGGGCGGAAGTTGTTGTCGATAAATCCGCTGCAGCTCTGCGCCCATTTCAGCAGGATGTAGGGGCGGCGACGGCTGTGGTAGGTGAAAAAACGCCTGTTCAGCTCTTTGCATTCCTCCTCCAGCACTCCCACGCACACCTCAATGCCTGCATCCGTTATCTTCTGTATTCCCTTGCCCTTTACCTTGGCAAAGGGGTCCACGCAGCCCACCACACATTTCCTCACTCCCTTCCTCACAATCAGGTCGGCGCAGGGAGGTGTCTTGCCGTAGTGTGCGCACGGCTCAAGGCTCACGTAGATGGTGGAGCCGGCGAGCAGATGCTCGTCTTCGGGGCGCACGCTTGCAAAGGCGTTCACCTCGGCGTGTCCCTCGCCGCAGCGCTGATGGTAGCCTTCGCCTATTATCCGTCCGTCTTCCGCCACTATCACTGCCCCCACCATGGGGTTGGGACGTGCGTTCTGCATTCCGTTGCGTGCCAGTTGCAGGCAGCGGCGCATATACATCCTGTCCTTTTCGGTTGTCCCCAGATTCTTTCCGCTTGTCTCCTGATTTCTCTCGGTTGTCTCCATTTCGTTTTCGTCAGTTGTGTCCTTACGCCAGTTTCCTTATAACTTTGCACGGGTTGCCCACCGCCAGACTGTCGGCTGGAATATCCTTCACCACCACGCTGCCTGCGCCTATCACGCAGCGGTCGCCGATGGTTACTCCAGGGCACACTATCACTCCGTTGCCCAGCCAGCAGTCGTCGCCGATGGTTATTGGGTAACAGGTCTCCACAGGCTCCAGCCGGTCGCGGTAGTCTATGGGGTGGTTGGGAGTCATCAGCTGGCTGTTGGGTCCAATCTTTGTCCTGCTTCCGATTGTTATCATGCCTCCGTCGAGGAATGTCGCATTATAATTAATAAAGGTGTTCTCGCCAATGCGTATGCCGTGACCGTGGTCGCAGTGGAACGGCGGGTTCACACACGATGTCTTTGGCAGTCCCGGTATCAGCTCCTCTATCACCTCGCGGTAGTCATCGTCACAGTTTGTCATTGTCTGCAGCCTGGCGCAGAGGCGGTTGGCATGCTCCACGCTCGCCAGTATCTCCTTGTCGTCGAAACGGTAAAGCTGTCCGTTTCTCATCTTCTCATATTCTGTCATAATGCTTTTTGTGGTAATCTTTTAAAACTGTCGGCAAAGGTACTAATAAAAAAGAAGAATGAAGAACGCAGCATGAAGAATTAAGAAAACTTAATTTTTCATTTGATTCGCACGAAAATTCTTCATTCTTCTTTTTTATTAGTACCTTTGTCGGGAATTCATTTAAAAACATAATATTATGGAAAAGGAACAGAAAAAAAACATGACTGCAGCGGAGACTCCAAAAGGGGATAACACCCAAACGCAGGCACAGCCCAAGAAAACCAATAGGACTTGGGAAGCAGCCAAGAGATTGAAAGGTAGTCTTATAGTGAACGACCCGGCATTTTTGTTGTAGCATGAGGTATTTGATTGATACAAATCAATAAGAAATAAAAGTTTAATGCAGACCAACATATATAAATTTGAAATAGCCTTGCAGTACCCCCCCGAATAGCCTCGGGAGGGTATTTTCATAGTTATCGGCGATGTGTGCCGGTGTGCGGTTGTTACCGTGCCTGGCGCGCATCGCCGCTTTTTTGTGCCCTGTAAATAACTCCTGATATTAAATAAAACCATAAATAATAAACTTTAAAAACAAAAACATTATGACAGAGAACAAGACAAGGAAGCCATACGAGAAACCGAGTATGGAAGTGATTAAGGTTGAGACTGCGAGCATTCTCGCGGGAAGCGGTCCCACCCCTGCCGGAGAGGACTGTACCTATAGCAATAGGTGGAGTAAAGGAGGTGAAGTAGATATAGATATGGAAGATATAAATCAATGAAGATGAAAACAAAGACATTATTTTATATGGCTCTCACGGCAGTGATGACTACTCTTGCCGCCTGCTCGCAGGACGATGAGCTGATGGATGCCGCACCAAAGCAGGCACAAATAGAGTTTGAAATCACTGACGGCGGATACGGCGGCGATGAGGCGACACGTGCCGTTGAGGATGGCTTCCGCACCAAGTTCGAGGCAAACGATGAGTGCGGACTGTATATCATAGATAATGGCGAATTCATAGCCGAAAACGTGAAGCTCACCGCCGAGGAAGGAGAGAACGGCATAACATGGAAGGCTGCCGACGGGGCTATAAGCGGTGTCACCGAAAACAGCAAATACTTCCTGTATTATCCTTATAGAGAGAACCTGGATCTGGATGCTCAACTGGGAGATGATGATACCAAAGTATTCGATAATTTCATTAATCCTACTTCACTTGGATATTGGACCTGGAGCGATCAGACCGCTTACGGTTACTACTCAGGCAGCGACCTGATGACTGCCAAAGGCACGGCAAGCACAGGAGCGGACGGAAAACTGAAGGTGTCCTTCTCCATGACCCACCGCATGGCTCTCGCCGTAATCGAAGTGCCGAAGACGGTGTATAAGTTCACCGGCACAAGCATTCCCGACTATACAGTGGCATCGTCGGTGGATTTCAGCGGCAGTGACTACAAGCCTCTCCGTATGGATGACGGCACATACCGTTTTGTATTCAACTCTACCCAACCATTTTTTCCTATTACCGGCACAATTAATGGCAAGAAGTTCACCATTTCCGCAGATAAGCTCAAAGAAGTCGCTAAAGGCACATATAAGACATTTAGGATTGGCGGGGCTAATGCCACTATCGAGAAGGAACACACTCTGCAGGTGGGCGACTATCTCATGAAAGACGGCAGCCTGGTGGGCAAGGATGCCTTGACAGAAGACGATAGGGGAAATGTGGCAGCTGTTGTTTTCAGTGCCGGGCATAATCTGTACGACAAATCGGACTACTCTGAAACGGGTATTGGCTCAAAAGAATGCCACGGCTATGCGGTGGCGGTGATGGATGCCGCACAATGTATGTGGGGAAGCACTTTCAAAAAATTCGTGGACATTGTAGAAGATCAATGGAGCTGGAGCGGCTATGCCTATACCCAGACAATTATCAAGGAAGCAGGCGATAATCTCAGTAATGATAATGAAGGTTGTCCTGCCGTCTATTATGCCGTAAAACATGGCACCACTCCACCTGCCGATCAGCAGGCACCTGCCTGCAGTAGCGGCTGGTTCCTGCCGGCAATAGGTCAGATGAATGAAATATGTACGCAGCGTGAGACTCTGTTTCAAAACTTCGGAGCGGCGCTGTCGTCAACTGAACACGACTGCTACTACTGGTCCTCTTCGGAGTCCTCTGAGACCTACGTGGAAACCGTCTGCATTAGCAAAGACAATGGCGAGATAAAGATAAGCAACAGCAGTAAGAATAACTTCTTCCACGTCCGCGCCGTCTTAGCCTTCTGACATAGGCTTGCACCCCGGAAACACTTTAACTTAAAGTCCTCCGACACTTTAACTTAAAGTGTTCGGATACCTTAACTTAAAGTCCTCCGGCACCTTGCCGCGAGGCTTTACGCAAAGAAACATTTAGTTTTAAATAACCAATATATTAAACTTTTAAAAACGTAAGAATCATGATTGATTTTGAAATTCGTTACAAGACCCAGACCGTGGGTGTACACAAGGGGGAGACCGTTTACTACGCTCATCCCAAGACACAACAGCACATGACCAACAAGGCTGTGGTAGACCACATCGTGCGCGAGACATCGCTCTCAGCCGGTGACGTGAGCAACGCCCTGATAAGCCTCTCCAACGTGGTGTGCGAGGCATTGAAGCAGGGCATGAGCGTTGACCTCGCCGAGCTTGGCTCGCTGCGCCTCAGCGTAAGTTCGAAGATGATGGACACGCCCGAGAAGGTGACCGTGAAGGATGCGCTGAACACGCCGAAGATACTGTTCAGCCCCAAGCAGGCTATGCGCGACGCCGCCAACTCGGTGGAGCTGAGCATCGACCGCAGCCGCGTTACTCCGGCAGGCAAGGGCGACACCCCAAGCGGCGGCGATGGTGAAGACGTTGGCGGAGATACTGGAGGCAGCGGACTGTAATGCCGCCTTAAACATATCGCGGAGATTATCACACGTAAAAAAGTCCCGCCCCTTTCTGTTCAGAGAAGGAGGCGGGACAAAACATTGTCTAATCCATATATTCATTGATGTATGATTCAATATATGGTTTTAGCTTGGGTATATCATTTTCAATGGTATTCCAAAGTTGGTTTGGTTTTATTTTGTAATATCCATGAACTAAAACATGTCTCATACCTTCAATAACATCCCATTCAACCTCAGGATGGGTATCCCGAAACTCTTTTGTAAGCATATATACGGCTTCACCGATAATCTCAACATGTTTCACAAATCCATAGAATACGATGGGGTCGTTTACAACTGTCTCGTATTCATATTTATTTTTGTTGTTGAGTATTATTTCGATGGAAGACAAGATGTGCTCAAGTCTTCCTTTATCTTTAATCTTTTCTCTCATATATAAGCTGTTTGTCCTTTTCCACACTCATTTGGGCAAATGGCATAAGGCATCCTTCTTCAACGATGTCAATCTTGCGGTTGAGCTTTTTGCTTAATGATGTGATGATTCTTGAGATTGTCATTAGTGATATGGAATTTGAATCATTATACTCAACAAGTATGTCAATGTCGCTGTCAGGAGTGTCCTCACCTCTTGAGCAAGAACCAAATAACCATGCCTTTCTGATTGGCTGTGTGGCAAAGTACTGTCTTATTGTGTCTAACGTATCAATTCCCATATATAATTTTTGCCGCAAAGATACGGTTTTTATTCGGAACTTCCAAACGTATTATGAAAAAGTTTTATAAAGTCTTGCAAAAAGATTTGTAATGACGGCTCTTTTCTTAATTTTTATTGCTATATTTGCAGCGTAAAAGATGAAAACATACTTATATTATTAAGGCATATAATCGGCTGCAACGCCACGCACAATATGGACATATTAAGACAGGAACTCAACGAGATATATTCACGCCAGTATTTACCTTCACTGAAATGTCAGGCTTTTCATCAAAAGACATTGAGGAGAAGCCTTTTGTTTTTATAAAATTAAATAAGTTTTTCATTTCTATGGCAAAAAACTAATATAAAATCATAAAAGATGGATATTTGTTTTGTCCTTTTAGCTATTTGACATAATTTTGTGCCCGTAATTTCAAGCCCCGGGTGTTTCCCCCATGATGCGTCCGGGGTATGTCTAACTAAAATAGTTTTATATGGGACTAATATTTTTATACCTGTTCGGTGCCTTGGCATTGTCGTTTTTATGTTCTGTTCTTGAGGCAGTTCTGTTATCCACCCCTATGTCATTCATATCCATGAAGGAGAATCAGGGAGCCCGGTCGGCTTCACTGCTGAAGAAATACAAAACAAATATCGACAAGCCTGTGGCTGCAATACTGTCGCTCAACACTGTTGCCCACACCATAGGCGCCGCAGGAGTAGGCTCTGAGTCGGTGAAGATTTTCGGCGAGGAATATTTCGGAATAATATCGGCGGTGCTGACACTTCTCATCCTTGTCCTGTCAGAGATAATTCCCAAAACCATAGGCGCATCTTATTGGCGTGCGCTCGCCCTGCCTTCTTCCAGAATAATACGTGTACTCATTATATTGACCTACCCGTTGGTGATGCTGTCTGAATTTATCACACGCATATTCTCACCACGGCAGCAGCAGCTCACAGTGAGCCGTGAGGAGGTGTCGGCAATGGTCAATGTTGGTGCCGAGGAAGGAGTGTTTCAGGCAAAGGAAACCAAGATAATACAGAGTTTCATAAAGCTGGTGAACGTCACGGCAGGCGAAATCATGACACCCAACATCGTGGTGGCATCAGCAGAGGAGACACTTACGCTCCGCGATTTCTATGCCGACAAGCATTTCACGCCCTATTCGCGCATTCCGGTGTATGGCGATGACAAGGATTATATTGTTGGCTATGTGCTGCGGGCTGTTGTGTTGGAAAAACTTGCCGAGGATAAATTTGACATGACGCTCTCGCAGATTCTGCGTCCCATACTTTCGTTTACGGAAACTGAGTCGGTGATGAAGATATGGGAGAGAATGCTTGAGCAGAAAGAGCATATATCTATAATCACCGACAGCTATGGATGCCTGAGGGGCATTGTTACCATGGAGGATGTTATCGAGACCATGCTGGGAGTGGAGATTGTCGATGAATATGATACTGTGACCGACATGCAGTCATTTGCCAAGGATATATGGATAAAGATGCGGCAGAAGCGCCAGTGCGTGGTGTAGCTTTGCAGCGTAAAAGTTCAAAAAAGAACCTTTATTGATAGTGTTTAATTTTAAATATGGAATCAAAAGACAAGATATTTGCAGGGCTGATAGCAAAGGCTCTTGGCATAAGGGTGCAGCAGGTGGAGAATGTGATAAAACTCCTTAACGATGGCTGCACGATACCGTTTATAAGCCGTTACCGCAAGGAGGTGACGGGCAATCTCGACGAGGTGCAGGTGGCTGAGATAAGCAACGGACTGGACAGGTTGCGCGAGATGGACAAGCGCAAGCAGACAATACTTACATCCATTGAGGAGCAGGGAAAGCTGACCGGCGAGCTGCGGCAGCGCATTGAGGGATGTTGGGACAGCACGGAGCTGGAAGACATCTATCTGCCCTATAAGCCGAAGCGCAAGACCCGTGCCGCCATGGCTCGCGAACGGGGACTGGAACCGCTTGCCGACATGCTTCTTCAGCAGCAGGAGCAAATGAACATTGAGCTGTTGGCAAGGAAGTTTGTGGATGGCGACAAGGGAGTGAGCACGGTGGACGATGCCCTGCAGGGAGCACGCGACATTGTGGCTGAGCGTGTGAGCGAAGATGAGCACTCGCGCCTTGTGGTGCGCGCCAATTTCAGGCGCAATGCCGTGATAACCTCAAAGGTGGTGAAGGGAAAGGAGGAGGAAGGACAGAAGTATCTCGACTACTTTGACTTCTCTGAGCGGCTCGACCGTTGTCCGAGCCACCGCCTGCTTGCCATGCGCCGCGGTGAGAGCGAGGGCATACTGCGCATATCCATTGATGGTGAGCAGGATTATTGCATCGACAAGCTGTGCAGGCACGTTCTCAAACGCCGCCCGTCGCCGGCTGCCCCTCATCTGCGTCAGGCTGTGGAGGACGGATTCAAGCGGTTGCTGCGTCCGTCGATAGAAACGGAGTTTGCAGCCATGAGCAAGCAGAATGCCGATGAGGAGGCGATACGTATATTTGCCCGCAATCTGGAACAGCTGTTGCTGGCTGCTCCGTTGGGGCAGAAGCGGGTGATGGGCATCGACCCTGGATTCCGCACAGGCTGTAAGGTGGTGTGTCTTGATGCCGAGGGCAATCTGCTTCATCATGAAGCCATCTTTCCGCATCCGCCGAAGGGCGATGTCGCAGGTGCATCCCAACGTGTGCGGCATCTTGCCCGCAGTTATGCCGTTGAGGCTATATCCATAGGCAACGGCACGGCAAGCCGCGAGACCGAAGACTTCGTCCGTTCGCTGCATCTCGACGGGGTGGACGTGTTTGTGGTGAGCGAGGACGGTGCCTCCATTTACAGTGCCTCGAAGACAGCCAGGGAGGAATTTCCCGATGAGGATGTTACCGTCAGGGGAGCGGTGTCGATAGGCAGGCGGCTTATGGACCCTTTGGCAGAGCTGGTGAAGATTGATGCCAAGAGCATCGGGGTGGGGCAGTATCAGTATGATGTCAACCAGACAGCGCTCAAACAGTCGCTCGACCGCACCGTGGAGCATTGTGTCAACCTCGTGGGAGTGAATGTCAACACTGCCAGCAAGCAGTTGCTTTCCTATGTCTCCGGTCTTGGTCCTCAGCTTGCCCAGAACATCGTCGACTATCGTGCTGCCAACGGAGCCTTTACCACAAGGCGCCAGTTGCTCAAGGTGCCGCGTATGGGTGCCAAGGCATTTGAGCAGTCTGCCGGTTTCCTGCGCGTGTGCGGAGGCAGTCAGCCGTTGGATAACTCAGCGGTGCATCCCGAGCGCTATCCCATTGTAGAACGTATGGCAAAGGATGTCGGTTGCACCGTGGCGCAGCTTATGGGTGATGCCGGCAAACGCCGCAGCATCGACATCAGCCGTTATGTCTCTGACGAGGTGGGACTGCCCACATTACAGGATATAATGAGCGAGCTTGAAAAGCCTGGACTCGACCCGCGTGGCGTGGCTGAGCAGTTCTCGTTCGACCCCTCTGTGAAGGAACTTGAGGATGTACACGTTGGAATGGTGCTGCCGGGCATAGTCACCAACATCACCAATTTCGGCTGCTTTGTCGATGTGGGTGTTCACACTCAGGGCTTGGTGCATGTGTCGCAGCTTGCCGACCGTTTTGTGAAGGATCCCAACGAGGTGGTGGTGCTCCATCAGCATGTCACAGTGAAAGTGATGGAGGTTGACCTCCGTCGCCGCCGTATGTCGCTCACCATGCGAGTATGAGTAGGTGTTTTAGTAAAAAACTGCAAAAAAACAATAAATCAGTGTCTCTTTTGCGTTTTTTAGGTTAACGTGCAACTTCAGTTCATATAAAAAGCTGTATCTTTGCAAAAGATAAGCTGCATCTCGGCATAGCATTGACTTCGTCGAACGTTGTTTCAAGCAAGCTTGATGTCTCTGCACTCGATTTGCATTATCTATAATAAAAATAAGTATAACAAAAAACAGAGAATTATGAAAAAGAGTATTTTAATTTTATGCATGGCGCTGGTATCGGTGATGGTGTCAGCCCAGAACGACAAGAAGACAGTTACCACCTCAACAAAGGCTGAGTGTTGCCAAAAGGCAGACTGCAAGAAGGATTGCAAGAACTGCAAAAATCAGGAATGTAAGAAGAATGGTTGCAAAACAGCCGACTGCAAGAAGAATTGCAGTCAGGCAAACTGCAAGGACAAGCAGGCTTGTTGCAAGAACGCTTCCGGTTGCAAGAACGCTTCTGGATGCAAGAAAACCAAATAAGTGTTGTGACGAATAGTCTCATGTGAAAAATTTTTCGCAAATTATCTTCTATCTTCCACTCTGTTGTGTGTAAATATCATGTTTTTAAGATGATTACAGACTCAAAACAGAGTGGAAGATATTTTATTTTACATAAGAATGTGTTATGTAATAAATATTCTGAAAAATAACCGCATAAATTTTTCTTGAAATAGAAAAACAAGTGGCGGTTTCATGATGTTTTGTTCCAAAATAAATGGATTTTTTCACGAATATAGGTGATATTGCCAACGAAGTTAACTTACTTTGCCAACGGAGTTAACTTACTTTGGCAACGAAGTTATGTTATTTTGCCAACGAACATATGTTCATTTCACCTCGGAAACAAGCAAAAATACCGTTTTTTCGATGCTTATTTATGAAGAAAAAATATATTGGTATTATAACTACTTGATTAACAGTATAATATAAATATCTGAAATTTTGCGTATTTGAAACCAAAGATACGTTGGATGATTTTAAGCGATTCTCAAGAGCTTCTTTGTTATAATATTTTACTACTGTGCGTCTGCCTATCTGCCGGTGGAGAATATGATATTAGGACGAGGTGTGCAAAATTCAAACATGAAAAATATATGCCATTCACCCCCGTGTTTTGCTACTTTCCACATAATTTCTTTCATAAAACTGCTTGATTCTCAAATTTATTTATTAACTTTGGATAAGTTACTCTCGCTCAACAAAAAATATTAAAATTTCATTTTTTATTTTGTTTTGTGCTCGCTTATTCGTAACTTTGCAGGCGGTAATAGTATAAAAACATCTCTAAGCCTAATTTACATACAATGTACACTCTTCCGTTTAATATAACATCTAAAATTCTCAATCTTGTGGCAGAAATATCCACTAAGATTGAGCGTTATGCCATATTCATGGAACAAGATACCAGTTTGCATCTTCGCAAGGCAAACCGTATCAAAACCATTCATTCTTCGCTTGCCATTGAAGGCAATGCACTGACCGAAGGACAAGTGTGCGACATTATCAATGGTAAGAACGTGGTGGCACCGCTCCGTGAAATTCAAGAGGTAAAAAATGCCATTGCCACTTACGATCTTTTCACCAAGCTTAATCCTTTTGATGAAAAAGATTTGCTTCGTGCCCACGGTACGATGATGCAAGCTTTGGTGGAACGTCCTGGTTGTTGGCGTAATAGTGGGGTCGGTGTATTCGGAGAACAGGGATGCGTTCATCTGGCACCACCGGCAGAACGAGTGCCTGCACTGATGTCCGACCTTTTCGATTGGCTGAAAAATGCAGACGACCATCTGCTCATCCGTTCATGTGTGTTCCATTACGAATTTGAGTTTATTCATCCGTTCATAGACGGCAATGGCAGAATCGGTCGTCTATGGCAGTCGCTTATACTCAATCAACTGCATCCGCTGTTTGCCCATCTGCCGGTGGAGAATATGGTATTTTCCAACCAGCAAGCTTATTACGATGCTATAACAACCTCTACTTCTATTGGAGAATCCACGCCGTTTATCGAATTTATGTTGGGCGAGATTCTTGCAACGCTCACTATGCATCAGGGTGAAGAGAAAACCTACATTAATGCAAATACATCTCCATTAGAGAGAGAGTTTGGCATAATATTCGGAAATCAGTTCGGTGTAATGTTCGGTATAAAGTTCGGTGATAACGATATGCGTGTATTGCTTTTGTTAAACTCCAATCCGACGTTCTCATCTCAAAAAATAGCCGACAGATTAGAAATTACCAAACGAGCTGTGGAAAAGATTATCAAGCGCTTGCGTGAGAACCGTATCCTTGAACGCATCGGCAGCAATAAGTCGGGTTATTGGAAAATCAATCGTATTGACGAGAAAGGGGAAGGATTATGAGAACCGTGTTTTACTACTTTCCACATAATTTCTTTCATAAAACTGCTTGATTCTCAAATTTATTTATTAACTTTGCAGGCGGTAACGAAAACAAATGCTGATGAATAATATTGAGGCTGGTTATGTATATATATTGACCAATCCGAGCTTTCAGGAAGATTGGGTAAAGATTGGAAAAAGTTCGCGTCCTGTGTGCGCTCAAAGGAACTTGATAATACAGCCGTATTATTACCTTTTGAGATATATGTAACTACGGAGATTTTGTAATTAAACAAATTAATAAACAATATAAGTCTATAAAAAGTTGTTAAAAATATTAAGTACAAATTTTCATTATGGAAATTCAGATAAAAGACAATAAGATATTTGCACCACTAAAAAAACAGTGGTTGGTTTTAAAACCAGAAGAAGAAGTCCGTCAACGTTACATTTGCCGTTTGGCTGATAGTTATGGCTTCTCATTAGAGCAAATGGCCCAAGAAGTCCAAGTAACTAATTCGCAGCGTGGGCAAGGTGCAGCCCGTGCAGATATTGTTATCTGGAAATCCATATCCGATAAACAGGCAAACAAAAATGCGCTTATAGTTGTTGAGTGTAAGTCGGAAAACGTAACAATTCGTGAAGCTGATTATTATCAGGGATATAATTATGCCTCATGGGCGGGAGCGGACTTTTTTGTTACCACTAATCTAAAAGAGACACGAATTTTTAAGGTGGTAAAAGGAGAAATACCTAAAAAACTTGAAGAAATTGCAGATATTCCCAACGCTATTACAGCAACTAATGATAAGAAAATAAAAGAGTTATTGAAACAAACAAAATCTTTTACACGTGATGAGTTTTCAAAATTGCTCTTTAAATGTCATAATATAATTCGCAATAATGATAAACTTTCGCCAGAAGCTGCTTTTGACGAAATCAGTAAAATTCTATTTATAAAAATTCGATACGAACGAGATAATACAGGAACGCAAATATTTTCTTTGGAGGAGTTTCAAAAAGCCCGTAAGAGTTATAATGATTTTAAATCTAAAGATGCTCCAGAATTTTATCAGTTTTTATTTGAGAAGACTAAAGAAGATTTTGCAAAAGACCACTTGTTTGAGCCTAATGAAATCATTAAAATTCGAGAAAACAGTTTTGAACAAATTGTAAAAGAATTGCAAATATATAATTTATCTACTACATCTGATGATGTAAAGGGTATTGCATTTGAACAATTTCTTGGACGAACTTTTCGTGGTGAGTTAGGACAATTTTTCACGCCACGTACCATCGTAGATTTTATGGTTTCTGTGCTTGACCCTCAGGAGGGTGAGTATGTTTGTGATCCCTGCTGTGGAAGTGGAGGTTTTTTGATTCGCACCTTTGAATATGTGCGTGAGAATATAGAAAAAGAGATGGAAGAACGCAAAACGGAAATCAAAAAGACCTATTTCACAGATGATTATGACAGTTTAACAGAAGAACAAAAAAATGACATCAATGTAAAAGTTACTGATGCTTTTAATAAGTTAAACTATGAATTGGATATAAATAATCCACTTGGACGTTTACGTAGTCTGTCATTTGACTGCATTTATGGCACAGACGCTAATCCCCGTATGGCTCGTACTGCAAAAATGAATATGATTATGCACGGTGATGGTCATGGTGGTGTCCATCATCATGACGGATTACTTAATGTAAACGGAATATGGGAGAATCGTTTTGATGTGATTCTGACAAATCCACCTTTTGGGTCACGTGTGGAGAAAGAATTAAAAATTTCAGAAGCAGACAAATTTACCGATACCAAGAAAATTGAGGCATATATAAAGCGATATGGAGAACAATATATTGAGGCTCAAAAACAAGTAAACGACAATATAGGCAAGTCTATTTTAAGCTTGTTTGAAACAGGTAAGATGAGTGGATTGACAGAAGTCCTATTTATTGAGCGTTGCTTGAATTTATTGAAACCAGGTGGTCGAATGGGAATTGTGTTGCCTGAAGGTGTATTAAACAACTCCAATATGCAGAAAATTCGTAATTTTGTAGAAAGTAAAGCTAAGATTTTATTGATTGTGTCCATCCCACAAGATGTTTTTATGGCATCTGGAGCAACTGTTAAACCAAGTTTGCTTTTCTTTAAAAAATTTACAGAAGACGAAAGCAAACAATATGCAGCAATTGTTGATGCTGTAACTTCTGAAGTAAATATAAAATACGAGGAAGAAATGCAGGCTATAGATGAGGAATTGGCAAAACGTGGAAAGAAAGCACCAGAAAAAGATGTCAAAAAAGAATTAACGAAAAAACGCAAAGCAATATTGGAACAAATTGCGAACGAAACACATAAGCTCATAAAAGAACGTTTTGACTATCAAATTCCAGTAGCAGAAATACAAAAAGCAGGTATTAGCACTACTGGTACCGCTATTGAGAACGAATTGATACCGCTCGAAAAAGAATTTACGCCATATAGAAAAGAAAATAATTTGTGGGAAACATTTGTTAAGACTACAAAATACAAAGTTACTGACTATGGTGAAATTATGCGTGTACGTTGGGCTGATGATACTATAGTTTCAGAACCAGAAGCGTTTTATGGTAAAACAAAATAATATGGAACAAGTAAATAAATTTAAATATTTGCAATTTATCCCATTTAAAGAAATCCTTCAATGGGATTTGAAACGTCATTATACGAAATTAAGTTCTTCAAAATATCCTACGGAAAAGCTGCAACATTTAATAGTAGAGGAAAAACAAAAATATGACATTAGCGATAAAGCTTGTGATTATGGAATATTAGGTGTAAATAATCATATGGGCATTTTTGATGCATATATTGTAAATGGTTCTAAGATAAAACAAAAATACAAGCGAATGGAAATGGGATGGATTGCATATAATCCATATCGTGTAAATATTGGTTCGATTGGATTAAAAAGAAAACATCATAAAAATGACTATATAAGTCCAGCATATGTGGTATTTAGCTGTACTAAAAAACTCCTATCAGAATATCTATTTATATTAATGAAGACTCCACGTTTCAACGATGTAATAAAAAGAAATACGACGGGGTCTGTACGTCAGAATTTATCTTATGAGATATTAAAAAACTTATCAATTCCTCTTCCCTTACTTGCCGAACAAAAGGCTTTAGTGACGGAATATAATGCAAAAATGACACGAGCAGCTCAACTTGAAAAACAGGTATTACAGTATGAGACAGATATTAAGACTTATGTATCTGAAACGCTTGGAATAAATATTGGAAAGCAAAATGCATCTTCACAATCAAAATATGTATTCTTGAAAATTGTTGGATGTAAAAATATAGAAGAATGGGGATTTGATAAGATTTTTAATAAAAACAAAATAAATTCTCAAAAGTATAAGACAACAAAAATAAAAGAATTATGCAATGTTGGAAGTGGTGGAACTCCATCTCGCTCCCAGCAACAATATTATAAAGGAAATATCCCATGGATAAAAACAGGAGAAGTCCTGGATGATGTGATATTAGACACAGAAGAACATATAACACAAGAGGCTATAAATAATAGTTCTGCAAAAATTTATCCTCAAGGTTCTCTTATTATTGCAATGTATGGTCAAGGTAACACGAGAGGAAGAACTGCAAGGTTAGGTGTTGATGCAACAACAAATCAAGCATGTGCGGTTTTATTCGACATAGACAATAACATTGTTATAACTGATTATTTGTGGTATTATTTGCAAGTTCAATATGATAATCTGCGCTCTATGGCAAGCGGAAATAACCAACCAAATTTGAATGCTGATAAAATTAAAAATTACAATGTGGTTATTCCACCTATTCCTATTCAAAGAGAAATAGTAGAGTATATTAATGTTCAAAAGGAACAAATAAAAAAGTACAAGTTACAGGCAGAGCAACTTCGTACACAAGCTTTAATGAATTTTGAAAACCAAATTTTTAATAAAAAATAAAAATATGACTATACAAGATCTTATAACAGAACAGAAAAATAGAATTCGCACATTAAAATATAATGACGATGTTATAATTCCATATTACGAATATCCTGATATGGATTCATATTATTGTTGGCTTGAAAAAGTAAAGAGATTCTTGGTAATAAATTATCCAAAAGATAAGCATGTTGAAGAATTTGAAACAATAAGTAATGAAAGCCTGTGGCCTGATCAACAACAGAAATTATTGGCAATATTAGAAGCTTTTGCTGTATTACCCCAATTTATTCCTCAAACTAAGAATTTGTCGAAAAATATATCACATAGCCGAGAATCTATTAACGTTACAACAAATATTAATAATTCTAATAGTCAGTCTCAGCACCAAGAGCAATCAATGGCAGTGGATTTGTTTATAGAGGCAATAAAGGATGATTTAACTGGTCGTCAGATTAAAGAATTGAAAACTGTTGTTGCTGAAGCTGACAACAATCTGGAGAAGGCTCGCCCGGAAATTATAGAAAAGTTAAAATCATTCGGGACAGATGTCGCATCGAATGTTGTCGCCAATCTGTTAACGAACCCTGTTATTTGGAGCGGATTATAACATAATAAATAAAGAAATATATGAGAATAAAAAGTTTATATATAAAAGATTATAATATACTACAAGATTTCAGTATTGATTTTACATCTAATATATCGGTTCTTATTGGAGAAAATGGTAGTGGAAAATCAAGTATTATTGAGTGCCTTGCCTATATTTTTGGACATCTGCATAAATATTTTGTGCTGGATGATAAAACAGCTGAGTTTATTGATGGATATAAAATTAGTTATACCATAAGTGGGTTAGATGTATTTATTGAAAGTAGATATATAGCATCGGAGACCAATACATTTGCTCCTATCATTAAAATTGATGGTAAGGATTTTTCTACATATCAATTAAAGAAAGCCTATGCCGATTTTTCTTTCTTGCCTATAAAGGTTGTTCTGTCTTATTCTGGCATAACGGAACGATTAAAGCAGCTAAGCAGACATTTTGAGGAAAAAATTATAAAAAAGATAATCAGGCAAAACAATCCGTATTCATTGAAGCCATTAGTATTACCTTCTGATAATCCTTTTATTTATATAAAAAAAGAATATGTATCATTTATTTTATTAGCATTGTTTGTTTTAAATACAGATGAAGCAAATATATTTTTAAAATCTTTAGGTATCGATATTTATGGTTGTACGACAACAATTACTATTAAAAAACCCTATTGGGCAAGAACAAGTAATAATGGCATTTGGGGAATTTCAGGTAAGATAGCACACGATCTCTTTGAAGGACTTGACCTCTTTGCCGTGCGTACATATTATGAAGAAAACCAAGATAGATTAGAATATGAATTATATGGTTCTATAATGGTGCAAGATTTATTTTGTTCATGTTTTAATTTAGATTCAAATCAAGTAGTTCCTTTTTTAGATACATTATTATGCGATGATTTGTTAGAAACTATCAATATTACTTGGAATGGAGTTTTTTCAATTGATAAATTAAGTGAAGGGGAAAAGCAAAAAATAATTTCAGTAGGATTAAGTTTAGTGCTAAATAAAAAAAACATTTTATTTTTGTTGGATGAACCAGATGTATCGTTGCATCCTAAATGGCAACAAAATTTTATATCGGATTTTAAGAAAGGCCTTAATGATGAATCTATGGCAATTATTACAACTCATAATCCTATAATTGTAGGTAACAATAATCGAGATGATATTCATATAATAGAGGATGGTCATGAAAAGCTAAATGAGTATTATTCCCATGGAAGAGATGTTAATTCATTATTGTCTGATTACTTCAATATGCATGAAAGAAATTTATTTGGAGAAAATCTTATTTCTCAATTTTATAGTGCAATGACTAAGAAAGATTATAATAAAGCTGAAAATTTGTTGAAAGATTTGCGACATAATTTTGGTGAAGGAGACTTAGAGGTCATTAAAGCAGATTCAATGTTTGACGATTTAGCAGAATAATATGAGATATATTGACAATAGGAATAAAGAGCCCAAAGAATTGACTGTATTTCGAGAGACAACGCCTGGAGCTACATATGATGATTTGCGCTGTAAATCTGTAATTCGGCAAAAGTTGATTGATGAACAAGGTTATATTTGTGCATATTGTATGGGGAAGATAACTATTGATAATTCTACAATAGAGCATTATATACCACAAACTCGTCACAAAGATTCACCTTATTCAGAAGAAGAGCATAAAAAGCAGTCTTTATTATATTCAAATATGTGCGGAGTTTGTGTAAATGCTTCCGAACATTGTGATAAAAAACGTGGAAACAAACCTATAAAAATATTAAATCCTCATGTCTCATATTGTGAAGATTTGATAACATATACTTTGGATGGAGAAATTATACCTACTGGGACAAATGAGGATGAGGTTAAAAGTGATATTAATTTACTCGGTCTTAATTGTAAGAATTTAAAAGCCAAAAGAGTTGCAGCAAAAGATGAGGTTTGGAAAAGATTTAAGACCGAATACAAAAAAGAAGATTGGACTAAAGAGATTTTCTTACAGAAAGCCAATTTATATCGTCATAAACAAAAAAGAAAAGGAGGGGGATACAAATTCCATGCATATTGTAATTTTATAGTTTGGTACTTTAGTTATTATGCAGAAAATTATAAATTCTCAAATAACAAATAATGTAATGGGTAAAACAGTAACAACATATTTAATTGACAGTGATCCCCAAGGGACTCAATATGCTTTCATCAGCAATAAGATTTATGGGAATGTATAGAAACCGTTGGCGTATCCGATGTTGCGCTCAGCCAGTTTTATACCGTAATGTATGTCACTGTATTGTGATTTTTTTATGAGGTTATTAAGTGATGGCGTTGCACCGTCGCGTGCTTTAACCTCTACCGGTATGAGCGACTTGGCATCGCGTATAAAGAAGTCCATTTCTATGGTGCCTTGTGTGTTTTTATAGAAATATAGCCTGTAGCCGGCTTTTGTCAGCATATCGGCTACGATGTTTTCGTATATGGCTCCTTTATATGTGTTGAAATTGCGGTTGGCACGCAGGTCTTCCTGTGCTTCGTCATCCAGTGATGCTATGAGCAATCCAGTGTCTTTGAAATATAGTTTGTAGTTGTTGGATTCGTAATTGCCTTTCAGTGGCAGTTCCGGAGTGCTGAGGCAATAGCATATATTTATTATACCGGCATCGGCAAGCCAGTCGACAGTTCCAATATATTCGCGGCTGCGTGCCCCGTGCCCTATTTTTGTAATTTGGAATTTTTTGTTCTCCTTGGCGAGAAATACAGAGATATGATTATATACATTCTTTAAATCCTTCATAATCACATCTTTATATTATGAATTCTATATGATTATCACATTTTTCGATGCAAAAATAGTGATAAAATCACAAAAATCGATGTTTTCTGTGCTTTAAAATCACATTTTTATAGTTTTTTATTGTTTTTGCCGGGATTTGTTGAACTTCGTTTCTTCGTTATTTATTTTTTTCGTAACTTTGCAAGCAAAAATGACTATATGACAAATACAGATACACATCGCAGGGCGATAATAATGGGAGCAACATCGGGCATAGGGATGGAGGTGGCTCGTGAGCTTGCCCGTAGAGGCTGGACGCTCGGCATAGCAGGGCGCAGAGTGGAGAGACTGAAGGAGTTGATGGAGGAGTTGCCGCAGGTAGTGGCGGTGAAACAGATTGACGTGACTGATGACGGGGCGGTACAGAGACTTAGCGAGCTGATAGAGGAAACAGAAGGCATGGATCTGTATTTCCATAGCTCGGGCATAGGATGGCAGAACATGGGACTGGATGCTGAGAAAGAGATATTGACGGCAGAGACCAATGTTGTGGGATTTACAAGGATGGTGACGGCAGCATTTTATTATTTTGCAGGTCATGGAAATCAAATTGGGCATGAGGGGAGGATAGGGCACATTGCGGTGATAAGCAGTATTGCCGGAACAAAAGGACTCGGGGCGGCAGCTGCCTATTCGTCGACTAAACGCTATCAGAATCATTATGTGGAATGTCTGGAACAGTTGGCAAGGATGAGGAAACTGAAGATTTGTTTTACTGATGTCCGTCCAGGATTTGTGGCTACAGACCTGATAAAGGACGGCAGATATCCGATGAAGCTGCGGACAGACGATGTGGCGAGGATGATAGTAAGGGCAATAGAAAAGAGGAAGGATGTGGCTACCATTGACTGGAGATACCGCCTGCTTGTGCTGCTTTGGCGAATGGTGCCAAGATGTGTCTGGATAAGATTACATATTGCATCATGAAAAACTCTCCTATAAACGTCATAGGGTGACGATTATAGGAGAATGATGTATTGCCGGAAGTATCTTTTCTGTGAGGTCGCGGGTCTTCATGCGTAGGCTTGATGTGTTGATGCACGGATGGCAACCAACGTATTCGCTCCGCAGCACATCGCTGTCAATGAGCAGTTGCACGGCATTGTCGTGGTCGTTCATCAGTCCTAACACCGACACGGAGCCGGGTGTAATGTCGAGATATTTCAGCATCTCCTCCTCACCGGCAAACGACAGTCGGGCGGAGTTTATCTGTGCTGAGAGATTCTTGGTGAGGAATTTCTTGTCGCCGGGAATCATGAGCAGGTAGAACTTCGTTTTCTGGCGGTTGCACAGAAACAGATTCTTGCAGATTATGGCATGCTGGGTGCGTTTGCTGTCGGGCTCAGCCTTAAACTCCTCTAATGTCATTCTGCCGAAGGCGGCGTCAATCTCGGCACACACCTCCATGTTCATGGCGGCATCGTGGTCGAGGCGGTCGTAGTCTATCTTCAAGTCGTCGAGCAAGTCATATACCCTTATCTCCCGTTGCTGTCTGCCGCTGGTGTCGGTCGGTCTGCCTTTGTATATTGTAAGCATATTCTGTTGTTTTTATGATTATTGTTTTAGCCATGAGCGTATGCCCTGTGGTTGCGGGTGCAAAATTAACAAAAAAATATGAGAATATGTCGTTTTTCTTTGTAGAACCAATATTTTTGACTAATTTTGCAGCGAGATTTCTATTTGTTGGCAGGTTAGGGACTGTACAGATACATTAATTGTTATGACATCTATTAAAAATCATGAGTTGCAGTTTGAGCAAATATACAGGCGGAACTATTCACGTCTGTATTATTATGCGCTTAATATAGTGTGTGACAAGGAGGCTGCGCGTGATATTGTGGGAGATGTAATGACTGTGGTGTGGCATAACATTGCCACGATAGATGACAAGACTCTAAACGGCTATCTCTTAACCTCGGTACGTAACCGTTGCGTGGACCGTCTGCGGCATCTGAAACAGGAACAGCGCTATAGCGACAACTATATAAATGAGGCAACGCTGTTCTATAGTGATTATGGTGACGAGATCGAGAAAGACAGGCTTGTGGAGCAGATGCTCAGCGTGCTGAAACCACCCACTGACATGATTCTGCGCATGTGCTATCTCGACCGTATGAAATACCGGGAAGTGGCACAAAAGTTAAGTATTAGCGAGAGTACTGTGAAAAAACATATAATGAAAGCCCTGAAAACGTTAAGAGAGCTTTATAAAGACAAAAAGTGTGCCCGAAAAACTGATTGAAACGAATATATTTATATATGACAATAAATAAAAACGTGCCTATAATGATGAACTGCAATAATGATGAATTAACAAATTCAGCGATGGAGCGCGAAGAAGTTATGCTGCGTGATTATTATCTGCGCCACTCAGAGGAGCTGAAGCCGGATGTGGACACCGGATTTGAGGAATTTAAGGAACAGCATTTCCGCAAAGGCAGGGCGGGAGTGGTGAAGAGCCTTTATTGGGTTGCGGCATGTATTGCCGCATCAGTTATGATAATGGTTTATGTCGGGCATAAAGACGGGCGAGAGGTACAGCCCGTTGCTACTGATGTTGCTTCTGAATTTGTGGCGTATGAGCGGAATGTCTCTGCTGTAAGGGAAATAACTGTAACTTCTGGTGGCATTACAAAGGTTGTGAAATCTAAGAATTTAGACTATTTGGCACAGAAAAGCAACGTTTTAGCAGAGATACAGACCGTCCGCACACCATACGGCACGACAGCCGAAGTGACACTTGCCGACGGTACGGAGATAATTCTCAATGCAGGCGGTATACTTACGTTCCCTGCAACGTTCACCGGCGGTGAGAGGCGTGTGACGCTACGCGGAGAGGCTTATTTCAAGGTGGCAGGCGACAGTGCTCATCCTTTCATTGTTGATGCCGGTAATATGGAAACACGTGTTACAGGCACGGAGTTTAATGTAAGAGCCTATGGTGCCGCAGATGCCGTTGTGGCACTTGTGGAAGGAAGCGTTGACGTGAGCACTTCTTCAGACAAGAAGCACCTGAGCCCCGGTGAGGGAGCATTAATTACCGCCAACGGCATGCTGCGTACAGAGAATATAGATGCTGATGCTGTGAGAGCGTGGACCTCGGGAGAGTTTTATTTTGACAATGAGGAAATGCTTGTTGTAGCGCGAGAGATAGGTCGTTGGTATGGCATAAATGTGGTGTTCAACAATATGCGCCATGCCCACACAAAGGTGTTTTTCTCTGCAAGCCGCTATGAGACGCTGGCAGATATTATTGCCATAATAAACAGCTTTGATAATGTCAAAATGCAATTGGAAAAGGATAAAATAGTTGTGAATTGATAAAAAACTTCTTGTTTTTCTTTCAAATCGTGCCCGAAATGTGACCTTGTACGTATCATTAAATAAAACTTTAATAAATTTATATGAACAAGGTAAAAATGAAAAGAGCATTGATGGTGCTTGTATGCATGCTTATGGTCTTGGTGGCATCAGCCCAGACAGGCAAGCGTGTGAGTGTATCTTTCAGCAATGAGCCTCTGCCCACGGTCCTGAAGAAAATAGGGAAACAGGCAGGAGTGCGTATTGAGTTTGTGTATGATGACGTGGTTCATCATAGAGTTACGGTGAAACTGACTAATGCCACGGTCAAGGATGCGGTGGAGAAAGTGCTTGGCGGCACCAATCTTACCTATACCATGGTGAATGACAGATATATCACGGTGAAGGCAAAGAAGAAAGAGCGTGACATGTCGATGACGGAGAAGTCGCTGCTGCGCGGTAAGGTGACCGACTCAAAAGGAGAGACCCTGCCTGGAGTCACCGTGATGACCGACGACCGTGCCATAGCCACCACAACCGATGCAAACGGTGAGTTTGCCATCATGTTGCCAAAAGACGGCAGTGAGGTGCTGTTGTTCAGCTTTGTGGGTATGAAGACCAGCAGAATGCAGATAGACGGCTCCAACCGTGACCGTATATGCTATATCACCATGGAAGACGACAGTCACCAGATTAATGAAGTTGTGGTGACTGGTATTTTCAAGAAAGCTAAGGAAAGCTACACTGGTGCCGTAACTACCATCAGCAGTGAAGAATTGAAGCTGCACAAGGGTCAGAACCTGCTGCAAACCTTGCGCACTATTGACGCCTCAATGAACTTTCAGGTGAATAACCTTGCGGGAAGCAACCCCAACAACCTGCCGCAGATAAACATACGCGGTAACTCGTCACTGCCTATGAGCGTGCAGGAGTTTAACGAGACAACATCGAACGAGGTGAACACACCTCTTATTATATTAGACGGCTTTGAGATTTCGCTTGAAAAGCTCATGGACTACAATGACGAGGAGATTGAGAGCATCAATATCCTGAAAGACGCTGCGGCAACAGCCATCTACGGCTCAAGGGGCAGCAATGGCGTTATTGTGGTTGCCACACGTCAGCCTGAAGCAGGAAAACTGAGAGTGAATGCCGAGGTGGGATTCGACATAGAGGCTCCCGACCTCAGCTCATACGACTATCTTAACGCAGCCGAGAAACTGGCGTTGGAGAAGCGGGTGGGACTATATGACGGAGTGAACACCAGCACACAGATAACCCGCCAGATAGCATATAACAACAAGTTGGCGAGGGTGCTTGCCGGAGTAGACACCGACTGGCTCAATAAACCTGTGCATACAGGTGTAGGTTCACATTATAATCTTCGTCTTGAGGGAGGTAGCGAGCAGTTCCGCTGGGCGGTTGCCACAAACTATAAGAACACTGAGGGTGCAATGAAAAACTCATACCGCCGCTCGTTCAACGGTTCCGTGCAGCTGGTCTACAACCTGAAGAACCTTATATTCAAAAACTACACCTCCTTCGGACTTGTGCGTTCTCAGGAAAGCAACTATGGACAGTTTAGCGACTACGTGGCACAGCAGCCCTACAACTCGCCGTATAATGAGGACGGTACGTTGAAGACTCGGTTCGGGCATTTTTATGAGGGAACGTCAGACGGAACTGGAAGTGGCGATATGTTCAATCCAATTTATGACGCATCGCTGAATACCATCAACAAGGCAGGGCATGAAACCCTTACCAACAACTTCTCGATAGAGTGGAACATTCTGCCTCAGCTGATATTCCGCGGACAGTTCGGAATATCCAAGACTTCCAACACCAGCGACTATTTCTTGCCGGCAGAGCACTCATATTTCACTACCGACCATTACGGACACTACTCGGAATATTCAACGGATGAAGGCTTTCTCCGCCGTGGACTCTACCGTTATGGCACTGGCAACGGTTACAGCTACGATGGCAATGCTACACTTGCCTACAGCAACACATTTGCCGACAAGCATCAGCTGTATGTGGGTGCCGACTATTCCATATCTGTGGATAATTCCACCGACTTGCTGTTTCAGGTGGAGGGAATATCTGACAGCGACATGCCTTTTATAGGCAATGCCCGTCAGTATGCCCAGAATGAGGTGCCGAGCGGGAGTAAATATACCACTCGCCGTGTTGGTTTCACCGGTAATGCCAACTACACTTACGACACAAGATACTATGTTGACCTGTCGTACCGTGTCGATGGAAGCTCAACTTTCGGAAGCGACAAGAAATGGGCACCTTTCTGGAGCGCAGGTATCGGATGGAACGTCCATAACGAGAAATTCCTTAAGGAGAATCCTGTGGTGAATATCCTGCGGTTGAAGGCATCGTTTGGAGAGGTCGGCTCGCAGACTGGCTCAGGCTCTGGTGCAAACACAATCTACCGGAGCATCACGGACAACAGATACATGCACTGGCTTGGCTCGCAGCTGTATGCGTGGGGCAATCCTGACTTGACATGGCAGACCACCAGCGAGCTGAACATAGGTATGGAGTTCGGATTGCTTAACGGCAGAATAAAGGGTGAGTTTAACTATTACGACAAAAAGACCTCCAATCTGCTGTCGAACATGGACCTGCCGGCATCAATGGGCTTGACAACGTATGTGGCAAACGTGGGTGAGGTGAAAAACCGTGGTTGGGAGGCATCGCTCTCCGCATACGTTATCCGTGACGCCAAACGCGACCTCAACTGGTTGCTCACAGGACAGATTGTCTACAACAAAAACTGGATATCAAAGCTTTCAGAGGTTGTAAAGCAGCAGACAGAGGAATACCGCAACCAAGATGTTGAGGTTGCAAACCTCTTCTATGAAGGACGGCCGCAAAATTCCATCTATGCCGTAAGGTCGTATGGCATAGACCCTTCTACGGGAAATGAAATGTATGTTGACCGCAACGGCAACGTCACCGACACATGGAAGGCAGGCGATAAGGTGTTCTGCGGACAGGCTGACCCGAAATACCGTGGCAATTTCAGCTCAATTCTCCGTTGGAAGGATATTACGTTTAACGCAACGTTCAGTTATTACTGGGGGGGCAAGACCTACAACCAGACGCTTGTTGACCGTGTGGAGGTTACCTCATCGCAGCTTATGCGCCAGAACGTTGACCGCCGTGTGTATGAGGACCGTTGGATGAAGCCCGGCGACGTGACTTTCTTCAAGGGATTCTCAAATGGAGAGACCCGTGCCACATCACGCTTCGTTATGGATGACAATGTGCTGGAGCTTGCATCGCTCAGCCTGCAATACCGTTGGCATACCGACTGGATAAAGAACCTGCTGAAGGTGCAGTCGGTGACATTCGGTATCAACACATCAAACCTGTTCCATTGGGGAAGTATAAAGCAGGAGCGCGGAACTGGTTATCCATACGCGAGAAACATTCAGGGCAGCATCAAGTTGCTGTTCTAAGTTAGGAAAGGTTAAGTATGATTTCAAAGTTAACGGTAAATATGAAATATTACAGAAAAATAGAAAATAAGGTGTTGGCAGGAAAGACGGTGAAGGCATTGCGCTGCGTTCTTGCGGTGCTGCCGCTGTGCATGTTCACAACTTCGTGCAACGACTGGCTTGACGTGCGTCCTGACACTGAGAATAAGGAAAAGGACCAGTTTGCCTCACAAAAGGGTTTTGAGACAGCCCTCACAGGATGCTATATGGCTATGGCAGAGCAGGATATATATGGCGAGCGCCTCACCATGACGAATATCGAGAATCTTGCAAATCTGTGGAACACTGTCGATAATAGTGACAATACGGCACGCCAGCAGGACTATGCCCTGGCAGCCCACGACTATGGCTCCGACTATTCCAAGGCTGCCGTGGCTGCAATATACAAGGGACTTTTCAACACTGTGGTTCAGGCAAACATGATTATAAAGCACGGGCTTGCCAACGGTGAGGTGATTGCGAGTGAGGAGGAGCGCAACTGCATCATCGGTGAGGCATACGCCATAAGGGCTTACTGTCAGCTTGACGTGCTGCGTCTGTTCGGTCAGATGCCTGCGGGAGGCACCAAGAGCGTGATGCTGCCATACTGCGAGACAACCAACATCGACGAGATGCCGCCATACTACAGCTATGCCGACTATCTTGCAAAGCTGAAGGATGACATCGCAAATGCCAAGAAGCGTCTTAAGGACAATGACCCGCTGTTTAAGTATACTTTCAGCCAGATGCACGGCACCTCTCAGGAGAGCAACTCTTTTATGATTTACCGACAGTTCCGCATGAACTACTATGCGGTGTGCGCACTTGAGGCACGCATGAGTTTGTATATCGGCGACACGGCTGCCGCCAATGCCATTGCCATGGAACTTATCAATGCAAAGGGTGCCGACGGCAAGGCGCTCCGTCCGTTGAGCGGACTTAATGACTTCAGCGTGGGCTATAAGCTGTGTCCTAATGAATGTCTGTTTGCGCTCAGCAAGCATGATGTTAAGGAATATGCGGCCTCGTCGCTTGTGAGCAGTTCGGACAGCCGGTATAATTCTGCCTCTGATCTTGCCCTTAGTCTTGAGATGCTTGAAGAGCTATTTGCCGGTCAGAATATCAGTTCGCACAACAGGTATCTCTATGCGTGGAACAGAAGGGTTGCCGATGCTTTTGGTAAGATGTGGGCAGGGTGCTCCAAATACAATTTTGCTGATGATATGCAGGATGCTATGCTATATTATCAGATTATTCCCATGCTCCGCACATCGGAGCTGTATCTCATAGCTATGGAAACGGGCAATAACCTTGATGAGGTGAACCGCCTGTATGCTGAGTATATGCTGTCGCACAATGTGGGAAGTGTTACGCCATTCACATCATTGGACGAGGCGCGTGAATTTGTATTGAGCGAATACCGCCGCGAGTTCTTTGCCGAGGGACAGATGTTCTACACCTACAAGCGTCTCGGCATGGTTAAGTGGCTGTGGCGCAGCGATGATGCCGTGGAGAACGACTATTTGCTGCCGTTGCCCGAGACAGAGTTTAATCCTAACGGAATTAACAACAAATAATTAAAAGCGAAGGAAATGAAAACATATATAAAGACGGTCATGTTGGCAGTGATGGCTGGTGCCGCGCTGACATCATGCGAGAAGGAGCTTGAGGAATATTCTCACCCTGACTGTTATCTCAACTTCTATTATTGGAGTCAGACACAGAATGAGGCGCTCACATCAGACGAAGTGACGGAGGAGATGACTGTGGCAACATACAGCTTTGCCACAAAACCGGTTGAGTTGAAGCGTGACACAGTGTGGCTGGATGCCATTGTGGCAGGCACGATAAGTGATGAACCCCGTAAGTTTATGCTTGAGCAGGTGACGGTTGAGGGTGCCGACAATGCGAAGCCCGGCGTTCACTATGTTGACTTTAAGGATGCCCAGGACATATATGTGGTTGATGGAGGCAAGAACATGGTGAAGGTGGGAGTTGTTCTGTTGCGCGATGGGTCGTTGAAGAATGAGACAGTGACCCTGAAGTTCAGGTTTAAGGACAATGGTGTGTTCAAGCCGGGATACAGTAACATGACTGAGCGCACCATAGTGTATACAGACCGTCTGTCGAAGCCTGCCAACTGGGATGATTATTACATGGACTATACCGTGGGCGTGTATGGTCAGGTGAAGCATCAGCTGATGATAGAATGGACCGGCAAGGCATGGGATGAGGACTATCTTGTGGAATTCAACGTAGACCAGGCATATACAGCATATATGGCTACATGGTTCCAGAAAAAGCTTGCCGAGGAGAATGCTGCCCGCATTGCCGCAGGACAGGATGTCTACCGTGAGGCCGACGGCGCAGAGGTGAGCTTTGTTCCAAAGTCATGGTGGTAGGAAAAAGGAGGCAAGTGATTTTAATACACATAGTTTTATAATATAATGACAGTGAAGTTATGAAAACAAGCATAATAAAATTATTGGCTTTCTTGCTGCTGCCTGCGTTTGTCACGGCATGTTATGACGATGACAGCACGCTGGGCGACATGAGCAAGGTTGCTACAATAGAAGTTGAGGAAATGGATAATGTCTCCATCGTGTCTTACAGCGGCAACAGGCTTAAGGTAACGCCGAAGATTGACACACGGCTCAGTGACGCAGAGATGGACTATGCATGGTATCTTGTCAGACCAGCCCATGACACTTCGGTAACGAGTGACTTTGCGGGATTCCGAGATGAGAAGATTTCAGACCAGAAAGAGCTTGACTATGAGGTGAATCTGCCATCTGGCGGTTATATCGTTGTATTTGAGGCCACTGACAGGGCTACAGGACTGTCGGCGATACAGAAAATGACGGTGAGTGTATCCACAGAGTTCTCAAAAGGTTTTTTTATCTTGAAGGACATGGGAAACGGCACTGCTGAGATTGACCTTGCCACGGATGGTGGAGTGATGGAGAATCTTATCAGTAAACTCACGGGCAGTGCGATGGACGGCTCTCCTGTGGGACTTTCAGTGAACTATAGCCAGTGTTTTATCGATGATGAGACAAACGAGATGGACTATTCCACAGTGGTGAATATCTTTACAGACAAAGATTATGCCGCATTCCGCACGGAAGACATGCATCGTTTGTTTACTAAAGAGAATATCGGGTTTGAAGACATGAGCGCTGTAAAGTTTAATAATATGGTAAATTCAATGTCTTGTCTAATGTTATTAACGTCAGAAGGCATTCATACTGTGGGCACAGGAGGTGAATATACTGGTGTCAATAGCGGTAAGTTTGGATTTCCTGTAGAACCCGGGGCTTGCAAATTTATACAGCCTATGTCTGGATTGATGAATGGCCTTGTGTATTGGAATGATGACAAACACATGCTGTATTCCATCGACTATAACGGTGGGCAGGCTTTTCCTATGGACTATGCAGCCGACGGTATGGATATTCTGCGCCAGAAATGTATTGGCAGCGGATATAACTTTATTGGTGCAGGTGGTTTTGGCGGCGATGAGACTTCTTATTTCCTTACTGAGGATAATACCAGCGGTCAGCGTTTCCTTTATCTCATAAACGGAGCGGCTGGTATGGTGACGGACATCGTGAAGCTTGACAATAACCTGCATATAAGCAAGGCTGTTGCTACTGCCGGTAATGCCCTAAATGCGACAATAATATATTGTATTGACGGAGGTAATTTGTATGCCTTCGACTGGAACAGTGGATCGGAATACGCTGTGCCGTTAAGCGGAATAGGTAACGGAGAGGAAATATGTTTTATTACCAACTCGTTTTTTAATCTCGGAGGCTTCAGCGACCAGTCGGAAAATTTCAACAATCTTATTGTGGGAACGCAGAAGGGTAGCATCTATAAACTTTACTTCTACGACAATATCGTGGGTGGTGTTCCTGTGGGCAAACCTGTACGTACAATTGAAGGACAAGGCAAGGTGAAGAGCATAAGGTATGCCTCGTCATTGTCAGTATCCATGGATGATCTTTTTATGTGCTCGTACTTTGGTATGCCGATGCCTTATAGTGATTAAACGAAAAACAAAGATAAATAAAACAATGTTATTATGAAGAAAATTATTTTAATGTTCGTGGCTGCAATGACAGCCACTGTGATGATGGCGCAGACCAATTTCCGCCACATCTCGTTTGAGGAAGCCAAGGCTGCTGCCAAGGCAGAGAAGAAAATGGTGTTTGTTGACTTTTACACGTCATGGTGCGGACCGTGCAAGATGATGGCACGTGATGTGTTCCCTCAGAAGGAGCTCGGAGACTATATGAACAAGACTTTTGTCTGTGTGAAGTATGATGCTGAGAAAGAGGAGAAGGAGCTTGTGGGAAGAAGCAAGGTGACGGCTTACCCTACATTCGTAATCTTCGATGCTGAAGGCAATGAGGTCACAAGGCTTGTGGGCGGTAATTCAGCCGAGGGCTTTAAGAGCGACATTGAGATGAAGATTAACCCCGACAAGAGTCCGGAGAAGATTAAGGCACGCTATGACGGCGGTGAGCGCACTGCTGCTCTGATAAGTACCTATGCGGCACAGCTGACCAATGAAATACGTTCGAAGCGTCGTGGTGATAAGGAAAAAGAAGAACAGCTAAACAAGATTATCAAAGAATATTATAGTGGTCTTGACGATAAACAGAAGCTGAAGAGCGAGAACTTCTTCCTTTATAAAGACTATGTAGACAATACTGCTGACGAGAAAATGCAGTATCTCTTTACCAACCGAAGCAAGGTGGCAAAGGCAGACCGTGCCGATGTGGACTCCATTCTGCTGAAAAAATATAAGCGCCAGATTTACGACTGCATCTATTTTGATGATGTCTACACTCCTGAGCAGGCGGTAACGTTCAAGCAGCAGTTTAATGAGCTCGGACTCAACGCCGATGGTGTGTTTACCCCTTCGTTCGCCGTGCTTGATGCTTACGCCACAGGCAATATGGAGGAATATCTGAAACAGCTGGAAAAGAATCTCCCCAAGATGGAGAAGCAGATACAGAACAATGCCCTGCTGGGTATCGGCAACGCCTTGCAGAATGCTGACAGCGAGGTGAAGAAAAAGGCAGCGAAATATCTGCGTGGCTTGCTGGCAGAGCAGCCTGCAGGCAACATATATTTTCTTGGAATGATAATCGGAGACCTTGAAGGCACAATGGGGCATTGATTTTTATATCATTTACTGAAACGCTATGCTTAGCTTAGACAATGTTTATAAAGCCAGGTATGTGCTTGGCAGGACGATACGGAAAACCGAGATTGTGAGGGCACCAAAGCTCAATGACGAGTGTGACGTGTATCTTAAGCTGGAGAACCTGCAGGAGACGGGCTCGTTCAAGATACGCGGCGCATGTTACATGATTTCGCAGCTCACCGACGAGGAGCGTGCCAGAGGTGTGATAGCCTGCTCGGCAGGCAATCATGCACAGGGAGTGGCGCTTGGTGCCGCAGCCCACGGCATAAAGTCGCTGATATGTCTGCCAGATACCGCTCCCATGAGTAAGGTGGAGGCAACGCGCAGCTATGGTGCCGAGATTTGTCTCGTGCCCGGAGTCTATGATGATGCCTATAGGAAGGCGCTGCAGCTGAAGGAGGAGAGAGGCTACACGTTTGTTCATCCTTTTAACGATGAGAATGTGATAGCGGGGCAGGGCACCATCGGACTGGAGGTGCTCGACCAGCTGCCCGATGTTGAGGCTGTGGTGGTGCCTGTTGGCGGAGGCGGACTCATCAGCGGTGTGGCTTTTGCCATAAAGTCGCTTAATCCTCAGGTGAAGGTCTACGGTGTGCAGGCAGAGGGTGCGCCGAGCATGGTGAACAGTGTTGAGAACGGCCGCCGTGAGGCTCTTGCAGCAGTGTCGACCGTTGCCGACGGTATTGCCGTGAAAGAGCCGGGCGAACTTACATACGACATCTGCAACAGCTATGTCGACGGACTGGTGACGGTGACCGAAGATGAGATTTGCGGTGCCATACTGCATCTGCTTGAGAAGGAGAAGGTGGTGGCAGAGGGTGCCGGTGCTGCCGCCGTGGCTGCCGTGATGTACAACAAGCTGCCGGTGAAGGGCATGAAGACAGTGTGTATTGTCAGCGGCGGAAACATCGACGTGACCATCCTCAACCGTGTGATAAAGCGCGGACTTACCAAGAGCGGCCGCTACTGCGTGATAAACGTGGAGCTTGACGACCGTCCGGGTAAGCTCGTAGAGGTGGCATCGGTGATTGCTGGCTGTGGAGGCAACATCACCAGCGTGCGCCATGAGCGCAATGGTGACAGCGAGAAAATCAATGCCTGTGTGCTGCGCATAGTCTGCGAGACCCGCGACGATGCTCATGTGGCAGAGATAAACAATGCCTTGAGGGAGAGGGGCTTCAAGTTTGTGTGATTGTGATGTAGCGATGTTGCAAGTTGTCACTTAGCAAAGCCAAAAAACATTAAAAATGCGGTTTAAGGGAATGATTCTTCACTCTTCGTTCTTCATTCTTCATTTTTATTTGTACCTTTGCCGGGAATTGCAAATAATGACATATGGAAATCAAGTTCGACAAGAAGTATTTGGAAGAACTCTACCTCAATGGAAAGACATCCGACAAAAAGCATCGGTTCCAGCCGCAAGTCATTGCAAAGTATCGCAAAACGATAGACTTGCTGGAGTCTTTGTCTGCTGTGGAAGATCTTTACCGTTATCACTCATTGCACTATGAGGCGTTGGTGGGTGACAAGGCTGGACTGGAATCCGTCAGGGTGAACGATCAATACCGCATTGAGTTCAAAACTACGAAGGTTGTCTCAGAGATTGTCGTTATTTTGTGCAACATTATAGAATTGTCAAATCACTATAAATAGGAAACTGTTATGGCAAATATAAGATTTGGATACACGCCGACACATCCCGGCGAGGTGATAAAAGACGAAATTGAATATCGCAATATTTCGCAGCGCAGGCTTGCGGAACAGTTAGGTATGTCGTACAAGGCATTGAATGATCTGCTGAACGGTCGCCGTTCGCTCCTCGTCTCTACTGCTATGATGCTTGAGGCGGCATTGGACATACCTGCCGATTCGCTCATGAAGTTGCAGATGAAGTACAATATGCAGGAAACATCCCAAGACCCTTCTTTCATGGAGCGGCTGAACCAAATCCGTAAATATGCTGCATTACTGTAAAATGTACACGAACATCCATATATTTAAAATAGCCTTGCACTACCCCCCCGTTTAGTTTCGGGAGGGTATTTTCATAATTGTCGGCGATGTGTGCCGGAGTGCGGTTGTTACCGTGCCCGGCGCGCATCGCCGCTTTTTTGTGTGCCTAATCAATTAAATGGAATCAATATATTATTAATCTTATAAAACAAAAAGTATTATGACAGAAAACAAGAAGCGTAAGCCATACGTCAGACCGAGTATGGAAGTGATTAAGGTAGAGACCACGAGCATCCTCGCAGGAAGCCCTGGTGGCGGTCCCGAAATGAGCGCCACTTACAGCAATGACTGGGGAGATGGAGGTACTGAAGACATAGATTGGGATTCAGAGTATTAACAATGTAACAATGATGAAGATGAAAACAAAGACATTATTTTATATGGCTCTCACGGCAGTGATGACTACTCTTACCGCCTGCTCGCAGGACGATGAGCTGATGGATGCCGCACCAAAGCCGGCACAAATAGAGTTTGAAATCTTTGACGGCGGATACGGCGGCGATGCGACGACACGCGCCAAGGAGGAAGGCATCCGCACCAAGTTCGAGACTGGCGACCATTGCGCTTTGTATATCATAGATAATGGCGAATTCATAGCCAAGGGCGTGGAGCTCACCGCAGAGAAAGGAGAGAACGAAGAAATAACATGGAAGGTTACAAAAGGGGATATAAGCGGTGCTACCGAAAACAGCAAGTACTTCTTGTGTTATCCCTACTTGAATATACCGCAAGAGCAATTACAAGTGGGAAATCTTGATACCGAAGTGTTCAGCAAATACATTTCAGAGTATGGTCATGAATGGGAACAGGACACTCACGACAAATACACCAATAACGACCTTATGACTGCCACAGGCACGGCAACCACGGGGGAGGACGGCAAGCTGAAGGTGTCCTTCTCCATGGCCCACCGCATGGCTCTCGCCGTAATCGAAGTGCCAAAGACGGTGTATAAGTTTGAAGGCACAAGCATTTCCGAATATATTGTGCCTACACGGGTGGACTTCAAAGATAGTAAATATAAGCCCCTCCGTATGGAGGACGGCACATACCGTTTCGTATTCAACCCTGAATTAGTTAAAGACGAGCACGATATCATCGGCACTATCAATGGCAGCAAGCAGTTCACCATTCCTGCAGAAAAGCTCAAAAAAGGTATCGATAAAGGCACATACAAGACATTCAGGATTGGCGGAGGAGCTGACGGTACTCCCATCGAAAAAAATTATACTCTTCAGGTGGGTGATTATCTCTTGAAGGACGGCAACCTGATAAGCAAAGATGAGACCTTAACTGCCGTCCAGAAGGCCGACGTGGCTGCCATCGTGTTCTATGCTCCAAACATCAGTGAAAGAGAAACTCCTGCCAGCCTGACCGACGACAAGATTATGGCGGCAGAGCACCCAAACTGCAACCACGGTCTTGCAGTAGCAGTGCAAGAACTTACGTACCAAGGCAGCAACACCATGGCTTGGCAAACTACGGCTGAGAGCGTGGAAAGTTTCCGAAAAAGTTCCAATTTCACCCATACGAATAAGGACAATTTCACCGACATCGCGTCTGGCATGACAAATAAAGATAATATCAGTAAAATCTACGGTTATCAGAACACCCAGGTGCTGTTTGCCTATAATGACTATTGCACGAAAAACAGCAAAACAGACAATATCGTAAAACCGGCTGCTGCCATAGAAGGATTCACAGACGTCAATCCTGCCCCCAAAGGTAGCACAGGCTGGTTTATTCCCTCTGTGAAAGAACTGCACATACTTTGTTATAAGGATGGGGATACAGTCCTGGATCCAGGGAAAAATCATACCGTTACCCGTAACAAAGTCAATGAGTCTTTAACTGCCGTTGGTGGTGTTGTCTTTGGCGATGGATTTTACTGGTCATCCTCAGAGTTTAAGAACTTCAATAACTCACAATTCTATGCGAACTTCATTAACGCCGGTTTTTTCAATCCAGACAAGACCACAGGGTGTTTGGTACGGTGTGTGTGTGCTTTCTGACCAATACGGATGAAAGCGCAATCCCTATAAAGCGTCTGCAATCACCCATGCATGGGGTACGTAAACACCCCTTGCATGGGGTATCACAATACCTCTTGCAAGAGGTATCGGCACACCTCTTGCAAGGGGTGCTCAGAGAGTAAAACATAGTGTTAATCAACAATATTTTCTAACCATTTTAAGAACTAACAGAAATGATAGACTTTGAAATTAAATCAAGAGTTCAGCCAGTAGGCGAACGCAAGGGGCAGACTGTTTATTATGCAGTGCCCAAGACCAGTCAGAAAATGACAAACAAGGCAGTAGTGGATCACATCGTAAGAGAGACATCGCTCTCCGCTGGCGACGTGAGCAACGCATTAATCAGTTTGAGTAACATAGTGTGCGAGGCATTGAAGATGGGCATGAGCGTAGACCTTGCCGACCTCGGCTCGCTGCGCCTGAGCGTAAGCTCGAAGATGATGGACACGCCCGAGGCAGTGACAGTGAAGGATGCGCTGAACACTCCGAAAATACTGTTCACGCCAAAAGCTGCGATGCGTGCCGCCGCTAACTCGGTGGAGCTGAGCATCGACCACAGCCGCGTGACTCCTGCCGGCAAGGGCGACACCCCAAGCGGCGGCGATGGTGAAGGCACTGGCGGGGATACTGGAGGCAGCGGACTGTAATGCCGCAAGAATAGTTATACACGTAAAAAGTCCCGCCTCTTTCTGACAGAGAAGGAGGCGGGACAAATCGTTTTTAATATCCTGTTGCTCCACGGTATTCTGTGGGCGACATCTTCATTGCCTTCTTGAACTGGGTGCAGAAGTGTGGATAGCTGTTGTAGCCCGACTGATAAGCTATTTGGGCTATATCCATGTCTGTGGTAAGCAGCAAGTTGCAGGCATATTCAATTCGCAGGCGAGAGCAGAATTGCCCCACGGTGTGTCCGCTTGACTTTTTGAACGAGCGGCACAGTGCGGCAGGATGCAGTCCCGAATAGGCGGCGAGGTCGCTTAGTGACAGCTGTTCGCGGAAATGCCCGTAAAGATAGCGGTATGCCCTGTCAACGGGTGACTCGTTTTCCTTTTTCCCGTTGAGATGCTGCCTCTCTGCCTTCAGGGTTGACGTTGGAGGAGTGGTGCTCAGTACGTGGAGCAGCCGCATGAGCAGCGACATTCGCATAAATCCATCAGCAGAGGTAATCTTGCCTGCAAGTCTTGTTATCTTGGCAGCAAACTCAGCGTCGTTATACACAATCCCGCTTTTGCAGAGACGTATGAACTCTATGCCGTGGTGAAGCTCCGGAAATCGCTCCTCGTCCCATTTGAAAAGCTCGCTTGGAATATGCAGCAATAAAACAGAGCAGTCATCGGAAGTCCTCAGCACGCAGTGAGGCACATCGCTGCCCAGCACCACCACCATGCCTTGCTGTAATTTTCCCTGTATGGCGCCAACCAGTCCTTCTGCCCATCCGTGTTTTACTATTAGAACCTCTACATTGCTGTGATAATGGTAGGTTTGTGCTGCAGTGTCACTTTTTTTGCTGACGTTGTGTATGGAAACGTCGCCCAACCGTGTCAGGTGTTCCACTATCTGGTTTCTTATCGGCTGTTTTTTCATTGTGTGCAAATATTACGAAATCATTTGCAAAGATACAAAATATTTGCGAAAGAAAAAAGCGATACCTTTGCAGTCGCATTAAAAACATGGAATTAAAGTATGAAAAAGAAACATTTATTGATTTGTAACAAGAGCTTGTTGCTCCTGATGCCGCTTGTCATTGCAAGCAGCATTTTGCAGGAAAGCCTTCACGGCAATGCGTTCTGCGGTCTTGACAATGTGGTGTGGACATGGCTGCATGTCATCGTGTGTTTTGTTTTTGTTATGCTTATTGTATGGCATGTTCAGCTTAACTGGGGCGGTGCGGACAGCTGGGATGTGAGAGTGTTGTATAGCCGTTTCAGGAAACATCATTCCAAGGGCTTTAAAATCACAACCATTCTTTGTCTGTTGACTGCCATAACCGGACTTATCGCAGTCCCCGTGTGGCTTCTGCATGGGCATTCGGGGCTTGGCGGCTGGCACGGCAAAATCGGTTTCCTGTGTCTTATTATGACCTTGATACATGTAATACACCACTGGAAATGGTATAAAAATGCTTAATGTCTGCGGCTATTGGCACAATTGTGTCAGTAGCCGTATGAGTTTTCTTGTCGGCTCAATCAATGGCTTTATATCATCTATTGTAATATTTATAAAGTCGTCATAGTCACTTTCTTGTCTCAAAGAAAACAAGCGTCTCATTAAAATGGCATCTTCTTTGCCAAGCAAGCCCGTCTTCACAAAATGGAGATTAATCATGGCGAGGATTCCAGAATGTGTGTGCGCTATAACACCCTTTTTTATCAATAAGGCACTGGCGGCGTAATAGAAAGAGTAGTAAAGTCTGTTGGCGCAGGTGTTATACATCTCATATTCCAATGACTTTAGAACATCAGCGAATGTATTCTCTGATTTTTCGAGCCGGTATGTTACAATTGCGGTTCTTTCTTCATCGGTCATGCTCATAGCCTTACTCCTTCCTGCAAAACGTTGTGCCTGAACATTGAAACTCCTTTTCCTTCGTCCCATTTTGTGCGCGGATAGACCACGGGATTTATTTCCTCGCCTATTTCAAGTCCTTTTACCCAAAGGTCATAGTTTAGTCTCTCAAACTGCTTGTCGGAAATCTTTGGGGTATCTACTAAAATCAGTATGTCCCAATCGGAGTCTGCCCTTGCATCGCCACGGGCTCTTGAACCGAAGAGTATAACTTCGGCACCCGGCTCTGCTTCATGCACAGTCTGCTTAATCAGCTGCAAGACGTTGTTATGGGATAATGTTGACATATTCTTTTAAAAGGTATTTCCACTTGCAAAGGTAATTAAAATGATTAAGAATGGCGTATTGGGAGAAATATATTTAAGGAATTTTATAATTTGTGACAAAGAACAGGAAATGCATTTTGTGCAAACAGAATCATTTCCTGTGTTTTTTCTCCCGTTTTACGCTTTTTTTTATTAACTTTGCAGGCGATTTGGAAAAGAGGTACTCATGAAACTATATAGCGACGAGGAATTAGCAAGGATAATAGACAAGGAAATATTGCACAGGATAGGCACTGTTGCCGACCGCATGGAGGTGGAGGCATACGTGGTGGGAGGATATGTGCGTGATATTTTTCTGGAGCGCGAAAGCAATGACATTGATGTGGTGATAGCTGCCAACGGACGCATGGAGCGCCCGGGGATAGCCGTGGCGCAGGCTTTGCAGAAGGAGCTGGGCAAGAGCGCTCACCTGTCGGTGTTTAAGAACTTTGGCACAGCCCAGGTGAAATACTTCGACCGTAAGGCAAAGGAGGAAATCGAGGTGGAATTTGTGGGAGCCCGCAAGGAAAGCTACCAGCGCGACTCACGTAAGCCGATTGTTGAGGACGGAACGCTGGAGGACGACCAGAACCGCCGCGACTTCACCATCAATGCAATGGCGATATGCCTCAACGAGGCAAGGTTTGGCGAACTGGTGGATCCCTTTGACGGACTTTACGACCTGGAGGACGGCATTATAAGCACGCCGCTCGACCCCGACATAACCTTCAGCGACGACCCTCTGCGCATGATGCGCTGCGTGCGTTTTGCCACGCAGTTGAACTTCGACATTGAGCCTGAGACCTTCGATGCCCTTGAGCGCAATGCCGAGAGGATAAAGATTATCAGCGGCGAGCGGATAAAGGACGAGCTGAACAAGATAATGCTGTCTAAACATCCCAGCCGCGGGTTCGTGGACCTGCAGCGCTGCGGACTGCTGCAACTGATTCTTCCAGAGCTTGTGGCGCTCGACGTGGTGGAGGAAAGGAACGGCAAGGCGCATAAGAACAATTTCTACCACACCTTAGAGGTGCTGGAGAATGTGTGTAAGAAGAGTGATAATCTGTGGTTGCGCTGGGCAGCGCTGATGCACGACATAGGCAAGCCCAAGAGCAAGCGGTGGGAGCCTGCCACAGGATGGACGTTCCACAACCACAACTATCTGGGCAGCCGCATGGTGCCGGAGATATTCCGCAGACTAAAGCTGCCGCTCGATATGAACATGAAATATGTGCAAAAGCTCGTTGACCTGCACATGCGCCCCATAGTGATTGCCGATGAGGAGGTGACCGACAGTGCGGTGCGCCGTCTGCTCAGCGATGCCGGTGATGACATCAACGACCTTATGACGCTCTGCGAGGCTGACATTACCAGCAAGAACGAGGGTAGGAAAAAACGTTTCCTTGAGAACTTCCGCATGGTGCGCGAGAAACTTGCCGACCTGCAGGAAAAAGATTATAAACGGCTGCTCCAGCCGGTAATCAACGGCGACGAGATAATGCAGATGTTCAATCTTCAGCCCTCGGCAATAGTTGGTGAGCTGAAGAAGGTTCTGAAGAATGCCGTGCTCGACGGTACGGTGCCCAACGAGCGTGAGCCGCTCATGAAGCTGCTCATGGAGACGGCGAGGGAGAAGGGATTGGAGTTTTAAATGAAGAATGAAGAGTGAAGAATGAAGAATCTTTTTGAATGAAGAATAATATTAAGCGCATAAAGAATGCTTAAGAAATACCACTTATGCGCAGCCAATTCTTCATTCTTTACTCTTCATTCTTCATTCAAAAAGATTCTTCATTTTCATCGCACCAGCGTTCCAATCTCTTCGCCGTTCATCACCTTTTTGAGGTTGCCCACAACATCCATGTTGAACACATAGATGGGCAGGTTGTTCTCCTTGCACATGGTAGTGGCGGTGAGGTCCATAACCTTCAGGCCGCGGGCATAGATTTCATCGTATGTAATCTCGGTGAACTTGGTTGCAGTCGGGTCTTTCTCAGGGTCGGCGGTATAGATGCCGTCCACTCGTGTGCCTTTAAGCATCACGTCAGCCTCAATCTCAATTCCTCGCAGCGATGAGCCTGTGTCGGTGGTGAAATATGGGCATCCCGTGCCGGCAGAGAATATGCACACCTTGCCTTCCTCCATAGCCTCGATGGCGCGCCACTTGGTGTATAGCTCGCCGATGGGCTCCATGCGGATGGCTGTGAGCACCTTTGTCTTCACGCCGATGGCTTCAAGCGCACTGCTCAGTGCGAGTGAGTTGATAACTGTGGCGCACATACCCATCTGGTCGCCCTTCACACGGTCGAAACCCTTTTTGCTTCCGCTCAGTCCGCGGAAGATGTTGCCGCCGCCGATGACGATACCTATCTGTACGCCCATCTCGCTCACTTCCTTTATCTGTCTGGCGTAGTCCTCCAAACGCTCAGGGTCTATGCCGTAACTCTGTTTGCCCATAAGGCTCTCACCGCTCAATTTGAGCAATATTCTTTTAAATCTTGCCATGGTTTTATTTGTTTTTACTGTTATGATTATTGCTATGTTCTTTAAAATGTTGTTGTCGGCTGTATTGTCAGATTATGAATTTCACTTCGCGAAAATCGTATTCAGAAATCGTTCCATCGATGCGCCGCAGCCTTATCCGCCCGCTTGGCTGTACTGTGTCGATGGCTGCCGTGAACGTGACGCCGTTGTCACGGAATTGGTGATAACCCTCGCGGCGGTAAAGATGACTCATGTACTCATCATGTATGTCGTCATATTTGCCGTCATACACCTTATATATATATATAGCAAATGCGTCGAGTATCTTGCTGAGCACTTCATCTGTGCTGGTCTCACGGTTTATTATGTTGCGCAACGACACAGGATTTGGGGCATCGCTTAGAAATTGCTCCTGATTGATGTTGATGCCTGTGCCGAGGATTATGCTGCCTACGCCTTTGGTGGATATTGACGACTCGGAGAGTGTGCCGCTGATTTTCCTGTCATGCCAGTAGATGTCGTTTGGCCATTTTATTGTGAAACCGTCGGCATAGGTTTGCATTGTATGGAATATTGCGAGTGCCTCAGCCTGCATCATCACATATTGACGCTCTATTTGCAAGTTATGCGGGCGTGTCTTGATGCTGAACATAAGGTTTTTGTCCTCTTCGCTTTCCCATGTGTGGCTGTCCTGTCCGCGCCCTGCCGTCTGATAGCGTGCCGTAACCACGGTCATAAGCTCTCCCTCCTCACCACGGTACTGGCTGAGGTAACGGTTGGTGGAGTCCACAGTGTCGAGGTTTATCAGTTTTATGCCGTCAGTCATTTATGTTATGTCTGCTGTTATTGTAATTTTATATAATGCTAATGCAAAAGTACAATAAAAATTTCGTATATCAAAATAAAAGTATTATTTTTGCAGAATATAAGCTGCATTATTTTGCAAAAAGAAGAATTATGACACAGGAAGAACAACAGAAAACAGACGAGCGCTATATGCGTATGGCTCTTGACGAGGCACGTCAGGCTATGGATGCCGGTGAGATTCCCATCGGTGCGGTGATAGTATGTGGGGGCAGGGTGGTGTCGCGCGGGCATAACCTTACAGAGACTCTTTGCGATGTTACCGCTCATGCCGAGATGCAGGCAATAACGTCAGCTGCCAACCTTTTGGGTGGCAAGTATCTCAGCGGATGTACGCTTTATGTCACTGTAGAGCCGTGTGTAATGTGTGCCGGAGCAATTGGTTGGGCACAGATATCACGTATAGTTTATGGAGCAGCCGACGAGAAACGCGGCTTTCAGACATACGCTCCCCGTGCCATGCACCCCAAGGCAACCGTTGTGAGTGGTGTGCTGGAGGAAGAATGCCGACAGTTGATGCAGGCATTCTTTAGTGATAAACGTAAGAGGTGAGAGTAAGCTGACAGGCGTCATTCCTGTCCGCTTGCTCCGCCTTCGTAAGTGTTGTAGGTGTTGCCGAAGTCCTGTCCGTGCCCCGGATCGCTGCCCGAACTGTAGGTGGCTTTTATTATCTGCTGGTTATATCCCTTGCGCAGCGGTCCCTCATGCAGAAGATACCGTGCGAAGTTGTCGGTTGGAATTACCAGTCCAAACACACCTATTGCCACTCGTATGCCTTCAGGGTTAAAGCTGTTGTGCAGACGCGCTGTGGAATAGAAGCTGTGAGGATAAACCTCAATCTTTGTGTACTTATAGAATTGGTTCAACAGACTCGGATCCTTTATTGAATCGGCTGATGTGAACATGTGGGTAAGGTTGCGCACAAAGTCATCGGCAGCATCAGCCTGGGCGCAGTTGGGATCATTGATACATTCCACGATGTCGTCCTGTATTTCTGCTGCCATCTTTTCGCCCGACGGCACAGTCATGTTTGCCACCAGTGCTACGAGTCCCAGCACCAGCGCCACAATTGTAAATCTTCCCAAACAGCTTCTTCTGAACTGTGTGGATACCCCTTCTCCCTTGTAGGCCTTGTCATCGATAATTCCCATAGTTGTTATTTTTTAGTTAGAGTTTAGTATTTAGATTTAATGTCTCTTGTATTGTCTTCCCTGTTTTGGCTGCCTTATCCGTTATTTTAGAAGTCGGATGCGGGATGGTTGATGAGATTCATAAATTCCTCACGGGTCTTTGCCTGGTTGAAGGCTCCAGAGAACTCGCTTGTGGTGGTTATCGAGCCCTGCTTCTCCACGCCTCTCATCTGCATGCACATGTGCTTTGCCTCAACCACCACCATCACTCCGAGCGGTTTCAGCGTCTCCTCTATGCACTGGCGTATCTGCAGTGTCATACGCTCTTGCACCTGCAGACGGTGTGAGTATATGTCCACCACGCGGGCTATCTTGCTCAGTCCTGTGATGTATCCGTTTGGAATATATGCCACGTGTGCCTTGCCGTAGAACGGCAGCATGTGGTGTTCGCACATCGAGAAGAAATCAATGTCCTTCACAATCACCATCTGACTGTAGTCCTCTTTGAATATTGCGTCGCGAAGCACCTGATGGGCATCCATGTGATAGCCTCTTGTAAGCGTCTGCATAGCTTTAGCCACCCGCATCGGCGTTTTCACCAGTCCCTCGCGGTCGGGGTCTTCTCCTAAGAGGCTGAGCACATCCTTGTAGTGTGCTGCGAGCTCGTCGAGCCCCTCCCTGTATTCTACATTAAATTCCACGTCTTGTTTTCTGTTTTGTTATGTTGTACATGTGCGGCAATCAATACTGCACTGTGATTTTTCCTTTTACAATTACGGCTTCTGGATAGCCGAGCTGTTTCACCTCGCGGAGCACTTCGTGTGCCTCCTCGTAGGTGCGGTAGTTGCCTATGCGGCATATCCACCGTGGTGAATAGAAATGTACATACACCGGTACGTCCGGTATGTTGCGCTTTATGGTCAGTCCGGCTTTCTCTGCTTTTTGGCGGTCAACCCTTGAGTTGCCTCCTGCCCACACCTGCACCCTGTAGCCTGTGGTCTTATAGCTTCGGCGCATCACCTTTTTGCCCATGTCGGGGGTGGTGTCCTGCGGCATAATGTCCTGCTGGTCGGTATCTTGTTTTTCTTGTCTGACCTGTCCAGCCTGTTTCACGGGTCTGACTTGTCCTGCTTGTTTGACAGAGTTTCCTTGTCCTACAGTACTTCCTTGTCCAGCCTGCTGCTCTTTTGCAGGCTGTTCCGGCTTTATGTCGGGTCTCATCCCCGCAGCATTTGGATCGGAGTATCTTCCGTTCACCAGCTTGTCTATTTCCTTGCTCTGATGCAGGGTAACGGTACCCTTCCCGGCTTTCTGCTGTTGCAGACGGTCGGTAAAAGTCTGTGCCTCTGCACACAATATGCAGAGGACACAGCTGATAATTATGATTACTGTTCTTTTCAAACCGTAGTCAAATTAGAATCTTTGATTATGCTTTCCAGGCATCGATGATACCCTTGAAGTCAGCACACTTCAATGAAGCACCGCCGATAAGACCACCGTCGATGTCGGGCTTAGCGAACAGCTCGGGAGCGTTGCTTGCCTTGCAGCTGCCGCCATAAAGTATGCTTGTGTTCTCTGCCACCTCGTTGCCATATTTCTCAGCTACGATAGAGCGGATGTAAGCGTGTATTTCCTCTGCCTGCTCAGCTGTGGCGGTCAGACCAGTGCCGATAGCCCAAATTGGCTCGTAGGCGATGATGATGTTCTGGAACTCCTCGGCGCTGAGGTTGAACACGCTGCCCTCAAGCTCTGCCTTAACCACCTCGTTCTGCTTGTTTGCCTCACGCTGATCCTTGCTCTCGCCGATGCAGAAGATTACTTTCAAACCGTTCTTCAGTGCGAGCAGTACCTTCTCCTTCAGTATTTCCGGAGTTTCGTTGTAGTACTCACGGCGCTCAGAGTGGCCAAGGATAACATATTGTGCTCCTGTGCTCTTTACCATCTCTGCTGACACCTCACCTGTGAAGGCACCCTTCTCCTTGTCGGCGCAGTTTTCTGCACCAAGACCGATGGTGTTGGCATCGAGGATGCCTGCCACGGTTGCAAGATGAATGAATGGAGTACAAACCACAACGTCGCAGTTTGGCTTCTCGGCAGCCAAAGCCTCGTTCAACTCCTTTGCCAGTGCGACACCTTCTTGCAGGTTCATGTTCATTTTCCAGTTACCTGCTACAATTTTCTTTCTCATTTTTTTGTTGTTTAATAATTTATTTATCTTTCAATATCGTATGATTCCTAATTATAATAAATAGGTATTTCTTTTATTCGCCTTCCTTGGCATCTTTGTTTTTGGCAGCGGTGCCTTGCCTGTCGCGCCTCACCCATTTTGTCCATGCCCACAGACGGTCTGCCATGGTGAGCAGTATGAGTGGCAGCACAAACCAGTTTATGATGGTTACGGTCTTGCCCGTTGTCGAATTTTCCGGCATCCTGCCCGTTTCTATGTTTTCCAGTCTGTCGGCAAGCATCTCCTCATCGGGCATGTCGTTGTGGCTCCACTTGTTGATTACCGTTCCGTCTTTTATCAGCACCAGTCCAGGATTGCTTCTTATGATTGTTTTTAACGTAATCTCGTCGGTGGTGCAGTAGGGGTAGTCGGCTCCTGTCATTGCCCGCCAGTGTTTTCTTGCCTCCGCTCCGCTTGCTGTGAGGCAATAGAACCTGTAACCATATTCCTGCGAATAGTCATAAATCTCATTAATTCGGTCCAGCCGGCTGTCATCGGCATTTTCCAGATGCGGCGCTATGAGCAGGAAAGTGTAGCCTTTGTCATTGAGCACTTCTTCGGTGATGTCATTTCCTTGCTCTGTCTCTATTGAGAAGTCATGTATGGGCGGCACATATCCCTCGCTTGTCTGTACGGTCTTGCTGTCTATGAATGTCCATGTGGAGTCCGGATAGTTGTCGGTTGTAAATTCCTTCCGCTCGCCGTTTTTCTCCAATATGAATGTTGTTTCAAACTGTGGCTGTTCTGCATCCTCAGGAATTTCCATTCCCTGACGGATGTTTGCCCCTATGTGATATGGACGGAAGTCGAATTGCGGCAGCAGATACAGGCTGTATCCCGATATAGCAAGGATGAACACTGCACTGAAGTTTATCACTATCCACTGGTTGGTGCGGCTTATGAACCTCATCATGTCCAGCGGCTGCCATGCCACAGTCACGGCGCATGCCGTAAGCACTATATTTTTCCAGAATGTCTGCCAGTTGGTGAGCTTCACAGCATCGCCAAAACATCCGCAGTCGCTTATTGGGTTTGCCACCGCAAGCCATAGTGTTAGCATGGTCATAAACACCAGCATCGCCACAGCCAGTTTTGACACTGTCCTGCGCCTGATGGCAAATGCAAGACATATACCGATACCAAACTCGGCGGCCGACAGCAGTACCGAAGCCAGCAGTGTCAGTGTGTCGTTGACAAGCATCTGCAAGCCAAGGGCCTCAAGATAGTCGTTTATTTTATATTGCGTGCCGAGCGGATCAACGGCTTTCACAAATCCTGACAGGATAAATGTAAGCGCCAATGCCAGTCTGCAAATGTTGACAACAATCTTTCTCATGTCCTTGTTTTAGTTGCGCTTTCCGTTTTTTTTATACCGTTGTTATTGTTGTTTCTGCTCATTGAGCTTTATCACCCCAAACACGGCGTAGTTTATTATATCCATGTAGTTGGCGTCGATGCCTTCGCTCACCAGCGTGTCGCCGCCAAGATTCTCAATTTCTTTCACCCTCTCCAGTTTTGTGAGTATCAGGTCGGTATAGCTGCTCACTCTCATTCCGCGCCACGCTTCATCGTAGTCGTGGTTTTTGCGTTTCATCAGCTCCAGGCTCTTTTGTGCGTAGCTGTCGTACAGAGCGAGAGCCTCGTCGGGGGTGATGTCGGTGCTGTCGGAAAATCCCTTTTCCAGTTGGATTAATCCTATGATTCCATAGTTTATAAGCGCCACAAACTCCTGACGTATTCCTTCGCCCACCATTGATACCTTTTTAATCTCAAGCGAGCGTATGCGCTTTGCCTTTATATACAGCTGGTCTGTGAGCGACGAGGCGCGGAGTATGCGCCACGATGCTCCATAGTCGTGCAGCTTTTTCTTAAACAGTGCGCGACATTCAGCTATCGCCTCCTCAAACTGTCGGTTGGTATGTTCTAACTGTTTGTCTGTCATTTCGCTTTGCGGTTTTTTATTTTGCCTCTTTTTGCTTTTTGTGAATGAACTTCACACGTCCGCAATCCACGTCAAACTGTGTCTTGAGCGAGTCCACCAGCACGCGCTTGCGGTTGAGTGCCTCAAGTTCTTCTTTGGTGGCAGTCAACTCCTTGCGGTGCTGCTCCACGGTGGCATACATATTTTTATATAAAGCCTCTTCAGCTTGCAGTGTGCTGTCGGTGATACGCAGTTTTTCCTGAGCCTCATTGAGCAGTGAGTCCAAAAATTCCGCTCTTGATGCCTTGCGCCGCTCCACCATCTTTTTCGGATTGTCTCCGCAGCTTGTCAATATCGCTGTTGCCAACAGCATTGTCGCGAATATTCTCATTTGTGTACAGTATTTGTGTGATGCCATTCGTTTTCAGACAATTATTTGTCCGGCAAAGGTACAAAAAAATATTGTAACCTCCAAACAATCTTCAATAAATATGTCAGAAGTGGCTGCTTCCATCGAAACAATGGGTGCACAGTTTGCACTTGGGCAGACCTATTGCTTCCACCAGATCTTCAAGTTTGCTGAACTTCAGCGACTCAAATCCGAAACGGCTGCGCATAATCTCCACCAGCTTTTTGTATTCGGGACTGTCGGTAGTGGCATACTTTTCCAAATTCTTGTTTTCATCGCCTTCCAGTTCCTTTATTATGCGTCGCGTTATAAGTTCAAGGTCGCTTTTCGAGCTTGTGAAGCCTATGAACGGGCAACCGTAGATGAGCGGTGGGCATGCTATGCGTATGTGCACCTCTTTGGCTCCGCAGTCATAGAGCATCTTCACGTTGTCGCGCAGCTGTGTCCCTCTCACTATCGAGTCGTCGCAGAACAGCACTTTTTTGCCGTCAAGCATAGCTTTGTTGGGTATAAGCTTCATCTTTGCCACCAGGCTGCGCATCTCCTGGTTGCTGGGCGTAAAGCTGCGCGGCCATGTCGGAGTGTATTTAGATATGGCACGGTGATATGGCACCCCCTTGCCCTCGGCATATCCCAAAGCCATTCCCACTCCTGAGTCGGGAATGCCACAGGCACAGTCAATGTCGGTGTCATGGTCGCCCTTGCCCATCATATAGCCCGATTTGTTGCGCACTTCCTCTACATTTCTGCCCTCATAGTAGGATGTGGGAAATCCATAATACACCCAGAGAAATGAGCATATTTGCATTTCTTTGTTGGGCTTGCGCATTTGCTCTATGCCGTCGGCGCGCATTCTCACTATCTCGCCCGGACCGAGATATGTGTCTATCTCATAGTCGAGGTTGGGGAATGCCGATGTCTCGCTGGTCACTGCGTATGCCCCGTTCTTCTTACCTATAATAATAGGTGTACGTCCCCACTGGTCACGGGCGCAGATTATGCCATCCTCAGTGAGCAGCAGCATTGAACATGAGCCCTTGATGGTCTTAAACACATTTTCAATGCCCTCCACGAAATTCTTGCCTTGTATTATCAGCAGTGCCACAAGCTCAGTCTGGTTGGTGCCTGTGCTCTGCTCTCCAAAGTGCATGTTCTTGGCAAGCAGGTCTTTCACTATTTCTTCAGTGTTTGTTATTTTTGCCACCGTCACTATGGCAAAGCGCCCCAGATGTGAGTTGAGTATGATGGGTTGAGGGTCGGTGTCGCTGATTATTCCAATACCGGAGTTGCCGCTGAATTTTGGCAATTCACTTTCAAACTTCGTTCGGAAGTATGTGCTCTCCAGATTGTGAATCACTCGCGAGAAGGAGTTCTTCTCTGCATCGTAGGTTGCCATACCTCCACGCTTCGTACCAAGGTGCGAATTGTAATCGGTGCCGTAAAATAAATCGGTGGAACAGCTATGTTTTGATATTGTTCCGAAAAAACCACCCATAAAAATTTATCCTGTTGTATTTGTTTGTTAAAAATATGGGTGCAAAGTTACGAAAAAAAATGAAAAATGAAGCATGAAGCATGAAGAATCATTCCTAATTCCCCTATTTTTTTATTTTTTTTCATTTTTTCTCGTTGAAAGCAACTGCTCTCTAATCTTTGCAGCATTAGTCTTATCTTTGCTGTCTTTCTGCAATGGTAATATTTTCCCAAACGTATCGTTTAGAATCGTAAATCAATCGTTTGGAATCGTAAACTAATCGTTTGGAATAGTAAACCAATCGTTTGGAAATCTATTAAAAATTGATTTAAATGCTTACATACTATGAAAAAATTTGTGCAATCCGATTTTTCTTTGTATTTTTGCAAACCAAAATGCGGAATAATGGGTTCCGAAATGCAAAATAAATACAAAATAATAAATACAAAATAATCGTGAAGCAATATATTGTGAAAGCGCCCGCGGGAGTACGTACTACCATTAATCTGCCGGCATCAAAAAGCATAAGCAACCGTGCGCTCATAATCAGCGCCTTGGCAGGAGACGGCACACCTCCAGGAAATCTCAGCGATTGTGATGACACTGAAGTGGTGATTGACGCATTGAAGAATATGCCGCCGGTGATCGACATCAAGGCTGCCGGCACCGCCATGCGCTTCATGACAGCCTATCTCTCCACCTGTGACGGAGACGAACATATAGTAACAGGCACCGAGCGTATGAAACACCGCCCGATAGGGGTGCTGGTGGATGCGCTACGCTTTCTTGGCGCCGATATAGAGTATGTGGGCGAAGAGGGATTTCCACCGCTTCGCATACGCGGACGGCAGATGGACGGCGGCGAACTCGACATTCAGGGCGATGTGAGCTCGCAATACATCTCGGCACTGCTCATGGTGGCTCCCGTGATGCGCCAGGGGCTTACGCTCAATCTCAAGGGCGAGGTGATTTCGCGCCCTTATATCGACCTGACGCTCTGTATGATGCGCGAATGGGGTGCAAAAGCTGAGTGGACCGATTCGCGCACAATCACCGTTGAACCTTCTCCATATACAGCACGCGACTATGTGATTGAAAACGATTGGAGTGCAGCCAGTTATTGGTATGAAATAATGGCATTGTCACAGGGTGACGACGATGAACTGACCCTCAGCGGACTGATGGACGGGTCAAAGCAGGGTGACTCATCGCTGCGTTATGTGTTCAGCCTGATGGGAGTGAAGACAGTGTTTGGCGAGACAGGCAATATCACCGATGTTAGGCTGAAACGCGTGAGGTCGATGGTGCCGCGTCTGGAGTATGATTTTATCAACTCGCCCGACCTCGCTCAAACTTTCGTGGCAACTTGCTGCGCCATGGGCGTGAAATTCCGCTTCAGCGGGCTTCAGACGCTGAAGATAAAGGAGACCGACCGCATAGAGGCGCTCAAGGCTGAAATGCTTAAACTGGGATTTGTGCTGCACGATGTTGACGGCTGCGAACTTTATTGGGACGGCGAGATGTGTGAGCCTGCCGCCGACAAGTCGATAGATACATACAATGATCACCGCATGGCGCTGGCATTTGCGCCGATGGCGCTGCGGCTTGGCGAGATGAGGATAAACAATCCCGAGGTGGTGTCGAAGTCTTACCCCTATTTTTGGGACGACTTGCGCTCGGCAGGGTGGACAGTGACGGAGGCATCATGCTGATTCTTCTTGTGTCACTTGTGGTGCTGGGCATTGTGGCGGCAGTGGCAACGAAAATGTTTATGCGTGGCGACGGTGTGGAGTCAGCTCCCGTTAATGCCGGCAGCGATTGCGGCACCTGCAACGGCGACAACGACAAGTGTGAGCAGACCTGCATGATGGAGGCGGCGGTGAAGCCCGTGGAATATTACGATGACGAGGAGCTGGACCAATATCGTGGACGCCCGTCCGACGGATACACCGATGATGAGGCAGAACAGTTCCGCGACATTCTCTACACCATGCGTCAGGACGAAGTGGCGGGATGGAATCGCAGCCTTATCCTGCGTGGGATAAATTTGCCAAATCAGGTGAAGGATGAGGTGGTGATGCTTATTGGGGAGTGAAGTAATCTTCACTCTTCATTCTTCATTAAAAAAATATAATATGGATTCTATACTTTCCGTTTTCGAATACGATTTTTTTCGCAATGCTGTTCTTGGCTGTCTGCTTGCGAGCATTGTCTGTGGCATTGTGGGCACCTACGTTGTCACCCGACGGCTTGTGTTCATCAGCGGAGGCATCACTCATGCCTCGTTTGGCGGCATAGGACTTGCTGTGTTTCTCGGCATCAGCCCACTGCTTGGAGCCATGGCGTTTGCCGTGGCGAGCGCGCTTGGAGTGCAGTGGCTGTCGGCAAGGCGCGATGTACGTCAGGACTCCGCCATCGCCATGTTCTGGACTTTTGGCATGAGCGTGGGTATCATCTTCAGCTATCTCACACCTGGCTTTGTCACCGACATGTCATCCTATCTTTTCGGCAGTCTGCTGACTATCGGTACTCCCGACCTTGTGGTGCTTGCCACGCTTGCGGTTACGGCGCTTGCAGTGTTTTCTGTGTTCCGCCGTGTCATCGTTGCCGTGGCGTTCGACAGCCAGTTTGCCCGCACACAGCGGTTGCCCGTCAGCATTATAGAATATGGAATGATGATGCTTATAGCCGTCACCATAGTGGCAACTCTCCGAATAATGGGTGTTGTTATGGTTATCAGTCTGCTCACCATTCCACAAATCACCGCCAATCTTTTCACCCATAATTTTTCCACCATGATGCTGCTCAGTATCATTGTGAGCATGGTGTTTTGTCTTGCCGGTTTCTGTCTGAGCTTCTTTCTTAGCGTACCCTCGGGTGCTGCCATCATACTTGTGTCGGTGGTGGGCTACGCTGTTGCGCGGCTTATTGTCCGCCAGGCATGACACAGGCGCATCTTGTCTACACGTCAGAACCTATATAAAAATGACAGCGCACTGCGTGAAAAGTTTACGCAATGCGCCGCCATCTTTTTATAGCCTTACGGCTCTATTTCACAATCACTTTCTTTCCGTTTACAATATACAGGCCCTTGCCCAGAGTCTTCACGCGCTGACCGTTCATGTTGTATATTGTTGCCTTGCTGCCGTTCTCGCCGTATATGCTTCTGATGCCTGTGGCCTTGCCCCATGCAGCACTGTATATCTTCAGGGCATTTTCAGCGGTATTGGCCTTGTGCATTCCCCTCGCACTTTGTGATTCCTGCATGTTGCCGTAAACATATACTAATGTTGGCTCTGCAACATCATACGGTATCGATACCTTACTTTTGCCACTGGCCTGTCTTGTTATTGGCTCGGCAGTGCCTATCATCACGTTCAGCTGCATTTCGCCCACTGTTTCTGCTTCCAGCTCTATTGTTCTGCTTCCAGCATCAACCATGAATATCATTCCGATGAAATTATTGAGCAGATATTCATCGAACATATCCAGACCGAAGATGTTCCTCACCTGCTCGTCGGTTGTGGCCTTTTTCAGTATTATGCAGTTTTCTGCGGCAACATATTCTCCGGCTTCTGCAGGAACATTGAAGAAAATGTTCCTGACAATGTTTCCGTCGAGGTCGGTGTTCTCGTCAATATCATCTTTTCCAAATCCTGCATTTTCATCGTCTTTCGGTTCAAGGTCCTTTGAAACAATATGTTTGAAATCCTTCCAACCATCGGTATTTGTATATATCGTCCTTGTGCTGTTGGGCACATAAAGCTTGGTGGTTTCATAAACATCTTTTGCGAAGCAATTCGAAATGACATACGGTTCTTTCAGGTAAGAAACGATTTTCTTGAGTTTTTTGCAGTCTGAAAAAGAAGGAAATTGCATCATGTCTTCTCCAATAAATATGGATTCCAAGGCAGAACACCGACCAAACATATTATTCATCTTTGTTACATTGTCGATGTTAAAACTTTTGAGATTAAGATGTGTCAGATTGCCACAACCAAGGAACATCTGTCTCATGTCTGTCACCTTACTTGTGTTGAATTTGCTTACGTCGAGACTTGTCAGGCTACTGCAATTACAAAACATATTGAACATCGTTGTGACATTTTCAGTATTAAAATTGCTTACGTCAAGGCTTGTAATGTTCTTGCAATTTCCGAACATTGATGACATATCCGTCACTTTGCTTGTGTTGAATTTGCTTACATCGAGACTTGTCAAGCTGCTGCAGCCGAAAAACATACAATCCATAGTGGTAACATTTCCTGTGTCGAATTTACTTACGTCAAGGTTTGGCAATTTGCTGCAGTTAAAGAATATCCATCTCATATCTGTTACCTTGCCAGTATTGAATTTGCTGACATCAAGATTTGTCAAATTGTTGCATTCGTAAAACATACCGCTCATATCTGTCACATTTCCAGTATCGAAATTACCAAATTTAATACTTGTCAATGCTTCACAATAGTTGAACATCTTCGACATATTTGTTACATTACTCGTATTGAATTTTGTTAAATCAATATTTGTCAAAGCCTCACAATTGTTGAACAGACCCGACATGTTTGTGATATTGCTTGTTTCAAAATTGCTTAAATCAATACTAGTTAAAGTTTTACAACCATTGAACATGGAATGCATTTCAGTTACGTTGTTTGTATTGAATTTACTTACATCAAGGTTTATCAGACTACTACAACCACTAAACATCCGTGTCATGTCAGTAACATTGCTCGTATTAAATTTGCTGACATCAATCTTTGTCAAACCACTACAACTGTAGAACATCTGTGACATATTGGTTACATTATCTGTATTGAAATTGCCGACATCAAGCTTTATCAAGGCTTTACAACCACTGAACATGGAGTTCATATTGGTTACATTACTCGTATTAAATCTGCTGACATCAAGATCTGTCAAATTGTTACATTCTTGATACATACAATGCATGTCTGTTACGTTACTTGTGTTAAAGTTGCTAACATCAAGATTTGCCAAAGCTTCACAGCCACTGAACATAAACCTCATATCGGTAACATTACTCGTATTAAAATTGCTGACATTAAGTTTTGTCAAACTGCTACACCTTTGAAACATGGCTGACATATTGGTTACATTACTTGTATTCAAGTTTTCAAGACCTATAATTTCTTTAAGAACTTCACAATCGCTAAACCAGTATGCAGTTGAGGTTGGACGTGCAGATGAAAAAGATGTGTCAAAAACAACTTTTGATATTTTAGGATGGCATTTATATCCCGCTTTTATATTGTATATATATCCATTTCGTTCATCATACAAATTGTCATAATAAAAGGTTGCGACGACATAATTTCTGTCAATCTCCACGTACATTTTTGCTTCATTTTCTTGTGCACTCACCTGCAATGCCGTTGCCAACAGCATCATCACCATTACAAACAGTCGCGATGCCGATTTAAAAGGCACGTTAATCTTCCTGCCTTTTGTTCCTAACAAGTTAAATTGTTTCATAGAAATTTGTTTTTTGCACCTCTGGCTCTAAGGCTACCGTTAATGTTGGGTTTGTTTTTCATGACATATAGAGAATACATGAAGCCACAGCCGCATTTTGTTTTAGGAATGCAAGTTGCACGTATTCTGAATACGCCGATTGTTGCAGCTATGATACAAAAAAGCGTGAGAACCGACCCTGTTGCCCGTTCCACGATTAGAGGCTCTGGCATTTGCCCATCCAGTTGAACGAGCAACGCAGAACCCACGCCGATGTGTTTATATAATTATCCCTATACACCAGCACAAATACACCTTATTATATATAAGGTATACGTACAAGCATAAGGGGATGCCTATAAAAACATCCCATGAGCATCTACCGTTGCTATGTTCAAGACTGGATATTGAAACTGCCAGATTTCTAATCGTCAAGAACAAAGCGCTTAGCAAACGCTTTCCTATAAAATAGCGACTCTCTTCCCACCCTTACCCCTTTGGATTCATTCAATGTTTCCTCCAGTCCGGCGTGAGCATGTCCACATCTTATATAGAGAGACTCCAATGAATTTTGTCCACCAGCGCCCTACAAAGTTTGCAGACAGCGAGAATCGGGGACAAAATTAATAAAAAAAATAAAATAAAACGAGCGTTTTGTTGAAAAAGCAACAAAACAGGGCGTTTTTTTAACATTTATAGAAGAGGTTATTAAGTCTACCCCGCCACCTGCTGCAGGCGGAACTCGCGCGGAGTGCAGCCCACCTCGCGCTTGAAGAAGCGCACAAAGTGCTGGGGATACTGGAAGCCGAGCGAATAAGCCACCTGTGAGATGTTTAGCGACAGGTCGAGCAGCTTGTTCTTTGCCACCGACACGAATTTCAACTGGATAAACTCCTGGGCGGTCTTGCCCGTCTCCTTCTTCACAAGGTCGCCGAAGTAATTGGCAGAAAGACACATCTCGTTGGCAAAATACTTCACACTGGGGAAGCCCTTTGCCGACAGGAGCGGACCGTTGATGTAGCTGTCAAGCAGTCCCTCGAAGCGGAAGATGACGTTGCGGTTGAGCTTTTCACGTGTGGCAAACTGACGGCTGTAGAAACGCAGGCAGTAGTCGAGCAGCACCTCGATATTGCCCACGATAAGCTCCTTGGAATAGTCGTCGGCAGGGTTTTCCGCCTCGCGCTTTATCCTCATAAGACAGTCGTAGACTATGGTGCGCTCCTGCTCCGAGAGATGGAGCGCCTCGTTTGAGAAATAAGAGAAGAAGGTGTAGCGGCTCATCTTCTCGGCAAGCGATGTGCCCAGCAGAAGGTCTGGATGAAACACCAGACCCACGTACGACGGGGCTACCCCCTCGATGATTTCGATGTGAGTCACCTGCCCGGGGGCGAGGCATACCACGGTCTGGTCGTCGTAGTCGTATTGGGTGCGCCCGTAGCTGATGTTGCACGACTTGGTGTTCTTCAGAAACATGGCATACAGTCCCCACTGAACGCTGTACTCGCGAACTTGCTCGTGGCTGCTGCCCTCAACCACAGCCACAAGCGGGCTGTGGGTCTTAAAACCGTGAAAATCGTTGTATTTCTCAACCGTGTCAATCTTATACTGCTCCATATATAGTTTAGTTTTCTGCAAAATTACGAATAAGCGAGCACAAAACAAAATATAAAATGCAAATTTTAATATTTTTTTTGTCGAGCGGGAGTAATTTCTCTAAAATTACGAATAAGCGAGCATAGAACAAAATATAAAATGCAAATTTTAATATTTTTTATGCCGAGTGGAAGTAATTTCTCTAAAATTACGAAAATAAGCGAGCACAAAACAAAATATAAAATAAAATTTTAATATTTTTTTTGTCGAGCGGGAGTAATTTCTCTAAAATTACGAATAAGCGAGCACAGAACAAAACATTAAATACAAAATTTAATGTTTTTTATGCCGAGTGGAAGTAATTTCTCTAAAATTAGATTAGATGTGATACAGCTATACCTGTGAGGATTGCAATGGTGAAACTTGCAAGTGTCCCAATCAGGACATATTCCGTGGTGCGTATTTCTTTAGCTTTTTGTAATTCGCCAAAACGGAAAACAGATTTCGCGGCGAGCAGAAAACCTATTCCCTCAATGCTTCCGATGAGAACAAAAGAAAGTATCAGCACTCGCTCTATATAGCCTATCCATTGACCTGCATTCGGAAGACTCTGCGTATTAGTCGATGTTGGTGTCCATTTGTTTAAAAACAGCCCCAACAGGACAGATGAAGGTTTAAGCATAAGAATGAATGCCGTGGCAATAGACCAAACTTTCATTGAACAAAAGTTCTCGAAACATACCGATTCTATGCTACTGCCAAACAACACAAACCATAATACACCGATAACCGCCATATGGCTCAGCTGATCGAAAACGAATGTATGGAGAGAACTATCGCCAAACTTGCATTTTATCATGTCAATCACAAAATGAGTTACAAAGATAACCACGGGGATAAGCCAGCAGGACCATTCTGCCACAAACAGATAAACGATAACACTGTGAATCATGCTATGTAGCAGCTGATACCCAATACCCCTCATGCCCGGCTTGCGTTTTCCGCTATTGATATCATCGGTTTGAAAGATGAAATCTGCGCACAAATGAGCACAGAGTAGTTTTACAAGAATTATGAACGGTTGCATGTTATTGTTGTTTATGATTCATTAGGGTTTTGAAGTATTCAATATAATCCAAGATTAGTTGAGCTTTGGCGGAGTTCCAATGATAGTTAAAGTTTTGTCTTGTCATGCCAAACTCTTCTGCCATGTCTTTTTGCTTCTTTGGGTAAAGCAAGGAGTTACCTACAATCATAGCCTGCTTCACAGTCCATGAAGATATTATGTCGTCTGCAAAACGAGTGACAAGTTCTATAGCGTTGTTAAACTCTGCCCATGGAGTTGAAACAACCAGTCTTTTCCTGCCGATACTGTCAAACGAGCGCCCAGATAGTCTGAAAGCCTCTCCGTCACTTGTCACTATACTGTCACTCTCGAAAGAGATGTCACCAATGCCTATAGACAGTCTTGCATCCCATACCTCATGGTTCTCTGGAGTCGATGCACGAAGTTTTGCTCTTAATGCAACAGCAACAGTCAGGGCATATTCAGATTTGTCTACGATAATCTGGAAACTGTCACCCCGATACATTTCCATTCGTACTGGAGTGAGAGACACAAAGTTCGTAATGGATGTTTTCAAAACATCCACAACATTCTGACGCCACTCTAAGGCTATATTCGTAGAGTTAACCAAATCACCTGTAATTACGCCTTTTATCATAAATATTTGTATTTGACGATGCAAAGATAAAGTTTTTCTTTTGAAAAATCAAACGATATCATTTGATTTTTCAAAATCAACTATATTTATTTGATTTGTTTAACTTAATATTGTTATTTTGGTAACTATTTGACCTTCGTTTGAAGGCACGGATAAGCTTAGCGTAGTCAAATTTTCTCGTCACTATCCAATCTTTTTTAGCAAAAAAACAGATTTTCTCAGGAAAAAGCATTAATTTTGCAACCACAAAAACTAAAAAGATGACACAAGATAACACAATACCACAGCAATGGAAGAAATTCTACCTGAAAGACGTGACGTTTAACAACCTCATGACCCGGCGCATCTTCCATGTGCTGATAGTTGCAAATCCCTACGACGCCTTTATGCTGGAGGACGACGGACGGGTAGACGAGAAAATCTTCGATGAATATATGGACCTTGGGCTGCGCTACCCCCCGACGTTCATGCAGGTGAGCACCACGGAGGAGGCAGACGCAGCAATGAAGGCTAACGACATAGACCTCGTGATATGTATGCCGGGAACGGCAGACAACGACGCTTTCTCGGTGGCGAGGGAGATAAAGCGCGCGCAGCCGTTCATTCCCTGCGTTGTGCTGACGCCGTTCTCACATGGCATCACAAGGCGAATGCAGGACGAGGACCTGTCGATGTTCGACTATGTGTTCTGCTGGCTGGGCAACACTAACCTCATTCTCTCCATCATCAAGCTGATTGAGGACAAGATGAACATTGAGCACGACATCGCGGAGGCAGGAGTGCAGATGATACTGCTGGTGGAGGACGGCATACGCTTCTATTCATCGGTGCTGCCAAATCTCTACAACTTCATATTGCAGCAGAGCAAGCGGTTTGCCACCGAGGCACTCAACCCTCACGTGGCAGCGCTGCGCAAGAGGGGCAGGCCCAAGGTGATGCTGGCAAGAAGCTATGAGGAGGCGATGGAAATATATAATAAGTTCTCGCGCAACACGTTGGGAGTAATCAGCGACTGCCGCTATCCCAAGGACGGAAAGGTGGACCCTGAAGCAGGACTGAAGCTGCTCAAGGAGATAAGGGAGCGCGACGAGTTTGTGCCACTAATCCTGCAAAGCTCTGAGAGCGAGAACAGGGCAAAGGCTGAGGCATTAGGATTCCGCTTTGTTGACAAGAACTCAAAGAAGATGAACATCGACCTGCGTTCGCTCATTGAGGAGCACATGGGATTCGGAGACTTCATCTTCCGCGACCCCAAGACGCACAACGAGGTGCTGAGGGTGCGCAGCCTGAAGGAGCTACAGGACAACCTGTTCAACATTCCGCAGGACTCTATGCTCTATCACATCTCGCGCAACCACATGAGCCGCTGGCTAATGGCGAGAGCCATATTCCCCGTGTCAGCATTTCTGAAAGACATCACATGGCACAAGCTGAAGGATGTGGAGGCTCACCGGCAGATTATCTTCGAGGCAATCTTGCAATACCGTAAGATGAAGAATACGGGAGTGGTGGCGGTGTTCGACCGCGGAAAGTTCGACAGCTACAGCCATTTTGCGCGCATCGGCGACGGCTCGTTGGGAGGAAAGGGACGCGGTCTGGCATTCCTTGACAACATCATAAAGCGTCACGAGGAGTTCCACCAGTTTGAAAACGCCACGGTGAGTATTCCGCTTACGGTAGTGCTGTGTACCGACCTCTTCGACGAGTTCATGGACAGCAACAACCTGTATCAGATAGCGTTGAGCGACGCGCCCGACGAGGAAATCCTGCAGGCGTTTCTAAAGGCGCAGCTGCCCGACTCGCTCGTGCCCGACTTCTTCACGTTCTTCGACGCTGTGAAGGCACCCATCGCCATACGCTCATCATCGCTGCTGGAGGACTCTCACTATCAGCCGTTTGCTGGAATATACTCCACATACATGATTCCGTATCTCGATGACAAGTACGAGATGCTGCGAATGCTGGCGGCGGCAATCAAGAGTGTGTATGCGTCGGTGTATTTCCGCGACTCAAAGGCTTACATGACAGCCACGCAGAACGTCATCGACCAGGAGAAGATGGCGGTAATCCTGCAGCAGGTGGTGGGAAAGCAGTATGGCGACAGGTTCTATCCCAACTTCAGCGGAGTGCTGCGCTCGCTCAACTATTATCCCATCGGCGACGAGAAGTCGGAAGAGGGTATCGCCAGTCTGGCGCTTGGACTCGGAAAGTACATAGTGGACGGAGGACAGACGCTGCGCGTGAGTCCCTATCACCCCACTCAAGTGCTGCAGACCAGCGAGATGGAGACTGCGCTGCGCGACACGCAGACACGCTTCTATGCGCTCGACACTACCAACATCGGCACCGACTTCAAGGTGGACGACGGTTTCAATATAAAGAACCTTCGTGTGAAAGAGGCGGACAAGGACGGTTCGCTGCAATACATAGCCTCGACGTTCGACCCCTACGACCAGGTGATACGCGACGGCATCTACGAGGGCGGCCGCAAGGTGATAACTTTCTGCGGAGTATTGCAGCACGGGGTGTTCCCGCTGCCGGAGCTGCTCCAGATAAGTCAGAAGTTTGGTGCGGAGGACATGAAGCGCCCCGTAGAGATTGAGTTTGCCTGCAACCTGAATGCCGACAAGACCGGCGAGCTGTATCTGTTGCAGATTCGCCCCATTGTGGACAGCAAGCAGATGCTTGACGAGGACATCACAAAGATAGCCGACGAAGACTGTCTGCTGCGCTCGCACAACTCGCTTGGCCACGGCATCTCTGATGACGAGGTCTTCGACGTGGTGTATGTGAAGACCGACGACAGCTTCACCGCCGTGAACAATCCGGCAATAGCCGAGCACGTGGAACGCATGAACAAGAAATTCCTCGATGCCTCCACACCTTATATATTAATAGGGCCGGGACGATGGGGGTCCAGCGACCCGTGGCTGGGCATTCCAGTGAGGTGGCCGCACATAAGCGGTGCCAAGGTGATTGTGGAGACGGCGCTAAAAAACTACAACATCGACCCAAGCCAGGGCACTCACTTTTTCCAGAATCTCACATCGTTTGGTGTGGGCTATTTCACCATCGCCCCCGACAACGGCGACGGAGTGTTCCAGAAAAATGTGCTCGATGCCATGCCGGCTGTGGAGGAGACAGAATATGTGCGTCACGTGCGCTTCGACCGTCCGCTGAAAATAATGATGGACGGCATGAAGCAGGAGGGGGTGGTGATTTAAATGAAGAATGAAGAGTGAAGAATGAAGAATTGCAAAATCGACGAAGTCAATCTTGTTCCTCGCAGCTATATTGCGCAGCCAATTCTTCATTCTTCATTTTATAACAATCGTCCCGACATCCTGCAGCTTCATCAGCATGTTGGGCGACTTTACGTTCTCCAGAGTCAGCCCCTCGATAGGCATTTCGGGCAGTCCCGTTGCCTTTATCAGCATGGGGCACTCGCCAATCTCGATGTTCTTCAGTGTGATGTTGCGGAACATTGGCGTGAGCTCGTTCACCGCCGGAGTCGGGTGACGCTCGGCGAGCTTCCCTACGTATGTAGGCGAGCCAAGCATGTCGAAGAACACAGCGGCACGGTTGCACTTGTTTATCTTGGTGTTCTCAAGCCAGATGTTCTCCGCACCTCCGCCGCGCGGACGGCGTGTCTTGAAGTAGAGCGGACGTGATGCCTCGTCAATCACAAGGTCGGTGGCATACACGTTGCGTATCATGGCGGCTGTCTCGCTGCCTATGGCAATGCCGCCCACGCCGCGCTTCACATGACAGTGGCGGATAACCACATTCTCCGTGGGACGCTTCTTGTCCACTCCGTCCTTACCGCGACCAGCTTTCAATGTAAAGCAGTCGTCGCCGCAGTCAAGCGTGGTGTACTCTATAAGTGAGTTTATCGATGAATCAATGTCAATGCCATCGGTACGTCCGCGGCCGTGGCTGTTCACGGTGATACCACGGATAATGGTATTCTCGCAATATGTAGGGGCAATGTTCCAGAATATAGACTTCTCGAAGGTAAGTCCCTCCACAAGGATGTTCTTGCAGTGGATAGGGCCGAAGAAGAGTGGCAGGAATATCTCGCCACCATTTTCCCTGCCATCGAACACACGCTGCTCCAACGGCATCTTGCCGATATTCTCGTCCACGCCTTTTGTCACCATCCGGCTTATTTCGCAGTCGTAACTTGGAGCCACCAGCTTGCCCTTACCAACAAGGGCAATGTTCTCGGCACCGTTGGCATAAATCATCGCACCAAGCGAATAGAGGTCGATTCCCTCGTCGCGTGTAAGCACAGCCGGCTGATAGTCTTTCAGGTTGCCGCTGAAGTGCAGCTCCGCTCCCTCGTCGATGCGCAGGCATACGTTGCTCTTGAGCTCTATTCGCCCCGTAAGCCATTTTCCGGCAGGCACCGCCACCGTGCCGCCGCCCTTTGCCGCCATGCGGTCGATAGCCTTCTGTATTGCTGCCGTGCAGAGCTTGCCCTGACGGGCTCCCGCCTTATTTATATATAATGTACGCGCGGGAAACTCCGGTCTTTTTAGCTGCGGCATCTCAAACGGTGCCTCAATGGGTTCTATCTCTTCCGGCATCTGCCAGTTCTGTGCGTGCAAACATACAGTTGCTGCCAATGCCGCTACAAAAATAAAAATGCGTTTCATCTGTCTTTAATTAGTTTTTGAAAAGACGGATGAAACGCACGTTTGTACTTATTCGCAGGGCTACACACTATTGTATGCCAAACTCCTGCTGCTGCTTGTTCACTTCCTCAAGAGTTTTCAGGCGTTCTTCCTCAGTCATGCGCTGCACTGGAGCATTGTCATTAGGCTCCACCTGACCGAAAGCCACGTCGATGCTCGCATTGTCAATGTAGCAGGCTGGAATTACAGGCTCCACACTACGGATGGTGAGCGTGTCGGCTGCGGGGGCATGGTTACCGTCGTGGGCGGCGCGGGCGGTGATGGTTATCTCGCCAGCCTCATGGGTGGAGCGGATGAGCAGCGGAGCGCTTCCCCACTCCACGGCACGCGGATTGGCAGAAATCCTGCCGTTGTCAACGATAGTGGCGTTGCCAGTGACGGTGAACTTTATCTCGTCCTTGGCAAGACGGCGCACGTTGCCGTTGTCGTCGGTAATCTCAGCCACAATCACCATGATGTCGCTGCCGTCGGCAACGAGTTCCTGCCCCATCTTGTCGGCATAAAGGCGAATCTTTGTGCTGCGGCGCGACGGCATCTTCTTCTCCGTAGCCACCACCTTGCCGTTCCTTATACCCTCGGCAACAAGCGACACGCGCTGCCAGTTGCGCTTCTTATAACTGTACTCACGTGCCTCCATCTGGCTCCAGAAATTCTTGAACACCACGGGCTTGTTGGGCTGGTCGGCAACATTGTGCTTCACAGCCTGCACAGCCACCTTGTCGCCCTCAAGGAAGGTGAGGCGCACGCTGTCGCAGTTTGAGAACACCGTGACATCCTCCTCCGAGAACGGCATCATCTCGTTGGCGATGAACACCATCGGCTCATCGGTGAGCTGTGAGCGGAATGCCTCAAAGGCATACTTCTTCTGGCGGAAAGCATCGTAGATGCCACCGAAATATGGGTCGGGATGATAGCCACGCTGGTGGTCGAACGGATGCCACTGGCAACCGCCGATAAACTGACGCTGAGAGTGATACATCTCGCCGATGCTCTTTGACAGCGACATTGCCTGAACCAGCATCGGACGCTCGCCCCATGAGCGCGAGGCTCGGTTGATGCAGTTGTGTGCATACCAGTCGTCAACAATCTCGCCAAACTCACGGGTGAAGATGCATTTGTCGGAGTCGAATCCCTCCTTTGTCAGATCATCGTGCCAGCCGTAAAGCACGTCGTAGTTGTCCTTCACTCCTGCCGAGTGCATGTCGGCGGCAGCCACAGGACGGCCGGGATATGGGAACTCCTCACGGGTGATGTTCAGCGCCTTAATGGCAAAGTCCTCGGGATAGCGTGTCTCATTGAGAATAGGCTCCCACATGAGCACCGATGTGTGGTTGCGGTCGCGGCGTATGATGCTGCGGGTGTTCTCGTGAACCATCTCGCCCCACTTCGGGTCTTTGTTCCAGTACTGCCATCCCGGCGTAGGTATGATGATGAAGAGTCCCAGCTCGTCGCAGGCATCCATGAAGGAATCGTCCTGAGGATAGTGGGCAGCGCGGATTATGTTCATGCCGGCATCGCGCAGACGCTTGGCATCGCGCCACTGCTGACTGTTGGGCACGGCATTGCCGATGTAGGCAAAGTCCTGATGGCGGTTGCCGCCCACAAGCTGATGATAGGGCTTGCCGTTGAGCCAGAAACCGTCCTTACCGCGGAACTCAGCCTTGCGGATTCCCATGCGCACAATGCCGCCGTCGACGGTCTTGCCGCCATTGACCACCGAAATCTCCGCATTATATAAATAAGGTGTCTCGGGCGACCACAGGTTAGGACGCTTGATTACCGCCGACAGCTCTGCCTTGCCATAGCCATTGGCTGGCACCTTCACGCCGCGCTTCATCGTGGCAACCACCTTGCCGCCCTTGTCCTTAATCTTCACCACAACGGTGGCAGATGCAGCCTTCGCACTGCTGTTGCCCAGCTCTACGTTCACAAACGCCTTTGCCTGAGCATCGCTGATGCCGTCGTAGTGCAGGAACACTCCGCCGCCGGCAACCTGTCCGCGCTCCACGGCATCGGTAATGGCAACAGGACTCTTGCCTATGAGCCACACGTCGCGGTACATTCCGCCGTGATAGCAGAAGTCGAGAGCCGACTGTTTCTTGCCTGGAGGATAGTTCTTGTCGTCACTGTTGTCGGTCTTCACTGCAATGATGTGCTTCTCGCCAGGCTTCACTCCCAGTTTGCTCAGGTTGATGATTATCGGCAGATAGCCGCCGAGATGCTCGGTCACCTGCTTTCCGTCGAGCCAGATGGTCTGTTTGCCCATGATAGCCTCGAAATACAGGGTCACATCCTTGCCTGCCATGTTCTCCGGCATGATGAAATGCTTGCGGTACCACGCCACACCCTGATAATTGCGGCAGCCGCTTGCCTCGGCAGCCTCAAGCCGCAGAGTGTGGGGAGCCGACACCACCTGCCAGCCCGTGTCATCGAAATCCTTTGCCGAGGCTCCTGCCTCGTCGCCGAGCAGGAAGCGCCAGCCTTCGTTGAAGTTTACCACCATGCGCCCCGAGCCGGGCAACTGGAAAAAGCCTGCAACGGATGTAGGCAGCTGCGCTTTTCCCGCAACAGATGTGTCCGCCGCCTTTACCGATAATACCGACAGCAGGCAAGCCATCACTGCTGTCATCAAATGTCTTGTTTTTATCATTGTTTTTTCATTTAAGTAGTTTCCGTTTGCAAAGATAGCAATTTTTTCTGATTCCATGAAATAAACACAGAAAATTTTGTTCTCCACTGCCAATATGCCGCTTATCCCATGCAAAATGTTAAGTGTGTCTCAAACGTCAAAATATTTCGCCGATTATCTTTTTGTATTTCTCAATAAAATACTATAATTCTTATTTATAGTCCAACCCGATAGATAATACCTTGATTTAAAAGTACATATATACTTCCATAGTCCAACCCAAGTCCAACCCAAGTCCAACCCAGCCCCAACCTAAAACCGTATTTTCTCCCGATTTCTGCCGCTTTTGAAGTCAATCTTATGTTCTTGCGTTTTATGTATTGTAAAATAAAATCAAAATATTCCCAATAGAATCACCGCGCCTCCGTATAACACACTCATCTACCTATATTTCATGTCAATTCCTGAAAACATCATTCTAAATGTTGACTTTAGAACCTCGTCACCTTGGTGACGACCCTTAATCACCAAGGTGACGAACCCTAACCACCAAGGTGATTAGCTCACAAACAAGCGAAATAATTCTCTAAATCGCTGAATGGCAGTAATAAAACCCACATTCAGCATATTATACTCTTCATCTCACAATTTTAACACAAAAATAGATGTCCCGGGTTGGGGTAGGGTTGGGGCAGGGTTGGACTTGGGTTGGACTATAAAAATGATTAATGTGTTGAATATTAGTATAATATCCCATATTGGGTTGGACTATGGAAAAATACGCGAAAATTTTTGGGAAATTTTTGCGCAGCAAACTAATTGAGCGAACAAAATCTTGTTTTGTTCGCTCATATTCTTTTCCTTTTTTATTTTAACGTTTTAGGCAAATACTTTATTATATAATAGGTGAGTCTTAGTTTCGTTGGTTGTCATATATTCTTATTGTAGCAAGTTATGTCCCTTGTCGTCTTCAAGAACTTTCATCTGCTGTATGGCAATTTGGTTGAGTTTGATCAATCTTTCACTTTGTGGCATACCTTGGTCAATAAATACTGCATTGAGATTCTCCATATTGGAGAGACATATAAGTTCATTGATTGTGGCGTAGTCACGAATGTTTCCTTTTAATGCCGGATTCTGTTCTCTCCACATTTTTGCAGTCATTCCAAACATAGCTACGTTAAGTATATCTGCCTCATTGGCATATATTATACTTGCTTGTTGCGGTGTCACTTCTTTCGGAATAATATTGCGTTTTATAGAGTCGGTATGAATACGATAGTTTATTTTCGATAGTTCACGCTTTGCTGTCCAGCCCAGCAAACGTTGTTCTTCAGACTTCAGTCGCTGAAACTCTTTTACTATATATACTTTGAATTCAGGACTTATCCACATGGCAAACTCAAATGCAATGTCCTTATGTGCATACGTCCCGCCATATCTTCCTGCTTTTGCCTGAAGGCTTATGGCATTAGTGCGTCCCACGAATTCTTTTACACTTATTTTGAAGCTGTTGAGACCAGACTGGCTTCTAATTATGGCGAATTCGCCATAATTAAAATTGGGGTTATACACCTTCTCCCAGATGCCAATAAACTCAAGTGTATTTCTGTTACGCAACCAGTCTGTGATGAAGAAATCACCATCTTTGGCACGCAACATATCCGTCAGGCAAATATAGTCCTCGCCATTCATTTTTACCACACTAACCTCCGTATCTTGTACTTTAATTTTTTCCATATTCTTTTCCTTTTTTATTTTAACGTTTTAGGCAAATACTTTATAATATAATAGGTGACTCTTTCGACTAATAGACAATCTTTCTCTTTAATGTATCTCGTCTTTCAGTTTGCAAGTAGTCTTTTTCAGCTCCAGAGTCCTTGACTCGTCGTAAGATATCAATGTCTTTATGTCGTTGATTGTCATAGATTTTTTATAGTGAGTTGTTGCTGTTTGTTATTTCCCAATGACCACTATAACCGCTGCCTACATATTTAATATGTGGCATCTTGGCAATATGGCGCTTGATTGTCTTTGATGTCTTTCCCGAAAGATTAGCCAGTTCTTCTGTCGTTATTTTCGGTCTTATGGCAATTTGATTTTCTATCCATTTATCCAAGTCCATATCTTGGGGGACATCTTGGGGGACATCTTGAGGGACATTGGGACGGGGAAAAGTTACTACAATGAAATCTCCATTTATGCTCCACTGCGGCTCTGGCACTTGTTGTGTCCGGCAAGCGTCAATGATACGTCTTGTTCCCGATCCCCAATTCTCCAAAAATGTTGTTCTGAACAAGACATCAGCAATGATAGGGTTGTATGGGTAAGATATGTGAGGTCGCTTAATGCTCTCTACGAAGTGTATTGCTATAACCTTATTTCCAGGATGCTCCGGCACTTCAACATATTCTGGACGAACATCAACCGCGGGCTCTAATCCTGCTAAAGCCTGTGCAATATCCTGTTGAGTCTTGTCGGTGACCTCTTGCCCGATTATCTTATGGGAATTAGGTGTTACACCGAATATCAGCCATCCGCCCTCAGTATTAAGAAACGCACATGCCGAGTGCATTCCGTCTTTCAGTTCACCAGTGATCTTCTTCAGCTCCAGAGTCCCTGACTTGTCGGAAGAAATCAATGTTTTTATGTCGTTGATAGTCATAATCGTCTTTCCCGTTAAAAGTTTGTAAGATGCAATTAGCTTATCAGTTTATTCTATTTAAGAATATTCTCTATTTCCTGTTCTTTAGATCTTAATAAATTCTTTGTAGTTACAATGAGTTTTTCTTTTCTTGTATGAACATTGATTGCATCTGCCATCCGCTGTGTGCATGCTTTTATTATTTCACTTACTGACTTTTTTTCACATACCATTTTATTTATTTTATCTAAGAAAGGACTAATTTCAATTAATTCGTTTTTACTATGGCAAACACTTTGAGACTCATAGCAATTAATCACATATTCTTCATAGTCTCCACCAATTTTTATAATATTTCCAATATTGCAGATAATAATCAGGTCATTTACCAAAATACCATATTCTTTCAATAGTTCATTATAACTGTCCACATATTTTTTCTCAGTATCACCTTCTTCTAATCTAAGATCAAAACTATATCCCTGCATTTCAATGTTTCTGTTCAATTGCATCAAATGTGACAGAGCGATTTGATAGTTCTCCCAAACAATATTATTTACGACTATTGCTGTTGCTTGAAAATCCAATAATCTATAATTGTCATCTAATTGTTTTTTGAATTCCTCAAACCATACTTTTTTTGCTTGATATTGCAAAACCTTGTGTTGCATATTTCTTGTTTCGTCATTGTCCTTTTTATTCCATTGTCTTGTACGATACAAAATAAACATAGGAATAATTGCTCCAACAAATGAGCCATAAAATCCTAACCAACCGTTAGTATCGCCATTAACGGTACATATTGCTGGTATTCCTAAAATGATATTTACGATTATCGGCGAGAGTATTAATAAAGTCAGTATAAAATAATCTATTTTCTTCATGATATTATTTTTAGAATGGTAAATCATTCGTAGTTTCCCTTTTTATCGTATCTAATCGCACCCATAAATTATTTAAAACTATCATTCTACGCTCTGCAGATAGTTTTTCCCACCAATTTAAAAAATCAGAAAGATATGCTACCGGAATCATTGGAGCCTTTTTGTAACGATATGGTGGATACATAAAACATCCAATAAATAAGCTATTGTTTTGAATGTATTTTTCAAGGATGGATTTCTGCAACAAATCAGTTAATAGTTTAGTAATTAAATCCATGTCATCTTTATACTTTGTATTCATCTCAACACTGGGGCATACCTGCATAAGCCAATCTGCAATATTTGCATAGATGGATTTTTCTTCATTTCTAAAATCAACATATACAGCATTTTCTGACATAATACTCCTTGTCACTTCATAAAAAGAAGCCATTCTTGTTTCATAATTGGTTATAATCATCTTATCCAAGACCTCTTTATATTTGAATGTTTGGTACAAGCTATTATCATTTATTATTTTTTCAAATAACCTACCTATGAAATACACCTCTGTTCTAAAATCGTATATGGACATGTTAAAATCATCAGGTAATGAATAGAACCAATTTAAGGTTATACTTTTTTTATAATCTACAGATTGTTGTATACTCTTCCCAAATCCAAAATCGATTATTTTAATAACACCATCATTGGAAACTAAAATATTGGAAGGTCTAATATCTCTATGCAAAATATTCTGTTCCTCTAAATACTTGAAACCATTTACAACTTGAATGAAAATATCATTTATCTTATCTGGGCTTGTGGTTATATATTGTTCAATATCAACCCCATCTATATACTCCATTAAAATATATCCTGTTGTATATTCAGGATATAAATAATAACTAAACACACGTACAATATTAGGATGGTTAATTTTATATAGCAGCTTTATTTCATTTACGAAATTGTCATAATATAGAGATTGGTGTTCAGGATAACATGTTGAATATTTCTTGCATACAAATGTTTCATTAATTGTTTCATCCTTAACTAATACGGTTTTCCCCGTACCGCCTTGTCCGATATGCCGAATTACAGTATAATCTTTTGATTTTATAAATTTGATAGTATTTTTTCCCATTGTATCTTTTTATATTAATTGTATTTAAAAATGACATGAGGCTCTATTCTACTTACATTGGTTTTATTATAGACTCAATGAAGGCGATTTCTTCTTCCGACAGCCCGTATTTTACATAGAGTTGTGCATCTATTTCTGGAATGCTTTTACTCCAGTCAATATCGCTATTAGACGTAAAGTCTTGCATTGGTACATTAGCCCATGTATCTTTGGGATTATGTTGAGTTGCTTTCAATGTGCCTAACATGGTACGTGCAAATTTTGATTTTATATATTTTAAACATGCTTCTGCTTCATATAGCGTTTTAAATAAACCAACGCTAAGAAACGTATCGGTATGCCCCATCATTGGCATTCCTATTATTGGTGTACTTAATACTTCTCCAATAGCTCCAGAACCATTTGCTTCTGGAACAAACACCTTATAATATTCAAGAGATGCTACAGGTTGAATGTATTCCTTTTTTACATAACGAAGCTCTCTAACCTTTTTATTGAGCCCCAATATTTGTACACAATCTTCTGTGTCGTCACATGGTTCTTTTAGAAATATTTCGGAAAGGTTTTCCAAAGAATTGGATGTTATTTTCGATGCCGTACCTTTGCCTTGCACTTCCATAATACGCGGGAAAGAACGAAATGCTTCATCAGAGAATTTATATATTCCCTGTGATGATACCATATCTGAGAAAGATTCCTTTGTGAGTGTTTTATGTTGTCTTACCTTTTTTAATATGCTTCTTAATTCACTAAATTCAGAAAAGAAACCTATTGGACCAAAATCTTGATTAGCATCCCAATAAGATATTGCTATCCCTCCTTTTATATCAACAGCATCAAATATTTCATTTGTTTTCTGAAAATAATCCACAACTTTAAAATGCTTATCACTAAGCATTCGTTCCATCCAATCTTTTGGAGCCTGACCTACCTTAAACAAAAAACGTCCAGGAGTAATAAGTGAAACTTTATTTGATAGCTTAAAAGTTACATCATAAAACATATGGTATATTGGTGGTTTTCGTGTACTGTCACTTTCTCCTTGGTACGGTGGATTACCGATAATTGTATTGAATTGCATATCTTTTAATTTCTTTATTATCTTTTCGTTATTGTTGCCGATTAAATCATACGATGTGAAATCGGAGAATATGTTTTCAATTGGCATTCCGAGCAAGGTGTAAATCTTGCGGGTAAATTCGTATGCCAATGTTGAGGTAGGGATTGCATATAATCTTGCTTTTACTTTCTCGCCAAACCTTTTGTATAATGCTATGGAGAATTCGCCTTGCTTTGATGCAATATCAAGGAATTTTGTATCTTCTTTGTTATCCAATTCCTCAAATGGCAGTATTGAAACCATTTCATCAGCAACCTTTGCGGGTGTAACTATCTCCGAATCAGATAAACGCCCGAACTTGCGCATGGCTACCTCAACACGTTCAAGAGTCGTAAGAGTCGTATCACGTATTAAATCATTGACATTCTCTATTTTGAAATCCAATTTCTGAAGAATAAACGGATTGCTCTTTTGCTGAATAACTCTCAATACATTGATATCCAAACCAAGATTTTTAGTGATACGATGATTGTCTTCCGTTGCCGGAATTGCTGCAATTATTTCTTCCAACGACTTTACAACTGATTCTGTTAAAAAAGCAAAGAAAAGAATACGAGCATAATAAGCCGCCAATCGTTTTGCGAGTTTGTTATCCTCAATTTCTTGCTGTTTGTTCGGTTGTGTTTTTTTATTATTATCCCGATTTGTATCATCATTTTCTGGCTCTTTTGGTTCGTCAGGAGTGTCATAATCATCTCCTTCGTCTTCTGACGGCTTAATCTGCAAACCGTTTTTTGCGTCAATGGGATTGACTCCCTGAATTACTTTTAATATATCCGTATCGTCCAACAGAACGTTGTCTGCCGGTATCTCTGTTGCGTCATCTATAATACTGCGATTACGGGAATATTCGCGAACGGCATCCGTAATATTTGCTGGAGTCACTTCCTGCAGCTTGTTTTTATTAAGTACAATGATGGGCGAAATCGATAACTCCTTTGCGATACGTTCTTTTAGCTGTGCATTGCCTTGAACTTCTGTATTGACATTGTATAGCTGTGATTTCTGTTCCTGTAGACGGAACATGCGATTTGGGTCGAAGTCCACCAACAGAGTCTGTGGCTTCATGTTATATTTGATGGTATCACCGTTTTCGTCTTTAAATGTCGTGACGTATTGATTTTGTAAACGGAATATCGCCTGATCGTATTCTTGCGGTGATGCTGTCCCTTTGAGATAAATCATTGTATCCCATTGTGGAACAGTTGTACCAGTCAGCATACGGTTAACGGTTAGTGTCAATGTCTTACGTCCCCTTTCTTCACAATCTTTGATTGTTCGTTTTACATCGTCTGTACTTTTATATTTCTTTATATCATCAAAGCCTGCGATATTGATTATTTTATATTCACCAAGATTCTTGAATCGTTTTTGTTCTTTACGAATCAATGCAGCCATGGCATCACAAGAAGAGCGGAAGGGTAATACAACAACAATATGGTGACACATTTTACCCTCTTTGATTTTGTCATAATCAAGAAATCCGAACAGATTCTCATCTTCTTTTGTTCCGTCTATTACCTCCAGCAAATCCAGTATCTCTGTTTCGTGTATAAATTGCTGATGACTTCCGTCTTCTTTGGGTATCATCGAATGAGGGCGGAATAACTCGGAAAGTGCGTATGTAATACCTCTTTTACGCAATTCTTCCATCTTCTTTATTGATGACTCATTGGGGTTAAATGCGAAGCGAATCATTTGAGGGAAACCGTAGTATGGATTATCCCATTCATTGCATTCATCATCTTTCAGATGTTCGTCATCCCACTGTTTTTGTGCATCGATAATATCCGTAAACTGAACAAAGGCGATTATATCCTCCTTCTGAAATTCATCGCCCATAAGAATTCTGTATGGTGTACCAGAAAGATGTATTCTAACTTTTGTATCTAATGCTTTTACTGCATCTTCAACTTGGTCCAAAGTCTCAAAACCATCTACATTTTTCAACTCCCTTGTTATTTCAGTTTTCTTGAAGCGTTGCTCCTGCAATACTTTCCCATAAGAGGTAGCCCTGGCACCGAAATGTGTCTCGTCAATAATGAGCAAATCAATCTGATGCTCAAAAACTTCTTTGTGCTTAGCTTTTATTTTCTCACCTTGTAAATCCTGTAGTGTCAAGAATAATGCAACTTTATCATCAGCCGCAAGTGTATCTGTAATGATTGTCTCACTACTTCTCAATGATTTGCTGTTCAAGAACTTGTAATCTGCAAAATCGACATGGCTCTCAACCGTCTTTTTCCACTCTTCTTCTACATCAGCTTTTGCGGAAACGACAACGACAATCTTTGCATCCATCTCTTTGGCGCAACACATAGCTGTGAATGATTTACCAAACCGCATGACCGCATACAGCAGCAAATTGGTATGTCCGGCATCAACTGCTTTTTTGAAGTTGTCGATAACTTGTTGTTGGTTATCTCTCGGTGCGAATGTTTCTTTTCGCTCATAAGTAAATGTTTGCGGCAATCTGTCGGGAGAATAAAACTGATATTTTCCATCCTTCTTAATGGCACTTTGATGAATATCCAATATTGCTTCATTCAAATCTGCCGTTGTAGCCTCTTTAAAAAATTCATTTGAATAGTAAGGTAATTCTCTAAAAGTATTTGGCTGTAGCCGCTCTTTGCCCTTCTCCTTTTCCAGAAAAGCGTGAACAGAATAATCACGGAAGATTGTCTCCTCGTCTATCTGTGCAGAATGCTCGTATTGTTTTATGAGGTTAGGGAATATTTTTTTCCACTCATCCAAACGTACCTGCACACCTCTTGCCGTATCACCTACTTTCAGATAATTCGGAACTCTTTCTGTAGTAAATGCATAGATATACGGTTCAACTCTTCCTGTGATTATACCATCAAGAAATGTTGTATCTTTTCTTGTGTTTATGTCTGCCATACTATTTCCTTTCTTTTAATAACGAGACAAAGGTTAGCACTTCATTCTTTTGCCAATCCTTAATTTTGCAATATATTCCGTTGTGTTTGTGCATATTGCCGGTCTTGCACCCTTCACACGGAATCAATTCCGGCTCATCGAACAATGCCTGTTGCGCCGAAGGTTTCATGCCGCAACTGTTGGGAACAACGCATTTCAAACCGTCCATCTGCCACAGATTCCATGAGATTATGTCGGCAATGTATAATAGTGTCTTTAATTGGGGGGCACGGTTGAATTTTGCCTGATAGTACTCGATGAATGTCATTAACAGATTCTCACGGGCTATAAGCAGGTTGTCACCCTGCCACTCATATCCGTATATGTTTTGGAATGCCACTTGTGCCCATTTCAGCCAGTCGCCTGAGGTCTCGGTGTTCTCATTCACAATGCGCAACTTACGGTCAAGAAGTCCTATGCGGTTTTCCAATGCGATGGGCTGTCCTGTTGTTGTATCATATCGACTGACGAGATACGGAGCTTCGCCACATGTTATTTCAAGTCTTGTGTTACGTATATAGTCGCGCCATGTCTTACCTTGGGGAAAGACAATCTTGTCCGTGTTTGTTGTCCATGTATGGTCATCGTTCTCATGATTGAACACGTCCTCGCGCCCGAACCATGAGTTATCTACTACATTGTTCTGAACATTGCATATCCAAGACGGTGTGAATACCTCTGCTTTTTCACGGCTGCGGTCACGTTGCAAGTCTCGTCTTTTCAGTACACGTGGCATGATAACGTGTCCGTTCTTTCCCGTAATAAGTTCCGGCAGAATGGGCGACTTGTATTCATACCCCTTGCCGAGATGCTCATAATCAGGTGTTGCCCAAAAGATATTGCACTGACTGTCAGCCTTGCTCGTTGTATGGTCTTTGAGCAGGGTGTTGAATAAATCTGGTGATATATTCAATATGTAGTCTTCTAATATGTCCGTTTCACTGTGCCACATATTTATGTTGCATATATATTAGTTTGCAAATATACTGAAAGTTTTTCACATGACAAAATAAAACTCATGTTTTTTACTTTCAAAATTATTTTGCAGACACCACGTTATCTCTTTCTAAAAATGTCTTTATTCTGCTTTATTTATTGTCTCTTTTAGCTGTAATCCTTTGGCTGTAAGTCGGTATTTCTGATTTCGACTATTTGGTTTATCTGGAATAGTTTGTTCCAATATGTCTGCTTCCAAAAGAGGATAAATGAATTTTTTTCTGAATTTTGTTTTATCTGTGTATTCCATAAATGATAATATTTCAGTAAAGGATCGTGTTTCAGAGCAGAAAACAATCAATTTTTCAACACTTGGTGCCAACTTGGTGCCAACTTGGTGCCAACTTGGTGCCAACTTGGTGCCTTCATGAGCACTATCATGGTCTTCATCATATACACTGACAGGAAGTGTTATCCTAATGAAGTTATCCGTAAATTTAAAGCAGTCCTCTCCGTAGGCACGTAATATACGTGGGATGCCGGAGCCTAAAGACTCTACCAGTTCCACATCACGGTATATACGCATTAGCTCTTTGTTGCGCGGTATGGATATACCGCTGAAAAACTCCTCACGGCTAAGAGATTCTGGCAGACGGCCTGCTGATGTTATCTCAAGACGGTCTGGGAATATCTCGAATTTCGGCGGTACTTCAAAGGAGTAATCATTGTGTACGATGGCATTTATTACAGCCTCGCGGAGCGCAACCTTATTCCATAATGGTGTCTCGACACGCTCCATCGGTGTAATTGTTGCAGCCACCTTGTTCTCTATGTCGAGTTTTGCCAAAACACTCTTTGTGGCTTTGATAAGAGAGCAATATCCATATTCATTGTTTTCCACCAAGTCGCAGCGGTCGAGGCTGGAATATTTTGCCACCTTTATGGAATTGCCGTTTTCATCTGCCAACAGATAAGCCACATAGTTGTGCTTGCCGTCTTCGGTAAGAAGCTCTAATGTGCGCTTAAAATTATCGGTGAGCCTTTTGCCGTGCTCATCATAATAGATGCGTAGTTGCTCAAATGCCAAGTCCTGACGGCTGGAGACGATACGTCCTATGGAATTGCGTGTGCGCATTGCGAACAGACGGTCTATCTGTTCTTGGGGCATAGGTTCGGCAGAAGTCCCCACACGCAGGTATGCACCCCGTGGAGTCATTCCGTATTTTGTCTTGAAATAAGGCTTCTCTATTCCACTGGCAACCGTAATCTTGATAATGCTGCGTCCTTCCGTTTTTTCCTCTGCAATGTCAAACAGTCCCATGGCAGATGGCGAGACATTGTGCTTGATGCGGTCTTTCAGTTTCAGCATACAATCGTCCGCATCATCAACTCCTATCACATCACCGTCCTTGTCTATGCCGATATAGATATATCCACCTTCCTTATAATTCAAGAAAGCTATGACTTCTTTTTCTATATCAAGTTCTGGAGTCAGTTCCTGCTTGTATTCTATACGGTTGGTTTCGCTCATTTTTATTGTTTTAAGAGTATTTCATTAAAAGATAATTCTATTAGTTTGCAAATGTACTGAAAGTTTTTCACATGACAAAATAAAACTCATGTTTTATTCAGTCAATCTCAATATACTGCATATTACAACACCTCAATAGTATATCCACCGTTGAACACGCTGCCAGGTGACAGATGCTGCATCCAGTCCTTGTCGCGGTATTCGCCACGGTAGTGCGCACGGTCGCAACGTCCGTACCATGGCTCTATGCACACAAAGGGGGCGTTTTTGGCAGGCGGCGACCACAATCCTACGACGGGAGTATCGAAGTGCAGACTAAGATATGGAGTCTTCTCTTTGTCGTACAATGTGACTTCCTTCACCTGACTGTTTTCAAGAATCAGGGCATCCTTGTCGAAAGTGTGAATGTCTAAAGGCAGCAGACCGTCAGACAATAAGAGCGGATACTCCTTGTCGGGATTGGCACAGCCTTTTTCTGAAATGAGGATATAGCGCAGACCGTCCGTCTTGTCGAATCCGAAAAAGCCCCGTTCTGCTGTCGCAGCATCGTAGCCGGGATAATAAAAGGCGGGATGGGCACCTATCTGGAAGTGCATCTCCTTGGTTCCAGTGTTTACTACTTTCCATATTACCTCGATTTTCTTTCCCTCTATCCGATAGCCTATTTCAAGGCAGAAGGGGAAAGGATATTTCTTGTGGGTTTCTGCATTGTCGGTCAAACGGTAGCGCACTTCGTTTTCACGTTCAAACACCAGCTCAAAATCCATGTCGCGGGCAAAACCGTGCTGAGTCAGCGCGTAGGCAGTGCCTTCATGACGGTATTCGTTCTCCCAAACACTGCCCACAATGGGGAAAAGTACGGGAGAGTGGCGCTTCCAAAAAGCCGGGTCTGCCTGCCAAAGATATTCTTTTTCATTACACACGATGCTGCACAGCTCTGCTCCATGTGGCGATACTTTAATTGTAAGTTCTGAATTTGAAAGTGTTGTCATATTTAAGTATGTTTTTGTTATTTATACAATTCTAATGATTTTTCCATCTTCTTTAATCCCTCAAGCAGCCTATGGGAACAACCAGCACACCGTCGTTGCGACGGTAGGCGAATTGTCCGCCTGTGACTACCATAAGAAATGCCGGCTCTCCCACTTTGTCGGTATCCACCTTTTTTTTCAGTGCACAAAGGTGACGTGCGCCTTCTTCGATGTCCTTACTGCCAAGTTTCACTTCTATTGCCGCCCACTTCCCGTTGTAAAGATGCAGAATCAAGTCGGCCTCAAGCTTGTCACGGTCACGGTAGTGGAATACGTCTCCTCCCAAAGCCTGAGTGTAGACACGCAAGTCTCTTGTGACAAGCGACTCGAACAAAAATCCAAAATATTCGAAGTCATTGAGTATGCCATCAGCATCTATTCTCATCGCAGCTGTGGCTATCGACGGGTCTACAAACTGACGCTTTTCCGATGTACGTATTGCCGACTTTGAGCGCAGCGAAGGTTTCCATGCAGGTATATCCTCAATAAGAAATATGCGCCGCAGAGCATTAACATAACTGTAAAGCGTAGGCTCGGAAAACATTGTGTCATTTGCCTGTACGTCGGCAAGGATTGTCGACATTGTAGCCATGGTTGAGATATTTCTGGCATACGACCGCAACAACTGCTGTACACGGTGGGGACTTCTGTCCACTCCGTCTACACGCTTAATATCATAGTTTACCACAGCCTCAACATAGTTCTGTGCCACCTGTCCCGAATATGTTTTCTTTGCCACCACCTCAGGCCAGCCGCCACGGCAGATGGCACGGGCAATATCGGGAATGGTCAGCGGGTTCTCGCCCACAATATCTGTCACTCCATCAAACAAACTGGCAAGAGACACGCTTCCTTCCGACTCGTTTGACTCGAAAAGTGTCATCGGGCGCATCCTGACACGTGAAATTCGCCCTGTGCCCGTATGTTTGGGCTGCATGTCATCACGTGGCACAGCGGACCCGGTAAGGATGTACTGTCCCCACTCGCCAGTCTTGTCAACATCGAAACGTACTGCATCCCACAGCACTGGAGCCTCCTGCCACTCATCCAGCAAACGGGGCTTTGTTCCGTGCAGCAAACGCGATGGCATCGTGTCTGCCATTTGCATGTAACCGGCACCTTTGTCAGGGTCCTGCATAGATAGGGTGCTTTTTGCAAAATGCTGCCCTGTCCGGGTCTTTCCGCACCACTTGGGTCCTTCAATCAAAACTGCACCTGAAATGGAGAGTTTTTCCTCTACCAATTTATCACTTATTCGAGGGTAATATTCTTTTTGAGCCATAATATTTACTTTTATGCTGCAAAAGTACTGATTTTTAGTTGAATATCCAAATATTTTAAGATTTAATCACATTTAAATTTAAGAGATTGGCAAGGTTTCATTTAAGAGATTGGCAAGGTTTTATTTAAGAGATTGGCAAGATTTCATTTAAGAGATTGGCAAGATTCTATTTAAGAAAAAGGGAGTTATGAATTTTCATAACTCCCTTTTTAAATATTATATTCTGTTTAGTAACTACTAACTCAAAATTAATAGATACTAAATTTTCGAGATAATTCCAATCTTGGTTCTTTCAAGGAACTTGATGATGCTGCGCACGGCGTCACCGTCGGGTACCTGCTGCTTTATCTGGTTGATGGCATCGATGACGGCTGTCTGTCCGTGGAACACCAGACGGTAGGCATTGGCGATATGTCCGATGACCTTTTCAGGTGTGCCTGACGAGCGGAGCAAAGTCTCATTGATACCGCCGTACTCCACCGGGTTGTGGGTGGCAACGATGAACGGAGGCACATCACGGCTGACACGCACACCGCCGGTTACCATTGAGCCGCCGCCGATGCGCACATTGGGATTGATAATCACGCTCGACGAGAAAATCACGCCGCTGTGAATCTCGCAGTCGCCAGCCACCTTGGTACCGTAACCGAAGGTACAGTAATCATCCACCTTTGTGTCGTGCGAGATGTGTACACCCTCCATGAAGAAGTTGCGGTTGCCGATGCGGGTCTCACCGTCGCTGAACGTGGCACGGTTGATAACCACGTTCTCACGGAACACGTTCTCATCGCCGATAACCAGGCGCGAAGCATCGCCCTTGAAGTTGAAATCCTGCGGCTCAGCACCCAGAACAGTGTTCTGGAACACCTTGTTGCCCTTGCCCATACGGGTGCCGTTCATGATGCTGGCATACGGGAAGATGACGCAGTTGTCGCCAATCTCCACGTCGCCCTCGATATAGGCGAAAGGATAGACGGTGACATTGTTTCCAATCTTCGCCTTCGGGTCCACATACGCCTGTTGACTAATATTACTCATAATTCTTGTCGTTTTTTAGAAGTTAATCCCTGCCTCCACCAAGTGCATAGTAGAGGTTTACCACAGCCTGCATCTTAGAGAAGTCGTCCTGCACCTTTGAGAGCTGTGCGTTGAGCAGGTTGCTCTGTGCCGTTATGACTTCAAGATAAGTAGCCGACTTGGAGTTGAACAGCTGTTTTGTCATCTCAACGTTCTTCTCAAGCACATCCACACGCTTTCCGTCGAGACGGCCTTTCTCGTCGGACGAGTTGTAGAGCACAAGCGCGTTGCTAACCTCGCTGCCTGCTGAGAGCACAGCCTGCTGCCAATTGTTGAAAGCCTGCTCCTGCTGTGCCTTAGCCACTTTCAAACCAGCGATGAGCTGACCGCGTGCGAAGATTGGCTGAGTGAGACTTCCCACTGCGCTGAGCAGCATCTTGCCTGGGTTCACGATGCCCATACCGCTGTTGTTGGTGTATGCTCCGCTACCGCTTATGGTGATGCTCGGGTAAAAGCGTGAGCGTGCCTGATTCGTGTTATAGAAACATGCTGCAAGGTTCATTTCGGCTGCATGCACGTCAGGACGGTTGTTGAGCATGTTGAGAGCTATGCCAGTGCTGAACTCCGACGGCAGGCTCTGGTCTGCAAGTTTGCCGCGGGCAATGGTCTGTGCCGGCTGTCCAAGCAGCAGCGACATCGAGTTCTCAACCTCGCGAATCTGGCGCTCAAGGTCAGCCTTCTGTGAGAGAACAGAGTAGTAGTTTGCCTCTGCACTCTGTACACCTGTCTCGTTCACGCGGCCAAGTTCTTTCTGTAGCTTCATTATGCGCCAAGTGTCCTTGGTGAGGTCAGCCATGCCGTTTACAATCTCCAGTTGACGGTCGAGCATCATCAGGGTGTAGTACATGTTAGCAACATTAGAAATGACGCCAGTCTTCACCACGAGCTGATAATCCTTTGAATAAAGCAGCTGCATCTGCGCATTACGCTTGGCATTGAGCAGGTTGCCAAAGAGGTCGATGCTCCAGCTTGCCTGCACGGGCAGCGAGTAAATTTTGCTCGGTGTGTTTCCGTCCCACGACGAGATTGTTCCCTGAGGTGAGAAGGTAAACGAAGGCACAAAGGCGAGCTTTGCAGCGGTGAGCTGTGCCTGAACCATTTTCACATTGAGAGCGGCATTGAGCATATTGGTGTTGTGCTCAAGCGCATACTCTATGAGCGACTGCAACTGCGGGTCGGTGAACACGCTGCGCCAAGGCAGGTTGCCGAAGCTGGTGGTGTCTGCCACCGCAAGAGTGTCAGCCACTCTTGCGGTGTCGCGCACCAGTCCACTGACGTTTACGTCGGGACGCTCATACTTGTTGTATATTCCACAACTGCCAAGCATCATGGCGGCAGATGCGAACAATATTATATTTCTAACTTTCATCGTCACGTATTATTTTTTGTTGTTCTCATCAATCTTGTTCTGAAGCTCGGCTGCGATGTACGGGTTGGTGTACTGACGTATCTCAGAGTCAACATGTGCGTTGTCATCGGCAAACTCGATAGGCTTAATCTTCTCCTGAAGCATCTGGAAGATGTAGAACAGGGCAGGCACCACCATAATCTGGCAAAGCATACCAATGAGCATACCGCCCACAGCAGCCGCACCGAGAGTCATGTTACCGTTGTAGCCCACACCCATCGGGACGAGCAGCGGCAGCAGACCGATAATCATGGCGAGTGAGGTCATGAGGATAGGACGCAGACGCGCGGCGGCACCGAGCACTGCAGCCCATGAGATTGCCATACCCGTGCGGCGGCGCTCAAGGGCAAACTCAACGATAAGGATGGCGTTCTTAGCCAACAGACCGATAAGCATGATGAGCGCAATCTGCATGTAGATGTCGTTCTGCTTTCCGAACAGGTTGGTGAAGATAAACGCACCTGCAAGACCGAACGGAATGGAGAGGATAACCGACAGAGGCAGGATGTAGCTCTCATACTGTGCGGCGAGGATGAGGTAGACGAACAGGAAGCAGAGCACGAAGATGATGCCTGTAGAGTTGCTCGACTCGCTCTCCGAACGTGTCAGACCCGAGAACTCATAAGAGTAACCGTCGGGCAGGCTTGTTGCCGACACTTCCTCCATAGCCTTGATCACATCACCTGTGGAATATCCTTCTGCAGGCGAGGCGTTAACGTTGATTGACGTAAACAGGTTGAAACGGTCAATCTCCTGCGGAGCATAAATTTTTGTAAGGTTCACGTATGCCTTGATAGGACTCATGGTGCCGTTTGCCGTGCGGACATAGATGTTGTCGAGGCTCTTCAGGTCGCCGCGGAACTCGTATGCAGCCTGAATCATGACACGGTAGAGTTTACCGTAGCTGTTGAAGTTGGATGCGTAAAGACCTCCGAAGTAGCCCTGCATGGTTGAGAGCACCACCGACGGGTCTATGCCGCTTTGCTTACACTTGGCAACATCTACGTCCATCATGTACTGAGGATACTTCGAGTTGTACTGTGTTGCCGCGCTCGATACCTCGGGACGCTTGTTGAGCTCTGCGAGGAATTTCTGTGTCACGTCGAAGAACTTGTTCACATCGCCACCGGTACGGTCCTGCATAGAGAATGTCAGACCGTTTGTGGCGGAGAATCCCTGCACCATAGGTGGCTGGAATGCCAGAATCTGAGCTCCCTTGATGGCGGCTGTCTGCTTGTAGATCATACCCAGCACCATGGTTGAGCCGAGATTGTGTACTCCGATATACTTCAACGGACCTTCATCGCCATTACGCTCCTCGAAGCTCTTCAACTTCACGATGAATGTACCTTGGTTTGAACCCTGACCGCCGATAAAGCTGTAACCTGTGATACGCAGTGTGCTCTCAATGGCTGGATTCGACTTCAGCATGGCGTCAACCTGGTTCATCACCTTATCAGTGTTCTCCAAGCTGGTGCCTGGAGGTGTGGCAACGGTAACGAACACCGTACCAGTATCCTCATCGGGAACGAGACCTGTGCGGGTGTTTATCATGAGGAGAGCCATGACCGCAATACCGGCAATCACAGAAATCACGGCAATCACGGGACGCTCCACAATGCGGCGCACACCGCCCTGATATTTGTTTTGCATCTTGCCGTAAGCGGCATTGAACGATGCATGGAAACGGTCAATCATTGACATCTTGCGCTCTGAGCCGTCTGCGTTGTGAGGCTTAAGCAAGATGGCGCAAAGGGCAGGCGACAGGGTCAAGGCGTTAAGAGCCGAAATCACGATGGAGATAGCCATGGTGATACCAAACTCACGGTAGAATGTACCACTTGTTCCGCCAAGGAATGACACTGGGATGAACACTGCCGCCATAACGAGGGTGATGGAGATGATGGCTCCAGAAATCTCGCTCATGGCATCCTTCGACGCTGTCAGCGCACTCTTGTAGCCAAGATCGAGCTTGGCGTGTACCGCCTCAACCACCACAATGGCATCGTCCACCACAATGGCGATGGCAAGCACAAGGGCAGCCAGCGTAAGGAGGTTGAGCGAGAAGCCAAACACATAGAGGAAGAAGAACGTACCGACCAGTGACACGGGTACGGCAATGAGCGGCACGAGTGTGGAGCGGAAGTCCTGAAGGAAGATATACACAACGATGAACACGAGCACGAACGCCTCCAAGAGCGTCTTCACAAGCTCATCGATAGAAGCGTTGAGGAACTCGGTAACGTCTTGCATCACCTGAATCTCGGCTCCGGGGGGCAGTGACTTTCTCGCATCTTCGAGCACAGCCTTTACGTCATTTGCAATCTGGGTGGCATTACTGCCGGCGGTCTGTGTCACCATCATCATACATGACGACTTACCGTCTACAGCCTGCTTAAACGAGTAGTAAAGACCTCCAAGCTCAACCCTTGCAACATCTTTTACACGAACAGTCTGACCGTTGGTGTCGCTGGTGATAATCATGTCCTGGAACTCCTCAGGAGTCTTCAGGCGACCCTTGTAGCGGATGGTGTATTCGTACTGGTTTTCAGTCTGCTCACCAAACTTACCCGGAGCAGCCTCAATATTCTGCTGAGCCAAGACACCGGTGATGTCGCTCGGCATCAGGTTGTGGCTCTTCATCTTTATCGGGTCAAGCCACAGACGCATGGTGTACGACTGCAGACCCATTGCCTGACACTCACCCACACCCTTGACACGCTTGATGGCAGGAATGATGTTGATGTCGGCATAGTTGCCGAGGAACTGGTTGTCGTATTTAGCCGGGTCACCGGTGATGGCGAAAATCAGCACATTACTGCTCTGGCGCTTCATCACCTGCACACCGGCACGTGTCACCTCGGCTGGCAGCAATGCTGATGCCTGTGACACACGGTTCTGCACGTTCACCTGTGCCATGTCGGCGTCATATCCCTGCTGGAAATATACGGTGATGCTACCCGAGCCGTCGTTGGTGGCGGCTGAGGTCATGTAGGTCATACCCTCCACACCGTTGATCTGCTCCTCAAGAGGCGTAACTACGGAGTTAAGCACAGTCTCGGCGTTGGCTCCGCTATACGAGGCACGCACCATGATTGTAGGCGGCGCCACGTCTGGATACTGCTCAATTGGCAGCGAAACCAGACCAAGAATACCCAGAATCACTATCACGATGGAAATCACCGTGGAGAGCACCGGGCGTTCAATAAATCTATCTAATTTCATATATTGTCTTTTATGTTTTCAGAAATTTACATTCCCATTGCTTTCTTAAACTCGCTGAGGTCACCCTGTGCCTCGCCAAGTTTCTCAGCCTTCTCAAGCTTTTCGGCATACTGTGCCTCGGTGAGCTGCTTGATCTCCGTTCCGTCGGTAAGGCTTGAAACACCGTAAACCACAATAGTCTCGCCAAGCTTCACACCACTCTGGATGATGTATGTCTTGCCGTCGTTCTCAGGATTGACCGTCACTGGAGTGTATTTCACCTTGTTGTCCTTGCCCACTACATACACAAAGTATTTGTCCTGTACCTGCACCACTGCATCCTGTGGCACAATGATTGCGTTCTGTGCATTATAGGGAATGACAATTGAGCCAGAGCCGCCGCTCTTGAGCAGAGCCTCTGGGTTGGTGAAGTCTGCGCGCACCTGAACGGTACCCTTGGCAGCGTCTATGACACCGCTCACAGCCGCAATATGTCCGTCATGGTTGTACATGGTACCGTCGGCAAGCTGCAGCTTAACGCCTGGGAACGCCTTGATGGCAGTTGCCATGTCGCCGTCTTTGCGTATATAGTTCATAATGTCCTTCTCGGTCATTGAGAAATATACCTGCATGGTGCGTATGTCAGACACTGTGGTAAGCGGCTGCTGGATAGATGCGCTCACAAGTGCACCGACTTTGTATGGCAACTCGCCCACAACACCCGTGGCTGGACTTGTGACATAGCAGAAATCGAGGTTCTGCTTTGCTGCGGTATAGTTAGCCTCAGCCTGTGCCACACCTGCCATGGCCGCCTCGTAGGTATTGCGTGCCGATGACAGCTCATATTCACCGATTACGTTGTTGTCAAACAGTTTCTTGCTGTTCTCGTATGTCAGCTTCGATGTGGCGAGCTGCGCCTTGGCTGAGTTTACAGCAGCCTTAGCCTGATTCTTGGCTGCCTGATATGTAACATTGTCGATTACAAACAACAGCTGGCCGGCTTTCACCTGCTGACCCTCATGAACACAAATTTTTGTGATAAATCCTGATACTTTTGGACGGATTTCCACATCCTGCACACCTTTGATGGTTGCGGGGTAAGTGGTCTGCAATTCCGCATTCTGTCCCTTCAGTGTCCTTACGGCATACTCATTGTCGGCAAAGTTTGGCTTGCCGCCTCCACTTTTGCTACCGCAAGACACCAACATTGCAGCGGCTGCTGCAAGCATTACAATCTTGTTCATCTTCATACCTAATTTTGTTTTTATTTTTTATATTGTTATTTTTTTTGTTTGCCTGTTACAATCATGCCGCATGGAATATTTTTCATCACGGCAGCTCCTTCTCTCTGTCTAAAAACCAAACTATATATATAAATTAATGTACGCGTACATTAATTTTCTATATAAAAATCAACAAGCGAAACCGCGCAATCTTGAAAACTTTACGGCGCTTGTCAGTTTTTAGGGTGCAAAGATAAGTATTTTTTTCTCATTTCACAAGTAAGTCATTCATTATTTAACAATAATTGTTTTAAAGAGCCTAAAAACACGTTTGCGGCTAAAAAAAATACATTTTTATTTGCATATTTCAAAAAATATATGTACCTTTGCACACGTTTTAAGAAAAGCAGTTCTGTTATGGTGCTTTTCAGGGCTAATCGGGATGTAGCGCAGTTGGTTAGCGTACACGTCTGGGGGGCGTGTGGTCGTCAGTTCGAGTCTGATCATCCCGACAGAAAATGACGCAGAGTCACAATGATTGTGGTTCTGCGTCATTTTTATTTTGCTTGTTTCCCGACAGATTCCGTTAGGGATATATGTTCTTAAAGCTTATTTTTCCTCAATAAAGTCAACATATTCGCCTTCGTTGTCATCGAATATTCTGCTGCTTGTCTGGTGTGGTGAACGTGTGTCGATGATGGTTTCATTATCGGCAACGCTGCCGCTGCCGGCTTGCTGCCGGGTGTTGCTTGCCGACTGCTGTCCCGTGTTTCCCCCACGATATGAGTACTGTTGTTGGCGGCGCCTGGTGTATTCGTGCTCGCGGTTTGCCTCGTCTCCATAAATCATCTTGCGCAATTTGCGTACAACCGAGAATATCACCGATGCAAAAAACATCAGTGCCATAATGGCTAAGAAAGCCAGTATTAAAAACAGTAAACCTATAATCTTGAACATTTTGCGGTGTCTATTTGTGTGTAATTACAGCAAGAAGTACATACCACGCTATTACGGCAGCTATGGCTGCATAGCCGATGAATGCCGACGATGCCAGTATCAGCATGCTGCTGCCCAAAAACAAATATTTAACCTCGTTGCCCTTGAATCCCCAATGCTTGAATTTTAGTGCGAACAGTGGAATCTCAGCTACAAGCAGATAGCTGGTGAGAAATATCATGGCAAGTATGACATAGACCATATAGGGGGATGAGCATAGCAGCGTGAAGCTGTATTGGGCTATGATGGATGCCCAAAACAATGCGTTGGCTGGTGTTGGCACGCCAATGAACGATGAAGTCTGGCGCTCGTCGAGATTGAACTTGGCAAGGCGCATGGCAGAGAAAGCCGCAATGATGAATGCCATAAAGGGAATGGCGCATTTTATCATAGGGGGAATCTCGGCTGGATATTCCATAATGTTGAGCAGGGTGTAGACCATAGCTGATGGAGCCAGTCCGAAGGTTATGTCATCGGCAAGCGAGTCAAGCTCTTTGCCAATTGGCGATGAAACGCCAAGCAGTCGTGCTGCCATGCCGTCGAAAAAATCGAACACGGCACCGATGACAATAAAAAGAAGAGCCATTTCGAAATGCCCCCAAATGGCGAAAACCACAGCAATGCTGCCCGAGATGAGGTTGCAGCAGGTGATTATATTGGGTATATGTTTCTTCATAATTTAAATGTATATTATATAAATGTATGTATTCCGAAACTATATGCTGGGACGGAAATATTACAGTTTGGCTATCATTGTGAGGTTGCCGGTGGTTGACTGTCCAATCTTGACACAGGGCTTTGCGCTCAAAGGCAGAAATACATCCACCCTTGACCCCAATTTGATAAAGCCAAGATGCTCATCAATGAAGCAGTCTTCACCTTCTTTTGCGTATGTCACAATGCGGCGCGCCACGGCTCCGGCTATTTGGCGGCACAGCACCTCCTGCCCGTCGGGGGTGGTGATCATTATGTCGCTGTGCTCGTTTTCGGTGCTTGCCTTCGGCAGCCATGCCTTATGGAAATTCCCGCTGAAATGGCGCACAAATTTCACCTTGCCGTCAACGGGGAACCAGTTGGCGTGAACATTGAACAGACTCATGAAGATAGAAATCATCAGCCGGCGGTCGTGGAAATATTCGGTCTCCTCCACTTCCTGCATCACCACCACATGACCATCGGCAGGAGCTACGACAACTCCATCGGTTTCACCGTCGAAATAGCGGATGGGACACTGGTAGAAATTAAGAACAATAAGCCATGCCACGCCAAATACTGTACAGAACAGCCAAAATGGTGCAGTAGCTCCTACAAAATACCAAAGCAGGGTGGCTGCCAGAATTAGTAGAATGAGGCTATATATCAACGTGGGATTACCCTCGTGGTGTATTCTTATTTTTTTGAGTTTTTTTATTCTTTTACCCATGTAGTAGTTTCGATTGTTTTTAATCTGCTGCAAAGTTACACCTTTTTTTATAAAAGTGCAAATTTTTAGGGGGCTTTTTCACTATATTTATTCATTTGAGCATATAAATTCACATATTTATGTGCAAAAACGCTGTTGGAGGGTGCATTTTTCGCCATTTTGGGTCAATTTTATTAAAAAACATTAATCGTGAGAAAATAAAACGGATAACATGGTGCCTATCTCGGAGAAAAGTATTAATTTTGCACCCGATTTGTAAAGAATAGGTGACTATTCGTAGCAAACAATAGATGTAATATTTATTAATTAAACAAAAACAAAACATTAATTCTATGTATTTAGATCAGACAAAGAAACAGGAGATTTTCACACAGTATGGTAAGGCAACAACCGATACAGGTTCGGCAGAAAGCCAGATTGCCTTGTTCTCGTACCGCATTTCACACCTTACAGAGCACTTGAAGAAAAACCACAAGGATTTCAAGACTGCACGCTCACTGACAAAGCTCGTAGGTAAGCGTCGCGCATTGCTCGACTATCTGTACGACCGCGACATCAACCGCTACCGTGCAATCATTAAGGCTCTCGGTCTCCGTCGATAATAAAAACAGGAAAGAAGCTGAAATGAAGTAAAACATAAAATCCCGGACATTACAACAGATGTTCGGGATTTTTGATTTTATATAGCCAGCCCGACACAACCAACATAAGTTTATACACCTTATTATAATTATATAGACATGCAGACAAAAATAGTGATTCTCGATTTTGACGGCACTCTCGGTGACACCCGTATGAACATAGTTAAAACATTGCAGCAGACATTGGCGCAGTGCTCGCTGCCAGTGGCAGGCGAGGCTGAATGTGCCGCCACAATAGGCATTCCTCTGTTTGATGCCTTCCTGCAGCTTGTGCCTACTCTCACGAAAGAGCAGGCTCAGGAGTGTGTGGATATTTACCGTGATATATTTGAGGTAAACAAAAAGAAGCTTATGCCCAAGCCGTTTCCTCATGTGCTTGACACCATGCGAAGCCTTGCGTCGAAGGGTGTTATCCTCACCATTGCGTCATCGCGCTCCAACACTTCGCTCCATGGCTTTGTTGAGGAGATGGGAATGGAGCCATACGTGAAATACGTGATAGGAGCCGAGGACGTTGTGAATGCCAAGCCGCAGCCGGAACCGGTGCTGAAAACTCTCAGCCACTTCGGGCTTAGTGCCGCCGATGCCCTTGTGGTGGGCGATATGCACTACGATATCCTGATGGGAAAGAATGCCGGGACGAGAACATGCGGTGTTACATACGGCAATGCCACGCGCCGGCAGCTTGCCGACAGCGGAGCAACGTATATCATCGATGATTTTGCACAGCTGTTGGACATTGTTTGTCAATAGTGCGTGCAGCCGTTCGGCAAAAAAAATATTAAAATTTTATTTTATATTTTGTTTTGTGCCCTTTTATTCGTACCTTTGCATAATCAAAGACGCATCTCGGCAATTTGGAATTAAGTTTTATTGCGCTCGATTTGCATTTGCTTTGTAAAACTAAATTTTACAAAACTGTATGGACTGCACAAAGAAAGTGCTGATGGGTATGATGCCTGACGAGTTGAAGGCGGAGGTGAAAATGCTGGGAATGCCGGCTTTCACTGCATCGCAGATACTCAAATGGCTGTACACCAAGCATGTGACGGACATTGGAGAGATGACCGATATATCGAAGGCAAACAGAGAACTGCTTGCCTCTCGCTTTGTTGTGGGCGGCATGCCGCCACTTGACTGCCAGCGGTCGGTGGACGGTACAGTGAAGTATCTGTTTCCTACGGCAAACGGAAAATTTGTGGAAACGGTGTATATACCAGATAACGACCGCGCCACGCTGTGCGTGTCGTGTCAGGTGGGCTGCAAGATGAACTGCCTGTTCTGCCAGACCGGCAAGCAGGGCTTTGAGGACAGTCTTACCGCCGGCGACATAATCAATCAGATATACTCGCTCCCGGAGCGTGAACATCTTACAAATGTTGTGTTTATGGGGCAGGGTGAGCCGATGGATAATCTTGACAACGTACTCACTGCCACAAAAATCCTAACTTCCGGCTATGGATATGCATGGAGTCCGAAACGCATAACGGTGAGCAGTGTGGGAGTGAAGAACAAGCTGAAGCGGTTTCTTGACGAAAGCGACTGTCATGTTGCCATATCCATGCACTCGCCGTTGCCCGAACAGCGCCGGAAGCTAATGCCGGCAGAACGTCAGATGAGTATCGTTCAGGTGGTGGAACTTCTGAAACAGTATGATTTCACACATCAGCGCCGCTGCACATTTGAGTATATAATGTTCGGCGGACTTAACGACTCACTGACATACGCCAAGGAAATTATAAGGCTTACGCAGGGGCTGGAGTGCAGGGTGAACCTAATAAGGTTTCACGATGTGCCCGGAGTTGATTTGCATACAAGCGACACGAAGCAGATGGAGAATTTTCGCGATTATCTAACCAATCACGGCGTGACTGCAACAATAAGGGCGAGCCGCGGTCAGGATATTTTTGCTGCCTGCGGACTGCTGAGTACGGCAATGAAAAGCGGTAGTGCCAATGGCTGAAATAAAGCGGAACTTTGCTATAAAAACGAAATACAGAAATATACAAAAACGGATTATTGTAGATGGAAGATAAGAAAATACGCGTGGCAATCACGCACGGTGACACCAACGGCATTGGCTATGAGGTGATATTCAAGGCGTTCGAGGATCCTATGATGTTTGACCTTTGCACACCTATTATATATGGCTCGCCCAAGGCGGCTGCCTATCATCGCAAGGCTGTCAATTCGGAGGTGTTTGTAAATATTATAAGTAAGGCGGAGGATGCCGAGGACGGTAAGCTGAATCTGCTCACCACTATTGACAGTGAGGTGAAGATAGAATTGGGCAAACCGTCGGCTGAGGCAGGAGCTGCTGCACTGACCGCGCTCGAACGGGCAATGGCAGACTTTGAAAGTGGATGCTACGATGTGCTGGTTACTGCGCCAATCAACAAGAACAGCATTCAGAGCGATACATTTCATTTCTGCGGGCATACTGAGTATATAGAGGACAAAGTGGGCAACGGGGCAAAGTCGCTGATGATACTCATGAACGGCAATTTGCGTGTGGCACTTGTCACCACTCATATAGCCATAAAGGATCTTGCAGCCGCGATAACCACGGATAAAATAGTGGAGAAGGCAACTATATTGCACAACAGCCTGAAGCGCGATTTCCGCATAAGCAATCCCCGTATTGCTGTGCTGGCGCTCAATCCCCATGCCGGCGACAACGGGCTGCTTGGCAAAGAAGAACAGGAGGTGATTATACCTGCACTTGATATTCTGGAAAAAAACAACATACAGGCATTCGGACCATACGCCGCCGACGGATTCTTCGGCAGCGGAGCCTATACCAAGTTTGATGCCGTGCTCGCCATGTATCATGACCAGGGGCTGGCACCGTTTAAGGCTATTGCAGTGGAGGAGGGTGTAAACTACACCGCCGGTCTGCCTATAGTGCGCACATCGCCCGACCATGGTACGGCTTACGACATTGCCGGAAAGAATATTGCCGATGCTACATCCATGCGTCATGCCATCTATACTGCCATTGACGTGCTGCGCAACCGGAACAGCTATGATGAGGCTCATGTTGACCCGTTGAAGAAACTTTATCATGAGCGTCGTGAAGAAGGTGACAAGGTGAGGTTTGCCGTGTCTAAGCGTGGCGACGGAACAAAACGTGACAATAACCGTCCGCAGCAGGAGGGTGCTCAGCAGCAGACTGGTGACAATGCGCAGGAACCGCAGCAATAGCTTTATATAATTGAAGGTATAGAGAGTGGACGATGAAGAAAAAGTATCAAAATGCATTTCTCCTTTTTGGATTAGTGGTTTTGGCACTGATGGTGTCTCAGCTGAACTTCGGCGAGGTTTGGGCTGGAGTGCAGCGTGCCGGATACTGGTTTATGGCAGTGGTATTGCTGTGGGTGGTGCTCTATCTGTTCAATACTGCTGCATGGAGGGTGATTATAGCCAATATCGCCCCCAACGACAAACATAGGGTTGGATTCTGGTGGCTTTACAAGATTACCGTCACAGGTTTTGCGCTCAACTATGCCACTCCTGGCGGACTGATGGGCGGTGAGCCTTACCGCATCATGTCGCTCTCGCCCAAGATAGGCACCGAGAAAGCATCGGCATCGGTGTTGCTGTATGCCATGACTCATATTTTCTCTCATTTCTGGTTTTGGCTGTTTAGCGTGGCGCTTTATGTTGCCACCAGACCCATGAACGTGTTCATGGGCGTGCTGCTTAGTGCTGTTGCACTGTTTTGTGTGGCTGCGGTATGGCTTTTTATGAAGGGCTACCGTCATGGCATTGTGGTGAGCCTGATGGGGCTGCTCCGGCGGTTCCCGCTGGTGAAGCGCAAGGCGCAGCCGTTTTTTGAGAGTCGCAAGGAACAGCTTCAGAACATAGACCGCGACATGACCATGCTTCGCAATAACAATCCCCGGTCGTTTATGCTTGCCGTGGCGCTGGAATTTGCATGCAGGGTGGTGTCGGCACTTGAGATATTTTTCATACTGCTGGTCATTATGCCTTCGGCTGACTATTTTGAGTGTATCCTGATATTGGCATTCACCTCGCTTTTTGCAAATATGCTGTTCTTCATGCCGCTGCAGCTTGGTGGCAGGGAGGGTGGTTTCCTTATGTCTGCCCATGGCTTGCAGCTGTCGGTGTCGGCAGGCATATTTGTTGCGCTGTTGGTGCGCTTGCGCGAACTTATTTGGACCGCAATAGGACTTTTGTTGATAAAAATCGACAAGAAATCATAAAATATTAGGAAAATACATAGAAATATAAAATAAAATTCGTAACTTTGCCCGATAAAATGGACAGAACGGAACTACAGGACATAAAAAAGAGGTATAATATCGTGGGTAACAGTGAGCAGCTGAACCACGTTCTTGATGTCGCACTGCAAGTGGCATCAACCGATCTTAGTGTCCTGATAGTCGGTGAAAGCGGCGTAGGTAAGGAAGTGATACCGCGCATTATCCACGACTGCTCGCGGCGGCGCCGCGAGAAATATTTCGCAATCAACTGCGGTGCCATACCTGAAGGCACTGTCGACAGCGAATTGTTCGGTCATGTCAAAGGTTCGTTTACCGGGGCAGTGGGCGAGCATCCCGGATATTTCGGGGTTGTGAATAAGGGCACGCTGTTTCTTGATGAAGTGGGAGAGTTGCCCATGGCTACTCAGGCGCGTCTGTTGAGGGTGCTTGAGAGTGGTGAGTATATCCCGGTGGGAGGCACGGAGGTGCGTAAGACTGATGTCCGTGTTGTGGCAGCCACCAATGTTAATTTGCGGCGCGCCATTAGCGAGGGGCGGTTTAGGGAAGATCTCTATTACCGTCTTAGTTCCATACCCATACAGATGCCGCCGCTACGTGAGCGTGGCGAGGACATATTGCTATTGTTCCGCCTGTTTGTGATGCAGATGGTGGAAAAGTACAAGATGGAGCGCATAGAGCTTACCGACGGTGCCAAGGATATGCTTTTGAAATACAAATGGCCCGGTAATGTCCGTCAGCTGAAGAATGTCACGGAACAGCTTGCCGTGCTGTCACACGAGAGAGTGGTCAACGAGGAAATGCTCGGACGGTTTATTCCGAATGACCGCGAAAGCACGATGCTTGCCACTGTTGGCAGCACTGCCGGCGGCGCTCATAGTTTTGAGACTGAGCGTGAGGTGATATACAAGGTGATGATGGACATGCGCAGCAACATGGAGAGCATGAGGCTGGAGATTGACGGGCTGAAGAAACAGCTTGCCGATGCAAAGCAGGCGGAGCGCGACAATGCTTCTACGATGATAGACACAGCACAGGCAATGGCGGTGTTGCCGCAGTCATCGGCACAGATAAAGCCGCCTTACTATATCGCTTCCACACGCACTCCGGCTGTGGAGGATGCCGTGGCTGAGGAGTATGTTGAGCCATCAGAGCGTGACTCTATGAATTTGGAGAAGCTGGAGCGTCAGATGATGGAACTGGCTCTTGAGAAATATAGGGGAAAGCGTAAGCAGGCGGCTCAGGAGCTGGGAATATCGGAGCGCACGCTATACCGCAAAATGCATCAGTATGGCTTGGACGATAAATATTAGGTAAAAACTGAAATAAAAAACTGGAGAAAATTGAGAATGCGTCATTTCATATATGCAGTGGTTATGGCTGTGGTGGTGCTTACGGGCGTCACTGCATGTTCGGTGTCGTATAAGTTCAATGGAGCAAGCATTGACTACACCAAGACCAAGACCATACAGATTGCCGATTTCCCAATACGCTCAAGCTATGTATGGGGACCGATGGCGAGCATTTTCAACAATCAGCTTAAGGATGAGTTTGCAAGCCATACCAAGCTCATTCAGGTGAAACGCAACGGTGACTTGAAGATTGAGGGCGAGATAACCCAATACACCCAGCAGAACAAGTCGGTGTCGGCTGAAGGATATTCGGCACAGACAGAGCTGTCGATGACAGTGAATGTGAGATTCACCAATAATGCCAACCATAAGGAAGACTTTGAACGGCAGTTTACTGCCCGGTCGACATACGAGACCACTCAGTCGCTCAATTCCGTACAGGAAGAGCTGGTGACACAGATGTGTGAGGAGATAACCGAGCAGATATTCAATGCAACAGTGGCAAACTGGTAATATATATAATAAGGTATAATGGAAATTATAGAGCTGATAAACCATCCTGAGCGAATGGACCGCGAGACTCTCTACGAGCTCCGCTCCATGGTGGCGCTCTATCCCTATTTCCAGACAGCACGGCTGCTGTTGCTGCAAAACCTGTATTTGCTCCACGATGCCACATTTGATGAGGAGCTGCGCAATGCGGCAATATACATCACTGACAGAAAGGTGATTTTCAATCTGGTGGAGGCAATGCACTACCGTCTGCAGAAGGAAGAAAGCAAATCCGATGCAGCAGAGCAGGAACAGCAGCAGACCGGCAGCCGCACAATATCGCTTATTGACAACTTCCTTGAGTCGATGCCAAAGGACGAAGAGCAGGAGGAGACTCGCCACAAGCGAAAGCCAACTGCTGCCGATGCGGCTGTGGATTATGTGGCTTATCTGCTGGAGAACAGCGACGATGACCCTGTGAACGATGCTGACACTCCGCAATTAAGGGGGCAGAGTCTTATTGACACGTTTCTTGAGGACAATCAGGGAAGAATCGTGCTTAGCGATGACCCGACAATGGAAGAGGACAGCAGCATACCGCGTGTTGCCGTTGAGCAGGAGCCGGAGGAAAACTTCTTCACCGAGGCTTTGGCAAGAATATACGTGAAACAGGGGCGCTTCCAGAAGGCGCTTGAGATAATAACGCGGCTGAGCGAACAGTTCCCGCACAAAAACCTGTATTTCGAGGATCAAAAACGTTTCTTGGAGAAATTAATAATAAACAACAATAAAAAAAATTAAAACAATGTACACATTATTAGTAATTCTAATTGTTATTGCAGCACTGCTCATGATTGGCATAGTGCTCATTCAGGAATCAAAGGGTGGCGGTCTGGCTTCAAACTTCGCCTCGTACAACCAGATTGGCGGTGTGCGCAAGACTACCGACTTCATTGAGAAAACCACATGGACGCTTGCTGCTCTGATGGTGGTTATTAGTGTTGCCTGCGCTTATGTTGCGCCACAGGCTACCGGCGACAGCTCGATAATGGAAAATATCGAGAATCCTGTTACCAATCCCAACACTGTTCCTGGCTTTGGCGCTTCACAGCCCAAAGAAACTGCTGCACCGTCAAAAGACGCTGCTGCGCCTGCAAAAGATAATGCAGCGCCAGCAGAGAAACCTGCACCTGCAAAATAATTAAAAAATGTAAAAAGTACAGGAAATATTTGGCTATGTCAGATATTTCTTGTACCTTTGCACTCGCTTTAAGGAATTAAGTAAATATGGTGGCTGTAGTTCAGTTGGTTAGAGCGTCAGATTGTGGTTCTGAATGTCGTGGGTTCGAGCCCCACCAGCCACCCCGAGGAAAAGGATATTTCAACAATGAAATATCCTTTTTCGTTTTTACGTCACACGTGGCACCCCAATCCCCTTGAAACGCCGATAAACACTGGTGTTCCGCGGGGTGTGACCTCATTGTGGATGTCACACCCTATGTGGCACCCCACGTCCCACCCAAAATGTTCTGTTTGCTTCATGCAAAACATGTGTTTTTGTCGGTTTTCGCGAAAATAATGCCGGACAAAACAAAAAAACTTACAGATTATTTGCCCGTATAATATTTTTTCCTTACTTTTGCAGCGTCTTCCCGTGAGCGGCTGCCTCGGCGGCAATGATTGGGCTGACAACTTAATTTATATAAAAAGGCGTTTGCAGAACGCTTTGGTTTTGACAGAAGAGAACTTAGCAAATTCAACGGTAAGTCAAGAACAAAGCAGCGCGAACGCCCTATGGGATGTATATATGCATTCCCTTACTTTCTGTTTTGTCGGACTTGTCTGACAGGACGGTTTGTAGGGATAATTATATATATTCATCTTCCGTGGGGCTTTTGGCGTTGCTCGTTTCGACTTATCGGGTAATGCTAAGACCTTCTTCTGTGGAACGAGCAAGCGGACTGGCTCCACGATTCTTTTTGTATAATGTGAGAAAATGAATGACGCCTAAAAACGTTAAGTATTAATTTCTAAACATTATAAAAATATGAAACAAAAAAATTTTAGATTCAGATGGCTGATAATCGCAGTCATGGTGTTGGCATTTGTGCCAAAAACAGTGCAGGCACAAAACACGGTTACGCTCGAACAACCGTCATCGGGTGACGGCACGGAGGGCAATCCCTATCAAATTGCAAGTGCGGGAAATCTTTATTGGTTTGCGAATGAAGTAAATAATAGCCAAACAAGCATTTGCGCTGTATTGACAGCGGACATAACAGTCAATGAAAATGTACTTGATGCAGACGGTAATCTTAATAGTGAGAATACTGATTTTTATGAATGGACTCCAATAGGAGGTTCTAATAGCTACGTTGGTACATTCGACGGACAGGGACACACCATCAGCGGACTGTATATAAATAAAGAAATACAATCGGAGAATACTGTTAACTTAGATCTTTTCGGTTCTATTGGCAGTGAAGGTGTCATCCAAAATGTCGGTGTGGAAGATTCCTATTTTAACGTAACAGTTTATTCACCAAAGAAGGGCGAGGGGGTATTATGCGCCGGTGGAGTATGCGGAAGAAATGAAGGAACAATAACAAATTGCTATAGCAGTGGGACAATCAGTGGAACAACCCGTGAAACAAAAGATGGTGCCATGATCGGTGGAGTGTGCGGATATAATTATAAAGGAACAATAACAAATTGCTATAACACTGGAGCAATCTGTGGAACAGTAAATAATGCTTTTGTTGGCGGAGTGTGCGGAACGAACAGTAATACAATAACAAACTGCTATAACACTGGAACGGTCAGCGGAACAGGGAATAGCGTTGGCGGAGTATGCGGAAATAACAGTAACAATAATACAATAACGAATTGCTATTATCTCAAAGATGAAAATAACCCTAAATATCCTACTAAAGGTATAGGAAATATATCTGACGTAGCAGGTAGTGTAGAAGGAAAGTACGCTAATGAATTTACCAATGGTTCTGTGGCTTGGCTGCTTAACGGAAACGCCACTGATGACAACACAACGCCAGAAAAGACCTTGCCTTGGTTGCAGAATATTGGCGTTGATGCAAGCCCTGTGCTCAAAGCCAACACCACTGGCGGTGTCTGTCCTATTGTTGTAAAAGACGGCGAAGGCAACTATACGAATGGAAAACATTCTTATAAAAATACAGCCGCAACTCCTGATGCCGGCACCGAAAACCTATATTCATATATTTGCAGCAACTGTATGGGATTAAGCACAGACCAAAAGGTGATAAAGAGGCTGAATGGGAAAGACTATCCATATGAAATCATACTGAAAAAGAACGGTTCGGAATGGGAAACTATAACCGCTGCAATTCTTGATGATGACCCGTCAAAGAATTGGTACAAAGCTCCGGTAGAGTTCATGATGAAAAGCAACGTTTTCCACGACCGTAAAATAGCAACCAAGTGGTCCACGATCTGTCTGCCATTCCAAATAACTATCAGCAACTACGCAGACAAGTGTAAATTTTATGAGTTGAAAAGTGTTGAGACCGACAAGATTACTCTGACAGAACTTACAGAGAACATCGAGGCTGGCACGCCAGTGTTTATAAAACGGAATAGTGAAAGTGTAACTGAAATTAGATTTGTGGAAAGTGACGTAAAGATGATACAGACACCGAAAGAGCAAACAGCCAATGGCAACAGGCTCGTGGGTGCTTTCAACACCGTGGAGCTGACAATGGACGACAACAGCAACTGCCTGTTTTTAAAGAAAGACAATATGTGGAGCGTGACGCAGGCAAACAAGACAATGACGGTGAAGCCTTTCCGCGCCTATATCGTGCCTGCAACATCCAACGGTATTCTGCAGCGCAGCATCGCCGTGGACGGTGAGGCGACTGCCATCAGCGATGCCCTCGACACGCTCAACGATGCCAACGCCGAGTACTACGATATGTGCGGTCGCCGCATCAATGGGCTGCAAAAGGGCGTGAACATCATCAGGAGCGGAAACAAAACAAGAAAAGTAATAATCAAATAATTCAAGACAGTTATGGAAAAGAAGAAATATATAAAGCCTGAGATGACGGTAATCAGGATTGACGGCGATTGCCTGATATTGACGGGAAGCAACACTATAAAAAATGGAGGGCAAAATGGAGAGCAGTCACCAGATTTTTGGGAAGATAATTTGGTAGATTGATTGAAAAATCATTGATATACATTCCATTATTTACGCTCTTGCGCAAATACAGCACCTCGTCACCTTGGTGACGAGGGTTAATCACCTTGGTGATTATGGTTCGTCACCAAGGTGATTAGCTTTTAAAGGCGCAGAAAAATCAATTGACTTTGCACGATGAATATCGGGAAGTGGCTTGGGGTGTGACGTAGGGTGGCACCTGGGGTGTGACCTCTGCAATGAGGTCACACCCCGCAGAATCCCTGTGTTTATCGGCATTTCGCGGCTATTGGGGTGTGACGTGTCACCTTTTACGAATTAATTATAGAAGTTGCTTGCCACAGGCGATAGTAAAAAAAACATAAATGTTGGAGAGAAATATCTGTTATATATGATATTTTTTATAATTTTGCACAACATAATTAAAAAACAAATGGTCTATAAATACGACTTTCTGATAATCGGTGCCGGAGTTGCCGGCATGAGCTATGCCCTGAAAGTGGCAAGGGCAAAGAAGGGCAAGATATGCCTGATATGCAAGACAACACTTGACGAGGCGAACACAACACGCGCCCAGGGCGGTGTAGCCTCGGTGACTAATCTGCTTGTGGACAATTTCGACAAGCACATAAAGGACACGATGATTGCCGGCGACTATATAAGCGACCCGAAGGCTGTGGAGCTGGTGGTGAAAAACGGACCGGAGCAGATAAAGGAACTGGTGAGCTGGGGCGTGAACTTCGACCGTAAGGACGACGGTACCTACGACCTTCACCGCGAGGGCGGACATTCTGAGTTCCGCATTCTGCACCATGCCGACGATACTGGCGCGGAGATACAGCGCGGACTGATGGAGGCTGTGAGAGCGTGCCCGGACATTGACATCAAGGAGAATCATTTCGCAGTGGAGGTTATCACCCAGCATCATCTGGGAGCAAGGGTGACACGGCGCACTCCATACAAGAACTGCTATGGAGCATATATTCTGAATCCCGAGACTGAAAAAGTGGACACATATCTGAGCAAGGTGACAGTGATGTGTACCGGCGGTTGCGGAGCGATATATCTCACAACATCGAACCCGGTGATTGCAACGGGCGACGGTGAGGCTATGGTCTACCGCGCAAAGGGAACAGTGGCAGACATGGAGTTTGTACAGTTCCACCCCACAGTGCTGCACAATCCTGCCGAAACTCATCCGGCATACCTCATAACCGAGGCTATGAGAGGCTACGGCGGAGTGCTGCGCCTGCCCAACGGCGAGACATTTATGGAGAAATATGACGAGCGCCTGTCGCTGGCACCGCGCGATATTGTGGCGCGTGCCATTGATAAGGAAATGAAGATTCACGGTCTCGACCATGTGTGTCTGGACGTTACGCATAAGGATGCAGAGGAGACAAAACGTCATTTCCCGAATATCTACCAGAAGTGCCTGTCAATAGGCATTGACATAACAAAAGAGTATATTCCCGTGAGACCTGCCGCCCACTATATGTGCGGAGGAATAAAGGTGGACCTTAACGGACAGTCGAGCATTGACCGTCTGTATGCCGTCGGCGAATGTGCCTGTACGGGACTGCATGGCGGCAACCGCCTTGCAAGCAACTCGCTTATCGAGGCTGTGGTATATGCCGATGCCGCAGCACGCCATTCGCTGGAACATATCGACGAGTATGATTTCAACGAAAAGGTGCCTGAGTGGAACGATGAGGGAACAATGACCAATGAGGAAAAGGTGCTGATAACACAATCCAAGAAAGAGGTGGCACAGATAATGTCGAACTATGTGGGCATTGTGCGCAGCGACCTGCGCCTGAAGCGTGCCTGGGACCGTTTGGATATGCTGTATGAAGAGACAGAGGCACTGTATAAGCGGGTAAAGCCTACAAAAGATATTTGTGAGCTCCGCAACATGATAAATGTGGGTTATCTCATCACCCGCTGGGCAATAGAGCGCAAGGAGTGCCGCGGACTGCATTACACCATAGACTATCCGCAGCACGCTTACGATAAATAATCAGTCGGCTGTCTCTGGCTGTACTTTGTTCTTGTACTCTTTGGGAGTCATCTCGAACCGTTTGCGGAAGCATTTCCCAAAATATCCGGGATCATTGAATCCCACCTGATATGCAATTTCATTTATACCAAGATTGGTGGTGGAAAGAAGGTTGGCGGCTCTCGTCAACCTTATTTCTTTCATAAAGTCCACGGGTGCCTTGCCCGTGAGAGATTTCAGACGCTTGAAGAATGCACTGCGGCTCAGTCCCATTTCTTCGGCTATGGTGTCAACGTTGATGTCAACATTGATGTTGTCCTCAATGATTTTAGTGACTTTCTTCACAAATTCATTTTCCTTTTCAGCATTGTGCTGACGCAACACCTGTTTCTTGATTGTTTCCATGCGCTTGTGTATGTAAATCTCGTTGCGCATTTTTATTATATATGTCACCAGGCGGAACACTCCGTAGGCTATTGCGGCGAGCAATATGGCATAGATGGTGAATGCCCACCATGTTGCCCACCATGGTGGCAGGATAATGATGGTGAGCCTGCGCTCTGGATAGTCATCGCCAATGGCGCGCACCTTGAACGTGTATGTTCCCGGCGGCACATCGGAGTATGCTGCCACATTGCTGTTGTCGGATATGTGGTGGCGCTGCTCATGACCTTCAAGAATATAAGCGTATGACAGCTGTGAGTGACCAGAGTATTTCATTGTGGCAAACTCAATGGAGAACATGTTTTGATTGTAGTTCAGCACAATGCTGTCAGCATAGCATATATTGCCGTCGTAGATAGAGGGGCGGATGTCGGTAATGTTCTGGTTTATCACCTTCATGCCCATGATAAATGTCTTGTAGCTTTTTCCTGTGTTGCGCTTCAGTTGTTCTGGCGAGAAACTCAGCAGACCTTCCTTACATCCCATCAGTAGATTGCCGTCAGGCATCAGTACAACAGTGTTGTCCTCAATGTGCACAGGTGGAAATCCGGCATAACGGTCATAGTCGTGCACGGCTCCGGTACGTGTGTCAAGTGACGCCACTCCGTTGTCCATGCCCACCCATAGGCAACCCTGCTTGTCTTGTGCCATGCTGCTTATTGTCTCGTTGCGCCAGATGTCGCTATCACCGTGACGCTCCAGTATTGCCATGTGCCTGTCTTTGTCATATCCCGTAATTTTGTTCAGCCCGTTGCCTAATATCCCCAGCCATATATTGCCGTTGTTGTCGCGGTAAATCGAATATATATCTTCACCTGTTTGCTTGCTGGTCTCGAACACTATTGATGCGGGATTATTGTCCGCTGTGCCCTGTATGCGTATCAGTCCGTTGGTGGTGGCAGCCCATAATACGTGATTGCGGTCTTCTTCTATCGCGCGTACATTAATATATAGGTCGCCGTGCGGATAGTTCTTGAAGGTGCTGGCGCGGTGATGGAACACGGTGGTGCCGTTAATGTTTTCCATCAGGTTGATGCCGCCGCCAAAAGTGCATACCCATATACGCCCCAAGTGATCCTGCATGGTGTGGTACACGCGATTGCAGTTTATGCTGTATGGATTTTGTGGGTCGTGACGGAAATATTCGCAGATGTAACGCTGTGTTGGGGCTTTGGTGGGAGTGGCCTTTATCAGTCCCTGACCTTTTGACGAGATCCATATAGCCCCGTTCCGGTCCTGCATTATGTGATAAATGTTCCTGACGCTCTCATCAAAGGTGTGTACCACTTCTCCTGTGGCAGGATTGATTACTTTCAGCCTTTCGCCACGGCATCCTACCAGCAGCATACCGTCGCTGGAGCGGAACATTGCCCTTATTCCTGCATCATTGTTGTTGCTAAACAAATGAGGAAACTTCATTTTGAACGCACCGATGGGGAAGGTTATCTTGAACAGGCCGTTCTTGTCGCTCGACAGCCAGATGTCACCGTCGTTGTCGCGGAATATGTCATGGTATGTGGTGGTTTTTGCCTTCAGCTCGGCAAACCCTTCATTATCCATGTTGGCAAGTTGTTTATTGTTGCGGTCGTAGAGATAAAGTCTTCCGGAGCGTGACAGGATAAACAGTCCATGTCGTCCCGCGTCACATACTTTGGGCTCTGACATGATAGAGTCGCCTTCAAGTGGAATAATTTTTTCCCATTTGTTTGTTTTATTGTTGTGGCGTGCCACTGTCTGTCGCATGTTCTTTGCTCCACGCCTTACGGCATCAATACTCATGTTGGTGCCTATCCAGAACAGATAGCCAGCACTTTCGCCGTGAACATTGTGTTTCAGTGTGAGTGTCGCCTTGTCTATATCTTTTGCAGAGTCGTAAAGTTTCTGTATTATCGGTTTGCCCTGTCTGTCGGTGTGAGCCAAAAACAGGTTCTTGTCGCGTGTAAGAAACAGAATCTTTCCTTCGCCCACATCTTTTATTTTTCGTACAAGAAGATTTTTTGCATGAGGCTTCATATATGGATATATATCGGTGAACCTTGCGCTGCGTTTGTCGAACATGTAAAAGCCGTTGTCCACGTTTCGCATCCACAGGTGACCGTGTCCGTCGTCAATGAATTCCGACACTTTGTGGGGTGGGGTGTCGCCGTGACCGGGAGCATTTCTCACAAATGTTCTGAATGAGTAACCGTCGTAAAGCGCTATGCCGTTCCATGTGCATACCCACAATATCCCGTCGCTGTCGCGCAGTGCGCCGTACACCGAAGGGTGGGGTAATCCCTGTTCTATGCCATAATGTTCTATGATGGGTTGTGGTTGTAATGTGGCATGTGTTGCCTGAGCCTGATAAAATATCAGACATACCATAGCCCATATTTTTATGATGGTTTTTGTCATTTTGGTAGTTTGGAAAATAGCTTCTGGTTACATATATATTCGTTTTCGGTTACAAATATACAGTTTTTCCCCCAATCCGACAAATATTTAACAATATTTATGCCATAATTCAGTATGAAGCAGTGCATTTTATCCCTTCTGAGATAACAAGGTCACGTATTGTATCAAGCGTTTCATGACTTGCTTTTTTAAGATGGCTGTCTGGAGTTTCGCGGTCTATAGTGTATATCATCACTTCCGACGGCTGTATTTCCTTTACCGCCTCAAGCCACGGCATGACATAATCATCGGTGGTGTTGTTGGCAGAAAAACCGTCGGCAAGGGTACCGCTCATAAACATTGTCTGCACAATCACATGACCGTTGAAAGTCTTCAGACAGTCAACAATTTTGCGAACATCGTAACTCGGTTGTGTCGGACGGTCTATCCTACTTATGTAGGAGGTGTCCACAGTGTCGAGCTTCAAAATATTGTTGTCAATTTTCATCAACGCATTGTGAACTTCATCGCGGTGGGCGAAAGTGGCGTTACTCAGCACGCTCACCTTGGCACGAGGGCAATATTTGTTTCTCAGTGCGATTGTGTCATCTATTATTTCTGCAAAATGTGGATGTGCAGTTGGCTCACCGTTGCCGGCAAAAGTAAGTACATCGGGGAGCTCGCCCGACAGCGACATTTCCTTAAGTTTTTTCTCCAGTGCCCGTGCCACTTCCTCCCTTGTGGGGCGTGGCAGCGCGGGGCGGTGTGCGGCATTGAAGCCGCATTCGCAGTAGATGCAGTCGAAAGTACAGATTTTACCGTCGGATGGCATGAGGTTTATGCCGAGAGATATGCCGAGACGGCGACTGTGGACTGGTCCGAAAATCGGCGATGGATATATAATCGTGCTCATTTTACTTTTTTGCATGCAAAGTTACTTAAAAAAATGAAGAATGAAGAATGAAGAATGAAGAATCTTTCACGGAAAGCAAAAAAATGAAGAATGAAGAACGGAAAATCCTTCATAAACGGCATAATAAAATTAAATATTCATTAAAAACATGGTCTGTGTACAATTATTCTTTATTCTTCATTCTTCATTCTTCATTTTTTTTCGTAACTTTGCACACAAATTTCGTGTGATAGACACAATAGACATGGGAAAAACAAAAAAAGTTACAGGAAATCACCACAAACTTCAAGTGGTGACATTGTGTATCAGTACCACTATGGTGCTGGTTTTGCTTGGTTTGGCGGTATTTTTTGCCTTTACTGCCCGCAATCTTTCTTCATACGTCAAGGAGAACCTCACTGTAACGGTGATGCTGAGCGACAGCACCACAAACAGGCAGATTGTAAGGATGCACAATGCTTGGAAAAAGAAGCCTTATACCCACAGGATAACGTATGTAAGCAAGGAACAGGCAAAGAAGGAACAGGCAGAGGCTATGGGCAGCGACCCGTCGGAGTTTCTCGGCTTTAATCCCTTCACTCCTACTTTTGAGATAAACCTTCATGCCGACTATGCCAACTGCGACTCGCTGAAATGGATAGAGAAGGAGTTGAGGGCAAACACCTGTGTCAGCGATGTGGCATATCAGGAGGACCTTATGGACAAGGTTAACGACAATCTCCGCAAGGTAATGACTTTATTGCTTGTACTTGCCGCACTGCTCACGTTTGTGTCGTTCTCGCTGATAAGTAACAGTATCAGGCTGAGTATATATTCAAGGCGTTTCCTCATCCACACCATGACTCTTGTTGGCGCATCGTGGGGATTTATCCGCCGTCCGTTTATGATGAGTGCCTTGACAGTGGGGCTGTTTGCCTCTCTGTTTGCATGCATGGTGATTGGAGCCGGTGTTTACGCCTGGTACAGCTATGATCCAGTGATACTTGCCGTGGTTACATGGGACGTGCTTGTGATTACTGCTGCGGCGGTTTTCCTGTTCGGGGTAATAATCACTATGGTATGCTCGTATTTTACTGTGAACCACTATCTTAAAATGAAGTCAGGTGAACTTTATAAAATTTGAAAATAAAAGAAAGATTATGAATAAGAGAAATTTTGCATTTGACAAAGTCAATTACATCTTGCTTGCCATTGGCATGGCAATAGTTGTGCTGGGATTCATCCTCATGAGTGGAGGCGCCAGCACCGAGACTGCATATAATCCTGATATTTTCAGCGTGCGCCGCATTAAGGTTGCTCCGGTGGTGTGCCTGTTTGGATTCTTGTCAATGATTTATGCAGTTATGCGTAAGCCAAAGGACAATGCTGAAGAAAAGGGCAGTGATGATGTAACAGAGCAATAAGTAAAACAATACAGGATTTTTTGATTTTTAGCTATGGATTGGTTTCAGGCATTATGCCTTGGTATTTTGCAAGGTCTCACAGAGTATCTTCCGGTGAGCAGTAGTGGTCACCTTGCCATCGGCTCATATCTGTTTGGTATTGAGGACGGTGAGCAAAATCTTGGTTTCATCGTTTTGGTGCATGTTGCCACGGTGCTCAGTACGTTTGTGGTGCTGTGGAGCGAGATAGAATGGATATTGAAAGGCGTTTTTAAGTTTGAGATGAACGAAGAGACACGATATATGCTCAACATCATCGTGTCGATGATACCTGTGGGCATTGTCGGAGTGTTCTTCAAGGATGATATAGAGGCAGTGTTTGGTTCTGGACTTTTGATTGTGGGCATCATGCTGCTTGTCACGGCAACGCTGCTCACCATCACACATTATTACAAGCCGCAGCCAAAGGAAAAACTGAGTCTGCGCGATGCCTTTATCATAGGTTTGGCACAGGCAGCAGCAGTTATGCCGGGACTGTCACGCTCAGGCTCAACAATAGCCACTGGTCTGCTGCTCGGAAATAAGAAGGAAATGCTTGCCAAGTTCTCATTTCTAATGGTCATACCGCCTATTCTTGGCGAGGCTCTGCTTGATGTCGTGAAGGTTGTAAAGGGCGAGGAGGCATTTGGAAATATTGACACCATGCCGCTTGTTGTGGGCTTTCTTGCAGCTTTCATTAGCGGATGTTTTGCATGCAAGTGGATGATAAGCATTGTGAAGCGCGGTAAGCTGGTGTATTTCGGCATTTATTGTGCTATTGCTGGTGTCATTGCCACAGCTTGTGCTTTGATTGGATAATAAATTAAAAACGACAGTAGTGAATTTTCAACAGGGAGAGATACTATATCTGAACAAACCATATCGTATGTCGAGTTTCGGTGCGCTGGCTCGCATACGGTTTCTTGTTTCACGCAAGTTGGGAGTGAAACGTGTCAAGATGGGGCACGCAGGAACTCTCGATCCCCTTGCCACAGGAGTGTTGCTGCTCTGCACTGGAAAGATGACCAAGCGCATAAGTGAGTTGCAGTATCACACCAAGGAATACACTGCCACGCTGCAGTTGGGGGCAACCACGGCAAGTTATGACCGTGAGCACACTGTGGACTACACCTATCCCACTGCACATATCACCCGTGAACTGATTGTCGATACGCTCAAACAGTTTGAGGGCGACATCATGCAGGTTCCGCCAGTCTACAGTGCTGTGAAGGTCGACGGACATCGTGCCTACAGGATGGCACGCAAAGGCGGTGATGTGGAATTGCGGGCAAAGCCGATACATATTGAAGAAATCGAGCTCACCGATTTTTCGCCAGCTACCATGCAGGCAAGCATAAGGGTGGTGTGCGGAAAAGGAACATACATAAGGTCGCTTGCCCGTGACATCGGCGAGGCACTGGGCTCGGGGGCTTTCCTTACGGCATTGTGCCGTACGCGGCTTGGTGATGTCACTCTTGACGACTGTATATCAATGGAGGATTTTCCGCAATGGCTGGAGACAATAGAGATAGAAAAGTAAAAAATAAAGTTATACTGATATAATGAAGTTATCACAATTTGATTTCAAACTGCCGCAGTCGCAGATTGCACTTGAACCGCCACATAAGGTGTTTAAGGAGGACGACGGTACCGAGGAAAAGGTGTACAATCGTGATGATTGCCGCCTGATGGTGATTCACCGGAAAAGCGAGAAAATAGAGTCGGGACTCAAGTTTAAGGAGCTTGTAAACTATTTCGATGAGGGTGATGTATTCATTTTCAACGATACAAAGGTGTTCCCTGCCCGTCTCTACGGTACAAAGGAGAAGACAGATGCCATGATTGAGGTGTTTCTGCTCAGAGAACTCAATGCAGAGTTCCGTTTGTGGGATGTGCTTGTGGAGCCGGCACGCAAGATTCGTATTGGCAACAAGTTGTTTTTCGACGGTGACGGGCCTATGGTGGCGGAGGTAATCGACAACACCACAAGTCGCGGACGCACACTGCGATTCCTTTATGACTGTCCTCACGATGAGTTCAAAAAAGAGCTTTTTGCCCTCGGCACGGCACCGCTGCCGCGATATATCATTGATAAGCGTGAGGTGAACAAGGACGACATGGAGAATTTCCAGACCATCTATGCAAAGCATGAAGGAGCTGTAACTGCTCCTGCTACTGGACTGCATTTCACCCGTCAGCTTATGAAGCGCATGGAAATACGCGGAGTAGAGCCGGCATATATCACTGTGCACTGCGGACTGGGGTGCTTTGACCCTATAGAGGTGGAAGATCTCACAAAGCATAAGATGGGCAGTGAGAAGATGACCATAACACAGGAGACCTGCGACTTGGTGAACTCACACAAGAAGGACGGTCACCGCATCTGTGCTATCGGAATCAACACCATACGTGCCACCGAGACCTCTGTGGGCACCGATGGTTTCTTGAAGGAGTATGACGGGTGGACCAATAAGTTCATATTCCCGCCCTACGATTTCGGACTGTGCAACGCTCTTGTTTCCAACTTCTATCATCCAATGTCGACAATGGTTATGACTGCTGCTGCATTCGGCGGCTACGATGTGGTGATGAAGGCATACCGTCAGGCTGTCGAGGAAGGCTATATGTTCGGTTGCTATGGCGATGCTTTCCTCATTCTCGACGATTAAATGTTATGCACAAGGTTTATTTCTCTTTAGGCACTAATCTCGGCAACCGCGAGGAGATGCTCAACAGGGCAATAATGCTGATAAACACGAAGATTGGCACGGTGGTGTGCCAATCTTCTTTTTATGACACTGCTCCCTGGGGATTCCATAGCGACAACCGTTTTCTCAACGCTGCCGTGTGCTGTCTCACTGCCTTGTCGCCCCATGAAGTGCTTCGCGAGAGTCAGGGGATAGAGCGCCTGTTGGGCAGAACGCGCAAATCCGTCGGCGGCGAATATCACGACCGTCCCATCGACATCGACATATTGCTATATGACGATATAACCGTAGACACCCCGGAATTGAAAATCCCGCACCCTTTGATGCGGGAGCGGGATTTTGTGATGATGCCGTTAAGGGAAATCAGTACAGATTTCTAAAATTTGCTATTTTATGAGGTTGGCGATTGTGGCTATCATGGTTGCAATCGATGCTGTTCCGCTTGCCAGTGCCACCACCTCCGTTGTTGACATCTTCTGTCCGCGTGGTTTGCTCGGGACTATTATTTCGCATCCCGGCTCAATCTTCACACCGCGTCCCACCTGTGCCACAGCACCGTTCATATATATAATGTATGTCTTGCTCTTCTTGGCGCGGTTGCCGTAGCCTCCGGCCTGTTTCACATAGTAGTTCACGCTCTTGCCCTTTTGGTAAGTCACGGTGTTCGGGTACATCACGTTACCGTTGATTTTCACGGAGTTCGTGAATTGCGGTATGATGATTCTGTCGCCTTTGCGCAGTACAACGTCGCTTGAGCTGCCTGGATTTTTAATCGCCTCTTCCATGTCTATGGCAAAATAGTAGGTGCTTCCAAAGTCAAGTTGTGTCACGTTGATGGTGTCGCCGTCGGCATTCTGTACGCTGAGCATCTTCTGCACTGTCTGCATTCTCAGTCGCTCATCGGGAGTGATGGTACGCTCAAGGCGTGCTCCTTTGATGTATGCCCATTTGGTAAATCCTCCAGCCTGCGATATAATGTCGCTCAGGCGCTGGTCTTTCTGTGACAGGGTATATTCACCGGGGTACAATATCTCACCTTCAACTTTAATGTTGCTTTGCTCCACATATCCGGGGCTGGTGCGCACATACACTTCGTCAAATGGCTGGAGGGTGAATCCCTGTTCGCCATCGATGATAAAGCCGTCTTTCAGGCTGAATGTGAAGGTGCGCGCTATTGTGTCGGTAGCTGTTGTGGCATTGGGATTGATGATGCGGCGGCTGACGTCAACCTTCTTCATCGATGCGGCATCCTTCAGTCCGCCCGCTTGCAGCACAAAGTCCTCGATGGTCTCGTTGTCGGCATATTTGTAGATTCCGGGATACATCACTTCACCGTGTATGGTGATGGTCTTCTCCTCTTCAAGCTCTTTCTTGCTTGGTACATATAGCACGTCCTCGTTGCGCAGTGGTATGTCAGCCACAGCTCCGTTGAGTATTCCCTGCAGGTCGACCGCGAGAACTTCTAAAGTGCGGTCTGCTTTCATGCGGTGCATCACGGCATGAGGTGTAAACGCATCTTCTGTCACTCCCTCGGCATGCTCAATCAGCTGTTTTACGCTCGAAATCTCGCCGCCCACCTGATACATTCCGGGGCGGAACACAGCTCCCTTCACTTCTACCATGTTCTGGAAACGCGGCAATACCGAGTCTACGCTTAGCGAGTCCTCGTCTTCCAGCTTGAAGGTGTTAAGTTCAAACTCACCTACATTATATACAGAGTACTGTGTGCCTGCCTTGCGCACAAGTCTCACCGACTTCTTGTAGGCATCGCCGGTAAATCCTCCGGCATATTTCAGTACGGTGCCCACGCTTTCGCTGCGTTTCATCTCATAGTACATCGGGCGCTTCACCTTTCCCGTGATGTTCACCAGACAGTCATATTCGCCCACGATTATCACATCGCCCTCGGCAAGACGGATGTTGCCGGTGAGCCGTCCGTTGAGTATGTAGTCGTAGATGTCCACGGCGGTGATTTGTCTGCCGCCTCTATACACTTTTATATTACGCAGCGTACCAATCTCGTTTATTCCGCCAGCCATATAAAGGGCGTGGAACACTGTGGCAAATGCCGACAGGGTGTAGGAACCCGGGGCGTTTACGTTGCCCATCACGTTCACCATAATAGTCTTGGTCTGCCCCACGGTGAGATTTATTCTCGAACTGCTGTAGCGCGCACCAAGCGTAGAGCGCAGGCGGCTGTTCGCCTGTGCCACGGTGAGCCCGCTCACGCTCACGGGACCAAAGCCCTCAATCACCACTGTCCCGTCGGGGGTTACCGTGCTCTCAATGGTTTTCTGTGATGCACCGTAGATGTCTATATACACAGCATCGCCGGGACCCAGACGGTAGTTTTGCGGAGTGGCAATGTTCATGCTTGGCTCAAAGGTCAGATCCTTGTTGTTGAAAATATCACGCCCGAACACCTTGCGCTTGTTCTTGTCCTCATTCTTGCCCGCCATCATCTCAAGATATTCGCGGTCGTATATCTCTGTAGAGTCGGGCATAAACGAACTCAGTTCGCGTTGCATCAGCTGATAGTTTGGATTGGTTGCATCAGTGGCTTTAGAATCCTGTGTGCCGTCAGTGCGGCGGTATTTCGACACCGTGTTGGCATTCTCCTTTTTCTTGCCGTTGTTCTTGCGCATGCGGTCGTTGGTCTTTCTCGATGTGGTAATGTCTTTCACTCCCAATCCGTCATCATTCATCTGACGCTCGTATTTGCTTTTCACCCGCCGTATCTGGTCAATGGTTACTCCGCGCTGCATAAGTTTCGTCACTATCTGTGCCTGCGAAGTGCCTGCTTCGTGTTCCTTCACCACAAATTCCATTATCTGTGTGTCGGTCATCGACGACTGGGCACATACAGTCTCTGCCGTAAGGCAGGCTAACAGCAACAGCGATATGATATACTTTCTCATTATTTTTTATATAATTAATTATATTGTTTTCTTTACGATAAACTCTGAAAATGCGTTTTTATTGTATAAAATCAGCCGCAAAGATACATATTTTTATTCAAATCTGCAAGGTAAACGTAAAATATTCATAAAAACTCTTGGAAATCTCACTTTTTATATTTAATTTTGCACCGATTTCCATTAGAAATCACATACTGTCTTGGGGCTGACTGGATTTGACAGCGGGTTGAGATGGTACGTAAGCATGCGGAGTGGCGGCTGTACACTCCATAATCCATTCGGTCAAAAATTTATCTGGCGAAAACAAGTACGCTCTCGCTGCCTAATCGAAGTACAGTAGATTACTGGCTTTATCCTCCCACCAGGTGAGAGGACGAGACATCGCCCGGAGGCTGTTGTTCCGAAGCTCTTCGACATGGCGGTGCGGTTAAATCGGAAATAGTCAGGCTAAAGCTCCGTCGGTCTGATGAAATTTTAGGAGATAAGGTTGCAGTTGGTGGTCCGGGTCTTGCTGCAGCACGAAAACCGAAGGCCGGAATAAGCATGTAGAAAGCGTATGGTTTCCCTGTTTGGACGAGGGTTCGACTCCCTCCAGCTCCACAGTTTTTTTATTGTATCATGCACATTTGATTTATTTGCGTATTTATAATATAACTACGTATGAAAACACTTCTATACCATCGTATTTTTACAAATACAAATGTTATTTAACATTGCGGATTATTGAAAAAATATATAAAATAATAAGGTGTAGTGATAAGGAATTGAAAAAGATTTGTGTATATAGTCCTTTTTTTGTATTTTTGCAGGGTAAAGGCGGAACGCATGGGCGTAGCCTTATGGAAAATATGAATTAAAAATCAAAATGGTATGAGAAAGTACATTGTTACTGCACTGATGGCTGTTGCTGCGATGACAGCCGGTGCGCAAAACATAAAGCAGTTGTGGCAACAGGCAGATGATGCCAGCAAGAAAGACCTGCCTAAGCAGGAGATGGCTGTGTTGGAGAAGATTGTGAAGGCTGCCGACAAGCAGCAGTCGTATGGCAATCTGCTCAAAGCGGAGCTGCGGCTGATGAACGTGAAGGGCATGGTGTCGGCAGACTCGCTGGCGCCGGCTTTGGAGCGTCTTGAGTTTCGCACGGGGCTGATGAGCAACACGGTGCAGCGGTCGGTGTATTGCGCCGCGCTGAGCAAGATATATTCGGAGAACAGGCTGATGAATGACAGTGCAGAGGCAATATCCCTGAAGTATGCCCGGATGGCGATGGAGCACCCTGCCGCACTTGCGGCGGTGAAGGAGTCGGCATATAGCGAGGTGGTTGATAAGGGCGTTGACAGCGAGATATTCGGCAACGACCTGCTGAGTGTGGTGGGATTTACTATAGAAAGATATGGTGAGATGCACGACTATTATCTGAAGACGGGCAACCGCCGTGCCGCGTGCGTTGTCGCAAAGTTTATGATAATGGAGGGCGAGAATGCTCCTGACCGTAAACTTGCCGCGCTCGACTCGCTGATGAATGTCTACAGTGACCTCGATGTGGCTGGAAGCGTGGCTGTGGCAAAGTACAACTATATGTATGGCAAGACAGCGAAGGAGCGGATTGAATATCTGCGCTATGCCATCGCCAAATGGAGCAGCTGGAAGGAGATGGGCACGCTGCGCATGGCGGAGAAGGAACTGACAAACCCGCAGTACCGTGTGCAGTCGGTTCGCCGCTCAATACCGGGCAAGGCGCAGAAGGTGACGCTTGATGCCGTACGCAATATAAGCACAATGACGCTCAACATCTATAAGCTGAGCGTGAACGGCAACACGCAGCTGTCGCCAAGATATAAGGAAGGACGCATAAAGCTGATGAGGAATGCCACACGTCTTGCCGACAAAAACGTGACCCGCAGGATTGCGGCTGTCGACGGCAAGCCATATCCTAATTACGAGGAGCACACCGACAGCATGGAGATTGGTGCGTTGCCTGTGGGTGTGTACATGCTGGAGTTTAAGGGCGACAACACCCTACCAAGTTATGAGTTGTATCACGTGAGTGACGTGATGTGCTTGGTTAATTCGCCTAAGAGCAAGACCGTACGCTATGCTGTGGTGAATGCCACAACGGGACAGCCTATAGCGGGAGCGAAGATTGACATCTACGGCAACCGCAACGGACAGCGCTATGTGAAGCAGACACTTGCCTGCAACGACAAGGGTGAGGCACGCTACAATGCCAAAGGCGATGAGAGCGGCGAAGTGTTTGCCTACACTGCCGTCGACAAGGCGGCCATGACTTGCAATGAGTATGCTGGTTACAGTTTTTATAAAGATGGGGAGACAACACGGACAGTGATAATGACCGACCGCGCCATCTACCGTCCCGGGCAGACTGTGCACATGGCGGCTGTGATGTACACTCACAAGAACTCTGTAGATAACAATGCCGTGGCAGGCAAGAGCGTCACGGCAACCTTATATGATGCCAACCGCAAGGTGTTGACTGAGAAGACTCTCGTCACCGACGAGTTCGGTAAGGTGAGCGCAGACTTTGCGCTGCCCGAGGCTGCTATGAACGGAATGTTCTCGATAAGGGTGAACACCGACCGCCAGTTTTTCAGGGTGGAGGAGTACAAGCGCCCGACATTTTCTGTGGAGTTTGACGAGCTGAATACTGACTATAAGATTGGCGACACTGTTACCGTGAAAGGCCGTGCCAAGAGCTATTCGGGTATGCCCGTGGAGGGTGCGAGGGTGGCTTACACATTGAGATACCGTGTGCCGTTATGGTACCGCATGTACGGATTCTACGGCATTAACGATGACTTTATCAAGTCCGACACCATCGTCACTGGGGATGGCGGCGAGTTCTCGGTGAATGTGCCTGTCACAGCTCCGAAGGATGCGGAGAACCTGAGCAAGATGTTCTGCAACATAGAGCTGGCTGCCGATGTCACCGACCTTGCCGGCGAGACACACAGCGCACTGACACAGCTGCCGCTGCCTCTGCGCAAGGGGATGCTCACCTGCGACATGGCCCGGCAGTATGTCGCCGACAGTCTGAAGACCGTTACCTTCAGCTATCTCAACGCACTTGGCAAGAACATTGAGAAACCTATGGCCTGGAGCATTGACGGCGGTAAATGGAACAGTGCCGCAACCGACGGCAAGAGCGTCAATATAGAAAAGATGATAAAGGCATTGAAATCGGGCAAGCATACCCTGAATGCCATCTGCGAGGGCGACACACTGAAGCATGAGTTCACCATCTTCCGCCTCACAGACAAGAAGCCTGCCGAATACACCCGCTCGTTCTTCTATCAGAGCGCGGGCCAGTTTACTGCCGACGGCAAGCCTGTTACCGTTATGCTGGGCAGCAGCGACAAGGATGTGCATGTGCTATACAGCATCGTGAGCGGAGCTGGCGAGAAAGGCGAGGTGCTTGAGGAGGGTGCTGTGGACATCAGCGACCGTTACTATACCCGCAACTTCACCTACCGTCCTGAGTATGGCAACGGACTGAACATCTCCGTGGCTTGGGTGAAGGAAGGCGAAGTTTACACCTATACGTATATTATACACCGTCCTGAGCCGGACAACAAGCTGAAACTTGAGTGGACAACATTCCGCGACAAACTCACTCCGGGGCAGAAGGAGGAGTGGACGTTGACCGTGAAGCGTGCCAACGGCACCGCTGCCGATGCACAGCTCATGGCTACCATGTTTGACAAGTCGCTCGACCAGATAACACGCCACAATCCTGTGTTCTCGCCGATGGTGCGCATCAATGTGCCTAATTGTTATTGGCGTGGAGGAGGAAACTCTTTCTTGCATCTTTTCCAGTCAAAGGATTATGAATACAAGGGAGGAAGAGGACTGCAGTTCTCCCATCTCGATGAAGATCTGTTCCACGGATATTATGGAGAAGTGCTGTATGCCAAAGCTCAAGAGGAGATGGAATTTTCCACACTTTCTTCTAATAGAAGGATGAAGTCGAGAGCTTCGGCCAATTTTGCGGCTCCTGTGGTAAAATACGATTCAGAGGTATTATCTCGCGATGAGGTGTCAATAGGAAATGCAAAGGAAGTTGCGTCAACTGAAACCGGTGCCGGTTCATCAGATGATACGGGTATGATGGAAGAACAAGAGCCTGCAATCCGTGAGAATCTCAACGAGACGGCTTTCTTCTATCCAGCATTGCGCACTGACAAGGATGGCAACATCACGATGAGGTTCACGCTGCCCGAGGCTCTCACCACATGGCGCTTTCTCGGCATTGCCCACACTAAGGACATCAGCGTGGGCACCCTTGAGGGCGAGGCTGTGGCGCAGAAGGAGGTGATGGTGCAGCCAAATATGCCGCGCTTCATCCGCATGGGCGACATGGCGGAGATTGTGGCGCGCATTGCCAACCTCTCGGAATCGGCCAAGAGCGGCAAGGCAACAATAACCCTCGTTGATCCAATGACCGAGAAGACCGTCTTCACCACAAGCAGCGACTTCGCCGTGGAGAGCGGCAAGACAACCGCAGCAACATTCGCATACACTCCCGACAGCAACACTCCAACACTGCTCGTATGCAAGGTGACGGTGAAGGGCGAGGGCTTCGGTGACGGAGAGCAGCACTATCTGCCGATACTTCCCGACAAAGAGCGCGTGACAAAGACCGTGACCTTCACACAGACCACAGCAGGCACAAAGACCATCGACATAGAAAAGCTGTTTGCCACAAAGGAGAACGCGAAGCTGACGGTGGAATATAGCGACAACCCCGCATGGATGGTGATGCAGGCTCTGCCGCATATAAGTTATCCGTATGATGATTGTGCTTTGTGTCAGTCGTCATCGTTCTATGCCAACAGCATCGGCGGATATATTGCCGGCAAGGTGCCTGCTCTGAAGACTCTCACTCAACAGTGGAGCCGTGAGCAGGGCAGCGAGACCTCGCTCACAAGCAATCTTGCGAAAAACAGTGAGCTGAAGGATATAATACTCAACGAGACTCCGTGGGTGAATGACGCCGACAGCGAGACAGAGCAGCGTCGCATGCTTGCAACGTTCTTCGACGAGAATCTTATTGGCAACCGCAAGCAGTCGGCAATAGAAAAACTTGCCAAGCTGCAGAAGACTGATGGCTCATGGAGCTGGATGCCGGGAATGGACGGCAACAGCTACATCACCACCTCAGTGGCTGAGATGCTTGTGAGAGTGAATGCAATGACCGGAAAGCAGAAGGAGACCGCCACCATGCTCGGCAAGGCACTGCGCTGGCTCGACAAGAATGCCGTGAAGGAGGTTGAGGAGATGAAGCGCAATCAGAAGAAATACAAGACTCAGCCGATGTTCCCAAGCCGCGAAATGCTGCAATATATTTATATCCGCTCGCTCGACAACACAGGCATGAGCGCTGCCGCAAGCAATGCCATTAGTTATCTCATGCCGCTGCTGAAGAAGGAGATAAAGAGCCAGACAATGTACGACAAGGCTATGACGGCGGTGATACTAAGCAAGCGCGGAGAGACTGCCGCTGCACGCATCTATGTGCAGAGCCTGAAGGAATACACCGTCTACCGTGAGGACATGGGACGTTACTATGACACTAAGCGTGCCGGCTATTCGTGGCGCGACTACCGCATACCTACACAGGCAATGGCGATAATGGCTCTGCAGACCGTCACGCCTGATGACCGTCAGACCGTGAGCGAGATGCAGCGCTGGCTGCTGCAGGAGAAGCGCACTCAGGCGTGGGATACTCCGCTCAGCACCGTGGATGCCATCTATGCTTTCCTCGCCGACAACACACTGACGACAAATGTTGAGCCAACGAGGATTTCCATCGACGGCAAGGCTCTCGATATGCCTGCTGCAACGGCTGGAATAGGCTACCGCAAGACAGCGATTGCTAATCCTGAGGGCAAGACGCTCACTGCCGAGAAGACCAGCAATGTAACCTCATGGGGCAGCGTGTATGCACAGTTCATGCAGCCCGTTGCCGACATTGCATCTGACGGCACTGAGATGAGCATAAAGCGTGAGATGTTTGTGGTGAACGGTGACAAGCGCACAGTCGTGACAGGCAAGAGTCGGCTGAAGGTGGGCGACAAGGTGGTGGTGAGAATCACCGTCACTGCAGCGCGTGACCTCGACTTCGTGCAGATCACCGACCGCCGTGCTGCCTGCCTGGAGCCGGTAAGTCAGTTGAGCGGTTACCGTTTTGGATGCTACGTGTCGCCCAAGGACAGCCGCACCTGTTATTACTTCGACCGCATGGCGAAGGGCAAGCATGTGGTGGAAACAGAGTATCACATCGACCGTGCGGGAGAATATACTACAGGCACCTGCACCGCAGAGTGTGCCTATGCTCCTGAATTCAGAAGCATTGCTCAGGGAATGGTGTTAAGTGTTCAGTGATTAGTGTTCAGTGTTTAGTTATTAGTTTTGAGTTTTCAGATATGAATAAAAGAATAAAGAATATATTAGTTGCTGCCTTATTGGCGATGATGTCGACATCGGCATACGCACAGAAGATAGTGGTGGAGAATGCCTCGATAAATTGCGGGCAGTCGCTGTTTCAAACTCCAGTGACGGCAACATTTCAGTTGCGTAATAAAAGCGGCAGGCGGCTGACGCTTACCGAGGTGCAGCCCGGAAGCGGTTGCACCATTGTGGAACAGCCTGCGGGTGAGATAGGCATAGGGGATAAATTCACTATTAAGGTGGCTTACGACGGAAAGTTGCTTGGGCACTATTTCCGCGACGTTACAGTGAAGAGCAATGCTGACAGCCGTCCGCTGTATCTGCGCATGACGGGTGAGGTGCGCACGGAACTGAAGGATTATGGCGGCATCTTCCCGTTCCAGTTTGGCGACTTGAAGACCGATAAGAACTATCTTGAGTTCGATGATGTGAACAAGGGTGATAATCCAGCACAGGAGATAACTGTGTTCAATGCCGGCAAGAAGGTGTTGCAGCCAAATCTGATGCACCTGCCGCCGTATCTGTCGGCTTATGTTATGCCCGAGAAACTCAATCCGGGACACCGCGGAAGGATAAGCATCTCGCTGGCGTCGGACAAACTGTACGGTTATGGTCTGACACAGACCACGGTGTATCTTGCCAATGTGCTGGGTGAGAAGGTGAGCAACGACAATGCCATTGGAGTGTCGGCTGTGCTCTTGCCGTCGTTTGAGCAGCAGACAGAGGCGCAAAAGGCGTTTGGACCTTGTCTCGACATGTCGTCGGAGATTGTGGAGCTTGATTTCAAAGGCAAGAAGAAAGCCTCTGCCGAGGTTACGCTTGCCAACACGGGTAAGGCTCCGCTCAACATCACCGCCCTGCAGATGTTCACTACAGGACTAAAGGTGACGCTGTCGAAGACGGTAATACCTGCGGGAGACCACGCCAAACTGAAGATTGTGGGTACTCAGTCGGAGCTGAAAAAAGTGCGCACACGTCCGCGTGTGCTGATGATTACCGACGACCCGCAGCACGCAAAGGTCGTGGTGGAATTAAGAATTACGAATTAGGAGTTACGAATTACGAATTGTCGGCTAAAGCCGATGAAGAATTAAAGAATTACAAATTGGAGCGTAGATTATCTGCCGTACAATTCAAAATTCAATAATTTGTAATCGCAGCGAAGCGAGACGTGCTGTTGAGTATAGCGAAAAATAATTCAAAAATTAAAAATCAAAATTCAAAATTAAGAAAATGACATTATATCCGAAACTAATAACAGATGCACTTGCAACTGTTGTTTATCCTGGTACGAAGAAAGACCTTATAACAAGCGAGATGCTTGCCGACGATGTGCGCATAGACGGAATGAAGGTGAAGTTCACACTGATATTCCCGCGCGACACCGACCCGTTCCTCAAATCTACGGTGAAGGCTGCCGAGGCAGCCATCCACTATCATGTGTCGAAAGATGTAGAGGTGATAATAGAGCTGGAGTATAAGAGCAAGCCGCGCCCCGAAGTGGGCAAGCTGTTGCCGCAGGTGAAGAACGTGATTGCCGTGAGCAGCGGCAAGGGTGGAGTGGGCAAGAGTACGGTCAGTGCTAACCTTGCCATTGCGCTCGCACGGTTAGGCTACAAGGTGGGATTGCTGGATGCCGACATCTTCGGTCCGTCGATGCCCAAGATGTTTCATGTGGAGGAGGAACGTCCTTATGCCGTTGAGGTGGACGGCCGTCAGCTGATAGAGCCGATAGAGAAATATGGTGTGAAGCTGTTGAGCATCGGTTTCTTCGTGAATCCCGACACTGCCACCCTGTGGCGCGGAGGTATGGCGAGCAACGCATTGAAGCAGCTCATAGGCGATGCTGACTGGGGAGAGCTCGACTACTTCATTCTCGACACTCCTCCTGGAACGAGCGACATACACCTCACCCTGCTTCAGACTCTCGCCATCACTGGTGCGGTGATTGTGAGCACTCCGCAGAGCGTGGCTCTTGCCGATGCGCGTAAGGGCATCGACATGTACCGCAATGAGAAGGTCAATGTGCCCATCCTCGGACTGGTGGAAAACATGGCGTGGTTTACTCCTGCCGAACTTCCCGAGAACAAATACTATATCTTTGGAAAGGATGGCTGCAAGAACCTCGCAAAGGAAATGAACACTCCGCTATTGGCACAGATTCCTTTGGTGCAGAGCATCTGCGAGAGCGGTGATGCCGGCGAGCCTGCCGCCACAAAGGTTGACACTGTGACAGGGCAGGCATTCCTTGCACTTGCGCAGGCTGTGGTGACGGTAACCAACCGCCGCAATGCGGAGCAGGCTCCCACGAAGATTGTAGGAGTGAACACTAAACACTGAACACTAAACACTCTTTGCATTTCTCCATCAGCCATTTAGGAGTGCTTGTGGCTCCGCAGATGCCGATGGTCTTTATGCCTTCGAGCCATGAAGCGTCGATCTCTTCCGGTCCCTCTATCAGGTGACTGTTGGGATTAACGCTTTTGCATTCGTTGAACAGCACCTTGCCGTTGCTCGACTTGCGTCCGCACACAAACAGTATGAGGTCGTGGCGTGTGGCAAACTGAGATATGTTTGGCATGCGGTTTGCTACTTGTCGGCAGATGGTGTCGAAGCTCCTGAATGTGGCTGTGGGCGATATGTGCTCCTGAATGTAGTTGATGATTTTGTGAAACTCGTCGAGGCTCTTGGTGGTCTGGCTGTAGAGATAGATGTCGCGTGAGAAGTCAAGGCGTGTCACGTCATCGAATTTCTCTATTACTATGGCGTTCTGCTGTGTCTGTCCCACCAGTCCCAGCACTTCAGCGTGGCCGTTCTTGCCGAAGATCACAATTTGCGCGTTTGGCTCACTGTCATACTGCTTCTTTATGCGGCGCTGCAACTGCAGCACCACGGGACAGGTGGCATCGATAATCTCGATGTTGTTGCGCTTTGCCAGCTCGTAGGTTGAGGGCGGCTCACCGTGGGCACGCAGCAGCACTTTTACATCATGCAGTTTCTCCATGTCGTCGTGGTTGATGGTGATGAGTCCAAGGCGTTTTAGCCGGTCGCACTCCATACCGTTGTGTACAATGTCGCCGAGACAATACAGCTTTGTACCTTTTGCCAGTTCTTCCTCGGCTTTCTTTATGGCGGTGGTCACTCCAAAGCAGAAACCGCTGCCGTCGTCAATCTCTATCTGATAGTTCATAATTTGTAATTCATAATTATCTCAGCTACTGTCATTGCCTCGTTGTCGGTCATAGCCTGGCTTATGGGCAGGCTCAGCTCGGTGGCGTGAATCTGTTCTGTGATGGGTAGTGACAGATGTCCTAATTCCTTATGGTAGCATTGCTGGCGGTGAGGTGGGATGGGGTAGTGGATGAGTGTCTGCACCCCATTGTCTGCAAGGTATTGCTGAAGACGGTCACGGCTGTCACAGAACACAGGGTAGATATGATACACATTCTGTTCCTTGGGCAGAGCCGACGGACGTGTGATGAGCGGATTGGTTATCATATTGTCGTATATATCCGCTATTTGCTGCCGGCGACTGTTTGCTTCATCAAGATGGCGCAGCTTAACCGTGAGCACGGCAGCTTGAATTTCGTCGAGACGGCTGTTGCGCCCCTTGTATCTAAACACATATTTCTTCGTTGAGCCATAATTTGCCAATGTCCTTACGGTGTTGGCAAGTTCATGGTCGTTGGTGGTCACGGCACCTCCGTCCCCCAAGCAGCCAAGGTTCTTACCGGGATAAAAGCTGTGCCCGGCGGCATCACCCAAGGCTCCCGTGCGGACACCTTCTGCGCGTACATTATTATATATAGAGAGAGAGCTATAAACACAGCCATGAGCCTGAGCGTTGTCCTCCACAAGCTTCAGGTTGTACTTCATGCATATCTCGCCTATTTTCTCGGTGTATGAGCAACGGCCGTAAAGATGCACAATCAGTATCGACCGTGTGCGGTCAGTGATTGCCTGCTCTATCCTGCTGTCGTCAATCTCCAAGGTGTCAAGCCGCGGCTCCACGAGCACGGGCTTAAGACCGTTCTCTGTTATGGCAAGTATAGATGCAATGTAGGTGTTGGCAGGCACGATCACCTCATCGCCCGGCGCCATCACCCCCATCTCAATGTATGCCCTGTAAATAAGTGTGAGCGCATCCAGTCCGTTTGCGCAGCCCACACAGCAATCTGTGCCTATATATCCGGCATACTCCTGCTCAAATCGCCGGTTTGCCTCACCTTGCAGATACCAGCCCGACCGCACCGTGTCAGTCACCGCCTTCTCTATCTCATCGGCATACAGAGCGTTGACACTCTTTAAATCCAAGAATTTTATTGTTTTCTTCATATTACATTCTGTAATGCACGCAGTGCTGTTTGAATGCTTTTGTGATTACGGATGCAAAGATAGTGCAAATCGGGCGAAATACAAAATAAATTAAGACTTATTTTTTTATTTTCCGGGGATGTGACCTGTCTTTATCTCGTATGGCCATTGAGCATCGGAGCCGGGATTGTGTGAGGCCGGTGCTCCCATTACCACGAGATATAGCTCGCGCAGCGGATTGGTCTTTGGTGTTTTCAATGTGGCTGTGCCGTTGGGTGCCGACTGCATCTCGCCATATATGCTATGTCCGTTGGTGCCGATGCCTACGAGACCGTAGCGCCAACCGCCCTTTTTGTTGCCAGTATTATATCCTTTGGCATTTGCAATGCCCCGGAACCTAACCTTTGCCGTTGCTCCAGCAGCAGGCAGGGATAACTTTATGATGTTGAACCCGTAGTCCTCGGGACAGTGCTTAGCGTCAACTCGCTGCCAGCCTCTGGCGGCAGCCTCCAGCGGTGTGGAGAATCTTCCTGCATATTTCCGTGTCTCGCGCCATGCTCGCGGAAAGTCCATGTTCACCATGCGGCTCACATTGTGGAACATTTCATCGCAGAACTCGCCCTGCGTCATGCCTGTAAGCCGCTTGTATGTCATTACAGGGTCCTCGCCGCGCTTGCCCTGACGGTATAGCTCTGCAATGAACGGTTTGCCGTGTTTCTCTCCCCAGCATTCTATCACGTATGGCGAGTGGTAGATGTTTTCTAAGTGCAGGAAAGCCTTGTGACAGCTGTTTGTGAATGCGTCGAAGTGGTATTGTTCATCTGAAATCCAGTTTGGGTTTACCTGCCAAAGCATCCACTGCGATGTCATCTCAAAGAAACCGCATCCGCCCCATGCCTCTCCTTCGCCGTCGCATGTTATCTGCGATTGGAAAGAGTGTCCCAGCTCGTGGGCTATGCAGTTGAGCTTTTTGTCTTGCAGACGGTTGGGCGACACCCATAATGCGCCGATTTGTCCGTCGTAGTCACCGCCGTATGCCGTGCCTTCAAGAGTGTAGTTCAGCATTACGAGCATACGGTATTTGTCGGCTTTTGAGCCCGAACGTGTGAACTGCAGCGAGTCGCGGAAAAATGTGTAGTAGTCTTCCAGCCGGCTCTCAAGGTTGTGCAGGTCCACTGTCATAGGCTGCCCGTCAAGTTGAGGTGCATCTGCCAGTGACATTCCAAATCCCCTTTGCCACATTATCGCGAAGTTTTTGGTGCAGTGCATTCGGCTGTAGCTCCATGTTGATGTGTCGTTGAGAAGGTTCATGTGCTGCAGGTCCTGTGGTATGTAGAGCTGCTTCTGCGCGTGCATGGCGGTGCATGCGAGTATTACCGTTATTATTTGAAGAAATCTTTTCATGCTGTTTGTTTTTGTTGTCGTTCTGTTTCCCTTTGTTGTTAGCTGTTTCCTTTGTTGTTATTTTGCTAATCTTTATTACTGTTCTGTCTTAACGTCTTCCCATTCCGGAGGCTCTATGCCGAGCAGATTTTTCACAAAGAAGTCATATCGTTTGTGCTCGCCGAACGATTCGCCGAGGGTGTGGTGAACTCCGGGCAGCATCACAAGCTCGAAGTTCTTGTTTGCCTTTATCAGTGCGTTAACCACCTGATAGGTGCTTGAGGGGTCAACGTTGTCGTCCATTTCTCCCACCACAAGCATCAGGGGACAGTTGAGCCGGTGGGCATTCTCCACGTTGCTGCATTCCACATAGCTGGAGTCCACGGGATAGCTCATCCACAGCTCGTTCCACCATATCTTATCCATGCGATTGTCGTGACAGCCGCAGGCACTGTAGGCGGCTTTATAGAAATCGCCGTGAAGCAGCACTGCCGTGGTACTCTCCTGGCCGCCGGCAGAGGCTCCGAATATGCCAACCCGTGTGATGTCCATGTAGGGATATTTACGTGCCGCAGCCTTTATCCACAGTTTGCGGTCGGGAAATCCTGCATCCTTCAGGTTTTTGTAACACACCTCTTCAAACTTCTTGCCGCGCCACGCAGTGCCCATGGCATCGAGCTGCACCACGATGAATCCAAGTTCGGCAAGTGCGGTCATGCTCCAGTTGTAGGGCATGAAACTCTTGGGAGTGTAGTGGTCGCCGGGACCGGCATAGATGTATTCTATCACGGGGTATTTCTTGTCGGGCGAGAAGTTCGTTGGCCGCTGGATTATTCCCCACATGTCGGTTTTGCCGTCACGTCCTTTTGCTGTGAACACCTCGGGAGCCTTCCAGCCTGCTTTTTGCAGTTTTGAGATGTTGGCGGTAGCAAGCGTTTTCACCAGACTACCGTCGGTGGCATTGCGGATAACGGTCACGGGAGCTTTGTCAACCATGGAATACGTATCTACAAGATAGCGGCGGTCGTGACTGAACACAGCCCTGTGGTTTCCCTTCCCCGGTGTGAGCAGTGTGAGGTTCTTGCCGTCGATGCCTATCTTATAATAATATATAAGGTATGGGTCTTCCTTGGCGTTCATGCCCGAGGCTGAGAAATATATTTCGCCTGTATTCTCGTCTACATACTGTATTTCCCTTATGCACCATGCCCCTTTGGTTATCTGGCGTATCACCTGTGCTGTTTTCACGTCATACAGGTAGAGATGGTTCCAGTTGTCGCGCTCGCTTGTCCAGAGCAGCTGTGTGCCGTTGTTGATAAACTGGCGCCATATCCGCGGATAGTTTACAAAAGTCTGTGATTTTTCCTCCACTATCGTGCGCAGTGCGCCCGTTGAGGCATTCATGGCGAGAAGCTGGTACAGATGATGTCCGCGCTGGTTGTATTCCATGGTCACTTCCTTGCTGTCGGGTGTCCATTGCAGCCATTCCAGATCATATTGGTTGTCAATGCGGCTGATGTCGGTCTCAGTTTTTGCACCGGTCTCGACGTTGATGATTACGGGATAGTGTTGCGGCAGCTCATCGCCGGGTTTGGCATATTCCTGTTTGTGAAGTATGGGCTGGAGTTGGTCATCGGGCGATGACTCCACGTAATAGGCGTAACGCTTCTGCACGGGGCGGCGCTTGCACACTAATATGTACTTTCCGTCGGGGCTCCATTGTATACGGTTGGAATAGTATTTGCCTATTGTACCGTCTTGAGTGAGGATGCGTCTTGAGGTGTAGGGTTCTCCTACCGTGTGAAGCACAACGTTGAATCCTTCTATGTAGGCTTCAGTCTTGCCGTCGGGCGAGGCTATGGGCTGCAGCGTGTTCTCTTCGTCCACTTCCATCCAGTGACGCTGGTGCTGCCGTCCCGGAAAAGGCTTATGGGCATCGGGGCGTGTCTTTATTCCGAGTGCGGCATTCATTTCCTCCTGCGACTTGAATACGGTGGTGATGTCTTCGTCCGCATTGTATGTTATGTATTGGCGGCCCTCGGGCGTCTGCATCTCATAGCGGAGTATGTGTGAGGAGTCCCTCCATGCTGTGTTGCGTGCCCAGTAATACACAGAGTCGGCACTGAATCTGTGTCGCAGTGAATAAGCTCTGTTGTAACTGTCAGTAATGTTTGAGGTTGATACGGCAATGTCTTGGGCTGATGCAGCCATCGCGCCCAAGAGCATTGCTGATGCTAATAGTACGTTTTTCATATACTTTATTGTCATGTCTTGATTATTCCATTTCTTTGCGCAGCCTTTCAACGGCGGTGCTGATCATGTCGTGAGTACCGCTGCCGTCGGTAACGTATTTTATGACCATCTGTGCGTAGTCTACGGCTTCCCTCAATGTTGGAGCACTGTTGTCGTCCACCTTGCCGGCTCTGCGTAGCAGACCGGTGAGCGGCCGCAGGTCTTCCACCTCTGCAAGGTTTCCGGGCCGCATGGTGGTGATTGCTTTGTTGAGCTTTGCCGTTGCGGCATTTATCTGCCGCTGTGTTATTTCTGTTGTGTCGCTGTTCACAGTCTGTGCATCGTGAAATGCCTTTGCCATACGGCTGAATCCGTTGGGTGCCCATTTCTCAGGCTCTTTCATACGTTCTCCGGCTAACTTTATCAGCTGTTTCAGTTCGCTTCTGTCCGTTGCTTTCTGTTTGTCGGCAGTAGCCGATTGTGGGGAGTCTGTATGGTTTATGCGGTAGTAATGGGTGGTTTGACTGTTACGGTAGTAGTCAGGCTGGAATGTCTGCCCTGCTACTGTCAATGTATATAGATTACCTTTATATCCTGTGGCTTCACCCGTAGGTTTATTCTCCGTGATGTTGTCAAGACGTGAGTCAATGTCAAGCGTGGCTTCTTCCCATGTCGTAACGTCGGTGCCTGTCATTGCGAGCGGTCCGTACATGAGAGTACCCACCCAGGCATCGTCGGGAATAGTCCCGTCAGTGCTTGCCATTTCGGCAGGCAATTTGTCGGCACCGTAGAATATGTGCTTGCTAAAGGGCATTTCTATCTCTACAACATCGCCTTTCTTCCACTTGCGTGTAATCTCGAAGTATGAAGACGGCTTGCTGTTGGTAGTTATTGCTTTGCCGTTGAGTTTCACTGTAAAGCCTTTGGTTGCCCAGTATGGCACGCGCAGTTTCATGGTGAACTTACCTTTACCTTCGTCTATTCTTATTCTGGTGTTTTCTGCCGGCCAGCTGCAGTCCTGCACTATCCTTATGCCTTTGTCTTTCCAGTACAGGGTTGTCGGCATATAGAGCGCAACCCAGAGGGTGGTGTTGTTCACGAAATATGCCGCTTCCTGGTATTTCGTGTGGTTTTCTGCACCTGTTCCGCCGCAGCAGGTCATTTGCGGTGTCTCGTTGCCGAAGGGTTTTGTTGCATTCAGACCTACGGCATATTGATAGCACGTCTGGTAATGCTCAGGGTTGAGCGAGCCTATAATCTGATTGTAGAGCGTACGCTCGTAGTAGTCCATATAGCGTGCGTCGTCGGGATTGAAACAGTTCAGGTCGCGGGTGAGTTTCAGCAGGTTGTATGCGCAGCATGTCTCGTTGATGTCGGGATTTGTTTCTGCCTCACCCTCCTGCATGCCGTTGGTTGCCATACTGAGAATCTGTGTGTATGGCTGACGGAACATTTCGCCGTTGCCCACACCTCCCGTGGAGTAGACATAGCGTCCTTGGAGCAATGACCAGAAATTCTCAGCCAAATTGTAGTAGTAAGGGTTATGGTTGCTCTGGTAACTGCGCAGTGCTCCGATAATCATCGGTATGTGCTGATTGGCGTGACGGTTGCGTATGTCATCTATGTTCTTGGACAATGGAGTGAAGAACTTCGGCGCATCAAAGCAGTTGGCGGCTTCAAGCAGCTTTGCTTTTTCGTCAGCGTTGTTCACCATCTCAGACAGTCGGGCAAGCGATTCGCTCATGCCTCCCACTTCGCCGGCTATGTACATGTCCCACATCTCGTAGCGGTTGCCGGGACGTGAGCGGCGTTCGGCATGCGTTCCGTCTTGCTTGACATAGGTGCGGTAGTGCATGCGGTTCCACACCCACAATCCCATGTCCTTGGCAATGAGCAGAGCCTTGTCGGTTATCTCCTTATTGTCGAAATAAGTCACAATGTCGATGAGGCCTGCCAGCTGTTTATGTACACTATAATATGGTGCCCACACCCAGTCGGAGTTGTTGTATGCCCGATACATTTCAATGAGCGCACAGTGCTGTGCCGGTATGGCGTTGATGTAACCGTAGCCATATTTTTCAGGGTGTTTTTTATATTGGTCGAATGCCTCCCATGTTCCCTTCATCTCTTTCAGCTCAGCCTCGGGGGCGAAGTCACGTGCTTCCCAGTTGCGTTTCAGGCTGCTGTCATACACAAAGGTCATTTCCTGACATTGCCGCAACTCATTCACCATTCTGGTTATGTTGTTGCGCAGAATGGCTTTCTGTTGCGGATTGGTTGTCACGGCGTATGCTTGGGCTATGGCTGACATATAATGTCCTGAGCCATGCCCCTTGAGCTTTGTGTCGGGCGAGTCCCAACCGTCAGAACGAGTGTAGCCCTCGGTGCTCAGTCCGTAGGTGTCGCGGTAGTTATACAGCTGTTGTGTGACGTCCCAGCTGCAAATCTCGCTAATTGCCTCTTCGCAATTGTGTGTAAGTCGGTTGTCGCCGTTCATAGTCACCAGATTCAGAGGCAATGTGTGTGCCACGGTGTTCTGTGGAGTGATGTATCTGTCGGACACAACGTAAATCTGTGCATTCACAGGATAGCCGTTGCTGGTCGTTTCGTCACCGATGATATATCCCGTCACGCTATAGCTGCTTCCTGCGGGATGCTTTGCGGTGCTTGCGGCATCTTGTTCCTCGGCTGTAGAAGCATTGCTCCATTTCACCTGACGGTATTCCGAATATCCGTCGGTGTATGTCACCCATATGTGATGGGGCAGTCTTGGAGCAGTGCCTGCAGGACATCTTACGGCAATGCAGTCCACCTTGTGTATGGTGCGGGGGACAGCCTGGCCGTGGGCGGCATGAGACGGTGTCTGTCCGTTGCGGTTCAGACGCGCCTCTGCCGGCAAGGCCATTTGCCATGAGAAGTATGCAAGTCCTATTAATGAATATATATATTTAAACTTCATATATTTTGCATATTATATTGGTTTTGTGTTATTTTATTACAAACTTCTTGTGGTTTCTGATGTATATTCCCGGACGTAGGCTGCCCGTGCCATTGTCAGATACCACCTGTCCTTTAAGGTTGTATATCTTTCCGTCACCGTTTTCTTGTGTCGTGATTACGTTGGATATGCCTGTCGGGTCATTGTATGCAACACTACTGAGTGTGGTTTTTGTGTTGTTGTCGATAGTGATGTTGAACACAAACTTTGCGGTCGCTATCTTGCTTGCCGTCTTGCGGTATTTCAGAGCTTGGGCTATGGTGAACGTCTTGCCGTTGGCACACCGTCCCGGATATTGTCCGACGGTGAAGCTCAGCGCATTGGCATCAAACTCAGAGAAAACATATCCGTTGCCATAGCTGCACACATTGCCAGCCGCATCAAACCAGTGCCCGTAACCATTGGCGGTGCTTCTGCTCTCAGCGAGTGTTCCGTCAGGATTAACGGCGTATAACATTATGCGTCCGTTGTAAGGACCGGTTGAGAGATACGACTGCATCTTCGATGCTATTTCGGCCTGTGTGAGCTGGAATGCAGTTCCCAGCTGTGCGGCAGCGTCAGCTTTTACGGCGAAGGTTACGCCTGAATAGGCTGAAGAGCTTGCAGGGAATGCCAAATCGTATGTAAATGTGATGTCGGCAATGTCGCGGCCGTCGATGGTCGGTGTGCTGTAAACTGTTGCAGATGATGCAATGTCGGTGCCCTCAAACTTTACCAGATAGGGCCATTGGTCGTCGTTGTTGATGGAGTCGTCCCATTTATGCTGGAAATACTCCGATGGGGCAGGAGATACCACCAGCCACATCTTATCAACATTCTCAGGAACCTCAAAGCTTATTGTCTCGGTGGTTTTTCCTGCACCTGTGCAGTATACCTTGTCTTCAGAATAGTATTTGCGATCACCGTTTTTCAGCAGCACCACATATCCGAGACGGAATCCGCGGGCTGCATAATGAGTGTTAGGATTGTAGAAACGGCGTTCGTGCTTCTTCCACTGGGTATCGCCGTCGAGATATTCGCCGGGGTCTGCCTCAGCCAGTGCGGCACGGTTGGTCAAAGCAGTGAATTCGGTCTTTACCGTCACTCCGGCATCAGTTGTCTCCAATGGGATAACATTGAAACCGGTGCTTTGCGGGCAACTTGAGAAAGCCACCTGATAACTGCCGTCTTTCAGTTTTGAACAATGGTAGTCAAAATTGCCGATATAATTGTTGCGATAGGGAGTGCATACGTCAAGGTCCCATGTCACCAGATGGCAGGCATAATCGAAGTATTGACGGAACAGCTCATTCACATCAATGTCTTTCAAGTGCATGTATGCTTCGTTGAAGTCCACGGGAGTAGTCTCATGGTGATTCCATACATTAGCCACAGTTTTTATATCGTTGTATTTCTGGCAAATGTAATACAGGAACCAGTAGCTTTGGTAACGGTGCCATTCATGTGTGAAGGCATAGTTGTGGCTTTTGTTGAATACAAATATGCTTTGGTCGTACATCAGTTCTGGATATGTCTGCATTGCCTGCCACTGTGCGGTCTGCTCCCAAGTCACACTGCCCGAGCCTATTGGACTGTGGAATCCAGTTTCTATAGCTGGGTCTTGTCCGTGGTTGGATGCCTCGGAATAGCACATATAGTGGAAAGAGTGTCCCACTTCGTGTGCCACAGAATGCCCTACAGGCCAGCAGGTGTTTGGGCTAAGCCACAATGCTGGTACCATAAAGTCATATCCGCCGCCATAGCAAGCCCATTCCGTGGTGTGGTTCATGAGAATCATTGCCTTGTATTTCTTTAGGTTTGATGTCTCTGGGTCAACAAACCCCAACTGGTTTATCTCAAGCTCGTAAAACTGTTCTGCCTTTTTCAGCAGGTCATCTATGTCTACGCGATATTGCGACGGGGCGTTCGACGGTAAGGTGTTTCCATATCCCTTGTCCCATAGTAGAATGAAGTTGTCGGTCTCGCGGCTGCGTGATTTTGACCATGTGTATTTGTTGTCAGGGTCTTCGTCTGCGTATATCAGAGTGTCGGTGCGGTTACGCCATTCTTGTGGTATGTAAACGCTTTTTTGTGCAATTAGGGCTGTTGACTGGAGTATTGTCGCAGTAAACAGTGTGAATATTATTTTTCTCATTGTTTTTTGTTTGCTTAATAGTTAATACCAATTTTCCCGTTCCATTTCAAATACCAGTTGGCAGTGTTGCTCAAGTCGCATTTTATCAGCGATTTCATTTCGCTTATATTCTGACTGCCGCGACGGCTGTACACTTTGTCAGCAAGGTATGACGGATTGTTGCGGCGCAATGCCACACGCATCAGGTCGTGGAAACGGAATCCCTCAAAAGAGGTCTCAAGCGCACACTCATCAATGATAAGGTTCTCAACGCCTTCAATCTGATAGTCCAGACGCTCGTGGTTGTCAGTGATGTCCTCGTTGTCGGGGAAGACGTACGTGTTGTCAAGGTCAGCCCAGCCACATCCTCTGGAGTGTACTCCAATGGTGTTCTGCGATGTAAGGTTGGCTTTTGTGCGCAACACATACTGGGTGTTGGGGAAGTTGAACTGCTCAAGAAAAGCCTCTTCGCCGGGATAATACGGCATAATGTCATTCTCAATCACATTGTTGTTTACACCCGTCTTCAGAATGGCGAATGCGAAGCGCGGGAAGCCGGCACGGTTGAGAGCCTCGGCCATTCTCAGATAAACCACTGAGCCACGATAGATGTGGACGTTGCGTGTTGAGAATTTTGCGTTGTTCCAGCCTTCGGAGCTGTTGTATGCGTTATCGCCTCCAATGAAAAAGCTTTGGCTGTAAACAGCATTCAGACGAAGGTCACCACGATGCAGTCCCGTAAGGTCGGAAGGAGCATACTGAACTTCCTCCGCATTGTTAAGATGACAGTATTTCTGACTGGCAGACAAATCCTTCAACTGCTGTGACGGTTCGATGGCGTTATGATTTTGATTACGGACCGTGCTGCTGAATATGTCATGCAACTCACTATAGTTGCCTTCCGACGGGATTGAGTCACCAGGAATCATGTTTATTATCTCGCTGTTGGATGACTCACTCTCAAAGCAGTCTCTCGTATAATTGTCATAAGTAATCTGGAACTTATCACCTGCCCATTGTACAGAGAAATTAATCATTGGGAATGCGCTGTTCTGCCCGTTGCGAGTGCTGATATATCTGTAATAGTTGAGAGCGGCTTCGCGGTAATTGCCTGCCCATAGGTTAAGCTCGCCCATCAGCAGATATATGGGGAAATAAAACAGTTGTGAGTCGTTGCCGCGTATCACTCCATATTCGGGAGTGCGCTCGTTGGCGTATGGTGCTATATCCTCTGCAAAATACTTGCAGACAGTCGTGATGTCGGCTTTTTCGTATTCGCGGTCGGCATCGTCCTTACTTAATATAGGTGTAGTGACAAGAGGCACTTTGCCATAATTGAGCACCAGTTGCATGTAGGTCCATGCGCGGAATGCCTTTACTGCCGCATACTCGCGGCGGAAAATGTATTCGTTGCGGTTGTTCTTCAGGGCTGTGTCTGCCTTTGCTATGAAATAGTTGCAGTTGTTTATCACAGCATAGTAGTCGCGTGGTGAGTTGTATTTGTTGTCATCACCTATATTGAACGTGGCAATGTCGCGCAGGTCTGCCGATGTGTAGTTGTTGATGTCTACGAGGTCACCGCGCAGCTCTCCCAACAGTACTGTGCGGTCGGACAGAACCTGCAGCTTGTTCATTATGCCTATTACCGAATACAGTGTGTCTGTGGCATTGTTCAGATGACCTTTGTCTGTGTATATAACGTGGTCAGACTCCTGGTCGAGCATGTCACCGCATGAGACTGTTGTGAGAGCCATGCTCCACACAAACAGGGATATTATTATATATGTTGTCTTTTTCATACTGTAATGTATTTATAAGTTTATTTTTATGCCCGCTACTATGCTGCGGCTTTGAGCAAGCTGTCCCAGGTCAATGCCCTGACCGATTACGGCAGATGTAGGCGAGAATTCAGGATCGCTTCCAAGATATTTTGAGAATGTGAGAAGGTTGTTTCCCTGCACCCAGAACTGCAACCCCTGGAGGAAGCCTGAGGTGATGGGCAGGGTATAGCTGAGAGTCATGGTCTTGAGTCGCAGGTAGCTGCCGTCTTCTATCCACCGGTCGCTGAAACGGCTGTTGCCTTGCGGATCCTGGAAAGTGGCGCGTGGAATGTCTGTCTGCTGGCCTTCTGTCTGCCAGCGGCGTGTCATTGCCAGCGTCTGGTTCATGAAGCGGCTTCCTGACTCAAGCTGCTGACGCATATAGTTGTATACATCGTTGCCGAGAGAATAGTTGAAGTTGATGTCAAGTCTCAGACGTTTCCATGTCACCGATGTGAATATGTTGCCGTAGAAGTCAGGATTGGGGTCTCCAATTATCTCGCGGTCATTGTCTGAAATGGCATGGTCGCCGTCGGTGTCGACAAACTTCATGTCGCCGGCCTTGAAGTTGTGGTGTGTCACGCCGTTGTTGTCTAAAACATAGAGATTGGCTGCGGCTGCCTCTTCTGATGTGGCAAAAACACCGTTGGTGCGATGGCCGTAGAAGAGGTTTGCGGCTTTTCCCGTTTGTGTGCGGATAGTTGCTCCATAGATGTTGGTATCTATGAACGTCTTGTCATCGGGTAGGGCTGTAATCTCATTCTTGTAGTGTCCTACGCTTGCACCGAGTTCCCACTGTACGGCTTTTGTATTGATAATCTTCCCGTTAATGGTAACGTCGAATCCCTGGTTTTTCAGTGCTCCGCCGTTGCTCCAGTTTTTCTCTATGCCAGAGAGGAATCCTAACGACTGGAATGTGAGCAGGTCGCTGGTCTTGCTTGTGAAATAGTTGGCGCTCAGGTGCAGACGGTTGTTCAGCAGGCTCGTTTCCAATCCGATGTTCCATCTCTTTGTAGTTTCCCATTTCAAGTGGTTGTTGCCAATGTTTTCGAGCGTTATACCTGAGATTGACTGCAAGAACTTTATTGCATGGAAGTAGCTTCTTGAGGCATAGTAATCAATGTCATCATTTCCGCTTACATCATATCCTGCGGTGAGCTTCAGATAGTTCACTGCTTTGAGCGGTGCCATCCACGGTTCGTTGCTAATTACCCATGACGCCTGTACGCCGGGGAACAGTCCCCATGCTGCTCCGAACATGTCGAGGGCACCGTCGGCATCCTTGCCAAAGCGCGATGAGGCATTGGCTGTGAGATTGGCTTGCAGGAAGTAGCGTCCTATATAGTTGTAGTTTGCCTGTGCATACCATGCTATGTCGGTCCAGTTGTCTTTCAGTCCCGTGGTCTTGACATTCAGCAGGCTTGTTGTGATAAACGGTGTCTTGTCGTTACCTGTGTTGTAGCCCAACTGTGAGTTCAGCGAGTAGCTTTCCCAGTTGATGCGTGCTCCTGCCGTAAGATGTATGTCGTGGGCATTATAACGATTTTGCCAGTCTATACGTGTGTCGCTCATCACTGAGTTCTGTTTTGTGAACAGTGAGCGTGCCTCATTTTCGCGGAATGCTCCCACGCTGCTCACATAGTAATCGGGCACACCGTTCATCGGGATATAGTATTTCTCGTTGGTGTTCACCAGATTGTAGCTGAAATGCTCTACTATTGAGAGGTTTTTGCCAAGTTGGAATTTCGGACTGATGGCAATGTTTACCATTGAATTTTCAAAATGGTTCTTGTTCTCAGCCTCGCCATATTCGTTGATTGCCAGCGGGTTGGCAAGTTTGTAGTTGTAATTGTTGTATTTTACAAGAGCCTCGTCAAGATAGCTTTCATCGCTTATGTCGAGAAAATTGTTTGACATCTGTCCGTTGGCGTATGCGTACGGGCTTAGCATCGGGCTTTTGGCGTATGCCAGGAATGCGGGAGATGTAGGTGTACCTTCGTTGTAGTCCTCAGGAGCACCGTCGTTACGCAGGTTTCGAACTTGGTTTGCAAACGAGGCATCGAATCTCACGCTGAACCATTTCAGCAGATTAATGTCTGTGTTGAACCTCACGTTCATGCGGTTCATGTTGTTGCTTTTGAGCACGCTCTGGTTGTTTATATAGCCCAACGACAGATTGTAGGTAGCCACGTTGTCGCCGCCTTCCACATTTATGCTGTAGTTCTGTGTGAATGCAGTATGGTAGATTTTGTCTTTCCAGTCCGTATTGTTATGATATTGCGGATAATAATAATATGTTGGGTCATCGTTGAGAAACTTAAAGCTTGTCAGTGTTGTGTTTGTTGTGCCCAGCAGGTCGGACGCATAGTTTTTATACTGGTCGGCGTTCATCATGTTGATGAAACGTGGCTCCAGCGTAACACCGCCCGAGAGACTTGCCGTTATGCGGGTAGCCATGCTGTGACAGCGTTTTGTCTCTATAATGACAACTCCGTTGGCACCTTTGGCTCCATACAATGCCGTACCGTTGCGCATCACTGTAACCTTCTCAATGTCGGTAACAGAAATGTTCGCAAGAATGTTGTTGTAGAAACCGTCATGAAGCATGGTGCGGCTGTATTGCTGGTCAAAAATCACACCGTCCACTATGATTAGCGGTTGGGCATTTACGTTTAAAGAGTTGAGTCCGTTTATGAACATCACGCTGCCGGTGCCTGCCGTTCCGTTACGCTGTACGGTATGTATATTGGCTCCGAGCCGTTTCTGAATTTCGTCCTCTATCGACACGGCATTGCTGAAGCGGAAGTCGTTTGTACTCTCGTCCGATGTTATGTTTGCTGTTTGCCCATAGTCTTTGGTAAAAGTCTCGGCATGAAGACAGGCGTCATTTTGCTGCATGCTGCGTGCAAGTCCTATCTTTACGTTGTTGAGTCCGGGGGCGGATATGGTGAGCGATGAGGTGAATACGGGCACCTTCAGCTCATAATATCCGTCGGCATCGGTGAGTGTGGTATAGCCTGCCACAGCCTCCGCGCTTACCAATGCTCCTTCTATTGGAGTGTTGGTGCCTGATGCCATAACCCTTCCCTTTACCATACGGGTTGCATATTGTTTTGTGGCGGTCTTTGTTGTTGCCGCCTGCGTGTTCGCAGTTGCTTTATCATCTTGTGCAACGGCGGTGCTGCCTCCATATATTATGGCGCACAATCCTAACATTATATATTTTTTCATTGTAATGATGGCTTGTTAGAAGGTTATTTTCTTTTTCTCATAACTGCATTGCTCTCATCACGGTGAGGCTTTATGTAGAAGCCGGCGATGCGCATGGTGCGTGAGTATTTTGAGGTCTGGCTGTTGCCCACGGCTGTCTGTATTCTCAGCTTTATATACTTGTTGGTTCCAGTATAGCATGTCGGGAATTTGTAGTTGCTGGCAATCAGCACACTGTCAATCACATCGGGAGTGGTCTCGAATGTTCCCGGAATACGTGAGGTCACAGGCTTGCCGTTGATGTCGTTGTAGGTTATATATGACAGGAAGCGGCATGGCAGTCGTTGCTCACTGTTGGCAAGAGGGTCATAGGCTATTGCCGGCATGAATACGGCGTAAATGTCATATCCCATGTTGGACAGTACGTTGCCGAACTTGAATGTTACCTGTGGATTCACACCCGAGTTTTCCGGGATTATTTCTGCAAACCTGTTGTCCGTAATTCTATTGTAGAACTGGTTGCCAGGCAATACTTCGCGTATTGTGAGAGGGTCTTCAGCATTCAGAATAGTGTCTTGGTATATCGTGCTTGCTGCCGTCACAAAATTGCTTTGGGCAAATGTCTGATATTTGTCTATGCGATAGTCTGAGGTCTTGAATACACGGCCGTTGCTCAGTTCCACGGGTGTTGCTCCGTGAAAGATGCCGTCTGCCGAGAACGGAGCCGGATATGTGAAATAGTTATAGTCTATTTTTTCCATGTATCTTGATGCAGCCCTGCTGATTGCCAGAGTGGAATATATTGTGTCGATGCTTTCAATACTGGGATTGTCGTTGACATTGAATATTCCGCCTCCCAACAGCATCATACGGCTATTGGTGTACTGCATGGAGTCACGGCCGCTTACTGATTTGTCATAGATGAAATATTGGTCGTATTCCTGTGTCAGCCGTTTCCATTCGCTATTGTTGGGGGCGAGCATCCAATAGGCAGAATCCTCACGGTTGATATATCCTATATTATTAAATAAGGTGTTGTTGAATATTGTCACGGAATCAAGGTACACGGTTTTTCCGTCAACGATGTTTCCAGGTACGCTCTGTGAGGCATCAAACACATACTGGTTGTATTTGCTCAGGAAATTGTAGACGCTGTCAATGTCGTTGTCCTGTTCTGTATATTCATATACGTTGGGATAGTAGGGTATCTTTCCGTCTATTGTAAACAGCATTCCGTTGCTTCTCAGAATGTTTGACTGCTTCAGCGGCATGTCACCCACGGTTGATGTGGTAAGTACGGTGTACTTGCCGTTCATCATTGTGATGGAGTCGTTGGAGAGGCTCGACACAGGATGACGGTAAAGTGATATGTGGTTTTTCAAAAACTGTTTCAGCACTTTGTTGTCATCGTCTTTCACTCCGTTGTTCTTTTCTGTCTGATATTGGCTGATCAGGTCCTCGGTCTCTTGCTGGCTTAGGGCGTTGTCTGTCGGAGCAAACACCGACACGTTCTGGTTGCCTCCGAGAATCTTATCGTAACCGCATACTTTTGCCACATGTGTAAAGTTACTCAGGTCGGCCTGTGCCTCTATGGCTTCCCACACAGTGTTGTCGGCTGTGTTGCTGCCCGTTGAGTAGTGGTCGTCCCATTTGTCGCTGCATGCAGTCATGGCGGCAATGGCTGTTATCGCCATTGCTGTCGTGAGTCTGTTTATTTTATTCTTTCTCATTGTTTCTGTCTTTTGGGTTATAGCATGTCTTCTATTTCTCCTTCATCGGTCACACCGTACACGCTTTTAGGTACAAGCTCAAGATAGTCGAGCATGAACTCATTGTCGTTACCCTGCTTTGTGGAGACGCAGCGTATGCGGATATAGTGGTCCTTGTTTGGATCGAGGTGTGCGGTGCAGAGCACGCGGCGCAGGGTGATATACCATGTCGCGAATTCAGTGGTGGTGGTTGAGCCTTGGTTGTAGCGGTAACCGCCGGCGGCTCCACGGTAATATCCCTTGTTCTTCAGTGCCTTCTGGTCGGCAGCCAATTCGGTTATGGTCATAGTGCTGTAGTCGGCTTTCCAGTCGCTTCCCAGCAGCGATGCGTCGTTAAGCGTCTTGGTCATATCGAGCGGAATGCCTTGTGGCTGACCGTCCAAGTATATCTGCGCGATGCCTCGCGTACCTTCGGCGGCATATCCCAGTCGTATCTGCCAGTCGCCCTCGTAAGGCACAGGCGGAATCTTGAATGTGAAGTCGAAGTTGCCGAAAAGGTTGAACTCGTCACCCTCATAGCAGTCATACCAGTCGTGAGGACGGCGGTAAACGAAGTAGCCCGATGACTTCACGTTTTTCAGATACCCGTTGGGGAAATAATAGTTGCGTCCGTATTTTGCGGTTTCGTCATATTCAGGGTCTTGCTGCTTCACGTCACCGTTCTGGCGTATGATGTTTGTCTCCAGCTCAGGGAATATTGTCGCGAAGTCCATTCTTATTCTTACGTTGTCAACCACGTCGCGTGTTGTCTCATCGAATGCCAGCAGGTCGTCGATGTAGAAGTAGCGGCCGTTTATGGCTTCGTTGTCATACTCTGCCTCTACAGAACGGCTGATCAGGGCACCGCGCAGCTTGTACTCATTGTCATAGCGGCGGTTGATGTAGCGCTCGCCTATTTGGTCGGCACCGGCATATTTCAGCACAGTGAGTTTCTCAAATTTCAGCATGGTGTGGGGCAGCAGTGTCTCATACCAGTCCACGGGGTTCATCTTCGTAGTTATTATGCCGATGTCGTTGCGTGGAGTGAGATAGTTCCACCCCTGAATCTTGCGGTCAATAATATGATATGCCACAAGGCGCCATAGTGGATTCTTGGGGTTGGTGATGTTTTGATAATCATGGCTCTCACTGTTAGCATCCTCCGGGTACATGGCATCGTAAATCTGACAAGCCTTCTGATACAGCTGTTCTACGCTGGTGATACCATATTTTTCTCTCAGTATTGAGTCTGTAGGCACAAAGGCTGTGAATCCGTACTCTTTGGTGTCGGGCACGGTGGCTGTCTCCCTGTTCACGTGCGACGTGTACTTGTAGCGCGGATACTCATCGGGATTCCATGCGGCATCGCGGTATTTGTAGAGCGAGTCTTTTAGTCCCGTCTGTATGATGGCGTTAGTGAAAATAGAAATTTTCGGGTTCTCCATCATCACGTCGGCAATCATTCGGTTGCTGTTTTGCAGCACTTCGTTCACAGGCTGTATGATACCGTTCTCCACAGAGTCGTCCTGCAGTTCAAATATGATGTGTGCCGAGCGGTTCAGGTACACCACGGCGTTGCTGTCGGTGTCAAGACCGTGCGATACCTCTATGTAGCGGCGGTTCATGTTAGGAGAGGCGATTACACCGTTTGCCATGTCCGAGGTGGCATACATGTTCTTTACAAGGTGTGTGCGGGTGATTGTGTCGCAATCGGCATCAGTCAGCTGGTCGGTCGACGACAGGCCTCTCGCACTGAGATATGCGTTGAAAGCATCGTTGGTCGGTGGAAAACATGTGTATGCTCCGTATGCAGAGAGAAGGTCCATCATTCCTGCACGCTCCACCACGCGCTTGAACTCGCTGAACTGTGGCCGGTTGTTGAGATAGTCGGCTATCATTTCTCCCTTGAAAGTATAGAAGTTTGATGTGTCGGGCTCGTCAGAACAGCTGATGGACATTCCTGCCGTCCAGCAACCTGCCAACATTACCATTACGTATCTTAATAACTTTTTCATAGTCGGTTTATGTTATTTGTTGTTTCAATTCTTTTCGTATGAACTGTCATCACCGCTGCCAAATGCGGGATTTTGTTTCAGATTCTTGTTCACCTTCAGCTCTTCAATGTTGTATGGCCAGAAAATGGCGTCCATGCGTGCCAGCTTGCTCTGCACAACGCTGGCGTTGTCGGAACCGCGGCGTGATACTTGGCTCACCAGATAGTTGGTGTTGCCGTCGCGCAAAGAGCGGCGCACAAGGTCAAACCATCTCTTGCCCTCGAACATCAGCTCGCGCTGACGTTCCTCCTGCACCAGATTCTCCATCTGTGTCTTGCTGCTGTATGAGTCGTAGGATATCGGTGTGTAGGTTGAGGCGCAGCATGCACGCTCGTTGATTGCCGACACAATGTCGTATGCCTGGCGAAGCAATTCAGAGTTGCTCTCACTGTTGCCTTCCGTGACTTGTTGCACAAGGGCCTCAGCTTTCATCAGCATTATGTCTGTGAGACGGTACAGTATCCAGTTGGCATAACAGTTGTTCTCAGAGTAGAAAGCACCTCCTGTAAGTGTTATACCTGCACTGGTCACTTGTATAAGTGGGGATCTGTCGGTGTATTTGCCTATGGAGTATTGTGATGAGCTTATAGCCTCGCTGTTGACATAGCTTCGTGTGTCGAACTTGTCTTTGAATACCTTAAACAGCTCGTTGCTTACGTCTGACGAGATAAAATCGGCAGGCTTGACAATTCCCGGCTTGGTTGTCTCATTGCCGTAGTAATAGCTCACGGCACCGTTTTTAATCATCGATTCGTCCATGTCGTAGTCCAACTCGAATATGCTCTCGAAAGAACCTCCTTCGGCGAACAGACTCTGGAAGAAATAGCCGTTTACAAGCGTTTCATCCGCTATGAGAGGGTAGCCGTTGTAGAGCTTCAGCTCGTTGTTGATGTGTCCCACTTTTTTGTTTCTTTCCTCATATTCCTTCACCTTCTCATCAATTACGAGGTCAGCATATTTCACACAGTTGGCGTAGTCTTTTTTCCAAAGATACATTTCGCACAGTATAGCGTTGATAGTCTGTCGGGTTATACGTGCATACTGGTATTTGGGCTTCGACTCAGGATACTTGCTTACGGCGTATGGCTTCACTGTCTCAAGGTCGAGAATAAGACTGTCGAGCACTGTGTTGAACGGTGTTGCCGGCAAGTCCATCTTTTGGGTGTCGCTGATGAACGCCTCCTTGGAAAATGGAACATCGCGGAATGCCCTGATGAGATAGAAATAGCACAGGTCGCGCATTACAGTCACCTCCGCCTCAGTGGCTTTCAGTTCGCTTTCCGTGAAGTTTGGGTCTTTGCCTGCCACTTGTGGCGCATACTCAAGCACAACATTACAGCGGTTTATTATGTCGTAGAACGCCGACCATTCCGTGTATACGTTTTTGGCTGTGATGTTTTCCTTTAGCAGGTTGGCAAGACTCTCGTTGTTCTGATAGTTTGTGCCTCCTGTTATGTTGTCGGAGCGGAATTCGCCCCATGCCATCATTCTCTCTACCACGGCTTGTGACTGCATGGCAGAGTAACAACCTGCCACGATGTTCTCCACATCGCTTTCGCTGTTCCAGAACTTGTCTTGCACAATGTCGTTGAGAGGAGCAATGTCAAGGAAGTCGGAGCAGGAGATGGCGGTGACGGCAATAAATCCCGCCATACATGGTTTTATTATGTTTTTACTTATCTTCATTGTTGTATTTCTTTATATTGTTTAGAAATTTACTCTTCGTTCTTCACTTAGAAATCCACGGTCACTCCCAGCGTGTATGACTTAGCTCTTGGTGTTTGTCCGTCATCTGTTGCCGCACCATAGCTGCCGTAGCCTATTTCAGGGTCGGCACCTGTGTATTTTGTGAGGCAGAACAGGTTGTTGGCACTGAGATAGAACCGCAGTCCTGATATTCCGATGGCTTTCTGCAGTTTTTTCTGGTCGAAGGCATACGACAGCTGCAGATAGTTAAGGCGCAGGAAAGAGCCGTCTTCTACAAACCTGTCACTTATCTGTGTGTTGTAGTTCGATGTGGTGCCGTACATGGCTCGTGGTATTGATGTCACGTCGCCTTCTTTTCTCCAGCGGTAGTTCACTGCCTGACTCTGATTGTTGTTTGTGAGCATTGCCTCGGCATCGAGACGTGCAAGGTTAAGCACCTTGTTGCCTATGCGGTAGTTGAATTGCGCATTGAGCTTCCAGCGGTCGTAGTGCAGGTTGAATCCGAATCCTCCGGTGAGCTTTGGCAGCGAGCTTCCCAGATACACTATGTCGAGGGCATCGATGTTGCCGTCGTTGTTCACGTCCTCATAGATGGCATCACCGCCTTTGAACTTATAGTTTCTGCCCGTGGTGCCGTTGGAGTAGTTGTACATCATGCGTATCGGTAAACCCTTGTCGTCGTAGATTACCTGATTGTCGCTTGTCAGTGCCACAGGGGCAGTCTTGCCTGAGGCAATGAATGCCTGCTGGTCTTCATGCGACATGGCGGCAAAGGTTTCATACTGATATTGGTATACGCCCTTGTAGCGGAATCCGTAGATAGCTCCGAACGGATTTCTTACCTGTACGCGCTGCAGCACCTCACGGTTGGCGTAGGTAAACTCGCTGTTGAGGGTTTCGAGAATGGTCTCGTCCATCTCCAGAATCTCGTTCTTGTTGTTGCCGAGTGTTGCGTTTATGTCAACGTAGAACTTTCCGGCTTTTATCAGATGGTCGGTGTTGAGGTTCAGCTCCCATCCTGTGTTGCGCATTGAGCCTACGTTGCGGTAGGTCACGGTGGGGTAGCCCGTGTTCGACGGTATTCTCACATCGCGCATAAGCATGTCGTTGGTGGTCTGGCTATACCAGTCGAACACTATTGACAGTTTGTCGTTGAACAGTCCAAGGTCCATACCTACATTGTATGATGATGTGGTCTCCCAGCGCAGGTCGGTGAGCTTCATTGTCGACGGTCTCATTGCCGACATGTCGAGATACTTGTCTGTTGGGGTGTATTTGCTTTGATACAGATATTCGTCTGCCGGCTGGTTGCCCACTTTGCCCCAGCTTGGGCGCAGGCTGAGCATTGACAGCCACGAGTGAGTGGATTTCATCCATGGCTCGTCCACTATGTTCCAACGCAGCGACACTGCGGGGAAGTAGCCCCAGCGGCGGTCGGGACCGAATTTAGTCGTTCCGTCGGCACGCATGGAGAAGTCAAACATGTAGCGGCTCTTGTAGGCATAGTGCATTGAGAAGGTATAGAACATCGACCTCCATTGGCTGAAGCTTGAGCTCATGCCTGTTATGAGTCCTCCGGCATCGGGGCTTACTATTCCTCCCGACGGCAGTCCGCTGGCATCCGATGACTGTCCGTTTGAGCTTCCCGATGTCAGTTCGAAGCGTCCCATAGCCATGAGCGAATGGTTTTCGTTATTGAAGTGCGGAATGAGTGTCAGTGTCTGTTTGGTATTGAATGCCACGCTTTTTGTGCTCGACGACTGTGCGAGGTTCACTCCGTTGTTCCATGGCACCGTCACCAGTTCGTTGGGATAGAACTTGTCGATGTATTCGTTGAATATGTTCATGTACACGCGGCCCTGCCAGTTGAGCTGCCAGCTCTGGTCGTCCATTCCGATCAGATGATAGTCAAGCTCCAGTTCCGGCGTGATGTCGTAGGTGCGGTCGTCAAACTTTGCGAGCTTTGCGCTTGCCACGGGATTCACGTAGGTCTTCTGGTCATCGTTGAACACACTTGATGCTGTTTGCAGCATGGTGTAGTAGCGGTTGGTGTTCCTGCCTGTCAGTGGATCCTGTTCGTAGATGCTCATGTTTGGCATCTTTTTGTAGGCTATCGACAGCAGGTCGTCGTAGTTCTTCTTGTTCTTGGTGTATGTGAGCGCAAAGTTGGTTACAATCTTTATGCGGTCGCTCACGTAGTAGTCGAGAGCAACGCGGGTTGACAGACGGTCGAGTTGCTGTTCAATCACCGAACCTGTCTCACGGTCGTAGCCGCCCGAGATACGGAATGTAGCCTTCTCGCCTCCACCTGTCACTGACAGGTAGTGGTTTTGGCGCAGTCCCCACTGGGTCACGGCATCACGCCAGTCGGTGTTGTTGTTATATTGCTCATATTCCGAGAATGTAGGGTCGTAGTTCAGCTCACGTATGTTCGATGTCGCGTCGTTTTGCTCAGGGTTAAAGTAGCTCTCTTTCAGCAGCATGGTGTAGTCGTCGCCCGACAGCATCTTGTATCCCTGCGGCTGATAGGTTCCTGTCATTCGCAGAGAGTAGGTGAGCTTTGGCTTTCCTATCGCACCGCGCTTGGTGATGATCTCTATCACACCGTTGGCACCCTGTGAACCGTAGATGGCAGTGGCTGCGGCATCTTTCAGCACATTGATGCTGGCAATGTCCTCAGGGTTGATGTTCAGCAGCTGTGAGAACTGTTCATCGTTGGCGTTTTTCACATCGAAGTTGGTCATGTCCACGTTCCATGTGTTGCCGTTTACCACGATGAGCGGGTTGGAGCTGGTGAGCGTGCTCACCGATGATGTACCTCTTAGGCGCATGCTTGTTCCTGCACCCAGGTTTCCCGACACTGACACGATGTCGAGACCCGATATTCTTCCCTGCAGGGCTTCGTCTACTGTGGTAATGGCCATGCCCTCAAATTCTTTCATGTCGATTGTCTGTGATGCAAACGATTTCTCGCGCTCAGGTATGGCGAGTCCGTTGCCTTTCACGCGTTTCTTCGATGTGATGGTCACCTCTTCGATAATCATGTCCGACTCCATTTTCACCTTGTACACAGTCTTGTTGATAGGCATTTTCAATGTCTTGTAGCCGATGTAGCTGAAGCGAAGTTTGTTTTTGGAATTGCGTATTTTCATTGAGAAGTTTCCGTTGATGTCGGTCACGCAGGCTTCAATGATACGCCCGTTGACATCAATTTCGCATACTGACGCACCAGCCAGTCCGCCTAATTCGTCTTCCACCACACCGTGCACATTGGTTATTCCCTGTGCAAATGCTCCGGTTGCCATGGTGCACAGGAGCGATAATATAATAATTTTTATTGTTTTCATAACTATTTCCTTCTTGCGTTATTGGTGGTTGAGGGTTTTAGTTTGTTCACTTCGTCCTGCCACTTTGTGAGCTGTGACTCATTGTACAGCAGTACTCCGTCTATCTGGTGCACCACAATGTCTGAGGCATTGTATATTTCCGAGCGTGTGCCGTTGTCCTTGTTTGAAATCCAGTATTCGCGTCCCTGGTTGTTGTACAGACCGTCCTCGGTCACCACGTGGCGCGTGTTGTTCATCTGGTCGGTCACGCTCATGCTGTTGTCCGAAGAGCTTACCTGCAAACTGTAGAAACGCTTGGTTGCCGGATTGATGGTGAACGATTCATATTTTACGTTGCTCTGCGGAGCCGCACCTATGATTACCGAGTTGTCCTGTATGTGATACCTCAGGAAGTTGTTTATCCTGTCCTCTATCAGGGTCTTGGCCTTCTTCAGTGCGTTGGCGTCGCCTCCGAATGTCTCTGCCGTCAGGGCATCGTGGTCGGTCCAGCTTGGCAGTGTTCCGTCGGCATACATCTTTTCTATTGCCTCATTTGTGGGGGCATAGATGGTGTAGTTGTAGGCATCGAACAGTGTGATGTTCTGGTCAACGCAGGAGTTGCCCGATGATCGTGCCGACAGCAGTTTGCTTCCGTTGAGCAGCTCGTAGAATCTCTTATATGCTGGATTGCTGCCGAGAATGGAGTATGCCGACTTGCGGCTGGTGAGCGGCATCTGCTGCTCCACCACGTATGACTTGCCGTTGCCTGTCTCCGTCTGGTCGTAGATGGTGCTCACGGTGATGGTTCTGCCAAGTTCGTCCTGTAGGCTTCCGGCTATGGTCATGCTTCCTGCCTGTCCGGCGTTGGCGGTCTTTATGAAGCTGCCGCCCTTGGTCTTGTGGTATACGTTGCCGTCTTCAATGTTGCCCACTATTATCAGGTTGTTGAGCAGGTCTTCCAGACGGTCCCTCACCTGAGCCTCCGAGGCATCGGGCAATGATTCGCCCGGTATTATCTGCTGCATCTCGATATCGTAGTTATACCGGCGGGCTTTCACGCTCTTTGTCTCCTTGTCATAGTAGAACTGATAGAGTATTGTGTTAGGATTGCCGTAGGAACACGGGTCTACATACTGCAGCATGGCATCGTTTGTAGGTATGATGAAGCTGTAGTATGAATCCATGGAGTTAAGATAGGGTTCAAATTCCAGATTGGATATTCCCCAGTAGATTATGCTCATGGTGTTTTCGTTTACGAGTGCCGGGAACGACACCGATGAATAGTCGGCGGGGCTGAACACCTTATTTAATAAGTACACCACGCCGTTGCAGCCCATAAAACAGCTGTCCACGTCAGCTGGCTTTATGCCGAGGCTCACCTTTGTGGTGTTGTCAACGATATTGTCGAACTTCGACGGCACTGTTTCCGAGAATGTGCTTATCATGTTGATGTTGAGCAGTTTCACGAGCACTTTTAACGGCACGTTTTCCCATGATCCATACATGTCCTGAAGCACCTTGCCGTCGTTGTTCCACCAGCGGTCGAGGGCATTGTTGCTTGGCACGAGCACTGCTCCAGCATCATAGTGGAGGTCCTTGCCCGTGGTGTTTGAGAATATGTATTGGTTCCATCCTGGGTCGAACAGCAGCTGTGCGTCCACCATGTTTCCGTCGGGATCGCTGTTCAGTTCGCCCGACGACGGTGAGTTGTAATAGCCTGTGTTTGTGGTGTTGGCAAAGTATCGCAGCACAAACACTGAGTCGTTGTTGTTATACAGACGGTTATACTCCATCGTGGCTCTCTCGTCGTAGTAGGGTGCCGTGAATCTGTTGAGCAGGCTGTTGAATGTCGACATGTTAGCGTGGCTGCCGATAATCTCCGCCATGTTGTCTGCCGATGTCATCACTCCGTCCACCTTGTGTATGTATCCGTTTTTGCAGGCGATGTCTGCCTCAGTCACTTTCTTTCCGTTCACCCATGAGTCGGAGATGGTGGTCGACTCGCCGTTGGTGAGCGTTGCCAGGTCGTTGCCCGTGATGCCGTTCAGCTGCATGTAGGCAGGAAGGAAGTGTATCATCGGTTTGGTGGTGTTGTCGCGCAGCAGCACTATGCCGTTGCCTTTGTTCTTGTATTTAGCCCAGTATTGTGTGTTTGGCATGTTTTCAGGCTTTATGCGCGATATTGTGTCGAACACCGATGCTGCCGACTCCCGTCTCATGCATTGTCCCTCTGCCGGCGGGTTGCCGCTCACGTTGCTAAGCAGTTCTATGAGGTAGGCGTTGTTGATCATCGCGCTGTTGAGCAGCAGCTTTTTCTGTGCGTTGGTCAGCTGCGCATAGTTTCTCACTCCCCAAGGGTTGTTGCGGAAGAACTCCTCGTAGGCTTGGTCGTCGGCTGCGAAGAGCGTCTTGCTTCCTGTCTGTCTCAGCACATCGGTCTGGTCAAGGTCGTTGATGAGCTGCAGCGTCACTGTGAAGTTGCCCTCTTGCTCCAGCCTCTCGTAGATTGAGTTGCCGAGCCATGTAGGCTGTCCTTCCAGAACGTCTTTCTCACACGACTGTATCATCCATGTGCCTGAAAGCAGGGCAACGGCTATTGCCGCCTTTGCTCCTGCTCTTTTGATTTTTGGATAATGTCTTGTCATAATATTTGTTTTTTATTTTTCTATTTCACCACGATTTTCTTTGCTGCGTGCCCGTGTCCGTTGTAGGCTGATATGATGTATATGCCCTGTGCCGTTGAGGCCGGTATTTCCATCATTCCGTTTCTTGTGAAGCTTTTGCGTGCTATGGCTCTGCCCGACATGTCGCTTATCACCACGGGCACCTGCAGTGCTCCAGCAACCTTGATGCTTACGTGCAGCTGTTCGCCGGCACTTACCACGCTTTTGTCCGTAACAATCTCAAACTCCGCTGCTGTAGGCTCCGTCTCCGCGGTCTCAATGCCCGTGAAAGTGTTGTCCTTGATGGTCTGTCGGTAGTTGTACCACTGCAGCTGTGCCTTTGCAGGCTGGTAGACGTTCTGCCCCATCTTCAGGCGGTAGTCGAAGTGTGCCTTTCTCGTGTCTTCACCTTTATATATATAGTCGGTGTTGCACACCACGGCGATAACAACACCGTTGGCAGGCTTGTTGGCGAGCTGCATTATCACGTCGCCCTCGCCCTCCACAGGCTGCGAGTAGTGGATTTTTCCCGTGCGCTCAGCCCTGTATGCCAGCTGGCACACCATGTTCTCGCCCAGCGGCTTGAAGTGCAGGCTTATCACGTCGCCCTCGTTGCCGCTCACGTGAAGTGGTATCTGGTTGGCACCGCTCCAGCCTGGAGTGGTGCGGCTTTCAGGTTTGTACCAGCCTTCGCCCATTTCCTCGTCCTTATACATGTTTACGTATGGCGTTGCCTTCCATTCCTGCACTGCCTGGCTGTATGGCGACCATTCCTGCTTTATGCTCACCAACCAGTTGTCATCGATGAGCTTGCGGCATGCGTTCGACCACATTCCAACGTCAATCATAGCCTGACGCACGCGGTATTCCCTTATTAGCCTGCGCATTTGCTTGTCGCCAAGTTTGCTTGCCATGCCTTCGAGCACTCTGCCCTTGCAGTTGCGCCATATCCACGCTATGCTGCCCTTGCCAAGAATCTCGCTCACGAAGTGGGGGAACAGTTCTCCATACTGCACTCCTCCCAGCAGGTTGCGCCATGTACACACCTGTCCGCTGGAGTTGTACATGTTGACTCCCTCTGCGCTCGGACCTCCGAAACTGCCGTCGAGCAGCCAGCCCGAGTAGCATTCTATCGGCATAAACGGGGCAATCATGTTGCCTGCGCTGAGAAATCCCATGCTTGTAGGCGTCTTTCCTGTCTTCAGCACTTCCGCCTCTGCCTGCAGCCATGTGTTGCCAGCCTCCTGATACCATGCCGACTCCTTGCAGCCCTCCAGGTCGGCGAATATGGCGTGTATTCCTTCGTGTACGCAGGCATTTTGCTGGAATGTTTGGTCGTTCACGGCTGCGTTGTGATATTTGTCGTATGTGAATTTCGGGTCGAAGCACGCTATGGGATAGTAGCTTATGTTTACCATCGGCCAGCTCTCGCCGTTGTGCCATGTTGCCGACTGCCATCCTCCCGTGGCCGTAGAGTCGGCTGGGTCTGAGTATAGTCCGCTTCCGTATACATATATTGTGCTGTAGTAACCGCTGCGTGCTCTTTTGTCTGGCGGCCAGCCCATCACGTCGCGGAAGTATGCGAAGTCCTCATTCATCTTTTTCAGAATGTTCTTCTTGGCTGTCTCGGTCACATAGCTGCTTGTCTTTGGTCCCCAGGCTATTGCCCACCAGCCGTCGGCCAGATAACCTTTCTGGTTGTTGTCCTCAGGCAGGAACTTTGTCGGTGGCTCCAGTGAGGGATATTCTGAGCGGTAGTCGTAGTCGAGCGTCGGCGAGTATTCGGGCCACTTGTATGTTTCGGCGGGATTGAACACCGTGTATGTCAGCGATGTCACCGCTCCGCATTGCCGCTGATACTCTGCCGTGTACTGTCCTGCGCGGTCAGCCTCCACTGTTGGCTCGTGTTTATGGCTGCCGTCGGGCAGTGTCCATGTCCACAGCGGTTCTTCCTCCTCGCCTTCGGGCAGTGTCAGTTGTGGGCTTAGTGTCACGCTTGCTCCGCTAACCATCGGCTTTGTCGTGCTCTCGTCGCTCAGCGTTGCAGGCGTGCAGCCTTCCGTGCGGTAGCCGTAGAGCCTCACCTCGTGTATTCCGCATGCCTTGTTGCTTTTCATGTATATTCTCAGGCGGTTGGTGGTTATGCTCAGTCCTGTGTTTTTCGACATACCGTCGTTTTGCGGGTCAGCGGCTCCGAGAGTCTCGGCTTTTATCCATTCCCGTCCAGTCCATAGGCTGAGATAAGCCTCGGTGGGGTATTCTATGTTGGTGCCGTCCTGCGCCCAGTACACTCTGCACTCCTCAATCAGACTGTTCGAGTCCCACTGCAGTTCCACGTATTCCGTGCTTCCGTAGTTGTCGGAGGTAGTGAAACTGCTCCAGTAAGGCGTTGTGGGCTTGAAGGCATTGTCGTTGATTGTCGACGGCCTGTTGTTGTCCGACTCCACCGATGCCAGTGTCTTTGAGGCAAGTTTTGCCAGTTCTGTCTTCTTGCCCAGCGATGTAGCTTGAGTGGTGTTTGCGGCAGCGGCAAGTGTCATTATCATCAGAGCCTTGCAGCCGGCGTTTTTTAAACTTTTTTTCATTGTCTTCTTAGGTTTACTTCGTTGTTCGTTAGTTTTGACGCTGCAAAGGTACTCCTTTATTTTAATATAGATATTCAAAATAGTCCTGACGTATGCAAGAGAAGTACTTTTTTGTTTTGACGATGCAAAAATCGTCTCAACTTATGGCAATATAGTCCCGTTTATATTAAATGAGACTATTTTGTTATACCGCAAACATCTTTTTCCGTACATTTGCACAGACTTTTAAAACTACACCGTGCAGATTATGACAAAAACTACAACATTATTAATAACTTTTAATTAACTTGAGTATGAAATTATTTACGGAAATTTCACGAGTGAGACAATTATTGCTCACAGCGGCCGCGACATTAGTGTCGGTGGCTGCAAACGCACAGTTTTCGCAAACAGTGCAACAGTATCCCACTACTGATTACAGCTCTGTGACGGCAGAGTTCAAGCTGACAGATGTGGCACAGACGCTTGGCACCGATGCCACCACCCTTGTGGCTGCGCTCGATGCGTGGCATAACAGCATTGCACCTGAAGAGGGCGAGCCTGCTCCACAAGAGGGCACTCCGATGTTTCAGGTAAAAGGCTCTACAGGCGCATTTGCCCCAGCCGACAATGTAAGCTGGACAGGCAATCCTGGTGAGATGTGGTTGGATGCAGAAGGCAATGTAGTGGAATATGGTGACGCTTCGAAAATTTTCGCAGGTTCAAATTGGGATGCCGAGAACGATGTGTTCGCGGTGTTCACAGGTCAGATGCCAGGTGTGTTTGTAGGTGGTGAGCAGGCTAAGTTTACAGCTGTGCTTAATTACAACGGCAAACAGGCTACCTTTGACATTACATTTAATATCCTTGCCCTTCCCGATGCTCCGGAGCCAAAGACAGTGCTCCGTTCAGGGCTTGGTACAATGACAATGGTTGGCGAGAAGACTCTTGATGTGGAGCGTTTCACCCATCAGAGCTATGATGCCACACCGCTGTCTTTCGACCTTTCAGGCGTAGCTGAGCTTCTTGGTACCGATGCAGCTGCGTTGGCTCCTGTCTTGAGTAAACTGCTGTATACAAATTTGTATGACACTGAGCTTGGTGTGATGCAAGACCAGCTTACAAATGAAACTACTTCTGGTGTTGCTCCTGGATGGTGGCTGCGCCGCACACAGTATCCGCAAGGACATGAGCATCAGGGCGAGCCTTCAGACTATGTGGCTGCCGCTGCCTATGGAGCCGATTGCTCAATCTTCCTGGAGGCGTTTAAGCTCGATGCAGCAACGGCTGCGCTTACATGCAACCTTGGACAATATCCTGGCACAAACAAAGTTGATGAAGTCTCAAAGGCTGAGTTTTATATTATCTATGGTGACAAGTATTACAAACTCAACATTAATGTGAAGTTTGTGGAAGCTCCAGCAAAGGGACTTGATGAGCTGACAAGCGTTGGTAATGCAGACATTGATGTGACTATAGATGACACATTTGTGGCTTATCAGACAGTGAAGGTGAATGTGGATATTGCTGCCATAGCGGCGGCTCTCGGTGTGGAGACAGCAGGATTGGAGCCAAAGATGCAGAAAGACGAGAACTCGCTCTACGCAGGTGACTACACATCTAATGGTGGCTACTGGTTTGATGAGAACGGTTTTGTAACCACTTGGGGCTCAACTTGTGCATTCTTCTGGGAACCGGCTGAGGAGGACTATTCGGTATTGAACGTTGGACCGTATGAAGGTATTCCGGAAAAGATTGATACCAAGTATTCTGCCAAAATATACTTCCTCAACCCTGAGGGGGACAAATGCTACACAGTGAATCTCAATATTAGTGTGGTGCATAAGGATAAGGGGTCTCAGGAAGCATGGGAAGCTGTGACAAGAAAGCCTGCCGCCGTTCAGGTGATTGCTTCTGCCACCGAGTATCTGGTTGACCAGACTCATTTCACTCTCACTCCTGCACAGTGTGAAGAGCTTATCGGCACATCTGAGCCTAAGCTCTATATTATGAATCCCGATGAAGTAATCGCTGAAGGCGGCGATAAGTATGCTCCTTATACACAGTATCTCTGTAATCCTGCTCCTGGAGTTTGGATTAGTCAGGAAGGCCGTGGTCATGCGTGGGGTGAGGATGCTCCTGTGGGCATCTGCTGGAATACCACAACAGGTGTGTTCGATGTATATCAGTATCCGAGTAAGAACGAAGTTGGTTCGACATTCACTGCAAGTCTGTTCCTTGTGAATGAGGAGACAGGCAAGATGATAGAGGTTGCATTCTCTGTAGCCTTCGTTGCAAGCCTTGAGCAGGCAGAGAAGGTTGGTGAGGAAACTCTCAGAGTGCAGGTTGAAGGTTTTGGATCATCACAGTGTGAGATTGATCTTGAGGCTGCTGCCAAGGCTCTGGGCGTGACTGTAGACGACCTTATGAATAAGGATAACTACTATCTGAGGGGAATGCTCGCATCTGGACTCTATTCTGAGCCAACATCCGCTGCTAACGGATTGTTCTTCAACCTCAGCGGAGAGTATGATCCTTACGGCAATATCACTCTTACATTCAAGAACGAAGGCGGAAAATACTACGTGGTGGTTGAGCTTTCTGAAGATATTGAGCTTCCGTTTGTAAAGACAGGTGCAATGTGCTTCGAGATAGCCGGCAAGCAGTATGTTTACAATATCATGTTCATGGACGCTGAGAGCTATACAGGCATTGCCGACGTTAAGGCTGAAGGTGCCAACGGAAAGATGTATAACCTCGCCGGTCAGGAAATAAAGACTCCTAAGGGACTTTACATCAAGAACGGCAAGAAGTATATTGCAAAATAATAATCTCCTTGATAACATACTTAATGACAGTGGGCTGCGGCGTGTGCTGCAGCCCATTATTTTTGTGATTGTTCTGGCTGTCAGACCTGTCTGACTTGTCCGACCAGTCTGACCTGTCCGACTCGTTATATTCGGATTTATTATGACAAAATGCCTTCTGAGAATCGCGCGAAATTCACCAACTGTATCCTCGGTCTCAAATACGCGAAATTTCAAGGTTTTGTATTGTATTATTAATCAAGTAGTTAGAATAATAAACATTCCCTTCTTCACAAAAAGACATTAAAAAATCGGCTTTTTTGCCCGTTTTTACAGCAAAAAGAACATATGTTCATCGGCAAAAGAACATATGTTCGTTGGCAAAGTCAGTTAACTTCGTTGGCAAAGTCAGTTAACTTCGTTGGCAAAGTCAGTTAACTTCATTGGCAAAATAAGTTATCTTCGTGAAAATTTCTATTTATTTTTGTGTGGAATGGCATCAAACTGACACTTCATTTTCTATTTCACGAAAAAAATATGCGGTTGTTTTTCGGAATTATGTTTACATAATGCATTCCATACCATAGCACGGCATAAATAAAAAAGTTAAATGATCCCAATATGTCTTCTCATTGTGTTTCTATTGTGCTGAATCCCCCAAAATGGGATAGATGAGTACAATATTTGCAATGATTGAGACTATTTTTTTATTGTTTGTAGAAAAAAATAAGTAATTTTGTAGCCGAAATCAGGTGCGCCGCGGTTTTTTGCTGATTTAGCGTGCCGGCTGATGTTGATGCAGAGACTACAATCGGACTACAATTAATAATAAAAATAGAAAATCAAGATGAAACTAACCTCATTATTTGTTATGGCATTTGCCGTTTCCACAGGTTCCGTCGCGCAGACGGCCAACAGCCACGGCTATCCCATCACCCCTGTGCCTTTTACAAAAGTGAAAGTGACTGACAGCTTCTGGGGGCAGCGCCTTCAGGCAAGCCGCGATGTCACCATACCGCTGGCGTTCAGCAAGTGCGAGGAAACAGGACGGTATACCAATTTTGAAAAGGCTGCCAACCCCAGCGAGAGCTACAAGGTGGGCGGACTGTCGTTTGACGATACAGACGTGTATAAGACCATTGAGGGTGCAAGCTACTCGCTGCAGACTTACAGCGACAAGAAGCTCGTACACTATATAGACAGCGTGCTCGACATAGTGGCAAAGGCTCAGGAGCCCGACGGCTACCTTTATACATCGCGCACGATGAACCCCAAGCACCCCCACGAATGGGCGGGCGACAAGAGATGGTCGAAGGAAGAAGACCTGAGCCATGAGCTCTATAACCTGGGGCACATGGTGGAGGGAGCTGTGGCACACTATCAGGCAACAGGCTCAAGGAAGTTTCTCGACATTGCACGCCGCTATGCCGACTGCGTGTGCCGCGAGGTGGGACCAAATGACGGACAAGCCTGCGTGGTGCCCGGACATCAGATTGCCGAGATGGCGCTGTGCAAGCTCTATGTGCTCACGGGTGAGAAGAAATACTTGGATGAGGCGAAATTCCTGTTGGACTATCGCGGAAAGACCGACTTCAAGAGCGAGTACAGCCAGAGCCACAAGCCGGTGCTGGATCAGGACGAGGCAGTGGGTCATGCCGTGCGTGCCGCATATATGTATGCCGGAATGGCTGATGTGGCGGCGCTTACTGGCGACAAGTCATACATAGAGGCTATCGACCGCATTTGGGAGAATATAGTGAGCAAGAAGATGTATGTCACCGGAGGTATCGGCTCAACAGCCTCGGGCGAGGCTTTCGGCAAGAACTATGAGTTGCCTAACATGTCGGCCTACTGCGAGACCTGCGCCGCCATAGGCAACGTGTATGTGAACTACCGTCTGTTTCTGCTTCACGGCGAGTCGAAGTACTATGATGTGCTGGAGCGCTCGCTCTATAACGGACTGATATCGGGAGTGTCGCTCGACGGCGGCGGATTCTTCTATCCCAACCCGCTTGAGTCGATGGGCCAGCATCAGCGTCAGCCGTGGTTTGGCTGTGCATGCTGTCCGTCGAATATCGCGCGTTTTATCCCGTCGTTGCCCGGATATGTATATGCCGTGAAGGACAACAACGTGTATGTGAACCTGTTTATGGGAAACGCCGCCACGCTCAATGTCAACAACAAGAAAGTTATGATAGAGCAGACAACGGAATATCCTTGGAACGGTGACATTGCCATAAAAGTGACAGGAAACAACGCAGGAAAATGGGCAATGAAGGTTAGAATACCGGGATGGGTGCGCAATCAGGTGGTTCCTGGCGACCTGTATGAATACAGTGACAACCTGCGTCCTCAGTACAGCATTGAGGTGAACGGAGTGAAGACGGAGGGCAGGCTCACAGCCGACGGCTATTTCACCATCGACCGTAAATGGAAGAAGGGCGACGTGGTGCGCGTGCACTTCGACATGGAGCCACGCACAATACGCGCCAACGGAAAGGTGGATGCCGACCGTGGATTTGTGGCAATAGAGCGCGGACCTGTGGTGTATTGCGCCGAGTGGCCCGACAATGACTTCGACATTATGGGCGCACTGCTCAACCAGGAACCCAAGATGACTGTGGAGGACGGCACATTGCATGCCAAGGACGCCAAGGAGGCCGACTATTATATAAAGGTGATAAAGACCGATGCGCAGACTCTGGGCTTCGACAAGGGCGGACGGCTCACAGCCAAAGACGTGCGCATGACGCTGATACCATACTATGCGTGGTGCCACCGCGGTAGCGGAAAGATGCGCGTGTGGCAGGCACAGGACCTTAATGCCTCGCGTCCGTCGAAGCCTGCAACGCTTGCCTCGCAGAGCAAGATAACGGCTTCACTGTATGCACCGGCACTGTCGGCAATCAACGACCGACTTGTGCCCAAGGACGGCGACGACCGCTCAATGCCATACTATCACTGGTGGCCGAAGAACAGCAGTACAGAGTGGATAGCCTACGAGTTTCCGCAGGCATCTACAGTGCAGAGTGCCACGGTGTATTGGTTTGACGACGGACCGTGGGGCGGATGCCGCGTGCCAAAGGCATGGCGCATGTTCTATAAGGATGCAGGCGGCAAGTGGCAGCCTGTGAGCGGAGCCGACAAATATCCATCGGTGAAGGGAAGCGCATGCACCGTGAACTTCGACCCCGTGACCACAACGGCGGTGAAGATGGAGATAGACCTGCCCGAGGACAATTCGGCAGGAGTGTTTGAGTGGAGCGTGAAGTAATTCATAATTCATAATTCATAATTGTGGGCTGCGCATAAACTTATTTCCGACAGACTCAATTATGAATTATGCATTAAATAAAATAAGATGAAAAGATACATAAATTTTTTTATGGCATTAATGCTTGCAATGCAGGTAAGTGCCAGGACATATAACTTGCAGTCGCCCGACGGGCGGCTGCAAGTTGAGGTTGATGCCAATGCCGTGCTGACATGGCGCATACTGCATGACGGCAGCGAGGTGATGCGCCCGTCGCAGATTGATATCAACAATGCTTATCAGGGGAAAGCCACTGCATCGCCGTCAAAGCATTTCAAATCGACATTTCCCACGCCATTCTATCGCCAAAACAGTGTGACATCGGAGTATAACGAGACTACACTGTCGCTGGGCAAGGGCTGGACGGTGGTGTTCAGGGCATTCAACGACGGCATTGCCTACCGCTTTGCATGCAATGGCAAAGTGCCTGCCGTAATTTCCGGCGAGAAGGCGCAGTTCTGCTTCAATGCCGACAACACCGCATGGCTGGCTTATTCAACCAACGACAAGAAGCCCGAGGCAATGGCTTTCCAGAACTTTTATGATGAGTGCCGTCTGAAGGATGCCAAGGACAAGCTGCTGTTTCTGCCAGCTACGGTGGAGAATGGCGGAGTGAAGCTCACCGTGATGGAGAGCGACCTGAGGAATTATCCGGGAATGTTTCTCCGTAAAGGCAGCGACGGCATGAGCCTTGACGGCTGGTTTGCACGCTATCCCAAGACTTTCGACAAATATCCGTGGCGGCAGCAGCGATATGTAACGTCTACTGAAGACTATATCGCACGTGTCGGCGGAAAAACCTTTGCTACACCGTGGAGAATAGTGGCTGTGACGGCCGATGACACTCAGATGCCTGTAAGCAATCTCGTGTATGCTCTTGCGGAACCGTCGAAGGTGACCGACACATCGTGGATAAAGCCGGGAAAGGTGGCTTGGGACTGGTGGAATGACTGGAATCTGAAGGGAGTTGACTTCAAGGCAGGCATAAACTTTGACACTTACCGCTATTTCATCGACTTTGCCGCCCGCAACGGCATAGAATATATTGTGCTCGACGAGGGATGGTATGACTCGAAGAGCGGCGACATAATGAATCCCGTGGAGGCGGTGAGGCTGCCCGAACTTGTAGCCTACGCCAGGGAAAAGGGAGTGGGAGTTGTGCTCTGGGCTGTGTTCAACGTGCTCGACGAGCATCTTGAAGAGGCAATGGAGAAATATGGAAGGATGGGAGTGAGCGGATTCAAGATTGACTTCCTCGACCGCGACGACCAGGAGGCAGTGGAACTGGCATACCGTATTGCCGAGGCTGCCGTGTGCCACAGAATGGTGCTCGACTATCACGGATATTACAAGCCTACGGGCATGAGCCGCACCTTCCCCAATATCCTCAACTATGAGGCTGTGTTTGGCATGGAGGAGGCACGCTGGACAGAACCCGCAAGCGACATGCCGCGCTATGACGTAACGTTCCCCTATATCCGTATGATGGCGGGGCGTGTTGACTTTACGCCGGGTGCCATGCGCAACGGAACGAAAGAGAACTGGCGCGCCATCTACACCGCACCCATGAGCATGGGAACACGCTGCCACCAGCTGGCGTGCTACGTGGTGCACGACTCGCCGTTTACCATGCTCTGCGACTCGCCCACAAGTTATGAGCGCGAGCAGGAATGTCTGGCAATGATTGCATCTCTGCCGACGGTGTTCAACCGCACACTTATACCGCAGGGGAAAATGGGAGAATACATTGTGACGGCAAGAGAGAAAGACGGCAACTGGTATGTGGCAGGACAGACAAACTGGGACGAGCGGACGCTGACCTTGGACTTCAGCTTTCTTGAACAGGGAGCGCGATACAGCGCCACGATATTCCGCGACGGCATAAACGCCAACCATAATGCGGAGGACTATAAATGCGAGCATGCCGACATTGATGCCGGCACGAAACTTTCGCTGAGAATGGCATCGGGAGGAGGATTCCTGATAAAACTAAAACGACAGTAGATGGGAAAGAAATTTATCTGTGTGATGGCGGCAATGGCCGTGGCAATGGTGTATGCGGTGGCTGGAAATGATATGATTTTCAGGCATTATTCCGTATATGACGGGTTGTGGCGTACTGCCATAAGGGCTTTGTCGCAAGACAAATACGGATATATCTGGATAGGCTCGGACGCAGGATTGAAGCGGTTCGACGGAGTGCAGATGAGAGACTTTGTGGCTCCTACAGACAAGTCGATGCAGGCAGTGTCGGCATTGTATGATATGGGTGACAGTCTTATGGTGGGCACATATAACGGACTGTATGTGCTGAACTACAAGACGGAGCAGCTTCGCCCGTTCGTCCTTGAGCAGGGCAAAGGGCAGCAGATGCTGCAGATAACGTCGGTGACGGTGGACATGGACGGCAATATGTGGGTGTCTACAATGGGGCGCGGAGTTTATGAGTGCATCATGTCGAAAGGACTGGTGAGGCATTTCGATGTTGGCAGCGACAACAAGGTCTCCTATGTGTTTGCCGACAGCAATAATCAAATTTGGGTGCTTTCAGCGGGCTATGGAAGCGCGATAATGCGTTATGACAAGTCGGCAGGGCGGTTTATGCCTTTTTCGCTTTCCGGGGGCTGGTCGCCGAAAGCCTTTTGCATGAAGGAGACAAGTGACGGGACCTTGTGGCTGGGCACGTGCGAGAACGGACTGGTGGCATTTGACAGTAGCGGAAACATCAAGGCTTCGTATCTTGGACAGGGCTGTAAGGATTATGCCTTTAGGATTCACTCCATAACGGAAAAGCGGCCCGGGGTGCTGCTCCTGGGGTGCGACAACGGTCTTGCCGTGGTTGATGTCAGAGAGAATAAAAGCTGGATGTATTGCAATGGCGATGACATGTCGAATGCAATATCCGGCTCGTTTGTGTATCCTGTACTTGTTGATTATGAGGGAGGAATATGGGTTGGTACGTTCTATTCAGGACTTAACTATGTGTCGCCGTCATACGGCGGCTTTAACGTGTTCAGACATAAGCCGGAAGCCAATTCCGTTAAGGGAAATATCATCAACCGCTTCTGTGAGGACTCATACCATAGAATCTGGATTGCGTCAGATGACGGCGGACTGAACAGGTATGACCCGCAGACGGGACATTTTGAGCATTTTGTGATTGGCGACGGTGGTATCTCTGACAACAATATACATGCCTTGTGCATCGACGGCAACGACCTGTGGATAGGTACTTATACCGGGGGACTTCACGTGATGGATATAAGGACGGGAAAGATAAGGACTTATAAGAGCGGCCGTAATGCGCACTCGATTTATTCAAACAGCTGTTATGCCATTCACAGAGACAGGGCAGGAAAAATATGGATAGGCACAATAGAGGGAATAAATGTGTACAGGAAAGAGACGGACGACTTTCTGCGTGTGAAATCCCTTGAGGCGACAATAATCGACATCGCCGAGGACAACAAGGGGAGAATGTGGTTTGCCACCCAGAGCACAGGTGTGTGGTGTTACAATACGAAGACAAAGAAATGGAAGGCATATAAAAACGGGGAAGCCTATTCTATCGTGAACAGCATATTTGTGGAGCACGACGGCAATATCTGGCTTGCCACCGACGACGGTCTGCTGAAATTTGACGAGAAAAACAACTGGTTTGCACTGGCGGAGAAGTCGCCCGACGTGGGAGTTTGCTCGGTTGTGGAGGATAACGGCACTTTGTGGCTCACCACCAACAACGGATTGTATAAATACACGGAGGGGAAGGCGTTGCAGCGTTTTGACGTGAACGACGGACTGCAGAGCAACCAGTTCATACCCAACGGAGCCATGAAGGCTTCCGACGGATGTATTTATGTGGGAACGGTAAACGGATTTAACTCGTTCTATCCTTATCAGATAAAGACAAACACACTGCCGCCGAAAATCATGATAACGGCAGTGGACGTGATGAACAAGACCGTGAGTGTGGGCGACAAGAGACTAAAGGAGTCGCTCGCCACGGGCAAGAAAATCGAACTGTCTTATCAGGATAAGATTCTCAGCATTTCGTTTGCATCGCTGAGCTACTGTATTCCGCAGAAAAATGAATATACATATATTCTTGAGGGCTTTGACAGACAGTGGAGTAAGGTGGAGCACGGTACAAAGGCAACATACACCAACCTGTCGCCAGGAGTATATACGTTCCGTGTTAAGGGTACCAACAACGACGGAATATGGAGCAAGGACGAGGCTACGCTGAAGATTGTGGTTAATCCGCCGTTCTACTGGAGTCTGCCGGCTAAGATTCTGTATTTCTTCATTGTTGTTGTGGCGGCAGTGTTCCTTTTCAGGTATGTCATAGAGCGTGAGCACCGCAAGCACGAGGAGCAGATGGCAAAGCTTAATGAGGAGAAGGAGCTGGAGGTGAGAAACTCAAAGATAAGATTCTTCACAATGATTGCGCATGAGATACGCACTCCTGTGTCGCTCATCATAGGACCGCTGGAGAAACTTGTGAAGACATCGGCACCGCTGTCGGCAATGGAACGCAACAGTCTGAGCATCATCGACAGAAATGCGCACAGGCTGCTCGACCTTGTGAACCAGCTGCTCGACTTCAGCAAGATGGAGAACCAGAATATGGTGGTGAGGTTTAAGGTGCAGAACATCTGTGACATGCTCAGGACTGTGTGTGAGAGATTTGAGCCAACGTTTGCGCAAAACGGAATAACGTTTGAGGTGGAGTATCCAGATCCTCACTTCACAGCTGTAATCGACAAGGAGTCGATTATCAAGGTGGTGAGCAACCTGCTTACCAATGCCCGTAAATATACCCGCAACTATGTGAGACTCATGTGTATGGTGCTGCCCGATGACAATAGTTTTGTGATTGAAGTGGAAGACAATGGAGCTGGTATCGTGGAAAAGGATCATGACCGTATCTTCAACGCTTTCTATCAGTCGGCAAACAACAAGCCGGGCACGGGCATAGGACTGAGCATAGTGAAGAACATTGTGGAGCAGCACCGTGGAGAGATAAAGGTTAGCTCGCAGCTGGGGCATGGTGCTGTGTTTACAGTTACTCTGCCTGTGATGCAGGAGCTGTCGCAAAACGTGACCGTGGAAAATGTGGCTGCGGAAGAGCAGGGACCAGACATGGAGAACAATTTTGGTGAGATTATAGTACCCCCCCAGATTTCCAATGAAGATAATACGGCAGGCAGATTCGGATGGGGTGATGGAGCCATACTGATAGTTGATGATAATGATGACATGCTGGCATATCTTCAGGAGAATATATCTCTGCACAGCAATGTCATTGTGGCGCACGACGGTTTGGAGGCACTCGACAAACTCTCCAATGTTGATGTGTCGCTGATTATATGCGACTGGATGATGCCGCGCATGGACGGTGCGGAGCTGTGCCGCTTTGTAAGGCGTGACCCGAACATGAGTCATATTCCGTTCATTATGCTTACGGCAAAGACCGATACCGAGGCAAAGGTGGAAGGCATGAACATCGGAGCTGATGCCTATATCGAGAAACCGTTTTCAATGGACTACCTTGAGGCTTGCTGCAACAATATCCTGAACATGAGGAAGATGCTGCGTGAGAAATATTCCTCAAATCCCTCTGAGCCTATCACGGAGATAGCCCACACCAGCATCGACAAGGAGTTTCTTGAGAAGATGCAGAGAATCATTGAGAAAAACTTCTCGAATCCCGACCTCAACGTCAATTTCCTTGCCGACCAGATGTGCATCAGCCGTTCACGCCTTTTTGCAAAGATAAAGACGCTTGCCGATGTATCGCCTAATGAGATGATACAGATTGTACGTCTGAAAAAGGCGGCCCAGCTGCTCAGCGAAAGCAATATGAAGGTGAGCGAGGTGTGCTACACTGTCGGGTTCAACAATCCGTCGTATTTCTCCAAACTGTTCTACAAGCAGTTTGGAATGCACCCTACAGAGATAAGGCAACAGATGTCGCAACAATCATAAAACAAGAAAATACATAAGAGAATGAAAAAGTTGAATATTGTATTTACCGCGCTGTTGGCAGCTGCCGCCGCAATCGCACACGCACAAAACCATAACAGGGCAGAATACACTCCGTCGCCAGTAAAAGGTGCTGCATGGAATGCCGGAGGCAACATGAACCCGTTTATACCAGGATATTTTGCCGACCCTACCATACGTAAGTTTGGTGACACATATTATATATATGCCACCACCGACGGAACTGGCAACGGTTACGGACCTGCACAGGTGTGGGTGAGCAAGGATTTTGTAAACTGGCGTAATTTCGTGATGAACTGGCCCGCCACCGAAGTGGTATGGGCTCCAGACGTGGTGCAGCAGCCCGACGGCAGATACAGGTATTACTACTGTGAGCCTTGCAACATCAACATAGGCGAAAGCAGCTCGCCAATTGGTCCGTGGAAAAACATTCTCGGCAAGGAAGACGCGGTGATGGTGCCCGACAGGTATATCCACAATGTAATAACTCTCGACCCCATGCTCTTTGAGGACGACGATAAAAGCCAATATCTCTATTTCACGACATGGGGGATATTCGACGGCTTCGGATGTGGCGTGGCAAAACTAAAGGATACGCAGTTTGATGTAAACGCTTTGGCGGAAAATCTGAGGAAAGACGCACGGGGATGGCATGAAGACCGCAAGTTTCCCATTGCCGCCGATGAGTTCTTCACTGAAAAACGGCTTATACCCAACACAGAGCTGAAAGATGTGTTCGAGGCTCCATTTGTGTTCAAACGCAATGGGGTATATTATCTCACCTATTCGTCGGGAAGCTGTCACACCGACACTTACAGAGTGCAGTATGCCACATCAACAGCCGGACCGATGGGACCGTTTACCTATCAAGGTGAAATTCTCACCACCAATGAAGACGGCACAGTGCACGGTCCCGGTCACCACTCAATACTCGAAAACAACGGCAAATACTACATTGTGTATCACCGCCACAACAATCCAAAGTCCATACACGGTTTTAACCGGCAGGTGTGCATCGACCGTCTCACCTTCGATGACAACGGCAATATTAATCCTGTCGTTCCCACTCACAACGCCATTGATGTGGATGTGTTCAGACAGTCGAAATGCCGCAATCTGGCTGCGGGTGCAAAAGTTAGTGCTTCGTCATACTACGATGAATGGTTCAAGCCCGAATATGCCACCGATGACAATAATGCCACACTGTGGAAAGCTCGCCACACTAACTGGGACACAGCCAATGGCAGCCGCCACGATGAGTGGATAGAGATAGACATGGGCAGGATTCAGAAATTCAACGAAATATGGACGCAGTTTGAATATGCCACATTCTTCTATCAGTACAGGCTGGAGACATCTGCCGACGGCAAGACATGGACAATGTATGCCGACCGCACCGACAACACCATGCAAGGCTCACCGATGATAGACAAAGGCATCTGCAAGGCACGATACATACGGCTTACAATCACCGACACGCAAAAGAACGGACACATGCCTGCCGTGTGGAACATCAAGGTTTGGGACAAGGCTCCAAAGTTGCCGGTAATCAATGCGGAGAGCAACGATGCCTATCCGGGAATGTTCAAAAAGGACGTAAAGGCAGAGGAACGTGATGCCAATGATGCCTTTATCAGCATAGATGCCGACAAGACTGCTGCCGCTGCTACCAGTCCGTTCGATGTAAAGGAGATAGCTGCCAACGGCATGACATTCACAGCCAACAAACCACTCAGAATGCGTGTGAAAGACGGCAGATGGGCGTTGTTCTTCAACGGCACGCAATATCTTGAGAGCGACCGCGCCCTGCCGGCTGTCTATAAATACAATTCTCCCTACACCATCTCGGCATGGGTGCTCAGCACAAATATTGGTCCGGTTTCAACCGTTGTCAGCCTGTCATCGTCGAATGCCGACCTTGCCACCACGGCTTTCCGCCTTGGCACCGACCCGGCAGCAGGATTAATCAATCACAACGGTTCTTTCGAGAGCTGCGGAAATCCAGAAACAATAAAGAGCGGTAAGGATAAATGGCAATTCTGGACCATTACCTTTGACGGCTGGAAAGAGCGCGTTTACTGCAACGGCAAGTTGATTAACGAGAAAAACAACTTTATCATGGTGCGTCCTGAGGGCAGGATAACCATTGGTGCCGATGGTGCAGGCACTAACAACTTTGCAGGATATATACATTCGCTGACAATATCGCCTGTATCGATGTCGGAAAACGAAATAAAGAAAATCTATGAGTCGACAGCCAAGGCAAACCGTGCATCGTTGGGTGATGATGACTTTGAAGAAACCGACCCTGACAGCAAATTTGAGTTGTCGCCCGACATGAAGCCCGTATTCCAAAAAGACGAGAGGTTCACCTTGTCTGCCCAGTCGGATTCGTTCAATGACAATCCGCTATCCAACGGCGGCATATCATACATGGATATCAAGGGAGACTTTGTGGTAATGACAACGGTTGCGGATATGGAAGGGCTTGCCGACCACAGCGTGAAGGGATACAACGAGTGCGGCATACTTATAGCCGCCAACGGTACATACTATCAGCTTGGAGCATTCCCTCTTTACAACTGCGGAAATATGTTCACAATTCTCAGCGCAAACGGTAGACCGCAATATCCAAACTACAAAGGATATGACTTCGACCGTCACCTACAGTTTGAGCGTAGGGGAAACATGCTGTATGCCCGTACCAGTGCTGACGGCAAGACATGGAGCAATATGCCAGGCTCTCCCGTCACCGTTGATGCCGATACACTGACCGTTGGTGCCTATCAGACCACCTATTCCAACAATTTCTCTTGGGCGGCATTAAGCAATTACATCATCTACACTTCCTCACACACAGCCATGTCCATGCCGTGATATACCACCACAATCTTATGCAGTTTGGTGTTTCCTATGGCATTCTGCACTGTTTCTGTCGCGGCGTAGCGGTTAGCCTGTGCTATAGCCTCCTGTCTTAGTGTCTCAATGCGCTCTTTCGGCTCCTTGCCTTTTGCGTATTTCAGTTCTATGATATACGAGTGTTCCATGTCCTTGTATATCTGGTCTAATGGATGCAGGAACAGGTCGGCATATCCCACCTGTGTGTCTTTCTCGGACACGGGGCGGTAGAACTTGTTCTGTGCCGTCATAGCAAGAGTGAAGCCATGCACAAACGCTTCCCCCTTTTGTCTGTCACGCTGTGAGGCATAACGTTGCAGGCACTCCTCTATATATTGGAAGAACGGCTTGAAGTTGCCGTCGTATGCCATGTCCGTCTCCATCTTGCGCTTCTCGTATCTGTCTTGTTCCAGTCCCACGTCATTGTAGTTGGCAAGCAGGTAGCTGTATATCTGGTCTCTCACCACCTGGTTGGGTATGGCGAGCTTTGTGTTGCCGCGGTATGTTCCGGCGATGGTGAGCATGCCGAAGTAGTAGAGCAGACTGATGAAGTTGTCGGGGCTTGCTATGGATTCGGCAGGAAAGCCTTTTTTCAGCTCACCTGCAATAAATCCGTTCTCCACCAGTGATTGTATGATGGATGCATCGTGTGCAAATTCCTTGTCCTTGCGTATAAGCATGCGCAGTTTGTTGTAGTCCACCCGTATGTTGTCTTCAATCATGTCATGCGGTATTCTGCATTTCCTGAAGTTTATGTATTGGTCTATGAAATAGAGAACCATACATGAATTGTACATGGTTGTTTGACCATAACATTCTTCTGCAAAACAATAGTTGTCATACCATGGCTTCATCAGCTCAATCAGCTCGTCAGTTGTATGATGGAACTCGCATGTTGTGGCATAATAGTCGAGCATGTCACGTACTTCCTTCTCTGTGAATCCCGTCATCTCATTAAACTCCTCCGCCATCGAGTAGTTGGTACCGATGTTGAACCCGCTTGTGAGGTCATCCATAGTTACGGGACTTACGCCTGTAACGAATACGCGCCTGATGGATGATGCGGTACCTGCCTTTATTGTATCAAAGAAGTTGCGTAGGTATCCCGTGCCATGAGTCTCGCTTTTATATTCATCAAGACATTCTGGCTCAGAGAGAATCTTGTTTGTGAAATGGTCGTATTCGTCGATAAACAGATATATCTTGAGTCCGTGGTCTTTACATCTTTTATACAGATAGTCCAGTTGCTCAACGGCACCTTTATCCCTCAACTTTATCAGACCTTCCTTGACGTATTGCGGTATGTATTCTTTGTATCTGTCACAGAAGCATTCAAACTCTGTGTTGCAGTGTGCATCCAATGAGCTGCGATAGTTGTTTATCTCCGCATTCACTACAGCAAAGTTCAGGTCCATTATAAGGTATGTGTTATGCTCTGGTGTCGGATGTTTTCCGATGTAAAGGTCTCCATACAGTTTTTCAAAGCTGTCGGCCTCTAAAATATTATAATAATGCTGTAGCATTGACATTGTGAGGCTCTTCCCGAACCGTCTTGGACGGATAAAGAAGAAAAACCTGTTTGCATTCTCAATTTTCTCGATGAACCGTGTCTTGTCAACGTAGTAGCAGTTGTCTCCTATCACGTCTACGAAGTTCATCATTCCGTATGGTATCCGTTTTCTCTTTGCCATAATTATATTTCTTTTATGAATTTTTTCATGGCATGTATGCCATGTTTCCTGTGGACATTCGTGAATTGTTCCTAATGTCTATGGATTTTGCAAAATTACAACATTTTTTCCATACCTCCAAAAGAAAAATAAAAAAGTTTTGATATGTGAGAAAAAGTTGTAATATTGGCATCAACAAGTAAGTTAACATAAACGGCAAAGTAAGTTAACATAAACGGCAAAGTAAGTTAATTAAAACGACCGTCCAGCGGATGGCTGGACGGTCGTGATGTGTCTTTAAATTTTTTTTCCTCCAACAATCTTAAGGAAAGTCTTAATAAGAATCTTCATGTCAAACCACAAAGAATTATGTTCAAGATAATAGAGGTCAAGCTCCAGACGGCGCAGCATCTTCTCCATAGTGTCGGTATATCCGTTGTATAGAGTGGCGTAAGAAGTCACGCCTGGTCTTATTTGATATAGAAGTTCATAACGAGGGTCATGCTCCATAATCTTGTCTATGAAATATTTGCGCTCTGGACGCGGACCGATGAATGCCATATCGCCCCTAAGTACGTTCCATAACTGTGGCAGCTCATCAAGATGATGTTTGCGCAGCCATTTGCCAAAAGGCGTAAGACGGTTATCGTTTTTCTCAGCCAGCTGCGGCACTCCGTCCTTTTCCGCTTCCTCAATCATTGTCCTGAATTTCAGAATCATGAATGATTTTCCGCCTTTGCCAATTCGTTCTTGGGAAAATATTACTGGACACCCGTTTTCTTTTCTTATAATAATGTAAAATATAACAAAAAGAGGAAAACAGAGTGCAAGACATATAAATGCCAATATACAGTCAAAGGTACGTTTTATGTATTGCGAAATTCTTTTTCTATATATGTGAATGCCATTCATTTCTTGTCAAGGATTTCGTAAATAGAATGATTGCTTTTATATTCTGGTACAATTTTTTTCATGTTTGCTACAGTCTCCATGTCGTCATATTTATAACTGTCTGCTATCAACCTGTCAATTTGTATTTTCACTTCGTTAAGATTATATTCCCTGACTGTTGCAATTTTTATCTTTTTGTTGACTGTTGGTTTGGTTATTTCCTGGTCGTTGAGAACTTCCTCATAAAGTTTCTCTCCATCACGCAACCCTGTGTATTTTATCTCTATGTCTTTTGCACCGCTCAACTTTATCATGCGCCTTGCAAGGTCTGCGATTTTCACGGGAGCGCCCATGTCGAATACAAAAATCTCACCGCCCTTTCCCATTGTTCCAGCTTCCAATACCAGTTTGCATGCTTCAGGTATAAGCATGAAATATCTGAAAATGTCGGGGTGAGTCACCGTCAGAGGTCCTCCGTTTTTTATTTGTTCTCTAAATAACGGAATAACTGATCCGTTTGACCCCAAAACGTTACCGAAACGTGTAGTCACAAATTGCGTTATGCCATTTTTCTCTTTGTTCTTGATAGCTTTGTCAAGACTTTGCACATATATTTCACAAATACGTTTTGAGCATCCCATCACGTTGGTTGGGTTGACGGCCTTGTCCGTAGAAATCATGACAAACTTCTTTACTCCGTATTTCACGGACAGGTCTGCAATTATTTCTGTTCCCTTTACATTATTCTGCACAGCTTCGCATGGATTGTCCTCCATCATAGGTACATGCTTGTATGCAGCTGCATGGAATACGTAATCTGGCTTATAGGATTTAAACAGTGTGTCCATGCGGCTCTGGTTGCATATCGATGTCACAACGATATCTGTTTTTATGTGCGGATGATTTTTTTTCATATACAGCCGCATGTCATGCTGTGGTGTCTCAGCCTGGTCGATGAGCAACATTTTCTCAGGTGAGAACTTGGCCACCTGTCGTGCTATTTCGCTGCCTATGCTTCCTGCTGAGCCTGTAATGAGAATGCTCTTGCCCTTAAGTATTTTCTCAATGGCTTTCATGTCTATCTGTATCTCATCACGTGGCAGAAGGTCCTCTATCTCCACTTCTTTAAGCTGAGTGGCGGATATGTCACTTTTCCCGTCCCATTCTGTTGCCGAGTTCATCACGAAAATAGATATTCCGGCCTCAATAAGCCTGTCAACCATCACGGGGTTGTTTACAAGTGCCTTTTGTTTGAGCGGTGAGATGAGCATGGTTTTGGATTTATGCTCAAGCATTATGTTCACGATGTTTTTGTCATTGCGATATACCTTTACACCGAAAAGGCTCTTTCCAGCCAAATCATTGGCATCACTGACAAATCCACATAGGCGGAAACGCCTTTTTTCTTCCATGTTGATGGCACGTGCAATTCCAGTTCCTCCGTTCTTTACTCCGTATATGAATACAGGGTTTGCCTCTTGGTCAATACGATAATACTCAAACAGGTATTTCACCACCATGCGTGCTGTCCACATTATTATTGTAGTTAACATGAATGTCAAAGCCAGCTCGCGCATTCTTATGGGAACAAACCATGCGTCGAAATTGAAGAACTGCCTCAAAAGCGCAATACATACTACTCCGATGAGGTTGCCAATGGCAACTCTGTAAATGTCGGAAAATGAAGTGTATCGCATTACTCCCGAATATGTATGCATTATCCTAAATCCTATAATATAGAAAAGGAGACAGAAACACAGTGTTTCCAGCAGTGGTATTATGTTATTGGCAGTGGTGGTTGCCCCATGGTCAATGGTATAGCAGGCAAGTCCGGAACATAGCACAACAAGGCAGTCAAATATAAAGACACACCAATAAGGTAATGCGTCTTTTGAAAAATACCAATGTGATATTTTATTTAAAATATTCATGTCAATCCTACTTAAATTATCTTTTTCAGTGTCAGAAATATTATCTTGAAATATTCTTTAAGACTATTATTCTCGATATATCTCATGTTCAACTTTATCTTGTCTGGCATAATTTGCTCAATATACACTTTGTCTGGGTCGTCGGCCATTCCAAGTATTGTGTTCTCATCAGAATATTCAATAGATGCATAATCCGTTATACCTGGTCTGACATTTAATATACGGCGTTGGTTCGTTGTGTACATATCAACATATTTTTTCACCTCGGGACGTGGCCCGACAAGACTCATGTCTCCTTTTAGCACATTCAGCAATTGTGGCAGTTCATCAATCTTGTATTTGCGGATAAAATATCCCATTCGTGTGATACGTGGGTCATGTCCTCCTACGGTGATAAGCCCTTTCTTGTCGGAGCCGGTACGCATGGAACGGAATTTTAATAGCTTAAAATCCCGACCATATCTTCCTATGCGTTGCTGGCAATAGAAACCACCTCCAGGACTTTCTATCCTGATTAGTATGTAAACCAAGAGAAATAGTGGCGACAATACCGCTATTCCGATAAAAGAAAACAATATGTCTAATATTCTTGTCAAAACGCAATATCTATAAAGTTGTTTAATAAATAGTCTGCCTGTTCGTCTGTCAGTTTTGTATGCAACGGCAAGGTTATTTCATTGCAGAACTGATTATATGCGTTTGGATAATCTGCAATGTTGAATCCCAACGCCTTATAGGCTGTCATCATCGGCAGTGGCTTGTAGTGTACATTGCATGCAATATCATGTTTAGCCATTTCTGTAATGACATGGTTACGGAATTTATCGTCCTTTCCAAGCAATCGTACAAGATAAAGATGTCCCGAAGAACTATGCTCTTCATTAAAATGGTCTAATAGCTGTACTTTGTATGGTTTTATAGCTTGGTCATATTTTTCGATTAATTTACGGCGACGTTCCAGCAATGATGGGTAACGGCGCATCTGTACCAGTCCTATTGCAGCCATAATGTCAGTCATGTTACACTTGTATGCAGGGGAAATAATGTCGTATTCCCATGCTCCCAGTTGTGTCTTGGCAAGTGCGTCTTTGCTCTGCCCGTGTAGGGACAGTAGCTGAAATTCTTTGTAAAGAGTCTCATTGTCCACACCGTTTATCGGTTTCCATGTTAATGCTCCACCTTCTGCTGTGGTGAAGTTCTTCACGGCGTGGAAACTGAATGATGTAAAGTCTGCAATGTTGCCTGCCATCATACCATGCCATTTTGCACCGAAGGCATGTGCGGCATCTGCAACCACAGTCACCCTGCCAATACTTTTTTGTATGTCATTATTAGGACGGAATAAGTGCTTTTTGCACTCCACGATTTCAAATATCCTGTCATAATTACAAGGTACTCCTCCCAAATCAACAGGTATTATAGCCTTGGTCTTTTCGTTGATGGCATCATTCAACTTGTTGTAATCCATCTCATAAGAATCCTTCTGAGTGTCAATTATAACAAGTTTGGCACCAACATGGCACACCACACTGGCTGATGCCGTATAGGTGTAGGCAGAAGTGATAACCTCATCTCCTGGACCTATACCTAATATTCGGAGTATTGACTCCAGACATGCCGTTGCCGAGTTTAGACATACGGCTTTGTCTGTATTGCAAAATGATGCTATTTGTCTTTCCAGTTCCTTTGTGCGTGGACCGGTGGTAATCCAGCCGGACAATAGTGCATTGCGCACCTCATCGGCTTCTTCCATAGTTATGTCTGGTGGTGAAAATGGTATCTTCATTTTATTTCTATCTATTTGATTCTACGTTAAACTTCTTTTTTGTCAATATTTTATAAATTCCAATAAGGTATCCATAGCCATAACTAAGATGCACGTTTGCAAATACGTATGGCATAAGAATAGCTAATAATGGTCTTTGATGTTTTACTGCGAACTTGCACCCTATGGTTATTCCTATGGCTATGTATAGAACCAGAACCGTAATGTATATCCACATTATAATATTGGAAAATAGACTTAGTATACCGCCAAAAATTATTCCCAAAAGGAATAGTAGTGGGAAAAATTGTCTTATGGTAGCTGGACTTCCAAGTTTCTTGTTTACCAGAGGTTTATAGAGACCGTATTGGTAATACATCTTACACATTTTGTAAAGAGTATCACGTGCAGTATATTTTATTACTAGTTGCGGAATTAAATATATGCTTCCACCATGGTTTATCAGTCTGGCATTAAACTCGTCATCCTGATTGCGTGTTAATTCTGTGTCAAATAAACCAATTTCATTGAATACTTCACGTTTATAACAACCAAATGGAACGGTATCAGTCCGCATTATTGTCTTTGCTCCAATTTTATGCATTGAGCCCCCAACGCCAAAAGGATGACTGGAGGCGATAGCTATTGCGTGACAAATTGAAGTGCCTTTGGCTGGAACAGTATGCCACACGGCACCAACATTGTCAGCATTTAGTTCATGTAAATACTTTACAAGAGTGGAAATGTAGTTAGAAGGATATGCACAATGTCCGTCAATCCTTATAACAACGTCACCCTCCGAGCATTCTATACCTTTATTTAAGGCATAGGGTACTGTGTGATGTGGATTATCGAGTATATGTATGTTGGTGTTTGTTGCAGCATACTTACGCAATATCTCCACCGTATTGTCCGTGCTTCTACCATCGATAAAGAACATCTCAAGGCTTTCTTGCGGATAGTCTTGAGATAAAATCGACATGACGCACATGTCGATGTATTTTTCTTCGTTATATACTGGACATATTATGGAGACTATATGTTTCATAATATCATAGTAGTGCAATTACATAATTAGTTTTATATTATTAACTTTAAAAACACATAAATATTGTATGAACGTGTGAGTTTTTACTCATTGTATTTCTTGATATGTTTTATTCCACCTTTTTTTTGTGTTTTGGTTATATTGTCATTAAAGATGAGCCCAAAGGACTTTTGTTGCATTTTTAGGGGTAAATGTATGGGCTTTTTTTAGACATTGGTATTTCATTTCTATGATTTTTTCTGGACATAAGGCTATTTCTCTCATTATACGGTGAAGATCTTCAATGTTGGCAAATTCGTATCCATATCCAGTTTCCCCCTCATCTATGACATCACAAAAACTTTCCCATCTTGCTGCAATTACAGGCAGTGCTGAAGCGTATGCATCGATGATTGTACCTGGTATTCCTTCTGTATAAAAACGGGTTGGGAAGAGCAGGGCAAAATAGTTCTTGAGCGTGTTGGTGCTTTCATTGAAAGGTACGCATCCTTTGTATGATATATATGGCGGGAAGTTGTTCGTAAGTTCACTAAACCATTCTTTTTCTTTGCTGTCTATTTGTCCGTATATATCCAGCGTGTATATTGTTTTACCTGTTTCTTTATTTATGTCTGTAACGACGTTTATTGCATCCTCTATGCCCTTCTGCTTCATTATGCGTGAGAATATGCAGAGTCTTAATGGAAATGTTTGTTTCTTGTCCTGACAGGTAGGTTGTAATGTCACCGTTGTAAGTTCCTTACTGTTGGGCATTATGTACACATTTTTGAAGCCCAAGGCATGCATTTTGTTTTGTAGCGATATCGTTTCCACATAGATTCCGTCAAATTTAGATAAACAGTAAGACAATACCTTGTGTGTTGACAGAAGTTTTGGCAGCCATCCGCCAATTACCACATAGTGCAATTTTTTATGGAAAATGGTGTTCAGAAGGTATAGTAACGGAGCTATTATCCGTATGCCATTGTGAGCAGGAAGAATAATTATGTTATCACAGGTGCAAAGCAGGTGAATTCCTATAAAAGGTAATTTCATGAGAAATTTCATCCCATTGTGTGTGTCGCATAGTTTTACCTGCTTATTCCCGAAAATGTTTCTCAATTCTTTTGCCAAAGTTTTAGTCTTGACGGTCTGCCCGTCAAGACATTCTTTTCCGAAACCGAAATGTCCAATGATTGATATCTTATGCATATTATATATTATTTGTTATCAAACGAATCTAATGCATTCTTTATGGCGTTCAGCCAGCCATGTCCGAATTTTTGGTCAGGCTCTACATAGTCACCCTCTCCCCATTCGTTCCACGCTTTAAGGAAGAGTATCTTATGTTCGTCTTCTTTTTTGCCAATTACCTTTAATGCCGCTTTTACTGTCTCTTCAAATTTCTCTGGCGTGCTGTTGACTAAAAAGTCAGTCTTGCTTCCGGCTCTTGGAGTACGGTCCCATTGTGGCAGCAGGGTGGGGTATACGTTTTCCCATGCATCTTCAGGAACATAATAATGTCTCATCACTTTTTCATAATCATATCTTGACCGTGAAGGCAAAATTGTGGTATAGGTGAGAATGTTCCAAATAAGGCTTAGCCGCCCTTGTGCTACAGCTTGCGCCCTTGTTAGTCCAGATGACATTACGGCATCGAAGCCAAGGTCGAGAATTGATTTGTAATATTCAGCAGACAAGTGTGTGTCATACATGTTGTATTTTTGTCCTGGCAATGCTTTGCTGGTATTGGTTGTATATCCTATGAAATGTATGCCGGGAAGACCATTCTTGTGAGCCAGGTCCTGCCAGCATTCAATGAATTTCTCAACATGTGGAATGTCACGTGGCGCCCATACTGCAAACAGAGGTTTCCCGTCAACAGTGATGTAACGTTTGTCTTTGAATGCGGGCAACAGGTGATGGAAATGGTTGATGTGGTCCTCCATGGAATACTGCATTTGCATAATCATTCCATCTTTCTTCATTATGCTTGACTTCTTCCATGTCTTATTTGTCCAATCATGGTTGGCCCAACACAAGCAGAAAGGAAAATCAGGCTTTCCGGAGACTAATACTTCGTTGAAAGGACGCTCAAGCAGTTGCTTTCCATTACCGAACCAGTAATGGTAATAACAGAACCCCTCGATTCCTGCCTCACGTGCAAGCTCTGCCTGCTGTTCTCTCACTTCAGGGAGACGTAGGTCATAAAAACCTAAGTCGGCAGGAATGTGTGGCTGATAATGGCCTTTGAATAAAGGTTTGGCCTTGGCCACGTTTATCCATTCTGTAAATCCCTTTCCCCACCATTCGTCGTTTTCTGGTATAGGGTGGAACTGTGGTAGATATAATGCTATAACTCTTGCTTTCATATATTATGTATATTTACATTTACTTAATTTGTTTTATTTCTTTAGCCGGTATTCCTGCCGCGATGCTATATGATGGGACATCATGAGTCACTATGCTGTTGGCTCCTACAACAGCGCCATCTCCTATGCTGACTCCAGGCATGACACAAACGTTGTTGCCTAGCCATACATTATCGCCAATAACAACGGGACCTTTAGAGTAAGGTTTCCTCAATGACGGGTTCAAGTTCATTTCTTCTCTTGAGTTTGCTCCATGTGAATTGTCGGTTATCAATACGTTTGTGCCTGTAAGGAGATTATTGCCTATTCTTATGCTGTTTATAGCTGTAATATGGCAGAAATCACGTATTGTGCAATTGTCACCAATTATAATTTCAGGATTACCGATATTTTCTCCATTATATTCTTTCCATGCTGTAAGCAACACTCCTTTAGAAATTTGTGTATTACATCCAATATTAATATATTCGAGTCCCTTCAATTTATTTGCTTTATAAGCGATTAAACTGTTATGTCCAAAACTTCCAAAATGTCTGTGCAGGAATCCTGTATATATATGGGATATATTTGCTCGCCACAGTTCAGGCAAATCATTAGGAGTCATCCAGCTGATGATATAGCCGATGGTTTCAAATATGTATTTAAAAATTGTTTTCATTTATTATGTCCTTATAGAATTTATAAACGTTTTCTACTTGTGCCTCTATGGTATAGAGTGCATTAACAGTTTGAAAAGCCCGTTCACGGATGGGGACGAAGTCTTTTGCTGGATTTTTACTGACGGAAAGCAGATGTTCTGCCAATTGCTCTACTGTGGTGAAACTTAGAGCGATTTCTTTACCTGTTAAGTCTTTCCCGTTATCCATCTGTTCTTTGGTTCCTCCCGTATTTCTTCCAATGGCAAGACAACCATGGAACATGGCTTCAGGCATAACCCTTCCAAATCCCTCAAAACAGGAAGGAATTATAATGGCTTTTGCGTTGTGTATAACCGGCTCCACTTCTTGAATCTCTCCAAGAAAAATAATATTCTTTTTTATGTTTGCTTCCTCAATGCATCTGTTGATATATTTTTCGTAGTTGTTGTCATGTGCGACTCCAGCTATATGCAGTGGCAAAGGGGTTGCGGTATTCACAGAATATTCTCTGTATGCCTTTAATAAAAAGTCCAATCCCTTTGCAGGTTCTATCCGTCCCATGAACAAGAAGTATTTGCCCGTGTTAGATGGCAGGATGTCCCTTCTGCTCATAATACCGTTGTATATAACACGTGATGTAGGCTTTCCCTCTTGCCGGTGATGCCTTTGGATATCTTTGGTAATGCATATCGAATATGATTTCTGCATATCAAGCTGTTTGGCAAAGTAACCGTGAAACGGGAAATAGTGACGGTTAAAATCCATGTCACCATATTCACGTATGTGGTATATATGTGGTATGCCAAGCTTCCTTGCTGCTTTAAATCCTATATTTATAACGCTCACGTTGGTATGTACAATATATGGCTTCTCTTCTTTGAATATCTTCTTCAGCTTGGAGGCTGACCGCCAATTTACATAGATACGCCCTAACAGTCGTGGAATGAATAGCAGACCGTCAATAATGGTGTTGTCAAAAGGAGGATATGTGCCTTCACGATATGTCAGCACATGTGTTTTAACTCCTAATTCTTTTAATTTATTATATAATCCATCATTGTCGGGTAAGATAACAAAAGGAGTCACCCCAATGTTCATCAGTCCTGTAAGCATTGATAGAAATGATTTGGACGCTCCGCCTGTTACAATCGTGGAGTTTAAGATAAAAGCTACTTTCATTTACAGACAGTTATTTGTTAACGTATTTTTTCTCTTAATTACTAAAGCATGAAGATTAAACGTATTGAAGGTTCATCACATGTTTTGCTGTGATCAGTCCGTAGACAATATTAATTAATCACAATCTTCAATTTCCTTCTTAGGGTTATCAATCATAAATATACTATATATAGGTATAAAGAAACAGTACCATAATGGGAAACCTCTCACAATGAAATTCAGAAAAGAAAGGATAAGCCCTGATATTACAGCGCGTACGTAAGTTGTACCACTTGTAGATGTAATGTAGAACATAAGCAGTATGATAGTACCTATTATGCCATTCTGATAAATGAAAACTTTATAGCCAGAATTACCGAATCCTTCATCATACTCCTTGCCAAGAAATACATCAGATGATGTAAGAAATGTTTCAAATTCGGCTGAAAAACCTTCCCGTGTCCTGTTGTTTCCAACAATATCTCCATCCTCAACCTCAAGACGCAGTAAAATGAGATCGTGCAAAAGGTTATCGCCTCCGTTATACAGGAATGCACCCATTGTGACTGCTGCGATAACAGATATTGCCAATATCACTTTACGGGCTATATCTTTACCTTGAATCCAAAGATTAAAAAATATTACAAATACAAGCATGACGTAGGCGGCAAGAGAAAAAGATATAAATGTAGCTGTAAGTAAAACTACATTGTACCACTTCTTCCATTTACCGTATTGGGTGAGTAGAAGATAGACTGTGGCTGTTCCCATCTGACCAGGCTCCAGAAATACAGAATGGAAGCGCGGTATCAATGTGAAGAGTGAACGGTCGTCGAGAAGAAAGAGATAATAGTTTGTATAAGTGTATAGCCCGTCCTTAAAGCTTACGCTTTGGCTGGGCATATAGATACCCATTAAATATTGTATGTACCCAAATATGGATACTATGAGTAATACAGCCATTATCTTTGAAATAATGGTAGATACTTTAATGGCAGCCTCTTTGTTGATACGAAATAGTGATAGTAATATTATTGTGCTGAATATGTTTACGATATATGAGTTGATGTTGTTGTTTTTTGTCACCGCCTGGTATGTTAGCAGCACAAAATAAACAGTAGTTGGTATTATGAATGTTTTTTTCGAGAATAAGGTATTGCTCATTGTCGAAGAGATAATCATTGCCATTACCAGCAACATTGCAGATATAATGATGTAGTATGAAGATAGGAACCACATAAACCAGGGGTTAAGTGATCCGAAATAGGCAATTACCATTCCTGAATAAAAAAGAAGCAACGTCAGTGATTCTTTTTTTATCAGGTATATGTTTTTAATCTTATTTATTTTAAACATTCTCGAATTCTTATTAGCGTGTTTCTTACAAATGTCCGCTCCGATTTGTCTAATGTGAATAGCCATGTCGATGTTAAGCCTACGGAGACTGATAAGATAAATGTAAATATAAACCTGTAGCTGGCTGTGGTTATTACAGTACAAACATACCCTGTAGTTGTTATGATAGCGAGTGTTGGCAAAAGGCGCAATATAACATTTCTTATATATTGCCTTGCATTAAGATCCGCTGTATGGCAAATGTATGGTATACGAAATAATGCTACAAGCAATTCTATTATAAGATAAAGGTACATAATGTCTTTTGCGCTCCCTCCGTATGAGAGAATACACCATGCTATTAATACTGTTAAAAGTTTAGGAGTATATATTAATATGGTATATTTTTGTATTTTACCCATAGCTTGATTCACGACATGTAGACCCATTGTTAATTGATCGCATAAGAGGGAGAGTATGATAAATCTACAGAACATGACAGTGTGCTCTGGCACGTCTTTCAGCCATAACTGAAGGATATCGGGCATCTCTATCATTATTGGAATAGAAACGATAGATAAAAACAGAACAGCAAATTTACTTTCTTTTTCAGCCAGAAAGAACATCCTGTCCCTGTTTTTTTCACCTTCCGCTTTGATTATCTGTGGTGTCATGGCATTCAGTATTGACGTTACGGTAAATGCCATTGCTCCATATACTTGGAATGCAATGCCGTATGAAGCGTTGATGACAGTCCCGAAGAAATGATTGAGAACGACAGCATATCCTTGATTGCGTGCTGAGACTGCCCCCATGCCGTATGTTGTCCAACTGGCGAATCCGGCAATACTTAGCAGACATTTCTTACTTATTGACTGTGGTCTTATTATGATGCAGCTTTCTTTGAATTTCACCAATGCATATATTATGAAAGCCAAGAAATTGACGATCAGTATTCCCAGCATCATTATAGCATATATAAACAGCTTGTCTGCATTTATATGCGTAAGCCATACGGCGAGACCTAATTTTAGAAAGGCGTCAATGACTTCTATAATAGATATGTACACGATATTCTCGCGTGCGATAAACAAAGATTTGTATGGGGCGGTGAGAATAGTGATGAAGAGCATCAATGTGGTGATCACATAGATGTCTTTAGCTGTCTCAATGCGTGAAGGCTCGATATTTAGAATGCTGGAGATAAGCCAGTCTTTCATCAAGTATAATACGGTGCATAGGGATATGCCTATGATGATATGTAATAGTAAACTATTTGAAAATATTACTTTTATGTAATTCTCATCCCCTTTACCTTTATAATATGATATGTATCGTTGTGTGGTTATAATCAATGAATTTAGAATAAACCCTAACATAGCAATCACTCCTCCGACAACAGAGTATAACCCGTAATCGGACACGTTTAAGGCCTTAAGCACTAATCTTGTTGAATAGAGTGATACTACAATATTGATTACAGCTTTGCCATATTGTGCTAATGTGTTTATTATTATTTTTTGGGATGGAGCCATGTCATAGATAATATTTTTTCCAATAAATTAAAGTGCGAATGAAGTTCTTCTTGACTTAATTTGAAACAAAAATATCTTTGATTGAATATATACAAATGGCAATTGTCGCAAGGAACATCATTCCAATCACAAATATCATTCTCTTCGGTCCCGCCGGCTTGATAGCCACTGATGCGCCTTTCAGCATTGTGAATGCCGGTGTGCGCTCCTGCACCTTGGCTTTTGCTGCCTGATATTGTGTCATGAGTGTAGTATAGGTGTTGTATTTCAGCTGCATGTCGTTCTCAAGGTCTGTCTGTTTTGCACGGAAGCTCTCAAGTGTCACATCCATGTTGGCATCGGCATAGCTGCCGTAAATCTGGCGTGCTTTTTCGTAGCCCGCTTTTGCCTCATCGACGAGTTTCTTGTAATATTGCTCGTCAATGTGGGCTTTGTTGGTGCGGTATTCGGTTATGAATGTCTGGAGCTTGGTTCTTACAGAGTCTGCAAGAGTTTTCGCAATCAGAGGGTCTTGTGCCTTGGTGGAGATGGTAATCACGCCGGTCTTCTTATCCACTTTCAGTGAGATGTTATCACGCATGGCATTTACCACATCGTCTTGGCGCTTAGACAGATAATAAGGATTGAACTCTCCCTTGCCGCCTTTGCTCTTGTCTTTTGGCTTAAAGAGGTTCTTGACCCATCCTATGGGATATTTCCACCATGCGCGTTTCTGTTTCTTTTCGATATAGTTGTAGTATGTAGTGCTAATCTCACCGTCCTGGTCTACGACTTTAATGTTGAAGAGTTCTGCCACAAATTTGTTGTCCTCCATCAAGTCGGGGTACAGCAATGGTGTGATGGCATCGGAAGTCTGCATGTCGCCAAGGTCAATGCCAAACGATGATGCAATGTTTCCAAGCGTTCCTCCCGACATGGAGTTGTCCAATTCCGGCGCAAGCTTTGTGTCCGAGGTATAATATCTCGGTATGCTGAAAATATAAATACACGACAGGACAAAAACTACAGGCAACACTTTGTAAAATAGTTTTCTATTTGCCCATATCTTACTAAAAACAACCCTGAGGTCTATCACGTCGGAGTTATTATTTGTTTTCTTTTCTTCCATTTCAAATTTTGTTTTCTGTATATTAACGCAATAATCTTTTTTTTATTGTATGTGACATGCATTCCTGATGTAGTGGGAGCATTTTCCAATTTTGTACCTGCATCGCACATCGTTTATTTTAGTTCATAGCTCATCATTTCACAGGCTCAATCTCCCAGTCGTCGATGGTGCGCCGCTCGCTGTCGAAGTTGATACCTACCTTTACTGTCGGAAGTCCGCAGAGGGCGAAGCGTGAGGGATAGTCCTTAAGGGCAATCTGCTTCATTGCAGTGGCGGCACTTTTGTTGAGCTTCAACTCAATTATATATAATGTGGTCTGTGTCCGCATCACTATGTCCACACGGCCACGTGGAGTGCGCACCTCCACGTCTGCATATATTCCGAAGAGCGAGAAGATGATGTAGAGCATCTGCTGGTAATGCCCCTCATGGTCGGTGTTGTCGCAATAGGGCACGGTGAGCAGGAACTCCTGGAGAATGCCTAACATGGCGTCCATGTCGTCACGGTATAAGGCACGCGCCATGTTTATCACTGTTGATGTGGTTGAAAGCGAGTCTGGAGTGACATAGTATGGTATGAGGCTCTTCATCAGCCCAATCCTCACCTCGTTGTTTGGAATGTCCAGATGATAGCTTTGGAACATCTCGTCGTAACCTTTTATGGTTATATATCCGCTTTGATAGAGCAGTGGGGTGATGTTCTGGAGCCGCTCTGTCGGTGCGTCAAACTCTGATGCCATAGCCTCCATTCCTCCTATTCCCGATGGGGCGATGTTATATTTGCGCAGCATCTCTATGAGATAGGTGGGAGTGCCGCTGCCAAACCAGTAGCTGTCTAACTTCTCTTTAGCAAATGCGTTCAGCAGGCTAAACGGATTGTATATGTCGGGTGACGGCCATGTAAAATGATAGCCGTCATACATTTCTTTCAGTTTCAGCTGTGTCTCTTCTTCTGTCAGCTTTAGCTTTTCGGCAAGCTTCGCAATGTACCCCGACATTTGTGTAAGCAGCTCCTCCTTGGTGATACCGCAGATGGAGGAATACTCTTCGTCCATGCTAATATTGCTGATGTTGTTCAGCTCACTGAATATGCTGAGCTGCGAGAACTTAGTTATGCCTGTGAGGAACACAAAACGCAGATATGGGTCGCATGCCTTTAATGGAGAATAGAAATTGCGCATCACGTTGCGTAATACAGGCAGATTCTCGTCCTCGTGCATCACGTCAAGCAAAGGAGCATCGTACTCGTCGATGAGCACCACCACTTTTTTGCCTGTCTGTGCATTTGCACGCATTATAAGGCTTTTTAGTCTGTCGTTGATTTTATTGGCAGCCTCCGGTCTGCCGTATATTTTTTCATAATCGGCAAGTTGGAAATTGAGCATGCTTTCTAGTTGCTCCTTGTCCACATGCTTTGCCGTGCTCATGTCGAAGTGCAGCACCGGGTGTTGTGTCCACTCTTTTTCAAGCTGCTCCATGGCGAGTCCCTTAAACAGGTCCTTCCTGCCCTCGAAATAGCTTTTCAGCGTGGAAGTGAGCAGTGACTTGCCAAACCGTCTCGGGCGGCTCAGGAAGAAATAGTTTCCTGCGCTGTGAGTAAGGTTATATACATACTCAGTCTTGTCAATATACAGATAATTTCCTTCGATAATCTTCTCGAATGTCTGTATGCCTATTGGGCACAGCTTCAATTTGCGCTTCTCCATCGTTGTAATCTTTAGTTAATTATTTCCTCAGCTCCTCTCTCGCCCTTTCGATTATCATGTCGATGCCCTTGGCGAAGTCTTCGTCGGTGATGCCTACGTTGATGTCGGGCTCAATGCCAAACTCGGTGCTTTGTTTTCGGCTGTCGTACATCGGGCAGGCTGAGTAGCGCACATACCATCCGTTGGGCAGCATGTTGCTCATGGGCAAGCCTGCTCCGCCTCCGGTCTTGTCGCCCACCACCTTCACGTTGGGGCAGCATTTCATGTATTTTGCAAACTCGTTGGCGGCGCTGAACACGCTGCGGTTGGTGAGCACACACACAGGCTTGTGCCAGCGCAGACGGCTTGACGGATAGAGATATTGCGGCTCCATTGACGAGAAGTCGCTGTGTCCCTTGCCGTTTTTGTGCTGCATATATCCCACGAGAGTCTTCTCATGGACAAAGCGCGCCGCCAGCTTTTCGGCGTAGGTGAGATTGCCGCCGCCGTTGTCGCGGATGTCGATGATAAGTCCCCGGCACAGCATCATGGAGCTGATAACCTCGTCAACGTTGCTTTCGCCGATGCCTGCCGTGAAGTCACCGTAATAAATATAGCCGATGTTGTCGTCGAGAATCTTGTATTTCATTCCGCCGGTCATCTTGTAGTCGGTGCCGAGGTACCGGCGCTGCAGAGTGTCGCTGAAGTTGGCGGGAAAGGCTTCCTTCCACGACCAGTAGCGGCTGAAGTCGGCTGTGGTTGAGAGGTTCACGTGGCCGTCGCGCAGTTCCGCGAGCATGTCGCTCAGCACTTCCTGCAGCTGTGCGTCGGTCATGGTGCTGGTTACCCTTACCTTATATTTGTTATACACTTCGTTCCAGTCCAGACCGTATTCGTGGCTCTTATAGTCGAAGAAGCAGTAGCGCTCGTCCATTATCTTCCACAGAGCCTCGAAGTTGCCCTGGGGGGTGTTGGGGTGCTCGTCCTCGTCAACGCATGATGCCAAAAGCATCATGAACAGTGGGGCGGCAATGAGTGGGGCGGCAATGAGCCTTGCGGTGCGGCGCAGGCATTGAGCTATGGTGGCGCGACGCAGCCATTGCGCCATGGTGTTGTTGGGCTTTGTAATCATGGGCGGTGGTGTGTGATTTGGAATTTTCTTACTATGCCGATCATCACCCGGTGGGAGTAGACGTGGCTTTTCAGGTTGTTGACCTTGGCTTGCTGGTAGTCGCCGAGATAGCCCAGACGCAGTGAGTGGCGCTTTGACACGTTGATGTCCAGCGACAGCTGCTGACGGAAGTTGGGTGCCGATGCGAATGTCGTGGGCACGATGTTGTGGTCGTAGTTGCCTCGCGAGAATATCTCGTAGTAAGACTGTCCGTAGTTGGGCGAGAACATCACTCCCACTAATGGCAGCTGCAGCTCGTAGCGCAGCTGCATGTTGCGCCTGAGAGCCTTGAAGCGGTAGGCCGCCGCTGCTGTGGGCATGATGTTTATTGCGGCGCGTGCCTGTGCCGGATTGTTGCCGTTGGCGGTGTTGTAGATGAACCCTACCGTGGCGCCTGCCGTGCCTCCAGCCTGCAGTGTGAGGCGGTTGCCAAGCATATTCCATCTGTACAGGCGGCTGAAAAGGAAACTGTAGGCTCCCTCCATCTCGTTAGCCATGTCCTCGCGGTCGTTGCCGATGCTGAGGTTTGCCTGATGCTCAATGAGGCTGGCCCAGCGGCTGCCCTCGCGCTCGCGTTCCGAGGTGTTGAGGTATGTCAGCCCCGTGCCCGAGAAATGCTCGTTGCTCAGGTATGTGTCGAGTATCTTTGTGGTGCCGGCGCCAATCTGGTGGGTCACGGTGTGTGTCACCCCCGTTGTGCCATGATTGTCCCCCGTCATGCCCTGCTCCGTTGCCGTCATACTCTGCTCCGCTGCCGCTGCATTCTGTGCGGCAGCCGTGGCAGGGCAGGCGAGTATCGCCGCCACAAGGCATTCCATTATCGTCAGTTTATACGTCCTCATCGCTGAAAAGGTTTAGTTGTCCGGTCATCTCGTCGATTATCTGCTGTTCCGACTTGCCCGAGTCGGGATCGAGGTTCTCCTCGCTCACGCTTTCCTCCGGCTCCTCGGCTGTTGGCTGTTCGGGCTGTCTCACTGGCTCCAGCTCCTCAATGCTGTCAATCGCCCACGTGCTTATGCGCTTGCCTTTTGCCTTGAATCCCTTCACGGCGATGAACTGCTCGGCATCTATCTCCATTGGCTCGCGGAAGCTGTCGGCGCCGCCGAATGTCACCTTTATCAGCGGATATACGGTGTCGGTGAGCAGAATCATCTTCGACGAGCTGTTGTCGCCGAGGAAAGTCTGCTTGCGCTTGCCTGCCTCCATCTCAAACCTCTTGAGATAGGGGTAGCCTTCGTTGTCGGCATCGAAGAGCGCCGCCGTCCATACCTTGTGCGGGTCGTATTTCTCAATGCGCAGGATGTTGTCCTCGTAGTGGTTGTTCACGTCGAAGCTGGTGGTGTAGTACTCGCCCGTGGTGAGCACCACCAGGATGGTGTCGCCATCGAAGAAGTCGCCCAGATATTCGCCGTGGTCATCATAGTTCAGACGTTTTATGTCGTGGTCAAACCACACTTTGCGTCCTCCCAGCGTGGAATGTCCCCGGCTCTTCATCGTTATACGGTTGATGGGGTCCTTGCAGAATATGTTGCCTTTGCTGGTGCGCCCCTTTATCGCCATGTTGCTGAAGTCCTTTTCCAGGAAGATGCTCCTGCGCTTCTCCTTCACGCTCGGGTCGAGCGTTGCCTTCACCACCTCAGCCTCGCCGTTGGGGTTGGCGGTGAAGTACATTATCTTTGAGCCTGGCGTGCCCTGTGTCACGTCGTATTCGCGGTCGCGTGTCATGCTGGTCACGTTGAATCGCTTCATGTAGTAGGGCCCCTTCTTTCCGTCGCGGTACACCACATTATATATAGTGCGCGCATCGTTTTTCTTGAATACGTCTATGTGCAGCAGGTTCTTGCCCACAAACACCTTGTCGGCAACCCTGATTACCTTGTACTTGCCGTCCTTGAAGAAGATTATGATGTCGTCGATGTCGGAGCAGTTGCACACAAACTCGTCTTTCTTCAGTCCCATGCCTATGAATCCCTCGGCGCGGTTGACGTAGAGCTTTTCGTTTGCCTCCACCACCTTGGTCGCCTCGATGGTGTCGAAGTTGCGGATCTCGGTCAGTCGCGGATGGCTGCTGCCGTATTTGTCCTTGAGGAAACGGAACCAGTCGGCAGTCATCTCCACCAGGTTGTTCAGGTCGCGGTCAATCTGCTCTATCTCCGCCTTTATGCGCGCCATCAGCTCGTCTGCCTTGTCCTTGTTGAACTTCAGAATGCGCTGCATCTTGATTTCCAGCAAGCGCAGTATGTCATCCTTTGTCACCTCGCGCACGAATTGCGGATAGTATGGGGTGAGGCGGTTGTCGATGTGCTCGCACACCGAGTCGGTGTCAGGAGCCTGCTCAAACTTCTTGTCCTTGTAGATGCGCTCCTCGATGAATATTTTTTCGAGCGACTGGAAGTGCAGCTGCTCCAGCAGCTCGTTTTTCTTTATCTCCAGCTCCTGACGTATCAGGTCCTTGGTGTGGTCAACATTGTGGCGCAGCACGTCGCTAACGGTGAGGAAGCACGGCTTCTTGTCGCGTATCACGCAGCAGTTGGGCGAGATGTTCACCTCGCAGTCGGAGAATGCGTAGAGAGCGTCGAGCGTCTTGTCCGACGATACTCCCGGCGCCAGGTGCACCTGTATCTCCACCTGTGCCGCGGTGTTGTCGTCGACCTTGCGCACCTTTATCTTTCCCTTCTCGATGGCTTTCAGTATCGATTCAATCAGCGTGGTGGTTGTCTTGCCGTAGGGAATCTCCCTTATCACCAGCGTCTTGTTGTCCAGTTTCTCAATCTTTGCCCTCACCTTGAGCACTCCGCCGCGCTGTCCGTCGTTGTATTTCGACACGTCAATGCTTCCGCCGGTGGGGAAGTCGGGATACAGATGAAACTCCTCGCCGTGCAGATAGCTTATCGCGGCATCGCATATCTCGCAGAAGTTATGGGGCAGGATTTTCGACGACAGTCCCACGGCTATTCCCTCGGAGCCTTGCGCCAGCAGCAGAGGATACTTCACGGGCAGGGTTATGGGCTCCTGATTGCGTCCGTCGTAACTGAGCTGCCACTCGGTGGTCTTGCTGTTGAACACGGTGTCGAGTGCAAACTTCGACAGTCTTGCCTCGATGTATCGGGGAGCGGCGGCGCGGTCGCCCGTCAATATGTTTCCCCAGTTACCCTGAGTGTCCACCAGCAGGTCCTTTTGTCCCATTCCCACGAGGGCGTCGCCAATCGATGCGTCGCCGTGAGGGTGAAACTGCATGGTGTGTCCCACAATGTTTGCCACCTTATTGTATCTGCCGTCATCCATGCGCTTCATCGAGTGCATTATTCGGCGCTGTACGGGCTTGAATCCGTCCTCAATGTGAGGCACGGCGCGCTCCAGGATTACGTACGATGCGTAATCCAGAAACCAGTTTTGGTACATGCCGCTGAGATGGTGCACCGCCGATGCGTCAAAGCGGTTCACTGGCTTGTAGTCCGAGTGCTCGCTGTTTTCTTCCGCGATTTCGGTTGCTTCTTCTGTTGCACTAATGTCTTCGCTTCCTGTAGCGTTCAGGTTCTCGTTTTCTATGTTTTCTTTGTCTTTAGTCTCGTCGCTCATTGTTGAAAGAATGCAAAATTTCTTTGCAAATATAGCACTTTTTAAGCAAAATCCCAAACTGCCGCCACCTTATTATAAAAAATTAACGGTTTTGCCGGTGAGAGTGATTTTTTTCCGAAAAAATTTGGTGGAACGAAAAAAAATGCGTACCTTTGCACCGCATTTCTGAAATGCACCTTTCAAGACGGGTAAGTCTTGTACGGCCAGCTCCCTTCGAATCCTCCAGGACGGGAACGTAGCAAAGGTAGTTGGTTGTAGCGGCGCGATATAAGTAGCTTACCCACCCGCCTCTTTAGCTCAGTTGGCCAGAGCACGTGATTTGTAATCTCGGGGTCGTTGGTTCGAATCCGACAAGAGGCTCAAATATGAAGAATAAAAGCACTGTATGCGGCAGTGCTTTTATTCTTTTTCTTTCCATTGCTGCCACGCAGCCAGGCATAGACATGAAAGTGGCAAGATAAAGGTGTGACAGCCGGCAGAATGTCATTTGGCAGTTAGCAGAATGTCATTTGGTAGTTAGCATAATATTATATGGTAAATAGCGGAATAGAATGTAATAAAAAATACACGTTTCCACCATTTCCACCATTTCCACCAACCTTGCGGAATCGTGGTGGAATAGTTGGCGCAATGCGCTGAGAATACATAAATATGTATATATTATTGAGTATTGTATAAAAATGTTAAATTTATTTTGATGCTTAGCACACGTAATCATTGTTGCGGAATAAACCTGCTGTATATTAAAATATTAAGAGTTGAAAATATGGATTGTAATTTGGATTTCCGCAGAGTTTCCACCACTACCACCAACCTTGTGGAAGTTGCGGAAATGGTGGAAACTCAAAAGTTGCTGTCAATATCTTTCGCGGTATGTATAATTTTGTTAATTCTGCGTCGCTGAGGTTATAGTATAAATATTGTGTAGCTGGGAGAGTATTTTCTGCCAATGTGTCTATGCTTGCCAGAAGCCAGCGCTAAAAGAAAAAAAACATTAAAATGGTTGTGATTGTTTTGTGGTGTGATAAAAAAGCAGTATCTTTGCATGATATATAACAAATAGCAATGACCCAACAGGAATATATACAGTTGAAGGCGTTCGCAAGGATTGACGGCGCAATAATAGGAGTGGTGTGGATAGCGAGCTTTGCCCTGTGCATAGCGGGAATGACTAACCCCGGAATGTCGCTTGCAGGCACATTTCTTGCCGTGGCGTCGCCCCTGCTGGCGGCAAGGCGGCTCACGGTGTTTCGCGACAACGCCCGCGACGGCATCATCTCGTTCCGCCGCTCCATGGCATACTTTATACTCATATTTTTCTACGCCTCGCTGCTCATGGCGCTGGCGCAGTATGTGTATTTTGCCTATATGGACCACGGCTATGTGCTGACGCAATACACCAATGCACTCAGTATGGAAGAGACACGCCAGATGCTCGCGGCGGCAGGCATATCGCAGACCGACACGGAAAGTGCGCTGGCGCAGATGAGGCAGATTTCGCCAATAATGATGGCGCTCAACATCATGACGATGAACATCACGGTGGGAATAGTGCTGAGTCCGCTGGTGGCGCTGGTGACGAAGCGGAGTGGAAAATGAAGAATGAAGAGTGAAGAATCATAATGTAGGGTCGCAACCTGTTGCGGTTTTAGAGTGAAGAATTATTAGGAAATCAATATAAAAAAATAGACATACAGACGTGGATATTTCAGTAATCATACCGTTATATAATGAGGACGAGTCGCTGCCCGAGCTGCACGACTGGATAGTGAGGGTGATGAATGCCCACAAGTTTACATACGAGATTATATTTGTGAACGACGGCAGCACCGACCGCTCGTGGGAGGTGATAACGGAACTGAGCCATAAGAACGAGCATGTGAGGGGCATCAAGTTCCGCCGCAACTATGGCAAGAGTCCCGCGCTATACTGCGGATTCAAGGAGGCGCAGGGCGATGTGGTGATAACCATGGACGCCGACCTGCAGGACTCGCCCGACGAGATACCCGAGCTCTACCGCATGATAACCGAGGACAAGTATGACCTGGTGTCGGGATACAAGCAGAAACGCTACGACCCGCTGTCGAAGACCATACCCACCAAGCTCTTCAACGCCACGGCACGCAAGATAAGCGGAGTGAAAAACCTGCACGACTTCAACTGCGGGCTGAAGGCATACCGCAAGGCGGTGGTGAAAAACATCGAGGTGTATGGCGAGATGCACCGGTATATCCCGTATCTTGCCAAGAACGCCGGATTCGACAGGATAGGGGAGAAGGTGGTTCACCACCAGGCACGCAAGTACGGCAAGTCGAAGTTTGGGCTCAACCGCTTCATCAACGGCTATCTCGACCTGCTCACGCTGTGGTTCCTAAGCAGTTTTGGCGGCAAGCCCATGCACGTGTTCGGATTCATAGGTACTCTGATGTTCATCATCGGTTTCATATCGGCATTCATCCTTGGAGCCGACAAGGTGTGGTGTCTTGCAAACGGCATACCCCAGCGCCTTATCACCAGCTCGCCCTATTTCTATATAGCGCTGACAATGATGATGATAGGCACACAGCTGTTTGTGGCGGGATTCCTCGGCGACCTTGTGAGCCGCTCGTCGCAGCAGCGCAACGACTACCAGATAGAGGAGGCAATAAAATGCGAAAAACTATAATTCTGCCGTCGGTGATAGCGGCAGTGGCAATGATGGCGGCGGCGTGCTCGTCGGTGGACTGCCCCGTGGAGAACACCGTGGCAACGGTGTATAAGCTGCAAAGGGCTGACGGAACCCCCGATACCCTGCGCTCCGACACGCTCACAATCATATCGCCAAAGGGGAACGCCGGAGACACCACGCTGCTCAACCGCAGCATAGCCACCACGTCGTTTCAGCTGCCCGTGAGCTATTTGCACCCTGTGGATACGCTATACCTGACGCTTGCCGACACGTCGCAGACCAATCACAAGGTGTATCACGACACGATATACATATCGAAGACCAACAGTCCGCATTTTGAGTCGGTGGACTGCAACATTTCGTATTTCCACGAGATTACCGCCGTGGAGTACACACATAACAGAATTGACTCGATAGTGATTAACAAAACATCAGTGAACTATGACCTTACCAAAGAGCATCTGCGCCTGTATTTCAAAAAACCGTAAGTGGAGCGTTGCAACGGCTCTGCTTGCCGTGCTGTTTGCCGTGCCGCTCTGTGCCGGTGCACAGCAGCCAAGGCAGATAGTTGTGCAAAAGGACTCAATACCGATGTTTCGCGGTTTTTCGGTGCAGTTCAACATTGCCGGTGTCATGGAAAAGGCGCTCAGCGACCGCGGGCAGATTGAGGGTGCATTGCGCCTGAATCTGCACGATGAGTATTTCCCGATAGTGGAGATAGGCTATGGCACCGCCGACCACGACGATGAGGTGACAGACTGGAAGTATAAGGTGAAGGCTCCGTACTTTAAGTTTGGTGTTGACAAAAATCTGCTGAAAAACAAGCATACACCCAACAGGCTGTATGGCGGACTGAGATATGCCTTCACATCATATAAACCCGACATTGACCATCCCGGACAGACGGACCCTGTGTGGGGAACCGTGGCGCCAGTACATTATGGCGGAAAGAGCTGCAATCAGCACTGGCTGGAGCTTGTCTTTGGCGTGGAAACAAAAATCCTCGGTCCTGTACATCTTGGCTGGAATGCGCGCTATAAGCGCCGCCTTAGCCATAAAGACCCGGAGATAGGCAACGCATGGTATGTGCCGGGATTTGGCAAGGCTGGAAGTACTGCATGGGGCGGCGATTTTAATGTTATCATCGACATTTAATCATCCCTCTACAACTCCTACCCCTCCTACAACTCTTACCCCTCCTAAAATAAAGAAAACAATGAAGAATAAAAAACGACTGCTGTGGCAACTGCCTTTCCTCACCTTTCTTATAATAGGAACCGTGATTATTGTCGGGCGGCAGAATAATGCCGAATACCGCAATAACCACGGAATGATATTTGGCACAACTTATAATATCACATATCAGAGCGACCAGAATTTGGAACAGGGCATGAAGGCTGTACTGCAAGAGGTGGACAATGCGCTGTCGCCATTTAATCCTAAGTCGGTGATTACTGCCGTGAATGAAAACCGCACAGTGAAGCTCAATGCCATGTTCACCGAGGTGTATCGCCGTGCTATGGAAATTTCGGCTGTCACTGACGGAGCGTTCGACATTACCGTTGCCCCGATTGTAAACCAGTGGGGATTCGGTTTCAAGACCAAGCAGTTTCCCGACAAACAGGACATTGACAGCATAATGCTGTTTGTTGGCTATGAGAAACTGAAGCTGGAAAACGGCAAAATCATAAAGGACGACCCGCGCACCATGCTCGACTGCAGCTCGATAGCCAAAGGATATGGGTGTGACAAGGTGGCGGAGTATCTGCGCAGCAAGGGGGTGGAGAACTTCATGGTGGAAATAGGAGGAGAAATTGTGGTGAAGGGCAGCAATCCCAAAGGCAAGCCGTGGAAGATAGGTGTTAGCAAGCCTGTGAACGATTCGCTGGCTGTTAGTCGCGACATGCAGGCTGTGATAAACATCAGCGACTGTGCTATGGCAACGAGCGGCAACTACCGCAACTTTTATTTCAAAAACGGAAAGAAATATGCCCACACTGTGGACCCGAAGACTGGTTATCCTGTGCAGCACAACATACTGTCAGCCACGGTGATAGCGCCCGACTGCACCACTGCCGATGCCTTTGCCACGGCGTTTATGGTGATGGGGCTCGACAAGGCGAAGGCTGTGCTCGATGAGCATAGCTATATCATGGCGTACTTCATCTGCTCGGGCGACAATGGTGAAAACACCGTGTGGTGCTCGCCCAAACTGGAACGAATGATAGCCAAATAGTGAAAAATTTGCAGATATACAAGCAGTTGCTGCAGTTCCCTTTGTTTCAGGGCATGAGCCACGACGACCTGCAGCAGGTGGCGGCATACACGAAGCTGGATTTCCGCAAGTATGCTGCCGGCGAGGTTGTGTATAGCGCCGGCGAGGCATGCCGCCATCTGCATCTGCTCATCAGCGGTGAGGTGACTGTCACGTCTGTGAGTGATGACCGCCAGTTTACGGTGGAGGAACGTATGCCGGCACCGTATATGGCACAGTTGGAAAGACTGTTTGGCTTCAACTCCATGTTCAGCAACACCATGCGCGCTTTGACCGATTTAAACGTGTTGCTCATCGAAAAGCAGGAGCTGAACATCATGGCGGAACAGTATCTTGTGTTTAGGCTAAATCAGATAAACCTCCTGTCGTACAGGGCGCAGCGGCTATGGGACAGGCGTTGGCATCAGCAGCCAGCCACGCTGGAGCAAAGGATTGTGCGCTATCTCGTGGACCACTGTGAGCGGCCGGCAGGGTGGAAGAACATAAGGGCTACCATGAACTATCTTGCCAGTGAGGTGAACGATTCGCGGCTCGATGTGTCGAGGGCACTCAATCGCTTGCAGCAGCAAGGACTGATAACCCTGCACCGCGGAGGACTTACCGTAGCGGCAATGGAGAAGCTTATATGAAAATAGGCAATACAGAATATCTGCTTGAAAGCATAAGAGAAGGACGGGCAATGACGCGCGGCGAGCAGCTGCGGCTCATTGTCAAGATGAGTGTGCCGTCGATTATGGCGCAAATATCTTCGGTGCTGATGTTTTTCATCGACGCTGCGATGGTGGGTCATATCGGTGCCAGGGCATCGGCGTCGATAGGACTTGTTGAGACGAGCACATGGCTGCTTGGCGGTCTTGCATCGGCGGCGTCGCTTGGCTTTTCGGTGCAGGTGGCTCATGCCATCGGAGCCAACGACATGGAGCGGGCAAGAAGGGTGCTGCGCCAGTCCATCGTTTGTGCCTTGATCTACAGCAGCTGTCTGGCTCTTGTTGGAGCAGCCATTCACAGTCATTTGCCTTACTGGCTGGGAGGTTCGGAGGAGATTGCACGTGATGCCTCGCTATATTTTCTTATCGTATCGCTTGCCGGTCCGCTGTTTCAGATGTCAGGACTGGCGGGAAGCATGCTCAAATGCAGCGGCAACATGAAGATACCGAGTATGCTGAACATTATGATGTGTGTGCTCGACGTGATTTTCAACTACATATTTATATATGTGTGCGGTCTCGGTGTTCCAGGGGCAGCTCTCGGCACCTCGCTCGCCTATTTCACCACAGCCGTGGCAATGATGTATTTCCTGCTGTTCCGCGACCGTCATCTGTCGCTCGTCGGCACCAAGGGCTCATTCCGTCCCACTGCCGACTGTGTGCGCTCGGCGTTTAAGATAGGTGCTCCCATTGCCCTGCAGCATGTGCTTATGGGAGGTGCCCAGATTGTGAGCACTGCCATTGTGGCTCCGTTGGGTATCATTGCCATTGCCGCCAACACGTTTGCCATAACCGTGGAGAGCATCTGCTATATGCCCGGCTACGGCATTGCCGAGGCTGCCACCACGTTAGTGGGGCAGGGGATAGGTGCGGGGCAGAAGGTGCTCACCCGCAGTCTTGCCCGCTTGTCGGTGGGCATAGGTATGGCTGTGATGGCGCTGATGGGTGTGCTGATGTGGGTGTTTGCTCCCGAGATGATGTCGTTACTGACTCCGATCGAGGAAATACGTATGTTAGGCAGCCACAGTCTGCGCATAGAGGCTTTTGCCGAGCCATTCTTTGCCGCTGCAATAGTGTGCAACGGCATATTCGTGGGTGCCGGCGACACGTTGAAACCTGCAATAATGAACCTCACAAGCATGTGGGTGGTGAGGCTTACTCTTGCAGCCCTGCTTGCACCCACCTACGGGCTTACGGGAGTGTGGACTGCCATGGCGGTGGAGCTGACGTTTAGGGGAACGATATTCTTGGTAAGGCTGTTTAGGAAATTTTAGTATCCTGATTGCCAATGAAGTTAACTTACTTTGCCTAATAATATACCTGTCATAAGCTCGTTCCCCTGTCATTTTCAAAAAAATACAGAATTTTGATTTATTTCAAAAAATATTTTGTATCTTTGCAGAAAAAATGCATCGCCTCAGCAATTTAGAGCAAGTTCTATTGCGTTCGGCTTGCACTTTCTTTGCAGAGTATTTTAAAATATTAACGGATTATCATGCTTGCACATGGACGGATTTAAGAACATAGACATAAAGAATTTCAGAGGCATTGAGCATCTGAAGATAGATGACTTTGCCAGAGTGAATGTGTTTCTTGGGCAGAACAACTCGGGGAAAAGTTCTGTGCTGGAAGCATTGATGTTGCTCATGGGAATGTCGAATCCAGACATGCCCCAACAACTGAATTATTTAAGGACAAATACCTTTAATCCATTTAGACATATCAGCTACTTGTTTCATAACATGGACATCAACAATGCGCCTGTGATAATGTCAGAGCAGTTTGATGCTGTAAGGAGAATGTTGGAACTAAAGCTCACATACATATTTGACGGCGTTCAGCCATCTGTAGAGCTTAGCGGACAGACTGCCAAATCAGAAACAAAGACATTCCTGAATACACTGGAGATGAATTTTTCCATTGAGTCAGGAGAAGTCAAACAACATTATAAAAGTTCTATTACCATTAATCAGACAACGGGCATGATTACCAATAGAACCATGGCAGAAGGCTATTTGGAGAAAAACAGTGCCTCATTTCTTTCTGCCGCTTTGACATCAGCCGGTCTTGTAGAAAATTTGGCAGAGCTTATAAAGCGTAAGAAAAAGGATGTCATTTTGGAGCGTATGCGGATATTCGATCCTCACATCAATGCGATAGAGGTGATAAACAACGATGTCTTTATTGGTTTTGAGGGCGTTGCCGAACTTATGCCTGTAGGTATGACGGGTGACGGTTTGCGCCGTTATCTTAATATTGTAGCAAGCACAGCCAATACCGTGAACAATATCATCCTTATAGACGAGATAGACAACGGTCTGCATTATTCTTCATATAAAAAACTGTGGGAGAGCATTTTCGTTCTTGCCTCAGAAACAAACAAGCAGGTGTTTATTACGACACACAGCAAGGAAACTCTGATGAAACTGCATGAAATGCTCGAAGAGCACAGTAAATATCAGGAAATGTTCCGTCTGTATACCATAGAAAAGACCTTACTAAAAGGGCATAAGGCATATAAATATGGCTATGAGGGACTTGCGAATGCTTGTATAAATGATGTTGAACTAAGGAGCATTGTCTTATGAACTATATTAATTTTGATGATATTCCTGTAAATCATGAATGGGCATTTGAAAACGTCCGTTCAACTGAACAATGGACACATGGCTACCATCGCTATCCAGCAAAATTCTTACCTAATGTAGTAAAAAAAATAATAGAAGACTATATCCCTAATTGTAAGATGATAGCAGATTTATTTGCAGGATGTGGAACCACACTCGTAGAAGCAAAAATGCATGGAAAAAAATCAATAGGGACAGATATAAATCCTGTAGCAAGATTAATTACAAAAGTAAAAATCACTCCAATAGAACCGGACTTGTTACAGTTGGCATATGAAAAAATTGTGTCAGCCTTTGATGATTATAATGAGGCTGATTATTGTAATATTCAAAAACACGAGAGGTTAGACTATTGGTTTACACCAAAGCAAAAAGCATATATAGCATTTTTGTATGATTGTATTAGAAATATAGATATTACAGATGACATAAAAGATTTTTTTTATGTTTGTATATCTCATATTCTTAAGAATTGTTCTTGGTGGTTACAAACAAGCACAAAACCTCAACGTGATATGAAAAAAAATCTTCCGAATCCTTTATCTGAATTTAAAAAGCATTGTAAAAAAATGATTTTATGGAACAATGATTTTTATAAAGAATTGAAGAATAAAGATTTTCTTGATATAGGGTGTGAAATTCGTCAAGAGGACGCTCGTAAAACGTCAATTCCTTCAGGTACGGTTGATGCTATTATAACATCTCCACCTTATGTCACATCTTATGAATATGCAGATATTCATCAGTTAACAAGTTACTGGATGGAATACATGTCAGATATCTCCGATTTTAGGAAAATGTTTATTGGAACATCCTTTTCAGGAAACAAGTCATTAAGTATTCCTGACAGCAAACACGCACAGAACATAGTAGATGCGTTGTATCATAAAAGTAAGCACATAGCTTATAATGTTGCTCAATATTTCAATGACATGCAAAATGTTGCCATAGAAATGTCACGTATTCTTAGTCCTAATGGTTATGTGTGCGTGGTTATAGGCAATACTACTATAAAAGATGTTGAAATAAAGTCGGCAGAAGTTTTTTATGATTTTCTTATAAAATCAGGTTTGCAAAAAGTGAATATAATAAAAAGAGAAATTCCGTATAAATTAATGCCAACGTTACGGGACAAATTTACAGGAAAATTTACAAAATTGGATAATCCCAATTGCAAAGAAGTATATCCGAATGAATTTATAATAATTTTAAAAAAATAATTATGATTGAGAAATTTGGGAAAAAAATAGACGATATTCCAGTAACTATTAGTTATAGGATTATAGAATTGTTTTCTGCTGGTTTGTATTCTAGTCCCAATAAAGCCTTTGAGGAGCTAGTTACTAATTCTTACGACGCAAATGCAACAAAAGTTTCTGTATATGTGCCATCTGATAAAACCATAGAAGGAATTACAATGTGGGTTTGTGATAATGGATATTCTATGGATAAAGAAGAACTTAAATTGTTCTGGAAAATAGGAGAGTCCAAAAAGAAGAATATTACAAATCAAGACAGAATGCCTATTGGTAAATTTGGTATAGGTAAACTCGCAACCTATATTCTTGCAAATAAATTGACTGTCATATGCAAAGCTCCCAATGGTAAGTATTATTCTGTTTTGATGAACTATAACGAAATTGACAGTTCCACAGAACGAATTAATTTAGACGAAAAAGAGTTAAGTGAACAAGACATTAAAAATGTATTGTCTCCGCTCATTGAAAGAAATAATAAAAAAATGATTTCTTTTGATTTATGGGGTGAAAATGCAGAAAACACATGGACAATGGTAATAATGTCTGCGTTAAAGCCAAAAGCCCAGGATATAAAAGACGGACGCTTAAAATGGATATTAAGTACAGCACTTCCTCTCAACCCTAATTTTAATCTTTTTTATAATGGAGTTGTATTAGAATCAAGTAAAGCAAATGTTAAACCATGGAAAAGTTGGACGTTTGGTGATGAGGAAGATTCAGTTGTTAAAAAATACGATATATACAAATCTTATAAAAAAGAAGATGTTTTTTACATAAATACCCCTAATCTCGAGCATATAACAGGGCATATAGATCTTTATAGGGATTCTTTATTGTCTGGAAAGTCTGAACAGACAGGAAGAAGTCATGGTATATTTCTAACCGTAAGAAAACGTCTTATAAATATAGATGATCCATTGCTTGGTATGGAGGCTATGTCTCATGGTGTGTTTAACAGAGTAAGAATATTAATAGAAGCAGATGGGCTCAATGACTATTTAACATCAACAAGAGAATCCATAAAATCTTCAGAAGCCCTCGAAGATCTTCGTACATATATAAAAAGAAAGTTTTCTGAAGTAAAAGATTGGTATTTTAAAGAAGTGACTAAAGAAGAGATGCAAAATTTAGCATCTTATAAAATTGCATATACTGCATCAAGTTTATCGCGACAACCTTTAGCAATTATTGCAAAAAAATTCTGCAATGGTGATTTAACTGACTTATTTTTGACTCAAATGCCTAATTTCAAAGATGAGGAAGATAAAAAAGAATTTTTGCAGGATATAGACACACGAATGGATTCTGATAACGGCATAATAAATAAAGTAGAATGGGTTTCTTTAAGCCCTGAGGAGCCAATCGCTAAACTTGACATACGGAGTGGTTTTGCGCAAATAAATCTATTACATCCATTTTTTGCAAATTTTATTGATGAGGTAAAATCATTACTTCCTTTTCAACTAATTGCATTAACAGAAATTCTTACAGAGTGTATCCTATTGGAAAATGGAATATCTCAAGATACGGTAAGAGAAATAATGAAAAACAGAGATACACTTTTGAGAGAATTGACTTATAGTGATAAACCCAATGCTCCTCTTGTTGCTCAATTATTAATAGATTCCTTAGATAGCTCCTCTGGCTTGGAAAGTTCTGTGTATAATGCTTTCAATTCTATTGGTTACGAAACAACGCTTATCGGTGGTAATGGAAAACCAGATGGACAAGCTGTAGCCTATGTCGGTCCTCAAGGTTCTAAGGAGAACTATAGTATCACATATGATGCTAAAAGTACGGCAAAGAATAAAATAAAAGCCACGACTGCACATATAGCCGGTGTATTACGACATAAGACGGATTATAAAGCTGATTTTGCTTGTGTTGTTGCTGTGGATTTTGAAGGGGCAGAGGATGAAAATTCAGCGGTAAATAAAGAAGCAAAACAGAATAATATATCTTTAATACGTGCAAGAGATTTAGCAAAATTAGTTCTTTTGTCGAGTCCTAAGCAATTAGGATTGAAAGAGCTAAGAACTTTCTTCGAAACTTGTCATTCTGTAAAGGAAACGTCTGAATGGATAAATAAATTAAAGGATCGAAAAGTCAGTATTGGCCCTATCAGAGATTTATTAAATGGAGTTTACGAATTAAATAAAAGTGATACAGAACCGGCAAGTTTAAAAGCCTTGAGATTTACTGTTCATGGATTAAGGCAATATCAAGTAGAAGAATTGAAAACTTTTGTACAAAGTATAGAAAGGTTGGTTCCCAATTATGTACATTTAACAGGAGATATTATAAGTATAAATAATACTCCAGAAAAAATTATGGAAACAATAAATAAGACATATACAAGCAATGTTCCTGAAGAGTTCTTGAATATTTATATGAATGCTTATGGAGAAAAATAAATTAATATTTTTGCATAACAATAAATATTATAAAGTCACCCATAAATAATTATATTATGGAACAAGAAATTAAAATCCAAATTGGAGATATTTCTGACAATGGGCAAGTTACCATTGTTGATGAAGACAGATTGTGTTATCTTGTACAATCAGAGTGTAGAGGAGCAAAGGGACTACGTACTATATCAAAAAAACTTTTAAGAGAATTTGTTGAGTATGTAGAAAAACACCCAGATGCGACACCAAGAGATGCAAGAAATGCTTTAAGTGGGACAAGTGATATAGACAAGTATGAGTATGGGTATGACTCAACACTTGTTTCTATGGCGAAAATGTCACTTAATGCAGTCAATAAATCGGCAGACTCTATAATATCTACTCATAGTGACAAGGCAAATAGATTCGCATTGTTAGTTTTTAAACATTTATACAAGATTGACAAATTACAAAGAATACGACATTTATTATTAGGCCAAAATAAGAGAAAGACATTGAGAGAAAGTGCCTTAGGCATAACCATATCTGGGATATTTATAGAATGTACACAGAAAGAACTAGGAAAAGCCAATAAAAATAGAGATGGATACTATAGGTTTTTTAGCCATGGATTTAACATGGGGAATGGGGAATTCTGGTATCTTACATCAGGGTGGAGTAAACCTGAGGATGGGCAATCTGAACCTGCGGGACATACTATATATAATTTAAAATTATTAGTAGAACACTATTATGATAATTTGATTGTCATTGTAAAAGATAAGGATCACAGTGAGTATATTCTTAAAGATATAAATTCTGATACAGGAAGTAATCTCGTATTTTTAAATAATAGAATTGCATCTTATATTACCGCGATAAAATCCAAGCCCCTTCTGCTCCTTGCCGGCATATCAGGCACAGGCAAGAGTCGTATTGTTCGTGAATTTGCATTTAAGTCATGTCCACAATATTTACAGGATAAGGATGGAACAACGCCTGGAAACTATTGTATGATTGAGGTGAAACCCAACTGGCATGACTCGACGGAGTTATTGGGGTATTATAGCAGATTGGGGAAGGCAGGATATCAGTTTACAAAATTCGTTAAGTTCTTGGTGAAAGCAAAGATGTTCCCAAATATTCCTTTCTTTGTATGTCTTGATGAAATGAACTTGGCACCAGTTGAACAGTATTTTGCAGAGATACTGAGCATCTTGGAGACGCGCAAGCATCCAAAGGACATGGAAACAGGTGAGGTGGATATGAATACGGTTAAAACAGAGGCAATTATTGATGCCCGTTATTTCCGTGAACTGTCAGAAGTGTCCACAGCAAAGAATACTCAAACAGGTGAAACTTTCAAGAACAAACTGACAGACAGGGACATTTATCTTAAACTTTTTGGCATAGATACAGAAGAGGACATAGATGAAGAGGTCGGAAAACACCACGATTTGATGACCGAAGGGCTTACGTTGCCAGACAATGTCATTATCATCGGCACAGTAAACATGGATGATACTACGCATCAGTTTTCACGCAAGGTAATTGACCGGGCTATGACAATAGAAATGAACGGCGGCAATTTGCGCAGCATGTTTGGCGGCAGCAAGGATTTGGAATACTTGCCAGAAAGAGAGCAGGAGAAATGGCAGAACGCCTTCACACGCAGATACGTTACAGCCGATGAGGTGCTGGAGGCACATCCTGAGGTTGCAGACAAATTGATGGATGAGCTTCCTGCAAGACTTGAAGCAATCAATAATGTATTAAAAGGAACTCCATTTGAGGTAAGTTATCGTGTTCTGAATGAATTTACGATTATGGTTGGTGTGATGCTCGATGAAAATCGTGGCATAGAACTTGATGACATTATTAACCAAGCGTTGAACAATATCCTGCTGATGAAGATTATTCCCCGAATTGAAGGCGATGCTGAGATGTTCGCTCTTTCAAGAGATTACAAGGAAAAGATGGGAATAACATATAACAACCGTTTGGAATGGTTGAAGGAACTGGCTCCTGACATTCAAGAAGTATCAACGGAGGAAACTCGCGAAGATGAGGATGATGCTAAATTGTCTGGTGAGAGCAAAGAGCATCAGCAGACAGCAAAAGAGAAGATACAAGAAATGATAGACAGGCTAAACAATCAGGAGTACACCCGTTTTTGGCCATAATCATAAAGTAAGAAGGTTTATGCAGACAGAGGTATTGAGATTTATACATACAGACTATGAAGTGATTGTCCGCACACAAGACATCAGCTATTCGTGGGAACGCTTCAAGGGGCGCATTGATTATACAAGGAGAGACAATTCTGAAATCGATGCGCCAGAGAAATATTGTCGTTATACCTCAAAAGATGAATGCAAGTTAAGGCTTTACAGTCCGATAAACCGTGAAAGGTCTGATTTTGACAGAGGTACAAAATGGGAACATTTATGGCCTGTCATATATGAGACGTGCAAATATCAGGTGCGCCTATTGTTTCATGATATAGATAAGGATTCCATTCCCGAAATTCAGCATGTGAGAAAAGATGTTGAGGAAAGTTTCTTTTTCGATGATGAAACATCTGGCGGGAAAGAGAAATCCTTGACGGGCGAGCTTGATTTTCTGAATGAACCGGGAGTGTTTAAGTTGAACTTCTCGTACCAGAAGAACGGAATCCGCAAAAACAGTTTCGTCACCTTTGATGTAGTATCTCCAAAATTGGATACGAAAAATGACTATAAATCATTGCTGCGTGAGGTGAATGAAGAATACGAGAACGTGATTTACCGCTATTTGAGTATCACTGTGCAGCAATTCTGCCGTGGACGCTTGAATACAGATGCCACATGGATGGCAGTATTCCAAAGCGTAGTTGATGACTACGTGAAAAATGTAAAGAGGGTCATACAAAACCCACATTCTCAGATTGTCAATCGCAGAACATCAAGAAAAGTCGAACAGATTAAGTTCTTGACACCTGCTATGGAGGAGCGTTATGGCGAGATAGAGAAAGAAGAAAAACTGGAAGAATACCACTTTGGCTACAATGAAGTGCATTCCACACACGATACGATGGAGAATCGTTTTGTGAAACATACTCTGCAAAGCATCGGAAGAAGACTTTCTGCTATTATAACTACTGTACTCAGTTCAACACAAGAAGAGCTGTCTGAACGTCATCGTCAGATGTGGACAGACTATCAGGCTTCTCTAAGAAAGCTTTCAAAACATCCGTTCTTCAAGTCTGTGGGCAAGTTCGACGGTATGAAGCAGGAAAGTCTTGTGCTACAAAGCAGAGTTGGCTACCAACAGATATATAAGGACTGGCTTAAACTGAAACGGGGAATAGACCTGTACAACGGAGCTGCCAATATCGGTACATTGCAGATATGGGAAATCTATGAACTTTGGTGTTTTATAAGAATGAAGAATTTAGTTGCAGAGGTGCTTGGTATAGACAAAAATAAGCCGTCGCACGAGCAACTTATTTCAGAGCCCAAGGGCACGCTTCTCAATCCTTTTACAAACTCATCACTGGAACACGTGGTGGAGTTCCGTTATCCGTCTGTCGAAGAAGCAGATAACGATGAACGTAAGGCACAACTTACTGCACACGAGGGCGATGTGGTTACGCTGCATTATCAGCACACCTTCAACCGTAAAGGCGGAAAGGACGAATACGGAATGAGCATCAATACTGCGACGACCGAACAACGTCCAGATATCGTACTAAATATCCGGAAATCATCAGGCGAAGTTGTTTTGACATATCTTTATGATGCCAAATACAGGGTAATCAATGACAAGAGGCTTGACAAAGACTTTGAGGAACAAGATATTACAGAAAACATCAATATGCCAGGCGGTGACTATCCTCCAACTGATGCAATTAACCAAATGCACCGCTACCGTGATGCCATTTATTACAGCAAGGAGCATGAGCAATATCACTCCAAAGAGATTATAGGCGGCTATATCCTCTTTCCCGGACGCGGCAATGATGAATATATCAAGAACCGTTATTACAGCGCAAGCATAGAAAGTGTAAATATTGGTGCATTTCCTCTGTTGCCAAACAGTTATACTCTACTGAAGTCGCATTTGAATGACATCCTCATGAAATATGGAACTTCAGAAATGCATGTTGCAAAAGCAAAACCACAACGAACATTGGCATACGTGACGGAAGAAGAGAAAGCAGGTATGTTGACAGATGATTTGGTAATGGTGGCAGTAGCGGGTAGCGAAGAAAAACGCCAATGGACGTTTGATAATCTATGGTATAACATTCCTTTGGACAAAATTGCCGATTCTCCATGGAATAAAGCCAAATATTTACTGTTGTATGTCAAAGGAGAAAAATATGCGGGAAACCTCTGTAAGATTGTACGCACAAGGCATGATGTATGGACTAAAGAACGGTTGACTCAATCCGGCTACCCTGGTGAACCGAATAACCCATCTTACTTCATGATGCGAATAAGAAAAACAGGTGATACTGATGCTGAGTTGCAAAAGCTGGCATTTAATGTCAGAGACATTCCTATAAAATATTGGGGAAATGACAGAATGGCATTTGTGTTGGCTAAGTTGAAAGACTTGGAGAGTGTCGCAGAATAAGTTATATTGGAAGTTAAGAAGATATATAAATTGATTTTACTATGACTGAAAACGAGTTTAAGGAGATATGTCTGTGCGGTGAAACAACGAGAGTGCAATTCAAACGCGAGTTCACTTCGCAAAAAGAGATAGCCAAAGAAATGATTGCTTTTGCAAATTCGCATGGTGGTATGATTCTGTTTGGTGTTGAGGACAAGACAGGAAATTTGTTTGGGCTATCATATGAACAGCTTCAGCTGGCATCCCGTGAGCTTGGGAATGCTGCACAAGAGCAAGTCCGACCGACGGTATATATTGACACGGAGGTTGTGAAGGCTGATGGAAAGCATTTCTTGGTTTGCACCATTGCCGAAGGACGCAATAAGCCTTACAAGAATTTGCAAGGTGAAATATGGGTGAAGCAAGGAGCAGATAAGCGCCGTATAACAGAGAACTCTGAAATCTTAGCTCTCTTTCAATCTTCTGGGACATACCGACCGGAAGAAGATGCCATAAGGGAAACTTCTATCTCTGATCTGGAAATAACATATTTGAAAGAGTATTTCAGAAATGTATATGGCAGGGAGATGGAAGACTTTGACCAACCTGTAGGCAGTATGCTCCGTTCGTTGGGGATAACGGCTGCCAATGGAGAGGTGACACGTGCAGGAATGCTGTTCTTCGGTAGAAATCCTGGACTATATGAGCGGTCCTTTATGGTTAAGGCTGTAGCTTTTGACGGGAACACAATAGGTGACACCGCATATATTGACAGTCGCGATATTAGCGGAACTATTCCATGGATGTTTCGTGAAAGCATGACTTTTCTTAAATCCATCCTACGCCATCAGCAGAACGGGCAAAACTTCAACAGCGTTGGTGCGCTGGAAATACCGGAAGTGGTTCTTGAGGAATTGCTGCAGAATGCCCTTGTACATATTGATTTGCTCCATGCGGCTGCAATAAGACTATTGGTGTTCAACGATCGTGTGGAGATTATCAATCCCGGCTGCTTGTATGGAGGACTTCAGGTAGAAGACATAAAGCTGGGCGTGTCACGCCAGCGTAATCCGTTGATGGCTGCTTTGGCAGCCAAGACAATGATTTACCGCGGTCTTGGTTCTGGTATCATACGTGTGATGAAGGAGAATGTAAGGGTAGAATTCATAAATGAAGAATCAGCAAACCAGTTTAGGACGATTGTATGGAGGACTATCCAAAAGAGCAAAAATACTACCCCAAAGGATGAAAGTACTACCCAAAAGGATGAAAGTACTACCCAAAAGAGCGAAAACACTATCCAAAAGAGCAAAAATACTATCCAAAAGAGGGAAAGTACTATCCAAAAGGATGAAAGTACTACCCAAAAGAGCGAAGACACTACCCAAAAGGAACTATCTACTACCCAAAAGAAGGTTCTTGATTTCTTTAGGGAAAATCCTAAAGCCAATAGGATAGAAGCTGCGCAAGTCATAGGAGATATTACGGAAGACGGCATAAAATTTATAATTGCAAAGCTGCAGGGATTAGGATTACTCAAGCGTGAAGGTGGCAGAAAAACTGGTGTTTGGGTAGTTATAGATAAAACGAAGGATAATTAATAGTTTATAGGATAAGTCATGGACAAGCTATCTGCGGAACAGCGGCACAAGAATATGGCGGCGATACACTCCGCCAACACAAAGCCGGAGATTATCGTGCGGAAATATTTGTTTTCGCACGGTTTTCGCTATAGGCTTAACCATAAGCGGCTGCCGGGGCATCCTGACATCGTGCTGCGAAAATATTGCACGTGTATATTTATAAACGGGTGTTTCTGGCATGGGCATGAAGGGTGCAGGTATTTCAAGATGCCGAAAAGCAATGTGCAGTTCTGGACGGCAAAGATTGCGCGGAACAGGGAGCGCGATGAACGGGTGCAGAGAGAACTTGCCAAGATGGGATGGCACTGCATCACGGTGTGGGAATGTGAGCTGAAACCCGGAGTGAGGGAGAGAACGCTGGAGGCACTGGCGTACACGCTCAATCAGATTTTTTTGAAAGACAGAACGATTGAGTATGTAGTGCCTGAAATGGATGAAATGGGGTTTGCAGCAGAGCCTTGAACCGGACTTTTCAATGTAATATTGGGATTTTTGTTCCCTTTTTCTGGAAGATTTGAAAATTTATTCTGGGTAATCTGAAACTGTTTTTGGATAATCTAAAATTTCTTCCGCATAATCCGAAAAAATTATAGTTATAATTCAAAAAAATTATAGCTATAATTTTGCAAGATTATAGCTATAATTTTTTGAGAGTCCATTACTTAGCGTAAGGAATCCTTTATTTGATGAAAGGAATCCTTTATTTAGCGCAGGGAATCCTTTATTTAGCGTAGGAAATCCTTATTTCGCGCATGGGAATCCTTTATTTAGCGCAAGGAGTCCAAGGCTTGAGCTGCTTGAAGAAGTCGTTGCCCTTGTCGTCTACGAGGATAAAGGCAGGGAAGTCCTCAACGGTAATCTTCCAGATAGCCTCCATGCCAAGCTCTGGATATTCCACGCACTCGATGCTCTTGATGCTGCTCTGCGAAAGCACTGCTGCAACGCCGCCGATGGTTCCGAGATAGAATCCTCCGTGCTTTTTGCATGCCTCTGTCACCACATCGCTGCGGTTGCCCTTGGCTATCATCACGAGGCTTGCTCCGTGATCCTGGAACTCGTCCACGTATGGGTCCATGCGGTTGGCTGTGGTCGGACCCATCGAGCCGCAGGGATAACCCTCGGGAGTCTTTGCCGGACCGGCGTAGAGCACTGGGTAGTCCTTGAAGTACTGAGGCATTTCCTCGCCTGCGTCGAGACGAGCCTTCAGTTTGGCGTGAGCGATGTCGCGCGCCACGATGATGGTGCCCTTCAGGTTTACGCGGGTGCTCACGGGATATTTTGTAAGCTCGGCGCGCACTGCGTCCATGCCCTTGTCGAGGTCGATAACGATGCCCGTTGTGCCCTCGCCTGGCTTGCGCAGCTCCTCGGGAATCAGCTCGGTTGGGTTGCTGTCCATCTTCTCCAGCCAGATACCGTCCTTGTTTATCTTTGCCTTGATGTTGCGGTCGGCAGAGCAGCTTACGCCCATGCCGATGGGGCAGCTCGCACCATGGCGCGGCAGACGGATAACGCGGATGTCGTGAGCCAGCGCCTTGCCGCCGAACTGTGCGCCGAGCCCAATCTTCTGTGCCTCCACGAGCAGCTTGTTTTCAAGGTCGATGTCGCGGAATGCGCGTCCGGTCTCGTCGCCCGTTGTGGGCAGGTTGTCGTAGTATTTGATTGAAGCGAGCTTCACGGTGAGCAGGTTCTTCTCAGCCGATGTTCCGCCGATTACGAATGCGATGTGGTAGGGAGGACAGGCAGCCGTGCCCAGACTCTTCATCTTCTCAACGAGGAACGGCAGCAGAGTGCCCTCGTTCTGGATTGTTGCCTTGGTCATGGGGTAGAAGTAGGTCTTGTTGGCAGAGCCACCGCCCTTTGCCACCATCACGAAACGGTACTCAGCACCCTCCACAGCCTCGATGTCAATCTGAGCAGGCAGGTTGCAGCGTGTGTTCACCTCATCGTACATGTTGAGGGGAGCGTTCTGCGAGTAGCGCAGGTTGTCCTGAGTGAAAGTGTTGTAGACTCCGAGCGAGAGAGCTTCCTCGTCCTCAAAGCCAGTCCACACCTGCTGACCCTTCTCTCCGTGGATGATAGCCGTGCCCGTGTCCTGACAGAAAGGCAGCACACCCTTGCATGCCGTCTCGGCGTTGCGCAGGAACTGTAGAGCCACATACTTGTCGTTTTCCGAAGCCTCGGGGTCGCTGAGAATCTTTGCCACCTGCTCGTTGTGCGAGCGGCGCAGCATGAACTCCACGTCGTGGAAAGCCTGCTGGGCGAGCAATGTCAGCGCCTCTTTTGATACTTTCAGGATTTCATGACCTTCAAAATCACCTACCGACACGCCCTCTTTCGTGAGCAGGCGGTACTCGGTGTCGTCCTTGCCCTTCTGGAACATAGGAGCATACTTAAATTCTACGTTTGCCATTTTTTTGTTGTTATTGTTTTTAATATATTTGTTTTTAATATCCGAAAATCTCCTCCGTGCTGACGCGCTTCACCGGACCGATTTTGCCGAGACTCTCCATGTCGAGACTCTTCTCATCGCCGAGAACGATATAACGGTAGGGCTTCTTCGCCATCACCTCGCGCTCATACTTCACGATGTCGCTGAGGGTGATTCCCGGCAGCGCCTTGTAAACGGTCTCGTTGATGTCGTAGCTGAGCCCCATGCGGCGCATTGCGATGTAGCTGCTGATGATGCCGAACTTTGTGGTGCGCGCTGTCGAGAGCTGCTTTGTCAGTCCCTGCTTTGCCAGCGTGAACGCCTTGTCGCTCTGCGGCATATCGTCGAGAATCTCGTTGAAGGTGTTGATGCAGTCCATCATCTTGTCGTTCTGGCTGATGATGCTTGTCACGCCGTATTCAGGCAAGCCCTTGCGGCTTGGAGTTACGTAGTATGCGCCGGCGCTGTAGGCAAGTCCGCGTGCCTCGCGCAGCTCCTGGAACACGATGGTGTTCATGCCGCCGCCGAAATATTCGTTGAACATGCATGCCACGGGATATTCGTCGAGATTCAGCTGCCTGCCGCACGATGTGTACTGGCGCATGTAGATGTTCTTGGCGTCATACGGGGCAATCAGCACCTCGTTCTTGGCAACGTCCTGCGGCATATAGGGCTTTGCCTCGGGACCCTCGGCGAGCTTCTTGCCTGTCTTGTGGGCCTTGTCCATGATGGCGGTCAGCTCCTTTTCTGTGGCGGGACCGTAGTATAGCACCTCGTGCTTGAGGTTCTTCAGGTTCTTTATCATGTCGATGAGAGCCTGCGGGTTGGTTGCCTTCATCTCGGCTGTGCTCAGAGTGTTGAGCGTAGGGTTGTAAGTGCCGTACATACCGTAGTTGCACAGCGCGCTGAAGTTGCTCTTCTGGTTGTGCTTTGCGTCGGCGCGGCTTTTCTCCACCAGCGCAATGCACTGATTGTAAGCCTCAGCGTCAACCTTTGCGTTTTCTATCAGGTCTTCGAGCAGCTTTATTGCCTGCGGCATGTTTTCTGCCAGTCCGCTGAGCGAGATGGTGGTGGCATCGCTGCCCACACTGATGCCGTAGGAGCACGCCAGCTTGTAGAACTGCTGCTTAATCTGCTCTGCTGTCATTTTGTCGGTGCCCAGATAATCGAAATAGGTGGCAGCCCAGTCGAGCTGCTTGTTGTTCTCGCTGCCTATCGGGAAGCGCAGCTGCATAGTGAAGCGTCCGTTCTCCACATTCTTCACGTAGAGCACCGGCAGCTTGGTCTTCTTGGTGGTGAACTGCTGCATATCCTTGGCAAAGTCGACAAACTTGGGCTGTATCTCCTCAGTCTTTGTGCCGATTACGTCGGTCACAAACTGGCTCTGCTTGTCGCGGTTGCTCGGTATTGGAGTGATTGCGGGCTTGTCGATTTTCTTCTGGTTCTTGTCCTCACCCTGACGCTTGTACACGGCGGCGTAGTTGTTGCCGAAGTGACGGCGCGCAAAGTCTACGATGTCCTGCTTGGTGAACTTCGATATGCGGTCGAGATAGCCCACAACGTCCTCCCACTTCTTGCCGTTGATGAATGCATCCACGAACATGTCGGCGCGGCTGTCGTTGTCTTCCATCTCCTTATACAGGTCGAGCTTTGCGTTGTTGATGATTGAGGGCAGCAGGTCGTCGGAGAATTTGCCGTTTTTCAGGTTTTCAATCTCGCCAAGCAGCAATGCCTTTACCTCATCGAGGGTTTGACCCTCCTTGGGTGCGCCAATAAGAACGAATCCGCTGTATTCAGCCAGATTGAGCACGCCGGCGCCGCCTCCAAGATACTTCATCTTCTGGTCGAGGTTGAGGTCCATCAGTCCAGCCTTGCCGTTTGAGAGCATATCCGAAATGATGTTGAGAGTATCAGCCTGCAGGTCAGCGGCGCCCTTGAACTTCCATCCCAGCATGATGCGCTCCGCCTCAAGACCGGTCACGGTTGTGTCGCGCGGGGCGGTGATGTCAGCCACGGGAGCGTACTGCGGCGCGGTGATATCGTTGCCCGGCTTCCATGTGCCGAAGTATTTGTCGATGATGGCTATCACCTTGTCCATGTTCATGTCGCCAGCCATGCAGATTGCCACGTTGTTGGGCACGTAATACTTCTTGAAATAGTTTTTGATGTTTACAATCGACGGATTCTTCAGGTGCTCCTGAGTTCCGATGGTGGTCTGAGTGCCGTAGGGGTGGGTTGGGAGCAGCAGACGGGCTATTGCCTCCCACAATTTGTTGTTGTCGTCGCTCAGTCCCATGTTATACTCTTCGTAAACAGCCTCAAGCTCGGTGTGAAATCCGCGGATTACCATGTTCTGGAAACGGTCGCTCTGCACCTTCGCCCAGTTTTCCACCTCGTTTGCGGGAATGTTCTCGGTGTAGCAGGTCACGTCGTTGCTGGTGTAGGCGTTGGTGCCCTCCGAGCCGATAGACGACATCAGCTTGTCGTATTCATTTGGAATGTTGTACTGAGCGGCAAGCTGGCTCACGCTGTCAATCCCGTGATACAGCTGACGGCGCTGGAGACTGTCGGTTGTCTGACGGTACACCTCGTAGCGGCGCTCAATGTCGTCGAGCAGTGGCTTCTCCTTGGCGTAGTCGCTGGTGCCAAACTGCTTTGTGCCCTTAAACATCAGGTGCTCCAGATAGTGAGCCAGTCCTGTTGTCTCGGCAGGGTCGTTTCGCGAGCCTGTCTTCACGGCGATGTAGGTCTGAATGCGCGGTTTCTCACTGTTGGCTGAGAGATACACTTTCAGTCCGTTGTCGAGCGTGTAGATGCGTGTCTGCATCTTGTCGCCGTTCACTTGTGTGTACTTGTAGTCCTTGGCTTGAAGCGTCATGGCTGCCATGGCGGCGAGACAAGCTGCGGCAAAAAATTTTAATTTCATATTTGTTGTTATTTAGTTTGTTGTTTCCAATATGTTTTTGCTGCTCCCTATATATATAATAAGGTGTAGCATATATCTTATACCGCGTTCCCTATATATATAATAAGGTGTAGCCCTATTCCAGTGCGGCAAGAAAGGCGCTGAGCACGCCTTCGTCCATGTCGCCCATTTCAAATTCCTTTTCAGCGTCGCGTCGTATGGCGTCCGTCCACTGCCGGCGTGCCTCCTTTCCCTGACTTATTATCTCCTCGGCATCGTCGGGCGTTATGGTGTCCAGATCGTAGTATCCGGTAGCCAGCCGGTAGGTCCACGCCCACTTGTATTCCTCGTAATTGTCGTGAATCTCCTGCATGCGGCTGTCGATGTCGTCGTAGCATCCGTTGTTGCAGTCGCTCACTATGGCATCTATCTCCGACTTCGGCGCAAGCAGTCCCGCCAAGTCCACCCACTCGCCGCTGCCAAGCGTTGTCTCAGGCAGATAAGCCCCGTGGCGCTCCAGCATTTCGCCGAGATACATCCTTATTGCCATGTCGTAGTATTTCAGTCCCTTTATCAGCGACTGGTTTCTGATGGTACAGCCGTCGTCGGTCACGTAACAAGTCTGGTTGCGCCCCTGTTCCTCCTGCAAGGTCTCCAGCAGTTGTTTGCCTTTTGCCACAGCCCCCATCACCATCGGGTTCATCCAGTCGAAGTTCACCGTTTCCTGCTTTACCGTCCGCATGTCGCGCTTGCTCCACTTGCTTACGTCGCGGAATGTTCCCACGGTGGCGAAGTTGCGCCCGGGAACAATGCCCGTACCCGAGGCATCGGCAATGACGTATGAGAACGGCAGGCTCCGGGTGTCGGGATGATTCTGCACCTTGCCCATCACCATCGAGAAAGCTCCTATCTGCGCCGGCCAGAGAATGTGCGCGCCGCTGGCGGTCTTGGCTCCGCGCTCCATCGTGCCGTAGTGCACGGGTCCCATCTTGTAGGCGTGGTTGCTGAAGTTGGTGTTGCTTCCGGCATTGTAGAACGAGAACTGTCCGCCTATGAGCAGCGTGCTCTTGTGGTGGCTCACGGTGAACGGTCCGCAGAACGCCGCGCACGCCTCGCCGTTGTCCATGTAGCTGTTGGCGAAGAACAGCGAGCTCTCTGCCGAGAATCCCTTGCCGATATGTACAGCCTCGCCCACGAAACAGTTGTAGAGCTTTGCCCCGTCGGTGATTGATGCCCCGGTCTTCACTATCACGTTCTCGCAAATCACGTCGGTGCCTATGAATGTCTCCTCGCCTGCCAGCGTGCAGTCGGTGAGGCGCGACACTCCCGCCAGCTCGCAGTTGTCGGCGATTATCACGTTGGTAATCTCCCGCGTGTTGGTGATGCGCGTGTTGGAGCCTATGGTGGTCTGGGCGTTTTCGCTCAGAGCCTTTGCCGGCAGCGGTCTGTCAAGCATCATGCTCAGTGCCGCCTCCTGACTTGTGAGCCGGCTGTGGATTGTCACGTTGCCGCTGCCCGCCTCGTTCATCACGCTAATGCGGTTGTTCTCGCCAAAGGTGCTGTCGCCGGTGTTGCGTATGCAGCCAATGTTTTCCAGCACGCAGTTCTCGCCTATGGTGATGCTTCCGTAGAACGCCGTGCGGCGTATGTTGTCGGCGGTGAAGTCCTCGGCAACGCTTATCGCGCCCCAGTCGTCGGCATAGCAGCCGTTGCGGAGCATCATCTCTATCTCGTCAAGTGTCAGTGAGCGTAGTTCCATTTTTAATTACGAATTTTGAGTTACGAATTACGAGTTGTTCGCGCTTCGCTGCGATTACGAATTATTTATTTTTGAGTTGGGTGTGTTCATTCCTCCACCTGATAGAGGAAATCGTTGTAGGGATATTTCTGCACGTGCAGCTCGCGCACCTTTTTGTACAGCACCTCGCGCAGCTCGTCGATGTTCTGCTTTTCGCGCGCTGAGATGAACATGCAGTTGTCCGACAGCTTTGCCATCCATGTGCGCTTCAGCTCGTCGAGCGTTATGTTCTCCCTTGTCATCGGGGTGAGGTCGTCGGCTTCCTTCTCCACCCATGTGTAGGCGTCGATTTTGTTGAACACAATCATCTGCGGCTTGTCGGCGCAGCCCAGTTCGCCGAGCGTCTTGTCCACCACCTTTATCTGTTCCTCGAAGTCGGGGTGCGATATGTCCACCACGTGTACCAGGAGGTCGGCCTCGCGCACCTCGTCGAGCGTGCTCTTAAACGAGTCCACGAGGTCGGTGGGCAGCTTGCGTATGAATCCCACGGTGTCGGCGAGCAGGAAGGGCAGGTTGTCGATAACCATCTTGCGCACCGTGGTGTCGAGCGTGGCGAAGAGCTTGTTCTCGGCAAACACGTCGCTCTTGCTCAGCAGGTTCATCATGGTCGACTTGCCCACGTTGGTATATCCCACCAGCGCCACGCGGATTAGCCTGCCGCGGTTCTTTCGCTGCGTGGTCTTCTGGCGGTCAATCTCCAAGAGGCGCTGTTTCAGCAGGGTTATTCGCTGGAGGATTATGCGCCGGTCCATCTCCAGCTGGGTCTCACCCGGTCCGCGCAATCCCACCGAGCCTTTTCCGCCGCCGCTTCCCGAGCCACCGCCCTGACGCTCAAGGTGCGTCCACAGGCGTTGCAGTCGCGGCAGCATATAGCGGTGCTGCGCCAGCTCCACCTGCGTCTTTGCCTCGGCGGTCTGGGCGCGCATGGCGAAGATGTCGAGTATTAGCGATGTGCGGTCGAGGATTTTCACCTTCAGTTCCTTTTCGATGTTGCGCATCTGCTTGGCGCTCAGCTCGTCGTCGAAGATTACCATTCCCACTTCGCGCTCGTTCTCTTCCTCGTCCTTTATGTATTGGCTTATCTCCTGCAGCTTTCCGCTTCCCACGTAGGTCACGGCGCTTGGTCCCGCCACCTTCTGCGTGAAACGCCTCACCACCACGGCACCGGCCGTGTCGGCGAGAAACTCCAGCTCGTCGAGATATTCGTTGGTCTTTGCCTCGTCCTGCTCTTGGGTGATAAGTCCCACGAGGACGGCGGTTTCGGTCTTAGCTTCTGATATTACAAATTCTTTCATTCTTCATTTTTGATTTTCTCCGCCACGGCATCGGCAATCTTTCCCGCACCCTTCTTCGTGGGGTGCAGACGGTCGCGCTGGAAGTCGTCGGTGCCGAGCGTCAGCACGTCGTAGAGGTCGATTACCTCCAGCTTGTTCTTTTTTGCCACCTGACGGATTATCGGTATTATCTCGTTTTTAATCACCTCGTCGCGGCACCGTCCGTATTCGTTGGTGTCGGCGTGGTCACCCTTTATCGGACAGCAGAGCATTATGCGGGGCTTAGCCTTCTTCACGTTCTTCTGGGCGTTGGGCTTGATTGCGCTCAGCGTGTCAATCATCTTTTGCAGGTCGCCGGCAAACTCCTTGCCGTGCTCGTCCCAGATAAACTTCTTGCTGTCGTTGGTGCCCAGCTTTATCACCACCACGTCGGGATTCCACGCCTTTGCGTCGCGCCATTCCGGCTCTTTCATAAACGGCAGGTTGCCGCTGTTCATCAGCGTGCGGGCGCTGTTGCCGCAATTCATCACGGCGTAGTCGCTGCCCAGCCGTTGCTGAAGCTGCGCCGGGTAGCTGTTCACGTCACACATGTCGATGCCGTAGCCATCGGTGATGCTGTTGCCTATGCACGCCACTCTCAGCGCCTCGGGCTTGGGAGCATTTATGGTCTTCAGCCAGTTGCTCAGCTCCGTCTCCATCTGCTCATGATATGTGAACGACGTGCGCGAGCCCCAGCCGTGTCCGCCTGTAGGATAGATGTACATGGCGCAGGGGATTCCCTGACGGCGCATCGACTTGTAGTATTCCAGTCCGTTGGTGACGGGCGGCACCACGGTGTCGTCGAAGCTCATGAGGATTATCGCCGGCGGAGTGGTGTGGTGATGCACACGGCGCTCGCTCGACCACTCCTTCTGCATCTTCTCGTCGTCCTGCCCGTCGCCGAGGAAGTTCACGCACGAGCCCTTGTGGCTCACCGCCTTGTTCATCGAGATTACGGGATAGAACAGGATGGTGAAGTTTGGACGCACGTCCACTGCGGCATGGGTGGACACCGCCGATGCGAGATGTCCTCCCGCCGACGAGCCCATGATGCCGATGTCGTAGGGATTGACGCTCCACACGGCGGCGCTGTCGCGCAGCATCCTGATTGCGCCGTAGGCATCGCTCAGCGGCAGGTTCTTGTCGCCCTTGGGCATCCGGTATTTCAGCACGGCGAGGGTCACGCCCCTCTGGTTGAAGAACGGCGCCCAGTCGGTGCCCTCGTGCTGGTATGCCAGATGGCTGTAGCCGCCTCCGGGGCAGCACACCACCGCCTTGCCCGAAGCGTTTTCGGGGATAAACAGTTCCAGCGTCGACTCTCCGTCTGCCGTGATATTAACCTTGAAGTGGCGCGCGCTCTGTGCCGCAACCGTCATTGCTGCCGCGGCGGCAATAAATAGTGAAAGTGTCTTCTTTATCATTGTTGGCTTAATTTATAATTCAATAATTTTACATCGGCTGCGCCGACTAATTTAAAATTCCAAAATCGTAATTCGTAATTCCTACACTGTTATCTCGGCGCTGCCGATGCAGCGGTGGTGATTTTCGTCGTAGATTACGCAGAACTGTCCCGGAGCCACGCCGTGTATAGCCTTTTCGGCGCGTACCGTGTAGCAGCCGTCGCCCGTCTTTTCCAGCACAGCCTTGTAGTGCTCGGGCGTGTGCCTTATCTTGAATGTCACGGGCACAGACTTTCTCTCGCCCCACACGTCGGCGGTGAGAAAGTGCATGGCGTGTAGGGGGAAGTGCTGCTTGTATGCCGTTTCGGGGTTGTAGCCGTGGCTCACAAACAGTATGTTCTTCCTGATGTCCTTCTTCACCACAAACCACGGGCCTTCGCCGAAGCCCAGTCCCTTTCGCTGCCCTATGGTGTGGAACCACAGCCCGCGGTGCATGCCGATTTTCTTGCCCGTCTCGTATTCTATCACCAGTCCGGGCTTTTCACCCAGATAGCGCTTCAGATATTCGTTGTAGTTTATCTTTCCCAAGAAGCAGATGCCCTGCGAGTCCTTGCGGCGGGCGTTTATCAGATGTTCGCGCTCGGCTATCAGCCTCACCTCGTCCTTCATGTAGTGCCCGATGGGGAATATCGCCTTGCGCAGCTGCCAGTCGTAGATCTGCGCAAGGAAGTCTGTCTGGTCCTTCACGGGGTCTGGGCTTGTGGTGAGCCACTTGCGCCCCTCCTCGTCCGTTTCGGTCTGCGCGTAGTGCCCCGTGGCTATCAGGTCGTAGTCGTGCCCCATCTTCTCGTGAAACGCCCCGAACTTTATCAGTCTGTTGCACATCACGTCGGGGTTTGGCGTCAGTCCAGCCCTCACCTTCTCCATGGTGTAGCGCGTCACTCCGTCCCAGTACTCCCGGTGGCAGTCCACCACCTCCAGCCTGCATCCGTAGCGCCTTGCCACAGCCGTAGCCATCTCAAGGTCCTCCTCGCTCGTGCAGTCCCACTGCTCCTCTTCCTCCGGTCCGATTTTTATGTAAAAGCAGTCGGGGTGCAGCCCCATGCGCGCCAGCTCGTAAACCACCACGCTGCTGTCTACGCCGCCGCTCAGCAACACCGCTATCCGCTTGTCTGCCCAGTCTGTTGTCATTCTTTATTAAGTTTTGTGTACAAAGTTAATAAATTTATACATGAAACTGCTCCGCCGCCACGTTTTTTTGTATATTTTTAACGCTACTTGCGCGGCTTGTAACAGCTCTGCTATGTTTTAATTTACCACAGAGGCACTCTAACTTTGCAGTGCCAAAGAGATTGGTGAGTACTCGTTAAAAAAATCTCCCTAAAATCTTTGACAATTCAGGTTTAGTTATTACCTTTGTTGTATGAAGGTAAA
>Ga0129317_1000023_pt1 | contig 217993 bp, 205 predicted proteins | sample Cm1ome_FD_94430 | JGI IMG/M metagenome (GOLD analysis project Ga0129317, IMG submission 94430) | Eastern black-and-white colobus group fecal microbial communities from Wisconsin, USA - Cm1105 metagenome | ecosystem: Host-associated > Mammals > Digestive system > Large intestine > Fecal...
AACATTAAACTTTGGTCGGGATAATGCGTTTAGGAGGCTTCTTATAGATGTATTTTATTACAACGAAAAGAATGTTGGAAGTGTGCTTTTCAGCACACCCCAACATTCAGTATAGAACCTTTTTTTTGAAAAAAATTGTAAACAGACAGGGTGCATATTTTAATTAATCATCAGCCATACTATCGTTGTAACAAAAAATCGTTTGGAGGTAACAAATATGTCAAGCAAAAACAGTTACAATGATATGGACAACAACAGCAGCAAAAACAGTTCTCAGAACAGCAGCCAGAACAACAGCCAGAACAGTTCTCAGAACAGCTCCAGAAACAGCAGCCAGAACAGTTCTCAGAACAGCTCCAGAAACAGCAGCCAGAACAGCAGCCAGAACAGCAGCCAGAACAGTTCTAAGAACTACAGCCAGAACAATTCCAGCAACTGTGACAGAAACAATTTCTAATTGTAAAAACTGGCAGGCATAAAGCCAAAAGAGGGTATTCCTCTGCGGGGATAAAAGTTTCCCGGGAGAGGAATACCCTTTTTGTTATTGTACCGTGTGAACAGCAATAAAAAACAGATGGGGAAGGCACAAGTCTGTCCTCAGGGAATATAATACAGTAAAAGGGACAGGAGGTACAATATGTACAAAACAATTCCGATTCAGTATCTTGATCAATGGCTGGAACAGGGATATAATGGCAGGATCATTGATTTGAGAAGTCCCTCCTCTTACTGTCAGGGCCACATAAGCGGTGCGGAAAACTATCCATTTGATGAACTTATGGATGATCCGGATCTGTTAGACGGCAGCTGCCCACTGCTGTTCTACTGTACAAGGGGAAGCGAGAGCATGCTGGTCTGCAATCTGTATTACAGGAAGGGATATCAGGTTGTCAACGTGGCCAATGGTCTCCGCTTTTACCGGGGAAAATACCTGACGGACGATTGACCGGGATTTAAACGGCGTTTTGACGGCAAATGACAGGGAAAAGGACATTGACAGGAGCAATTAGGTAAATTAGAATAGTAATATTAAGGGCAGCTTTCAAAAGGCGGCGTTTCCTGTAGAGGTGACGTATGAATGGACCGGACAGTTGCTTTTAAGAAACATTAAAAATACGGATGCAGAAAGAAAGAGGACACAGTTTGGAGCGATATGAACTGATAGCCCCCTGCCATTTTGGGCTGGAGGCTGTTTTAAAGAAGGAAATAACTGATTTGGGATATGAGATTACAGAGGTAGAGAACGGACGCGTCAGCTTTGAGGGTGATGCCGAGGCAATCTGCCGTGCCAATATATTCTTAAGAACAGCCGAGAGGGTTTTGTTAAAAATAGGAAGTTTCCAGGCTGTGACTTTCGATGAACTGTTCGAGCGGACCAGGGAAATCCCCTGGGAAAAGTATCTTCCGAAGGATGCCAAATGCTGGGTTAAGAAAGCATCCTCCATCAACAGTAAACTTTTCAGCCCTTCCGATATCCAGAGAATTATGAAAAAGGCCATTGCCCGGCGCATGCAGGCTGAATTTGATCTCGAGCGGATGCCTGAAACGGGCAGTGAATATCCGCTGCGTGTTTTTTTCTATAAAGATCAGGTTACGGTAGCCATCGATACCAGCGGCGATTCCCTTCATAAGAGAGGTTACAGACAGCAGGCGAGCAAGGCCCCGATTACAGAGACACTGGCGGCTGCGCTGATTATGCTGACACCTTGGAAGAAAGACAGAATCCTTGTGGATCCTTTTTGCGGGAGCGGCACATTTCCGATAGAAGCGGCGATGATAGCGGCAGGGATTGCTCCCGGGCTGAACCGATCTTTTCTGTCGGAGAACTGGAAAAACCTGATACCGAGAAAATGCTGGTATGACGCCATCGACGAAGCCTCGGAGATGGTGGACGATACGGTCACAGTGGATATTCAGGGATATGATATAGACGCAGAAGTGATAAAGGCCGCAAGAGAGAATGCGAAGAGGGCCGGAGTGGACCATATGATACATTTCCAGCAAAGGCCTTTGTCTGATTTGAGTCATCCGAAAAAATACGGATTTATCATCTCTAACCCTCCGTATGGGGAGCGTCTGGAAGACAAGAAGGATCTTCCTGCCTTGTACAGGCAGATTGGAGAGCGGTACAAAGCGCTTGATTCCTGGTCCATGTACCTGATAACCGCTTATGAAGAGGCGGAGAAATATATTGGAAAAAAAGCGGACAAAAACAGGAAAATTTATAACGGAATGATAAAGACATACTATTATCAGTTTATGGGGCCGAGACCACCAAAAAGAAAAGCAGGGGAGACAGTTGAGGCGTAGACGTTTATATATAGTTTTGCTGGTTCTGCTGTTCGTCTGTATCGCGGCTAAGAACCAGTCTCTTTTCACCCGTGAGCAGGTGAAGAAAGGGAAGGAACCGGGAACCTTTAACGGCGGCTGGTATTCCCTCATATCGAAAGAAGTGAATGACAAGAGGATCAAACTGAAAATTGACGGACGGAAAGTGAAGGCGAAAAAGGCCTCCGTTATTATGACAGACGAGGGGGAATTCATGGTTCCGGTCAGCTTTTTACCGGATTATTTTTCATGTGCAGCCAGGATTTATGACAATTCCAGACTGGTTATGGAAAGGAATACCATCTATGCGGAGATGAAAGAAGGAGAGTCCCGGATGACGCTGAACGGTGCGCCGGTAACTCTGAAGACAGGACTTTTAAGAGAGGATAACATCCTGTATGTGCCTCTGGAGGCCGTCGAGAAGGCTCTTTCCTATACAGGCGAGTGGGATGTGGAGGAGAATACGCTAGAGCTTACTTTTGCAGGCAGCGAAGAGAGAAGCATTCCATACGCTTATGATTACCGGGATACGGGCCGTGCGCCAAGAGTTAAGAACCAGGGAAGCTTCGGCACCTGCTGGGCATTTGCTTCAGTCATGGCGTTGGAAAGCAGGCTGCTTCCGGAAGAAGATTTAAGCTTTTCCGAAGATCATATGTCCATCCGGAACAGTTTTCATATGAAACAGAATGACGGCGGCGAATATACGATGTCCATGGCCTATCTTCTTGCATGGCAGGGTCCGGTTTATGAAAAGGACGACGTATACGGCGATGAGTATTCCCCGCCCGGACTTAAGCCGGTCCGGCATGTTCAGGAGATACAGATTATACCAAGCAAAGATTATGAGGCAATCAAGAGGGCGGTATATCTTTACGGAGGAGTGCAAAGCTCCCTCTATACTTCCATGGTGACAGGCCAGAGTGACTCGCGCTATTATAATAAGGAACAGGGCGCTTACTGCTATATCGGAACAGCCAAACCCAATCACGACATAGTGATTATCGGATGGGATGATAATTACCCGAAAGAAAATTTCAATCTGGACCTGGAAGGTGACGGGGCGTTTATCTGCGCCAACAGCTGGGGAGGCGAATTCGGGGATGAGGGATATTTCTATGTATCCTACTATGATACGAACATTGGAATACATAATATCCTGTATTCCAGAGTTGATAATACCGATAACTATGATAAGATTTATCAGAGTGATTTGTGCGGCTGGGTAGGCCAGCTGGGCTATGGCAAGGAGAATGCTTATTTTGCCAATATCTATATGGCAGGTGAAGGAGAAGAACTGGCGGCAGTCGGTTTTTATGCCACAGGTCAGGATACGGAATATGAAGTATATACGGTAACGGATGTGGAAGGCAGCGCCCAATTCGGCAGGCGGATCCTGGCAGCCTCCGGAACACTGAAAAACGCCGGATTTTATACGATAGATTTTCGCAAACCGGTGGAACTTCCGGACGGTAAAAAATTTGCTGTTATTGTCAGCATCAATACGCCCGGCTCCGTTCATCCGGTGGCAATAGAATATAATTCACCCGATAAAAATCTTCGCGTTGATCTCAGTGACGGCGAAGGATATATCAGTTTTAAAGGCACCTCCTGGGAACGGGTGGAGGAGGAACAGAAATGCAATGTATGTCTCAAAGCATACACGAGAAAAACAGAGGATACGGAAAATGAAGGATAAAGTGATATTTGCAACAGGAAATGCTGGAAAAATGAAGGAAGTACGCCTGATTCTGGCTGATTTGGGGAAGGAGATCCTTTCCATGGATGAGGCCGGATTTAAAGGCGATATCGAGGAAAATGGAACGACATTTGCGGAAAATGCGGAGATTAAGGCGCGGGCTGTCTGGGAACAGACGGGGGGAACCGTTCTTGCGGATGACTCAGGTCTTGTCATAGATTATCTGAACGGAGAGCCGGGAGTGTATTCAGCCAGGTATCTGGAGAATGAACCCTACTCCGTAAAGAACCGGGTGCTGATCCGTAGGATGGAAGGCGCGGACGGAGCCAAAAGAAGCGCCCGTTTTGTATGCAATATTGCCGCTGTTCTCCCTGACGGAAAAGTCCTTCACACGCAGGCGGTCATGGAGGGGCTGATAGCCAGGGAACCTGCCGGAGACGGGGGATTCGGCTATGATCCGATCCTGTATCTGCCGGAGTACGGAAAAACTTCCGCTGAACTTACAATTGATGAAAAGAATAAAATCAGCCATCGCGGTAAAGCACTGGAAAGGATGAAAGAAGCGCTGAAAGCGGCTTTGGAGGGAAACGATGAAGATATTAATCGTAAGTGACACACATCGCAGGGACGGTAACCTGCAGACTGTAATTGAAAAGACGGCTCCTTTTGATATGCTGATCCATCTGGGAGATGCGGAAGGGAGCGAGGACAGGATCGAAACATGGTGCCGCGAGCAGAACGAGAACTGCCAGGTTCATATGATTCTGGGGAATAATGACTTTTTTTCCAATCTGGAGAGGGAAAAGGAGATTTCCATTGGAGATTACAGGGCTTTTTTGACTCACGGACACTTTTACAGCGTGTCGGTGGGGACGGAGCGTCTGGCGGATGAGGCGAGGGACCGTAAGGTACAGATTGCCATGTTCGGCCACACCCATAAGCCGTGTCTCGATATACGGAGCGACCTGACAATACTGAATCCGGGCAGCCTGTCTTTCCCGCGTCAGGACGGAAGAAAGCCCAGCTATATGATTATGGAGCTGGACGGGGAGGGGAAAGCCCACTATACGGTTAATTATCTGTAAGCACATCAGAATGCAGCCGGGCAGCAGAAAAAATTGTATTAATTTCATATAAAATAACTTTTTCGAAGACACAATTTATTGTATAAAACGGTTGACAACTGAATCCGCATAGTATATAATTATCCATGCATTGCAGAACAGAGAACCTCTGCCGTGCATATCCCGGGTGTGGCTCAGCTTGGCTAGAGCGCCTGGTTTGGGACCAGGAGGTCGCAGGTTCGAATCCTGTCACCCCGATTTGACAACTCAATACTGTAATTGCATTACGCGGGTGTAGTTCAATGGTAGAACACTAGCCTTCCAAGCTAGATACGTGGGTTCGATTCCCATCACCCGCTGTTTTTGTTACCCTGATATGTTCTGCGCTGCATTTTATGCTGCATGATACGTACGGTTTTAGTTTTTTATATGAAAGCTAAGAAAGAAAAAATGAATCATGGATAATTATTTTATCCATTAAGAATAATTAAAACTGGCGGCCGGTTGTTCGGCCGCCGGTTTTTTTGTTGATGACGGTGACCTGTGCGCGGAGCGTACAGGTAATCGTTGAAGGCAGTGGAATTTTTAGAATTCCACTCTTTTTTTGCAATTAGCCCAGAACCTGTGCGGATTATTGGTGAAAGTTATGGAAAATAGACAAAGCCGTATATTGACAATGGCAAAAGTTTATGATAATATCTAAAAAGAAAACATTTTAAGTAAATGTTTTCCTATAAAAATTAGGAGGTTTTCTACATGAAAAAAGCACTTTCTCTTCTTTTGGCGCTTGCCCTTTCACTTTCCTGTACGGCGTGTTCAGGGGACAGCAAAACGCAGGGCGGCAAGGCAGACAATGGCAGTACAGCCGCAGCTTCGGCAGGCAAAAGCGGCGAAGCGGAAAATGGTACACCGCAGTACAGCGTCACATTCCTCTGTATGACCCTGGGCGATATGTCCTTTGCCGATTCCGGTAAGCGCGGCCTTGATATGCTGGAGGAAAAGTACGGATTTAAAACCAAGGCCGTGGAGGCCGGAACCGATTCATCGAAATATGAGTCTTATGTTATTGATGTTTGTGAGGGCGAGCCTGACTTTGTTCTTTCTACCAGTGAATTTCAGGAGGAAGTGGAGAGAGCGGCAAAAGATTATCCCGACATCCGATTTATCATTTTCGATGTGAGCCGTGATGTGGAAGTGAAATCTGATAATATATTATACATAGCATATGCCCAGAATGAGGGTTCTTATCTGGTAGGCATGATTGCGGCAGCCATGAGCAAGAACGGAGTCATCGGTACGGTGGGCGGCGTTCAGAACCCGGTAATCTGTGACTTTATCACCGGATATGCGGAAGGCGCCAGAGCTTATAACCCTGATATAAAGGTTATTACCTCCTGGGTGGGGAATTGGACGGATTCGGCCAAGATGCTGGAGCTTTGTTCCCAGCAGAACAGTACTTATGGAGCGGATGTATTCTTCCCGGTGGCCGGCGGCGCCAGCCTGGGAGCCTTTGAGGCGGCCCTTAAGACTCCCGGAACGTGGAGCATCGGAGTGGATTCTGATCAGCATGCAATTTTTGAGGCAACCGGAAATGCTTATGCGGATGTAATTGTAACCTCCATGCTCAAGCAGGTGGACAAGAGCTTTGTCAGCGTATTTGAGGATTATCTCGGCGGAGAAGATTACTGGGGGACGGTAAGAGTCCTGGGCGTTAAAGCAGGCGGCGTTGACTATGTCAATGACGAAATGCTGAAAGAGAATGCCCCGGCCGAGGTGATAGCCCAGGTGGAAGAGGCAAAGCAGAAGATTATTGACGGAGAACTGACAGTAAAAGGATATAAAGATTTTGCCAACGAGGAAGAGTATAACGCATATATTAATACGTTTGCTCCGTAAGCGGCAGAGACTGGTTTATCATACATACGGGAAGAGCAGCCGGTCCCGGCTGTTCTTCCTCATGACTGGGGGTACGTAATATATGGAAATGCTCCGAATGGATCACATCACTAAAATTTATCCAAACGGATTTGTAGCCAACAAGGATGTAACCTTTGCGGTTAATGAGGGAGAAATTCACAGTCTGGTCGGTGAGAACGGAGCAGGGAAGACCACACTGATGAAAATACTGTTTGGAATGGAAGACAAGCAGGGCGGAGATATTTTTATCCGTGAACAGAAGGTTAAAATCACAAGTCCGCTTGATGCAATTTCCAAAGGGGTCGGCATGGTTCATCAGCATTTTATGTTGTTAAATTCACTGACCGTGGCAGAGAATGTTGTACTGGGCATAGAGCCGATGAAAAACGGCCTGTTTGACTTTGAGGAAGCAGTTGTCATGACCCAGAAGATTGCCGATAAATATAATTTTGCTCTGGATGCCCGTACCAGGGTTAAGGATTTAAGCGTTGGGCAGATGCAGAAGGTGGAGATTTTAAAGGCGCTGATAAAAGGGGCCAGAGTACTAATCCTGGACGAGCCTACAGCCGTTCTGACGCCTCAGGAGACGGAGGAATTATTTGAACAGCTTTTGCTGCTGCGGGAGGATGGCCACGCTATCATTTTTATCTCACACAAGCTGGAAGAAGTAATGCGTCTTTGCAGCCGTGTTACGGTGCTGCGCCATGGATACAGCCAGGGGACCTATGATGTGAAGGATCTGACCGAAGCAAAAATTTCCCGGCTGATGGTTGGGAGGGATGTAGTCCTCAAAATGGAGAAGGAAGATCCGAAGAACGGTAAAGTGCTGGTGGATGTTAAAAATCTTGTCGTGGCAGATCAGGGAGGCCGGCGGCTGATTGATGATATGTCTTTTTCCATACGTGAGGGGGAGGTTGTGGGCATTGCCGGTGTGGAGGGCAACGGCCAGAGCGAGCTTTCTGAGGTTCTCAGCGGAATGAAGTCGTATTCTCAGGGGACTGTGGTAATAAACGGAATGAACATTCATGGCAAAAGTGTACGGGAAATCCGGGAAAACGGACTGGCACATATTTCAGAGGACAGGATGGTTTTCGGATGTGCGGGCACCCTCTCTATTAAGGAGAATATTATAGCCGACCGCTTCCGCAAAAAAGAGTTCAGAAACAGTATCTTTCTGAATGAGAAGAAGATTAATCAAGAGGTTGACGGATATATCCGTGAATTCGAGATCGCCTGTGATGATCGGGATCAGCCGGTTCGGATGCTCTCGGGCGGTAATATTCAAAAGGTGGTGGTAGCCAGGGAATTTACCTCCGGCGCCAACGTGATTCTGGCCAATCAGCCCACGCGCGGAATTGATGTGGGGACGGCGGAAATGATTCGGAAAACACTGCTGCGCAAAGTCAGGGAGGAAAACGTGGGAGCGCTTCTTGTATCTGCGGATTTGAATGAGGTGCTGGAGGTCAGCGACCGGCTCTTTGTAATGCGGAAGGGCAAAATAGTAGCGGCCTTTCCCAGAGCCAATCAGGTCAGTGAAGAAGAGCTGGGAGAGTATATGCTGGGACTGAAGGTTATGACGAATGAAGAAATGGCGGGCGTGATATGAAAACTGCGAGAAAAATAGAATCATTTTTTGGAGTATTCCGCGTTATCATTGCGGTTTTGATAGCATATATGATTTCGCTGATCGCACTGACTGTGATCAGTGATGAGCCGGTAATGGCGATCCGGCAGTTTATCGTCGGGCCGTTTTCTACAATCCGGCGGTTCGGGGATATGGTGGCGCTGGCTACACTGTTCACATTTACAGGGCTTTGCATGTGTTTTATGTATGCCGTGAATAAGTTCAATCTGTCGGCAGAGGGGATCGTTATCATTTCCGGCTGTATGACCACTTATCTGGGCATACAGCTCCAGGGAATTCCCAAGGGAATCCTGCTTCCCGTTCTGCTGCTGACCTCCATCCTGATTGGGATGGCGGCAGCTGCTATCCCGGCTGTTTTAAATGCCAGGTTCGACGCCCATGTGGTCGTGGTATCGCTGATGCTGAATTACATATTATTCTACCTGTCTCAATTCATTTTGAAGTATGGTATGAAAGACGTCTCCATGCCGAGCCTCGCTTCTCTCAAATATCCGGAAGAGCTGAAACTGGCCGTTCTTGTCCCGAAAACGGAGATTCATGCCGGCCTGATTATTGCGGCAGTCTGCGTGGTTCTGGTTGTGATTGCCATCTATAAAACACCTTTTGGCTATGCAATGCGCACTGTGGGCAGCAACCCGAATTTTGCAAAGTACGCCGGAATCAGCGTGACGGGCACGGTCGTGGCGGCGCAGATCATCGGAGGCGCCTTCGCAGGACTGGGCGGGGCCGTGGAAATATTAGGGCGTTATGAACGCTTCCGCTGGCTGGAAATGCCGAACTACGGATTTGACGGCCTGATCGTGGCTGTTATGGCCCACCGCAATCCGGCGTTAGTTCCAGTTGGCGCGCTGCTGCTGGCATACATCCGGACCGGGGCTGATATCGTAACACGCACCACAGACATTCCGGCGGAATTTGTCTCAATTGTGCAGGGAATTATAATTCTTTTGATTGCAGCCGAGATGTTCCTGTCCGGTTTAAAACGCCGTATGATATTTAAATCGGCCAGGGAATCCCTGGAAAATACGGAAAAACAGCAGGAGGCGGTAAAGGCATGATAATGGCAGGAAAGGAGAATACCGTATTTGTACGGTTTGGTGACAGGTTATGGATGTAGAGTTAATTATAACGTTTTGCTTTTCATTGCTGCGTCTGGCAACTCCCATTGTCTATGCGGCCCTGGCGGCGTCCGTCTGCTATAAGGCCAGTGTGGACAATATGGCCATTGAGAGTATGATGCTGTGGGCAGCCCTGGCGGGAGTTATTGTCAGCGGCGCTTCAAAGAGCGCCGTGGTGGGCTTTGGGGCTGCAATCCTGGCGGGGATTCTGGTTGGATTGATTATCAGCTATGCCTCTTTTACCGGTAAGGCGGATTTGTATCTGACCAACATTGCGATGAACCTGGCGGCTGCGGGAGGCACCGTATTTGTATTGTTTCTTGCCAGCGGGGACAAGTCCAACTCAGCCGGAAGTATCCAGAGTATGGTGCTGCCGGTGGTGAACCTTCCGTTCATCAAAGACATTCCTGTACTGGGACGGATTGTATCAGGACATAACATTTTAACATACGGCGCTTTTGCAGCTGCATTTTTAGTGAATTTCTTTATATATAAAACGAGGCTCGGACTCCGTCTTCGTTCTGTCGGGGAGAATCCTCAGGCCGCGGAGTCGGTGGGGATCTCCGCTACGAAAATACGATATATTGCTTTTATGATTTCCGGCGCTCTGGCCGGTGTCGGAGGGGCATATATGTCTATGGGCTATATGTCTGCTTTTGTCCGGAACATGGTGGCCGGGCGTGGTTTTATCGGTTTGTCTGCCAGCAATATGGTGGCCGGATCGCCTCTGGGAGTGTTGGTTTCTTCGTTCATTTTCGGCAGTGCCGACGTATTTGCCAACATTCTTCAGATGACATCGGCCCCGGCAGATTTAGTTCTTATGCTGCCATATGCGATTACAATCCTGGGCCTGGTGGTTATATCGATCGTGCGCAGGCGTCGTGAGAAAAAAATACAAAAAGCGGCGATCCGCTGAATATTAGGAGAGATAGATTAATGAAGAAGCATTCTGTAATTATTGACTGTGACACCGGAACTGATGACGCTGTTGCAATTATTGCCGCACTCGGCAGTGAAGAACTGGATATCAGGGCGATTACCACTGTCTGCGGTAATGTGGATCTGGCGTACACCGCGGCAAATACTTTGAATCTGGTGCGCATGCTGGGGTTTGATACTCCGGTTGCCAGGGGGGCTGAGAGGCCGCTGCTACGGGACATTACTCAGCTTAGAGCGTCGGACAAGGAGGCTCCGGGAGGTTTTGGAACCCACGGTCAGACCGGCATGGGGAATGTGCGGCTGTTGGAAAGCAGCGATTCTTTTTATGAAAAGAATGCGGTAGAAACCATTTATGAGCAGGCAGTACAATGCAAAGGGGAACTGGAGATTATCGCTCTCGGGCCTCAGACGAACCTGGCCCTGGCGCTCAATGTCTATCCGGAGCTGAAGCGGATGATTAAATGCATTTATTTTATGGGCGGAGCCGTGGAAGGCGGAAATTCCAGCGCGGTGGCCGAATTTAATATATTTTTTGATCCGGAGGCGGCCAAAATTGTCTTTGGCTCCGGTATCCCCCTGGTTATGGTGGGACTGGATGTGACACTCCGGGCAGTTCTTTCTGATTCCGACTGTAATGGGATACGCGGGATCGGCACAACGGCTTCCGATATAGCGGCAGACCTGCTGGATTTTATGCGTATGCGCCGGGATGTATATAAAGGTGAGGACGTGGTCATGCATGATGCTTTGGCCGTGATGGCCATTTGCAGGCCGGAGTATCTTCGGACACATGATTACTATGTGGATGTGGAGTGTGCAGGGACATACACATACGGACACACTTATGTGCAGAAATCCACCCGCTTCAGTAATAATATGCCGAATTGCCGTGTGGCGCTGGATGTGGACTCCGGAGCGTTTGCAGCCTGGATGAAAAACTGTATCAGGCAGTGTGCGGCATCCGGGACCATGGATAAGAAGGTTCTGGAAGCGTAGAAGGGAGAGTTGATTTGCGTATTTTAAATTACGGTTCGCTGAATCTGGACTATACCTACCATGTGCAGCACATTGTAGCTCCCGGTGAAACTGTAGCTTCGTCCGGTCTGGAGGTTTTCTGCGGGGGGAAGGGGCTGAACCAGTCCATTGCGCTTGCAAAGGCCGGAGCCAGTGTGTTCCATGGAGGGATGACAGGGGAAGACGGCGATCCTTTGCTGGAGGCTTGCCGCCGAAGCGGTGTGGACTCCCGTTTTATCCGGAGGATAGAGGGCCGCAGCGGAAGTGCGGTTATACAGGTGGAGCGGGGAGGGCAGAACAGTATTGTTTTGTACGGCGGAGCGAATCAGGCCAACAAACCGGAATTTGTGGATGAGGCTCTGGCCTTTTTTGAAGAAGGAGAGTGGCTCCTGCTGCAAAATGAGGTAAATGGGCTGGATTATATGATAGAAAAGGCTCATAGCAACGGATTGAAGATTGCCCTGAATCCGTCACCTTTTCAGGAAGACATTCTGAAATGCGGTATAGAAAAGGTGTCCCTTCTCTTTTTGAATGAAGTGGAAGGAGAACAGCTTACAAAAAAGACGGAACCGGAACAGATGATAAAGATTTTGAACAGGGAATACCCTGAAACGGCGGTTGTACTCACTCTGGGAGGAGCCGGGGCGGTTTATGCGGCCGGAGGTGAGGTTTTCCTCTGTCCGGCAAGGAAAGTAGAGGCCCTGGATACAACCGGCGCAGGGGATACGTTTACCGGCTATTTTCTTGCGGCCTTGACGGATGGGAAAACTCCACGCCGGTGCCTGGAAGAGGCGGCGGCCGCGGCGGCAATCGCTGTATCACGTTTGGGGGCTTCGGCTTCCATTCCTGAGAGAAGTGAAGTGGAAAAGCTGTTGAACGACAGTCCGGTCCGGTGAAAAGCGGATTTTTACAACGGCCGGTATATTTTATTGCTTCATATCATTTACAGGCAGCGCAAGATAGAACTTCTTGCGCTGCTTGCATATTTTACCGTCTTTTTGTATACTAACAGATAAGAAAACTTGTGAAGAAAATGAGGTGAGTATCTCCATGACGATCAAGGAGTTGGCTAAGCTGGCAGATGTGTCCATCGCCACTGTATCTAAGATTATGAACAATAAGGATGAGAATATCAGTCCTGTTACCAGAGAAAAGGTGCTTCGTATAGCACAGCAGCATAATTATTCACCCTATGCCAAAGCGATCAGCAAAGCATTTCCTAAAACCCAGCTTGTCGGTGTGGTAGTTCCTGATATTTCAGATCGTCTGTATGCTTCTGTTGTGCAGTATTTAGACGGATATGCGATGGAACAGGGGTATTCCCTGGTAGTTACCAGTACGTTCGGTGACGTAAACAGGGAGGCGCTGAGTATTGACTCTCTCCTGGGAAAGCGTGTGGAATATATCCTTTTTCTGTATGGCAGAATAGAAGCGGCCAGTCAGGACAAGCTGCGGGAGCATAATACTCCGTTTTACTGCGTGCCGTTCGGGCCGGACGAACAGGATGAGGACAAACCTGTTTTAGATTTTCAGTCGGCCGCGGAGGAGGCGGTTTCCTTTTTGTCCGGTCTTGGTTTTGAAAAAATGGCAGCTGTGCTGCGTGAAAAGGACGGTCCGCTCTGCCGCATATTACACAGAAGTATGGAGCGAAATAAGATTGTTTTTGACGAAAGCCTGATATTTGAATTCGGGCAACAGGAACCATCAGAAGTCCTGGAAATTCTGGCCAAGACTGGCGTTAAGGCGGTCGTGGTGCAGGATACGGAGATTGCAAGACTGATTTATAGCTGCGTTTATGCGCGTCATATGAACATCCCCGGCGATTTATCCGTGATATCCTTTGATTTTGGAGGGGAGGGACATACATTCCTGCCGGAGTTGTGCACACTCGTCCTCCCGCATAAGGAGCTTGCAAAGATACTTTGGGATACTGTTTTTCATATGGTTTCTACGCGGCGGGAACAGGGAATAGAGCCTGTCGGTCTGATGTTTAAGGAGGGAAAGAGTACTGCCAGAAGTACGGACCGGCACAAAGTGAAAATCTGCGTGATCGGCGGTGTGAACCTGGATGTGACATTTCTTGTGGATGAAATATTAGGAAGCACTGAGACTATGACGATTCATGAGCGAAGCATTCTTCCGGGAGGAAAGGCGGGAAATCAGGCCATCGGCGTGGCCCGCCTCGATGGCGCGGCAAGCATCATCAGCATTCTGAGCAATGATATGGATGGAAAAAACCTTTATAACAACCTTGCCGCCAATAATGTGGATGTGAGCGGAATCGGTTTCGATAATGCCGCATCAACCGGAATTGCCTATATTTTTGTGACCAAGAGCGCAGAATATCTGATTGGATATTATCAGGGGACAAGCGACAGCATCAGCAGGAAACATGTGGAAGAATGCATGGATATCCTGCTTTCTTCCGAATACTGCCTCCTGCAGAACAGTATTCCTGACGAGACACTGCTGTTTATCACCAGACTGTGCAGAAAGCATGGAATCAGGATAATCCTCAAGCCCTCCGGGTATAAAATGCTGCCTCCGGAGGTTCTTGAAGAGCTGTATATGCTGGTGCCCAACAAGACGGAACTGAACCAGATTATGCCGGGAGAAGGAAGCGTCGGCGAGAAAGCGGCAGCCCTCATTGCAGGCGGCGCCCGGTACGTGGTGGTGACACTGGGGGAAGAGGGGTGCTATTTTACCGATGGGAAGGCCGGGAAGGAATATCCGGCCATTGATGTGGAGCCAATCGATACAACCGGGGCCAGCGATGCATTTATCAGTGCGCTGGCAGTTCTGCTTGCGGAAGGAGAGTCTATCGATACGGCAATCGAGTATGCAACAATTGCCGCCGGTATCAGTACAACCCGTCTGGGTGCCCAGTCGTCTCTGCCGGACCGCTATACACTGGAAATGTACCGCAAGAAACTGATTGGACGTATTTCATAATTTATAATCCAATGCGGGTGCGGGTCAAGACGTTATACAAAAATCACCTTTCCGCTTATTATAGAGGTGTCCAAGCCGCTATCAGTGAAAGGAAAGGTGATTTATATGGCGAAGAAAGCCATTGTTTTTTTAAATTATTTATTTAGTGTGAGTTAATTCCGGCAGCAGACTTAAAATTTCCGCCTCCTGTCTGATGGCTGTTTCTTCCAGGTCTTTCGCCCGGTTCAGCATCTCTCTCCGGTACGGTTCGTCAGTGATGGTCTTCACGTTAATTCTGATATTATAGACGGCACCCAAAATTGCAGCACGCAGCAATAAGGCTCCGACCAGGGCATCAGGGCCGGCATTCCGATTTCCCTTCTCAATAGCCTCGCGGCATAGAGCCAGCGCTTTGACGGACTTTTCAGCCACCTCGAGCGGAGTTTGAACAGCAGCTTTTAAACCGTTCTGCATGGCGGCATTACGTACGGCGCTTTCCTCCTGTGTCACTTTGGGAAGGGCCAGCGCGGTTTTATATTTGCGGAAGGAATCAATATCATTCTGAATATCATCCAGCAGTGACTCACGTAATACTGCGCATTGCCGGTCCACTTCCTGAAAGCGGTGCTTTACATTCGTATATTTATTATTCGAAATGGTTTTTCTGGAAACCATTGATACAAGAGCGGCTCCATAAGCGCCGGAGAGAGCGGCTGCGCTGCCGCCTCCTGCAACGGGAAGCTCCGCACCGATTCCCCGGGCAAATTCTCCGACGGTCATATCTTTAAAATCCATATGTATTCCTTCTTTCTGTATTGGTCAAGGCAAACGGTTACAGCAGATAGGTCTCAAAAATCTGATCTGCAGAAAAGGGGCCTTCAAACAGGGATTCCAAATTGAGATATTCTCTGGCTATTTCAATCAGCATATCCAGAGACAGCATACCGATCTGACAACTGACGATAGGGATTCCGTGCTTTAATGCCAGCGCCCTGATACATTCAATGACAGTGCAGACAGAGGTTTTTTTATAATTTGTCAAATCCATTGAAACCTGGACCAAATTCCTTCCCTTCATTTCAACACCGATAGCTTTAACATAACGGAACCCTCCGCTGCTGAATCGCACACGTTTTGCAATCTCCTTTGCAATGGACAAATCGGTTGTTCCCAGATTAACATTCAGAGCAATCATAAAATCCCTGGCTCCGATGGCTGTAACTCCACCCGTCGGGTGAATTGTGTCCGGGCCGTAATCGGGTTTCCATTCAGGACTTTTCAGTTTTTCGGCCATGCCTTCGAATTCGCCCTTGCGTATTTCAGCCAGATTCGTTCTGGCAGGAGTGTTTGCGGACTTTTCGTATAGAAAGAATGGAAGATGATACTTATCGGCAGCTTCCGAGGCTATCTTGTGGGCCAGTTCGCTGCAATCCTCTATCGTACAATTACGCAGAGGGGTCAGGGGGATGACATCAACTGCCCCCATGCGCGGATGCTGGCCGTGATGTTTGGTCATATCGATCAATTCAAGGGCAGTGCCAATCGCCTCAAGCATGGCCTCATAAATCGCTTCGGGCTCACCGATCACATTAGCGCCAAACCGGTTATGATCCGGATCTCCCTGCCAGCGCAGAATCTGCACATGTTCTCTGTTGCGGAAGCAATCGAGAATCTTTTGAATTTTTTCCTGATCGCGGCCCTCACTAAAATTCGGCGCTGTTAAGATAATACGTTTCATAATTGTCTCCTTTATTCGGTTACATATTTTTATGTTATGGTTCAGACATTCATTTTATCGGGCTTATGCCAAAAACCGAGAACAAATTGCAATACGAATGCGATTAACATGGCGGCAGCGTAGACTAAGCCTACCTTTAAAGCTCCGTATTGCACAACCCATACAGGTGTCATGGCTGTCAGGATTCCACCGCCTGTCGCCCAGGCCAGCAGAGGAGAACGGGCTGCAAATACTTCCGCAGCGCCGGATTCCATTTTAGGATCGCAGGTTTTTAGCAAGAGAAGTCCGGTGGCGGTTACTCCGGCAAAAGCACCAAACAGCATTATTGAGTGTTCAAACCAGTTCTCACCAAATACGTGGCTTGAAACCCAGGTGCAGCACCAAACAAGCACGACGGCCGCCAGAAGCTGCTCAATTATTAATGGAGTTGCATATTCGACGATAACAGAAACATTAACGGAAGCCACGGCTCCGGCTACAAGAAATTCCAGTGAAATCCCCTGTATGTGGCTCATTGTGGGCTTATCCACAATATCAGCCCATTTTGTGCGGTTTAGCAGAAGCTGAACCAGTAAGCCGGCAAGCATGGCTGCGGTAAACCAGGCCATTGTGAAATGCAACCAGAGCTTTAGGGCTTTGCTAATCAGCCAGCCGAGTAATACGGCGACCGACAGCAGTGCCATATGGAACGCCATATTATCAATGACAGATGGATGGATTACCCGGTTCGTATCAGGTTCACGATCTGAGCGGTCGGTATATATTTCAGTATTCTTATTTTCCAGTCCGGCGGAGGTATTCAGAAAAGAGGTCCATCCCTTGCGTGCGCCGATATTGATTAATACGATGCCCCCCAAAACGCCGAATACCAGACCGATAGTAGCGGAAGTGACAGACAGGCTTGCACCGTCCATCCATTTTAACTCTTCAAATACGGCGGCCATTCCGCCGGCTGTTCCATGGCCGCCGGACCACCCCTGCTCGACAATTGTTCCGAACAGCGGAGATACTCCGAATACCGGAGTAAGTATCAGTGCGGTTAGAAGCAATGGAACGGCATACTGTGTAAAAAATGTAAAATAGGAAAAAACCAGGGATTCACTTGCTCTTTTGATAAGCTTTTCACCGCTTTTCTGCCTTTTTCCCATCAGCATCGGGGCATAAATCAAAACAATGAGGCGGCTCGACATTCCCGACCAGACACTCATGATTTCCTTCGGAATTATGCCCAGAAAATAAGGCCCTAGGATTAAGCCGATGACACCTGCAATCAGGGATGCCGGTATGTAGTATTTTTTTAAGAGCGGAATTTTAAGTCTGAGCCAGGATGCGGCTAACAGTAGAATGCCAAGCAATGCCATATAAACAAATAGGGCGTCTAACGAGGAACCGGTGATTTCATTTAATGGGATCATGTTTGTACCTCCTCATAATTTAATGCTGCAGCATATTTATCATACATCATATGAAAATAAAAATCAACATTATGAAAATATAATTTCATATTTGTGGATTATGTTGAATTCTTTTGCGGAAATTTGCATGATAGTTACAAATTCCGCAGCATTATTCACAAGGTGGTGTTTAAAGACGGTTACTGTTCACACGGTTGTGTTCCGCGAGGCGTTTTCGTGCGTATTCTGCACGAAAATCCCGAGTTACACGGCGCGAAACGGCGCTTTTTGCCGTTTCTGTGCATCGCGAAGCGTGTTATTGTTTACAGCACGCCGCTTTTTGGCGGGGTGTGAACAGTAACTAAAGACGGACTGTAAAAGTCAAGAGGATTAGCCAGACGGTTGATTTTTGCGCTGGGCTTTGCTATATTTGAACTATCTGTTATAGTAAACCGCGGGCCTGTATCAACCTCGTTTCCGATTTGAGGAGGAACACATTTGGAAAAAAATATTATTCAGCTAATAGAACAGAATTACGATTCTTGTTCAAAAACCAATAAAGTACTGTCTGATTTTGTCAAAGCAAATATCCGGGCTATCCCGTTTATGTCTATTAATGAAATGTCAAAGCAATCCGGCGTGAGCTGTCCCAGCATTACACGTTTTGTACGAATGCTCTCCTTTGCTAATTTTTCTGATTTTATTGCCTGTGCCCGTAAAAATGTACAAAAAGATTTGACTCCCTGGGAGCGTATCAGGCGTGCAGCAATAGCTCCCAATGGAGGTTCGCTCAAATCCATGATAGACAGTAATGCCGCATCCCTTCGGAAGATATATAATGAAACATTCGAAGCAAATTTCTATTCCTCCGTACGGACCATCACGAAAGCGCGCCGCGTCTATATCATTGGAGCCCGCTCTTCCTATTCAATTGCCGTTTATCTGGGATCAATTTTAAATAATCTTCAGGATAATGTCATTCTGCTGAAGCAGGGGGATTTCAGCGCCTTTGCAGACGTTACGTCCGAGGACAGCCTGATTGCGATAGGATTTGCGCGTTATACAAGGATAACCTGTGAAACTGCAAAATATTTCTATGATAAAGGATGTACTGTAATTTCTATCACCGACAGTTACACCTCTCCCATCGCACTTTCTTCAGAGAATGTTCTATCGGTTTCAAATGCAAGCGGATACCCGGTTGCGGAGGCAATGTCAATCGCCGTATATCTGACCACGGCTGTGGCTCAGGTGAATCCGCAGAAATCCCTGGAGCGTATGGAAAACATGGAAAAGCTTGGTGACTCGCTTAGAGCCTATATTTGATATAAAATCTTATACGGGAGGTAGTGAGTGTTGATTTTCTTCAGAATTGATAGTCATTATTTTTAATCATAGGGGGCATACGCCGTGTTAACCGGCCGTATGCCCTCCCTTTTATTGGGGGCTGTGACCTGTGCGCGGAGCGTGCAGGTTAACGTACCGAACGGCGGAATAACACGCTCCGCGATGCACAGAAACGGCAAAAAGTGCCGTTTCGCGCCGCATAACTCGGGATTTTCGTGTGAAATACACACGAAAACACCTCGCGGAACATTCCCCTGTGAACAGCAGCGAACTGTTACATGAGTTTGCAGATTTATTAACAGGTGTCTTGTCATATGAAAAATGATGTGCTATACTGTTGCGAGTGCGGTTGGTTCCGCCGGCGTCTGCCTGGAAATGGACGAAAAAAGCAGGAAAGGCCGTTTGAAAAGCGGCAGAATAGAGGATGGTATGACAAAACAGGAAGAGATAAACCAGTTAAAAAAAGAGAAGGATGCAGTGATCCTGGCTCATTACTATGTGGAGCCGGAAGTGCAGGAAATTGCCGATTATGTGGGCGATTCTTTTAACCTGAGCAAGGCCGCAGCCGGTCTTCCCAACAAGACACTAGTGTTTTGCGGCGTTTCATTCATGGGGGAGAGCGGAAAACTGCTCAGCCCGGACAAAACGGTGCTGATGCCTGATGCCGGGGCGGATTGTCCCATGGCCCATATGGTCAGAAGGGAAGAGGTGGAGCAGGCAAGGAGGGAGTACCCGGATTTGGCTGTAGTCTGTTATATCAACTCCACGGCCGAGATCAAATCCTGGGCAGATGTGTGCGTTACTTCAGCCAATGCAGTGCAGATAGTAAAAAATCTGCCGAATAAAAATATTTTATTTATCCCGGACAAGAATCTGGGCCGCTTTGTAGCGGAGCAGGTACCGGAGAAGAATGTAATGACGGTAAATGGGTTCTGCCCGGTTCATGAACAGATGCGGGCGTCGGAAATCGAAAGCCTCAAATGTGAACACCCGGATGCCAAAGTCCTCGCTCATCCGGAATGTAATGGTGCGCTATTGGAGAAAGCTGATTATACCGGTTCCACAACAGGAATAATAAATTATGCATCATCGAGTGAATCAAAAGAATTTATAATAGCGACAGAGTGCGGAGTCCGCTATGAGCTGGAACAGAAAAACCCGGGGAAGATATTTTATTTTCCGGCTACCGAGCCGATTTGTACCGATATGAAAAAGATTACACTGGATAAGATTATTGAAGTATTAAAAACAGGAGTCAACAGGGCCGAAGTGCCAAAAGACCTTGCCGCCCCTGCAAAAGCCACACTGACACGAATGCTGGAACTGGCCAGATGATAAGGGGGCATAATTATGGTGAGAAACCTTTATTACGATGTTGTGATTGCCGGCTGCGGAGTAGCGGGTCTTTATACGGCCCTCAGCCTGCCGGAGGATCAGAAAATACTGATGCTTTCTAAAGAGGGAATTGAAAACTGCGATTCTATGCTGGCCCAGGGCGGCATCTGTGTAATGCGGGATGAAGAGGATTATGAACCCTACTTTGAGGATACGATGAAAGCCGGACATTACGAGAACAGGAAAGAAAGCGTTGAAATTATGATACGTTCCAGCCGCGGAGTGATAGATCATCTCCTGAAACTGGGAGTACGTTTTGACATGAATCCGGACGGCAGCCTGAATTACACTCGGGAGGGAGCGCATTCGAGGCCGAGAATATGTTTCCACAAAGATATTACGGGAAAAGAAATCACCACGGTACTGCAAAAGCGGGTCAGGGAACTGCCGAACGTGTCGGTTATGGAATTTACGGCTATGACTGATATTCTTGTCTCGGGAGGCGCCTGCACCGGCATGATCGCAAAGACGGAAAAAGGAGAGATTCTTCATATACATACCAGGGATACCGTTATGGCTACGGGAGGGATTGGCGGCCTCTACGAGCATTCAACCAATTTCCCCTGTCTTACAGGAGATGCTCTGGCAATCGCAAAAAAATACGGTGTGGAGCTTGAAAACATGGATTATGTACAGATCCATCCGACCAGCCTTTACAGTGAGAAGCCGGGCAGAAGCTTTCTGATATCGGAATCTGCCAGGGGAGAAGGGGCCGTACTGCTGAATGGAAGAGGAGAGCGTTTTGTAGATGAACTGCTCCCCAGGGATGTAGTCACAAAAGCAATACATGCAGAGATGGAGCGGGAGGGCAGCCGCCATGTATGGCTCTCATTCGAGCCGGTGGGTGAAGCTCAGATTCGGAACCATTTCCCGAATATTTACAGAAGGTGTCTGGAAGAAGGCTACGACATCACAAAAGAACCGATACCGGTTGTCCCGGCCCAGCACTATTTTATGGGGGGGATTCATGTGGACTGTAATTCAAGAACCACGATGGACCACCTTTACGCAGTGGGGGAGACCAGCTGTAACGGTGTCCATGGAAAGAACCGCCTGGCCAGCAACAGTCTGCTGGAGAGTCTTGTATTTGCACAAAGGGCCGCAGCCAGTATGGCAGAGGGCCGGAAAGGGAGTATCAAATATGAATCCAATTACCATGCAGCTTGCTGCTGATAAATATATCCGTCTTGCTTTGGAGGAGGATATTAACAGTGAGGATGTAACGACTAATTCCGTGATGCCGGAATACAAAAAAGGAGAAGTGCAGTTAATCTGCAAAGAGGACGGAATTATAGCCGGACTTCCAATTTTTGAGAGAGTATTTTTGCTGCTGGATCCCCGGACCAAGGTAACCTTTGATGTGAAAGATGGAGACAGAGTGGAAAAAGGCCGGCATCTTGCCACCGTGACCGGAGATATCCGGGTTCTTTTGTCGGGGGAAAGAACAGCCCTCAACTATCTCCAGCGTATGAGCGGTATTGCAACCTATACGAATACGGTTGTGAAGCTTTTGGAGGGGACCAGGACAAAACTTCTGGATACCAGAAAGACAACGCCCTGCATGAGGATATTTGAAAAATATGCAGTCAGGGTTGGCGGGGGGAATAATCACAGATATAATCTTTCCGACGGGATTCTGCTGAAAGACAATCATATTGACGCTGCAGGAGGCGTGAAGGAGGCAATAGCGGCTGCAAAGGCATATGCACCCTTTGTGCGCCGGATTGAAGTGGAAACGGAAAATCTTTCTATGGTCCGGGAGGCTGTGGAAGCGGGAGCCGATATCATTATGCTTGACAACATGACGCCCGGACAGATGGCGGAGGCAGTCAAACTAATCGATGGCCGTGCGGAAACGGAATGTTCGGGAAATATAACGAGGGAAAATATCAGGGCAATTACGGAAACTGGCGTGGATTATGTTTCAAGCGGCGCTCTGACTCATTCTGCCCCAATTCTGGACATCAGCCTGAAACATCTGCGTGCCGTGGAGTGACGGCTCTAATGCTGCTGCTTACACGGCAGTATCCTGCAAGGCGTTTTTGTTTACAGCATGCTGTATTTTGCTGCGGGTGAACAGTAACGCTCTAATTGATGTGCCGGCAGAAATGCGGTGATTGTAGTTGCATGGACGGCGGCAATGTATTAAAATTGGAATAGAAATTTTGAACCTCCGCTGATTACGGCCGTTATGCTGCGGCATGTTGTGGCTATGTGGCGTGAATTGTTACTCACAGCAGTGAATAAAGGCAGAGTATAAACTGGAAAGGACAGGAACGCCGGAATGGGTATGAGATTGAATAATAAGGAAGAGAGCGCGGCCGGAACAGAGAGCGCTCTGACCGGAACGCAGAGACGCAAAAAGATTCTGGCACTGATGAGGCAGACCTCTCATCCCCTGTCCGGCGGAGCGCTGGGGAGAGAGACGGGCGTAAGCCGGCAGGTGGTGGTGCAGGATATCGCCCTCCTTCGCACGGAAGGGTATCCGATTGTCGCCACGGCCAGGGGATATATTCTGAATGAGGCCAGCCAGGCAGTAAGACTTTTCAAAGTATGCCACAACAATGATGAGACAGAGGATGAATTAAAAACAATTGTGGATTTGGGCGGCTGCGTTCTGGACGTGATGATTAACCACCGTGTATACGGAAAAGTAACGGCTCCTCTGAATATCAAGAACCGCCGTGATATACAAATATTTATGAACGACATTGAATCGGGCAAGTCTGCTCCGTTGATGAATGTGACTTCGGGATATCATTTCCACCGCGTGTCGGCGGAGCAGGAAGAAATTCTTGATGAAATTGAAGAGGCGCTCCGGGAAAAACATTATTTGACAGAGCTTATGCCGTATGAGGAGATGTAGAAATCTGCCGGCGGGCATGCAGAGGGCGGCTGCATTCTAAGCCCCGCCGGTCTGCGTAATTGATGCGCTGACCGTGCGAAATGGCAGTGGCAGCAGGTATACGTCAAATGAATGAAAAAATATGGTTTGAATGGAAGAAAATACTTGCGGTGTTACAGGTTATGTGGTATACTATGACCCGTTGATGCGTTTTTCTACAGTTGTTACCAAAATTCTTCAAATTGTGCTTGACAGTCAGACAGTTTTAGTTTATACTACTTTTGCTGTCAAAAACGCAGCAAGATATGCCAGGTTGGCAGAACAGCCGAAAACGGAGAAAGTTAGATTGCCAAATGTTTGGCCAAATCGCAAAGTGAATATGAGTCTGTAGCTCAGTTGGATAGAGCAACGGCCTTCTAAGCCGTGGGTCGGGGGTTCGAATCCCTTCAGGCTCGTCGAATCTAAATCGACGATTTAGATTCCCTATGGTGGGTATAGCGCAGTTGGTTAGCGCGCCAGATTGTGGCTCTGGAGGCCAAGGGTTCGAATCCCTTTATCCACCTTCCCTTTATGGGAGTTTGCTGATGGGCTATCGCCAAGCGGTAAGGCACAGGACTTTGACTCCTGCATTCGTTGGTTCAAATCCAACTAGCCCAGTTAAATACGGGGTATTAGCTCAGTCGGTAGAGCACTTGACTTTTAATCAAGTTGTCCGGGGTTCGAATCCCCGATGCCTCATGAATGAAAGATAGCGGAAAACCTTGTAATTACAGGGCTTTCCGCTTTTTGATCTGCTTTTCGGTATGTCCGGACCTATTTCCTTGTAAAAAGCGGTTCAAAGCCTGGCGGAACGGGCAAAACAAATTCGGGTAACCCTGTGGCATAGGGCGCAATGTCATATTGCTGAAAATATATCACAACGCCGCCTGGGGAAAGATAAAAGCTGTCCGGATTAAAGGTGTTCTGTATGAGCTTTGCATAATCATCGAAATATGTGGCAGGCTCCGTTTTTAGTCTTATGGATACCTGCTGTTCGATCCATCGTTGGATTTTCTCCTTGAACAGACGGTCATGGGGATAAAAATCTCCAAGCTGCACCTTGTTCCCCGTAGTGAAATCCCAGGTGTCGGATTGCCGGACGGTTGAGCCGTGTGCACCGCCCATGTAGGAATACTGCTCGGTATACAGGCTGGTAAGGCATCCCATATTTAAGGTTATATTGTAAGTCATATCAAATTCGTAGCTGTGGAACGGAGGATAATTTGACTGGATATACCTGGCTGATTCGACGGCTTGCGGGTATAATACGGCTTTGCAGTATTCCTCTTTACTCCTTGCAAGTGCGGCGTAATTTTCGCTGACGGCCTCTGCCGCCTTCTCGCTGCAGGTGGAATTAAATGCAGGATACTGTATATTGTATATTAAAACCGGAATATCACGGTAGTACAAAGTTTGTTTCAGGGTATTGTTAGAGACGGTCTGCATGAACGGAACCTGTTGGGAATTTGTATATTATATGAGCGGATACGGATAATATGAATATGGAAAGGGGGAGGCCGGCAGGATTGCTCCCGCCGGCATGAGTATGAAAAAGTTTATGTAAAAGGTTAGTGACCTGTCTGACTATTACTATACAGGAAATATATGTCGAAAGTTTGACCAGAAGATAAAGGATTTATAAAAAGGGTTAAGACTTTCTAACGGAAACAGCGTTAAAATATTTTGTTGACAGAATAGATAGAATATGATAAAGTTTTATATGGGTTAGTTAGAACTAACTATATGCTGAATTGATAGGAAGGGCTGTAAATACCTGTCGTTCAGTTTCGATTGTCGTTAGCTGCAATATTCAGTTAAAGAAGGTTTTATATGGCTTGAACATAGAAAAACCTGTTTTTTTGCCTATGTAGTTAGCTTGAACTAACTTTACGATCCGGGAAACGTTCTAATCCGGAGCATGGTTCCCTGGGAAATGTGTAAATATAAAAGATTTGTCAGGAAAGGAAGAGATAAAAGATGAGCAGATGTTTTGAGAAAATGCTTGTAGAGCAATGTGCCCCTACTCTTTCGGGTATTAAACCGGCGAATTTATTCCGCTATTGTGCGGGTGGCGGAGACGCAGTCCGGAGAGAAATTGCATACTGGGACAAAGAACTGTCGCAGCACGGAATATCAGTGAAAATCATCAAAGAATGTCCTGAATCAGAGTCTGTCCTCGTATATGTATATCGCAAGAGGTGGGTGGAGAAGATTCTGGCGGATCCTGAGACCGTGGCTTTCCTGAAACAGAAGGGCTACTTGATGCCGGGGAGCTGCGGGTTCATTTTGCAGCAGTTATCAAACAGGCTGTGTGCGGAAAAGGATTTTCCCCATGAAATCGGCGTTTTTCTGGGATATCCGTTAGAAGATGTGATTGGTTTCATTGAAAACAGAGGCAGAAATTATACCTGCTGCGGATTTTGGAAGACTTACGGAGATCCGAGAGAGGCCAGACACCGTTTTGACAGATACAGAAACTGTATCAGGATGTGTATGAACCGATTTGAAAATGGAATACCGGTTATTCAGCTCCTCGCAGCTGTCTAATAGATGTTAAATCTTATCAAACAAAAATACCAATTATTGAAAGGATGGAAGAGATTATGAGTAAAGTTGCAGTTGTATATTGGAGTGGTACGGGAAATACTGAGGCTATGGCATATTATGTGACGGAAGGCGCCAAAGCAGCCGGGGCTGAGGTAGATGTCTTTACTTCGGCCGAGTTTTCGGCAGACAAGGCCGGGGAGTATCCGGCCATCGCATTTGGCTGCCCTTCCATGGGAGCGGAGCAGCTGGAGGAATCGGAGTTTGAACCGATGTTTGAAGAGGTGAAGACAAAACTCGGCGGAAAACGGATAGGATTGTTCGGTTCTTACGGCTGGGGGGACGGTGAGTGGATGAGAATCTGGGAAGATGACTGCAGCAAGCTTGGCTGCACGATGGCAGCTGGACCGGTACTGGCCAACGGAGCGCCGGACGACACTGCGGCAGAAGAGTGCAGGGCCCTTGGGGGAGCTTTGGCATGATGGAGATGTAGTTAAGCAGGTGAGGACGCCGCCGGTACGGCCAGCGGACGGGGTGGTGGGATGTGTATATGAGTCTTTCGTCCCGGGGGAAGATTGTCGTGGTATGGGGCTGCGGGCGAAGATAAAGTCTGCGGAGCACGTTCCCGCTCTGTGAAATGCATCGCGCTGCTAGGCTCGAAAAGACCTCGCCAATCAGCGATGGATTTAGGCGGCATCCGCAGACTTTATCTTCCCCTCCGCCCCAAAGCCAGGTTTTCTCCGGGACGAAAGAATCTGCCGGGTGTATCGGCCCCGTCCACTGGCCTGCGGCCGCTGAATGTCTCACGTGTTATGTGCGGGGGCGGACCTTGTCGAGGCCACTCAGTGCTTCCGTGTGCGGTAAATACGATATGCCTTCAAGGCGCCCTTATGAAAGAATTGCGGAAGGTTTGATATCAGCCTGCCGGAAACACGTAGTGGTCGCGACAAGGCTCTCCCCATTTAAGGTTGGAGATAATCAGCGCCTGGAACGGACCATGTCCGGTGCCGCGAAAACCTCCGCCTACTTCCCCCTCCACGACCAACCTCCCACGGGGACGAAAGAGTCAGCCAGCCCCCTCACCACACCGGACATGGTCCGTTCCGGACGCGTCCTCCAAACCTCAGTTAAATTTCCAATTCCTCATAACTTCTCTTCAGAATCTGACAAGACTGCTCCAGCTTTTCACTCTCCTCCTCGCTCAGCGACAGAGGCAGCACTCTCTGGACTCCATTCTGGTTTATAATGCATGGCACGCCTGTAAAGATGCCGGACTGCCCATATTCCCCTCTCAGCATGGCGGAAACAGTGAGAACACTGTGTTCGTTCCCGAGAATAGCTTTGGTGATTCTCGTCAGGGCCATTCCTATGCCATAGTAGGTGGCGTTTTTGGCCTCGATAATTTTATATGCCGCTGTGCGGACCTCCTCGGATATCTGTTCCAGCTCCTGGGCGCAGATGGAACCATGGGATTCTTCACACAGCTCTGTGATAGATTTTGTGGCAACCATAGCCTGGCTCCAGGGGACGAATTCCGTATCTCCGTGTTCTCCCATGACATAAGCGTGGATATTGCGGGGGTCCACCTTCAGATATTCACCTAACAGATACCGGAGTCTTGCCGTATCGAGCGCTGTGCCGGTACCCAGGACGCGCCGCGGATTGAAGCCGGATAGTGTACAGGTGATACGTGTCATTATATCAACAGGATTGGTGGCAACCAGGAAGATCCCGTTAAAGCCGGATGATGTCACCGGATCGATAATGGATTTAAAGACTTCCGTATTTCTTTTTAGAAGATTCAGACGGCTTTCACCTGGCTTCTGCGCTACACCGGCGCAAATAACTGCAATATCGGCGTCGCTGCAGTCGTCATATCTGCCTGCATAGATTTTCATGTTGGAACCGGAAAAGGCAAGTCCATGGTTCAGATCCATGGCTTCTCCGATGGCTCTTTCTTTATTCACGTCAATTAAAACAAGCTCATCGCAGACATTCTGGTTGAGCAGGGCATAAGCATAGCTCATTCCCACCATTCCTGTCCCGATCAGTGCTATTTTACGTTTGTCAATTCTCATAATGCCTCCTTTACCTGGCGAAATTGGATTGTTTGAAGTTATAAATGCCCACAAATGCGGTAATTTATTCTCTGACAAAAGTTAGGAAAAACTAACCGCATTATGGAATATTGTATCCCGATTATGGGAAAAATGCAAGTATTAACTGAAATACATGGATAAGCGGATTCGCAGTGAAATGCAAAGTTTTTATGGATTACTGCTTTTCCAATTTCTTAAAATGTGTTATGATATTAGGAAATATTTGCTATGATCAGAAGATATTTGTCTGAAAGCAGTAAAAATCATACGCTGCGGCTTTTAAAGACGGCGGAAGTATGATTCTATACGATAGAGAAACAGTAAACGGAGGGAAGCTTATGGAAGAGAATAAGAATGTAATAGCTGAAACGGGAGATAAGGAGGAGGTTGTATCCAAGAACTTTATCGAGCGAGAGATAGATAAAGATCTGGCAGAGGGTGTTTATAGCCATGTCCAAACCAGATTCCCACCGGAACCCAACGGATATCTTCATATTGGTCATGCCAAGTCCATTATTTTGAATTCCGGACTGGCAGAAGAGTATAATGGTAAATTCAACCTGCGTTTTGACGATACAAATCCGACGAAAGAGAAGACAGAGTTTGTAGAGTCCATCATTGAGGATGTGAAATGGCTCGGTGCTGACTTTGAGGACAGGCTGTTCTTTGCTTCTGATTATTTCCAGACTATGTATGACTGTGCAGTTCTTCTTATTAAAAAGGGAAAAGCATTCGTATGCGATTTAACGGCTGATGAGATCCGCGAGTACAGAGGCGATTTTAATAACCCCGGCAAGGAGAGCCCATACCGCAGCAGAAGCGTGGAGGAGAACCTGGAGCTGTTCGAAAACATGAAGAACGGACTCTATAAAGACGGAGAGAAGGTCCTGAGGGCAAAGATTGATATGGCATCCCCGAATATTAACATGAGGGATCCGGTAATTTACAGAGTTGCCCATATGAGCCATCACAATACAGGCGATAAGTGGTGCATTTATCCGATGTATGATTTTGCACACCCGATTGAGGATGCGATAGAGCATATCACACACTCCATCTGTACCCTGGAATTTGAGGATCACCGTCCTCTTTACGACTGGGTAGTAAAAGAATGTGAATTTGAAAATCCGCCGCGTCAGATTGAATTTGCAAAAATGTATCTGACCAATGTAGTTACAGGCAAACGTTACATCAAAAAGCTGGTTGAAGACGGAGTGGTTGACGGATGGGATGATCCGCGTCTTGTCACAATCGCTGCACTGAGGAGAAGAGGGTTTACGCCGCAGTCGCTCCGTAAATTCGTAGAGCTGGCCGGAGTATCCAAGGCCGACAACTCCATTGACAGTGCGATGCTGGAATATTGCCTGCGCGAGGATTTGAAATTATCAAAGGCAAGGGTCATGGCAATCCTGGATCCGATTAAACTGGTGATCGATAATTATCCGGAGGGACAGATAGAGGAATTGGATGCACCAAACAATCTGGAGAATGAAGCGCTGGGTTCCAGAAAGCTTCCGTTTGGCCGTGAACTTTATATAGAAAGAGAAGATTTCATGGAAGAACCTCCAAAGAAATATTTCCGCCTGTTCCCTGGAAATGAAGTCCGTCTTATGAATGCATACTTCGTAACCTGCACCGGCTTTGAGAAGGATGAGAATGGCAATGTGACGGTTGTCCATTGTACCTACGATCCGGAGACAAAGAGCGGTTCCGGATTTAATGCAAGAAAAGTGAAGGGAACGATTCATTGGGTGGCTGTACCGACGGCCTTGAAAGCAGAGTGCCGTCTTTATGAAAATCTGATTGACGAGGAAAAGGGAAAGCTCAACGCCGATGGTTCCTTAAACCTTAATCCAAAGTCACTCACCATACTCAGGGAATGCTATATGGAGCCGGGCCTGAAAGATGCAAAGGCGTTTGACAGCTTCCAGTTTGTGAGAAACGGATATTTCTGTGTGGACTGCAAAGACAGTGCTCCGGGGGCTCCTGTATTTAACCGGATTGTATCATTGAAGAGTTCGTTTAAAATCGCAAAATAAGAATTAAGTATAGAATCCGGTGAAAATGATTAGCCGGGTAAAATAAAGTTATAATTATAATAAGGTAGAAAGAGAGTGCTAACCACTCTCTTTCTTTAATTGAAGGCGGTGACCTGTGCGCATGGAGGAACCGGTCCGCCCCCGCGCTTAACATGAGACAAGCAGTGGATTTGTAAAAAGGGAAAATTGTGGAGAAAATTACAGAAAAAAGTCGTATTGTTAAGAAAATGAAAAAGAAATGGGTGGGTTTCGGAATAAACGGAACGATAATATGAATTGTAGGAAGAGGGCGTATAATAATGATAATAAACATATAAAATCGTGCTGTAAAAGGTCGAAAAACCTTGATTTTATCAGAGGTTTTCCCTAATTCGCGAGGTGTTTTTTTGTGCATATTTTATGAAAGCCCCGGTTGACATTCAAGGGGGTTACTGTTATAATTTAGCCATAGTGAGCTTGCCGTGATTAAAAGCGTACTGCAAGTTTCACAAAGGGCTGACACCCTTTATATTTTTTGGGCTTTTAAAAATGGAATGCATTCCATAATGCGGAATTTTGTTTGAGGTTATTTTAATAATATAATTTTTCACAAAGGAATGCAAAACGAATAATGAAGGTCTCTTATGAGATCTGCTAAAAAGGAGGTGCAATGCACGTATGTGGACTGAAGCTACAATGCCTTTTGGGCAGTCGGTCATCGTATCCCTGCTGGGAATTTCAGTAGTGTTCATCACTCTGGTTACGTTGGCTCTGGCAATCATTTTAATATCTAAAATCCTGCGCTCGATTATCAAGGACGGAGCTCAGAAGCCGGCCCCGGCCGCTGCTCCGGCTGTATCGGATGAAGCCGATAAAGAGACGCTGGCGGTACTTATGGCTACGATTGGTATGGATCTTGAATTACCGGCTGATCAGTTTAAGATTGTAAACGTAAAGGAACTCTGATAGTCATCAGGAATGGAAGGAAATCGAAAGGAAGGTTACAGCAGTTATGAAGTATACGGCTACCCTCAATGGAAAACAGTACGATGTAGAACTTGAAAGAATTGGCGAATATGAGCCAATCCCAAGATATGGTGAGGCAGCACCTGCACCGGCAGCTCCGATTACAGCACCGGCAGCAGCACCTGCACCGGCGGCAGCACCTGCTCCAGTAGCAGCAGCACCTGCTCCAGCGCCAGCTCCGGCACCTGCAGCAGGCGGCACAACAGTAGAAGCTCCAATGCCAGGTAAAGTACTTGACGTAAAAGTGGCAGCAGGCCAGGCTGTTAAATTCGGCCAGGTTGTCATCACAATGGAAGCTATGAAGATGGAAACTGAAATCGTTGCACCGGCAGACGGTACGGTTGCACAGATCCTTGTGAAAGCAGGAGATGCTGTGGAGACCGGAACCGCAATGGTTGTTCTGAACTAAAAAGATAGGATTCATGAAAGCAATCGAAAGGATGTAAAAAGATTATGAAATATATTGCTACGATCAATGGCAAAAGATATGAAGTTGAAGTAGAGAGAGTAGAAGGCTACAAATCTCTGGACCGCAACGGTGTGGCTGCTCCTAAGGCACCAGCACTGGCAAGCACGGCACCGGTACAGAGACCGGCAGCTCCGGCACCTGCAGCAGCACCAGCCCCGGCTGCAGCACCGGCACCTGTAGCAGCACCGGCTCCGGCAGCAGCACCAGCAGCAGGCGCCACAACGGTAGAGGCACCAATGCCGGGTAAAGTTCTGGATGTGAAGGTAACAGCAGGACAGGCAGTTAAATACGGCGATGTAGTAGCGATTATGGAAGCTATGAAGATGGAAACAGAAATTGTTGCACCGGCAGACGGCACAGTAAGCCAGATTCTTGTTAAGGCAGGAGATCCTGTAGACACTGGAGCTGCCATGGTTGTCCTTAACTAGGAGGTAGAGTAATGAACTTTTTTGAAATCATGGGGGAAATGCTGGCACAATCCGGTTTTACGGCACTTACCTGGAAAAATCTGGTTATGTTTGCCATTTCCTTTGTCCTTTTATACATGGCGATTAAAAAGCAGTACGAGCCGCTTCTTCTGCTTCCAATCGCATTTGGTATGTTTCTTGCAAACCTGCCTCTGGCAGATTTAATGAAAGAATCCGAACCATGGTACACCCAGGGTGTTCTTCGTATCATGTACGGCGGAGTTAAGTCCAGCTTATTCCCCTGTCTTATCTTCCTCTGTGTAGGAGCGATGACAGACTTCGGACCTTTGATTGCGAATCCGATAAGCTTACTGCTTGGTGCTGCGGCGCAGTTCGGTATCTACATCGCATTCATGCTGGCTAATGCAACCGGCCTCTTCACAGTAGGTGAAGCAGCAGCCATCGGTATCATCGGAGGCGCTGACGGCCCTACGGCTATCTATATTGCCAACAACCTGGCACCGGATCTGGTAGCGCCAATCGCGGTTGCCGCATATTCCTATATGGCCCTGATTCCAATGATTCAGCCGCCGATTATGAAACTGCTTACCACGAAAAAAGAGAGAGCCATTGTTATGAAACAGCTCCGCAAGGTAAGCAAAGTAGAGAAAGTAGTATTCCCTGTATTCGTAGTACTGTTCTGTTCTCTGCTTCTTCCGTCGGTAGCCCCGCTTCTGGGTATGCTGATGCTTGGTAACCTGTTCCGTGAGTCCGGCGTTGTTGAGCGTCTTTCCGACACGGCACAGAATGCGCTTTGTAACATCGTAACCATCATGCTCGGCACAACAGTAGGTGCTACGGCAAACGGAGATATCTTCCTTCGTGTACAGACAATCGCTATCATCGCCATGGGACTTATGGCATTCTGTTTCTCAACAGTGGGCGGTGTCCTGTTAGGTAAGCTTCTCTGTGTGGTAACAGGAGGAAAAATCAATCCTCTTATCGGTTCCGCAGGTGTTTCTGCCGTTCCTATGGCAGCACGTGTATCTCAGACAGTTGGTTCCAAAGAGAACCCGACGAACTTCCTTCTGATGCACGCGATGGGACCAAACGTGGCAGGTGTTATCGGTTCTGCTGTGGCAGCCGGTTTCTTCATGCTGATTTTTAAATAATTTACGGTAGTTATTGAAAATTTTAATAAAAGGAGGCTTTATTGTGAGTAATAAAGTGTGTACATTACAAGAGGCGGTTGCTAAGTATGTAGAAGACGGCGATTCGATCTCCTTCGGTGGTTTTACAACCAACAAAAAACCGATGGCAGCAGTCCGCGAGATCCTTCGTCAGGGCAAAAAAGATTTTATTGCATGGGCCGGTCCTGCCGGTTCTGACTGGGATATGTTAATTGGTGAGGATCGTGTAAAAGCATATATCAACTGCTATACGGCTGATTCCGGTGTAACCAATGTATCCCGCCGCTTCCGTAAGAAAATCGAAGCAGGCGAGCTGATCTATGAGGATTACTCTCAGGATGCTATCATGTTCATGCTTCATGCCGCTTCCTTAGGACTTCCATTTTTACCAGTGCGCTTTATGATCGGATCCGGACTGGTAGACGAGTGGGGAATCAGCAAGGAAGTTCGTCAGACAATTGACAAACTTTCCGACGACAAGTTCGTATATGTTGAGAACCCATTCAAACCGGGTGAGAAGGTAGTAGCACTTCCTGTTCCTGAGCTGGATACCGCTATCATCCATGTTCAGAAGGCATCTCCGGACGGAACCTGTATCCTTCTGGGCGATGAGTTCCATGATATTGATATCGTTGTAGCTGCCAAGAAAGTTATTGTTACATGTGAAGAACTGGTAAGCAACGACGTGATCCGCAGAGATCCTACACTGACAAAGATTCCTTGCTTTGCAGTTGACGCAGTTTGCGAGGTTCCTTACGGTGCATTCCCGACACAGTGCTATGGTTATTATGACTATGATAACGCTTTCCTGAAAGCGTATGGTTCAGCCAGCAAGACGGAAGAAGATTTCAAGGCATTCTTAAATGAGTATGTTTATGATATCAAAGATAATGCAGAATTTCTTGAGAAGATCGGTATTAACCGTCTCCTTAAATTGAAAGTATCTGATGGATATGGATATTCTACAGATGTGAGCAAGGAGGATTAATCATGGCTGACTACACAAAGTATACAAACAAAGAAATGCAGGCAATTACACTTGCCCAGCAGATCACAAATGACAATATTGCAATCGTAGGTACCGGACTTCCGTTAATCGGTGCATCCGTTGCAAAACGTTTATTCGCACCGAAATGCAACCTGATCGTTGAGAGCGGACTGATGGACTGCTCACCAATCGAGGTTCCGCGTTCCGTAGGTGACCTTCGTTTTATGGCTCATTGCGGATGCCAGTGGCCTAATATCCGTTTTATCGGATTTGAGGCAAATGAGTGGCTGCATGACACAGACAGACTGATTGCTTTCATCGGCGGCGCACAGATCGACCCATACGGAAACGTGAACTCCACCTGTATCGGTGACTATCACGCTCCGAAGACTCGTTTCACAGGCTCCGGCGGTGCAAACGCAATCGCAACCTTCTCTAACACAATCATCATGATTCAGCACGAAAAACGCCGTTTCATGCAGAAGATCGACTACGTTACAAGCCCGGGATGGATTGACGGACCTGGCGGACGCGAGAGACTCGGCCTTCCGGGCAACCGTGGACCTCAGGCAGTTGTTACCGACCGCGGTATCCTCAAATTTGACGAGAAGACAAAGAGAATGTACCTTGCAGGCTACTATGAGACATCTTCACCGGAAGACGTTATCGAGAATACAGGATTCGATATCGACGTTTCCAGAGCAGTGAAGCTGGATGCACCGGCACCGGAAGTTATCCGCATGATCCGTGAGGAGATCGATCCCGGCCAGGCATTTATCCAGGTTCCGAAGGAAGAGCCGGCTAACTAATTTACTGTAAACATAAAGATCCTACATACGCTGCGGCGGCCGAAAACTTCCGCAGCGGTATAACAATAGTTGAGCAATTATAGAATAGGAGAAATGAAGACATGAATATGTATTCAATGCCAGGATATTTCCAGAACATGCCTACAATCGGCAAAGAGCTGGTTAATCCAAATCCGGAAAATGAGCAGGAGATCAAAGCTGTTGAAAGCGACATCCATGAGTCTATTAAAAAAGCTCTTGATGCCGGTATTACTTCTGAAGAGAAGTTAAATGAGCGTGGACAGTTATCTGCAATGCAGCGTATCAACGCATTAATCGATCCAGGTACATGGTGCCCGTTAAACAGCCTTTTCAATCCTGAGAACAACAAATTCGGCACAACAAACATCGTGAACGGTCTTGGCCGTGTAGATGGAAAATGGGTTTATATTGTAGCTTCCGATAACAAGAAGATGGCCGGCGCATGGGTACCAGGACAGGCAGAGAATCTGATTCGCTGCTCAGACGCTGCTAAGATGATGCATCTTCCGTTAATTTACCTGCTGAACTGCTCCGGTGTAGAATTCCCGAACCAGGACAAGGTATATCCAAACAGACGCGGCGGCGGTACACCGTTCTTCCGCAATTCTGAATTAAACCAGTTAGGTATTCCGGTAATCGTAGGAATCTACGGAACCAACCCGGCCGGCGGCGGATACCACAGCATTTCCCCAACGATTCTGATTGCACATCAGGATGCCAACATGGCAGTCGGCGGAGCCGGGATCTTATCCGGTATGAATCCGAAGGGATACATTGATGATGAAGCAGCAGAGCAGATTATTGCCGCTCAGATCGAAAACAGCAAGCTGAAAGTTCCGGCACCGGGATCTGTTCCGATCCACTATGACGAGACAGGATTCTTCCGTGAAGTATACCAGAACGACTTAGGCGTAATCGATGGTATTAAGAAATACATCAGCTACCTGCCTGCATACAACTTAGAGTTCTTCCGCGTTGATACACCAAAGGCTCCGCAGCTTCCGGCTGAGGATCTGTACAGCATCATCCCGATGAACCAGAAACGTCCATACGACATTTACGAAGTAATTGCCCGTCTGTTCGACAACAGTGAGTTCTCCGAGTACAAGAAGGGCTACGGTCCGGAGATGGTAACAGGTCTTGCAAAGGTTAACGGTCTCTTAGTAGGCGTTATCGCTAACGTACAGGGTCTGCTGATGAACTATCCGGAGTACAAACAGAATTCTGTAGGTATCGGTGGAAAGTTATACCGTCAGGGTCTTATCAAGATGAACGAGTTCGTTACACTTTGTGCCCGTGACCGTATTCCGTTAATCTGGTTACAGGATACAACCGGTATCGACGTAGGCGACGAGGCTGAGAAAGCTGAGCTTCTTGGTTTAGGTCAGTCCCTGATCTACTCCATCGAAAACTCCAAACTGCCGTCCTTAGAGATCACAATCCGTAAGGCAAGTGCAGCTGCTCACTATGTACTCGGCGGTCCACAGGGCAACAATACCAACGTATTCTCTCTTGGTACAGGTGCTTGCGAGTACTATGTAATGCCAGGCGAAACTGCTGCAAACGCTATGTACTCCAGAAAACTGGTTAAAGCGAAAAAAGCAGGCGAAGATTTACAGCCAATCATCGGCAAGATGAACGATATGATTCAGATGTACACAGACAAGTCCCGTCCAAAATACTGTACAGAAAAAGGTATGGTAGACGAGATTGTCGACATGACAGAGATGCGTCCATACATCCAGGCATTTACAGAGGCTGCTTATCAGAATCCGCAGTCAATCTGCCCGATGCATCAGATGCTGACACCAAGAAGCACACGTGAATTTGAGACATTTGGTAAATAATGAATGTTGTAACTGTTAAAAAGTGAATGTATAGTTAAAAAACGCCAAGTAAATAAAACAATTGATAGATGATAGTACGATAGTAGATAGTAAAAAAGTCTGAGACTTTTCAGATAAATCGGGCAGAGGCTGCTGGAACCTTTGCTCGATTTATCTGTATGTCCAGGCAGATAAAGGTTTTTTAATAACAGTCTTATCAATAATTTTATAGCGTTTTAAACATTTTCCAGCGACTTTTAGGGGTGGGTGTGGTATAATGTCCACGTAAGCAAAGAGCAGTGCGAAAAAAGACGAATTAAATTTTACGTTGTGCTCGCACATAAGAAAAATTTAATTCGTCTTTTTTCATAGGGCGCCTGCCCGTGAGCGAGATGTAGCAAAGCGGAATCGAGCAGCACTGCAAGGATATATCTTTGCTTCAAGTTTTCAACCTACCCAACCACCCCAACACTCAGTTAACGGAGGAGACATAAATAACTATGAGCGGAATTTATACTTTAGGTATCGACGTCGGTTCCACAGCCTCCAAGTGCATCGTTTTAAAAGATGGCAAAGAGATTGTGGCCAAATCACTGATAGATGTAGGCGCAGGTACCAGCGGACCGCAGCGCGCGATTGAAGCCGTGCTAAATGAGGCAGGCATGAAGAAGGAAGACATGGCATATACGCTGGCAACCGGCTATGGCCGTACCTCTTTGATGGATGGTATTGCCGATAAACAGATGAGCGAACTTTCCTGCCATGCCAAGGGCGCAACTTTTCTGTTTCCAAATGTCCACACTGTCATTGATATTGGTGGACAGGACGTAAAAGTTCTGCATATAGATAATGGAGCAATGACCAATTTCCAGATGAATGACAAGTGCGCGGCAGGAACGGGACGGTTCCTGGATGTTATGGCGCGTGTCCTGGAAGTAAAGGTTGAAGATCTGGGAAGGCTCGGCGCCATGTCCCGGAAGAAAGTGGGAATCAGTTCCACCTGTACCGTTTTCGCCGAGAGTGAGGTTATAAGCCAGTTGGCGATGGGAACCGATAAGTGTGACATTATCGACGGAATCCATCGCTCGGTGGCTCATCGTGTCACAGGGCTTGCCCACCGTATCGGTGTGGTACCGGATGTCGTTATGACCGGCGGAGTGGCTCAGAATGAAGGCGTTGTGAAGGCGCTTCAGGATGAGCTGGGATGTCCGATCAAGACTTCCCCGCTGACACAGTATAATGGCGCGCTTGGCGCCGCCCTGCTTGCATGGCAGGCGTCCAGCCGCCGTCAAAGCAATTCATAGAAAGAATGGAGGATAATTATTATGGCAAAACAAGTTAGTCCTGGCGTTCTCGCACTTCGCAAGGTCGTTGATGACGTCCACAAAGATGCGCGCGAGGCCAAAGCAAGAGGCGAGTTAGTCGGCTGGTCCTCATCCAAGTTCCCTTGTGAGCTTGCAGCAGCTTTTGATCTGAATGTTATGTATCCGGAGAACCAGGCTGCCGGCATCGCTGCGAACCGTTACGGTGAGATGATGTGCCAGGCTGCTGAGGATCTTGGCTATGACAACGATATCTGCGGATATGCCCGTATCAGCCTGGCTTATGCAGCCGGTGTGCGTGTATCACGCAAATATGATGCTGAAACCGGTGAATACATCATCGATCCTGCTACAGGCAAACCGTTAAAAGACGCAGAAGGCAATGTGGTAATCGACGAAGCAACCGGTAAACCAAAGAAAGATCCAAAGACACAGACTCCTTATCTTGTACTGGACAATCTGCTTGAGATTGAAGCTCTTCCGGACGGCCCGGAGAAAGAAAGACGTCTGGAGGCAATCTCTCCAATCCGTCAGATGCGTATTCCGCAGCCGGACTTCGTTCTCTGCTGTAACAATATCTGTAACTGTATGACCAAATGGTATGAGAACATTGCACGTATGTGCAACGTACCGCTGATCATGATTGATATTCCGTATAACAATACGGTAGATGTTCATGACGATAATGTAAAATATGTACGCGCTCAGTTCGATAAGGCAATTAAGCAGTTAGAAGAACTCACAGGCAAGAAATTTGACGAGAAGAAGTTTGAAAAAGCCTGTTCCAATGCTAACCGTACCGCACAGGCATGGTTAAAGGTTTGCGATTATCTTCAGTATAAACCGGCTCCATACAGCGGTTTCGACCTGTTCAACCATATGGCTGATGTCGTAACTGCACGTGCCAGAGTGGAAGCTGCTGAGGCATTTGAGCTTCTGGCAGACGATCTGGAAGAGACAGTTAAGAAGGGGGAGACGACAACTCCGTTCCCGGAGAAATACCGTGTTATGTTCGAGGGTATTCCTTGCTGGCCGAAGCTGCCTAACCTGTTCAAACCTCTGAAAGAGCATGGCGTCAACGTTACTGCCGTTGTATATGCACCAGCTTTCGGTTTTGTTTATAACAACATCGATGAGATGGCCCGCGCTTACTACAAAGCTCCGAACTCCGTCTGCATCGAACAGGGTGTTGACTGGCGTGAAGGTATCTGCCGTGACAATAAGGTAGATGGCGTTCTTGTTCATTATAACAGAAGCTGTAAACCGTGGAGCGGTTATATGGCTGAGATGCAGCGCCGTTTCACTGAAGATCTGGGCGTTCCATGCGCAGGTTTCGACGGTGACCAGGCTGACCCGCGTAACTTCAATGCCGCTCAGTATGAGACCCGAGTACAGGGCCTTGTGGAGGCAATGGAAGCAAATAAGCAGGCAAAGGAGGCAAAGTAACGATGAGTATCAACGCATTATTGGATGAATTTAAAGTAAAGGCTGCCACTCCAAAACAGCAGCTTGCTGAATATAAAGCTCAGGGTAAGAAAGTAATCGGCGTTCTGCCGTATTACGCACCGGAAGAGCTTGTTTATGCCGCCGGCATGGTGCCGATGGGAATCTGGGGTTCCAATAACAAGACCATCAGCCGTGCTAAAGAATACTGTGCAACTTTCTACTGCACTATCGCACAGCTTGCTCTGGAGATGCTGTTAGATGGCACAATGGATCAGCTGGACGGAATCATTACTCCAACCATCTGTGATACACTGCGCCCAATGAGCCAGAACTTCCGTGTTGCTATGGGAGATAAGATGGCAGTTATCTTCCTTGCTCAGCCGCAGAACCGTTTTGAAGATTTTGGTCTTCAGTTCAGCGTTGACCAGTATACAAATGTTAAGAAAGAACTGGAAAAAGTTGCCGGCAAAGAGATTACAGACGAGGCGATTCAGGATGCCATCAAAGTATACAATAAGAGCCGTGCGGCCCGCCGTAAATTCGTAGAACTGGCAAGCGCACACTGCGATGTCATTACACCAACCAAGCGTTCTGCAGTATTGAAATCCTTCTTCTTTATGGAGAAACCGGAATACATAGAGAAGCTGGAAGAATTGAACGCAGAGCTTGAGAAACTTCCTGTCTGTGACTGGCAGGGAACCAAGGTTGTTACATCCGGTATTATCTGTGACAATCCAAAGCTTCTTGAAATCTTCGAAGAGAACAACATTGCCATCGCCGCAGACGACGTTGGCCATGAGAGCCGTTCCTTCCGTGTAGATGCTCCGGAGGATGAGGCAGATGCATTAATGGCACTGGCAAAACAGTTTGCCAATATGGACTATGACGTTCTTCTGTACGATCCAAAATCTACAGAGAACCGCCGCGGCGAATTCATTGCCAACATGGTAAAGGAAAGCGGCGCTCAGGGACTGGTACTGTTCATGCAGCAGTTCTGTGACCCGGAGGAAATGGAGTATCCATACTTAAAGAAGGCATTAAATAATGCAGGTATTCCGCATATCAAACTGGGTATCGATCAGCAGATGCGTGACTTCGGTCAGGCAAGCACAGCTATCCAGGCATTTGCAGATGTACTCGAGATGCAGAAATAATCGAATAGATAAGCGACAGTTGCTCCCCGGTCCCATTATGTGGCCGGGGAGCTTTTGATGTAATGTTTTGTTATTTGCGGTTATGGATAGTTGTATCCTGTCATTTAGTTTGGAGATTTAATGGAGGCCTGTAGGACGCGTCCGGAGGGGACCAGGTCCGGTGTGGTGGGTTTATGTGTCTGAGTCTTCAGTCCCGGACCTGAGAATGTCGTGAGGGGGAATCCGGCCGGAATGAATTCCTTCGGGGACCGTTTGCACTCTTCGAAGCGCGCAACAGTGCTGGGCTCGTGAGAGACCTCGCCAAGCACTGGCGGGCTTCCATATCCCCTCCAGAATTGATTTCGCCAACTTCCCCCGGCACAGGTTGTCGCCGGAGACTGAAGACTCAGGCGAAGTTTTTCGCGTTCTCCCCCCGCACTTAACATGTTAGACAATCAGCGGCCGCAGGCCGGCGGACGGGCCAACCACCTGGCGGAGTCTTTCGTCCCGGCGAAAACCTGGCCTTGGGGCGGAGGGGAAGATAAAGTCTGCGGATGCCGTTGAAATCCATCGGTGCTTGACGAGGTGTTTTCGAGTCTAGCATCCGTTATGCATTTCAGGGAGCGAGAGCGTGCTCCGCAGACTTTATCTTCGCCCGTAGCCCCAACCCACGATACACTCCCTCGGGACGAAAGGCTCATATACCCATCTCCCCCCCGTCCGCTGGCCGTACCGGCGGCGTCCTCACCTACTTATCTAAATTCATGCATTTTAATTCTTCCTATGCAGAAGCAGCAGCCCTCCTCCATACAGAACACAGAGGATCAGGGCTTTCACAACAATAAACAGAAATTCCGCAGGCAGGGCCGGCCTGAGCGTTTCCAGCGACGGCGCTGCAGCATAGAGGATACCGATGGCGACCAGAAGGCACAGCGTTGGTTTTACAATCATTGTGCCGGCATTCAGTCTCACGGGAACCTGGCCTGCCAGAGTATGGATATGGAGCGCAGCAAGTACCAGCTCGCTGAAAAGGAGGCCGGCCAGATAGGCGTGGATGCCGTACATGGGGATACAGAATACAACAACGGCCAGTGTGATCAGCATTGAGATCGCGTTGTGAAGAAAGATGGTGGATGTTTTTCCGAGGCCGTTTAAGATGCTTCCCATCGTGGTTGACAGATACATGAAGGGACAGAGCCATGCCAGGATCGTGATAAAGGTTCCGGCATCTTTATTATGGTAGACGCTGATTCCAAGGCCGTCTCCGAAAAGAGTAAAGATTCCGATGCAGAGGATTCCCATATACAGGCTGTAACGGAGCGCCATGGCAATCGTGCGTTCAATTTTTCTCTCATTGCCGGCTGCCTGTGCTTCTGAGACAGTGGGCAGCAGAACGACCGCAAGGGAATTGGTGATAGCTGACGGAAAAAAGATAAAGGGCAGCGCCATACCGGTCAGCACACCGTATGTACTCAGGGCCTCGGCATTAGACAGGCCGAATTCCAGCAGTTTATTGGGAACGAAAATAGCTTCCAGACTTTGCAGGCAGCCCAGAATCAGCCGGTTGCCCATCAGCGGCAGGGCCATTGCCATTAATGGCGCTGCCAGCGATAGAAAGCTGTAGGCAGGCTGTGATGTGCGGGAGCCTCTTCTGTCGTCTGTTGTGAATGTGTAGTAGAGGAAGCTGAAAATTGCCGATGCGGCTTCACCGATCAGCATGCCCCAGACAGCCAGTGAAACAGAAATCGTTTTTCCATTTGTAGCAGCGACATTGGCGATCAGTAAAACTGCGCCGATGCGAATAAATTGTTCCAGGAGCTGGGACAGAGCCGGCACAGCAGTTTTTTTCATGCCATAGTAATAACCGCAGATACAGGCATGGATGGCGGAAAAAGGAATAGACAGCGCCATTATCGGCAGAAGCGGGGCGCACTGCGGTTCCAGCAGAACGTGTTCTGCCAGAAAGGGAGCGGAAAAACGTATCGCAATCATAAGGATTACCGAGATGGTCAGTGATATCGCCAGCCCGGCCCGGAAGGTACTCCGGCCTTTCTTCACATTGGCTGCGGCCAGACGGGAGATGGATGTCTGGATTGGTCCGGCGCAGAGTGCAAAGGCAATTCCGTGGATAGGAAATATCATCTGGTAAATGCCCAGTCCTTCGGCCCCGATGGTCCGGGACAGAAATATGCGATAGAAGAAACCGAGAATCCGGCTCAGGAATCCGGCGGCTGTAAGCAGGAGAGTTCCGGTGATTAGTGGATTTTTTTTCATGAGGACTCCGAAAAGAGACTTATTAATATATATATTTCACAGCCGTGAAATTATTCGGCCGGAGTAATTTCATTGAAGCATAAGATCGGAAGCCGCAGGGAAATATAGTAAAATGCCCTTCTGTACAATAAGGCACTGTTATCACGTTGTTTTCATACTATAATATAGGCCCTAAGGTCTTTTTCAGAGGTAAAATATTATTTTTTTATAAATTAGTAATCATTCCTACTTGTATTTTCTGGATTTTACTATATAATAAGAAGCGTAGATGAAGCTTTTACCTTTATTACTACAAATAAGAAGAAAGGCGGATTTTTTATTATGAAACAGATTATTTATCTGGACAATGCAGCTACGACAAAGACGAGACCGGAGGTTGTAGATGCGATGCTTCCGTATTTTACGGAATTTTACGGAAACCCCTCTTCCGTATATGATTTTTCGGCAGAACCCAAGAAAGCCATTGCTCATGCGAGGGAGACGATTGCCGGGGCACTGGGAGCGAAGCCGAACGAGATCTATTTTACGAACGGCGGTACCGAGTCTGATAACTGGGCGCTTATTGCGACGGCTGAGGCTTATCAGAACAAGGGAAACCACATCATTACCACTAAAATCGAGCATCATGCCATCCTCCACACCTGTGAATACCTGGAGAATCGCGGATTTTCCGTGACATATCTGGATGTGGATGAGTATGGTGTTGTGAAATTAGATGAGCTGAAGAAAGCGATACGTCCCGAGACGATCCTGATTTCAGTGATGTTTGCCAATAATGAGATTGGCACAGTTCAGCCGATTAAGGAAATTGGCGAGATTGCGGATAAAAACGGAATTTTGTTCCATACCGATGCGGTACAGGCATTTGGCCACGTTCCGATTAATGTGGATGAGTGCCATATCGATATGTTAAGCTCCAGCGCTCATAAGTTAAATGGCCCAAGAGGCGTAGGTTTCCTGTATATCCGCACCGGGGTTAAGACAAAAGCATTTATCCACGGCGGCGCCCAGGAGAGGAAACGCCGCGGCGGAACGGAGAACACCCCAGGAATTGTCGGTTTTGGCAAAGCGGTTGAGATAGCTATGGCTACGATGAAAGAAAGAACGCAGCAGGAGAAAACCCTCAGGGATCATCTGATAGAACGCGTTATGAAGGAAGTTCCTTTTGTACGTCTCAACGGACATCCATTAAAACGCCTCTCAAATAATGCAAACTTTGCATTCCAGTTTATAGAAGGGGAATCTCTCCTGATTATGCTGGATATGGACGGAATCTGCGGTTCCAGCGGCTCCGCCTGTACATCAGGCTCCCTGGATCCCTCCCATGTGCTTTTGGCCATTGGCCTGCCCCATGAGATTGCCCATGGCTCTCTCCGTCTGACCCTGAACGAAGAAATTACGATGGAGCAGATAGACTTTACCGTGGAGAGCATTAAGAAGATTGTGGCGCGGCTGAGAGCTATGTCTCCTTTATACGAGGATTACATGAAAAAACAGGCGTCGGCGCACGCATAACATGTGCAGCAGGACGCATAATATTTGAGATACGGGCTGAAAGGAGCAAAATACATGTATTCAGAAAAAGTAATGGATCATTTCGAGCATCCGAGAAACGTCGGAGAAATAGAGAACGCAAGCGGCATGGGAACGGTTGGTAACGCGAAATGCGGCGATATTATGAGGATTTATCTTGATATAGACGACAACCAGATTATCCGTGATGTTAAGTTCAAGACCTTTGGCTGCGGCGCCGCAGTGGCGACCAGCAGTATGGCAACCGAGCTTGTAAAAGGCAAATCCGTGCAGGACGCTATGCAGATTACGAATAAAGCCGTGATGGAAGCACTTGACGGATTGCCCCCAGTTAAGGTACACTGTTCTTTGTTAGCAGAAGAGGCAATCCATGCGGCGCTCTGGGATTATTCTGAGAAGCATGGTATCAAAATAGAAGGACTGACTAAGCCAAAGACAGACATCGGTGAGGAAGAAGTCGAAGAAGAGTACTGATACATGGAAAAGAAAAAAGTTGTAGTCGGCATGTCCGGAGGAGTTGACTCCTCCGTGGCGGCCTGGCTTTTGAAGGAACAGGGATATGACGTAATCGGTGTGACGATGCAGATCTGGCAGGATGAAGAGCCGGAGATTCAGGAGGAGAACGGGGGCTGCTGCGGGCTGAGCGCAGTGGACGACGCCAGAAGAGTGGCGGAGAACTTGGGGATTCCATACTACGTCATGAATTTTAAAAGAGAATTTAAAGAAAATGTAATGGACTATTTTGTGCAGGAGTATATCGAGGGAAAGACTCCCAATCCCTGTATTGCCTGCAACCGTTTTGTGAAATGGGAGTCACTGCTCAAGAGGAGTATGGACATCGGGGCTGATTACATTGCCACCGGCCATTATGCCAGAATCGAGCAGCTTGAGAACGGCCGTTATACCCTGCGCAAATCTGCGACAGCGGCGAAGGACCAGACGTATGCACTGTACAATCTGACCCAGCATCAGCTTTCCCATACGCTTATGCCGGTCGGTGAATACACGAAGGATGAGATTCGCGGGATGGCGGACAAGATTGGACTGAACGTGGCCCATAAGCCGGACAGCCAGGAGATTTGTTTTATCCCGGATCACGATTACGCTAAATTTATTGAGGAAAATACCGATTGCCGTTTACCGGAAGGCAATTTTGTAGATAAAGACGGCCGTGTACTTGGCCGCCATAAGGGCATTACGCACTATACGGTCGGACAGAGGAAGGGACTGAACCTCGCGCTTGGCCGTCCCGTATTCGTGACCGAAATCCACCCTGATACGAATGAAGTAGTAATAGGAGACAATGAGGACGTTTTTTCCAGAAGACTTACCTGCGGTAAGCTGAACTGGATGGCAGTGGAAGGACTTCCTGACGATGGAATGAAAGTGACTGCCAAAATCCGTTACAGCCATAAGGGCGCACCCTGCATGATCCGAACAATCGGTGAGGATCTGGTGGAGTGCGTATTTGACGATCCACAGAGAGCGGTGGCGCCGGGACAGGCTGTAGTATTCTACGATGGAGAATATGTTGTCGGAGGAGGTACTATTTTATGATAAAAGCAGCAGGATGCAGGGGGGCGGCAATACTGTTAAGCTTATTTCTGACGGCAGCTGCCGTTACAGGCTGCGGCGGTAAATACGAGCAGGTACCGCTGCCGGCCCGGGAGGAAACGCAGGTCTCAGAGTCAGAGGACGCTCAGGCGCCGGGTGAGAGCGTGGAAGGCGCACAGGAGGGTGAAGCCGGGGAAAGCAGGATGCTTGTGCTGGAAGATGCCCAGGACGTGCAGGCGGCACAGGAAGCGGACGGCGCCGCGGTGGCAGAGATGAGCTCTTTGGAGAGCGGATTGACGACTGCCAACGGTTTTACGGAAGTGGATGAGACTGTTTATATTCTGGAGGATAAGGTCAATCTCCGTAAGGGATGCGGAACGCAGTTCAGCATTGTAACACAGCTTAATACAGGCGACAGCATCAAGAGAACCGGATACAGCGATGGCTGGAGCAGGGTAGTTTACAAGGATAAGGAATGCTATGTCATGTCTGAATTCCTTTCCAAAGAGGATCCGACGGGAGCAGGCGGCGAGAATGTGATGGCGCTGGAAAACCAGCCGGTGCAGGCCGGCGCGGATGGTTCAGCGGCTGCAGGCGGACGGGTCGTGGCCATCGACGCAGGCCATCAGGCTAAAGGGAATTCCGAAAAGGAACCAATCGGTCCCGGCTCATCGACAATGAAGGCCAAGGTGGCGGCCGGCGCGGAGGGAATCAGCACGAAACTGCCGGAATATAAACTGACGCTTTCGGTGTCCCAGAAGCTTAGGCGGATTCTGGAAGAACGCGGATACAAGGTCATTATGATACGAGAGTCGAATGATGTGAACTTAAGCAATGCGGAGAGGGCGGAGATAGCCAACAAGAGCGGCGCTTCCATCTTTGTGCGGGTTCATGCCAATTCGCTGGACAACAATAGCGTACACGGAACATTGTCCATGTGCCAGACAGCCAAAAATCCCTATAACGGGAATCTCCATGCTAAAAGCTATTCATTGTCAAAAAAGATAACGGATTACGTCTGTGCGGCAACCGGATTCAAGAACAGAGGTGTGCAGGAGACCGACAGCATGAGCGGTATTAACTGGTGCACAATACCGGTGACGATTATTGAGATGGGCTTCATGAGCAATCCGGAAGAAGACCAGAAGATGGCGCAGGACGATTACCAGGAACTGATTGCGGCGGGAATAGCCAACGGTATTGACGCTTATTTCAACGAATAGCCGGTACGGCAGGATAAGTTTATCCGCCCTGCTGCCCATACTTTCATAAAATAGAAGACGGTTTGCAGGGGCCTGCGGCATAATTTCCGCAGAGTCCTGCAAACCGTCTTTTTATGTGGTTTTACATATCATTTACCTGGTTAAACTCGCGTTCCGGCATCCAATATGATATACTGCATTTAAGCTACAAAATACGGCTATACAATAGGAGGTAATAACGTGACGAATCAAAAGAAAAGAAGATTTCTGTCTCTGCTTCTGACTCTTTTAACGGCCTGCTCCCTTATCGCGGGAACCCCGCTGACAGCGGCAGGAGCCCAGATAAGCGCCCGGGGCAGCGGGAATGAACGGGCAATCCCGTCGCAGGATATTGTAATTCTCTACACCAATGATGTGCATTGCGGTATTGATGATAATATCGGTTACGCCGGACTGGCTCTTTACAAGAGGCAGATGAAGAGGGAGACGCCCTATGTGACACTGGTGGATGCAGGCGACGCGATCCAGGGAGCACCTATCGGAACATTGTCGGACGGCGGTTATCTGATTGATATCATGAATAAGGTCGGATATGATTTTGCCGTGCCGGGAAATCATGAATTTGACTACAGGATGCCCAGATTCCTGGAATTGGCAGGGAAGCTGGACTGTGGGTACTACTCCTGCAATTTTACAAGTCTGGCAACGGGAAAGCCGGTATTTGCCCCATATAAGATGTTTTCTTACGGAGACACGCAGGTGGCTTTTGTCGGGATCTGCACACCGGAGAGTTTTACCAAATCATCCCCGGCTTATTTTCAGGATGGGGCCGGAAATTATCTGTACGGATTCTGTGAGGACAATACAGGCGAGGCACTCTACAGCCGGATCCAGGAGACTGTGGACGCAGCCAGGGCGGCAGGTGCGGATTATATTATTGCCGTGGGCCACCTCGGTGAGAACGGGATAACAGAGCGCTGGTCATCCGACCGGGTGGTTGCTGCAACGAGTGGAATTGACGCCTTAATTGACGGCCATTCTCATGAAACGGTTCCTGCTAAAATGGTGAAAAATAAAGAGGGCAGGGAGATTCTTATCACTCAGACGGGGACGAAGCTTGAAAATATAGGTAAGATGACAATTAAAACAGACGGAACCATTAAAGCGGAGTTGGTTGCCCAGGTTCCCGGAGATTCACCGCAGGTCGAATATACGGTCAGGAAGGGAGATTCCCTGAGCCGGATTGCAAAACGAGAACTTGGCTCATATGACCGCTGGACGGAGCTTTATGCCGCCAACAGAAGTCTTATTACAGATCCGGATCTGCTCAGAACGGGAATGAAATTAGTAATACCCGGCAGTGTCCTGATCAATGCAGAGGGGAAGGCGGTCGATTATGCAACGGATGCATATATTAAGGGCATCGAGAAACAGTACCAGGAGACACTGAAGGTGGTTCTCGGGTACTCAGACTATAATCTGACGACTCTGAATCCGGCAACCGGACAACGAGCGATCAGGAACGCCGAGACGAATCTGGGAGATTTGACTGCCGATGCATACCGCATGGTTTTGGGCGCCGATATAGGACTTAGCAACGGAGGCGGAATCAGAGCCGATATCAAGACAGGAAACATTACATATAATGATACACTTGCCGTATTTCCTTACGGTAACATGGGGTGTGTTGTGGAGGCCACAGGCCGCCAGATCAGGGATGCTCTTGAAATGGCTTCCAGGAATTACCCGGAGGAAAGCGGAGGATTCCTGCAGGTGTCCGGACTTACATATCGGATCGATCCATCCGTACCATCCGGCGTAAAGGTGGATGATAAGGGGAATTTTATAAAAGTGGACGGCGCTTACCGTGTGGCGGATATCCTCGTTGATGGAGAACCGCTTGATTTGGACCGGATTTACACGGTCGCATCCCATAACTATATGTTGAAAGAGGGCGGCGACGGTATGGTGATGTTTGGCGGCTGTAACGTCATTCAGGATGATGTAATGGTAGATGTGGACATTCTTTCAGCCTATATTAATAATCAGCTCGGCGGCAGTGTGGGTGCCGATTATGCTGAACCGGCCGGCCAGGGAAGAATCGTAATCCGATAAGAGAAAGGAACTGAATAATACTAAAATAATGGATGACAAATTCAAAAATATTTAGTATAATATCAAAGGTGCAGTTGTGGTACAAACGGCTGCACCTTACAATATGGAGATGTACCCAAGTGGCTGAAGGGTCCGCACTCGAAATGCGGTAGGTCGGGTAACCGGCGCGAGGGTTCAAATCCCTCCATCTCCGTCTAAGGAAAAAGCTGCATTCCCGCCTGTGATTCAAGGCGGGGAATGCAGCTTTTTTAAATATACCGCAGTGGTTTTAATTGTCTCCCTCCGCCACGATTTCTTCCAATACCCGGATTAAATCGAAAACTGTTTCCAGGCGGACGTTGCGCTCCAGGATACAGTTTTTTAAATCGATGGACAGAGACTCAAATTTGTCCCGGACTGCCGGGGATACATAGGATGCCATATTATCACCTCGGTATTAGGGTGGCACTGAGCCGGGATTTTATACGTTTTCTATTTTTTATTATTTTCCAAGCATCTTCTTCAAATCTTCCTCCGGCGTTCCGGTCGGTGAAATCTGGAACTGTTCCACCAGATATCCCAGTACATTCTCCGAGAGGAATGCCGGGAGAGTCGGACCAAGATAAATATTCTTGATTCCGAGATGGAGCAGTGACAGCAGGATGCAGACGGCTTTCTGTTCATACCAGGACAGCACCAGGGTCAGCGGAAGGTCATTTACGCTGCAGCCGAACGCTTCAGCCAGCGCGGAAGCCACACGGATGGCGCTGTATGCATCGTTGCACTGTCCCATATCCATCAGGCGGGGCAGGCCGGAGACTGTGCCAAGGTCCAGGTCATTGAACCTGTATTTGCCGCAGGCGAGTGTGAGGATGATGCTGTCAGCGGGAGCCAGTTTTACAAATTCCGTGTAGTAATTTCTTCCGGGCCGTGCGCCGTCACAGCCTCCGACCAGGAAGAAATGGCTGACGGCTCCGGTTTTTACCGCGTCAACGACTTGCTCTGCGACCGAGAGAACGGTTCCGTGGCCAAAACCGGTTGTCACTTCTTTTCCGCCGTTGATTCCGGTGAATTCCCTGCCCTCCGGGTAGCCGCCGAGTTCCAGCGCCTTTTCGATAACAGGGGTAAAATCCTTATCTTCGTCAATATGGACGAGGCCGGGCCAGGCTACTACTTCTGTCGTGAATACGCGGTCGGAGTAGCTTTCCTTAACCGGCATCAGGCAGTTGGTAGTGAACAGAACGGGAGCCGGGATACCGGCAAATTCTTTCTGCTGGTTCTGCCATGCGGTTCCGAAATTCCCTTTCAAATGCGGATATTTTTTCAGAAGAGGATATGCGTGGGCCGGGAGCATTTCCCCATGGGTATAAATATTGATGCCTTTTCCTTCCGTCTGTTCGAGAAGGAGCTTTAAGTCATATAAATCATGGCCGCTGATGACGATGAACGGGCCTTTTTCCACTGTGAGCGGGACTGTGGTGGGAATCGGGGTGCCGAATGTTTCAGTATTGGCCCGGTCAAGTAATTCCATACAGCGTAAATTGACCTCGCCTGTTTCCAGCACGATGGGAAGCAGTTCCTCCATTCCCCAGTCTTCTCCGATAGAAAACAGCGCTTTTAAGAAAAAGCGGTTTACAGTCTCATCACTGTATCCGAGAACCATGGCGTGGTAGGCATAGGCCGCCATTCCGCGGATCCCGAAAAGAATCAGTGATTTTAAGGAGCGGATGTCCTCGTCCCCGTACCACAGTCCGGCCATGCCGTAATCATTATTTTGGCCGCAGGGGGCGCCGCAGCCCCGGCAGCCCGGAACAATGGAGGCTTTTTCTTCCTGTACCCGGCGTATCATCTCCCTGATGGAATCGCCGTCAAAACTTACATTGGTAACAGTGGTAAAGAGTCCTTCCAGAATAATGCGGCTGGTCCTGCCTGTGACAGGTACGTCCCGGCAGGCACGGGCCAGGCCGATTAGGGCTCCTGTCAGTTCATCCTGAAGTGCGGATACGGAAGAGGTCTTACCGCAGACTCCGGCGTTTCCGGTACATCCGCTGCAGCCGGCAGTCTGCTCACATTGGAAACAAAACATTTTATTTTTATCATTCATTATTTTTCGTCCTTTTCATATGGAATACGACAACGAGTAACATCTCTAATCCAGAATCCGTCCGTCTGTGGAAATTGTGACAATCTGCCAGGGAATAAATTTCCCGCTGGCTAACAGCGCATTTTTTGCTGCATGTTCGATTCCGCCACAGCAGGGAACTTCCATGCGGACAACGGTCACACTTTTGATATCGTTGTTTTTAATAATTTCCGTCAGTTTCTCAGAGTAGTCCACGGAGTCCAGCTTCGGACAGCCGATCAGGGTGATTTTTCCCTTGATGAATTCGCTGTGGAAATTGGCGTAAGCGTAGGCGGTACAGTCTGCCGCAATCAGAAGTTTGGCGCCGTTAAAATAAGAAGCCTTTACAGGGACAAGTTTAATCTGTACCGGCCATTGGGACAACTGGCTTGTCAAAACGGCAGAGCAGCCCTTCCGGTCCTCGTCCGGCGCCGTTTCGGCATTGCTTCTATCGGCCGCCGGTTCCGCCTTCGTCGAAGGCCGGGGAATTGCGCGGCTCTGTGAGCCGGGACAGCCGCAGGGAAGAGGAGTTTCTGAATGACCGGCCGTGTGTACCGGACCGGCAGCCCCCATTTCTTTTGCAGCTTTTGCTTTGACTGCCGCTTCATCGTAAGCGGCCGCCTCCCTCTCCTCAAAAGTAATAGCGCCCGTAGGACAGGCGGGGAGGCAGTCACCGAGTCCGTCACAGTAGTCGTCCCGCAAAAGCTTTGCCTTTCCGTCTACCATGCCGATGGCGCCTTCATGACAGGCGGCGGCGCAGATACCGCAGCCGTTACATTTCTCCTCGTTAATTTTAATAATTCTTCTTATCATCTATTTCTCCTCTCTTTCTTTGCCGTTTCAATTCGCGTCCGGTTTGTAACAGTTCAGACAGGTTCGTGCAGTAACAATCATATTTCTCTTGAACTTGTGACTACAGTATATTAAAATTGAGACAATATGTCTGTTGTAATTACAACGAAAAGGAGATAAAAATGAAAAAGTTTCATTTTACCGATACCAGTCTTTTTTGGGGATTTTCGGAGGAAGAGGCGGAAAGTGTCCTGAAATGCCTTTCCGCCGTTAATAAAACGTATAAGAAGGATGAGTACATCTTCCGCATGGGAGATACCATAACGTCTGTCGGTATGGTGCTTACCGGCTCCGTTCAGGTGATACGGGAAGATTACTGGGGAAACCGGCAGATTATCGCCGCGATGGGAGAAGGACAGCTTTTTGGTGAGAGCTATGCCTGCGCAGGCGGGGAACCCCTTATGGTCAGTGTGATGGCCGAAGAGAATACGGAAGTATTGTTTCTGGAGGTAGGGCGTCTCTTGACGGTCTGTTCCATAGCATGCCGGTTCCATTCCAGGGTGATACAGAACCTGCTGAAGGTCATAGCGGGAAGAAACCTGACTCTGACGACTAAGATTGACCATATGAGCAAAAAAACGATACGGGAAAAAGTGCTGTCTTATCTTTCTTACCAGGCTGAGAAACAGGGAAAGAACCGGTTTGAAATTCCGTTTAACCGTCAGCAGCTTGCAGACTATCTGGCGGTGGATCGCAGCGCGCTGTCCGCAGAACTGTCAAAAATGCAGAAGGAGAAACTGATTTCCTACGACAGGAATCATTTCATTTTACCGTAAAGAACAGAATGGTTACTTTTCACACGGGAATGTCCCGCGTGGAACACAACCGTGTGAACAATAAAGAAAAACAGATCCACGCGATTCTTATAATCGTAAGAAAGTTGTAATGCCGTATAAATTGACATTATCGAATATCGATAATATAATGATATTATAAAATATCGATATTCGATAATAATCGATAATAAAAGAGAGAGGAGGCGCTGTTTATGGCGAGAGAGCAGTTCCAGAGCCTGACGGAACAGATGTATTATATTCTGCTGGCACTGCTGGAACCAAGATGCGGCGTCGATATATCGCAGAAGGCCATGGAAATATCCAGGGGGAGAATGCAGATCGGGCCGGGCACCTTATACACGCTGCTGGCAAAGTTTGAGAAAGAAGATATGATAAAAGAGGCAGGGGTCGAAGGCAGAAGGAAATATTATCAGATAACAGATCACGGGCTGGCCATGCTCCGGGAGGAATACCGGCGTCTGGAAACACTGGTGGAAGAAGGCCGGGAATATATGAGGGGAGGCGCACTGTAGTGGGAGGAAGGACTTACAGGTATTATAACTTTAGGGAATATGAAGGCGGAGCTTTTTCAAGATATCTCGAGGAGATGGCAGGGAAAGGCTGGTATAACAAAGCGGTTCATGCAGCGGAAAGCGGTGCGTCGTTGAACAGCAGCACACTGGGGCAGATTAAAATCAGAAGCAGCCTGAAAATGCTGGCATTTGCCGCGACGGTTCTGGCGGCAGCAGGGATTCTGCCTCTGATGAAAACAATGTGCTGGCTCGTCATATTCAGAGGGATGTGCCGGGAGGCGTTCAGATACAGAAAAGAGAATGCCAGGGTAAACGGCGCCGACAAGCTCAGGGTGAGAATTATCCTGGCCGTAATTATTTTATTTTTCGGTTACTTCTTATGTTTTGATATGAAATATATTTTCAGTGTCTTTATGAAATAGGCATATATGGATGGAAGGGGGAAGCCGTTTATGGCAAAAATACGGTATAAATTTATTACATTCCGTGAATACGAGACGGAGGCGTTTGCCGAATACCTGGAATATAAGGCGGCTAAGGGATGGTTTTTAACAAATATCCACCAGAACGGAATCCTGCGATTTGAAAAGGGGGAGCCGAAAAAACTGAATTTTTGTGTGGCTGTTCTTCCCGGCAGTTCGGGGCTGGACAGCGCGGACAACTGGAACGCCCGGCAGTTCCGTGAGTATTGTGAGGAGGCGGGCTGGAAACTCCAGTATGGAGGGACACTGTGGCAGATCTTTTATACGGAGGACGAAGCTTTGGTTCCTATCGAGACCGACCCGGAGATTCGGCTGGAGAACCAGAGAAGAATTACATTTTCCTGGGGAAAGGTGCTGGGACAGCTGTTTACAATCGGATTATGGCTGTGGATGCTGTCTTCGTTCATAAAGGAGCCGGGAATCCGATTCTCATCGTATGAAAATATAATACTGATTGGTTTTTACGCCATACTGATTCTGATTATGACCGGACGGCTGGCCGGGCCGGCTTTATGGTTCTGGAAAGCAGAGAGAAGTCTCAGAAAAACAGATAAATTTCCTGTTACTACCTGGAATCAGGTAAGGTTCAGAAATATAGCGGGAGGAATCATAATTATTATAATGCTTGCATTTGTGATCTGCTCAGGAGGAAAATCAAGGGCTATCCCAATCACACTGCTGTTGATTCTGTTTATAATGTTTGCTTTATACTGCAGCAAAATACTGGAGATGGTGAGGGAGACGGAAAATACCACAAAAACGGGAAAAGCCATGATTTATATCGTTGCAACCGTTATCGTCGGGACTGTGGCGCTGGTATTTTTCACTATGCAGATTGTCATGCTCTTTCCCGATAAGGATACGGAAGAACGCAGGTACGATCGGATCGCCGAATTCCCGTCTTCATTCGAAGAACTGGGCGGTTACACGTTCGAGGAGGGATGGAGCGAAAAAAGCCAGCAGACTCTGCTGTGCCTTTACCAGAGAGAAAGCGGCGTCATGCGGGATGATGCGGGAACAGTACAAAATCTCACAATGGAGTATTTCAAAAGTCCTCTGCCCTGGATCATTCAATCTACTAAAAAAACATACCCCGTATACAGGGGGAATGTTTGGGATGTGCAGATAAAGGAAAGCTGGATCGAAGGCGGAACGTCGGTTGTAAGATACCACTACCGGTGGATTGGTACCGCTAAGCTTACGGAGGAGGATCCTGATTATAATTATATCAGTGAGTGGCCGGACCGGGAGCGTGATTTATACGTTATTTCAAATGAAAAGGAACTTCTGGCCCTTGATTATTCAACCGTGACAGAGCGCGATGTCATAGAGCCAGCTGTGAAGGCTATGGCGGATTAACACTCCGCCAGCTCTTTACTTTCAGCCTCCTTTGTAATATAATGACTTAAATTGGCTTTTTCTGCCCTGCAAAAGAACGGAGGAAATCAGATGGAATTTGCAAAGAGGATGGACCGCTTCGGGGAAGGTGTTTTTACGATGCTGGCCCAGATGAAACATAGGAGGCTGGAGGAGGGAAAAGAGATTGTGGATTTGAGTATCGGCGCGCCGAATATTCCTCCTGCCCCCCATATCCTGAAGGTTCTGAGCGAAGAATGTCTGGTGCCTGAGAATTATATTTACGCTATCAGTGATCAGAAGGAACTTTTAAATGCGGTATCCCGGTGGTACAAAAACCGTTACAGTGTGGAGCTTGACCCGGAGACGGAAATCTGTTCTCTTCTGGGCTCCCAGGAGGGCCTGGCCCATATTGCCCTGTCGATTGTGGACGAGGGCGACAGGGTACTGGTTCCGGATCCCTGCTATCCGATATTTGCGGACGGCCCGTCTCTGGCAGGCGCGTCCCTGTACTATATGCCGCAGAAAAAAGAGAATCATTATGTTATAAATCTGAGCGAGATTCCCGAGGAAGTGGCGATGGAGGCCAGACTGATGATTGTCTCCTATCCGAACAACCCGACCACGGCTGTGGCGCCTGACAGCTTCTACCGCGAATTGATCGCTTTTGCTAAAAAATATAATATAATCGTGCTTCATGATAACGCATACAGCGAGCTTGTCTTTGACGGAAAGAGCTGCGGAAGTTTTCTGCGCTTTCCGGGGGCCAGGGAAGTGGGGGTGGAATTTAACTCCCTTTCCAAGACATACGGGCTGGCCGGTGCGAGAGTGGGCTTTTGCATCGGGAACCGGGAGGTAGTCGGCCGTCTTAAAACGTTAAAATCAAATATGGACTACGGTTTGTTTCTGCCGATCCAAAAGGCGGCGGCAGCGGCAGTCACAGGCGATCAGAGCTGTGTGGCAGTGACCAGGGCAGCCTACGAAAAACGGCGTGATCTGCTCTGTGAAGGGCTGGCGGAGATCGGATGGAAGATTGATAAACCGGAAGCAACAATGTTTGTCTGGGCTAAAGTACCCGGACATTTTGATACCTCTCTCGAATTCGTAAAGGAGTTATTTGAGCAGACAGGGGTTCTCGTGACCCCCGGAAGCGCTTTCGGCCCTTCGGGAGAAGGATATGTCAGGATGGCTCTGGTCCAGGATGAGGAGGCAATCCACCGGGCGGTAAAGGCTATAAAATCGAGTAAAATATTAGATATCGGACAGGAGCATTAAAGCCGTGTATAAGAAAACAATATGGCATGTGGTACTGGCGGCCTATGTGGTATTTATCTTCTCAAATTCCCTTACACCGGCGGATCTTTCTTCTGAGGAAAGTGGATTTGTCATGCGTCTGGTACATCAGGCGATTGGTGCGGCCGGACTTTCGGCCCCATGGCTGACAGAACACGTTATCAGGAAGTGCGCCCATTTTTCAGAATATACGCTTCTTGGCATTCTGCTGTTCCAGAGCATGAGAAATCTGGACTGCGGCGCAGCTTTCAGAAGACAGCTCCATATGCTGCTTATATTTTTTATCCCGTTTGTGGACGAGACATTACAGCTTTTCACAGAAGGACGATCCGGTCAGATCAGCGATGTATGGCTGGATATGAGCGGAGCCGTGACAGGTACAATTCTTTATGCCTGTATTTGTTTCCTGATATCAGGGAAAGCTGAAAAGAGAGGGAAAAATAAAGCGGGGGTTCAGAATAAGTGGAAGAAAAGAACATAAGAATTTTATTACAGTACGACGGAACCCGTTATGACGGGTGGCAGAAGCAGGGCAACACACAGCAGACGGTTCAGGGAAAGCTGGAGGCTGTTCTTTCGCGTCTGGCAGGCGGGCCGGTGGAGGTTCATGGCTCCGGCCGGACGGATGCAGGTGTCCATGCACTGGGTCAGGTGGCTAATTTTCATCTTCCTCTGTCTGCTTTTTGCGGCAGTCAAACAGAAGCTGCCGATATGATCCGAATTAAAAACTATCTGAATGAATATCTTCCGGAAGACATCAGGGTGCTGGCCGCAGAGGAGGCCCGGCCCCGGTTTCACAGCCGTCTGAATGCCCTGTCTAAGACCTATATATACAGGATAGAAACAGCGGACAAAAATGATGTGTTTGAGAGGAAATACAGGTACGGACTTGGCAAAGAGCCTGATTTGGAAATAATGAAAAGGGCCGCGTCAATTCTCGTCGGAACCCATGATTTCAGAGCGTTTTCCTCACTCAAAAAGACAAAGAAATCGACGGTGAGAACAATCAGCCGAATTGATATACGCAGGGACGGCACGCAGCTTGAAATCCTGCTGGAGGGAAATGGGTTCCTCTACAATATGGTGCGTATTATAGTTGGAACTCTGGTGGAAGCCGGGCTCCTCGAACGGAGCGTGCAGTCCGTTAAAGAGGCTTTGGAAAGCCTTGACAGGAGTCTGGCGGGAAAGACAGCGCCTGCAAAGGGGCTGTTTCTTTCCGCTGTTGCATATGAAGAAAAAATTTTCCAAAGTGTGCAATAAGAAACGGCTCCTTTGCATTAAATTAATAGAAAGGAAATTTAGTCCATGTTTTTGATGGGGATATTTACAACCCTGGAAGAGGCGGTCGCTTATGATAAATTAAGTGATGAGAAACTGCTTTTACGAGTTGCCCAGGGCGACAAAGAGGCATTTCAAAGACTCTATCAGAATACGGATAAAACCATATACGGCTTTATTCTGTCGATTCTGCGAAACCCGCAGGATGCAGAAGAGATCATGCAGGAGACCTATCTGAAAATCTGGACTTCTGCTGCGGGCTATAAATCTCAGGGGAAACCGCTGGCCTGGATGTTTACCATTGCCAGAAACCTCTGCTATATGAAGTTCCGGGATCAGAAAAGGGAAGCCGATATTGGTCTTTCTGACCTCTCAGAAGGAGAATTGGGAGAGTTCTGTCCGCAGATAGAAGATGCTGCCGACAAAATGGTGCTTAAAGCAGCGCTCCATATCCTGAACGAAGAGGAACGGCAGATTGTGCTGTTACATACAACAGCAGGCATGAAACACAGGGAGATTGCAGCGGATCTGGAGATGCCGCTGGCAACTGTGCTGTCCAAATACAATCGTGCCATGAAGAAATTACAGAAACATCTGAGAGAGGAGGGAGAACATTGACCGATCACTCAGACTTACAATGGAATAATGATGAGATAGCGAAACATCTGAAATCGGCAGTGGATACCCTGACTCCCGATATATTAGATAAAATCGATCTGACAACACCTCAGGAAATCCATATCGGGCCGTCAAAGGTGACGAGGATATACCGGAGGATGCGCACAGCGGTAACCGTAGCTGCGGCATGCCTGTGCGTAGCCGTTTTGGGTACGGGAGTAGCCATATATCAGAACGGAAGAGTTGAATCGGTTATTGGAATCGATGTCAATCCCAGTATCGAGCTTTCAGTGAACCGTAATGATAAGGTACTGAAGGCGGAGCCGCTGAACAGCGATGCCGAAGAGATCCTGGACAACATGGATTTGGAACATGTGGATGTGGACATCGCGGTAAATGCACTCATCGGATCCATGGTACGTCATGGTTATTTAAGTGATTTGGACAACGCCATACTTGTAACGGTAGCCAATGATGACCGGCAGAAGGCTTCCGAACTGCGCCAGAATGTCGTGGTTGATATTGAGGCCTCATTGGAGGAACACAAGGTACAGGCAGTTGTCTATGATCAGCAGGCCCCTGTCACAGGCGAAGTCAGGGAGCTGGCGCAGAAATATGGAATTTCTTATGGTAAGGCATACTTTCTGCAGGAATTAATTGATGAAAATGATCTCGGCGAAGAGGACATGGAAGCATTCGCCGGAATGACGATGGAGCAGATAGCAAAAGAAATCACCGACCGCGCTTATACGGTGCGCAGGGAGGATGACGGGGAACCGGCTGGGGAAGACACCCTGGGACCAAGCAGCTCCGGACGCGAGAGCAGTACCGCTTCCCGAGCGGAGACAACAGAAGAATCCACACAGGAAAGTTCGTCTGAGCTGCCGTCATTGGAGACAGCTCCAACTCCGCCGCCTACTGAGCCTCATACGACCGCGCCCGCGACATCAACGGAAGCGGGGGAGGAGCCGCAGGAAGGCCAGTCGGGCAAAAAAGCCAAGATCGATTATGTGGATTTTGAAGACGGAAAACTGAATGTCGTATTTAAAGGCAAGGTGAAATGGAAGAACCCGACTGTTTCAGTAAAGGATGAAAACGGCGGAAGCTATTCGGCCATGATCACCGACACCAGTTCCGATTCCTGTGAGATTTCGATAAAAGGCCTGGAGGGCGGTGCCGATTATGAATTTATTCTGGCCGGCGTGGCTCCGAGAGACGGTGGCTCCTATGCAAGCATTAAGGGATACTTCGATACGCCGGATATTGCCGATGAGGTGACGGAAGGCGATGAAGAGGAAACGGAGGAGACGAAGGAGAGCCAGAAACCGGAAGAAACTGCAGCTCCGGCAGAATCCTCCGGCATACCTGAGACGCTTCCGGCAAATGAACCGGAGAATACCAGCCTGCCGGCAGGGGAACAGACCGTCCCTCCGGCCCAAAGTGAAGCGGCCGCCGGATAGTATTAGAACGAATTCCACATTTTGTTTAAAAAATTACAAAAAATGCTAAAAAAGCCTTGACGAAATCCATCAATATGATATAATAGATTCCGCAGCCGACATAAAACAGACTGCGGAATCTTAATAAAGATTGGGCCATCGCCAAATGGTAAGGCAACGGACTCTGACTCCGTCATTTTCAAGGTTCGAATCCTTGTGGCCCAGCTGCTGAAAAGAGAAACCCCATATCGCGTAAAAGCGGTACGGGGTTTCTCTTTTTTATTAATGACGATGACCTGTGTGCGCGAGTGCCGTAAGACTCCTAACTCCGGGAAAGTCCGTACTGCCAAACCGGCGGCACGGACTTTCCCGGAAATCAGTTTTGAGCGTGTTTGAAAATTACTTTCCTCCGGAGTTTTTTCTCCGGGAGAAAAAGCCTGTCTTTTCTTTTGCCGGTGGATTCAAACGCTTTTTTGCCGGGGATTCTGCCGGAGCTTTTTTCAGAGAGGTGACGGGTTTTTCCGTCGGAGCTTTTTTCTGCGGATTAACAAGTTTCCCGGCCGGAGTTTTTGACTGGGTATTCGCCCGTTTTTTTGTCTGACTGCCGCTCTGGGCTTTTGTCTGTGATTTTACGGAACTCTTTGCCGTAACTCTTGAAGGGCGCGGCTTCGTCTCTTTCGGAGGAACGGCAAATACTGCCATAGGATAAGGATGTGTATCCACGACAGGAATCGCTTTACCGGTAAGTTTTTCTATATCCTTGACATATGCCTTCTCTTCAATGTCGCTGAAGGAAATAGCCCGTCCGCCCAGCCCGGCCCGTCCGGTTCTTCCGATGCGGTGGACATATGTCTCAGGAATATTGGGAAGATCAAAGTTAATGACACAGGAGAGTTCTTCGATATCGATGCCCCTGGCTGCGATATCCGTAGCCACCAGGACCTGAATCTCGCCCGATTTAAAATGGCTCAGGGCCGTTTGTCTGGCTCCCTGGGATTTATCGCCGTGAATAGCGGCGGCGCTTATCCTGTTTTTTACTAAAAATTTAGCGACACGGTCGGCGCCGTGTTTTGTCCGGGTGAAGACAAGAGTGGATGTGATGTCCTCATGATTCAGGAGATATACCAGTAGAGAGCGCTTATTCTCTTTATCCACATAATACAGGGAAGCATCGATGATATCTACGGTTGATGAGACAGGGGTGACCTCTACTCTGGCCGGATTATGGAGAAGCTTATCCGTCAGCGCCTGGATTTCCGCGGGCATGGTTGCTGAGAAAAGCAAGGTCTGTTTTCTGACCGGCAGCAATGAGATGATTTTTCTTACATCATGGATAAATCCCATATCCAGCATACGGTCTGCTTCATCCAGAACAAAAATTTCCACATGAGCCAAATCAACGAAACCCTGTCCGACTAAATCATTAAGCCGGCCCGGTGTGGCAACCAGTATGTCTATACCGCGGCGCAGCTCTTCAATCTGGGGATTTGCGGAAACTCCGCCGAAGATGACGGCACATCTGACGGAGGTGCGGGAGCCGTACTCCTTAAAATTCTCGGCAATCTGCAGGGCGAGTTCCCTGGTAGGTGTAAGAATCAGGGAGCGTATTACCCTTTTTGAATATTTTTTTTCGGACGGCTTCATCAGATTTTGTATAATGGGAAGCGCAAATGCGGCTGTTTTTCCGGTGCCGGTCTGGGCACAGCCCAGCACGTCCCGGCCGGCCAGCACATGGGGAATGGCCTTTTCCTGAATAGGGGAAGGGCTTACATAGCCTTTTTCTTCCAGCGCTTTTAATAGCAGGGGGGATAATTGCAAATCTTTAAAATTCATATAATGGTATTTTCCTTCGCTTCTATGACTAATCAATTGTGAACTCCTTATATTATCACAGAACGGTGATAATTACCAGAGCGAGTTTTTAAACGATAGCCTGCTCAGTTACAGTTACCTTCGGCTAAACCGTAACTAATGATGCACAGAAACGGCAAAAAAACGCCGTTGATTGTGGTGAAAAGTTCACTTTTCATCGCGTCGCGCCGCACAACTCGGGATTTTCGCAAAAAACAGCGAAAACACCTCGCGGAATACATCATGGATGAACTGTTACCCTGCTCACTCCGCGCACAGGTCACTGCCTTCAATTAATTACAGTTTTTAAGGTAAGACACAAAATCACGGACCGCTTTTTCCGGCGTTGCCCAGGAGGTGACAAAACGGATAGCCATATCTCCGTTATCGAATACACGCTCCGTCTCAAATGTATATTCCTTCGCCAGAGTTTCCGCCAGTTTTGCGCTGACAATAGGAAATATCTGGTTGGAGGCAGTGTCGGAGAGGAAGGAAAAACCGCAGTCTTTGAAACCGGCTCTGAGAATGCCGGCCATCTCGTTGGCATGCTGCCCGAGCTCATAGTAAAGTCCGTCGGTGAAGAGCGTCTCAAATTGCAGCCCCAGGAGCCATCCCTTAGCCAGCATCGCGCCTCTCTGCTTTAAATGGTAACGAAAGTGGGATTTCAGCTCCGGATTCACGATTACCAGCGCCTCACCGAACAGCGCTCCGTTCTTCGTGCCGCCGATATAGAACAGATCTGTAAGCGCGGCCAAATCCTCCAGCGTGATATCATTAGCGGCATTCGTCAGCGCCGAGGCCAGTCTGGCGCCGTCCAGGAACAGATAGAGATGGTTCAGGCGGCACAAATGGCTCAGCTCTTCTAGTTCCTGTTTTGTATACTGTGTTCCCAGCTCAGTTGTGTTAGATAGGTAGACTAATTTAGGATGTACGGTAAACTCCGCATTGTGCTGCCGGATGAGCTTAGAAACTTCGGCGGCGTGGATTTTTCCGTCGGCCGACGGTATGGTGAGAATCTTATGTCCGGTAGCTTCCACGGCTCCCGTTTCGTGGCAGTTGATATGGCCGGTTTCGGCGGAGATTACAGCCTCATGAGGGCGTAAGGCCCTTGCAATTGCCAGCAGGTTGGTCTGAGTGCCGCCGGGAATAAAGTGGACATCAATATCCTCCCGTCCGCACTCTTTCCGAATCAGTCCGGCAGCTCTTTCACAGTGTCCGTCTTTTCCGTAGCCCGGATTTTGTTCCAGGTTTGTATTCATCATTGCTTCCAAAATGCGCGGATGCGCACCTTCGCTGTAATCGTTGGCAAAACTGTACATGTTGTTCCTCCTTGTTCTTTCATACATTTATTTTATTTTGAGCGATTGAGGGGAGGTTGTCAAGTAGTTTAGCCACGCAGGTGAGGACGCTGCCGGTATGGCCAGGTCAAAAAAGTATAAAAAACAGAAGATAAAATTGAATTTACTCCCCCGGATGTAATTGTTAAAATCATTATAGAAAATACATAAAAGATTTTAAAATCTCAACCCAAAATTATGCATAATTATCAGTAACCGTTCGGCCGGAAGTATGGATCAATGTAACTGTTCGGCCGGATATATGTTTCAGCCATGAAAAGGAGAAGGAGCGATACGATGAAGAGAATGAAGGAAATGAGAACATGGAAGAGAACGGCCGGATGCTTTTTAGCGGCAGTCATGACAGCGGGACTGCTTATGGGATGCAGTACGCAGGGCGGCGGGGCGGCCCAGGCAGAGACGAATCAGGAAGCGGCCGGGGGTGATACTAAGGCAGCTGCTGGGGAGGCTGTCACGGAGGCGGTGAAGGCGGCCGGGGATAAGAGTGAGAAGATTACAATCGGATGGGCGATGGCATATTTTGACCATCCGGTCTATCAGCTTCTGATGCAGGGGGCGCAGGAGATAGCAGACGGTTTGGATGGCTGTGAACTGATTTTTGCAGATGGAAAGAATGACGCGACGACACAGGCTTCACAAATTGATACGTTCATCGCCCAGAATGTGGATGCCATCATTCTGACGGCGGCCGTATCGGATCCGATGCTTCCGTCCATTAAGAAGATTAATGATGCGGGCATTCCTCTGATTATTGTGGATCGCAGGATTTTAAAACAGGGCCAGGATGTCACCTGGGAATGTTATGTCACCTGGGATATGGTGCTTTCCGGAACACAGGGGGCAGAGCAGACGATAGAGGCGCTGGGCGGAGCAGGTAATGCGAAGGGTAAAGTCGTTGTGGTAGAGGGAACGGCGGGAGCCGGATCCACCATTGACCGCGGCGGCGCTTATTATTCCAAGCTGGAGGAAGAGCCGGGCATTGAAGTCATCTATAAGGTAGACGGTGATTTTGACCGGACCAAAGGAATGGAAGTGACGGAGACAATTCTTCAGAGATACCCGAATGAAGGCGATTTTCAGGCGATTTATTATATGAACGATGAGATGGCGCTGGGAGGACTGCAGGCTGTCGAGGCTGCCGGACGCATGGGCGAATTTCAGATCATCAGTGTGGACGGTGAGAAAGAAGCGCTGGATGCGGTCCGGGCTGGAAAAATCAATTACGAGGTTATGTTTAAACCGGACGAGCAGGCGGTAGCCGTAGAAGTGGCATATAAATTGGCGAAAGGTGAGAGTGTAGATTACAGTAATATCCAGTATAAGGGAACGCCGATCGAAGTAACGGAGACAGATGACGGTTTTACCTGGCTGCGCCCCACCTGCTACAAGATTGACAGTACGAACTGCAACGAACCGGAGTTTCAGGGGTGGTAAGGAGGAAACTTATGAGTACCGATACGATTGAACAAGAACCTTTACATTATCAGATGTGCCAGAAGCCGGAGCGGACCGAGCGGATAGACCGGCTCTATGAATATGTGGGGGCCTCCCGGGTCGGCATGTGTATGGAGCGCGGAAGGATCATAACGAAGGTATATCAGGAGAACCGTGCGCTTTTGCCTATACAGCTGAGGGCGGTTTCCCTGAAGGAAATACTGAATCATATGTCGCTCTATATCCTTCCGGGCAGCCTCTTAGCGGGAAACCAGGCAAGCAGGCCCAACTATGCCCCGCTGTTTCCCGAATATGCGGTGGACTTCCTGGAGGAAGAATTTATCGGCGGATCGCCTTATTATCCGGACGAGAGACCGGCGGACCGGATCGAATACCGCCGATCGGATATGCCGGAGCTGGAGGAGATAATCCGGTTCTGGAAGGGAAATACCCATAAGGACCGTCTCTATGCGAATCTGCCGGCGGAAGCGATATCGGCGCAGGATGACGTGGGAGCCGTCAATATCGTGAATTTCATGCATGGCGGCTGCGGTCATCTGACGCCTCCATGGCCATGGCTTTTTACACATGGACTGAAGGAGGTTATCAGGCTTTGTGATCAGCATATGGCAGAACTGGAAATGTGGACTGTGGAGGGAATCGAAAAGCACCGCTTTTATCTGGCGGCTAAGACTGTATGCCAGGCGATGATAGATTACGCCCACCGCTACCGGGATCTGGCGGCGGAGCTGGCTGAACAAGAGCCGGACGCTAAACGGGCAGAGGAACTCAGGGAGCTGTCAAGGATCTGCGGAAAGGTGCCGGAGCATCCGGCGGATACCTTTCATGAGGCGCTGCAGTTTATGACCTTTGTCCAGTTTGGCATCCAGATAGAGGATAATGCCCAGGGCATCAGCCCGGGAAGATTTGATCAGGTGATGATTCCGTACTACCGAAAGGACGTGGAGGAGGGAAGACTCACCAGAGAATCCGCAGTGGAGCTGATCCAGAATTTCTTTGTACTCTTATCCACCGTGGAGCGGATGCGTTCCTGGGATGATACGGCGTATTTCAGAGGAAAACCGATTTTCCAGAATCTGACGACCGGCGGGATCGATCCGGAGACCGGAGAAGACGCTACCAATGAGCTGTCTTACATCATTATGGACTGCATCGCTAACACCAGGACTCTGCAGCCGTCCCATTATGTAAGATGGCATAAGAAGACACCGGAGGAATTTAAGCTTAAGATTGCAGAGACAATACGTCTCGGGACCGGGTTTCCGGCCGTGGCGAATGATGAATTGTATATACCGGCCATGATGAACCGGGGATACAGCAGAAAAGATGCGTCGGATTACTGCATTGTCGGCTGTGCCGAGCCGGGCGTGGCAGGCCTTCGCGGGGGGCGGACCGGCGCCGCATGGTTCTGTCTTGCCAAGATTCTGGAAGTCAGCCTGTATAACGGGAAGGATCCGGCGAGCGGTGTGACACTGCATGAGAATCAGAATGGAAAGGATCTGGAGAGCTTCGAGAGTTTCGAAGAGGTCTGGGATGCGTTTCAGGACCAGATGCGTTATTATGCCGGGATCCATGCGGTGATGGATAACACGACGGACCGGTTGTGGGAAGAATATATGGAGGAACCGCTTACCTCTGTGATGGGATGCACCCTCACTGTTTTAGAGCGGGGCAAATCGATCAAGAGGGGCGGAGCCAAATATGATTTTACCGGTAATGAGACAATCGGCACCGCCAATACGGGCAACAGCCTTTACGCTATTAAGAAGCTTGTGTTCGACGATAAGATGATTACCGGAAAACAGTTAAAGCATGCTCTGCTGACTAATTTCGAAGATTTGACGACGAACCCGACAGGACCGCAGATTCAGCAGATGTGCCTTCACGTTCCCAAATATGGAAATGATGTGGAGGAGGTGGACAAAATCGTCAGCCGCGTGCTTGAGTCTGTGTGTGAGGAACTTCCGAAATACAAGAATACCAGGTACGGAAGGGGACCCATCGGAGGAATATTCCAGGCGTCTACGACCACTGTTTCATCCAACACGCCTTTCGGGCTCCTGACTGGCGCGCTGCCGGACGGAAGACCGGGCGGGATGTCCTTGTCAGACGGACAGTCGCCGATGAGAGGTACCGATACGAAGGGGCCGACCGCCGCAGTGCGATCCGTATCCAGATGCAATAACCTGATTTTATCGGAGGGTTCGCTTTATAATCTAAAACTGCTTCCCCAGGATTTGTCAGAAGACGCGGGGCTGAACCGGCTGGTAAATTTAAGTGATTATTATTTTTCACTGGGAGGAATGCAGATGCAGTTCAATGTAGTCAGCCGCGAGACGCTTCTAAGGGCGCAGCAGGACCCAGCCAAATACCAGAATCTGATTGTGAGGGTGGCCGGATACTCCGCTTACTTTGTAAACCTGGAAAAGAAAGTGCAGCAGGATATCATCGAGCGGACGGAAGAACGGCTGTAATGATCGAATAAATTATAAACATGTTCTGACGCGGCGTCCCTTAAGTTCCGGCTAAAGGGACGCCGTATTACATTAGTCCGCGCCTGATGAGGGAGGCGGCTTTGGGAGGAAAAGTATGACAGATGAAAAGAAAAAGGGAGTCATTTTTGATATACAGAGATGGAGCCTTCATGATGGGCCGGGTATCCGGACCAATGTGTTTTTTAAAGGATGTCCCCTGTCCTGTCAGTGGTGCAGCAACCCTGAATCACAGGAGTTCTGCCGGGAACCGGCTTTATTCGGCGATAAATGTATTCACTGCTTAAGCTGTGTGGAGCACTGCCCTCACGGCGCCATACATACGTCGGATCCATGGATCAGGCTGGATTATGAGATATGCCGAGGACGGTGCAGCAGAGGAGCAGAGCAGGAGAACGCTTTTTGCTGTACGAAGGCATGTTATGCACAGGCGCTCACGGTTATGGGAGAGGTTATGACGGCAGACATGGTTCTGGAGGAAGTGATGAGAGACGAGGGGATCTACAGAAGCAGCGGGGGAGGCGTCACCATGACGGGCGGGGAACCTCTGGCTCAGCCTGAATTTCTGCTGGAGCTTCTGACGGCGGCGAAAGAACGGGGACTCCATACGGTGATGGAGAGCAGCATGTTCGCAGAGTGGGACAAGATTCAGGCATGCCTTCCCTATTTGGATGTTCTGTTCATGGATATGAAGCTGCTGCCGGAGGAAAAGCATGTCAAATATACAGGGGTCAGCAATCAGATTATTCTGGATAATATCAGGCGGGCTGCAGCGTATGCCCGGACCCATCGCCTTGAACTGGCGGTCCGTACGCCCGTCATCCCTGGAATCAATGATACCTCCGGAGATATTGCGGCGATGGCAGACTGGATAAAGAAACATCTGCCGGGAGTGGAACGGTACGAGCTCCTTCCCTATCACCGGCTGGGAAGAGGGAAATACCGGAATATAGGAAGAGAATACCAATTGGGAGATATCGTGCCGCCGTCGAAGGAAAAGATGAAGGAGCTGGAGGCCGTGGTATCAAAATTGGGCTTAAGGAGGGAATAGCGAATGGAAGACAACAGTTATCTGCGGATGGTGAATATCAGTAAATCATTTCCGGGCGTGAAGGCGCTTTCGCAGGTGAATTTAGAGGTGAAAAGAGGAGAAATCCACGCTCTTTTAGGAGAAAACGGTGCCGGTAAATCCACACTGTTGAAAATCCTGTCGGGAGCTTACGTGAAGGATGAAGGAGACATCTACATAGACGGAAAAAAGGTGGAGTCCATGACCCCAAGGCTGGCAGAACAACTGGGCATCTCCATCATCTATCAGGAATTCAGCAGCCTCCCCCATCTGAGTGTGGCTGAGAATATATTCCTGGGGCGTCAGCCCACGAAAAAGGGCGGGGTGATTAACTGGAAAAAATGCCGTGAAGACAGTATGTTTCTTTTGAAGAGAGTCGGACTCGACATCGATCCGGGCATTCCGGTCTCTTCCCTGTCAGTGGCGCAGCAGCAGATGGTGGAGATTGCGAAGGCCCTCTCCAGGGAGGCGCGGATTATCGTGATGGATGAGCCCACGGCTCCGCTGACTCAGAAGGAGATCGACAATCTGTTTGCCGTAATCAGGGAGCTCAAGCGACAGCAGGTAGCCGTAATCTATGTATCGCACCGACTGGCTGAGATCAAAGAAATCTGCGACTGTATCACAGTACTGCGGGACGGCTGTTATGTAGGCAAGGCTTTGGTAAAGGATGTAGAAATTAAGGACATGATCCGGCTGATGGTCGGACGGGAATTAAAGGACATGTACCCCAAATCCAAAGCTGATATCGGAGAACCGGTATTGGAGGTGGAACATCTTTCAACGAAGGACAGACTGCAGGATATCAGCCTTAAGGTACATCGGGGAGAAATTCTAGGAATTGCCGGTCTGGTTGGAGCGGGGCGTACAGAATTTGTCCGGGCCGTGTTCGGAGCCGATCCGCGCACTTCGGGTACGATTAAAATCGACGGCCGTCAGGCGGATATCCGCTGTCCGGGAGATGCGATTGCACGGAAGATCAGTCTGGTTCCGGAGGACAGAAAGAAGCAGGGGCTTGTCCTGATGATGAATATTAAGGAAAATACTACTCTTGCCAGCCTTAAAAAAATGACAAAATGGGGCAGGCTGAACTTAAGGCAGGAGGAGGAGATCACGGAAGAATATAAAGAAAAGCTGCACATAGCGGCTCCGGGCATCTATGAGACGGTAGCGAATCTGTCGGGAGGTAACCAGCAGAAGGTAGTACTCGGCAAATGGCTGTGCGCCGACTGCAGTCTTCTGATGATAGACGAGCCGACCAGGGGAATCGACGTGGGAGCGAAGGTGGAGATATATGAACTGATGAAGGAACTGGTGGAGAGAGGGATGGGGATTCTCATGATATCCTCTGAGATGCCGGAACTGATAGGGGTCTGCGATCGGATCGTGGTCATGCATGAGGGACGGATCAGCGGGGAGCTTTCCCGGGGATCCTTCTCAGAAGAGACGATCATGGCTTATGCCGCCGGGCAGGCCGTTTAGCGAGGGGGGAAAGAGAATGGAAGGAATGAAAGAAAAGAAAAAAACAGTGAAAATTTCCCTGAAAGACAGAATCTGCCTGGCCGTAAGGCCGCATCTCGTCATTCTGTTTGCACTGGCAGCCCTGATGGTGATCATGAGTCTGATTGCGCCTAATTTCTTGTCGAAAGGGAATATGATGGATATTATCCGGGTGAATTCAATCAAGGGAATCATGTCAATTGCCATGACTCTGGTGCTCCTGACAGGCGGCATCGATCTGTCGGTTGGCTCCACCTTTGCCGTGGCGGGGGCGGTGACTGCGTCACTGACGATAGGAGGGTATAGCGACTATATTACGAGTAATCTGTTTAAATGCAATACTTATGCGGCTATCCTGATCGGCTTGTCCGTTGCCGCGCTGATCGGCCTGGCCAACGGCCTGATCGTTACCAAACTGAAGGTGGAGCCGTTTATCGCCACTCTTGCCATGATGATCTTTGCGCGGGGAATCACGTATTTGTATACAGGCGGTTATCCTATCAACTTTAAGCCGATTCCGGCCGATTTCGCCTGGTTTGGGAAAGGATATCTGGGAATTGTGCCGGCTCCTGCCGTCCTGTTTATCCTCGTAGCTCTGGCAGGCGGCTGGCTTCTGAGATACACTTCGTTCGGGCGTTCCCTGTTTGCGATCGGAGGAAACAGGGAGACGGCCAGGCTCTCCGGGATCCGGACCGAGCGGAATGTCTGTCTGACCTATGTGCTGATGGGAGTGATGGCGGGGCTGGCCGGAATCATCATGACATCCAGGGTTGCCAGTGCGTCGGCCGTGGCGGGTGAGTCCTATGAGATGGACGTCATCGCCGGCGTCGTGCTTGGCGGTACACTGCAGTCCGGCGGAAAAGGCTCGGTCGCAGGGACGGTAATCGGCATTTTCATTTTCGGCGTAATCGAAAATGGTCTGAATATTCTGGGGCTGCCTACCTATTACAAGCTGTTTATCAAGGGACTGGTAATTATTCTGGCAGTCGGCGGTCGTTATCTGTTCCCGAACAGAGAGACTTCCAGGAAAATAGGAGGTGTATGACAATGATGGAACGAGAGGGAAGCAGGAAGAAGCATTTTAATCAGCAGAAACTGATATTTGTTCTCCTGATAGTCATGTTTTTTGGTTTCACCGCTATTCGCCCGGAGTTTGCTTCACCCCGGAGCATCGATAATATATTAAGGACGCTGTCCATGTATGGAATAGCATCCATGGGGATGACGCTGGTCATTCTGACCGGCGGGACTGACCTCTCCGCAGGTTCGGTCATGGCGCTGTCGGGCGTGGTTGGAGCGGGCCTTCTGGGAAATGCGATCAGCGCGGCCAATCCGGTAAAACTGCCGTTTGCCCTTACGGTGGCCGCTGCTCTGACAGCCTGCGGCTTCATTGGCCTTATGAACGGACTCTGCATCGCAAAGCTGAAGATTGCTCCTTTTGTAGCCACGCTGGCTATGATGTCCATCGCGAGAAGCCTTGTCTATGTGACGGCTGATTCCGTGGTACAGGGAGTCTCCGGATCGCCGATCACGTTTATGGACGACGGCTATTCCATGCTGGGACAGGGGCATATCGGGCCCGTGCCGGTCCAGCTTCTGTTGTTCCTGGCCGTGTTCCTTCTGCTCTATGCATTTCTTAAATACACCCGGACGGGGCGGGCAGTCTACGCGGTAGGAGGAAATCAGGAAATTGCAAGGCTGGCCGGAATCAAGCCGATGCGGGTCATCATACTCTGCTACACGCTGTGCGGTGTTCTGGCCGGTTTAAGCGGCCTGATCCTGGTCGGCCGGCTGTCCAGTGCCTCCACGGTGGCGGCCAAGGGATACGAGTTGGATTTTATCACGGCGGTGGCTCTGGGAGGCACCGGGATGAGAGGTGGTAGCGGAGGCGTTGCGGGAACGCTCCTGGGGGTCAGCTTCCTTGCAGTGATGAATAACGGGCTGGATATGGTAAATATGCCTTCCTTTTATCAATACCTGATAAAGGGTACCATTCTGGTATTAGCCGTATATGCGGATAAAATGCTGCAAAAGGAAAAAAACTGAAAGAACAGGGAAAAAATGGTACTGGAACCAATCGGATAACTTCGTTATACTAAAAGAACAGAGGTAAAATATCTGCAATAGCTGTGATATGGGGTGCAAAGGAGGCCGGCAGGCGGATGAAAATATTATTTGTGGATGATGAGAAGATTATCCGGGAAGGAATGGCGGAACTCATTGATTGGGAAAAGCTGGGCTGTGATAAGCCGGCCATGGCGGAAAGTGCGGATAAAGCGCTCCGTCTCCTGAGGGAAGAGCCCTTTGATTTGGTTATCACCGATATTTATATGTCTAAAATGTCGGGGATTGAGCTGGCAAAGCAGATCCGGGAATCATGGCCCTCCGTAAAGGTAATGCTACTGTCGGCTTATGAGGACTTCGGATATGCCAGAGAGGCCATCGAAGCCGGTGTCTTTAAATATCTGCTGAAACCGGTTGTCCCGGAGGAGATGGAGCAGGCGGTTCTGGAAGCCATGAAGCGTGTGCGTTCTGACCGTATCGTGCAGGAGCAGGTACTTGAGACGGAGAAAATCGTGAAAGTCTACCGTCCTCAGCTTGCAAGAGATTTCTGGCGCGCCGTCCTGAGGGGGGAGATATCCGATAGGGAGGATTTTGGCAGCCGAATGAACCTGGCGGAAATTCAGCCCGGCGGCGGTCCGATGAGCTGCATGGCCATCCGGCTGGATGGCGGTCAAGACAGGAACTCCGGTCAAGACAGACTTTCCGGCGAAGCCTTTCGAATGGCGGTGTTTCATGCTGCCTCGTTGGCGTTTGGCGGCTGTGTGGAGTGCGTCCGGCTGTCAGAAGGACAGGCCGCCGTGCTTCTGAGATTTCAGCCGTCCGGGGCCGCTCTGATGGAATTTTCCCGGTTTCTGGAGGAAGAGCTGCACCAGAAGGTAAGAATCGCCGTCGGAAGGATGGTGGACGACTGGATGGAGCTGCCTTCTTCTTTGCGGGATGCGGGAATGGTTCTGGAAGCAGGAGCAGAGGGCGGACAGGAAGCCGGCAGACTGATTGCGCGCTCGGTACAGATGATTGATGAGAATATAGGACAGGAAGAGTTCGGAGTAAACGATATCTCGGAAGCGCTTCATGTCAGTCCGGGATATTTTTCCAGGCTCTTTAAGAGGCAGATGGGCCTGACTTGTATTGAATATATAACGGGAAAACGGATCGAACGCGCGAAACAGCTCCTGGAGCATACGAATATCAAGCATCAGGCCATTGCACAGGCTGTCGGTTATTCCAATGTGTATTATTTCAGCATGCAGTTTAAGAAGCATACGGGGGAGACGCCGGGGCAGTATCGAAAGCGGGTGGGAAAAAGGGATGTTTAAGACGGTCAGGGCAAAGATAACAGTCTGTTTTGGAGGCGCCATTACCATCCTGTTCCTGCTCTTTGGGGTGACCGGATATCAGGTGCTTTGCGATTATCTGGTGGAGATGCAGCAACAGAACCAGGAGCGGCTGGCACAGTCCCTATGCTCATCCATCAGTTTTTTTCGCCAGAAATGTGAAAATGAGATGGAAAAGCTGGCGGAGAACGAAGCGTTTTTATCTCAGATGCCGCTTCTCTGGGAAGAGGGGGAACCGCGGGGCGGGCTGGAAGCGTGGATGAAAGAGTACATAAAGAATCATGACTTTATTCATAATATGTATGTCATTAACCAAGCCTACGAAGTTGTGGGAACCGGAGATTCCCGGAAAGTGAGAACTTATCTGGTTGACCGTATCAGCACGGCTGAACGCCATGAGGGAAATGTCGTGTGGGACAGTGGTTATGACACGGCCAGCATGATGGCATTTGAGAAGCTTGAGCCGGCCGGGGAAGAAGGAAAAGCTGCATATCTGTTTCTGCAGATAAATAATAGCCATATATTAGATATGTTCAGTAAGTTCAGACTGCAGAACAGCCAGCGCTTTTCACTTAAGGGACTCCGAAATGGGTTCGAGGTGACAGAGCAGGGATTTTTCTATAATTACTATGACAATTATGCGGAACTGCTGCATACGGAGATCACAATCGGGGACTGGTATCTGCGCACCTGGAGTGATAAACATCTGATCCTTGGTCCTGCCAAAGAATTGTTCAGTAAAATGGTAAAGGTTCTTCTGACCGCCCTTCTGGCGGCCGCTGCCATCAGCATCTGGCTGGCGGCGAGGCTCACAAAGCCGATTAAGAGTATGAAAGAATCTATGGAGCGTTACGGAAAAGGCGATTTTTCGGCAAAAGTCGAACCGACGGGAAGAGACGAGATTAGCAGCCTGGGCCGACTGCTGAACCAGATGGCGGATCAGATCTCCGAACTGTTTGAACGAGTGAAGAAAGAAGAGGCACAGAGCCGCCGCCTGGAGCTGCAGACGATGGTATACCAGATAAACCCCCATTTTCTCTATAATACACTGGATTCTGTCAACATGCTGGCCAGGAAAAATGGGGATAGGAAGGTTGCGGAGCTGGTGACGGATCTTTCGCGGCTGTTCCGGCTTGGCCTTAACCAGGGCAGGGATATGGTCACGGTGAGGGACGAGCTGATGCACGTCATCTATTATCTGAAGATTCAGAAGGTCCGCTTTGATGATCAGCTGATTTGGGAAATGGAGACAGAACCGGATATCCTGGATTATGAGATAACCAAATTCATTCTGCAGCCAATCGTCGAGAATGCAATCTATCACGGCGTGAAATCAAAGGAAGGTTCCGGATATTTAAAAGTGTCGGCCGGGGAGGACGGGGAATTTCTGATTTTTACAGTGGAGGATACGGGCAATGGAATGGATCCGGAGAGTCTCGCAAAACTGCAGAAGAGAATTAATTCAGAGCAGACGGCCAGATGCGATGAACGCGGCTTCGGCATGTGGAATGTCAATCAGAGAATTAAGCTGTGCTATGGGGAGACTTGCGGAATCGAAGTGGAGAGTGAGGAAAACCGGGGGATGAAGGTGACGCTGAGAGTGTTAAAATACTAGTAATATGTTACTGTTCACATCATTTACATCCCCGCTGAAAAGCGGCGTTCTGCAAGCAGTAACATAGAATGGGCACAAAAGGAACAAATGTTCTTTTGTGCCTATACTTTTTATATCGCCTGTGCTATAATCCTTGTATTAAAAATTATTGAAGTGCAGTTCTATTCAGAATTAAAGGAGTTCAAGAATATTCGTACTTTTTATCGGGTCACCAAGGAGGTAAAAACACACTATGGAGTTCAAATTACACTCAGAATTTAAGCCCACCGGCGACCAGCCGCAGGCAATCGAAGCCCTGGTCAAAGGTTTTAAAGAAGGCAATCAATGCGAAACGTTACTGGGAGTTACTGGTTCCGGCAAGACCTTCACCATGGCCAATGTGATTCAGCAGCTGCAGAAGCCGACCCTCATCATTGCCCATAACAAAACTCTCGCCGCCCAGCTTTATTCGGAGTTCAAGGAGTTCTTCCCGGAGAACGCGGTGGAGTATTTTGTGAGCTACTATTTATAAGGCAGAAAATGAGTGATATTGTGTGCTGTTTTGTACATTTTTACATTGTTTCTGCGGACTGTATGGACAGAATAGCACTAGATGAAATAGGTGAAAATAGACGGACGGGTGACCTGATTCGTACATAGAGATGGTTATTTTTGTATTCGCCAGAGGGGGATTGAAGGAAAAGAAGGAAGATTTTTAGAAAATGTAATTGCAATTTGGTTGTTTGGTAATTGTAGAAGAGATGAAGAATATTTATGCATAAAGAAGAAAGTAGTGCTATAACGACAAGAAGAGAGGAATATAGAATAAAAGATAAAAGCGTCATATTTAGGACACTAAATATATATGATTGAGGATAAAAAACGGATTGACAAATCTTTTGTATTAAGTTTATAGAGACAAATTTATTGGATACAATAAGGCATAGAAGGAAAGTGGAAAATAATAAATTTTGCGGAGGCAGTGATTATGTAGATAATTGTTGCCTTTTTATGTGTAGTTTTTTTGGTGAAGTTTGAATATAGGTACTTTATTTCAAAGGAAAAATTTTCAAAATTAATGTCACCATTATAGGTTTGTATTCGTATTAAAGTTAAAAGAGAAAATCAATAGGGAGGTGAATCTAATGGGAAAGATAATGAGAGGAATAGGAAAAAACATTTAATGACTACATTTCATACTTTTATATCTTGTTGCGGCAGGTATAATTTTGTTATTCTTTTCGATACTTGCAATAGTAAAAGATTTCAAAGTATTGGATAGTAACTATATTGATAATATTATCGGTATAGCAGCATTAATATTTGGAATTGTATCTATACCAAGAGTAAAAGAGTGGTTAGGAAAAAAGTTAAATGATGTCTACAACAAAGAAACCCATCTTAGCTATTGTTAGAGATGATCTTAATGAAAATAATAATATAATAAATTTTCATTAAAGTTATGTTAAGGTTTGTATGATATTCTATACAAAACGGAGGGACGATATGGAAATTTTAACAATAAAAAATCTTACAAAAAAATATGATAAAGTAGAAGTATTAAGAAATATCAATATGCATGTAACAGAAGGTGAAATATACGGTCTGATTGGGAAAAATGGTGCTGGAAAGACTACATTGATGAAAGCAATTTTAGGTCTGACAGATATTGCCGGTGGAGAAATTAAGTTATGGGGAAAAACTATAAGTAATATGCCTTCATTATATAATAGGATTGGAGCTAATTTAGATTTCCAGGGATTTTATCCGGAGTTATCTGCTTATGAAAACCTGAAGGTATTTTCAAATATAAGGGGAGTGACAAAAAAGTATGCTATAGAAGAGGCACTTGAAAAAGTAGACTTATTTAATGAAAAAGATAAAAAGTATAAAAGATTTTCTCTCGGGATGAAGAAAAGACTGGGCTTAGCAAACGCTATCATTCATGAACCAGAATTTATTATTTTGGATGAACCTACAAATGGGCTTGATCCAATTGGAATTTCACAATTTAGAGAATATTTAATGAAAATCAGTAAAGAGCAGGAAACCACTATTATGATTTCAAGCCATTTATTGTCTGAAATAGATATTATGGCTGATCGTATAGGTGTTTTAAATGAAGGTGTTTTAATAGCTGAGAAAAGTATAGAAGAAATCCGACAAGGAAATAGAACACATATCAAAATTTTAGTGACTAATGGGGAACTTACATGTGGAATTTTAGAGAAAATTTTTCATGTTGAAGATTACGAAGTGGTAGATAAAAATACAATATATATTTATAATCTTAAATTAAACAGAGAGGAATTTTCTAAGGAATTGGCAAAATACGGAGTAGGAATAATGGAAATAGGTGTAGAAGAAGAAAATTTAGAGGCTTATTTTAAAAAAATAATACAAGGAGATTGAAAATGAAAATGTATATTGCTTCAGAACTTCTAAAAGAAAAAAGAGAAAAACATATTTACTTAGGTGCGATTTCTATCCTTATGTGTTTAATATTAACCTTAAGTAATTTCTATAAATTGACACAAAGAGCAAGTGTTTTAGACCTATATTGTGATAATATGGAGTTTATTTTTTTTATAACACTATTGTTTACTATTCTTTATACGATTGTGATTTTTGCTGATGAGCATCGATATGGAACTATTTATCAGCTGGAGATTATACCAGTATCATCTCGAAAATTTGTATTGGCAAAATTAGTTGTAATTGCTTTTTTTAGCACTATAACAATGGTCTTTCCATCGCTTGTGTATGCGATTATTATTGGGATTCGAGGATATGATTTTTCTTTTTACACAATTGCTGTTTTGTTATTGATAAACATAATAGATGCGTTGCTGCTTACAGCGGTAATGTTACCTATTGTGTTTATAGTTACACTTTGTAAAGGGAATTACATTCCTTCTTTACTTTTAAGTTTTGCATATATGATATTGTGTTTTTTCATACCAAGTTTTCCGATTAGTCAGAGTTTAGCGCAAAAGTTACTTGCATATGCACATCCATTAGGGGGATACGCCCTAATTCATAATTGGTTAATATATAAACTAGTTCCATACGAAACCTCAATGATATTAGAACCGAAAGAAAACGGAATATTGGCATTAGGGGGAATGATATTGTGGGGAATGCTTTGCCTTAGCTTCTCAATAATAATTATGAAAAGGAAGGGAAAATAAAATGATTGATGTAAAATACAATGAAGTTAAAGACAGAAATAGTTGGATTGATGGAAATTATTTAAATGCAACAATATGTGTAACAGAAGACTGCAATTTGAGATGTACATATTGTTATATGGTAGGGAAGAATAATGTAAATAGAATGAATTGGGAAACAGGAAAGCAAATTATCGATTTTCTGTTAGACAATCCATATACGTCAGAAATGTCGGATAGTATTATGCTGGATTTCATTGGCGGAGAACCGCTTTTGGAAATGGATCTTATAGATAAAATGTGCGATTATTTTATTTTGAGAATGTATTCGGAAAATCATAAATGGTTTCCAAATTATGTATTTACATTTTCAACAAATGGAGTTTTATATGGAAAAGAAAATGTGAGGAATTATGTAAATAAACATGGTGAACATTGTGCTTTTTCCATAAGCATTGATGGAATAAAAGAGAAACATGATATGACTCGCAAGAAAATTGATGGTTCAGGTTCATATGAAGATGTAATAAAAAATCTTCCAATGTATTTGGAAGAAAATTATAATCCGTCCACCAAATCAACATTTGCAAGTGCAGATCTTCCATTTCTAAAAGATAGCATTATACATTTATGGGATTTAGGATTTAAAGATGTTGAGTCAAACTTAGTTTATGAAGATGTGTGGAAAGCAGGAGATCCAGAAATATTTGAAGAACAGCTGAAGGAACTGGCAGATTATATGTTTGAAAGCGGAAGATATAAAACAAATTCAGTTGCATATTTTTCACCTACACGAGGGTTGCCGGTAGGGAAAAAAGATCTTTCAAGTAATCGTTGTGGTGCAGGTTATAAAACAGTAGCTTTTGACTATAAAGGAGATATTTATCCTTGTATCCGCTTTTTAGAAATGTGTGCAGAAAATCATGCTAAAAGAGTAATCGGCAATATAAAAGAAGGGATTAATTATTCTCTTCTTCGTCCTATGGCAGCAGCGACATGGCAGTCACAGAGTCCTGATAAATGTAATACGTGTGAATATGGAACAGACTGTGGATGGTGCTTAGCTCATAATTTGAGTGAATCAAATGAGGAATCTGTATTTGAAAGATGCACTTTTATTTGTGAGATGCATAAAGCGAATGCTAGGGCAAACAAGTATTATTGGCAGAAATATGAAGAAATTACAGGTTATACATCTGGTAGAACTATTGAAAAAATGAAGAAAACAGATACAAGGGCATTACGGTATTTATACATAATTACAGGAGATGATGCTCCAGTACATTGTAACTATGAAAAGAAACATGAAGGGAGTAGAAAAATATCTAAAGATGTTATGATGCAAGCATTACAGTTGTGCCAATCGGAAGAATTAGTGCCTATCTTTCAGGGCGAAATTCCAGAATATGTAGACATGAGAAATCAAATTTATTTTGAGATATCTTCTAAAGGTTCATTTCGTAATGCTGTGACAGGGATTACAGTAATAAATAATATGAAAGAAATGAGAAATATTGAAAGTCCTGTTGCAACTCTGATTCTACAATGCTCAGATAGTACCGATTTTTCAAAGTATGTTATTAAACTATTTGAGCAAGTAAAACGTATTAATATATTTATAAGTGACCTTGATGCTTGGGAAGAAGGGGAAATAATATCTTATGAGGAAGAATTAAAAAAAGTATCAGAGTTTATATTTCAAAAGTATAAGCAAGGAAAATGCGGATATCAATTAAATGTTTTAACAGATAGACTCTACGCAGATTGGGATAATGATAATGATTGTGGAGCTGGCATTTCTTCAATTGCTGTAGGACCTAATGGAAAGCTTTATTCCTGTCCAGCATTTTATTTTAATAACCCTGAAAAGAACATAGGTGATATAGATAATGGTATTGTAAGTGACTGCAAAAGATATACAAGAGAAAAATCTGCAATGTGTGCGAAGTGTAAATCTAGAGTTTGTAATCGTTGTTTATATGAAGGATATAAAGTATGTGGAGAAATGAATGTTCCTTCTGCTATTCAGTGTAGGATAAATTATATTGAAGCGAACGAATCTAGAAATCTGATGAACAAATTAGCAAATGAGATGCCGGACGGCTTTTATATGAATAGAGATTTACCGGAATTAGAATATGTCGATTATGTTGCAGCAGAGATATATAGAGATGAAAGAGCAGAGGCAAAAAGATGGATGTATTAGGAGAATGCAAAATATGAAAAAAATATATATAACAGGGCAAGAAGTAAAAGAACATCTGGAACTTTATAAACGCGGAAGTGCTTTATCAAGTGTAAAGAAAATTCTTGAAAATCCAAAAAGATTATCTGAACTTGGATTTTCTTTGGAACAGTTTAAACAAATTGATGAGGATATTAAACAAGTTAATGTAGACTACATAAACTGGTGCAAGAAAATGGAAGAGAAATATCAGATTTATTTTACTGGAAATATCTTATTTAATATCGATTATATTGAGAAAACCATATCTTTTTAATTGAAGCTTTAATTCGTATAAAAACATAAAAGTGTTTTTATAAATAAAAAATGAAAGGGGTACAAAAATGGATTTTATGTACTTAGTTAACCAGGATGAATCTACAGAAATTACACCTAGAGCATGTGGGAAAAATAGTCCATGCACAGGATGTAAAGGTTGCAAAGGATGCCGTGGCGGCTGTAAGGGCTGTACAGGAAATCTTTTTGTTGGCTAATTTGCAAATGCATGAAAAGGGGGGAGATAACTCTCCCCTTTTTATTAAAACATCTATGAGGTAGACAATGATAAAATTTTTAAAAGAACATATATCTCTTAAAGAAAAAAAAGTTGAAGTTATAGTATTTCTATGTCTAAGTATTTTGACTATGAGTATCGATGTAGTTATTACGTATTTAAATGGTAATTTTATTGATTTAATTATTGATAAGGATAATGTTGGAGTTCTTTTAAGTTACAGTGGAATATTAATATTAGGATACATAGTCAGCATAGTATTAAATTACGGATATCAGAGTTTGTCATTAATATTGCGTGAGGAACTTAGCTTTAGTCTTTCATCAAAATTAATAAAGCATATACATCGGGTATCTATTTTAAAAATAAAAAAATATGAACCATCTTATCTTACACAACGCATTTATTCAGACAGTTCAGATATAATTAATTTTGTCCTGGATAATGTAGTTATGATCTTTGCAAACGTTTTTATTGGCGGTGTAGTGTTGGCTTATGTTGTGAGTGCCAATACTAAAATTTTTATTGTTTTTGTATGTTTTTTGCCAATATATATAATAGTATATTTTTTTTCTCGTAATAGGTTGGTTAGAAAAACAAAGGAAGTAAGAGAAGCACAGAATATTTTTTTTCAAAAAATATATGAACAAATAAGTTTGACAGAGAACATAAAAACGGAAGCAAGTTTTTTTGAATATGATGATTATTTGAAAAAATCTTATCAGAAATATATTAAATCATTCTCAAAATATACAAAACTAAATACAGGAATTAAATCTTTAGAAAATTTTTTGTCATATGGATTCTATGCGATGCTTTTAGTATTAGGAACTGTAGAAATAGTAAAAGGAAATTTAACTATTGGTAATTTTACGATTATCAACGCTTATTTTACTAAGATGCTTGGAATAATTACATATTATTTAGAAGTAGGAAAAGGTATAAAGCAAATAGAAGTTTCCGTCAACAGAATGAAAGAATTATTCGATTTACCTAGAGAACATAATGGAAATATCCTGTTAGAGCACATTTATAATATTGAGGTAAGAGACTTGGTATATCAATATCCCGATAACGATCATATCATTTTTAAAGATTTTAATTGCTCTTTTGAAAAAGGAAATATATATGTAATTCGTGGGAGTAATGGGAAAGGAAAGTCAACACTTTTAAAAACTGTTATAGGAATTTTAGAAACTGAGAGAGGCATTTACATTAACGGATACAATATATGTGAATTGGACATGTATACCATTAGGAAAGAACAAATATCTGTATTAAGACAGAAAATAGAATTTCCGTATGATACAATAGGTAATCTTGTTAGAAAAAATGGAAATGGAAAAAAATTGTTTGAAGGAAGAGTGAGAGAGCTTTTCTTTAATAGAGACTTTAATTTGGAGAAGTATTTTTTATCATATCCAGACGAACTATCAGGTGGAGAACTTCAAAAAGCGTATTTATATAAAATATTAAAGAAAGATGGAGAAGTTTTGATTTTAGATGAACCTACATCAGCATTAGATGAGCAAACTACAATGAATTTTTTTGGTGTGTTAGAAGAAATAAAAAAAGAAAAAATTATTATAGTTATTACACATGATCCTAAATTTGAGAAAATAGCAGATGAGATCATACAACTATAATCTCATCTGCTATTTAAGATGATTGAAGAGGAAAAGATAACAGGAATTTTGTATACACATTAGGAACACTTTCTAAAGTAATAGAACCATTAAGTTTTTGGACGAGTTCTTTTACAATAGCTAATCCCAATCCGTTTCCTTTACTGTTACGGGATAAGTCACATTGATATAGTCGTTCGAAAATAAGATTTTGATCTACATTTTTAATGCCTATCCCATTATCTTCAATAGAAATGTGGATAGAAGAATTAAAAGTTGATACAGAAAATTGCATTTGTGATGCATGGCTGTGATTTACGATATTTTTGAAAAGGTTATCAATAATACGCTGATAGGCAACAGGATCTATGATACAGATAAAAGCTTTTTCAGGTATGGCAAATTTATATTTAATACTATTTTTTTCAAAAATATGTAGCCATTTGCTGATAATGATTCTTGATTGTTCATTTATATCGAATGGAGATAAAAAAAGTTTTTCTTCATTTGCATCTAGTTTTGTCCATTGAAAAAGCATTTCTACAAAATTAGCTAGTTCTAATGCTTTCCGGTTAATTACATCTAAGGAAGCAGAAAGGTTATTAGATGGAGTTATATCTGGTGAACTAGTTAGTAATTCAAGATGACCTAACATGGAGGCAAGTGGTGTACGAACATCATGAGATAAATTAATCATTAAATCTTTATATTTTTTTTCGGATTTTTTTAGTAAAGAAATATCATTTTGATAGTTGCAACATAATTTATTGATGAGAAAACAAATATTTTTCGTCTGAGCATTAGGTTGTACTAGAATTCTATGGTGCAGGTTTCCGGAAAGTGATATTTCTAAGGAGTCTTCAATCTGTGATATCTCAGACTGAAGGCGTCGATTTAAAATGTAATAATATATAGAAAGACATATAAAAAGTAAAAGAAAAAATATTAGAAAAAATAGAATCATGATAATTATGCCTCCTTATTAAATCGATATCCTATACCATGTACTGTTTCAATGTAATTGATATTAGGACTACAATCTTTTAACTTTTTGCGGATTTTACAAATAATGGACATTAGACTTCCATCATCGTAAAAATACTCTTCTTGCCAAACGGATTCATATATTTGCTTTTTTGTATAAACTGTATTAGGGCTTGAAGATAAACACAATAGAATGTCAAATTCTCTGCCAGTTAGAGTGACGTTTGTATCATTACAAATTACACTTCTAGTAGCCCTATCTATTGAGATTGTGTTAAACTGTAATAAATTATTTTCACTATCAGAGGGAGATATGTTTAATTTATATCGCCTAGTCAGAGCATTAATTCGTGCTTCAAGTTCTTTTAAATTAAAGGGTTTAGTTAGATAATCATCTGCACCTAGGCGTAATCCGATAACTTTGTCCTCTAGACTGTCTTTGGCTGTTACCATAATTACTGGAAAATTCCAATTGTTATGAATATGGGATAAGATTTCTAATCCACTCCCGTCGGGGAGCATAATATCCAGGATTACTAAAGAAATTACGCTAGAAGATGCACTAAGGATAGAAAATGCTTCCTGTTTAGTATGTGCTACCAATGGAGTAAAGCCTTCATTAAAAACGCAATGTTTCATTAAATTACATAAATCAATATCATCATCAATAATTAGTATATTGCTCATTATATCTTGTTCCTTTTTATATAGATAAAAGTGAAGAGTTAACAATAAGAATTTTAACATGTGAAATGCATGAGAACAAGTATAAAATAGAAATATAAGAATGGTAATGTAATGGAAGGGAAAATTTATGAATTTATCAAATGATGAAGCAGTAAAGACTTAAAGAAAAAAATTTTGCAGAATTACAATCAAATATACACTAATGATATTGCTTATTATACTTACAGTAGTGATGATAATTGGTGCAATATATCAACAGAACGTTGCTGCTATTGGATATGTGGGAATATTGATTATGACATTTTTAATGATGCGTTATCCATTTAAACAGATTTCTCCAAATTATTAAAAGAGATTAAAAAAGCAGAAGGGGATATATGGGTAGTTATATACGCCCTCTACTTTTTGGATGGCAATATTTTATTTTATATGAAAAACATTGTTTCTGTATTCCGGAACTCAGATGGTGGGAGTCCCGTTTGCTTTTTGAACAGTCTGCTGAAATATAGTGGGTTATCATACCCAACAATTGACGCAACCTCAGCAACAGAATACGTGGTGGTTCGGAGCAGTGTCTTTGCATTTGTAATCCGTAGATTTAATATATACTGCATGGGAGTTACACCGTTGTAGCGTTTAAAGCTGCGGATAAACCAGCTCGTACTAAGGTGTTTGTCCAGGGCGTATTGTTCAATGGAGATTTCTTCTGTAAAATGTTCGCTGAAATACTGTGTTGCCTCCTCCATTTCTTTTTGCAGCATCCGGTTCTGGGAGGAGATGCCGATAGGAGCCTGCCGGCTGATCAGAAGGAACAGTTCACGGAGCAGGAGGGATAAATATTCCTCATAATGCGGGCGGGTAAGCTGGAGTTCCTGGATCATTTTTCGGAAAAGCTGGTGGTATTCGGTAGAGTTGCCAGTTTGCATAATCCGTCCGGACTCAAATAAATGATACTCTTTTAAAATATTTTTTACATTGCTCCCGGTAAAATGAACCCAATACACTTCTGTCTGGTCTGAACCGTAGTAAACATATTTTTGCATCTCCCTGGGGCGGTACAAAAGCATGTGACCCGCCTCAATAATCTCCTCTTTACCGTCAAGAAAAAAATGCCCTTTTCCGGCTACAATATATAATAGTTGATAGTCAATCCTTCCTCTGGGGCGGTAGGTGGGCAGTTTGGGCTGGTGGATCAGCCGGTAAGTGCCGCAGCTACCCACAACCAAAGGTCTGCTCTTATCCTTGAAATCCAGTAATGAATTATGCAGATAACCGGAATTTATATACATGATATTCCACTTCCTTTGAAATCATTGGTTTGTTTCTAACAGTAAGTGTATCATTATGTACATATTTTGTGCAATAGTGTTCATAGATAAATTGATAAAAAAAGCGTAGAATAAGCAGTGGAACAAGGGGAAACAAAGAAAGTTAAGAGGAGAGTGTAACAATGAAGAAAGCAATTTTGGTATGGACCGCTATTATGACGGCCGGTATACTAGCATTGGCAGGATGCGGGAAGAAAGAAACTGGACAGGCAGGAGAATATACAAACCTGGCAGATAAAGAGTCCAGAAAAGCTGTTGTGGGAGAACTGGAGGCGTGCGGTGTAACAAAAGAACAGACAGCGGCACTTGAAAAATGGGCAGAGGATTATCACGAGATAACAGCTAAGTCGTACTCGTATCCCAAAGGATTTACAGCTCTTCCGAAAGACGGGATGGATTACACTTCTATTTTGATGGATGATTCTGCGAAACCGTATTCCTATCTGCAGGTATCAAACTGTCGCCTGACCGCTTTTAACCTGATAAAGAACCAGCTGACAACAGCGGGTACTGGGAATGATACGGATTTGTGGTTGATGTTTGATATTGATGCCATTGATACGATGCCGGAATATCAGCTGACAAAAGAGGAAAGGGCAGATTTTCTGACACTTTTTAACCAGGTGTCTGTGGAGGGAACTTCAACTTTAGAGGAGCATGAGGAAAAAATCCAGGAAGCATGGAAAGAACGGGACATTCAAATCAGTGGGGACAAACTTTCCCTGATCAGCGTGTATCTGCACGCACCGGAGGATCAGGCACGTTTTGTAGGACACACGGGTGTTCTGGCAGATACAAAAGAGGGACTGCTCTTTGTAGAAAAATATAGTGCTATGGATCCGTTCCAGGCAACGTATTTTAAAGACCGGGCAGAACTAAAAGATTATCTGCTGGCACGTCCGGATTTGTATGGAGATAAAACGGAACTGGCGCCCATTATTATGGAAAATGGGAATGTGATGGAGTAAAAGAAGAACAGGAAGGCAATCATAAGACCGGTGTATCTGAAAAAATTTCAGGTATGCCGGATTTTTATTTGGTGAATAACGGATTAGGAGTTATAGAACTGTATTATTTTGTGCATGTATAGTCTCATAGAGTTTATGGACGAAACGTGTAAAAAGGGCTTAAAATAAAGATAAAACAAAGGAAAAATAAAGATGATAAAGGAGGAACACAGTGTGATTGTGCCAAGACATTATGAGGACTTAAAAATAGTGCATGAGAATACCATGCCTTATCGAGCTTATTATATGCCGTCTTCCCATGATATGGGGCCTCTGGTAGAGAATCGGTATGCTTCAGACCGGGTTACCGAGTTGAATGGGACATGGCAGTTTCAGTATTTTAAGAGCATCTATGATTTAGAGGAAAAGTTTTATGAACTGGGGTATGACTGCAGCAAGTTTACCAAGGTGGAAGTGCCGGGGGTATGGCAGAATTATGGGTATGACAGCCACCAGTATACCAATGTGAGATACCCGATTCCTTTGGACCCGCCGTATGTGCCACAGGAGAATCCATGCGGAGCCTATATCAAGAAGTTTGTATATCAGAAACCAGAAAAGGCTCCGAAAGCATATTTGAATTTTGAAGGTGTGGATTCCTGCTTTTATGTCTGGGTGAATGGAACGTATGTGGGCTATAGCCAGGTTTCCCACGCTACAAGCGAATTTGATGTGACGGATGCTTTGGCAGATGGAGAAAATACCTTAGCGGTACTGGTTCTGAAATGGTGTGATGGGACTTATCTGGAAGATCAGGATAAATTCCGCATGAGTGGGATTTTCCGGGATGTATATCTTCTGAACCGTCCGGAAAACGTGGTCTATGACTACTTTACAACTACCGAAATCCAGGAGGAACAGGCAGTCATTACAGTACAGGCCAGTTACCGGGGAAAGGCAGTGCCAACAAAATTTACTTTGTATGATGCAGAACATAGGGAGGTTGCTTCTCAGGTATTTCAGGAAAATACAGGTACTGCATATACGCATAAAACAGTATTTGGTGTAAAAGAACCAAATCTATGGAACCCAGAACAGCCGTATTTATATACCCTGGTTTTAGAAACAGAAGGGGAAGTGATCACAGACCGGATTGGAATCCGGGAAATCAGTGTAAAAGATGCTGTTCTCTATATAAATGGAACTGCCATCAAATTCAAAGGCGTGAACCGTCATGACTCCGATCCGGTGACGGGGTTTGTGATTGGGCTGGAACAGATGAAAAAGGATCTGCAGATGATGAAGGAGAGTAATTTCAATGCCGTCCGAAGCAGCCATTATCCCAATGTGCCTTATTTTTATCAGCTTTGTGATGAATATGGATTTTTTGTGATTGCAGAGGCGGATAATGAAAGTCATGGAACCCAGTCCCAGTATTTAAAAGATTCCAGCTGGGAAAATGTAAGCCGAAGATGGAATGAACGGATCTCGGATAACCCGGAATTTATCTCGGCGACTCTGGATCGTACAAAACTTTGTGTGCACAGGGAGAAGAACCGCCCTTGTATTGTAATCTGGTCCATGGGAAATGAATGTGGTTATGGCTGTACTTTTGAGGAAGCTTTAAAATGGACAAAAGGGTTTGATCCTACAAGGCTTACCTGTTATGAAAGCTCTTTTTATCGTAGCGACAGAAGAAAATATGATTACAGTAACATTGATATTTTCAGCCGGATGTATCCTTCCCTGGAAGAAATTCAGGAATATGTGGACAAAAAGCCGGACAAACCCTTCCTTCTGATTGAATATTGTCATGCCATGGGAAACGGACCGGGAGATTTAGAAGACTATTTTCAAATGATTTATCAATATGATGTACTCTGCGGTGGCTTTGTATGGGAATGGTGCGATCATGCAGTATATCAGGGGCAGGCAGCAAATGGAAAGGAAAAGTACCTTTATGGAGGTGACTTTGGAGAAGAAGTCCATGATGGGAATTTCTGTATGGACGGCCTGGTATATCCGGACAGAACACCCCATACAGGGCTTTTGGAATACCAGAATGTGTACCGTCCGGCAAGAGTGATGTCTTTCTGCCAGAAAACAGGGGAGCTGTGTCTGGAAAACTATATGAACTATGTGGATTTAAAGGATTATATCTATTTGGTATACGAAGTGAACTGTGACGGAAAGCTATTGGAGAAGAAACCGTTGACTTTGCAGGATTCTGTATTGCCTCATCAGAGAGGAAGCATTTTGTTGGATATTACTGTTCCAGATTGCGGAAAATGTTATTTAAAAGTATCTTACCATTTGAAACATAGAACCAGTCTTATGGCACAAGGGAGTATGATGGGATTTGACGAAATTCTTTTGGAAAATCGGGATGGAAGAAACCAACAGACAATCGCCTTATTGGAAAACCTGGAACAGAAAGAAGCAGAGGTACAAGTTTCTGAAACAGATCGTTTTCTTTCCATCCGGTCAGATACATTCTTCTATGTTTACAATAAACTTTCGGGTTTATTTGAACAATTAAGCATAGATGGGGAGGAACTTCTGGAAACTCCTATGGAACTAAATATCTGGAGAGCACCTACGGATAATGACCGAAAGATCAAGCAAGAATGGATGGATGCCGGATATGACCGGAGTAAAGCCAGAGCCTATGACGTTCAATGGAAACGAGAGGGGAAATGTGTCAGAATTTACAGCACCATGTCTGTAGCAGCAGTAGCACTTCAGAGAGTTCTGGATATAAAAGCTGTCTGGGAAATTTCTAACAGGGGAGCAATCTCAGTAAAAATGCAGGTGAAAAAGAATATGGAATTTCCGCAGCTTCCTAGATTTGGTATCCGTCTGTTTCTGAAAGAGGAATATGAAAATCTGAAATATTATGGATTGGGGCCACATGAAAGTTATCGAGATAAATGTAAGTCCTGCAGTCATGGGCTGTATGATGCAACAGTGGAAGAGCAGCATGAAGATTATATCCGTCCGCAGGAAAATGGAAGTCATACAGATTGTGATTATGTGATGATAGAAAAAGAAAACCAGACTGTTATAGCAGTGTCACCCAAACCATTTTCATTTAATGTGTCCTATTATACACAGGAAGAGCTGGCCAGGAAGACACATAATTATGAATTGGAGAAATCAGGGAACACCATTGTCTGTCTGGATTATGCACAGAATGGGATTGGTTCCAACAGTTGTGGTCCTGAACTAAGGGATGAATACCAGGTGGATGAGGAAACTTTTGTTTTTGAGATAAAGCTTTTATTCAGGAAGGAAGAGTAGAAATACATGAATGGGAAAAAATATTTAAAATGGTATAACAAGGTAGGATATGGTTCCGGGGACATTGCTGGAAATGTAGTTTACGCATTTCTATCCTCTTTTGTCATGATTTATCTTACCAATACAGTAGGATTAAATCCCGGAATTATTGGAACTCTGATTGCCGTATCCAAATTGTTTGATGGAATTACGGATGTTTTCTTTGGAACTCTGATTGATAAGACAAAGAGTAAAATGGGAAAAGCAAGACCCTGGATGCTCTATGGCTATATCGGATGTGCCGTAACTTTAGTCGCTATTTTTGCAATACCTACAACTATGGGGAAATTTGCACAGTATGCCTGGTTTTTTATTGCGTATACGCTGTTAAATGCAGTATTTTATACAGCGAATAATATTGCGTATTCTGCACTGACAGCCCTAGTAACAAAGAATAGTAAGGAACGTGTACAGATGGGGTCTTACCGCTTCATTTTTGCTTTTTCTACCAGTCTGTTGATTCAGTCTTTAACCATTGGATTTGTAGAATGGTTGGGCGGCGGAGCAGCTGGATGGAGGACCGTTGCTATTATCTATGCAGTAATCGGATTGATTGTTAATACGATTTCTGTACTTTCTGTAAAGGAATTACCGGAAGAAGAGTTAAATGATGGGAAAGAAGCCGGAGTCGAAGAAAAGTATTCTCTGATTGATGCCGGAAAACTGTTATTTACAAATAAGTATTATGTTATGATCTGTGCTACGTATATTTTACAGCAGATCTATACAGCGATGCTGAATATGGGGATTTACTATATGACGTATATCCTTTTCAATGAGAAACTTTATGGTGTGTTTTCCTGGGCCATTAATATTCCTCTGATTATTGCATTGCTCATTACACCGATGCTGGTGGAAAAGTGGAGAGGAATGTATAAATTAAATCTTACAGGATATGTGATCGGAACGATTGGAAGAGCCTTGGTTGTAGTAGCCGGTTATCTAGGAAGTGTGCCATTGATGCTTTTATTTACCAGTATTGCAGCTTTTGGTATGGGACCATGGCAGGGGGATATGAATGCAGTCATTGCTTCCTGTTCAGAATATACTTACTTGACAAAGCATAAGAGAGTAGATGGAACCATGTATTCTTGTACCTCTCTTGGTATTAAGCTGGGCGGTGGAATTGGAATTGCCATTACCGGCTGGCTTCTGGATCTTAGTGGCTTTGACGGCACACTGGCTGTACAGTCTGATTCCTGTATCCAGATGCTGCAGATTATGTATTTATGGATTCCGGTAGTAATCACACTTATCATTACCATTATTATGGCAAAGATGAATGTAGAGAAGGCAAATGAAAAACTTTTACAGGAAAACTCTATGAAAGACGGTATGCATGATTGAAGTAAACCGCATAAAAATTCATGACTTCCTGTAAGTAATTCATCAGTTTTTTCATTCTGGTTTTCCTCCTTTCCTGATTTCTGAGTTTATTATATCGGATGGGCAGAAAATCTGCGTGCCAAATCAAAAAGAAATGTAGCCAATTCTTGAGAGGGGGAGTAAACATCATGCAGCCGTCTTACGAAGAGAAAAAAGAAAAGTTCAGTATGATAAGGAAAAAACCACATCATGTTCCCCCTCACCTTCACAATGCCATAGAACTGGTATATGTAACAAAAGGGGAGCTGGAACTTGGCCTTGGATATGAGTTGTATCACATGGAAAAGGGGGATTTTGCTATTGTTTTTCCAGATTTGATTCATCATTATCAAGTGTTTTCAAAGGGAAAGAATGAGGTGTACCAGTTTTATGCTTCTTTGGAACTAAGTGGTCCGTTTATGGCACTTCTTCAGAAGAAATGTCCGGAAAATCCGGTGATTGCCAACGCAGATTTACATGGGGAAGTTAAAAACGCCCTGAGTTGTCTGATAAAAGATCAGAAAGTCAATGAGGTTGTGGGGCAAGCTTATTTACAGATTATATTATACCGTTGCAGGGAAACATTCCGGTTCATAGAAAAAGACAGTGTGGGGAGTAATGATCTGATATATGCAGCGATGAGCTATCTGTTATCACATTTTCAGGAGGAACTTACACTTGGGAAAGTGGCATCAGCTCTGGGAACCAATAAGTTTGCCCTATCAAAAATCTTTTCAGGTATCTTTCATACAAATTTCAATCAATACTTAAATGAAATTCGTTTAAATTATGTGACCTCTTTGTTGGAAAATACGGATAGAAGGATTACAGATATTTCTCTGGAGGCAGGATTTGAGAGCCAAAGAACCTTTAACCGGGCATTTCAACTAAGGTATAATCAGACACCAAGTGAGTATCGGAAATCATAGTGGGAAAAATAGAGGATTCTTGTCTGCTAGATATTTAGATGAAAGACAGAGAAAGCTTTATTTTCTTGTACCGTTATGAATATAAAATATATACCAAAAATCGAAGCAGGTATTTCCATTTTATAAAAATGTATTAGATGAAGGTGCAAGTTATATTCTGCCAAATAAGAGATATGTATTGAAATCTTCTGAAGGAAAGGCTGTATGATAAAACTAATTTTGGGACAAAAGATGCTTCTTTTTATGTGAACATTTAGAGGTGAGTTAAAAAGTTCTATGAAAAGTCTTAAATTTAGAAATTGAAGATAGATATTTTAATAAAAAGATAAAGCACGAGAGTGGAAGTTGGGATGGGTTCTACTTTTGTGCTTTTTATTTTGCTTGATTTAGAAATACAGAAAGATTTCTTTAAAACTGATAAGGAATATCGTGAAGATTGGATTTTCGAAGAATTGGAATGGTGGGAATTTGATATAGAATGGAGTTAGAACGAAAAGGGGCTGCAAAAAAACTCCCCTAATAGAAAAATCGCTCAGACCTCACGGTCAATGGTATTAAGTTAAGAGAATCTCACATCACGTAAAAAGTGATGTGGGCTTTTTTTACGAAAACAGTATTGACATATACAAGAAAATATGCGGCCGCTTTAGCTACTGATTAATTTCCAGAGATAGCTAAAGCGGCCCTTGTAATTAGAAATTATCTTTTTGCAAGGAGGTCACCGCATGGATAGAAAAACTCAAGAATTAAAAGCGCTACTGCTCAACATTATCAATACACAGAAAAAAGATTTAGCTGGTCTTGTTTCTAATCCGAATATTGATTTTTCAAGAAACCGAAAAATACCATACGAAAAAATGATTTTATCATTACTCACAGTGGAAGGAACAACTTTGATAAACGAATTATTAGTCAGTTTATTTTTATCCTAGAAAATTAGTTATAGCAAATCTCTAAGGCTATTGTAGTAGTTCCATAAATGAGCAATAAAACAAGAATATTTTTGTTAAAAGAAATAGTTACATGAAGAGGCTTATTTCTTACATTAAATCTAAAATTTCAGTATAAAATGATAAAATTAACACTATACATAATCCATTCTCAAATCATAATAGGAGGAGAAATCTATGGGAAATATAGTGTTAGATAAATATATTACTATCGAAGAAAGCAATAATGAAATTAGAAAAGTTGAATTTTCAAATGCTAATGATTTTAATTTTGCATTTCACATTATCGACGAAATAGCAAAAAAAGAACCTGACAAAATAGCAATGATATATGTATCGCAATTATTTGAAGAAAAGCGAATTACTTATAAAGATTTAATGCTATATTCAAATCAAATTGCTAATTATTTAAAAAGTGAAGGTATTCGTAAAGGAGATAGGTTAATCGTTGCACTACAAAGGGCATATCAATTTTGGTATGTGTTTCTAGCATTAAATAAAATCGGGGCAATACCCGTACCAGTTGTCAGCCAATTAAGAGAAAAAGATATACGACAAAGAGTAAATTTGTGCGATGCAAAAGCGGTTATTTGTATAAATAATGATGAATTTCAAACTGAAGTAGAAAAAGTGGAAATGAAATTATCAGGTAAATATTTACAAAAATTTACAATTAGAGGAGAGAAAAAGGGATGGATAGATATAGAAAAAGCATCCCGTGAACATTCAAATATTTTTGATATTAAAGATAGTGAGAAAGTCTCTCAAGGGAGAGATACGATGTTTATGCTTTTTACTTCAGGGACGTCAGGAAATTTAAAATTAGTTGCACATGATTATAGATATCCATTAACGCATTATATTACAGCTGCTTTTTGGAATAGAGTGGAAGCAGGAAATATACACTGGACTATTTCTGATTCGGGATGGGGGAAAGCATTATGGGGAAAATTATTTGGGCCATGGTTGATAGGGGGAATAGTATTTGTATATGATTATAAAAAATTTGATGTATTTAAAATATTAGATATGATTAGAAATTATCAAATCAATACACTATGTATGCCTCCGACCATGTATAGAATGTTATTGGATAAAAACGTTTTTATGGAAAAATATTTTGATTCAGTTATCCATGCTTGTTCAGCTGGTGAAACATTACCAGTATCACTAATTAATAAATTTTATATGAAAACAGGAGTTAAAATTGTAAATGGATATGGGCAGACTGAAACAGGATTGTTAATAGCAAATTTTAACAGTGATTTAAAGAAAGGATCTCTTGGAAAACCAAATCCCATATATAAGATTAAATTATTAAAAGAAGATGGAGAGGTTACTAATGTTGGAGAAATTGGAGAAATTGTCATAGACTGCAGTGACGAAGTACCAATAGGGTTAGCAACTAACATAAAAAATAATAGTAAACAATCATTAAATATTATTGAAGAAGGATATTATCATACTGGGGATTTGGCAAGTATGGATAGAGATGGAGAATATTGGTATAAAGGGAGAAATGACAGCATTATTAAATCGTCAGGATATAGAATTAGTCCATATGAAATTGAAAACATTATTGAAGAGTTAACATATGTGCGAGAGTGTAAGGTATATGGAATTCCAGATTTAATTCGCGGTATTATATTGAAAGCAGACGTTGTTTTAGAAAATAGAGATGAAGGGAATGAAGAATTAAAATTATCTATACAGAATTATGTAAAAAGAAATACAGCACCTTATAAATATCCAAGAGTTATAGAATTTGTTGAAAAAATTGAAAGAACAATATCAGGAAAGAAAATGAGAGGAAGGGTTATAGGGAAATTTATATTATGATGAAGGATATACTACAAAAAGTAAATAAAAAAACATTGATAGTTTCAGATGTAGATGGAACTATATTAGATAATAATGGGGAGCTGGATGTTGAAACTAGAAATATTATCAATAAGTACATAAAATATGGTTCGTTTACTATCGCTACAGGACGTTCTTATACTATGGCTTGTAAAATCCTAAATGGAATAAAGTTTGATTTACCTATTATTACTAATGATGGAGCATGTATATATACACCACAAGGTAAGATGTTAAAATGTTTCACTATAGAGCAAAATAAACTTTTAAACAAAGCATTAGACATACTTTATAAAACACATACCATATTATCATACAGTCAATATGAAGGAAGCGAAAAAGTGTTTTGGTTAGGTGATTTAAATAAACTAACCAAAATATATTTTGAAAGCAGAGCTGGAGATAACAGATTCACACAGGTGGAAAATGTAAAAGAATTGTTTCAGGGAAATGTAATTTCGATTAGTTTTATAGAAGATTATAAAAATTCTTTAAAATTAAGAAATCAACTTAGAAAGATTGGAATTCGAGATGTTTTTATAAATAAAGATGCATACATAGACGGAATGTATTGGGTAAAAATAAAAAATAGTTTTGCAACTAAAGGATATGCCATGAAATTTTTAGCAACAATGCTTAATTTAGAGAGTACTATTTCTATTGGCAATGATAGTAACGATCTAGACATGCTACAGCAAAGTGAAATTTCAATTTGTGTAGAAAATGCAACGGACCAAATAAAACAAAATGCTATGTACATAATCGATAGCAATATAAATAATGGAGTTGGGAAATTGCTTAAAAATATAATGGGAGGATAAAAATGTTAAAAAAGATAGAAAAAATAAACGGGGAAAATGGAAAGTTTGCATTAGTAAAATATACATCTTTAGAAAAATGCAATAATAAAAAAATATTGATTGTTCCGGATTTTGGAAAAAAGGGAGATCACTATTTTGATTTGATTTATTATTTGGCATTTAATGGATATGCAGTAACATGTCTTGAAACGGAGAATAATGTAGGTGAAGGTGATGGTTATATTACAAATGCAAGCTTATGCATATACGAACAAAATCTAAAAAAAGTATTAAAAGGAGAAAGGTTTGACTTCCTTTTTACCGAAAAGATATCAGTATTCTATGTTATAGAATCTGTAATAAAAATGCCGGTAAAGCCTAAAATTATTATGATAAATTTAGTAGAAAGCTTAAAATCACAAATAAAAAATGAAATTGATAAAATTAAATTATTAAATGGTTTTGTGATCACAGAACCATTATTAGATGGCTGGAGTGGTTGTGCTGATATATATAGTGTTTTTGAGCTGATTCAGTTAAAAAATATCGATTGTACTATTATATATAGTAAAAATGACCAAGTAATAGAAGAAAACAAAAAGTATATTAGTACTGTCCATCTGAAATGTCTAAATTATTTTGTTGAGGATATTTTTAAGAACCCTGTCATTACAATGGAATTTTATTATCACATTTTAGAAACTTTAAATGGATATTCCAATATTACTTCAAAGATAGATGTGCCTTCATATATGTCGATTATTGAAGTATTTGATAAGATAGATAACTAATAATATAAGGAGATAGGGATATGCAAAGAATTCTTGTGACTGGAGGAGCAGGGTTTATCGGAAGTCATTTAGTTGAAAGTTTATTGAGCGAGGGACATTTTGTTACCATTCTAGATAATATGAGCTCTGGAAATGAAATATGGATGAAATCATACATAGAACATCCAAGATTAAAAGTTATTTTTGGAGATATTATGGATATATTTATGGTTGAAAGTGCTATGAAAAATCAAGATGAGGTGTGGCATTTAGCAGGAAATGCAAACATTCCTCTGGGATATTTAGATACGCAAGTTGATTTGAATTCTGCAGTACAAGGAACTAAAAACATATTGGAAACAATGAGAAAATTAGGAGTAACTACGATTGTGTTTGCGAGTTCTGGTGCGGTCTACGGAAATTTGTCTAAAGATAAAGTAAAAGAAAGTAGCGCCCCATTATATCCACTGTCACTATATGCTGCCGGAAAGTTGGCAGCTGAAGCTTTTATTTCCGCTTATTGTCATTTATTTGGTCTAAGAGGATATATTTTTAGATTTGGAAATGTTGTTGGAGAAAGAATGCCACGAGGAGTAATTCGTGATTTTATTGAAAAGTTAAGGGAGAATCCTTCAGAATTGACTATTTTAGGAGATGGAACTCAAGAAAAAAGCTATTTTCTGGTAGAGGAATGTATAGAAGGAATGAAATATGTTAAGTCGCATGTCGTTTTAGAAAGTCAAAGTGAAATATTTAATTTAGGAAATTCGTTGACTACAAATGTTATTCAAATTGCAGAAATTATAGCTGATATTCTGAATATCGAGAATTTTCGATATCAATGTACAAAAAGAGAAGCATGGCCTGGTGATCAACCGGTTGTTAAGTTAGATGTATCGAAAGTGAAGCAGTTAGGATGGCACACTAAGTACAATTCATATGAATCTGTGGAGATTGCAGCAAAAAGAATGAATGACTATTTAAAGAAATAATTTGAGGTGAATATGGAGAGAAAAATTGGAATTATGGGATTATGGCATTTAGGTTGTGTTATGACAGCAGGACTTGTTGAGTGTAATAATCAAATTATTGCATTTGATATGAGAGCAGATAGGATTGAAAACTTAATTAAGGGTCGGTCACCTATTTTTGAACCTGACTTAGATGAAAGATTACAGTTAGCTATAGCAGAAAAAAAATTATGTTTTACTACCAATATATATGATCTAAATGAAGTAGAATTGATTTGGATTACTGTAGATACTAAATTGGATGATGAAGATAATTGTGATCTTACAGAAATAATGCAATATGTATCAATGTTACAAAAATCAGGTATATGCAAGGACTTGATAGTTAGTTCACAGGTTCCTTGTGGAACATGCAAAGAAATAGTACACATTTTAGATAATGCTAAAATTAATGTGGCGTATGTACCGGAAAACTTCCAATTAGGAAAGTCTTTAGCATATTTCAAAAAAAATAATACTTGGGTAATCGGATCAGATTGCAAAGAATATGCAAAAAAAATAAAACAAATAATAAATAAGTGGTGCGAAAAGCCAATTATTTGTAATCTTGAAACTGCTGAAATGGTAAAACATGCAATAAATGCGTTTTTAGCAACTACAATAAGTTTCAGCAATGCATTAGCTGAGATATGCGTTCAGATGGGGGCTGATGCGTATAAAGTAGCAGAAATTATGCAGCTAGATAATCGAATTGGAAATGGGTTACCATTACTACCGGGTCCTTGGTTTAGCGGTGGAACGTTGGCAAGGGATGTTAAAATATTAGATTCTATATGCAATAAAGAATCCCCTGTTGAGTCTTTTTTCAAATCAATCATAGATATAAATAATACTCGTATTCAATATTTATTAGATCGCATAGAAACTTATACATCATTAAAAAATAAAAACGTATGCATTCTAGGAGCTATTTATAAAGCAAATACGAATACATTAAGGAGATCACCTGGACTTCAAATGCATAAATATTTAAAAGAATATGGTATGAAGAAAATAGCGTTTTATGATGAGTTAATAAGTGGTGAAGACAAAGCACTATTAGGAGAAAGAGAAATATTTTGCTACAAAAGACTCGATCAAGCAATAGAAGATTCGGACATTTTAATTATTTTAAGAAATGATATTGCAGAGGAAATTAAAAAAGATAATTATATATCGCTTACTTCTGGGAAATTGATTCTAGATATACCAAACAGTCTAGAAAAATTAAATTTAACACAACATGGCATGATTGTAACTCCAGGTAGAACTTTTGAAATATAGGAGTATCGTTTATGTATAATATAGGAATTATTGGAAGTGGTTTACAGGCTGATAGAAGAGCACAAGCTATCATGGAAACACAAATTGGAAATTTGCGCAAAATTGCCAGTATTGATAAAGACTCGCTAAATAAATTGGGAAACAAATATAATGTTGCTACTACTTCTTCGTGGAAAGAAGTTGTGATAGATAATGAGATTAACGTAATAATTATATGTACACCTCCTCATTTACATTTTGAAATAGCAAGTTGTGCCTTAGAAAATGGAAAACATGTTTTGTGCGAAAAACCATTAACTAAAGAGTTAGAAGATGCAAAAGCAATTAAAAGAATATCGTTGGATTGTGGTAAAAAGATAATGTGTGGATTTAATCATCGACATCATCCTGCAATGCTTAAAGCACATGAGATACTTACGTCTGGTGTAATTGGCAGACCAATAACAGGACGAGCTGTATATGGTATATGTGGACGAGAAGAGTGTGAGAACGAATGGCGGTCTAATACAAAATTTGTTTCAGGTGGGCAATTAATGGAACAAGGGATACATGCTATAGATTTATTCAGATGGTATATGGGAGAGTTTGATTCACTATCTTCACAAGTATCTACGCAAGTATTTCCAATTGAGCCATTAGAAGATACAGCTGTAGTTTTATTACACGGTGAAAATGGAAAAACAGCTACATTGCATTCTTCAATAACTCAATGGATAAATAAGTTTCGATTTGAATTGTATTGTACAAAAGGTTATTTTGAAATAACTGGGCTAGGTGGGAGCTATGATTCAGAAAAATTAAAAATAGGATTTAGGAGACCGAATGATCCTTTTCAGGAAACCATCACAGAATATAGGGGAAGGGATAAATCCTGGATAAATGAATGGGTTTATTTTATCAATAATATTGAAAACAAAGCAGATTTTGAGATGGGAAATGTAGATGATGCAATTCAAAATATGTATATAGTTGAAAAGGCTTATTTATCGTCAAATGAGCAGAGAAGAATACAGTTAGATAAAATATTTATGAAGGAGAAATGAGAACGTGGAAAAGATTGTGAGACCTAGATATATTTGGTTTAAAGGAGAAATTTGTAAATGGGAAGAAGCCAAAATACATGTATGGTCAGAATTAGCTACAAGGGGAGCAAATGTTTTTGAGGGAATTAGATGCTATAGACAAAAGGATGGGAAATATGCAATTTTGTGTTTAAAAGAACATTTAGATAGATTGGAACAGTCTGCGAAACTTATGTATATAGAAAACCCATATGATTTTCAAGAGATTAAAAGTGGAATTATAGGATTAATTGAGAAAATGAAAGGCTATGGTCATCTATATATTCGACCAACTGTATATGTAGAAGACGGCAGATATGGGAATTTATATGGTGATGCTGTAAATGATGCATACATTGTTTGTGTCCCTGTAGATAGAGACAAAAATATTAAAAATGGAATCAAATGTTGTATTAGTACATATAGAAGAAGCGATGATATGACATTTTCACCACTTATTAAAGCCGGAGCAGCATATCAAGCATTTAGAATACCAGCAATTGAAGCCAAAGCGTTGGGATATGATGATGCGATTTTTTTAAATAATCTAAATTTTGTTTCAGAGACTACAGCAGCATCTATTTTTATGGTGAAGGACAACTTGATTATCACACCCCCATTAAATGCAGGAATTCTTGACAGTATAACAAGAAAAAATATTATAAGTCTTGCTCATAGCAAAAATATATCTGTAATTGAGAGAAATATTACAAGAGTAGAATTATATACTGCGGATGAAATATTTATAGCAGGAACATTATGTGAAATAACGCCAGTTTTGCAAATTGATAAAACTATTATTGGAGGGGGAGAAGTTGGACAAATTACAAAATCAATGATAGATACATATATTGGCATTTGTGAAGGTAATATAAAAGATGAGTGGGGGTGGTTAGAATATGTCGAGTAAGTTTACAGTTAGCGTTCCACTACGACTTTCATTAGCTGGTGGTGGAACAGATTTGCCGGAATATTATTTAAAAATGAACACTGTACTATTAACAACAGCACTAAATGAGAGGATTGAACTCTCATTTAGTAAAGAGGGAATTCATGAGGAGTCTGAATTAAATAATTTATTTAAAAAATTTGTACCTGACTATAATGTGACAATTAGTTCTCAAATCAATCCAGGATCTGGACTGGGTGGAAGTGGAGCTATTGCGGTTGGATTAGTAGCTGCGAAATATTATATTTTGAATCAAAAGAAGACACCATATGAAATAGCTTTTGAAGCTTATCAATGGGAAAGAGAGTATCTTAAGAAGTCTGTTGGGTTTCAGGATCAGTTTTCCGTAATTTTTGGGGGTTGTGTTGAGATGAGAGGATATACGGATGGCGCGATAAAAATTGTTCAAAGACACGATATAAAAAAGTGCTTAATTCCTCTTATGGAACATAATTTTATTTTTATAGAAACAGGAATACAACATGAGTCTGACGCATTATTAAAACAATTAGCAAAAAATTTCAATGAAGAAAACTTAAACAAAACTTTCTCAGCTGATTTTAAAGAAATGGAAGTGGCTATTTTAACGAAAGATATATGTGAGATTGGAAAAATACTCAAAAGACATTGGGATAATAAGAGGCTAGGACTACCTTTTGTTACAAACAATACTATTGATGATTTGATTCAAAAAGTGTTACAGGCAGGAGCAGTTGGAGCAAAATTAATTGGTGCGGGTGGCGGGGGATTTATCTTGGTGTGTGCATATGAAGCAGACATACCTAAGATATCTAAACTAGTCAGTGATAGAGGTTATAACATAAAGAAGTTTCAGATTGATGTTAACGGTGTAGTGATTAAAGAGGAAAAATAATATGAATACAGAAATTAAGAGAATAATCGACATATCTTTAGAAGAAACTATGAATTCTTTAGAAAGAATTGATATCAATAAGATTGAAAAAATTGTTGAAGTACTAGTTAATGCATACAAGCAAAACAGAATTGTTTTTGCTGTAGGAAACGGAGGTTCTTCAAGTACATCAGCACATTTTGTAGCAGATTTAAGTAAGTTTGCAACAGGTAACAAGAAGGGGTTTAGGGCTATAGATCTTGGTGGAAACAACTCATTACAAACAGCATGGACTAATGATAAGAACTGGGAGGAAACTTGGAGCTCAATATTAAACCCATGGATTGAAAAAGGTGATATATTAGTATTGTTTTCAGTACATGGTGGAGAAAGGTGGTCAAATAACCTAAGTAAAGCAATAGAATTAGCAAAAAAAAGAGGTGCAACAACCATTGGATTTTCAGGGGATAAGGGGGGCTATTTTGAAGAACACTGCGATATCTCTTTAGTTATTCCACCACCAAGCGATACAGAACTAACAACACCAATTACAGAATCGTTACATGTTGTTATAGATCATATTATATGCTTTGTGCTTAGAGGGATATTTAATGAGGAAAATTGAATGTGTAGTTATTGCTGCGGGCGGATTAGGAACAAGAGTGCGGAAAATTTTAGGAGATTGTCCCAAAATTATTGCTCCTATTGATGAAATTCCTTTTTTACATTTAGTGCTAGATGAGTTTGAACAACAAGGAATTAATAGATTTCATTTGCTTCTAGGATATAGAGCAGCAGAAATATTAAAATCAGTGGAACAGTGGAAAAAGAAGAATCAAACAAGGAAAAATATTATTATATCTGCAACAGTTGAAGGAATACAAATGGGACCGTGGAATGCATTGATTTTGGCCGAAAAATTTTTACCTAGGAATTTTTTAATGACATATGGAGATGTATTTCCAACTGTTAATCTGAAAAAAATTGAAGATATTGTTACAGATAAAGATGATGGTTGTATGTGTTTATGTCATAAAAAAGATACATGCGAATTTGCAAATGTGAAAATGAACACTGAAGGAAAAATAATTTGCTACTCTAATACAGAGGAATCAGATTTTGTTGATATAGGTGCAATCTTATTAAATAAAAATATCTTTTACGATAAATATAACTCAGACAAAAACATACTCGGTCAAATTGTAGAAAACAAGTCTATAAAGGGTCTTGTTTATGATAAACCGTCAAAACACATAGGAACACCCGAGGCATATTTTGACTTTATAAATTGGTATAGGAGGGAAAAAAGAAATGTTTAAATATTTACACAGAGATGGAGATGGTGATATACCTTTATTTGATCTTATCAAGCGTGAGATAAGAGAAATGAAGAGACAGAAACTACTTGCTAAAGATAAGTTTGACAAAAAAACGTATAGAAAATTTCGCAAATGGATTACATATTATCATAAAGGAATGTTTTTTAAACCTGATTTATCTAGAGAGGTGAAACAAATAGAAATATGCGAAAGAGAGAATTTGATATTGAATTTTCGAAAAAATCAAAGTGACTTATATATTTTACAAGAAAATTTTGTGTCCGAGATATATGATTTTGATTTTGAGAAATATTTACAAGAAGTGAGAGTGATTTTTGATTTGGGTGCTAACATAGGATTGTCTTCTATATATTTCCAATACAGATTTAAGAATGCCCATATTTTTTGTATTGAACCGGTAGAAGAAAATATCAAAATGTTATTCTTAAATCGTAACACAAATAATTTTAATTGGGAAATTATAAAGGCAGCCATTCAAGCATCAGATGGAACTGCCACTTTACATCCTAATGAATGGTGGAGTTCTAGTACGGTCTTAGATTGTGTAGCAAATCATAGAGAAAATACGGAAGGAAGACTCGAAAAAATTTATAAACTTCCAAAAGAACAAGTACCTTCTTATTCGATTAGTAATTTGATGAAAAAATATAATATTTCTTATATTGATATTATGAAGATGGATATAGAAGGTGCTGAGGAAGACGTGATTTTAAAGGGAAAAGAATGGATTAGATACGTAAAAATATTAATTGTTGAAATTCATGACAAATATGTTGATAGAAAAATTATATTAGATGAACTTTCTAAAAATGGTTTTTATCAGGTGATGGGCAGAAAAGGTCCAACAGATGTGTTTATCAATAAAGAGTGTATAGGAGTTGAAAATGAGAAAACCAAATTGGAAAGAGAATAATAGTAATTGGGGATTATCAAAACTAGGCAACATGGAGATCATAAAAAACGTTTTGTCAGATACTTTACAAATTGCTGATCCACTTATAAATATCTTTTTAAAACAGAAAATAAAAAAAATGTTGCATAATAGAAGTAGTAGATGTTTATCTCTTGGTTCTGGCAAAGATATTCCAGATGGTTGGATTGGCTTTGACAGATATCGAAAAGGAAAAAATGTGTTTCCTGTGAATATACAATTTAAGTTTCCGTTGGAAGAAGAAAGTATACAGGCAGTATTGGCTGAGCATATTTTAGAACATTTTTATTTAGATGATATTGTAATAATATTACAGGAATGTTTTAGGGTATTAGAAAAGGGAGGATATATAAGGATTATTTGTCCGGATGCAAAGAATCTTGCTCGATTGTTAATGTTGGAAAGTGAAGCTGAAAAAGATTATGATGTTATGCTTGATAGAAGGATTCATAGATGGCCTCAAGATGAATTAAATTGGGCTAGAACAATTAATCGCTTATCTCATCAATGGGGGCAACATAAAAGCTTGTTAACATCAAAAATGGTGGAAGATTTACTTTTAAAGAGTGGCTTTACAAATGTAAAAATAATGACGGTAGAAGAAAGCCATTATTTTAGCAGAATACCAGATATTCATACTAAAAAATTTGAGGAAGAAAGGAAAGAATGTAATTTTGTAGTGGAAGGAATGAAAAAGTGAAATGTATTGTTACCGTTGTGGGAGTAAAATGAATGGCAAATCGCCATGGAGATGTGTATCTTGCGGAAATATAGTATGGAAAAATCCAAGGTGCTGTACTGGGATTTTGATTCTCAAAAAAAGTAATATACTTTTAGTTAAAAGAAAAATTTCTCCATGGAAAGATTATTGGGATATACCAGGAGGATATTGTGAAGCGAATGAAAGTTTAGAAGAATGTGCGTTAAGAGAAGCACAAGAAGAAATAGGAAAAACAATCAAAATAGAATCTCTATGGAAGAGCTATAATTATAAAATAAATAGCGAATTTTATGGTGATAATATCTGTATTTTTTTTCTTGCAAGTATAGAGGAATTTGAAGATGTTAGTGATTTTAAGGAAAATAATGAAATATCTTCTGTGAAATGGTTTGATTTGAAGCATTTACCATATAATATTGCTTTTCCCCAAACCACAAAACGAGTACTAAAAGAAATTCTTTTAATTGAGGGATATGAAAGGAAAGAGGAAAACAGTGGTACCAAAGGTAATTATATTGGATAGAGATGGTGTGATACTATGCCATGTAGAAAAATATATATTAAAAAAAGAAGATGTTAGTTTTATCCCTGGATCGATTGAAGCTATACAACAATTATTAAGAAGGGGGATAAAAATTGCAGTAGTATCAAATCAGTCTCCAATAAGTAGAAAATTAGTAAATCAAGAATTTGTAAGTGCTACAAATTCTTTTATAAAAGCTACTATTGGATGTGAAAACAAAATCAAATTTTATATTTGTCCACATACAGATAAAGATAATTGTTTTTGTAGAAAGCCGAAGAATGGTTTAATTAAACAAGTTATGGTTGACTATGGAGTTGAATCAGATGAGTGTTGGTTGATTGGAGATGCAGATACTGATATTTTAGCTGGAATTAATTCTGGTATTTCACACAATTATCAAGTGCTTTCAGGAAGACAAGATAAACCATGCGGTTTACAGAAAGGAACATTTAAAAATTTGAAGGAACTTGTGGAAAATTTTGAAAAATTAGCGGAGGATGAATATGGAAAATAAGATGGTTATAGAATTGCCCAAAATTGTAAATGGACAGATAATTTATGGGGATTCAGAAACAGAGATGCAGTGTATATGCTATCCTAATGGAATTGAAGTTCATATTCCAAAGTTCACTATGGAGGACGTTGAAAGTATAAAAGAAAATAAATCTGAAATAAGTAAAGAAATGATTAAGCTTACCATATCAGATATTGCACAGTACATTAGTGAGGTCGGGGTACTGTGGCTAGAATATAAATTGGAGGGAAGAAAACTAGTTTCAAAATATACACATTTAATAACCGAATTTTCAGAAGTTATTACGGAAACTGATTTTAAAACTGTTGGAGATTTTATGGTTCAAAGATTCCATATATATGATCAGGTAGAGTCTGAATTTGGAACAGATAGAATTTTCGACGAATGGATTCCGCGGCAAATGTGCTATGTTAAAGCTTTTCCTCGTGGATTAAGTTTACATTATTTAGTTGGTAATTTGCCATTAGCAGCTATATTCAGTGTTATTAGAGGAATTATTACAAAAAATATAACGGTTGCGAAACTAGCAAGTAGAGATCCGGTGTCGGCAATAGGTTTTATGCATTCTCTTATAGAAGTAAATCCACAACATCCTATTTCTCGCTCGTTGTCTGCCGGATATTGGGAAAGAGATGATAAGGTTGGGGATGCTATTATTAGTATAGCAGATACAGTATGTGCATGGGGTGGATATGGAGCTATAGAGAGCATAAAAAAGAAAATACCACCCGAAGTAACATTTGCAGAATATGGACCTAAATGGAGTGTTTCAGTAATTGATTTAGAACAGTGCGATATAGAAAGTGCAGCGTATCGTGTTGTGGAAGATGTTGCATTTTATGACCAAGAAGCTTGTTTCAATACTCAACAAATTTATGTGCATGGGGAAAAAATAGAAGAGTTTATAGAATATTTAATAAAGTATTGCCGTGAATTTAGTAAAAGCATTCCGATATGTAATACTAATATTGATATTGCAGCAAATAGGAGCCTTGCCATAAAGGAGGCACAATATTTAGGATATAAAACAGTATATGAAAAGGACTGGGCAATTATAATTGCGGATGGATCACATAGCATAACGCATCCATTTAATAGAACATTTATCTTGCATCCTATAAAAAAATTTGAAGATGTTACAAAAAATTTAAATCGAAGTAATCAAACGATGAGTGTTTATCCTTGGAGCATTATAAAAGAGTACCGAGATGAATGGACAGAAGCAGGAATTTGTCGATATGTAGAATTGGGCTGGTCAAGAATGTTCAGATCAGGATATACACATGATGGAACTTATGGTATGCACCCTATGGTTCGGTTGGCATGCATAGAAAGACCATGGAGTGATAGAGGAAAATATTATGGTGTTCGGAAGGATCTTGAACATCATTGGTTTAAAGAGCTTCATCCAGGTATGCGTAAGCTTATAGATGAGAGGAACAGAAGAAAGGAAGAAGGAAAGTTATGAGTAACAGCATGGATAACATAGAAAGTATTGATGAATTCTTAACATTGAGTAATATATACCAGACCGACTTTAATACTGTTGTTGAATGTAGAAAGAAATTTATTCTTAAAAGCGTTAAATATTTTTTAGAACATAATAGTTTTTATAAAAACTATTGTGATTCTTTGGGCGTCTCCCTAAAAGAAATGGAGGATGATTTAAACGCTATACCTAAGATCCCAAGTTCTATTTTTAAAAAAGGAATAAATCTTTTACAAGTAAATGGTAATAAGGATCATTATATTTCGACTAGTAGCGGAACTCAAGGTACAGTATCGCAAGTACCTAGAAGTTCAACTACAATGATGAGACTGTTTTCTTCGATGTTTGCAGGAATACATGAAGTTATGGGAATTAAAAATATCGATACACAATTGATGGTTTTAAGTCCGCCAAATCATGAAGTAGAACATTTGTGGATTGCTTATGCTCTTTCAGGTATTGCATTTCATTATAATAGCGAGTTTTACGTGTCTTCAGGTAAAGTTCAGATAGAAAAGTTTATAGAAGACATTTTTGAATATAATGACAGATCTGTAGAAGTAGGAAATATAGTAATTGTAGGTACACCTGCTGTTATAAGCACCATCGTAAAAGTGTTATCAACATTGGAAAGAAAATTATCATTAGGTAACAAGTGTTTTGTTATAAGTGCAGGGGGATGGAAAAAGAATACAGGGGAACAAATAGAGGAAGAAAAATTTCGGGATTTGGTAGCAAAAGCGTTGGGGTTGAGTGATACCTGCCAAGTGTTTGATGCATTTAACATGGTAGAGCTAAATAGTGTAATCTATGAATGTCCTTTTCACTATAAACATTGTCCCCCGTGGTTGTATGTAAGAGCATATAATCCATGGAGCTTAGAAGTCTGCAAGGAGGGGGAATTGGGAGTTCTAGGTTATCTTGATTGTACTACGGATAGTTTTCCAGGTTTTGTATTAAGTGATGATTTTGGACGTGTATATGAAGGTGTTAAATGTAAATGTGGGATTGTTAGCGATATAGTTAAAATAGAAAGACGAATCAATAAATTAGAAAGCAGGGGGTGTGCGTTAAAGATATGAGAGTTAATAAGAATGTAGAAGACAAAACGAATGATTTGTCTGTATGCATTGTTACACCTGCAATGACACCAATTGTAGGAGGTGCTGAAACTTTTTCGGAGGTATTAATATTATCATTATTAAATATGGGGGTAAAAATATTTCTTATTACAGCATATAATCCTACTGATGATTTAATTGAAAAAATCACATTAAATGGGGGAAAGATATGTGTTTTGGGGGATGAATTTTCAAGTAATGATGGTTATGTTGCATGGGAATGGGCAGCATTTTCAAGAGCTAAAGCAATTCATAAAATGTTAGAAGAAAATAAAATTGATATAATTCATGCTTTGAGTCATGATTGTATTTTGGCTTCAAGTATTGCTCTAGAAGATAGCAGATTCAAAGATGAAATACCGCTTGTAGTAACTACGAGTGAAATGTCTACTGAAGACACAAAATTTGGACAGGCACGCTCGAAATTCATATATAATTTGAATATAGCAGGGTTGATTCAATTAAGTCAATATTATTATAAGATTGCAATAAATTACGGATGTAAGCCGAAGGAGAGTATTATTTCGGCAGCAGTAGATATTGACTTGTTTCAAACAGGAATCCGTAGTAAGGGAAGGGAATATTTAGAGTTATCTGAAGACGCTTTTTTGATAGTATGTCCAAGTCGTTTTTCAAGAAGAAAAGGTCAGATGGATCTACTAAAATCACTACGAAAAATTTCAAAAAAATATAAAAATATTGTATGTTTGTTAGCAGGTGGAACTAATTCGGGCTCACAAGATTATTTGAATGAAGTACAACAATGGATACATGATAATCAAGTAACATGCTTAATAAGAGAAATTAAGAGAAACTTTATGCCGCATATTTACGCTGCTTCAGATTTGATTGTATTACCAAGTTACAAAGAAGGATTAGGATTTGCCGCGATAGAAGGAATGGCTGCCGGATGCCCGGTATTACTCAGCAAAGTTTCTGGGTTTGATGAGATACCTGATGGGATAGGACAGGTTGAGTATTTTTATCCTGGTAATATAGATATGCTAACGCAAAAAATTCAAATTCTATTGGAAGATGAAGAGAAAAGAAAAAGAATTGCAGAATCAGGAAGAAGGAGTGTAGAAAAAAGGTTTTCAATGAATAAGTTTGGAGAAGATGTGATACAAGTATACAAGAACTTAAACAATAACAAGGAAAGGAAAGGGTGAATGATGAATTCAATATATTTTGTTTTCGATTTAGGTGGCACATTATTAAAACTTAATACGCCCCATTTTACTCACCTTAGTAAAATGGAGCAAAAAAAAATTGGCTTAGAAACCGGGTGTTACGATATGATATTTTCTGAAATTACTAAAGCACTATACTATGAAAATCAAAAAAAGACAGATAAACAAGTGCCTACTTCTAAAATTATAGAAGGTATATTACATAAATATGATATTTGTTTAACGACGGATGATGTTATTGGATTAATGTGGCAAATGCTTGGTAAAGAATCCTGTGAGTATTTACCACCCTTACAAGGAGTATTAGATTTGCTAGATGATTTATATGAGCAGGATATACAAATATATGGAATTTCTAATACTGTATTACCAGAGAATTTGTTAAATCCAATATTGTCAAGGCATAATATGAAAAAATATTTTAGAAGAATAGTGCTGTCTAGTGAATGTGGTTATCGCAAACCTTCTGATGAATTTTTTGAAATATTAGAACAATATATAAATTATCAGAAGACAGATACGATTGTATTGATTGGGGATAGTTACGAAAATGATATTTCCCCGGCAATTAAACGAGGATATGATACAATTTATATTGGTACAGAAAAAATAGAAAATAATTATCAACCTAAATATGTGGCAGAAGACATTGGAAAATTGAAAAAAATTATTTTTAAAAAATATTTAATTAAGAAATGAGGAATATAATTATGTTAGTCAATACAAAAGAAATGTTATTAAATGCATATGATGGAGGTTATGCAATTGGAGGATTTAATATAAATAACATGGAAACAATACAAGCTATTGTTGAAACAGCCAATAAGTTAAAATCACCTGTTATTTTGCAAGTATCTGAGGGAACTATAAGATATGCAAAATTGAGTTATTTAATGAATATGATTCAGGCGGCAGATGATAATTCGGATATACCTATTGCAATTCATTTGGATCATGGATCAAACTATTCTATTTGTAAAGAATGTATTGATGCAGGTTTTACATCTGTAATGATAGATGGATCAAGAAAAAGTTTTTCAGAAAATATTAATATGACTAAAGAGGTAGTAAAATATGCTCATGAGAGAGGCGTTACAGTAGAAGGAGAACTGGGACGCATCGAAGGAATAAATTTAAAAGAAGGAGAACAATTTACAGATCCAGATCAAGTAGAAGAGTTTGTTCAAAAAACAGGTGTTGATTCTTTAGCTATTGCAATAGGCACAAGCCACGGAGCATACAAATTTAAAATGGAAGAAAAACCAGAACTTAGATTTGATATTTTGGAAGAGATAATGGAAAGAATGGATCGGTTACCCATAGTGCTACATGGAGCCTCAAGCGTGATGCAAGAATATGTAGAAAAAATTAAAGAATACGGTGGGGAAATAGGAAATCCGATAGGAATTCCCGAAGAGTTATTGAGAAAAGCATCAAAAATGGCAGTTTGTAAAATTAATATTGATTCAGATTTGAGACTTGCAGCTACGGCAGCTTTACGAGAAAGTATATTTAATTTAAAAAGTAACATCGATCCGAGACAGTTTCTTGATAAAGCAAGAGAAAATATGGCTGAAGTAGTCAGTCATAAAATAGAAGATGTATTGGGGAGTAAAAATAAAATATAGGTTGTTACAATCATGAAAAATAATATTTATTTAAAATTAGGGAAAGATTGGCTGCTAAATTGTCCTATAGAGGGACGAAAATCATTTAGAATGACAGTGGTAATTAAAAAGAATGTAAATGAGAAAATTCTAAGAAAGGCTGCACTTGATTTAAGTGCTAGGCTTCCTAAGTTTTCTGTAAGAATAAAAAGGGGAATTATAAGAGATTATTTTATTTATGCGGAAGAAAAAGATGTGGTTGAAAAAGATGTGGATAAGTTTAAAAAACAAATAGAAATTTTTAAAACTAGAAAACCTCTTTACAGAATATTATATACCGAAAATACAATAACTTTGGAAGCGGACCATGAATTAACAGATGGTTATGGAGCGATGATGTATCTTCGATCACTAATTGTTAGATATTTTCAATTAACAGGAATAAAAATAGAAAGATGTAAGGATATACATTTTGTTGATGATTTATCAAGAAAACAGGAATTTGAAGATTGCTATTTAAAATGTAAATCTCACCAACATATGTCTGTATCTAAATTAGCAGGTGATGATATTAATTCATTACATTTTGACGGAGGAGAATATTGTGATTTTGTAAGACTGACTAACATTGGTCTGTCAACAAAAGAACTAAAGAAAGTGACTAAGGCATATAATATTACAGTGACAGAATATTTTGCGGCAGTTATTTTATATTCATATTATTGTGTGTTAGACAAACCTATAAAAGAAAAAATGTGTATTACAATCCCAATAAATTTGAGAAAAATTATAGGTGGAGAAACATTACGAAACTTTTCTGATACAATTACTATTGGAGTAAATCCAACTCATAAAGAAGATATGACTTTAGAAGATTTTATAATGGAGATTAAGGGAAGTATTAAAGAGCGATTAGATCGAGATACTTTAATATTACGCATTAATGCAAGCGTCACAAAAGTAGAAAATAGTGCGTTAAAAATTTTGCCAAGATTTATAAAACTTCAGATTTTCAAAAAGTTATATTATCAATATCATGGTCCTAGTCTTACATCATTATCTAATTTAGGTTTAGTAAAATATCCAAGTGAAATTGATGAATACGTAGATTCGGAATATGTTGTGCCATTTAGAATAAGAAAAATGCAAGAGTCTTTTTGTTGTATGTCCACATCTGAAAAGTGCATTATCTCTGCAATAGAAGGAAGTAAGGAATTATTTATTGTAGATAAAGTGATAGAAATTTTAAAACAGAATGGATTTAATATTGAACTTCAGCGTTGTGAAAAATAAGAAATATGAAATAATGTCATTTCCTAAATGGTTAAAAGTTTTTTGAGGAGGATTGATATGTGCAATATTATATCGTATAATATAAGCAGGTGGTTCTATGAACACCATTTTGAGTTTTTAGCAAAAGTTACTGAGCGTGTGGGGCGTGTAATATATTCGTGTGATATTCCCTATACCGCTAATATTGCAAAGACAGCAGTCTTTGCACATAAAGGATTAGGTGTTGTTTTAGGGGATGATGTAATAATTGGTTCTGATACAATTATCATGCAAAATGTTACTATTGGAGGAAGGCATCAAAAAAATAGTCCATATATTGGAAATTGTGTTTTAATAGGTGCGGGTGCATCTATTTTAGGCGATATTAAAATAGATGATGGAGCTAAAATAGGTGCAAATGCAGTAGTATTGTCAAATGTACCAAAGCAAAAGACTGTGGTCGGAGTACCGGCTCATATAGTAAAGTAAATATATATAGTTTATTGATTGAGATGAGATTTGATTGGAGGAATACAAGTATGTTGATACGAGCAATTCGAAGTAACGAAATACCTTTATTAACAGATTTTTTATACGAAGCTATATTCCAAGAAGACACTGGAAACTTAGCACCAAGAACTATTATTCAACAACCAGATATTTGGAAGTATATTGATAGATTCGGGGAGTTGTCTGGCGATTATTGCTTGGTGGCTGAAGAAGATGGAAATATTGTAGGTGCTGTTTGGGTGCGTAATATATCTGCGTTTGGGTTCGTGGGAGAAAATATTCCCGAGTTTGCGATATCTATTTATCCTGAATATAGAAATCAAGGAATAGGAACTCAACTTATGGAGTCTATGTTACTACTATTAAAAAAAGAAGGATATGAAAATGCTTCATTAGCAGTACAAAAGAAAAATTATGCAAGTAAGATGTATTTAAAAATAGGATTTGAAATATTTGACGAGAATGATCAAGAATATATAATGATCTATAGGTTAAATAAATAATTGATTGAAAATTCTATAAAAAGTTGAAATAAGAAGATGCTTGAAATATGCAGGGGCTGTTGCAAAAGTAGATTATTCACTACTTTTGCGATAGTCCCTGTGATTTATAATAGTGAATTAAATAACGGTCTTCTAAATATGTAATTTAATACTCTTATTATTTGTATCATGTTACTACAAAAAGGGTAGCATGATATTAGAATAAATTTAAGGAGTAATCAATTATGGAAAGCCGTATTAAAATCCTTAGGGAAAAAAGAGGAATAATACAGGAAATTTTGGCAGCAGAACTTGGAATAACGCAACAGATGCTTAGCAAATATGAAAAGGATGTGACTATTATTAAAGTAGATATTCTAAAAAAATTGGCAGAATATTTTAATGTTACAACAGATTATTTATTAGGAGTATCTGATGTGAAACGAGATTTGACGGGACAGATTAGAATCAATGAAACTTTAGACGAATATTATGATATGATTGAGGTATATAAAAGACTTGATAAATACGATCAAGAATTGGTATGGTCTCTTTTGCAGATTGTCAGAAAAAACGAAGAGAAGAAGAAAAGGGATGAGGGAAATGATAAACATAGCAATCTGTGATGATGATATAGTTACAACAAGTAAAATAGAGAATATGTTACAGAATATAGCAAAAAGAAATTTTATTCAGACAGATACAGAGGTATTTTGGAATGGAGAAAGTTTAGCTGAATCAGTTAAAGCGGTAAATTATTTTGACATTATTTTTCTAGATATAGAAATGGGAGCAGAAGATGGCATTACGGTAGCACGTAAAATTCGGCAGATAGATAAGAATGTTTTAATTATTTACGTTACGAGTCATGAAAACTATATGAAGGAATCTTTTGAAGTAAGACCATTTCAGTTTTTAGTAAAGCCAGTTAGCGAAAGGCAGATGGAATGTTGCTTTCAAGCGGCTTATGAAGATATTAGTAGTGCAGACAGTTATTTTAGATATAATTATCAACGAATGAATCATAAAATTCCAATTAATGATATTCTTTACTTTGAAAGTAATCGCCGAAAGGTTCGAGTAATCACACAGAAAGAGAATTTTGAGCTTTATGGAAAACTTAATGATATTGAAGAATGCCTAAAATGTAGTAAGATGGCATTCTTAAGAGTTCACCAGTCTTTTCTAGTAAATTATAAGCATGTAGAGGGAATTAGATATGATTTTTTAGTATTGGATAATGGAAAAAGAATATCCATCAGTGAAGATAGAAGGAAAACTATTAGTGAACAATATTGTGAGATGGAGGACTCTTTTTATGTTGATAGATAAATTGCTTCTGACAGGAATTGGTATACTGAGCGTATTGTTTATCGTATATATTTTTTTCTTTTATTTTAAAATATTTTTTGTTAGAAAGAAAATAGGCGTTCAAGTAATTTTAGGAATTTCAACACTAATTATTTGGCAACTTAGTGTTTTCAAAATTGATGAGAACTTTCCGATAACTTGGAAACTTTTTATGACAATAGGATTTACACTATTTGCAGTTATAAATGTATTTATTGGAAAGTTTTTGGAACAATGTTTTTTTGCCATTATTTTTGATGCGCTTTGGATGTTGACAGAAACTTTGGTTGGTAACCTGTTGTTGATTTATTGTGAAACAATTATGGATTTGCGATTGCTAGGAGCATTTGCCTCAAAAATACTTTTTCTTGTAGTGATTGTAGCTTTGAAAAAAGTTTTTATGAAAGAAGAGATTCAGGAACTTTCGAGCAAATATAGCCTTTTACTTATTTTTATTCCATTAGGAAGTATCTATATTATGAATGCAGTTTTTATATTAGCACATGAAGCGAAGAAAGAGTATGCAGGCATATATTCACTTGTTTGTGTTGTTATATTGATACTTGTAAATGTATTAGTTGGATATATTTATATTAAACTTGCAGATGATTTGCAAGTTAGGCACATGAATATGATTTATGAACAGCAACTAGAATTATGTGAAAGACATCAGAAAGAAACAGAACTTGCTGTGTTACAAATGCGAGATGTTAAACATAATATAAAAAATCATTTTATCTCAATTCTTGCATACGCAGAAAGGGAGGAGTGTGAACGAATTATTAATTTTATAAATGATATAATGGAAGAAGTAAAGTTAATGTCTTCTATGGGGGCAAATACTGGCAACGTTGTCATGGATTCTTTAGTTGGATATTGGAGAAGAACGGCAGAAAATGAAGGGATCGAATTTCGGATGAAATTAAGTATTCCCATAGAAATACCATTTAAAGGTGCTGATATGAGTCTTATTTTGGGGAATTTGTTGGAAAATGCGGTAGAAGGTGCTGTAAAAGCAGAAAAGAGTAAATATATTAGCCTTAACGTGAAATTTGATAAAGGAAATTTATTGATAATAGTTGAAAATAGTTATAGTGGAGAACTGATAAAAGTAAAAGAAGAATTGCGAACAACAAAAGAGGATGCAGTTAATCATGGAATTGGTTTAACATCGGTTCGTAGAGCAGTGAAAAAATATCATGGAACAATGGTAATAGATGATACGATGCCGGAACGTTTTCTTGTTAGAGTAGTGTTGTATGGAAAATAAAAAGAAAAAGTTACATGAATACTCGATATTTTTACAAAAGGACTGGAAAATCGAATTTTTCTGATAAAATATAAAGAAAGAAATGAAAGGAGTTCCAAATTATGAGATTTGAAAATTTAAAAACTAAACCAGCCAAAATATTGGCAAGTGCTTCTTTGAAGCTTGGGAAAATGTCTGCTAATAGTGCGTGTGCTTACATTTATCATCAGCCTAAAATGCCAGATGAACTAAAAAAAATGAAGAAGTAAACTATGAGGTATTTATCGAAAAAATTGACTGATTATATTATTAAAGTTGGTGTAATTCAAAAAGAATTATATGCAGTATACCAATATGGATTTCAAATAGGATTGGAAATGTTCACTTGCTTTTTTACTTGTTTTTGCATAGCAATATATTTACATATGATTCCAGAATTCATAGTAGTTACATCCAGTTTTATGTTATTACGAACATATGCTGGTGGATTACATTTAAATAATTTTGTTAGCTGTTTTATATGTTCTGTTATTGTACAAACATTAGTATTACTTAGCAGTAGACAGGTCAATATAATATTACCAGTAGTTTTGGGGACTATTTTGTGTGGTTCCATTCTAATATTAAAAGCTGCACCAGTAGAGAATATAAATAAAGAATTAAGTGAAGATGAAAAAAAACATTGCAAAAATGTAACTATGAAAATTTTAATAGGTATAGTTGTATTTTCTGCTAATTGCATTTTTTTTAATTTGGATAATATGCTTTTCCTTATGGCAATGATTATACTGGTAGTTTTGGTATCTCAGTATTTAGGTATGATAAAATATAGGATTGAAAAAATTAAGAGTAAGTAATAGATGAATATATTGATTTTGTTTTTTCATAAAATTATATGTTTTAGTGTTACCTAATATTATTTGTTAAAAAGAATAGGATATAAAAGTATAAACGATACAGATTTATGTGCTGTATCGTTTTTTTTTGCCTTTTTTACAGAAAATCCAGGAATTTTTAGTTGGTATATAGTAGGCGCACCTTGATAATTTCATAGAGTAAATTTAATTCTGTCAAGAATAATAGCAGTGATACATCAATTTCCAGGTGGAAAATTTAAAACATGAGGAACATAAGGAGAATGAAAATGATTAAAATAGCAGCTATCATTTTAGGTAGTATAACAATCAGTATGATTGCTTGCATCTTATGCACGTCTGTTATAGCAGGAAAGAGAGCAGATGAAAGTATAGAAAGATATTTTAAGGAACAGAAGAAAGGGTAGAATTATATGAGAAAAGCAGGTGTGGTATCAACGGATGTAAAAGGGGAAGATAATGAATTTTATCACGATATTATATCACTATTTAAAATATACAGATCTGTCAATTGGAAAATGCAGATTAAAATTAATCAAGTAAAGCAATGCTTTCATACAGAATATGGCACCGATGTAGATGAATTTTTAGATAGTGTTTATCAGGCAGGAATGGATATCAATCTGGATATGGAAGATATGAGGGAGAGGATCGAATCTATCAATCAGGCGAATAAATATTTGAAGTTGATTGATGAGGCGGTAGAGTTAATGCGAAAATATCACCCGCAGGGAGAAAAGTATTATTGGGTACTTTATTATACTTATATGTCTGCTTATAGAGCAGAGAATACAGATGAAATTCTAGATAAACTGGAACCGCATTTTCCACGGATACCAAGAATGCACAGAGCCACTTATTTTAGATGGCGAGATAAGGCTTTTGAGGCAGTCAGCAATATATTATGGGGATACGAAACAAAAAATCAGCAAATATTGAAACAGGTAAACCAGAATTATCAGGAATAGGTAAATAAAATAGTCAAAGGGCTGGAAAGGAGAAACATGGGATTTATTATGAGCATAGATACAGGAAATAAAATGATGAAAACTAACCATTTTATTTTTCATTCGGGGATTAAAAGAAAAGAACAGAGAATTCTACCAGGAGAAGAAGGGATTTTTTTTAAAGGGATTAACTACTTGGAAAGTAATCAGAGGATTTCCTATTTGGAAGATAAAACCATTGATGACAGGTATTATATTTTGACATTACTCGGAGTAGCCAAGGAACTGGAAAAAGAAGGAATAGAAACTGGTATTTATGAAGGGGGAACCATTCCGATCCAGTTATTAGTTGGACTTCCGCCGGGGGATTACGGAAAACAGATCCGAAAATTCCGGGAATATTTTTGGCGGCAAGGAAAAGCCGTTTATTTTTCCTATAAAGGAAAACCATACAGAATACGCTATGAGAGCGTAAATGTATATATGCAGGGATATTCTGCGTACATTTTGGTAGCAAATCAGCTCTATTTACAAGAACAGCCAAAGGTTCTGCTGATAGATATTGGAGGATTTACAGTAGATTATCTGTTAGTCCGGTATGGAGTAGTAGACAGAACAAGAATTGATTCCCTTCCGGAAGGGATTATTATGCTTTATAAAAGAATTATGGTAGGAATAAGGCAGCGCTTTAATCTTTATCTGGAAGAAGCAGATATCGATAATATTCTTTTTAAAAGGAAAACACCGTATTCAGAACTAGTTGTTCGAAGAACGTTTGAAATTGCTGCAGAATATATGAGTGATTTATTAGGTTCTTTTTTAGAATTTGGTATTGATTTTCGAACAACAGTGACTGTTTTTGTGGGAGGTGGAACGGTTCTTTTAAAGGATATTATTGATGAAGTTTGGAAAAGATATCATTCAACATATTATGTTGTTGATGATCCGAGAGCAAATGTAAAAGGCTTTATCAAACAATATATGGCAGAAAAAGCGGGATATTAAGGGGAGGACGTATGGCAAAACAAAATCCGTACAGATTTTCCTTGGGATTTGATGAAGAGGACCCGGATCATCAGGAAGTTGCAAGAATACTAAACCAGTTAGGGCATAGAAAAGCAAAGTTTGTTGTAAAGGCGGTTCTTGCATATCATCAAAACATAGAAGGGAAATTTTCAAAAGAGCAGGCGGTGATAGACAAGAAGCTGGATATACCAAAGAAAAACAGAGTCGTACAATTACAAGATGAATTTCTTCCAACACTGCAAGAGGAGGATATTCTCATGATACAGAAAAATAAAGAATTACTTCAGGAAATGGAGAAAGAGGAATTAGAGGAAAATAAAAGTTCCTATAAAGAAGAACTTTAGAAAGAGAGGAAAAATGCGGAATAGAGTAGAGTATATTTTAGGAGGAATGACAATTTTACAAGGACTGCTTGTGGGGATGGCATGGAATGGAAAGAAATGGGCATTTCTGATGTTGACATTATTGTTATTTTTGCAGGAAATGGTTCTTATTCTTCTTTTAGTGAGAAAGAGATATCAAAAAAAGTTTTGCCCGAAATGTGGAATTGAGATTATTATTTGGTATCGGATTTGTCCTAATTGTGGACACATATTCAAACCTGGATGTAAAAAAGAAGATTTAACAGAAATGATTGAAGATGCTTTGGACCAAGAGGAAATTGGAGAGTTTGATCAGTTGGAAAATTCGACAGACAGAATGGAGGAAATAGAAGAGTGCATGATTGAAAGATATATACATAATGAAAAAAATATATAAGTTTATTTATGCTGTCTTTTGATGCAAAAACATAATTAGAGTAGTAAAGGAACATTATGCTGTTAGAAGAATTCTAGCAGCTTTTTTGTAATTATTACTTAAAACCAAGTAATAGTAACATAGAAGTAAAACTCTCCGCCTGGAAACGGATTATAGATTAAAAACAGATTTCAGGAGGAGATTTATGGATAAACAAAAACGAACTACCATAGATGAGTTTAGTGCATACCTACAGAGTGCAGTAAGAAATACCACTATTAACTATATGAACGATAAAAGTAAGATCAAAGAGCATGAGATTACTTTAGAAGAGGATTTGGAAAATGTAGAAGGAAGGGGAATAGAATGGAATGAAATGATGGAAGCACACGATATTTTTTCGGGAAAGATTGATCCGGAAAAATTGTTTGCTCAGGTGACAGATAATAAACTTTTACATATACTGAAAAGTTTTTCGGCATTGCATATAAAGGTTCTCTGTCTGCGAATATTGTACGAAAAGACATTTGATGAAATAGGAATGGCTATAGGAATATCTGGAAAAAAGGCTGAAAATACCTATTACAACGTAATTAAAAAAATTCGCAGGGAATTAGGAGAAGGAAAAGATGCAGGAAAGAGAATTTGAAGAATTATTATGGAAAGCACGAAATAGGGATAAAAAAGCAGTATTTGAAATTATAGAAATGTACCGTCCTTTGTTGTTAAAATACGCAAAAAGTAATGGGAAATTTGATGAGGACTTATACCAGGAATTGGTATGTGCAGTTTTAAAAAGTATTATAAAATTTCCTATGAAAACAGAAGAACACAATAATTTGTACATTAAGTATTGATATACACAAGATATTGTGATATGATGATTGTGTAGTTATTTATGATATCAGTATAGACTGACATCACAAAGGTATAGTCCTATTTTAAATAGGAGAAAAATTTAGGATAGGGATATATCCACAAGAAAAAGAATGGCATTGATTGTTATTGGACAGTCAGTGCCTTTTTTATGTTGAAAAGGAGGAACAAGGATGGTAAAAAGCAAGAAAATCAAAAAAATGATATGGACGCATGGCTGGGTGGTATTTCCAGTTATTACGGGTAGACCACTACACTATTACTGGAAAGGTAACAAATTCCAAACAGAAGTAGTTAAAAAAATTATTGCTTTGGATGCAAATCATATTGTAGTAGAAGGAGAAGAAAAGACCTATTATATACAGTTTTTTGTAGATGAAGCAGAAAGTTTAAAAGCAGCAGCGTAGAAAAAGGGCAGGATCAAGAAGGGGATTAAAATTCTTGTTCCTGCTTTTTCAAAAGAATAAGAAGAGGTGAATAGAATGAGTTGGATATGTTTTCATATAGAAAATGAAAGATTATTAAAAGCTGCAGTTTCAGAAGAAATAAGAGTAGAGTGTGATAAACTTTTCAGGCAAAGGGGATACGAAGAAAGAGGAAGATGGATACCGGAGAAAGAAGTAATTTTGTCTTATATTGTAGAAGGGGTATATTATGCTGCAGTCAGGACAACGGACCGATTTGGTAAAAGTTTTGTATACGCAGCAGTTTTGCCACTTTGCATCCAGAAAGGAATGTATTACAATCTGTTATGCAATGAGCAATATGAAGGGGAACTACCGCAGGAATGTCAGTGCCCAATGGAAATTTTATTACTGCTAAGTTCTACGGATTCTGTTCTCGCTCAAAAATGGAGAAATAACTGTTGGAATTATCATAAGAAAGAACATTATCAGGAATATAAAACGAATGTAAGAAAACAATCATCAGGATATAGAAAAAAAGAAAATTATAAAAGGGATTTTAGGAGAAAGATAACAACGCAGTCATGGTATAAAGCGGCAAATGTATAAGTACCTAATAGAAATAGAAGACTAATCAATTTATTAAAAAAGGGGTACACAGAGTCGGAGCAATGAGGAAATGCTCTCGAATTTCTGGTACTCCTTTTTTTGTGTGTTACATTTTGAACTGGAAATATAATTACCATAATTATACTATTTCATAGTTCAAAATTAGAGTTCACAAATACACTGGATTTTATATTTATTAAATAGTTGATAGAATCTAAATGAACCACTCTTTTTCTATGTAAAATTATTGAGATCCTATAAAATTTGTTTATTGTAAGCCAGGTTCATTGCCAGGTTCATCACCACTTATATCTGCACTTGGACACCAGACAAGTGTATATTTATCATCATGACCGGTTGTGTTGCAATTTGTGCATCTCCAATAGGTTGTTGTTTTTACTTGGCAATATCCAGGGTGTGTTTTTCCGTGGATGCGTGTAGTGTCTGGTGTTCCATTGTTGACGATATTGGTGTGATGGCCAGATGAACATCCTCCTGCTTTTAAGTCAGATGAGCTTGGCTGATATTCAAATGTTACTAATCCAGCCTGTGTAATTGTGCCGTCTGGATTTTTCTCATTAATAATTTTTTGATTTGTAATCACTTCGTTGCATTCATTCTCTTTGGCAGTGTCGGTGTCACTAGCATAAACTGAAAAAGGAATTACACCTAAAGCTGTGACTGTTAATAATAATGTGAGTATTTTTTTCTTCATTATGATACCTCCTAAATAGTTTATTTTAGATTTCAGTATTAAAATATCATAGGTTTGTAAAAACTAGATTCTTTATTCTATTAAAATATTGTTAAATGGATTTTTTGGAATAGATTTTTCAAAAATGTCATTACGATACTTACTGTGTATATGTTTTTATAAGTGATACAAAAATAAGACTGGTTTCCTATAACATTGCGACCTCTCTGAAATTGACATCGGATTCTTAAAGTTTTACAATGATAACGTAAAGTTTTGTGCATGTGAGTATCTACATGGAGGGCCGCAAAACTGAATAATCAGGGAAAAAAGCAATCAGAAATGGTTGCTTTTTTTGTTGCCCTGAAATAAAGAGGAAGGGAGGATGATGTTTGTTTCATAAAAAATTACAAGTGCATATCGTAGAGAAATTGAGGAAACCACAGTTTAAAATGAAGACTGCCTGGATTCCTCAATTTATGTTTATGGGATTTTTCATGATTACCATGCTGGCGTGGTTTACACAGCCAGTATATGCTGCGGACATCTTTTCTATGGCAAAAGACGCTATGCAGAAAGTGTATAACGATGTAGTAGGAATTGCTACTGTTGCAGCAGTTGTGTGTTCAGCAGTGTGTTTGTTTTTGATGAATTTTTCAAAAAGCGGAAAAACAGTGGATGAGTCAAGAACGTGGCTGAAACGCATTGTCATTTGTTGGGCAGTGTTAATGGTACTTGGAGCGATTGTAAACTACATGGAAGTTCTCGTTCCACAGCAGAACTTTACTGGTTAAAAAACACAATATACCGGAGCCCTCCCGGGAAAAGGAGGTTGATGAAGTTAGTTGGGCTGGTTATTAGAATTATTGATTGAAGGAATCCGGGAAATTTGTTCACAGTTTTTAGTAGACATGATGGACCTCATTACCGGAATGTTCACAGATTTACTATCCTGCAATTTGAGTTTATTTGAAGACTTATTTACAGTAGTAAAAGATTTGTATAAAAATGCTATTCTTCCTATGGGGATTGCAATCCTATTGCTGATTTTAATCTGGCAGTTATTCAAAACCATGTTTGGAAGAGGCGGTGTTGCAGCGGAAGATCCGGTGGAGTTGGTCTGCAGGAGCTTTTTATGTTTATTTATGTTGCTCTTTGCCAGACCAGTAGCAAATTATATTTTGGAAGTGGCTGGTACTCCTTATCAGTGGGTAGCAGGAACAGAAATTGAAGTAAAAAGTTTTTCTGATTTTGTATCTTCTCTGGATCAGGCATCGGCAAGTCTTGGAATTGATGGATTGAGCATTTCCATACTATTACTGATTATGCAGTTTGTCGTTGCATGGAATTACTTTAAAATGCTGTTTATCATTGCAGAACGGTATGTTCTGTTGGGCGTTTTTTCCTATACTGCACCTTTGGCATTTTCGACAGGTGGCTCTAAGGCAACGAATAATGTATTAGCATCCTGGAGCAAGATGTTTGGTGGACAAGTTGTTTTAATCATTATGAATGCGTGGTGTATGAAAATGTTTTTAAGCGGGTATGGAAATTTGACCGCAAGCCACTATGGTTTTACAAAGTTTTTTATTGCAACCTTATGTTTGATTGGATTTTCAAAAGTGTGCTTTAAAATGGATTCTTATATGGCTTCACTTGGAATTAATCTTGGAAGAATGTCGAATGGAATGGGCGCTTTTGGGTTAATGATGGCAGCCAGCAGATTATTCTCATTCGGACATAGCAGTCATAGTACAACTGAGAGTATGGAAAATGGAGAACATACAGGAAATAGTGAAGCAATGGGAACTTCTTCCGGAATGGGAGATGGTGCAGGGCCAATACCAATGAGTACTGGAAATCCTATGGATATGGAAGAAATGGGAGAAGATTACGTATCAGGAAATCCGTTGGAAGAGGGGTATGCGGACAATGCAGATGATGGTAAAACAGCAGACACAGTTTCAGATCAGGAAAATATTCTGGACGAAATGGGAATTACTTCACAGCAAGAAGATATGAAAAATCCAGAAGCTAGTACAGAAAATTATGGACTTGGAGAAGGCGGTGAATTGGTAAAAGGAGAAGAAATTGAACCTACACAGGAACAAGGAAATCTTTCTGACCTGAAGGAAAATTCGGTATCAGAAGTTCCTGCTATGGAAGCAGAAAATACTGGAAGCAGTTATGCAGAAGGTATGTTGGATACAGATAGTATTCCAGTAGAATCTGAAAATGGACAAGAGGTACTGACAGAAGCAGATGGAGCTTTAGATTATCCAAGGGAAGAGGAAACAGCTACATCCGTTGGTATGGATCTGGATGGTGGAACCATTGGTGAAAGTGAAATGGATTTGGAAGGGGTCACAAGCGGCAGTGCTGGAAGGGAATATTCTGCACAGGAAGTTTCAGGCGGAATGGAGACTTCTGGATCTGGCATTTTAAACGAAATTGGAGAAAGTGGTGTTTCGACTTCTAAAGGAGAGTCCGTAATTCCAAAGTTTTCAGAGGAAACAAGGGAACATCCAACAGGTGATTATCTCTCCAGTCAAAATGAGTTTGGACAAGGGGCAGAAAGAAGAATTTCAGATGTTCCGACAACAGGGGAAATGGAAACTAGCGATGTTTTAGGACGAGAGATGCTGATACAAGGACAGAATTTAAGAGAAAGTGTTCTCCCAAACGAGGCAGAAAGAAGTTTGAAACTAGAAGATGGGATTCCAGAAATTCCAAAATCCAGACGTGAATTGCGACAGGGATATGATGAGCGTAAAGACTGGTAGGGAGGTGTAAAATGGCAGAAGAAAGGCATGATACATCACCTCTTGACAATACAGCCAATGCTGCTATCCAGACAGCAAAAACAGCAAAGCAGGCAAAACAGGTTGCAGATGGCATAAAAAATGCAAAAAATGCAGCAAAAGGTGCTCAGGCAGCTTACTCTACGGCAACAGCGGCAGGAGGCAGTGTGGCTGGAAGTACCATTGGAACAGCAATTGCAGGACCTCTTGGAACGGTTGTTGGATTTTTAGTGACAAATAAGACGTTCCAAAAAGTAGTTGCAGCAATTATGGCGGCAATTTTACTGTTCCTATTCATCATTGTGAATTTCATTGGTATTCTGTTTTCCTATCTTGGATTTATGGATGCTAATTCTTTTGCAAATGAAGCGCAGTCAAAAGAACTTGCAGCAATAAGAAGCAGGATTGAACAGGTGCTGGAAGTAGAAGCATACCAAACAGAGCTGCTATCTATTATTTCTCAGGAACATGATATGAAGCTGCAGGAAATACAGGCAGATTATCAGGCAAATTATAGAGAACATAAATTGACAATCGTAGATGAATATGAGACAAGATTAAAAGATAACCTATCTTATTATGTGGGGATTTTACTGATGCAAAAGTGGGACAGCACCACGCGAAAATCTTTTCTCGGATATTCTGGTGGTCTGGACATGAACTTGGATACAGATTTGAGCAGTCCATATGATGCCTTTTTTGAGGAAGCGGCAAATACCTATAATGTACCGGTAGCACTTTTGATTGCAATGGGGAAAGTAGAGTCAAACTTTGATCCTAATGTAGTATCTGGTGCAGGTGCAATTGGCATTATGCAGTTAATGCCTGGAACTGCTGCTTCACTGGGAGTAACAGATCCGTATGATCCTAGACAGAATATCATGGGGGGAGCCAAATACGTTGCAGAGCTTATGGAAATGTTTCAGGGATATGAAAATGCTTTGGAATTGGTTATTGCTGGATATAATGCAGGTCCGCAGGCAGTCATCAATGCCGGATATCAGATTCCACCGTATACAGAAACCCAGAACCATGTAAAAAAGGTAATGGGATATATTCAAATACTGGAACAGCCCAGTGGAACGGGAAGTTCCTCTGATACCGAAGGGAGTCCAGAGGAATTGGAAAAGTCATACCAACTGTTAAAAAATGCGGTGACAGAATATGTGCCGCAATTCTTTTCATGGTCTGTAAGCAATACGGGAGAGCAGTCATCTGTAAAAACAGTCTATTATGTGATAACAGAAGCTGGAAAGACAGAGATTACAAAAGAAACTTATCTGACTTTAAAGGAAAGTGGACAGAATGTGCAGATGGAAGAGCAAGAAGTAGGTGAAAAAACGGTGGAATATACATTGGCTTTACTATTGAGTTCACAGTTATCTCAAAACGGAAACAAGTATGAGTATAAGTATGTACTGGATCAGGGGACATTTGAGTTGGTTTTACGGGTTCTTCAGATTATGCAGGATGGAGTTGATGCGCTAAAGGAAGCAATATTTTCCCTATTTTCATGGACGGATTTTGTGACAGGAGGTGGGGTTGATGATTCATTGATTGGAAATATTGATGTTACCGGAGATAAAATCCGATATGATACGGTTGAAAACTGTGTGAAAGAAGTCACTTATTTTAATCAGACAGAAGAACCGTGGGCAAGCCTTCCTTATGGAACAAGCAATGTTGGTGCTGCCGGGTGCGGACCAACTTCTCTGGCGATTGTAATTTCCACTTTTACTGGCCAGAATGTAACACCGGAAATCACGAAAACTTTTGCAGAGCAAAATGGAGAATATGTACCCAATGTAGGCACCAGTCATTCTTTTGTGAAAAATGCGGCAACTCACTGGGGATTGACTTGTGAACGGGTAGGAAAAGACCGTATGGATTATGTGGTGGAATCCTTAAAAGAAGGAAAACTGGTTGTTGAAATCTGTGAAGCTTATACGATTACCGGAGGAAGTAGTGGACACTTTATTGTACTTACCGGAGTGACCACAGATGGACATATCACGATTGCTGATTGTGCAAGCAGAGAAAGAACTGGAAAACTTTATAGCGTAGAAACCATAAAAAGTTATGGAAGGGATTTGTCGGAAGGAGCTTTTTGGATTATTGGAAAGTAGGAACAAAATGAGTAAAAGAATTGTTTTTGTGCTTATATGTACAATTTTTTGGATGATGTTTTCTGTTCCGGTCATGGCGGTATCTATAGTGGAACTTCCCGTTATCACCAAATGGGAAAATGGAAACGGTTATGATGAAAAAGGAAATCGTCTGGAAGATACATGGGCGTATGATTCTGTCCATGAAGCAGGAAGATATGTCCTGTTTGGGAAGAATGGAGAAGTGTTAAAAAAATCAGAGGATTGGAAAAAGAAAGAGCAAATAAGTGAAAACTTTACAGTGACAAACCAAAATACGGGAATCTTGGAAATACGTGCGGAAGTATATGAGGAATTTTCAGGAACCGTGAAGGGGAGTGTAAAGGAGAAAAGCGGAATAGAATATTTGTTTGAACTGTGTGAAGCCAATCAGTATAGTACAAACTTAGAACTGGCACCTGGAGATTATCACTTATCTGTAGATGCAGTGGAGAAGGAGCGTCTGTATAGAGTACTATATGACGAAGCGAAATTTAGTATGCAAGAAGCAGAAGTAAAAATTGAAAACCTTCAGGTAACAGGGGAATGTATTGGAATGGCAACAGACACAGAAGATATGCGATCATCTGCAAATGCGCCACAGACAGAAAAAATGGAAACCGATGGAGTTTCAGAAGAGCTGTTAAAGACTATAGGAAAACTTATTATTCCTGTAGTGATTATTTCCCTTGGGGGATATCTGTTTGTGCGGAAGAAAAAGCAACCATATACATAGGAGGCAGAAAATGTCAGAACGAGAAAAAGTAGATACATATACCATACCGCCTAATTTTGCGGAATCAGGAAAATGGTTTTCCGGAAGAGTAAGTGCGGGGAATGTAGTTGAAGCGGCAGTGATGTCGCTTATTTTATTAAAAATTTTGCTGCAAGTACCGGTGGATGGCAGAACCAAAATTTATCTGGGAATTATATTTATTCTTCCAGTTGTCATTTTTGCTGTGATAGGTGTGCAGGGAGAACGATTGACAGCCTATTTGTTTCATATTTTATGTTTTTTAAAAAATAGAAGAGTTCTTACAACACCAAGCGGGAGGTATCAGTTGGAGAGAAAACGGCGGATAGAAAGAAGAGAGCATAAACGCCGTAAGAAAGGAGGAGATAATCATCAGTCAGGAAATAAAGGAACTGGAAGAACGGTTAAAAGAGGCAAAAAAGGAAGAAAAACGTCAGCAAAAAGAAAAGAAAATTTTGGAGTCGGAACAAAAGAAAGCTGAAAGGCGGCAGTTATTGGAAGAGGAAAGGATACGAAAACAGCAGAAGAAAGAAGAACATCAACTGCAAAAGCAGCTTAATCAAGCAGAGTATCCGAGAAAACCAGTAAGAGAAAATACGCAGTCAGAGATACGGAGAAAGAAAAAATCAGAAGAGTTAGAAGAAAAACAGGATTTTCTTCCAGTTACATGGGCATCCTCTTATCTTCCGATTGAGAAAATAAAAGATGGGATTATTTATACAGCAGATCACCGGTATGTGAAAATTGTAGAAGTCCTGCCGATTAACTTTCTGCTCCGTTCTCCAAGCGAACAGAGAAACGTTGTATTTTCTTTTTTGAGTTATTTAAAGATTGCACCAGTCAAGCTGCAGTTTAAAGTTATTTCCAAAAAGGCCGATATTTCGGAATATTTGGAAAAAATACAGCAGGAGATTGAGGCAGAAGAAGACGAACAGTGCAGGGTCCTTCAAGAAGATTATGCACGTCTCATCCGTTCTATAGGTACCAAAGAAGCGATTACAAGACGATTCTTTCTGATTTTTGAGTTTCAGTCTTATGATGGGAACCGTAAACCAAAAGAAAAAGAAGTGTACCATTATATGCGGACAACAGTGCAGACTGCAAAAAAATATCTGGCGATATGTGGCAATGTAGTATTAGAACACGAAAACGAGTCCCGCTTTTGTGTAGAATTGTTTTATCAGTTGCTGAATAGAAGGACAAGTGTAACCGTTCCTTTTTCAGAACGGATAAAATTGGTTACCCAGTGGTATCAGGAGGAGAATGGAAAAGAGAGTCTTCCCCATATTCCGGTAACCGAATTATTTGCCCCAAAGACATTGAATTTTAAGCACAGGAACTGTGTGGTATTTGATGGGGTATATCATACCTATTTGTATATTCCTTCTGGAAAATACCGGATGCGAGTTCCGGCAGGCTGGATTTCTCTGATTATCAATGCGGGCGAAGGAATTGATGTTGATGTGTTTTTCTTTAAGCAGGATAAAGGAAAAAGTGTGGAGCGTATTGGACGAAGGATACGTCTGAATCGCTCAAGATTAAAAGAAACTTATGACACCAATAGCGATTTTGATGATCTGTCAGAGTCTATACGTGCCGGTTTTTACCTAAAAAAAGGGCTAAGTGGAAATGAAGAACTATATTACATGTCTATGCTGATTACCATTACCGGTTATACAGAAAAGGAAGTGGAGTGGCGTGCGAGGGAAATGGCAAAACTGTTAAATTCACAGGATATCGGAACTGCAAAATGTACATTCTCTGAAGAAAAGGCATTTTTATCGTCCCTTCCACTTTTGAATCTGGACAAAAACTTATACCAGAAATCAAAACGAAATGTTCTGACTTCCGGTGTTGCAGCGTGTTATCCTTTTGTAAGTTATGAAATGTCAGATCGGGACGGGATATTAATGGGAGTGAATAAAGCCAACAATTCCCTTGTAATCGTTGATATTTTTAACAGTGAAATTTACAAAAATGCGAATATTGCGATTCTGGGAACCAGTGGTGCCGGAAAAACATTTTGCCTGCAGCTTATGGCTTTGAGAATGCGTAGGAAAAATATTCAGGTATTTATTATTGCACCGGAAAAAGGACATGAACTAGCAAGGGCATGTAAAAATATAGGTGGGGCATATTTGAAGATTGCCCCAGGTTCCCAATATGGAATCAATATCATGGAGATACGGCCAAGTGATCAAAGTGCAAGGGTAATTTTAGACGGACAGGCTTCAGAGCGTTCAGAACTTGCTATGAAGATTCAGAGCCTGCATATTTTCTTTACTATTTTAATTCCGGATATTACCCATGAAGAGCGTCAGCTCTTGGATGAGGCCTTTATCATTACATATCAGAAGAAAGGGATTACTCATGATAATGCAAGCTTGTGGAATCAGGAACAACCAGGGAAGTATAAAGAAATGCCAATTTTGGGAGATCTTTATCAGGTGCTTTTGGAAAAAGAAGAAACCAGACGTATGGCAAATATTTTAAACCGGCTGGTAAATGGTTCTTCTTCGAACTTTAATCATCAGACAAATATAGATTCTGATAACAAATATATGATACTGGATATTTCAGAAATGCAGAGCGACTTGGGACTTGCTACCTTTACGGCCTTGGATTTTGTATGGTCAAAAGCAAAAGAAGACCGTACAAAAGAAAAGGCTATTTTTATTGATGAATGTTGGGCACTTTTATCAACAAACGAATTGACGGCAAATTATATTCTTGAAATTTTTAAGACGATACGTGGGTATGGAGGCGCTGCGGTATGCGCCAGTCAGGATTTGGAAGACTTTTTCTCTTTAAAAGGCGGAAAGTATGGAAAAGGTGTCTTAAACAACACAAAGACAAAGATTATTCTGAATCTGGAGCATAAGGAGGCAGAAGTCGTAAAAAAAGAATTGGATTTGTCTGAAGCAGAGATGCTTGCTATTACCCGATTTGAGAGAGGAAATGCACTGATTTCCACTAATAATAACAACTTGTTAGTAGAATTTAAGGCAAGCCGGTTAGAAAAAGATTTGATTACAACAGACCGGAAAGACTTAAAGGAACTTAAGGAACGGTTGGAGAAGTACGGGGAAACAGCCTATGAGAAAGGGGGAATGTCCAAATGATTGTAGAGGTATCGTAACCATAAAATGCGTATAGATTACGCAATCAGAAATTCAGGTTGATAGAATACGTAATTTATACGCAATCCTAAAATGGAAAGGAGAAAAATTTTGGAACATGTAACAAATCAAAAACAGGTAGAACGTCAGATACTGGAACTTGTTAAAACTTATAATGTCTTATATAAAAGGCAGATTTATGCTTTTTTTGCAGTAGATGGAAAAGAGAAATTTGTAGGAAAAGCACTGCACACGTTATTGAAAGAACATTTGATTTATATAAACGAAGTCACAAAAACGGTATCCCAACATGAAGATGCCTATCAGTTGCGGGAAAAAGGCACATTAAAAGCATTCTGGGTTCTTCTTTCTTTGATGGAACAGAAAAAAATCGAACGACATTTCTTGGCAGAAAAGGAAGAGTATCCAATTCGTATTGTATTTGTGGGAAATGCGGAAATTTACGATATTCTTTATATATCGGAAGCTGAGATCCAACTGGTAAATCAGTTGTTTTCCAGACAGAAACTGGACGGGTGTGGACATGTTGTTATTGTGGAAAATCCGGAGGAAATCCCACAGATAGAAATCCCAAATGTGATAGGTTTTTGTACGGTGCAGGAAGAAGAAGGAGGGGTGGAATATTATAGGAGGGAATAGCGAAAAAGAAGGAATACAAAGACTAAAAGAACAATTGGACGAGGGACAGAAAACGGCAGGATATGTGGAATCCATGCTTGCAGAAGCACGCAATCTATTACAGGCGTATGCCAGGAAGTGCGTCAATATTCATTTTGAGAACTTGAATGATATGGTGCTGGAAGCCGCAAAGAGCTCTGAAATCCTGACAGAAAAGATGCGGAATCTTGTTCTCCAGATGACACTTGATAAGAGAAAATATGAGCAATACCAATCGGATCTGGTATTGATACATGGGATTGAGATTGCGTATGAAGAGAATATTCTAAGTATTTCCCTTCCAGCACTGATACCGCACCGGAAAACAGAGTATACAAATTACATTTATAAACCGTTGTATACAGCTTTTCAACACTGGTGTATCGAACGGGCAGAACAGAATAAAGAGATACCGGAATACAGAGCATGTACCGTCTGCTTTTCTCATATTTATGATTGTAAACGCCCGATATATAGGGTACGAGATCATGACAATATTGAAGAGAAGCATGTGTTAGATGTGATATCTAATTTCTTCCTGACATCGGATAGTGGATGCTATACAAATGTGTATCACGAAACACGGTTGGAAGATGTGGAACGCACAATGATTTATCTGTTGACACCGGAAAAATTTCCGTTGTGGCTTTACGAAAAACAGCAAAATTTGGTATCGAAAAATTGACAGAGAACACATACTGAAATTTCGATAAGATAATATGACGGGTTTTTCCGTAAATTAAAGCAAAAGGAAGTGGAAAAGGCAGGTGGGAAATACCCAGGTATGAGAAGGATAGGGTACAGAGATGGATAAATGGGAGACATTGGAAAGAAAGGAAAAAAAGGGCGATATACTCCTGAAAATGATTGCAATTTCAGGAGAGATGCCGGCGAATTTGCCGGAGAAAATTGTGGGTTCTAAATCCTATACAGCCAGTCTGATTACCGACTTAAAGAAAAAAGGATATCTTCTTTTACGGTATAGAGAAGGACTGCGTGGATATGTTCTGGGAAAGAAAGGGAAAAATTATCTTTTGCAGGATTATCGTCAAGAGGTTGGAAGTTATCTTATAGGGGCAAGCGAGACAAACCATGTGAAATCAGAACTGGAAAAGCGGTTACGCCTGCACCGCATGAGTCAGATATGGGGGTACTTTTTTATGCATGGGAACCTGATTTTTGCAACAGAGAAGCCTAAGATTTTTACACAGGATTGTTACGGGAAAACATCTTTGGGGACCTATTATGGGAGTCAGGAATTAAAGCAGGGGACGGATCAGGTTAAGGGTTCCAGAGCCTGTGGCCTCTACATGAAAAATGAGGAAGTTTTTGTGGTTTACAACAGTATGGGGAATCTGATGAAATGGTCAAAGAAAATGGAAACAGCTATGCGGTGTTGGGTAGAACGCAATTTGCTGAAGACAGGAATTACATGGCAAGGAAAAGCCATTTTGTTCGGAGACTCCATGAAATTATTGAGAAAGATACTCCTTAGCAGTGGTGGTGTGAAACAGGAGCTGTTCCAGACGGATGATGTGTATGAACAATATTATTTTGTCCCGCAAGACAAGGAGGGGGCTTATCTTCAAATAGAGCTGCTTACAGATAAGGAGAGAAGTCATGCCTTTTCCACTTTTTTAGAGACCATACTAGACGAAGTGGAAAGAAACGAGTTCCCGATTTATGCGGGGCTGAAAAAGGGAATTCCTGTTTATTTTGTATATGAACTGGAACTGAGAAAACTTCAAATGGTCAAACAGGATATGGAAAGACGCGGAAGGGGTATGGCAGTATGCTTTGATTATCAACAGGAACTGCTAAAAGATTATTATGGAGAGGGGGTGGAGATAATGGTACTGGATTGTAAAAAGGTAAAGCAGTATCTGTTGGCTATGGAGGCGTAGGCAGGTATGGTTTCTATGGAAGCACTATAGGAGGTGACGGAGACCATGCAGGATCAATTTCGGACTGGAAGTGTGACTGTGGATAGAATGAGCCGCCTACATATTTCAGGAAATATCATACCGGTTACCTGGTATAAAACCATTCGAAAATCAACAGGAAAGCCCAACTTAAATGCAATCATCATTTTGGCGGATATTGTATATTGGTACCGTCCGACAGAAGTGCGTGATGAAATGACAGGAGAACTTGTAGGATTGAAAAAGAAATTCCATGCAGATCTTTTGCAGCGAAGTTATCAGCAGATTGCAGACCAGTTTGGGATTACGAAAAGAGATGCAACAAATGCGGTAGTAGAACTGGAAAAAATGAAAGTGATCAGACGTGTTTTTCGGACACTTCATGTAAATGGGTAGCAAGTGCCAAATGTATTGTTTCTAGATTTGAACGTGGACATATTGGAAGCCCTTACCTATTCGGATCACGAGCAGGGGTGTCACTTAAATGGGGGATACCCCTCCCTGAAAAAGGAGACAGGTATCACGGATACCGGGGGAATGGAGTCTCCATTTTGGGAGAGAGAGGTATCCTATATCGGTGAGACAAATACAGAGAATACAAACAGAAAATTCAGTACAGAGAGTTTCTCTTTGTTTCAAATCGAAAAGGAAGTCAGGGAACAGATTTCTTATGGGGCTTTAAAACATGATAATCCCTATAATATGCAGATAGATGAATTGGTAGGTATCCTGGTAGATGTGAAAACCTGTTCTGCAAAAACGATTCGGGTAAATCGGGAAGACAAGCCAGCTGAGATTGTAAAAGCACAATTTCAAAAAATCGGAATGGAGCATATACAGTTTGTTTTAAACTGTATGGAGAAAAACACAACAAAAGTTACGAATATGCGGGCTATGTTGATCACTGCTCTCTATAATTCTGTAAATACGATTTCCAGTTACTATAGCAGTCTCTATAACTACCACAGATCATACGGTGTATTAGAAAAAGGAGAGGAGGAATAGAACGAAAGAGAAAAAAGAACAGAGAGACAGATGCAAGAAAATCGGTTTTGGTGTTCTGCTTGCCACATTAACTGTCTATTTTGGAGGTTTTTTAGAAAGGTTGTCTCATTCAGTTGTAGTACTAAACCCGTTTGTATGCATTTGGAGAGGCTTTACAACAGCAACAGGACTTCAAAGTTCCGTAGTAGCATTTTTATGTATGCTGCTTTTGGGTATGCTCATTATCTGGAGAGGAAAGGAAAAGGATATTTCAGAAACAGATGAACGGAACTTTGATTATTCGGTAAAGGGAACCTATGGTACAGCCGGATATATGAAGCCGGAGGAACAAAAAGAAATTTTAAACGCAGACCAGAACTTACAAGACGTTCTGGGGATTATTTTTGGAAAGGATTTAGAAAATGGAGAATACGTAAGCCTTCCGATAGATTCCAGACTGAATAGGAATCTAGCAGTTTGTGGCAGCCAGGGAAGTATGAAATCAAGAGCATTTGCAAGAAATATGGCATTGCAGTGCGTGCGTCGTGGAGAGTCCATGTATCTTACCGATCCAAAATCAGAGTTGTATGAAGATTTAGCAGGATATTTGCGGGAAGAGGGCTATATTGTAAAACAGTTAAATCTGATAGACCTTGTAAACAGTGATGCCTGGGACTGTCTTGCGGAAATTGATGATGGAAGCCTGATAGATGTGTTTGTTGACGTCGTGATCCGGAACACAACTGATAAATTTGACCATTTTTATGATAACGTAGAAATGGATTTGCTGAAAGCGCTGTGCCTGTATGTATATGAAGAATATCCAGTGGGGAAAAAAACATTTCCAGAAGCATATAAACTGCTGCTGAATAAATCGGTAGAAATGCTAGATGCTATCTTTGAACGTCTGCCGACAACACACCCGGCAAGAGGACCATATCAGCTTTTTTCAAAGGCAGAAAAGGTAAAAGGAAATGCGGTATTGGGACTTGGAACCCGTTTGCAGATTATGCAGAATAAACTGGTACAGCAGATAACCAGTCATGGGGATTTTGACCTGACACTTCCGGGAAAACAAAAGTGTGCTTATTTTTGCATTACATCAGATCAGGATTCTACATATGAAGTTTTGGCAACACTGTTTACCTCATTTCTTAGCATCAAATTGGTGAGACTGGCAGATCGAATGGAAGATCGGAAACTTCCGGTTCCCATGTGCTTTATCTTAGATGAATTTCCGAACATCGGAGTGATTCCGGATTTTAAAAAGAAATTGGCAACCGCACGAAGCAGGGGAATCGGCATGAGTATTATCTTTCAGAATATCCCCCAGATGATGAACCGATATCCGGAAGGACAATGGGAAGAAATACTTGGCGGTTGTGATATGTCTTTATTTTTAGGGTGCAATGATATGACAACTGCTACTTATTACAGTTCCCGTTCTGGAGAGATTACGGTTTCCGTTGCATCTATGCGGAAAAGCTATTATACTATACGCATGACAGATTATGTGCCGGAATACGCAGAGACTTCTTCCGTAGGAAAAAGAATGCTGCTGCTTCCTGATGAAGTATTACGTTTTCCCATTGATCAGATGCTTTTGATTATCCGTGGACAGAAAGTGCTAAAACTTCGGAAAATGGATTATACGGAACATCCAGATGCAAAACATCTGAAGTTGGAAAAAACAAATGAACATATTCCGAAATGGTATCGGGAAATGGAAGCAGAAAAAAATCAGTTTCAGATATTGGAGCAGGAGAGGGAAGCGGTTGAGCGTTTTGAAAGAAAACAGGCAGAAGAAAGCAGGGAAGAACAGGAATCGGAACCTCTGACATTACAAGGGGAACCGCCGAAAAAGTCTGTAAGGAAAAATGAAAAGCAGACAACTGTATACAAAGTAGAAGATTTGTTTCAGAAAAGTACAGATGGAGGTGGAGATTAAGGCTGTATGAATATGGAGAAAAATGCACTGGTAAAATATACTTTTTTAAAATTGCTCTTAAGAGAATTTGGGATCTACATCAGGGAAACAGAAGTAGAAAAGGCTGACTTGGCAAAACAGTGTGTGGAGATTTATGATACACCGGAAGAATTCTATGAAAAGACAAACTGGGATAAAGACAATCCAGAGCAGAGCAGTTTCCAGTATTTGGAGGAGAATCAAATCTGCCGGAGAATCCAGGGAAAAATCTGGTATTTTTCCCGTATCCGGTGGGAAGAAGGTTTAAAAAAGTTGGAAAATTGAAAAGCGATTGCAAAAATAAGAAATTGCGATAACATTGCAACACAATCGGAATTGACAGGCAAAACGGAATGTTTTATGATGATAGTGTAAATAATCAGGCACAGAAAGCAGCCAGAGGGCTGTTTTTTTGTGCCTTTTTTGATGAAGAAAAGGAGGCTGTATATGGCAGAAACGAAAACAACAATCACAGAAGAAGTAAAAAATGAAATTCCAAGAGCAGTAACACAAAATTCAATCCTGACGATTGAAGTCGATGCTTCGATTGAAAGTACACAGGAAAAAGAAGAGGCAAAATGGCATCAGTTGTTAAATGCCCAGCGAACCCGGAAAATCCTGACTGGTCCGTTAAGTGGTATTGAGAAACTGGAAAGCGGCTGGACAGTAGCAGTCACTTATTTTAATGGTTACCGGATTTTAATCCCTATGTCTGAAATGATGATTAACTTAAAAGGAGACGGAAGGGAAAATGCGGATACATTGAACCGCCAGGTAAGGATTGCTAATAATATGCTTGGGGCAGATATTGATTTTATTATCAAAGATTTAGATGAGGCTTCCAGAAGCGTAGTGGCATCCCGAAAAGATGCGATGCTGCGGAAACGACAGATTTTCTATTTTACAGAAAATGAAGAGGAGCAGCCAATGGTTTATCCTGGAAGGATTGTGGAGGCCAGAGTCATTGCTGTAGCACCAAAGGCAGTCCGTCTGGAAGTGTTTGGTGTAGAGTGCTCTGTGCGTGCAAGAGACATGGCATGGGAATGGATGCCAGATGCAACAGAAAAATTTCAGGTGGGAGATTTAGTGCTGGTCTGCGTTAACAAAATAGAAATGCCGGATGCGGAGAGTATGACAGTAGCCGTAGATGCGAAGGGAGCAACGGAAAATACCAATAAGGACAACTTAAAGAAATGCCACCGCCAGGGAAAATATTCCGGTATCGTGGTTGATGTTTATAAGGGAACGTACTTTATCCGTTTAGATCTTGGAGTAAATGCTATTGCCCATGAGTGCAACATGGCTTCCCTTCCAGGAAAACGAGATAAAATTGGCTTTGTTGTAACACGAATCAATGAAACTTCTGAGGTGGCAGAGGGAATCATTACAAGGCTGATTAAAAAATATTCTTAAAAATAAAAAAAATTTGGAAAACCTATTGAACCGTGAAAGCCAAATTTTTTATAATGCATGATATAGACTAAAGCAGAAAGGGGAAATTCGATGAAGAAAAAGAAAAATAGAAAGCAACTTCCAGAGGTAATCTGCCCATATTGTGGGAAAAAGGCAGTTTTAAGACCAGCTTCCTATCTATATGGAGAAAAGAGAATTTTCACCCCGGAAACAATGTTTTATGTGTGTAGTGGTTATCCGGACTGCAATGCTTATGTTTCAGCGAACCAGAAAAACCACAGACCGCTTGGAATTATGGCGGATGGGGAACTTCGAAACCTTCGGATACAGACACATCGTGCATTAAGAGAAATTTGGACACAGGGATATATGACAAAAAACAGTACATATCATTGGCTGAGTGGAAAACTGGCACTTCCGGAAAAGGAGACACATGTTGCCATGTTTAGTACTTATCGTTGTAGGGAAACCATACGCTTAGCCAATGAATTGTTAGAAGAGAGAAAAGAGATGGAAAAAAAGAAACAAAAAGGAAAGCCGAAAGGAGAAACAAAATCGCATGATAATGAAAGCCACGGAACACGATATGTATCGGCTTCTGGATTATAAAGAGAAATGTCTGATAAGGGCGGGAAGCTGTTTTGGAATTTCCGGACTTCTGGGATTTTTCCTGCTTTTTAACCATTGCTTTTGGGAGAGTATCTGTGTATTCCTGATTTTAGCAAGTTGGGGATTCTATTTGGTAAAAGAAGCATTGAAAGCAAATGGAAGGATTATGCAGACGAAAGGCTGTTATATGAAATTAGAAGAGGATTGTCTGGTAATTCGTCAGCCATACAAAAATGAGCATTATGAAGTCTGCCGGATTTTTTACAGAGAAATGGAAAAAATCGTAGAGGGAAGCCGCAGGGGGATCCCGGAATTTTATATTGTAATCCGTAAAATGAAAGAGACAGAACAGACGAGTTTTATCCTGCTTGATAAGAAGGAAAGGGAAACACTTGTTTTTCAGGTGCGCTCTTTTGGGTATGACAAAGAAGCGTTCCGGAAATTCTATCTAAAGCTGCGGTGGCTGGTTCCTGGAAAAGTACGGATTATTGGAACAAAAAAACAGACTGTATGGAAACAGAAAGCAAAGAAACATTGGGTCGGGCCGGCATTTGCCGGCTTTCTTTTTTATCTTATACCAAAAGCAGTTCTGTGTCTGCTTTTGTAGTTCCAAAGGTAAGAAAAAGAAATGGAGATGGACATGAAAAAAAGGTGGAGGAAGCAGCGGGAAAGCATGACACAATATATGATCAAAAATTTAGATGGAACAGAAGAAATCCCATTTTTATTTAAAGATAAAATGCTGAAAGCAGGGCTTTTGTCTTTTTTTATTGCTGTAATCGGTACATATATGGGGGTGCAATTTGAGGAAGCGAGTTTTTTGATACTTACCTGGATATTGGCAGTGTTTTCGTTTTATCAGATTTTCAAGTTTCTGAAAATTGGGAAAACAGGAGAATATGAGATTATGGAAGCACAGGTTCTTGCAGTCAAGGGAAAGCATTATCCGGGAAGAATGTATCAGATAGTTGTACAGGATAAAGACGGAAGCCGGATCCGCATTCGGATGCAAAAAGAAAAAAAACTCATGGTTGGAAAAACATACCGGTTCTATTTTGGAAAAGTGGAACGGGTGGAGGGAAAAGCTGCAAAAATAGGGGAACTTATGTATGAGGTTTTTTACGGGGCAGAAGAAATCCCACAGGAAGAACGGTGAAAAAAGTGTGGTTCGAACCCACACTCTTCCTTTCGTGCCGACATGCACGAAATAATAATAAAAAGGAGAGATGACTATGGCAGGAAAAGAAATGAAAGGAACTGTAAAATGGTTTAGTGCAAAGAGAGGATATGGCTTTCTTGTGGATGCAGATGGCATTGATTACTTTGTACATTACAGTGAGATCCAGTCGGAAGGATTTAAAACCTTGAGGAACAATATGGAAGTATCCTTTATGGTTGAAGAAGATGAAAAGGGACGAAGCATTGCAAAGTGTGTTGTTCCAATCTCAGAAGAAACATCGGAAGAAGAATAAACGACTGGAAGGGGGCAGATAAAAATGCTTCTGTCCCCGGTTAAAAAAATTCTGGTAAATATGTGTGGAATTGTGAAAAAACCGTATTTACTACTAAATACATGGATAGAAAGATTGACATATACTATATATTGTGTTAATCTTTAAGTGACTTTATTTTATATGGAAACAGCATATTGCTTTCCATAAGTCAAATTTAGTTCCGGCTATGTTTCCGGAAGAGAACTTTTAACAACCGTTTTAAACGCATAGATAGACAGACACAAAAAGACAATGGCTCTTTTTTGTGTCTTTTTTTGTGCGTGAAAGGAGGAAAACATGCAAAAAAACGGAAAGGAAGGAGAAAAGAATGTGCCAAAGGAAATATGTACAGAAGCTAAGCGAACAGCGAAAAACCAGAAAACTGTTTGAAACGCTCACTTTTTTAGAAAAGCAGATGGAAGATGAGTCTGCCGTTCGGGATGCTGACACGGTACTTGCAGATATTTTAGAGGGTGCCGATTTTGAAATTACCGGAATTGTAACTGACCTTTTAAAAACTTATCAGGGCAGTAAAGACCGTGAGTCAGTGGAAACCTGTTTCGAAGTATTAACAGGGGTAACGATACAAGAGTATCTAAAAAAGTGTATCATCACGATTCTCAGTCAGAAAAAAGGAGAGGTTTCAAATCGAAAAAAGTGCATGCTCTATCAGGGATTGCATTTTTTACCTGTGGGGAAAAGGGTGGAGCAAAAAGGAGAAATTTATCTTTTCCCTAGGAAGATTTCGAACCATGAGAAAGAAATAGACCAATTGCAAGAAGTCAAGGAACAAACAGGCCTTGATATATTTCTTTGTCTGGAAGATTACCGGCTGTACTTCCTACAGGAAAGGAAAGTTTTTGTATATCTGCCAAATGGAAGGAGGCGAACCTATGCAGACAAGTATTCTATGGGAAGGGAGTCTGCCAAGTAAGGAAGAGATGGAGAAAATGAAACAGGAAGGTTATCTGTTTCGTGCTGTAGAAGGTGGATGGAAGATTTGTTTAAAGCTGCATAATACACCTACGGGAACATGGTATGCAGATAACTTCTCAAAATCATTTTTAAAAGAAGTGGAATTGCATCAATATCTGGAAGAGGTTGAAAAACGGGCAACATGGTTTGAGGTTCCAAGTAAAGAATTACGAGTATACGAAGCAGGACAGATACTGGAAAAGCCTGAGAGTAAAGAAGAGCGTATCTGTATGGAAGTATTACGAGATACAAAGAACCATTCCCGTCTTTTATTGAAAACCAATCAGACAGAAGCATACCAACTGGGGAGTTCTGCAATCCCGACTTTAGAAAGCAGGGCCAGAATCAGCGGTGCGGCATTGTCCAGTGTAGAGCCTGCGGTACTTGCGGAAATCCTGAATCAGTGTTTGAAAGTCGCAAAAGGGAAAGCATTGCTCCGTGTTTCAGAAGGAAAGGTTCGGGCAGTGCATTCAGCAGAAAAAAACGGGTATCAGGTATATCCCTTACCGGAGGTTTTTATGCTTGCCAGTGTTTACATACGTGGAGAGTATAAAAAGAGTACCTTTTTAGAAGGGTATGCGGACCAGACTATGGTATCGGCAATCTGGCAGATTGAAGATCATCGGCTGGAAGAAGTGTATGGGGAAATCATGGAAAAGTATGGAAAGCAGGTAAAAGAGAAACTTACAGCTACCATACGCATCACATCTTCCGATGTGGCAGCATCAGGTGCCAATATTTTTTACAGCCTGATGGAGGGGCAACGAAAGATTGCATTAGGAACGGATATGCGGATGCGGCACAATAATTCTGTGGAATTTCAACAGTTTACGGAAAATCTGCTTTCAACTTTTGAATGCTATAAAAATGCATTGAAAGGGACGGTGGAAAAACTGTGTGCTATTTCCATTGAGTATCCAGTCAATACCATGATTGGAATTATGACAAAACAAGGGTTTGGGAAAAAGAATGTTGCAGAGATCGTAGACCGCTTTAAAGCAACCTTTGGTGATGCACCCTGCACCGCATACGAAGTGTATTGTGGGATTGGGGAAATTCTTTTCCTGGCACAGAGCAAGGGAATATCCGGCAGAACTATGGTGGAGCTGGAAGAAAAAGTTGCCAAATGCACGAGTATGAAGTGGAGAGAATATGACATTCCCGGGGATCTTGTTTATTAGGGGAAGATCAGAAAAATTAAATTTGGGTTACCGTATATATAGGAGAGAAAAGAATATGGATTATAAAAAAGGAAAGAAAGAACTGGGAATTTATTACGCAAATATGCTGGTTTCCATTGCAGAAGAGATCTCTGCAAAGAACACAGGAAAAGGAAAGACGGGAATACAAGGAATCTTTTCCGCTTTACAAAAGCGTGGGACAGTCCGCAGAAATATGACATATCTGGTCACACACTGGGTTTACAGATTGTCCCTGTTTACACCATGGGAAGAGGAAGAACTTTGGGCAGTAGATATGGCAAGAGAAGCATTCTCCTGTCCTGTGATACTTCCAACATGCAGCAGAAAGAATATTTTCAGAATCCGGAAGATAGAAGGAGAACCAGAAAAACGGCTGGAAGCAATTTTAAGACAGCTAACAGATTCCGATAAAGATCAGTTTATGAAAGCATTTTGGCTGGAACTTGTAACTATGAAGAAAGAGAAACAGCAGGTACTTACAGAATTTTTATTGGAATGGCTGTGGGTAGCATGTGGGAAAGAACAGGCAATGGAAAGAATACGGTATTGGGCATCTTCATACTGTCTTCCATTTGCATAAAAATGAAAAGAAAAGGAGAAAAAGAATATGAGAAATGTACCAGAATGGACGAAAGGAAATGCATTTGCAAAACGTTTTTTTAAGTGGCTTAGGAGAAAGAACAAGCCAGCCCTTTTGACATGGGAGAATGTGTTTACCAAGACTTTCAACAGAGAATTTACCTTTGTGTATATGGGAACAAACCTTGAAAACAGAGCCAGTCATTTATATCAGGGGATGGAATTTGTTGGGATTTTCAACCAAAAGACGTTTGAATTTACAGATGTATCCTACGCCTTGCGTGCTTTGTTAAATATTCCGGAAGGAAAAAATTTCCGGTTCCAGCGTGGATGTATGCGCTGCCTGGAACAGAAGGTTCAGGAATATGCCCAAAAGAAACTGGAGAAAGGAAAAAAGGATATTGTGATCACCGCAGTTGAAAGAGCAGCAGTCGCATGGAAATATCGGGAATTGATTGAAAAGACAGCAGGAGATGTGATTTTTGAAAAAAATTCTGTAACAGACCGATTACTCCCACAACAGGACTTTGCTTTCGATGGAGAAACGTATGTATTTGACAATTGGCTGTACTTTTGCTATTTAAGAAACCGAAAAGCTGTCATCCGCAGGTTTGGAAGATACTGGGCAAAAGAACTGCAGAACAGGGAAGTCATGCGTCAGATTTTTGAAACAGAAGTAAACAACAAAGCAAAGTTTTTGATGAAGAAACAACCGGAGAGGATTGAAAAAATCAGAGCCCTGAGAAAATCGTTGGAGCAGGTGCATCATACCGTAATTGTAGTTGTAAGAGGGAGACAAGGTGTTTTTGAATATTTCCACATCGATGCAGAGGTATTAAAAAACACAACCGGAAAGTACCCACTCAGTCAGGTATCTGGACAAGAAAAGAAACGTCTGAAAGAAAAGTACGGGGCAAATAAGGTATGGGACGTAGAAGAAATCTATCAGGTAGGAGCAAGGGATATCTGGTATTACAATGTCATGGCAGAACAGAAACAGGCTGCTTAATTGAAAGAACAGGAGGACATAGGATGGAAAACAAAGAAACAATGAATTTACAGCAAAAACTAATTGCAATTTCAAACGAAATGCCAAAGCTGTTAAAGAAGCATTATTCAGACGAGGTGGATTATGATTTTGTAAAGATTGATGATATCTTTGAACTTTTAAATCCGGCGTTTACGAAGCACCACATCTGTTTGCAGGAATTAGAAGAGACAGATGCAGCTTACAGTAAAGTAGATGGCAGCTGGATTTATACAGCAAAACTTACATTTTTTATTGTCAATGCGGACTGTTTGGAGGAAAAAGAGCGAGTAAGTATTCAGCTGGTGGGAGACCATCTGGACTCTCCTGCAAAGGCGAAAGGAGCAGCATGGACGTATGGGTTTAAATACTTCTTCCTGTATAAATTCCGTATGAAACAGGAAACGGAAGATCCGGATATGAAGGGGACACCAAATGGACCTGATAAATCCAAGGAAAGGGGGGAATATAAAAAATCCGAAGTGCCGGTAAAGCCACAGAAACCGGAAAAAAAGGCTGCTGATGTAATTGCAGACAGTCCTTTAGCGCAACCGCTGCAGGAAGATAAGAAAAGAAACAAAGATACCATAATACAGGCAGATTTTTTCCCGGATCCTGCAGCTTTTTTAGAAGAAAGTGAAGAGACAGAAACAGCGGAAGATATGAAAGTGCAAGAAACAAAGAGGTTGGAAAAACAATCTTCAGAAGCAGCAGAAGTAGTTCATCATCAGGAAACAGCAGAACAGGAAGTACTGTTAGAGGAAACTCAGCCAGATTCATTGACAAACGAGGGAAAAGGCATTTTAGATTCTTCTTCCATAGAAGATTTAAAAGACGAAAAACCGGAGAGGGAACCAAACGAAAACAATCTGGAAGAAAAATCAAAAGAGGGGAAGAAAGGGCCGAAGGAGTCGGGCTTGCAATCTCATAAGAAAAAGGAAGAGGACGGTTTTGGACAGATGAACCTTTTGGATTTTTCAGCACAACAGACAAAGGAAGCAGAAGTTCAAGAGACAGAAAGCAGTGAAACAAAAGCAACAGATACAGCTCAGGAGATTGCGGAAGAAAAGGAAATGAAAGAGAAATCTTCCGTTTCTGTTCCATCAGAAGATTTTGAAGAGGCGAAAGAAGAAGTTCCCTTTGAAGAAATAGATGAAGAAGACTTTTTCTTGCAGTTACAAAGAGATATGGAAAGTGAAGCGGAGAAGAAACCTCTGACAGTAGAAGAGGCAAAAAAGGTAATCTGTCCGTATGCGTTGTTTGAAGGAAAGTCATTTGGTGAAATGCTTGGGACAGAAGCGGGATATCGGCAGTTACAATGGTTTGCAAACGAATACAGAGGTTCTGATTTTAAAATGAAGGAAGCAGCTCAGCTTTTACTGGAAGACTGTGAACAGAAAGCTGCTTAAAAGATTAACTATTAGGAAGAGGTGTGCTGGCCATGCCTTTTCCGACTTTTGTAAGGGGATATTTCCAGAAAGGTAAAAAGGATATGAAAAAAAGAAAGCGTACAGATTCTTATCCAGTTGCCCCATTCACTATTTTTGATGTCGCAAACATGCTGGATATGGAATTTTTGGAAAACTGCAAAAATGGATATCAGGTAAAGGATGTCCAGAATGCAGCCAATGTTGTCTGTCCATTTTGTGGAGATGCAAGGGGGAAGGCAAGCATCTGTGTCTGTGCAGAAGGGAAAATCATTAATGTTTTCCATTGCTTTGATTGTGGAACTGGTCATAATATGCTGACACTTTATGCAGAACTTTGTCATCTGACGGGAAAGGACCGGTATAAAAAGGCATATCGGGAAATTTATAGAAGAAAGCAGGAAGAACCCGGCAGAAAGAAAAAGACAAGGGAAGCAATGCAGGAAGAAAGCCAGGGGATAAAAAAACAGGCAAGGAAGCAGAAGGAACGCATGGCAGAACCTGTGGATGCAGAACAACGGCATCATGTTTATAAAAAAATGCTCTCTTATCTGAAACTGAAGGAATATCACCGCAAAGATTTGGAAAGAAGAGGGGTGAATGCAGAGATTATCCGGCGTATGGAAGAAAAAGGATATAAAAGTACCAGTAAGGAGGAATCTCAACAGATTGCCAGGAGACTGATAAAGCAGGGATTACGCTTGGAAGGCGTTCCCGGATTTTATATCAATCGGGAAGGAGACTGGGATCTGAATTTCTATGAAGGAAATAGCGGGTATCTTTGTCCTGTTTATACAGTAGACGGATATCTGGCAGGATTCCAGATACGATTGGACAACCCAAAGGGAAAAAATAAATATGTATGGCTTTCCAGTGCAAATCAAAAGAAAGGGTGTGGGATCAGCAGTATTGTAGGGATATCGGGAAAAGCAGAAGGAAATGAGATTTATGTGACCGAAGGAATTTTAAAAGCAGAGATTGCCCATCAGGTATCAGGAAAAACGTTCCTTGGGAATCCGGGAATTGGAAATTGGAGAGATTTGTATGAGGTTTTACAAGCATTAAAAAAGCGTGGTCTCTCCCATGTGGAAGAAGTCTATGACATGGATAAGCAGTTACGGCTTATATGTGACAAAAAGTATAGTGAAATCTGTGAGGAATGTGAAGAGAGAAAGAAAGAGGGCGATCCTTACTTTGAATGCCCGAAAAAAAGAGTAAAACGGGATACCATACGAAAAGGCTGTAATCATACATACCGTATCTGTGAGGAGCTTTCCTTATCCTGTAACCGGAACCAGTGGGATTTAGATCAGGACGGACTGTGGGCAGAACATGAAAAAGGGATTGATGACTGGCTGACAAAGGAAATCAGGGAAAATAGAAAATAGCTATTTTTAAAATGTGCAAAAGAGGAATTGCAAAAGCAGTTCCTTTTTTGCATGGTTTAAAGTGCCATGAGAAAGGAGAGAAGTGGATGATTCGGGATAGACCTTAAAGAAAAATGGGAAGCAGGGCAGTTTTTGATATGCAGCATATTCCCGAAAATGGAACTGCCCGTCTAAAAACAATAAAGTGAAAGGAGAGAGCGTTTATTGAAAACAACATGGAAAAAACGATGTACAGCAGGATTTTTAGCTGTTTTATTAGGGTGTTCCTCTCTGCTTGCAGGTGGGAGCAGTGCTTTTGCAGCACCATTAGAACAGACAGATGTAAAAGAAGAAACACAGGCAGAAGACATTACGATTGAGCAGGGAGAAACTTTTGATCCGGCATCCGATTTCACCGGTATTACTGTAAAAGACGGAGAAAAGGTTTCTCTTGTTTTGTCAGCAGATAAAGAAGGAAAGCTGTTTGATGCAGACAGACCTGGAAGGTATGACTGTATTTACCAGGTCCAAAAACCTTCCGGAGATACTTATGAGATTACACGGAAAATCATTGTGAAAGAAGCGGGAAAGGAAGGAGAGAGTCCGCAAAAAGAGAAGAAACAGAAGAAAGAGATAAAAAGTGGGGAGGAAGATGCAGAGCCTGATGGTGCCAACATTGATACCAGTGCATTAAAGGAAGAAGAGGGTGTCTTGTTTTCCGTTGTCCCCTCTTCTATGGAACAGGCAAGGGAAAAAGCTTCTTTGGTGCAAGGGGAGAGGATTGTATACCCAAGTGATTTAGGTTCTTACAGTACCTGCTATTTTTACGTCAACGAACGGATTGCATACTGTCTGGAATCAAATCTGCAGTCACCGCCTTCGTCTGATTACGTGGCAGAAATTTATGAGAGCAACTTAAACTTACAGAAAGTTTTGTATTATGGATATGGAGGGCCGGGGGATTTAACCGGAGAATATCTAAAGAATTATAGCAATGATATCAAATATGTCCTGACACATTTAGCAGCAAGTTACTGTTATGGCGGAGAGGAAGTGGCATTTGTGGGCTGCACGCAGGACGGACTGAAACGCTATGGTGTCATGGAATACATCAATTATCTTTGCGGGCAGGAAGCACCGCCAAGTGCTGCCATCAGCCTTTCTTCCACAAACGAAACCGCTTTTTTGGAAGGAGATGTGCAGAAAACAAAAAATATCACATTAAATGGAGACCATAGAAATTATATTACCCTTTCTTTACCGGAAGGTGTGACTTACCATGATACTGCCGGAAAGGAGCAGAAAGGCGGTTCCATTAAGATTTATGGTGGTACGACTTTTTACTTTACTGCAGAAAAAACCGTACATGGTACCTGGAATAGCGGAGATTTAGGCGGACAGGTAGGAGCTCAGTGGAAAACTCTGGTGGTTTCTACCGGTTCCGGCAATCAGGATGTTGGTTATGGGGATTTTTATGAGGAACCAAGTGCTAAGGTTTCATTTTCGATTCAATGGATGGATATTTCCTGGATTGAGGTCATCAAAGAAGATGCAAAAAGCAGTGTAAAACTTGCAGGGGCTGTTTTTGGAATTTATCGGGATCAGGCATGTACAGATTTGATTCTGGAGATGCCGCCAACAGATGAAAAAGGGGCAACTAAAGCGGAGCTGACAAAGACGCAGGATACAGTGTACATCAAGGAAATCACTGCACCGAAAGGGTATAAACTGAATACAACTGCTTACAATGTCAATCTGGAAGTAGCAAAAACACAAACACTGACTGTAAAAAATGAGGAACAAAAAGGGAAGATTATCATCCGAAAGCAGGGGGAAAAGCTGACAGGAGTATCTGGAGAGGCTGGAAATCTGCAATTTACCTATACCAATGCTGCATTTGCAGGGGCAAAGTATAAAATTTATGCAGCAGAAGACATCTACAGCCAGGATAAACAGACAAAAATCTATCAGGCAGGAGATTTGGCAGGAGAACTGGAGACAAAAGAAGACGGAAGTTGTTCTTCGGATATGCTTCATCTCGGAACCTATAAGGTGGTAGAACAGCAGGCTCCGGATTCCCTGACAATAGGGAAGACAGAGGAAGAACGTACCCATATGGTAACCCTTTCTTATGCAGGGCAGACAGTAGAAGTGGTTGAGGAAGAAACACAATATGAAAATGCCAGACCAAAGGTATCTGTGGAAGTGCTGAAGAAATCAAGTAATGATGATGCGGCATTGAAGGGGGCAATTTTTGGTCTGTATGCAGATGAAGATGTTACCGGTGCAGATGGTTCTGTGCTGGTTACAAAGGGAACTTTGATACAGAAAGCGGAGTCCAATGAAAACGGGAAGGCTGCATTTACTGCGGATATCCCAATTGGCTTCCATTATGTAGTAAAGGAAATTCAGGCACCACCTCTTTATGTTCAGAGCAGTGATAGTTATGAGTTCTTTTATGAATATAAAAATGATACGACCTACACGTATACCTTTGCACATACCTTTAAAAATAAAGAGGTACGGGGAGCAGTCCATATCAAGAAAATAGACAAAGATACACAGGACTCTGTAAGCCAGGGAGATGGAGATTTAAACGGGGCTGTCTATGGATTGTATGCGGCAGAAGATATCCAACACCCAAATGGAAAGACAGGACTGCTTTATAAAAAGGATCAGTTGGTCGTGCAGGGAACGATCGAAAAAGGTGTTCTGAATTTCAAAGATTTGTATCTTGGAAAATACTATGTACAGGAAATTTCTGCACCTCCTTCCAATGCATATTTGCTGGATCAAACCAAATACCCGGTAGATCTTGCATATGAAGGGCAAGATGTGGAAATTGTGCAGAAAAATGTGACTGTTTTGGAAACCATAAAAAAACAGGCATTCCAGTTAATTAAAATCAGTGATGATGGCAGCCAGACGGAAACAGAATTGCTGGAGGGTGCCGGATTTAAAGTGTACCTGATCAGTGAACTTTCTAAAGTAAAGGATGGTACCTTAAAACCATCGAATGGAACCGAATATGCACCGCAGGATTTTATCGGATATGATTTCAGTAAAGAGGAAACTGCATCTTATTATGAAAATGGAGAAAAGATACAGACAGAAGAAATGTTTACCGACAAAAAAGGGTATCTGTGTTCCCCGGAACTTCCATATGGAAAATATGTGTGTATTGAAAGTACCATTCCGGAAAATGTAGAAGGAATTCAGCCGTTTTTGGTGACTATCGATGAAGACAGCAGGGAACCGCAGACATGGCGTGTCTTTAATGACCGTCCGATGCAGTTTTATTTTAAGATCATCAAAAAGGATGCACAGACGGAACTTCCAATTTTAAAGAACAGTGCCCACTATAAAATTTATGATGTGGAGAAGAAGAAATACGTTACTATGAAAGTACGGTATCCGAAGCCAGAAACAATTGACGTTTTTGAAACAAATGAGGAAGGCTATCTGTTGACGCCGGAGCCGCTTAAAATGGGAACTTACCGGATTGAAGAAGTAAAAAGCCCGGAACTGTTTGTACAGACCGGATTTGAACAGGTACTTAAAAAGGGAGAGGAAATCCTTCCGTTAAATGAGGTGACAAAGGAAGGAACTTATGAGAAAGCACCAAGGGAATCCATTACGATCAAAGTGGACAGCAATACTGCACATGAGATGGAAGAGGAAACCGGAAAATATATTGTAGTGGTAGAAGTAAAGAACGATGAGGCGGTAGGAAGCCTGACGATCCAGAAAACAGGAGAAGTGCTTGTTGGTGCTGAAAAAGTAACAGAGCAGATACTGACAAAATTAAAGAATGGTCTGGCAAGGGCAGTAAACCAAGTGTCTAATCTGTTTACCGGAGAAGATGTTATGGAAACAGAAAAAGGATATGAGTTTGCGTATGAAGAACAGGGACTTGCAGGAGCAGAATTCTCTATTTATGCAAGGGAAACCATTTACTCACCAGATGGACAGGTAGACAGTGAGGGTAATCGGATCATACGTTTTGAAAAAGGCGCATTGGTTGGAACGATTGTAACAGATGGAAAAGGAAAAGGGACTTTAAATAATCTTCCGATTGGAAAATTTTATATTAAAGAAACAAAAACGGGAGATTCCTTTGTGCTAGACCCAGCCGAACAGGATTTTGAAATCACCTATAAAGGACAAGAAGTGGCAGTTGACTATGTAACAAAGGAAATCAAGAATCAGCGGCAGAAAGTGGAAATTGAAGTGCTGAAAAAATCGGAAGCCACAAAAGAGCCACTGGAAGGGGTTTCATTTGGATTGTATGCAGGAGAAGATATTGTAAATGCAGCAGGAAAAGTTGTGGTGAAAAAAGATGAACTGGTAGCAGTTGAAAAAACAGATCAAGAAGGAAAATTGAATTACTCGGATACCATTCCACACGGGAAATATTATCTGAAGGAACTGGAAGGTCTGCCAGGATATCTACCATACGAAGAGAAGATTGAAATTGATGCTTCTTATACGGATCCGGAATTGGAAGTGATTTCTATACAAAAAGAAGTAGAGAACCAGCCGACGAAAGTTGAAGTTACAAAAACAGACATTACTGGAGAAAAGGAAGTGGAAGGTGCCAGACTACAGATTCAAGATGAAGAAGGCAATGTAGTAGAAGAGTGGACTTCTACAAACGAATCGCATATCATTTATGCATTAAAACCGGGTAAGTACATACTTCACGAAGAGCAGGCTCCAACAGAAAACGGATATGTGAAAGCAGAAGATGTGGAATTTACCGTAGAGGAAACCGGAGAAATCCAGAAAGTTTCCATGAAAGACGATCATACAAAGATTGAAATCACAAAAACGGATATCACCGGAGAACAGGAAATTGAAGGAGCCAAGTTACAGGTACTGGACGAAGAGGGAAATATCATAGAAGAATGGACCTCTACCAAAGAACCTTACCGGATCGAGTATCTACAGCCGGGAAAAACATATATCCTTCATGAAGAAGCTGCACCGGAAGGATTTTTGATTGCAGAAGATGTAGAATTTACTGTAGAGGAAACCGGAGAAGTACAGAAAGTTTCCATGAAAGATGAAGTACCAATGGGGCAGTTAATTATTAAGAAAACAGATGCAGAAGATCAGACACCACTTGCCAATGTGGAATTTGAATTGAAAAACAAAGAGACTGAGGAAGTGGTTGGAAAACTTACTACAGATAAAGATGGAGTTGCAACCAGTGAACTGCTGCCGATTGCCACATACGAAGACGGAAAAGCAGTAGGACCGATTACTTATGTATTATCGGAAACGAAACCGTTGGAAGGATATGAAGAGCATACGGAAACCTATGAAATCACATTTAGTTATGTGGACGCAAAAACAAAGGTTATTGAAGTGGTAAAAGAAATCCAGAATAAGAAACTTCCGCAGACACCGGAAAAACCAGAGGACGTAAAAACCGGGGATAATACCTTGCTCCTGCTGCCAATCGGTATTGCAGTAGTAGCGGCCTTTGGTATTGGTATTGTCCTTTGGCGGATCAGACGCACAAAGAGATAAAAAGCATTTGGAGATGATGGAACACTAGACCTGCGGGGTAGTGTAAAGAACATTTCTGGATGCTTTACCAGAAGATTTCGGGGCGGTACCGGACCCCGCAAGTGAAAGGAAAGGTGATGCTGAAGCGAAAGAAAAGAATTTAAAAGTTTTTATAAAAGTGTAAGCGGCAACGAAGCAGAAAAATGCAGGTATCCGACCAGATTGGATACTTATGGCTGTGGCTGTATGCATAATTGTTCCTACTGCTATGCACGCAGCCTTTTGGATTTCCGCGGACTTTGGAACGCAGAAAATCCAAGAGTGGCAGATATCCAGAAAATCCGGAGAAAATTGGAAAAGGTGCCACCGGGAACCATTTTAAGACTTGGAGGCATGACAGATTGCTTTCAGCCGATGGAAAGTCAGGAACAGATTACCTATCAAACCATAGAACAGTTAAATGAATATGGTATTGGGTATCTGATTGTGACAAAATCCCATCTGGCAGGAGAGGAACGATACCGGAAACTTTATGATCCGAAGCTGGCACATATCCAGATCACCATTACCTGTTTTGATGATAAAAAGGCTCTTGCCTATGAAAAGGCAAGTAGTCCGTCAAAGCGGTTAAGGGCATTGTTAAAATTACAGGAAGAGGGCTTTGATGTCACATTACGATTAAGCCCTCTGATTGAGGAGTATTTGGATTTTGATTACTTAAATAGGCTGCCGGTAGACAAAGTTTTGGTAGAATTTCTTCGGGTAAATGGGTGGATTAAAAAGTGGTTTCCGGACTTGGATTACCAGAAATATGTTCTGCGTCAGAGTGGGTACTGGCATTTACCATTGGAAGAAAAAATCAGGATATTGGAAAAAATTCATCTTCCGTTGACGGTCTGTGAAGATGTCACAGAACATTATGAATATTGGAAACAACATATCAATCCAAACCCACTGGATTGCTGTAATTTAAGAAAATAAGAGGCATAAGTGCAGGCGGCAGCGTATCAGTTTTGGTATGCTGCCGCTTTTTTACGTTGGAGGTAAGCAGATGAAAAAAGAATACTTTTTACTTGGGATATTAAGCGTGATCTTGCTGGCAGCAGGAGTCTGGATTTATCAGATTATTAGTGAATATCAAACAGCAGAACGGGAATATGAACAGTTACAAGAATATGTAAAAGTAGAGAAGAATACAAGGGATCCGGAAAATACGAAACCAAATGTTGCAGAAGATGATAAGGAAGGAGAAAAGCAGGAAGAAACTGTAACGGTGGATTTTGCTTCTCTGCAGGCAATTAACCCAGATATTGTAGCGTGGCTTCGGATTCCGGGGGTGTTGGAATATCCAGTAGTGAGAGGGGAAGATAATTCCTACTATTTAAACCATACCGTACAAAAAACTTATAACATTGCAGGAAGTATTTTTCTTGATTATCGGAACGAACGAGATTTCTCGGATAGTAAGAATATTATCTATGGCCATAATATGAAAGATGGCAGTATGTTTCATGTGTTGAGAAATTATCAGGATATTGATTTTTTTCAGGAACATACGGATATGGAGGTTTATTTACCAGATGGAAGGAGTTTGAACTACCAGATTACAGCTTGTGAACAAGTGCCGGCAGACAGTGAGATTTATCAGATAGAAAAGGGAAACGCTGAGGAGAAAGCGGAAAATGAAATTATATTATCGACTTGTAGTGCAAGAACAAGTATCAGAATCATTGTAAAAGCCAGTCTAAAGAAAGACTAATCCTGAATAGGACCACAAGATATTTTGAGAAATAAGATTCGAAAAAGGAGGATTTTAGATGTATCTAATCGAAATTGATACAAGAAAATTTGATTTTGAGGGAGTGTCGCATGAGGAATATTTGGAATTTTTTGGATATCAAGGTATACACAAAGTAAAGGAGAAGTTATATGCTGTAACAAAATTGGGGCTAGTACTTCCAGCGGTGAAGCTTATTTCAGACAGAAATGATGGGAAAAAGTAAAAAATGTGAGTTCTCGCTATGAAAAATTGTACTCATATTTTACAAAAAAAGTAAAAAAATAGAATCTTTCTTTTATTTTTTTGAAAATTATATTTTGTGTAAAATTTATATAAAATACAAAAAATAGTTTTCGAAAGATGAAAAAATTGTTTAAAATGCAATAAAAATATTGTAAAATGAACTGTTTTGTATTAAAATAAGACAAACGAATAGGAGTGGTAAAACATGAAAGTTCGTAATTCTCAAGACAAGGAGGGGAAGGTTTTGGAATGAAATATAAAAAAGTCATTGCAACTTTGCTTGCTGTTGGTTGTATTGGTCTAGTAGGTGGTCTTGGATATTTTCTGGGACAAGCAAATCAAGAAAAAAACGACGTGAAACAGACGGTTGCCCCAGTTAAAGAAGCAGAAACCAAGCAACAGGAATCAAGAAAAATTGCGGTAGTTAATCTGGATGAAGGAGTAACGGTTAGGGATGCGGTTATTAATTATGCTGAAAAAATTTCTAAATTTCCAAGTACAGATTTTGAGTATTCGTCTTTGGAAGAAGCACGCACAGGATTTGAATCAGGAAAATACGGAGCATATATTATAATTCCTGCGGTTTTTTCACAAAATGTTGAAAGTCTCAATGGTACGCCACAAGCTTCGCGAATAGAGTATGCAATTAATAAATCTTTGTCGGGAAAGTCCCAATATGAACTTCTTTATAATGTAGTGAGTTATACGGAATCATTAAATGACAGTCTGAGCTATATGTATCTAAATAGTATTCTAGATGAATTTCACAATGCTCAGGACGGAGTATCTAACGTAATGAGCAATGATTTACGAGATAAAGATGCGATTGACCGTATTACAGCATCAGATCTTGTCGCTTTAATTGAAATACCGGAAATTGTAAAAGAAGAAAATAATATTGAAGCTCCAGATTTTGCCTCCTACACAGAGAAAAATTCAGAATTAGCAAAAAACATAGACGAACAATATTTAAAATGCGTTGAGAACATAGAAAAAGAGATTCAAGGGTTAACTGAAAGTGGAAATACTTTAGCCAGCGTTTTAACAGATATTTCTTCTAAGGTTGAAGAAATAGATTTAACTGTAGATGAACAAGGGAATTCAATCGCAGATGTAGCAGATAAAAAGTTAGAAGACTCCTTGCAGGATTACATTAACCATGCACCGGATAAAGGAAGTTTAAAAACACAGCTAGGAGAAATACAAAATGAGCTGACAGAAATTAAGAATGGGTGGGCAAATGCTAATAATGAGAATAATGAAAAAATAGAAGAGCAATTAACAAGTAACTTAACGGATTATTTGAGTGAGCTTAAAAAACAAGTGCCAACCATGATTGCTACTGAACAAGCCGATGGGGGCTATCAAGTTACTTTTCAACAAACAGGAACAGAAATTCCACCATCTATTACATTTTCTATTGTAGATATTCCGGGGAATCAAAATAATCCAAACCAAGATTTGTTGAGAGAAATATCAGGTGCAATTGCTCAGGCAGTGAAAATGACAGAAAGAATTCAAATTCCAGTAGATGTGCCAGAAAGTACACCGGGAGCAGGAGATGGTTATACAATCAATGTGGACTATGATGTACCAATGTCTATAGTTTCTGTATTGAAAAATTATGATGTACAAGCACAGGCTTTGGGATATAGTTCAGCTACAGCATTTCTTTCTGAATATTCCAATGGCAATGTAGATGTTACGATTCCTACCAAGAAAAAGATACAGTGTTCTTCAAACGATTGGTCGGCATTTACAAATTATATCAATACATGTTTAGAACAAGTGGATGTTACAAAATATCAGATAGATGATATAACAGATGTTCTTTATGACGAACAAGGGAACGTATTAGTCGATGAGAATGGAACGGAAATACATGGGTTTAATTGTATTGAACAAGAAAATAATGATATTGCAGGAATGATTGGGGATTTGGACAATACAAAAGAGTTGGATATTGGAAGTGTAAAGCAATTGGTGAAGAATGAATATATTACACCAATTACAAAAAATGCTGATAGTGTTAAAACGATATTTAAGCAGAGAAACGAAGATGAAAAAAATCGATTTCTGTCTACAATGAAAGCCTAGCGACATTTGCCCCTGTAATCAATCCGGAATTCATTACAGAAAACATAGCGGGAATTACAGAAAATAATATGTCTTTACACAAAGAACTTACAGAGAACAGTACCGCTACTATGGAGTATATGAATAGAGTATATCAGTCTACAGAGGAAAATGTAGGAAATCTTCAGAAGGCAATCGCGGATACAAAAGAAAATTCTGATCAGGCAGTTGCGGATGGATTGAGTGAGGCAAAGACGGTGAAAGCAGAGACAAGTAGAGCAAATCAAGATATCTTGAAAGAATTTTCAGAGAAATTGCCATATACAAGACTTGGAAGTGCAGAATATACACAAGCATACCAATTTATTGCGAAGCCCGTTGTGGCAGAAGATTTATCAAGTGATGCTGCAGAAGCAGACGAAAAAGAGGTGGTATCAGTCAAAGCGGAAATAAAGGAAGAAAAAGAAGAGTCTATTTCATGGACACTTGTTTATGGAGTACTTGGAATCTTGGCTTTTTTTGTACTAATTCTAATTATGAGAAATATTTTGAAAGACAAAAAAGAGCAATAGGCTGTTAAGTAGCATTGCAAATAAAAATGTAAAACACAAGAAATTTTAACAAAAGGAGGAACGAAACATGAGCATCAGAATGAACACAGAGGATGTTATTGCAAGAGGACAGGAAATAGGGAGTCATGTAGAGGATGTTACAGCACTTCAGAATTATTTAAATGATGTTGTGAACAATCAGCTTCCAGAATTATGGGAAGGAAGCGGTTATGAAGGATTTGCAGCGCGGGTTGCTGAAATGGCCCCAAGCTTTGAAGCGATGAGAGAATTGATCAGCGATATTGGTCAAGGTGTAGTTACAAATGCACAGCAGTATGCAGAATTTGACCAAGCTGCTGGAACTGCTAATCGCGGATAGGCAAATGGTGAGGAGGTGCATCGGTGTGCCTCCTTTTCCTTTTATTATGGAGGAAAGGGATTATGTCAGAAAATGGTAATATTAAATTAGATCCAAATGTATTGAATCAAACACAAGATACAAAAGTCCCTCTTAGTGATTTATATGGAATCTCAGTGTTTTCTCCAGAAACGGATCAGATGATAGAAAAGGTAAAAGAGGATGAAGCAGATACAATAGCACAGATTGAACAACAAGTATTTGGAGTGAGTTTTTCGAAAGAAGATCAAGAAATTCAGGAAATCAGAGAGCAGCTTTTTCAAACGCAAATAGGATTGACGAAAGACACAGTAGAAAGCGGAAAACAGATAGATAGCAATCATGCTTACTTTTTAGTAATAGAAATTATGCTTTTGGTATTTATGGTGGTATTGCTGTTTTATCAAAAAAATAGGAATAGGAAGAGGCAGGAAAAAAATGACACTTACGATTATGGAAAATAATAAAAGCATGGATATTATTGTAAAGCCAGAGCAAAGAATCCAAGAAGTATATCGTATTCTTGTGGAAAATGGTTTTTTCTCTTCAATTTCAGATACGATGCAGTTACAAGTGTATTCGAAAAGGCAAGGAAAATATATAAATCCAATTCTCACATTTAAGCAGGGAAAGGTATATGAAGGAGATATTCTATTGATACATTAAAAATGAAGGAAAGAGGGGCAGTCAGATGCAGAAGAAACAGCGAACAAAGCTACAGGAACCGAATTTGCAAGAAAATCTCGAAATCCGAGTACAAAAAGCGGATATGGAAGCAAAAACAATTTATGATTTTAAAAGATTAGAATGCGGAACATCTTCTATGCTCCCTATGACTATAGAAGAAGAGAAAGAAACGTTATTGATTCGCTTTAATATGGACGGAATGCATTCTATTACAGAAGTGCAAAAAATGGAAAAACTGCAAAAGCTTGAAATTTTATTACAAGCGGCTGAGTTGGAAAAAGATTACATGCAATTTAAATTTCAACTAAACCCAGATAATTTATATTATGATACTTTGAAAAGAGTAAAAGTAAAGTTTAGAGACATCGCAATAGGTTTACAGGAAGAACGAAAAAAACAGTTTCTGAAGTTATATCAGGCACTGATCGGATATATAATGGAAGGTTCACGCCCGTATGAAGACTATCTTTCGGGAGGAAAAGAAATTCTGAAAGGTCAGAAGGAAATAGTGGAACTTTTGTCTGTCGAAACACTGGAAGAAGAGAACACACTTTTGAAAGCGTTATATCACAATTATAAAAAGAAGGAAGAACTTTTTACACAAAAAGTAGATAAGAAGAAATACAAAAGATTGAATATCTATGGGATTGTAATATCCGTACTTCTAGCTATTTTATTAGTAGCGGTGTCTTATGGATATTTTTGGCGCATTCCGCAGCAGGATAAAATAGTAGAGGCAAATGATGCTTATCTACAAAAAGATTATATTATGGTTATTGATTCTTTAAAAGACTTTGAAATTGAACAAATGGGACGGGCACAGAAATATATTCTTGCAACAGCGTATATACAGGGGGAATCGGTTGATTCTTTCAGTACAAAAGATAAAGAAGTTATTTTAAGCAAAATTAATTATCAATCAAATGAAAGTATTTTTGATTATTGGATTCATTTGGGCAGAATGGAAGTTAAGGAAGCAGAAAATCTTGCGTTGCAAATGTCTGATGATCAACTCCTTTTATATGCATACCTGCAGGAACTCAGTCAGATAGAAGATAATCAGGAAATGGTGGGAGAAGAGAAAAGCAGCAAAAAACAGGACTTGATGGAAAAAGTAGAGGAATTGGCTGATAAACTTCATATTTCTTATAGCGCGGAGCAAGAAGAAAAAATAGAAATGGGGACGGAAACGAATGTAGAAACAAATGAAGGAACGAGTACAGAAGTGGAACAGGAATAATACCAGGTAAATACAGGGGGAATATGGCATGAGATATATGTTAATGGAGTCGGAAAATAGATATTGGGAATTTCCAGTTATAGAACAGAATAAAAAAATTTGCGAGAATGTATGGCAGGAAATAGAAGGAAAGTATCGTTTTATTCTCTCAGATGAGAGTCATTTTTTTGACAGACCGGCAGAGATTTCCATTTCCTCTGGTGAAGAAGCGGATATCCGGATTGATGGCCTTCAAGTGCGATTATATATACAGGGAAATTGTATTTATGTAGATCAGAACCAGGAAAAACATTTTTATTTAAACCAAAAGAAAGTGTCAGAAACAAAATTCAAAATAAAACAAGGAGATGTATTATTTCTTCATTCTGTGAAAGTACTTTTTGAAAAAGATAAAGTCGAAATTATAGGAACAACTATGAACTATTCGGTTAAATTATATGAAAATGAGGTGCAGAGTGTACCTTTTGAAAATTTTCCTGTTTATAAACGTTCCCCACGCCTTATAAAAAGACTTTCCACAGAAAAAGTGCCATTTGAGTTGCCTCGGGAAAAGGAAAAACCAAGTAAAAAAGGCTTGATTATGACAGTATTGCCACCATTAGCTATGACAGGTGTAACGGTGGCTGTGGGAATGTTAATCGGTCGAGGAATCTATATGCTGATGTCTGTGTCTGCAACGGGAATGGCGGTTGTTTTTTCTATCGTGAAATATTTTAACGATCGAAAAGAACGAAAAGAAAAAAATGAAACTCGTATCCATCGATATAAGGAATATTTATGGAAAAAACAAAAAGAATTGGCACAACTTTATGAAGATGAAAAAGAAGTATATGCATATCAATATCCGCAAGTGGAGGAACTGGCTTGTAAGGTAAAAGATTATGATAGTAGGATTTATGAGAGAGTACAATCAGATGATGATTTTTTAACTATCTCTATTGGTCATAGTAAAGGCGCCACCTGTTTTAAGATTGATGGAAAAGAACCACAATGGGATGCTGAGCCAGATGAGCTGGTAGAAATAGGTCAGAGGATTCGAAAACGATTTGCGATTATAGATAAACCAAAAGTGATCGACTTAAAACATGCACATTTAGGATTAGTTGGAAATAAAGAAATTTTACATGAACAGTTGGGTATATTAGTTACACAGCTTGCATTTTTTCAAAGTTATCATGATTTACAGATAATCATGGTTTGCGATGCTAAATATGAACAGGAGTTTTCATGGATGCGTTGGCTGCCACATATGAGAATTCAAGCAATCAATGCATTGGGATTGGTATATTCAGAGAGAACAAGAGACGTCATTTTAGGAAGTATGAATCAGATTTTAAAAGAACGCTGTTCAAGATTGGAGGAAGGAAAAAAAGAAACAAGATTTGTGCCACATTACCTTTTTATCATTGATGAGCCTTCTTTGATTATGGATCATGTCATCATGGAATATTTAAGAATGAATGGAAATGAGCTTGGTTTTTCCATTATTTATACCAGTTATTTAAGAGCTAACCTTCCAGAATATATCGGAACTATTTTGATGTTAGAAAATTCAAAAGAAGGCATCTTATTATTGGAAGAAAAAGAATACAAAAAGCAGAAAATTGAATTGAATCATGCAGAAAGTGTGGAATTAGAATGGATGGCAAGAAACCTGAGTGTTTTGGAACACGAACAGGGAGTTACCAGTCATATTCCAAAAAGTGTTACATTCTTTGAGATGTATGGGGTACAGCATCCAGAAGAGTTAAAAATCAGAGAACGATGGGAAAAAGGACAGTCGCATAAGTCATTAGCAGTTCCATTGGGTTTACGTGCGGTGGGAGATGTTTTATCTTTGAATCTTCATGAAAAAGCACATGGACCGCATGGTCTGGTTGCAGGGACTACAGGTTCAGGAAAGTCGGAAACCATACAAAGTTATATTTTATCATTAGCGGTAAATTTCCATCCACATGAAGTGGGATTTTTGTTGATTGACTATAAAGGTGGTGGAATGGCAAATATGTTTCACAATTTGCCACATCTTTTGGGAACGATTACAAACCTAGATGGCAGTGAAAGCATGAGAGCTTTAGCCTCTGTAAAAGCAGAGCTAGCAAGAAGGCAGAGAGTGTTCAGTACATATGGGGTGAATCATATAAATGGATATATGGAATTATTCAAAGCAGGTGAAGCGAAAGAACCGATTCCCCATTTGTTTATTATCAGTGATGAGTTCGCAGAATTGAAAAAAGAGCAACCAGAATTTATGAAAGAATTAGTGTCTGCAGCCAGAATTGGAAGAAGTTTAGGCGTTCATTTGATTTTAGCGACACAGAAACCAACGGGTGTCGTAGATGATCAGATATGGAGTAATAGTAAATTTAAACTGTGCTTGAAAGTACAAAATGAAAGCGACAGTAAAGAAATTTTGAAAACACCGGATGCAGCAAGCATCACACTTCCGGGTCGTGCTTATTTACAGGTTGGAAATAACGAAATTTATGAATTATTCCAATCTGCTTGGAGTGGAGCAATTTATATTGAAGAAAAAGAAAAAGATGTTACATTGGATGAACGTATTTATCGGGTGAATGAACTTGGGCAGGGAGAGTTGATTAATCAAGATTTGAGTGGGAAAAAAGCGGAAAAGAAGGCTGCAAAAACACAATTAGAAGTAACAATCGAATATATCAGAAAGGTGTATCAAGCAGAAAATCAGATTGCAGTGAAAAAGCCGTGGCTACCACCGCTTGAAAATATGATAGTCAGTCCATATACAAAAGAAAAAAAGAAAATAGAAGGTGAACTAGGTAGGATAAATCTGAACATCTCCATAGGGAAAATGGATATTCCTGAGTTACAGAGCCAAGAGGAATGTAAAATTGATTTCTTAAAAGAAGGAAACGTATTATTTGTTGCATCCAGCGGGTATGGAAAAACCATTTTTCTGACAACGATACTAATGAGTTTGGCAAAGTTAAATGATTTAGATTTTCTGAACTTTTATATTTTAGATTACGGAAATGGTGGAATGATGCCTTTGAAAGCATTGCCGCATACAGCTGAATACATCTCTATTGATGAAGAAGAACGATACTGGAAGTTTAAAAAACTGATTATGATAGAGATGGCGGTCCGTAAAAAGCTATTTGCAAAATATGCAGTTTCATCTTTAGATGCATATAATCAGATTGCAGACTTACCGTTAAAAGCGATTGTAATTGCGATTGATCATTTTGATGTTATTAAAGAAATGGGAATTGAAGAAGAAGAATTTTTTACAAAATTAACAAGGGATGGAATTGGTCTTGGTATTTTTACTGTTGCCACAACTATAAGGCTTAATTCTATTCGCCAAGCAACTTTGAACAATTTTAAAAATAAAATTGCCGGCTATAATTTTGATGAAAATGAGACTTTTTTGGCGGTAGGACGCAGTACATATAAACAGGCAGAAATCAAAGGAAGAGCTTTGATGAAAACAGATGAAGTACATGCTCTGCAGATTTATACAATGGTATCCTGTGAAAATGAAATTTCATATAGTCAGTCATTGAAACAAATGATACAGGACATTCGTAGTATTTACCCTAATAAAGAGGCACCTCATATTCCGGTGTTACCGGATGAACTGTATGCTTCTATGCTGCAGGAATACCAAGGGGCAGATGTAATGGATTATCCGGTAGGTCTAGACATAGAAAGTGTTACTGTGAAAGGTTTTGAAAGAGGAGATAGCCCATTTGTTATCATTGGAAACACCGGCACAGGAAAAACAAATGCCATAAAAGTAATTTTGAAAAAAGCAGTACAGGCAGGAAAAACTTATGTATTTGATTCTAAAAGTATGGAATTATATTATGCAACTTCTTTAGAAGGTGCAAGTTATATAAAAGATTGTACACATATTGCGGATTTTCTAAAAGAGTTATCAGAAGAGGTGAACGAAAGAAAAGAGTATCTGCATAGGATGATTGAAGAGAATCCAAATGTCAGTCCGAAAAACCTTGTCCGTAATTTGAAAAATTGCACTATCATTATAGATGATGTAGATGATTTTATTGACTTTATAAGACCGGAATTGAATAAGATAGCTGCGTTGTTTAAAGAATGTGAAAATCTTGGAATTACACTGGTAATCAGTGTTCATGCAGCAAAAGTACGTGGTATAGATGAAATCAATAAAATTGTAAAACAGGCATCAAATGGGCTGGTGTTAAGTTCACAGGGAGTTACTACGATTTTTCCATTGACCAGTATGAAAGAACTGCCTAAATTTGGCGATGGATTGTTATTTAAAAATGGTACATATTTACGTGTACGTCTTCCGAAATATGAGAAGGAGGAGTGAAGAATGGCAGATTATTTTGCAGAGCAGGAAAAAGCAAAGGCTGAAGCAAGAAGGGCACAAAAAATAAGAAATTATCAAAATCAGATTTCTTCATTGAACAATCAAATGGATGATCTGAATATAGAAATTTTAAAATTGCAAAAAGAAATAGAGAAACTTCAGTATCATGAAGCGGATCGAAAACAGGTATGGGCACAATTTCAGATGGAGCATCAGGAAGGCCGACAAAGACTTCAAGGTGTACAGAATATTATTGTAACAAGCCTGAGTGCGGAGTATTATCATAAAAGAATGCAGGAAGATGTAAATGGAAGTTTGATGTGTCAGGCAATCTCTGCCGTAGAGGAAACTTTTAGGAGAATTACACAGGCAATCCAGAAGAGAGAAGAAAAAATCGAAGATTTAAGGAATCAACTTTTGGCTGTAGATAATCAAATTCCAAGCCTATATCGTATCATAGTAATTGCTTAGGAGAAAGGACAAACTTGTCAATTCCACAAGTAGAAGAATTGATTAAGAAATATGAGGAGTCAACGTATCAAATTAGTGATAATATTATGATGGGAAAAGAATAATGTTTCAGTAAAGGAGAGGATAGCAATGCCAGAAGGAATAAAAGTGAATCATGAGCATGTAGACGAAGATGCGAATCAAATCGAAACAGCTAAGAGTTATTTTCGTTATGTTCCGTTAGTACCCCAAGATTCTAAGACAACAATTTCGGCTAACAGTGAAAGTAAAGAGGCATATGAATACGCACAGCAGGGAATTGAGTTATTGGGGCAGACCCTAGATGGTGATGTTCAAAATATAAGAAGTCTGAATCTTAGCTTTTTGCAGTTTGATGAGATGATGGGGAAACTTGCACAGCATGGAAGTAGATATCCGGTGATAAAAGCAGCCGATGACTAAGGGAGGAAAGAGCATGAAAGAGAGTGATTATTTAAATCCGAATGATATAAAAAGTCAATGTAATCAGGCAATCAATAAACTTGAAAATGATAATGAAACCTTGGATATTGTTTCTAAAAGTATAACTGCATTTTCTACGGATAATGAAATTAAAAGTGCCTCTTTTGAGAACTTGAAGCAACAATTAGCCGATTATATAACTGTAATTGATGCAATAAAGTCGGCAAATGCATATGACATTGCGGAATTTTCAACATTAAAAGATTTGGTGGGGAATGAAGTTCTTGATGGATCGAATATCCGAAGTCAAATGAAAAAAGCACTTGATAACAAGGAGTTTTATTTGGAAAAAGCAGATGAGTATGAAATAAAAAAAGAGACTTCTAATTCTATCATAGATTTATATTATAGTTGGAAGGTGAGTGACTATAAACGATTGGCTGAGTCTAGCCAGAAATTGTATGATGAATGGAAAAGTAAATCAGATAAATATGATGAAATTGATGTCAGCACAAGTGTTTTGTTCTCAACGACAAGTAGCCTGCGAGAAGCTATAACGACTGCACTTAATAGTATGAATGGACGATTCCAAAGTGGAACATACATACCCAGAACAGGTTCTGATTGGAAAAAAATTATGGAGGTGGAATGCTTAAAGCTGGAATCGTGGTTGAAAGCTAAAGAGGAATTAAAATTAAGCGAAGCAGAAATTGAGTATTTGAAACAAAAAGGAATTGCTTTAACTACAATGGATATTGCGTGTATAAAACGTACAGAAGGAACAGAACTAGTATTTCTTTCAAAAGATAAAAAAGCATTGTTTTATAAAGGAGAGATATATCCTATTTATGTTCCAGATAATGAAGTATCTTTTCAGCCTATTTGGAAGCTGGATGGAAAAAAAGAAATCTCTTCCGTAGATTTTGATTTTTGGGCAGGAGTGTTGGAACTAAATTTAGAAGAAATACCAAAAGAAAAATTATATACAAATTCATATCAACAAATATCTTCAGGAACATTATCATCATCAGATAAAAATGTAAAAGAAGCAGCAGTCCTTCATGCGGTTGTAGGATTGGGAAATTTTCTTATATCTTCCTTAGATAAAACTGAAGTTGTTATTTCATTTCAAACATCAGATGGTGATATCAGAAGAAGTATTATAGCAGTTGGAAATTCAGATGTGAGAAATAATTTTCAAAATTGGAATTATAATGTGCTTAGAGATACTTATAGTGAGTCGGAAGGCGCCATTGGGAAAAAATGGGCATCAGATTACGCGGCTGGAGTATATAAATTAGCATCTGGAAAAGAAGTTCCGGATCCAGATGGAACATATACCATACGTGGTCAATTAGATGAAAGGCATAAAGATACTTCGATATCAGGTTATTTATCGTATTCTTCAGATGGCAAATTGATGTATACGCCATTGGTTTATTCTGGAGATAAAGCATATATTGAATCTGTAGATGGATTTTTTGAATTTGGTAGAACACGAATTTTAGATTTTACTGATAAATTGTCAAATCCTTCTTATGCAGATGAAAAAAGTCAAAAACTTCTTGAAGAAATATTGAAAAAATAAAGTTTAATTATACTAGGAGGCTATCTATGAAAAAAAACAATGAATTATTGATTATCATTATAACAACAATCACATTTGGCGTTTTGGGGAGGTTATTAGTACGAATTCCATATATGGCATTTGGTGATTTTTCAAGTGGTTTTTTTATATCGGCAACATTATGGTGGGTTTATAATTCTTTGCTATTTCATGTTACATATAGTATGCGATATGATGAGAAGAGCAAGGAACCGGTTATAAAAGTTATTATGTATGGTGGTTTAGCAACATTAATAAAAATGGGAATTGACACTTGTATTGATAGGACTGTAGGTCATCAACCTAATATGTTAATTCTTGTAGCAGTTATGGAAATCTCTATGCTTCTTTATGTTTTGGGATTAGATTATTTTTTATTTATAAAAATAAGAAAGAAACAGATAAGAGAAAAGAAAAAAGGAATAAATGCTTTGGTTATCACATTATGTTCTTTATTGGTTCTTTATGCAGGAACATTATTTTATTATATGAAACAAGTAAATTATGTTGTTGAGAGATATGGAAATTCATCAATGGTTCAGGAAGTTGGTTTGGATAATGCGATTTGGAAATTTACAACTACATTAGGACAACGCTCAACAACAATCGGAACGATTGTTTATGTGGGATGCTTTATACTAATTTGGTGCATTATGGATAAGATTACTATTGAAAAGGATGCGGAAAATATATAGTTATATTGTCTGAAAAAATAGTAGAGGAAAGGAGAACAGCTTTTGAGTGAGATTAATAAGATGTCTGAGGAAGAACTCCGGGTATATATGAAAAAGATGGAGAAAAATAAAGAGGAATTAAAGTTTCAAGAACAGAGAATTTGGAAAGAAGAAGAGGATGAAGATGAGCAGATTTACGCTGCTTTGGTAGGGTTGGAACGGATGCGAGAATGTTCTGGAGGAGACGAAAAGATAATTCTTTTGATTGATGAGCAGAAAAGTATTTTAGATACCATAAGATTGAGAAAAACGGAATTTGCTGATGAATTTAAAAGACAATTGCAGAATAAAAATAGTCGAATTGAAGAAGAAATAGCAGAAATTGATCAGAGAATAAGGGAACTTTGTATGAAATGAAGTAGAGATGTGTGCTATGATGTTAATTAGATGGGAAGGTGATAGCGATGGAGAATACAGAGAAATGGGTAGAAAAATATACAGAAAAAATGGATAAAAATAAACCTTCTGTAAAGTTAGTGGAACAGACTCTGGAACTGATGAAACAAGAGATTGAGTTACAGAGAAAAGGTAAGTGAAAATGTTAAAAAATACGATGAAATTTGTTGTATTGAGTCTTATTGTTGCTTTTCTGCTGTCGGGCTGCTCTACAAAGAAAACTAGACAAGAATGGGAAAGTTACAATGAAAATGGAGAATGCTCCTACTTTATGCCTGAAGATGTAGATAGAGATGTGGTTCCTTTTTTATTTCCGGGAAAATGTGTTATAGGTATTGAAATCGAAACCCAAAATGAATTCAAAACCTACATTGAACGATATACAGAATTAGAAACCTGTAAACTTTTGTTTTATGATATAGATAGTGGAACTGTTCAGAAGAAAATGGACTGTAAAAGAATTTTGGAAGAGTATCTTCAAGATTACCAGATTGCATAAGAACAGATAATGCCATACTTATATCAGCAAAAAACTGTGTCTGCGTTATTTTAGAAAAATTGGGTATCGGAAAAGTTCTGGAGAGTCTTTGCCCAAAATCGGAATTATGATTGATGTAGATACTGAAAAAATTATAGGTGAAGTTTCAGAAATGGATTTTGAAAAATATCACTTATTATATAAAAATGAAGAAACAGAATCTATTACAAAAGAAATTCTGATAGTAAATAATCTCCTTTCGATGGAGGTTGTATATTATCACGATTTCAATATTTATGCAATGAAAATCCTCTTAGCGGAAATTTCTTCTGAAGCAGAAATTTCTAAGATTTTTCCAGAATTGAAGGAGGCTTCTGCTGAGAAAAATAAAACTATTTGTTTTTATACAGAAGAGTCTAAAATAGAAGAGATGATGAAGCAATTTCTTCCAAAGGAACAGGAGATTGTGTGGCTGAAAGAAAACATAAATGAAAGTGATACCGAGAGTATAATGTCTATTGGATAATAAAGAGATGTGTGGATTTGCAATCCACCATATATCGTGATAGAATAATAAAAAAATAAAGGAGTGGTGTTTGAAAATGGAATCTACGTGTAAGCCTAAAATTGTTTCATCGTTATTGAGAGAGTCCGGAAAGGGAAAACTTGATTTTTCACATCCCTTTCAGCGAAAAGAAGGACAATGGACCAGATATATGGAATCATTGGAAGTGGATTCTCTGCTAAGAGGATATTCTATTAATTTGGTATATGTTTGGAAGAAAGACAACAAAAACTATGTGATAGAGGGCAAGCAGAGAATTACTACATTGCAGAAATATAAAGGGGATAAATTCCCACTTTCTAAAAAACTTGATCCGGTTATAGTTGATGGAGAAACATATGAAATTGCAGGGAAAAGATTTTCTCAATTAGATGAAGTTGTACAAGATAAACTGTTGAATTCAGAAGTTCTGATTTTTGAAATGTGGGATTGTACGGAAAAAGAAGTAAGAGATATGTTTGTGCGTCTGAACAGTGGAAAGCGTTTAAATGGAGCCCAGATCCTGACAGGTCTTTTAAATATTGATGTGAGTACAGAACTTTATAAAATTATGGAGCATCCATTTTGGGCAAAGACAGGAATTACAAAAGGTGATATTAAGTCAGATAATATGCGCAAAGTGGCCTGCCAGATTTTGATGCTTATTTCCGGATATGAATATACTGCTTTTGATCAGAAAAATATTGAAAAATATGTTGAAGTATTGAATAGCGATTCAAAGGAAAGCATACATCTCATTGGACATGCATTAGACGTACTTGATAAGTTAGACGAAAAGGTTACAGATAAAATTGATAAGATGAAAAAGCTGTCCATTCCAATGGTAGTTGCAGCAATGGATATGGTGTACGGAGACGAAGCAAAAGAAGATGCGTATCTGTTATGGGTGAAAGAGTTTTTTGATAATTATGATAAACAGGAAAAATACCTGGAATATTGCGGAAGAAGTACAGATAAAGGCGAAAATGTAAGAGGACGTTGGGAAATTTTTTCACAGGCAGTAACAGAGTAAGAATGATCATGCCCCATGAGATTTCTTTTATTAAAATTCATATATCTAAATATAGTACGCAAATATTGACACATGCTATATATTGTGGTAAAGTGAAAATGAATTAACATTTATACTCATGTAAGTGAAAGATGAGTACAAAATTTTTTTCCGATACAGAATCGGAAGCAAGTTTTGAAACAGGTGGCTGTTTCGGCAAGAAATAAAGAGTTATCAGGCATTTAGAATGAAGATATTCTAGGTGCCTTTTTTTATTTCAATTAAATAAAAAGGAGGATAGTATTACGCCACAAAAGAAAGAAGAATAGGAGGAAAATCATGAACCAAGAGTATTTAAAAGGAATCCACAGTGAGATGTGCAGCAGAGAGGCAATTATTTTTCAGGCTACGGAAAATAACATTATCAGTTTCCTGAAGAACAGTTTATTTGCAGAACGTTCTGAAATCAGGACACTGGACGGAAAACGGTTTTTAACGACGATAAAAGGAAAATGGATCGATATCTGTCCTGATAGAATTTATCTGGAAGAAAAGTTAAAACCGCTGATTTTAGCTGTGAAGGAAGGGCGAAAAATGCTACTTCCATTAAAACAGATCAAGGTAGAACAATTAGAAGGATATCGTCCGCCGATACCGGATTGGAACTATTTTTTCTGGCTAGGGTGCAGTGATGAAGAATACGAGAACTTCAGAAAGCAGCAGAAACCAAAAACAGTTATGTATGAGGCTTTCGGAGAGAAATTTCCAATACAGTTAAAGGTGGATAAGTATTCAATTACTGGAAATCTGGCGATTGAGATGGTGAACTGGAAACACAGGTATCCGTCATCATGGGCTGCTTTGACAGTTGATTTGAATGAGGTGTGTGAAAAAGATTGTTCTTATGTTGATACAAACCATCATGGAAGAAAAATATTGTCATGGATTATAGAAAATGGATTAGGGGAACTGACAGGACAAAGAAATAGGAGTGGATACTGTACTTATGAGAAAATACGTTTTTATCCGGAAAAATTAAAGGATTGTGATCCCGAAGGTTACCAGAGATATAAAATAAAATTTGAAGAAACATAAAAAGGCTGCATAGTAGAGATGTTATCAGAGAACAGGAGGAATCAGGATGAGAAACTATCAAGATGAACAGAATAAAAATTATGAGAATACAAAACAAATGTTTGAAGCGTGTCGAAAAGATGTAGGCGATTCTAAAAAAGCGAGAAGAACCATGCCAATAGTTGATGATGAGATTTGCTTTGCAGATATTCCGGAAAATGGAGTGTGTATTACGTCACAATTTGAAAATGGGCTTTGCGGAGAGATTATCTGGTGCCGAAGTGGAGAAGATGTTTATATGCTGCACAGCAGTATCCGTCTGGCAGATCATACTGTCTGGCTTCAGATGGACAAGAAAGGTAACAGCGAGGCACTGCATTTAAAACTGCTTTCAAAAGAAGGAAATGAAAAGGTACAGCAAGATGAGTTTCAGGGGCTTTATATTTCACCGCGTATGCAGGTGAAACGGTTTTATGAATATTGTTTCTGGCCAAATTACATAAGAGGCAAAAGACCGGCACAAGAGAACAGCCTGAACTTATATGAAATTTTAAAAAGAATTGTGAAATGCATTGGTTCTGATTTTCAGTATGATTTGGAAACAATGCGGATTTAGGATGTGACATTTAGAATGAAAATTCCAAGTGTCTTTTTTTGTACCTATTTGGCAGGAAAGAATTTTCCTGCCAGAATTTAAAGAAGGAGACCAATTATGAACGAACTTATTATGACAGGATATGTTGCTACAGAGCCTGAAATCAATGAATTTAAGAGAAAACGGCGCAGGAATAAGAAAACACCTCAATATGGTCTGGCTGCGAATTTTCGTATTTCTGTAAAGCGTTCTTTTAAGAAAAAAGATGGGAAAAAATATGACTATTTTTCCTGTTCAGCTTTTGATAAATCCGCTGAATATATTGAAGAGTACATTGAAGAAGGCGATTATATTGGAATACATGGAACACTTTTAAATGACAATTACGAAAATGACGATGGAGATATGGTGTATAAGGATAAGATTACAGTGCTCCGGATTGAACTGCTTAGAAAACGAAATGACGAAGAGGAAGGATATGATTACGAGGAAGAGTCAGAGGACAACGATTATGATGATGAAGAATATGAAGAAGACGACTACGAGAATGACTATGAAGATGATGAGTATGAAGAAGAGGAATTGGAGGAAGAAGAGTACGAAGAGGAAGAAAAAGGATATCGCAGAAGTGTAAGAAAACCCAATAGAAATACGACAACCTCGTATAAGAGAAGCAGCAGGCAAAAGAAAACAGCGCCTAAAAAAAGATCTGAGCAGAGAAAAAGAGCGAAAGAAAATTCAGAAAGAAGGAAGCGACAAGGAAAGAGAAGTGCACCGGAGCGAAAACGCGGTGATAGTAGAAAACGTAACCTGGTAGATGAAGAATTTGAGCGTGTACAGGAATCAGAGTATAACAATTATGGATTTGACTAAAAATAGAAGCATTTTTAACAGAAAGGAACTTGTGCTGTTATGAGTAGTAAATGGAAATACTTTGTCAAAAAGTATCAAAATTTTTGTATTGCTTCGGGGATTGTAGGATTTCTGTTAGCCCCATTTTTATGGCCGTTTTTCCTCGCAATTCTGGTGAATACCTTGTCCCTGACAGTACCAGTTCTGCTGGTGTACTTGGTGATTCGCCAGCTGAAAAAGAGGCCAGAAGGAGCAGAAAAAGAAACATTTAAAGAGGTAGCTGAAAATAGGAAAGAAAAAGCAGAGGTACCTGAAGAACAGTCTTTGAAAAGGGCGGCTCCGGTTGTGAAAGCGCCCAAACAGGAACAGACGGTGAAAAAGAAAATGGAAAAAGAACGGAGCCCAAGTGTTTCCGAAGAATTGAATGAAGCAGAGAAAGTAGCAAGAAACTGGTATATCATGGAAGGAAGAGAAAAATTTCATCATATTTCCATGAAGCTGGCATCAGAAGGAGTCAATTCTTTTTCCATAGGAAAAGACGGGTTGTGCAGTATCCGAACCGAAAAAGGGTTTCGCAGAGTTGCAGCAATTCGGGATTTTCCAGCTCAAAAAATGTTGGTCATCAAAAAAGAACTGGAAAAAGAAGGGATTTACTATGTAAAACTTTCTGGACGCTATATGTGGGTTACAAGGAGGGAATAGCTTGTTAGAGTGTAGATACGCTTCTTCCATCTATTATAATCAGGAAAACGGATATACTGTGGCGGTATATGAAACAGAAGATGAAATTCCAGAAGGGAAGAAGGAGATTGGGAAACAGCAGTTTATAGCAGTTGGCTGCGAACTGCCAAGAAATGAAGGGTTGGATATATCCTTAAAAGGACAATGGAAAGAATCAGAACGGTATGGAAAACAGTACCATGTGGCTTCTTTTGAGATTCAGATGCCAACAACGGGAGAAGGGGTGAAAGCGTACCTTTCTTCCGGATTGATCAAAGGGGTTGGACCTATTATCGCAGAAAGGATTGTAGACCGGTTCGGGAAAAATACCTTCTATGTCTTTGAACAATGTCCAGAACGTTTGCTTGAAATTCCAGGAATTACACAAAGAAAGCTGGATAGTATTTTAGAGGGGTACCATAAAAGCGAAAATATCCGTCAGCTTTCTCTTTTTTTATCTTCTGCGGGTGTAACACCAAAGAAAATAGAAAAAATTCAGGAACATTTTGGACACAAGGCAGTCAGCATTATCAAAAAAGATCCCTTTCGTTTGTGTGAAATGGAAGGTTTTGGATTTAAAACGGTTGATCCGATAGCCAGGAAGGTCAAACATTTTCAGGCAGATAATCCTTTACGGATAAAAGCAGCTATATTATATGTTTTAAAAGAAGCAGAAGGGGAAGGGCATCTCTATTTAGAGGTGCCTGAAATTTTGACAAGAACAAAATCATTATTGTTTCGAGGAGATAAAAGAGGTCATGTCACAGAACGGAAAATACGTGATGCAGGGAATTCGCTTATTAAAGATGACAAGGAACTTGTCTGCAGCTATACGAAAATTTATTCTAAGAAAAATTATGAGTCGGAACAAAAAGCTGTTATACAACTTGCGGCGCTCAGCCGATATCCGATAAAAAGATATGATGTAGAAAAATGGATTTCCGGTTTGGAATCGAAAGAAAACATACAATTAGCGGAAAAGCAAAGAAAAGGGATTGAAATGGTTTTTCAAAATCCAGTTTCCATTATAACAGGAGGACCTGGAAGTGGTAAAACAACCCTGCTGCGTTTTATTGTTATGATACAGGAAAAATTGAATATGGATAGTATGATTTTACTGGCGGCCCCTACCGGAAGGGCAAGACAGAGAATGTATGAGGCAACGGGGTATCCGGCACTGACGATACATAAAAGTATCGGGCTTACAGGAGCAGAAGGGGAAGAGGCATGGAATGCTGGAGAGATGCTTTGTGATGATTTGATTATCATTGACGAGTGCAGTATGGTAGATATGCATCTGTTTACCAGCCTGATGATGAAAATAAAGGCTGGAAGCCGGATCGTTTTTGTAGGAGATAAAGATCAACTGGAATCAGTAGGTCCTGGCAATGTGTTTAAAGAACTCATTGATTCCGGAGTCATTCCGGTTACTGTTTTAGAGCAATGTTTCCGGCAGGAAAACCCTACTATTTTGGAGAATGCGATAAAAATCAACTGTGGGAAACAAAATCTGGTATATGATGACAGTTTTTCTTTTGTAACAGCACATGATGATGAAGAAGCTGCGAAAAAGATTGTGAAAATTTTTGATACGGAGTGGAATCAACAAGGGAAAAATGTAAATGCAGTTCAGGTATTAACACCTTTAAGGGAGGATACAAAGGTAAGTGCCAATGCCTTGAATATAAAAATCAAAGACAGGATCAATCCATACCAGAGAGGACAGCAGGAAATCAAAAGTGGAAACAAAATTTTTCGGATACAGGATAAAGTGATGCAAACGAAAAATGAAGATGAAATTTCCAATGGAGATATCGGGATTGTACGAAAAATAGGAAAGATGAATGGCAAGAAATACATGGAAGTGGATTTTGGAGAAGAAAGGGTTATGCGATACCAGGAAGGAGAATCTTGGAACCTTGTTCATGCGTATGCAATTACTGCCCATAAGGGACAAGGATCAGAATATCCAGTAGTCATCATTCCAGTTTTGTCATGCTTTCGGCGGCATACTTTGAAGAGAAATCTATATTATACTGCGATTACAAGGGCAAAAAGAAGAGTCATTCTTGTTGGAAGCAAACAGGCATTTTCCCAGGCAATACGGGCAGGAAGATCGAAAAAAAGAAATACGTTATTATCCTATCGGTTAAAAAAAGCATTTGCGGAATTTTTGGATAAGAATGAAGCGGCGTAAGAAAATAACAGGAAACTATTTGTAAAATTAAGAATAGTTATGATAGGGAAGGAAAAATAAACAGTCCTTCCTTATTATACTGATTATATGGAAGAATGATACAGTGAGAAAAATGTCAAAATTCTTGAATAAAAAGAAAATATTCATGTATAATAGTGTTAAGAATAGCAACAATATTGTTGACATGCAATGGTTGGTTTGTTAAAATTATAAACAGATATTTAGGAGGGTAAGCATGAAAGAATTTAATGGAGAAAAGTTTTGCAAGGATATTATTGAATTAAGAGGAACAGATTCACAATCAGCATTTGCAGAGAAACTAGGGATTAATAGATCAACATTGTCTTTGTTGGAAAACGGGAAACAGATTCCAACACTTGAACTTTTTAACAAATTGTGTACTTTGGCGTCAAAAAGTACGGAGGAATATTTTAAAGAAACAACAAAGGATTCCTTAGTATATTTAATGGGAAGTCTTGATGAGGCTGATAAGGTGAAAATTGAAGAGATGTCTGAACGCATTCGCATTAAGGAGAAATATGAGAGGTTAGCGAAAAGGAGTAGTTATGTCGGATATTAATTATAAAGAATTATTTGAACACTATTACCAGAAGGATTATGATTTCAATACATCTTCTTTGTCAGCGGAGCAAATTAAAGATATTAAGCAGACAGCACGGCAGATGAGGGTGGACTATGCATTAGCGCCAATGGGAACTAGTATCTTCAACTGGATATTAAACCAGAATAGTAACATAAGATTTGAATTGGTGCCATTTGATTCTGAAAATATTGATGGTATGCTTTATGTGCCAACAACTGGAAAGGATTGTGCATATATCATATTGAATGTAAATAAGCCATTGATTAATCAGATTTTTACGGCTGCTCATGAATTTTATCATTATATCAAAGATTATAAAAAATTTAGAGAAACGCCGTATATCTGTGATTTTAATAAGCTGAAAGATATAAATGAGATGTGTGCAAGCCGGTTTGCGGCAGAACTATTATTGCCAGAAGAAGCACTGCTAAGAGAAATCAAAGATTATTTGGTGAATATGAAAATTCCAGATACCAGTAAAATGACCTTTCATCAGTATGCGACTTTGATGATTTTTTTAACAGTAAAATATCAAATGCCATTGAAAGCTGTGATTTACAGATTGGCAGAGGAAGGATACATTAAAAATATCGAAGAATATATTAAAAATTATGAATTCATAAAAAATGTGTTAAGGGAGATTGAGATATTTAAAAAACGTGTTGAAGAACTTTATAAAAAAGAAAATAATTATGTTCTTCCGTATAGTTCCACATATGTAGATATGGAAAGGGCCTTTTCTACAGGGAATGCATCAAGGGAAGAAATTCTGGAAGATGCTAAAAAACTTGAATTGGATATGAAATTAATTGATGATATTCTTGCGCAAGATACGGAAGAAGATGACGAAGAAACAGATGATGAGGAACTCTTTGCCTTGATTCGTGCAAAAAGGGGGTAACTACAGATGATAACACCATTGAAAAAAACTCCTTTGCATGATTTGTTGAATAAACCCGTTTTATTCGATGCTAATATTTTCATGGTGGGAATTGAAGATAGAATATCTAATAAGAATTGCTCTTTTGAAAATATGAAACAACTGTATATACAGCCACTTTTTGAGAGTTTCACAGATATTTATATCCATAATGAAGTATATAAAGAATTAGATGAGAATGCAAAAAAGATGGTTGATACATATATAGGGAAAAATGTTACAATCGTAAAAGAAGATGGAGTGTATGGAACAGATCCATTGTATACGACGATTTTTAACCATATTGCAGGGCATGAACTTGTGAATTATAAACGGGGAAATTCAAAAGACAGAGGGGAAGTATACAGTTTAGCTTATGTTGCATACCATAAGATGAACTATTTTTGTTCCAAGGAAATTATGGTGGATAATATTGCACACGAACTGAAGGATTTACAGGATATTGATATTATTACATTTGATATTATTGTTTTAGCAGCGTATATTTATTATGTACATAAAAACGATTCTTCAAATACTAAAGGATTAAAATCTATTTATAAAAGGTATTGTGCAGATGTTATCAAAAGGCACGGATTGCCGAAAACATTAAACGAATATATTAAGGCATCATTAGAGTATTTATAAAGCAGACTTTGACAAAAGAATGATATGCTTCAGGTATTTTAAAATTACTAGAAGTTTTGCTATCTTCGGATCGTGAAGTAAAGGAAAAGAAAGAGATATTACAGAATGATTTTTCAATTGAAATGACAAAGACATTAGAAAGTGAGGTGTCTATTATGTGTAATCTGAGTAAAGGCGTTGAAGAAAAAGGAATTCAAAAAGGAATTCTTCTTTCAATTAGAAACCTTATGGAAACAATGGGGTGGCTGGCAGAACAGGCAATGGAAGGACTGAAAATTCCTGAAGAAGAAAAAAGGAAATATTTAGATGAATTAAAAAAAGCCTAAAAAAATGCAAAGTGGTCGTGGAGATGGTGTTTCAGTTATTATAAAAACACAGGCTTATGTGGATAAAAATGGAAAAGAATGCAATCCATTAGAAACACCAAATACCCGATTTATCCATTTAAAACGTCCCAAAATCCAATATATTCAGAATACGGATAAATAATATGAGAGAGATCTTGTAAAACGATTGTTGACAGTTTCTCTATCTAATGTTAGGATAAGGTTGTATTCATTTATGTACAATCAATTTGTGCAATGAATTTTTATTCTGCATGGTAGCAGAAGAGTTACTTTGGCATAGTCTGCAATAAAATATAGGAATAAGTTTAAGACAAGGTATAGAAAGACAAATACCTTGTCTTTTTTTGCGTGTAGGAAGGAGGAACATACCTAAAAATTGCAGACAGAAAGGAGAGAAAATGGCAGAGATAAAATTATTTGACACATGGACATTTCAGGAAGAAATGCCGGAACCATTCAGCCGGTTTTTACAAAAAGAAGGATTACGAAAAACCACTACCATGGTGGAATGTCTTTCCCAGTATAATCAGGGAAGACAGGCAACACTGCATCCCCCTACATTGAGGGCAATGCTCAATATTGCAGGGATTTATTTGAAACAAATAGAAGGAGCTCTTGGGTTTCAAAAAGGAAATTATGATTTGTTAAATTTCTATTGCATGGAATATGTAAAAGGAAAACGACGCTACGCATTGGTTTATAATCCGATCAGTGCAAAGATACGTGGTGTCTGTAAAACAGAGAAGCAAACATATGCAGCTCTGGATTCCGTTGAAAGAAACATCAGTGATGGAGAGGAGCTTTTGGCAATGCTTATTTATGTCAGTCTGGAAAAGAAAGAAGCATTATATAACCTGGAGTTTGCTCAGAATTTTATTTTATTCATGCAGCAGATGAAAGAAGGATGGAAAAATGCAAAACTTGCATTAAAAGCAGCTTTTCTTTGTTGTGATAACCTGTACCGGAGAGTCGAAAATGTACAGGATTTCAGCAATGAAGGAATTCCGTTGGAGAAAAGCCAGCTTGGAAAGAATGGTATGGAACAACTTTCCACACTTGCAATCGAAAGTGAACTGTATGCACCAAACGATGCGATAAAAGGTACATTTCGGATTTTTGGAGAAACGAAGAAAGTAAGAGAATGGACGTTAAAAGAATTACAGAAAATTTACAGACAGCACTGGCAGGTTTCTAAAGATTATCAAGACCGTATTCCACGGCTTCCAGAGGATATGAAAGTTGGGGAATATGCGCAGGATATCCTTTCTGCAATTGTAGAGTCTCCTTTCCGGAAATTTATGATCACCGGAAATGCAGGAACAGGAAAGACAACAGACGCACAGATGATTGCCCAGATTTTAGGAGTGCCTTATTTTGCTTTGAACTGTGGACCGGAAACCGATGAAAGTACACTGGTGGCAGGGATTTATCCAAATTTCAGGAAAAAGACCGAAGATAGCATGAAGTTTCCTTCTTTACAGGAATTTGTTACAGATCCGATGCAGGTATTAGAAGAAGTAGCCCATACAAGAAAAGAAGGGATTACCAAAAGCGAAGCCTTTCGGGAACTGTTAGATGCAGTGTATCAGTCCGGTTACCAGAAAGCAAAAAATGAAGGGGATTTTGTAATGCAGGAATCGGAAATCATAAAAGGCTGCCGAATGCCTTCAGTGATTGAAATTATGGAGGCTTCCCTTATTGTAGAGCCGGGGACACTTGGAAAACTTAACCGGTTATTAGATGACTCCAGGAAACTGGACCTTCTGTACGGGGAAGTCGTAGAACGACATCCAAATGCAATTATCATCATCACTACCAATCTGAATTATGTTGCAAATAGGGAATTTGATTTTTCCGTGGTATCCAGAATGAATAAGGTACAGCATCGCAAAGATTTAACAGAACAGCAGTTGGCAGAACGTGCAATGTTTCGGACAGGCTGCAAAGATATGGAAGTTTTAAAACAGATGGCAAAGGTAATGAAACGACTGGATGCAGTCGTAAAAGAAGAATTTGGAAAAGCCGGACTTTGCGGCTACCGGGAATATGAAAACTGGGTATATGAATATATGCGCACCCAAAATCTTGTAAAGGCTGCAGAAGATACGGTATTATCCAAGCTTGCATCCGATGAAGAAGATAGGGATATGCTCCGGCAGGTATGTATGGAGATTTATGTAGAGCAAGGGAAGGGATCTGTATGAGAAGTAAAGAAATAGGAAATAGCAGCCAGACAGAGAAGCGCTTGCTGCGGGATATGGAAGTATTTTCTTCTCCTCAGTTTTTAAGGTTAGTGCAACGGATTGGAAAAGAAATTACAGATAAGCATGATGCACAGATCCGGTTTTATTCCGATGCAACGGATCACAGGGCCGGTTATTTTGAGGGGCGCTATATTTATATCAATACCATGAATATGCTTACACAAAGTTTTCCGACTTTGGATTTGAGAAGCAAAAGCCTGATAGGCGTGGAAGGACATGAATGCGGACATCAGAATTACAGCAGTATCTATCTGAGACGGAAATATATAGATGGAATTGCAAGTGGGATTTTATATCCAGCCTGGCCGCTGCCGGAGACGGAGCGAGAAACTGGATTTTTACAAAGTATGAAAGAGGGTTTTCAAAAGAAAGATGCGGTTCTATTAGGACTCTATCTGCAAACAGCCGGAAGGCTGCATGGATATCTGGAAGATGCCTTTATCGAAGAACAGATGTGCAGAAGGTTTCCAGGAAGTATCCGGCAGGGGATTTTGCAGAACCGTAAAAGGAATATGGAGCAGATTTCTAGTCTGAAAAGCCAGATTGTACAGAAGAAATCAAAGCTGAAGATTATGTTACTTCTGTTGGTGCAATATATGTTTACCCATAAGGTCAACACATGGGACGGAGAAGTTGCAGAATATATGGAACTGCTTAGAAACTGTATTCCGGTTCTTTTGAAAACGACTGTTGATATGGGGGAAAGCGCAAGGTATCTTGCAACAAACCAGATTTTATTGAAGTTGTGGCCTTTGCTTTTAGAAGAAGCGGAAGGTATGGAAAGAAAAATAAAATCGACAGGAGAAAACAAAGAGAGCGTATTGAAACAGGCTTTTGATGAGTGGAAAAAAGATCTGCCACAATACTCGGAAGAACCTTTCTGCAGGGAAATCCGCATGGAGCGAAAGGAAGCTTCGGATGTTCTTTGGAATGGAGGAGAACTGAAACGTACTTTTTCAGAAGAAATGCAATCCATTCAAATGGAAAGAGAAAGTGTAGTAAAAGAGAAGGAAAGGCTGACAGAAGGAAAGACAGAGCCTTTGCTTTCTGAATTGGAGCAAGAAACTGTAAAGACAATTGATATTGGAAGAGAACTGCACAATATTTGTCTGGAATTAAAAAGAGAAGCAAGGGAAAAGGGATATGAGGAATGGATGCGGGAGCGTTTGAAAGAGATTTTAGAAAATACGGAGTTTACACCTGTGAACCGGGAAATTAAAAAGCGTGTTTTCCGAAAAGAAGTCATTTCACAAACCGCATATCAAAAATATAGAATTTTTCAACCGCAGATAAAACATACTTTAATGAAAATGAAGCAGGATTTACTACCGGTTTTAAAAAGGAAGAAAACCCATATTTTACGTTACCAGTATATAGGAAAAAGATTGGATATGGCACATCTTTGGAATCCTGAAAAAAGAATTTTTCAGACCAAAATTCCTTCTCAAAACATGGATACAGCGATTGGATTTTTATTGGATCAGTCTGGTTCCATTGACAGGAAACGGTGGGAAACCTCTGTGCTGACAGCCCTTTGTGTGGTGGAATTTGCACAGGTATTTGGGATACCGGTATGTGTGAACGGACACTGCACAGGGAGAGAGCATATAGGCAGGAAACGAGAGGAAATTGTGTGTTTGCATTCCTATTTAGAGTTTGGTGAGAAAGAGGAAGGCAAGTACCGGATTTTGGATATGGAGACAGGCGGAGCCAACAGAGATGGGGCGGCTCTTCTTTACATGGCAGAAAAAATGGTAAAAAGAAAGGAAAAGATGAAAATCCTGATTTTTTTCTGTGATGGACTTCCAAATGCACAAGGCTATGGCGGAAAAGTAGCAAGGGAAGATTTACAGAAGGTACAAAGGCAGCTGAAGCAGAAACAGATTACTTTGTTTGTGGCAGCGATTGGAAGGGATCAGGAGGATATTCAAAATATTTACGGGAATGCCTGTATCAATGCGGAGAATCTGGAACAGCTTCCGCATCAGATTGTAAAGAAACTTTTAGAATACATGGGATAGAGAAACAGGACAAGGGACTTTTTCAGGTCTCTTTTTTGATTGGAGGAATTATGGAGCAGAAAAAAGAATGGATTGAGGATTTCTGGCGTACAGGGTATGCAATCCGTCTGGGAAAAGACCAGTATTTTCAGGAAATCAGAAACAAACGTATTGTAACCGCAAAAATTTGGAAAGCCGCTTTCTTTCAAAGCTTAAGAGAAGCTGAGATATTTGCTCAAAAACATCTTTGGTATACGGGAATGGATCCGCAGATTTGCTACCGTGCTTGGGTACTGGTATCTATTGAAAGTGAAGAAGAACAGGAGTTGTTTTGGAATGGAAAGCAGTTTGTCCCGGAACTTGGGAAGGCAAAACTTTTTTCCAGTTCGCAGGAAATGCAGACTTATGTAAAACGTTTGGGACTATCCAGACAGACTTATCCGGAATTATTGCCGGTAGAGAAAAAACAGATGAAAAATGCAGCGTAAGGAGGAAACAGGATGGAAATTAAAAATTTAGCACAATTAAAACGGGTTATACAAGAGAAAAGAGAATTTATTATCAGAGTACACCGACAGGAAAAATTTTTAGGACAGAAGAGAATACCTAACGTGGTACAAAGTAATGGATTTTATTCTGTCATATCCGGACAGCCGGAGCATGAGGTCAGTTGTGCAAATCATGGAAAAGGAAGCTGGATTGATTTTGGGAAAGCAACTCAGTGGGAATTTCAGGAGGAGACATGCAGTATGTATTTGCCAGAAATGGAGCATATACCTGAAAACCTGATTTGGACGATTGAATTTTGCAAGGATAAAAAGAATATCCCACAAAAACTTTCCTGCTCCATTCTCTGTAATGCTTATTATCATGGGGAATTATTGCTGCCAGAAGCAATAAAAACCTTCCCGGAGGCACTGGAATACGCGAAGGACCATTTAGATGAAATTCCATTAGGAGAAATGAATTATATCGAAAACAGTGATGTACTCGATCAGGAGAATTGTGAGCTGGTAGCTGCCGATTCGGAAGAAATTCCAGAAGACAGCAGCAAAGAAAACGGTTTGAAAAGTTCCAAAGAGGAATGGTGGAGGATCATTGAAGGAATAAAAGAACATGAAAGTAGACTGGCAGAACAGGGAAGGACAGAAGATGCAGAAAAGATTGCCAGAGGTATGGACTTTTTCTATCCAAATGATGTTGTAACGGAGATTTTAAAAGATGGAGATGGAAGAATTTCTGGGATAAAAAGAGGAGAAATTTCTTTATCAGATGACGATTATTATTTAGCAGATACCCAGGAACCTTATTCCTTCCGTCAAGTTACTTGGGAGGATATTCTTGGAATAATGGAGGAATATTCCAAGAATGGTTATCTGCCTCCCATCTTTTCAAAGGGAACGGTTATCTGGCTTTCAGAAGAATATGAGAGCGATTCCAAAACATCAAGATTTTACTATCCGATGCAGCTGCCACCATGGAAAAGTCTGCAAATGATCCGAAAGTTGGATTGCTGGTATGCAGATACCGATTTGGATCGTAGGGAATATGCAGAAGAATATCAAAGGATTGTATCTGGAATTTTGCATGGTCTTGTGATTTTAAACCCGAAAAAACTCGCATTAGAAGAGGTGATTAAAGAATGGGAAGTGAATTTTACAGAACCCGAAAAAAGTGGGTATCGAGCAGCCTTTGATGAAATTCGTAAAGGTAAAATCCCAATTGTTCGGGACTGTAATTACATAACAGATTAACCACAAAAGAAAGAAATAAAGGGCTGTGCAAGACAGCCCTTTCCAGAAAGGAGAACAAATGGATATATTAAAAGAAAAAATAGATGCAAACAGTTTTCAGACTATGAAGCATATCATTTTCCTTACCTCAACAAAGAATGATAAGATACGGTATTTTGAAAAAGAAGAGGCAGATAAACGTTTTCTTCCAATAGGGAAAGAACAAAAGGAGGAAGACGCTTATACCTTTCAGTATCCGGGTGAGATGCTGGAGAGGTATGAAGAAAAGATAGGGGATACTGTTCAAATCCGCAGGGCACTGGCATTTGCCCTTGTAACTATGTCTGATTTTCATGAAGCACAAATGTATGTGGGAACACAATATGAAAACTTTCTGAAACGGATAGAACGAGAAGCGAAAACCGATATTTATCTGGCAGGGGCTATGTGTTTTTTAACTCCGTCTGAAAAGAAACAAAAGTTTTATTATGAACGGATTAAAAGTTATTCATACAAAGAACTTGCAGAATGTATGTGTATCCTGTTTTTATTCAAAGGGAAAAAAGAAATCTGGGAAATGCTAAAAGAAAATGTATGCTCTTTCTTTGAAAATGAAAGAGCAGTAAATATCTTCCAAAATGCTGAAATGTATATCTGGTTTTTCAGAACTTATGAAAAGGAAATTAAAAAAGAAAGAAAACAGATATTTTCGAGATTAAAACTTTTGGTGAAGATGCAGCATACCTACGTAAAAGAACGTTCAGATCTATTTCAGCAGATGCGAAAGGCAGGTTACCAAAAAGAAGAAATTTTTTATTTAAACCTGCGGATGCTGCAGGCTGCAAAGGAAGACAAGTTAGAAACAGTAAGCCAGATAACATGGGAGCGTGCTTCAGAAAGTTTTTGCATTTTTATATGTAACCAGGAAAAGGAATATTCGGAGGAGCTTTATCAGCTTTGCAGAGAACTAATACAAAAGCATCGTTCTTATGAAATCAAAATCGGCGGATATGATGGGATTTTAGGCGCCATGAAATGTCAGGTAACTGTTAAAAATTCCAAGATATATGCACTGCTTCATACTTATGCAGGAGAGCGACAGGCAAATCCTAGCTGGTTTTTTATTCCATCATGTAAAACACAGGCAAAGAAAATCTTTTCCCTGTTGGGGAAAAAGGATTTTGATAAAAAAATACGGGAGACTTTATATAATCAGTCTTTTACGGAACAGGAACTTCAGGAGTATCTGAAGATTTATCAGGAATTGACAGATGTAGATTATATTCAACAGATGCTGCAAGAAGAGAACTATCAAAATCATAAAATTTTTGAAACATTTGCAGAAAAGAATTTCTTAGATCCCCGACAGATTATAAAAGAATTGCTTACAAAGGGAGAAGGAAAAGCGATTTCTGAATGGGAAGAACCGGAAAACAAGAAGTATGGCTATATTCTTTCCTATATCGAAGATTTGGATACGGATTTAAAATTTCAGACTGCAAAACTTCTTTTGGATAACCGATCCATGGAAGAAATCAGAAAAGAAGGAAAACGGAATTTCTTATGGAAGAGTGTCGGAATTCAGGAATTTTATTACAGACGGGAATATGATAAGATGAATTTTTTGAAACTTCATTTGCAACCAAACCAGGTCCTGCAGTTGTTTTTCTGGATAGAAGAATCTGTTTATCGGTTTCAGCCACAAAAATATTTTGCTTTTCTTTTAAAAGTCTTGGAAAAAGAGGAAAATCTTATTTGGCTTCCGAAAGAACAGGCACAGGAATTTTGGAAAAAACTAATGGAGCTTGGGATAGAAGAAGCTGGAAGTAAGAAATTTAGAATGCTATACATGGAGAAAGAGGAACGGGAGAAGTTTTATAAAGAACAGGAAGAAGCCGCAAAACAGAAAAAAGTGGCTGAACTGGAAAAGCAGACAAAAGAAGCATACCAGCATTTTTGGAAACTGCAGCAGGAGAAAACAGCAGAAGAGATTTTTTGGAAAATCGATTCACTTTTCTATTCTTATCAAAAAGAAGCCTATATAAAAGCAACGGTTCAGTTCCTAAAAAAATATTTAGAAAAAGTGGGGTGGAAATTACCAAAAGCAGCAATTTGGGAATATTTAAAACTGCTATTAAACTTAGGGAAAAAAGAAGGGATAGAGATTGCAACTATAAAAGAGTGGTTGATAAAAACGGAGGTAGAAGATGCTTACGACGGTGAAGGAACACATGGAAATTATTAAGGGGTTGGAAGGACTTGGCTGGCAGGAGATTTTAGGATTTTCAAATCAGCAGCTCCTTCCTTTTACAAAAGAAATTGATACAGACGAAAAGAGAAGAATATTAAAACAGCTTCCTATCGAGTATGGAAAGAAATTGGTTGCCTATCCGAAATTTCTTTCAAAGATTATAAGTCTGCTAGAAGCAGGAATTTCAGCCTATAGAATAGAAATGTTTATCGGTGGTGCTGATGAAAAACTATTTAACTGCTCCTATGAGGAGTTGGAAGCAGCTTTGAAAACAGAAGCAATTTCAGACAGATACATAGCTGTATATCTGCAATATTATTTTTCTAGTCATTTGTCCGAAAAAGAGTGCAATATATTAAATAGAAACATGGAGTTTTTTGAAACATATTGTGATAAAAAGCTACAAGATTTAAGCTTTTCAGAACGAATGTTTTTGAAAGAACCGATTTTTACAGGGGACTTTTTAGGAGAAGTGATTGGAGAAGAACACTTCTTTCAGGATTTAGGAAAAGTGAATGTATTGGAACTTTTGAAGTATTTGTCAAAGTTTCAACTGCCAATGTTAAGTAAAGAGGCATATAGGCAGATTATAAAAAATGCAGAAGAACTTTATCCGTTATTAAGAAAAATCGCAGACCGCTTGCATAAAGACGTGCTGTCTTGTTTTTTGACAAGGTGGCTGGAGAATGAACAGTTATTGTTTGATTTAAACAGATTTGTAAGACAAGGATGGATTTCGCAAGGGAATTTCTATACAAGAGCAGGGTATATACAGGAGGTTTACCGGTATGCCATAAAAGCGGTGGACCGATTGAAATATTATCAGGAGTCAGTACTTCTTTATGCAGTCAAACATCAGAAAAAACACTTTTTGAAGTTGTATGAAGAAAATACAGAACTGTTTCTTGAACTTCCATGGAATTCTATTTTATTTCAAAAAGCATTTTATGAGGAGTATGTCAATCTAAATACATTAAATTTTCAAAATTTAAAGGAATGCAGAAAAATAAAGGAATGTTCTGCTATAGAAAAGACAGATATGCTACAAAAAGAGTATACTTTTGCGGAAATAAAATTATTTGCTGTCTGTCCTGACAGAGCGTATATCCGTTTGTACCACAAACTAAATTATAGAAGGGTAGACGATCGGTTGAGAGTTATGCAGGAAGTGGTGAAAAAGAGACTCTTGGACAAGGTAACCAGCGAAGAAACGCTGGAAAGAGTTGCGGCTTTTTTATCCCACAAACCATTATCTAAGTGGGTGAAAGAAGAATTGGGAAATATTTCCGGCCTAGTAGGGATGGATATACTAGATTTGTTTCTTTCCTGGGAAGAAGTTGTACGTTTTCTTCCAGAAGTGAAAAATGGTTTCCAACTGCGGTATTTGATAGCAAATAAAGAAAAATTAAGTGGATACCCAAATTTTCAGTCTGTCTATGCTGAACTAGTAAAAAATGATCCTCACTGGGAATGGATGAAGAACACTTTTGCTTTCTCCGATTCGTTTATCAGAGAACATGAAGCAAATATCCAGACATTTCTGGAACAAGGCGGTTCTGAAATTTTGTATGAATTTTATAAAGGAGATACCGGACAGACAGAAATGTTGCGTAGATTGTTGGTCGCAGAGCTTATGGGGAAATTTAAAGACTTAAAATACCATGATGCAGATCTGGAAAAGGAACTTGCTTTTCCGATTTCAGAAAAACAGATGAAACTGTGGGCAGAAAATCTGCAACTTCAGAGAAAGGAATGGAAGATCTGGGAAGAAGACCGTTTTCTTCCGGTGATGCAGATTGGGGAGCTGCCGGATAAAACCTGTTTGAGTTACAAGACAGGAATGTATCGAAAGTGTCTGCTATCCTGCTTTGACAGTAATAAGAAAATTATATATATTTCTTATCAAGGTAAGATTGTCCTTAGGGCAATCCTTCGGCTTACAAAAGCATCTGAAGAAAAAATGGAAAGGGAGAACAAAGAATTTCAATTTGTAGATTTTACAAAGGATACGGGAAAGAAAGAGAAACCAGAGCAACTGGTTCTGTTTTTGGAAAAAGCCTATGTAAAAGGGATTTCAGACAGATTGGAACAGGAGATGTTTAAGCTTCTTTTTCGTATGGTAAAGGAAAAAGCAGGAAGACTCAGCATCTCATTGTTGATCAGTCGTGATTACTTTGGGAACATTCCAAGTGGATGGTTTCAAAAAGAGAGTAGATACATCTATATCTCGGCTACCAAAGGAAAAGAGCAGTATTTGGACTCCCTAGGTGGAAATCATGGAATTGCTTCTGAAGGAAAATACCTGCAAGCATCGGTCTTCCGTCCAATATCCCCGGAAAAGTGTGCTTATGAAAGAATGGAGGGAGAGGAATTCTCTGAAATATCATAGAAAATTCAATTTGTCAGGTCCTATGAAGTTTGATATAATAATCGTAACAAGAGAGTGACTGGTTGTAGAAAAGAGAGGAATTTACGTGGAACATACAAAAGCAGATATTATATTTAAAGATTTTTGGCGGAATAATGAACGGTTTGCCGATCTTTTCAATGTAGTTGTGTTTGGAGGAAAAGAGGTTATTAAGCCAGAGGCATTGCATGAAATGGATACGGATGTTTCCGGTGTCATTCAATTAAAAGATTATAAGGAAACGTTATCCAGAACAAGAGATGTCATTAAAAAGACCGCTTATGGAGTAGAATTTGTTGTTCTTGGAATTGAAAGCCAGCAGCATATTCATTATGCCATGCCGCTACGTCATATGGTGTATGATGCAATGAGTTACCTGAAGGAATATCAGGAAATTACACGCAAATATAAAAAAGATACCGGGAAAAAGACAGAAGATGAATTTTTATCAAAGATGAAAAAAGATGACCGGCTTCATCCGGTTATCACATTGACAGTGTATTATGGAGAAAAACAGTGGGACGGACCGTATTGTCTGAAAGATATGATTGTAGAAATGCCGGAAGAAATTGCCGCTATTTTCTCAGATTACAAAATGAACCTCTTGGAAGTACGGGATTCAGACCGATATGTGTTCAATAATACAGATGTTCAAAGTGTTTTTGAAATTACCAGGGAAATCTTTGCCGGCCATTTTGAAAAAATTCAGGAGAAGTATGGAAACAAGGAGATGGGTTCAGATCTATTAACAGTTGTCGGTCAGATGACAGGATCAAAGGAACTGATTCGTATGAGTAGAAATATGGAGGTAAACAGTATGTGTGAGGCATTAGAAAAGTTGAAAGAAGAAGGCGAACAAATGGGTAGAGAAAAAGAGCGAGAAGCAGTCATTCTTACAATGCTGCAGAATAATTATCCGATTTCTGAGATTTGTAAACTTTTGAATATCCCCGAAGAAGAGGTGTTAAAAATAAAAGATAGAAAATAATACCATTTTTCAGAACAAAAGGAATATTAGATTTACTGAAAGGCATCAAAAAAATTTTTGGTGTCTTTTTTGTACCCTAAAATGAAAGGAGAAAAAATTGAAGAAACTGATATGTAAAAAATGTGGAAACGAAGTTTTACCTGAAAAAGATAAAGCATTAAAAAAGGAATATCCATATTATTGCAGTTTTTGTGATGAGAACAAATATAGATTTGAGTGTATGAGAGTAGAAGAGAATAAAGCACAGAAAAGGAAGGAACTGATATGACAGATGAAGAAAGAGTATTATCCTGCCAGCGTGAGATCCGAAGACTTCGGAGTGTGGTCCGGGAGTATGAAGAAGAAAGAAGACTGTTTCTTGCATGGTTGGAAACGGAAAGCAAAATACCGTCTGAAAACCAGGCTGGATTGAATAGGGTGAAACAATATTTGGATACATATCTGTACCAAGATTAGAAAAATAATACGATTTAGGAGAAAGGAGAAAGTATGACAAAAGGATATTTTGTAATAGAGGGAAATGGAAAGATTAGAAAAGCTACTTATTTAGTGTCAGATGCATATCTGGACAATGGATATGGAGAACGGATTATCCGGGCATTTGCAGAAAAGCGAGAGCTGGAATTTTTGGAGCAAACATATCAAAAATTGGATCTGACTGATAAAAGAAATATACAATCATTACAACCAGAGTGGTATCGAAAAACAACTCATTCCAATAAAGGAGATATTTTTTCAGAATATGCTTATGTAGTTCGAAAAGAGAAATTGCGTGTGTATCACTATGGAAAATTGCTTTTTTGTCTGAAACGAGAAGATGCAGAAATATGGCTATACTTATTAGAAAATATGCAGCAATTGGTAGATTATTTTTTATATTCAGATGAACGATTGGAGTATCAGTGGGAAAAATATTTTTCCATGTTCCAATTTTTGCAGAAAAAAATAGAAGAAGGGTTCTGCCAGCAAGAGTTTCAGCAGTATATGCGGAAAGAAGGGAAAAATCTTGCTTTTTTCAGAGATGAACATCTGGTGGATGTATGGGATAGATATGATAGACCTGCGTATCAAAAAATATGGAAAAAAGGGAACCGGGAAATCTTATTTATTGTGACAAAGCAGGAGCGTATCTGGAGAGCATACATACAAGGTCCGTATAGTCGGATTGCAGTATTTCAACAATGTTCCAGTGAGAAAAAAATGTGTGACATGATACGATTAGAACTTAGAAAAGAAAGCCTTAAATTTGAACAGTATGCAAAGATAACTGCTTATGTTAGTAAAATAGCAAAAGAATTGTTCAGTCAGAAAATTAATTTAGAGGAGGTACAACAATACTTACAGGAAGAACAGCAAAGAACACCTTGGTATCTTTGTAAAGGTGCTCTTTCCATTAGTAATATTATAAATTACTTAAAAATGGATTTGCGAAATGAACAATATAGACGTAATAGGTAAAGACAGTAGAAAGAAGAGGGAAATAATATGGTGAGATATGATGCACGAAAAGAAACTTATGAAGAAATAGAGATTTTTGATACTCGGGCACTTTTTTCAGCAGGAAGAATTCAAAAAGATAGTCTCCCAGAAGGTTTTTATTGTTATGAAGTTCGTCATGATGATGAGTGTATAAGGATTCCGTGTGAATTAAGTTCTCATATTTTGGTAAACTTTTGGAGGACAGTAATATCTAGAGTTCCACTTATAAAGGAGAAAGAATGTAGGAGATATATAGAAGATGAAGACTGGGGGTATACTGGAAATGCAGAAATACAACTGGAATCGTGGATTGAGGCATAATACATAAAATAAAAATAGCAGTCAGGCTAACAGGATATAGTGTTATTTTGTTGACTTGACCACTATATTGTGTTACCATAAACTTGTAGTTCAGTTTTATTCTTCATAAAGAAGAATGGTAATTTTTTTCTGACCATAAGGTTAGAATGAAGTTTTGAAGTTTTGATACTTAATTAAAAAGCGCGTATATCAAAAGCATTCAGGAAGAAATTCTTTGAGTGCTTTTTTTATTGCCTTTTGGAAAGGAGAAGAAAGAAAAATAAAAAGCAGAGAGAACGATATGAAAATCAGAAGGGATTTTTGTATCGTTTTTTTGTATATGCAGAAAGGAGTGTGACAATGTGCAGGAAAGTGATTTACAGCGTGCAAGTAAAATTTTGCGCACAGAATTTGGTTCCGACTGGAAACAGATTGTACAGACGTTAGGAACAAGAGAGCTTACGCATTGCGTAGGACAAGACCTGACTTCTTTTATGGCATTTCCAGAACGGGCAGAAGGAGGCAGCAATCAGTGGAGAGGAAATTGTTCCCCGCAGGTTGTAGCGAAACTCATTCAGTTTGTAAAAAAATGCAGGCGATATGAAAAGAATAAGGATTTTTTATTTTTGGATCCCATGAGTGGTTCTGGGACCAGTCAAGATGTGGCAGAGGAATTGCATATTCCCTCTGTCTTATACGATTTAAACCCACATCCGCCAAAGGGGATTGGAAACTGGAATGCATTAAAGGATGAAGTTGCGCATAGTGCAGACCTGATTTTTTTCCACCCACCTTACCATGATATTATCCAGTATTCCGGAAATATGTGGGGCAGGCCGCATGAAGATGATTTGAGCAGATGTGAAAATTATGAAGATTATATTGAAAAACTGAACTATGTGATCAAAAAACTGTATTTCAGCCTAAGACAGAATGGGTATCTGGCAATTCTGGTAGGAGATATCCGGCAGAAAGGCGTCTTTCATTCTATTGCAGCAGATATGCTTCATATTGGAAATATGAAGTCCTGGATTGTTAAGGGGCAGTTTCATTGCACTTCCAGTAAGACACAGTATTCCGGAAAACCCTTTATTCCTATTGTGACGGAAACACTGGTGCTTTTTCAAAAAGAAGAAATTCTTCTTGTACCATTTTCAATTAGAAGGGAAGGAATATTCCAGATACAAGAACAGGACTCCATTGCACTGACGTGGTTTCATTTATTGCGGATGACACTGGAACAGTTAAATGGACATGCAACGTTAAAGCAGCTATATCAGGAATTAAGAGAGCACCCGAAAGCCAAAAAGAATAAAAATTATGAGGCGAGAATTCGGGCAACTTTATATGAACATGCCGATTGTTTTCTGCCTTTAGCAAGAGGAACGTTTCGGCTAAAATACCGATAGGAAAGAGGTGTGTATGAAAGATGAAACAATGGCAGGATATTATCAGCTGCTGATTGCAATCTTTTGTAATCTGAATGCAAGAGAAGCAAGATATCTTTATGATTATGGACCGGCTCACCCAGTCTGCAGAAGAATGATGTATAGAAAATTAAAGCATCAAAAACAAGGAGAATGTCTTTCAGAGGAAGAAATTTTAGAAAGGCTGGATCAGTTGGAAAAGAATGGATGTTTTTACAGAGAAAAGAAAGGAGCGTGAAAATATGCACCTTCATAAACTGACAGATCTTTTGTCATTTCATGAGGTGGCAGTTGGAGGAACCCTTCCCCAGACAGAGTATTATCGTGAAAAGCTGAAAAGACTGCATCCTATGCAGATGCTTTCGTCGAACATACTGCTGCCACTATATGAAATTTCTTTTTCTTATATGACAGTAAGGGGAAATTACAGGCAGGCGAAAAAATATGCTTTCCTGGCAGAGTACAGCGAAGTAGATTTTGAGGCAGAACTTTTATTAAAGGACTGGATTGCGGAACAGAATGCCAGAAAACCTTACCGCAAAATTTCCAATGTACAAATTCTGGAAATTCAAAAAATTGCGTATGGGATACTGGATATCCGGTCGTAAAAGTGTTCCACTTTTTCTTATCCTGAGAAATTCAGGTTGCTGCTTAGGAAAACCGGCCATTGCGGGCTTGTTTTTCGAAAGTGAAGGTCAGGCAGTGTAAAAAGACACACCTACAAGCATGGCTTTTCCGTTTAGAGCAAACTTTTTGTAAAGAACGGAGAAAAAATGGAACAGTTAAGTTTTTTTAGCATTGAAAAGAAAATCCAAAACGCCATAACCCTGTTAAAAATGTTTGAAGCAAAAGCCATAGAGATGCATCCGGAAGGATACTATTTATGTTTTAGCGGTGGGAAAGACAGTCAGGTAATTTATGAACTGGCAAAACAGGCAAAAGTAAAGTTTCAGGCTTATTATAATGTTACAACCGTAGATCCCCCGGAATTGGTCTATTTTATCCGAAAAATGTATCCTGCGGTTATTATCAATCAGCCTGATACAACCATGTGGGAACTGATTAGCCAAAAGCATTATCCGCCCACACGAAGAATGCGTTATTGCTGCTCTGAATTGAAAGAAAGAGGAGGAAAAGGACGGTTTGTAGTCACTGGTGTGCGTTGGGCAGAAAGCAGGAAACGAAGAAAAAGAGGATTTGCAGAAATACAAGGACCGTCTGAACCAAAGGTTATTTTAAACAGCGACAATGACGAAAAAAGAAGGCAGATAGAAAATTGCCAGATAAAAGGAAAACGGGTGTTAAATCCAATCTTGGATTGGACAGATGATGAGGTGTGGCAGTTTATCCATACACATATCCGAACTTATTGCAGCCTTTATGATGAGGGCTTTACAAGGATTGGCTGTATTGGGTGTCCACTGGCTTCCACCAAGCAGCGGGAGAAAGAACTGGCGCGCTATCCTATGTTTAAAAAGGCTTATTTAAAGGCGTTTGACCGAATGCTTTCTTACCATAAGGAAGGAACACATGGAAGTGCTACATGGAAAGATGCCGAAGATGTTTACAGGTGGTGGCTATATGGAAATCCCCCAAAAGAAATACAGGTTACTGGACAAATAGAATTATCCATCGAAAGGGAGTTGGGAAACATTGTGAAAGAAATAGAGAAAAAGAAACCAGAGCCTTCAAAAAAGTGGGAAGATGTTTTTCAAAAGAAACTGTATGACTGGAAAAAGATATACCAGTTTGGAACAGAAGAAAACCTAACCACAGACGGAGAAGTATTAAACCAAATCAGAAGGGAACTGGTGCAAGTCTATGAGAATTATTTTTCTGGTACAACTGCTTGTGACAGGTATAAAAAGAAAATTCCACAAGCTGTCAAAGATGATTATATGGCAGGAGAAGTAGAAATTTTTGAAACTGCGCAAAGGCTGGTAAAGAAATATAAGCAGAGCCAGCAGTTTCGATATGTGCTTGTGAAGCGCCCTCAAATCAGGGAAACAGACCGGAGAAAACTTCAAGTTGATCTTTTGGTCGGAAAAATTCAGAAATTAGAGGTTTGCGTAAAGAGAAAAGACATTCTTGGAATGCGTATCTTTTCAAAGGAAGACGAACTGGACAAAATGCTGGCGGAGGTTTATCAAAAAATAAAAGAACTTCCCAGAATAAATGAGGGTGTAGAAAGCGCCGGAAATAAGAAAAAATCCAGTTGGAAAAATCAGATGATATTAGAAGAATTTATTCGTTAATTGAAAGGAGGAAACAGGGTGACAGATCAAAAAATGATTGCAAGTATGGTAGGCGATTTTTATGGGGTTTATCTTGGAAAATCCATGTTGGGAATCCAGGGACTTCTAAAAAAATATCATAACCATAAATTTATTATTACCTTGATTTCTAATTTGGAAACAACGGTAGAAATTGATATGCATAAGGCGATGCATGAGATTTATGATTTCTATAAGAAACATAGAGGAAAAGGGCAGAGAGAGGACAGCGAATGGGAACAGATCATTGAAGAAGCCAGTAAGATTGGCAAAAAATATGAAGGAAATGCGTGGTGCAAGCAATTCCTGATCCAAATGATCAGCATTATTGAGGAAGAAGACACGGAAATCAGAGCAAAAAGAGAAGAATTAGAAAAAGCGGCATGATGGGAAGGGGAATCCCCCTTCCTGCTTTTATAGGAGGAAATAGGAATGCTTGGAAAAATGATAGAAAATACAAAAGATTTGAATATGGTTGCAGACCGTTTAAGAGCAAGAGGCGAAATTTCACGTTTGCAGGAGCTTTGTAAAGAATGGCTGATACCGGAAAAGGATATGCAGGATTTTTTGCAGGGAAAAAGGCTGCGGCTGGCAGAAGTGCCGTTGGAAGAAAAAATTTTTTCTACTGCTTCTGAAAAGATTGCGGAAGAAATGTATCAGTTTGAAGGACCAGGGCTGGCAGTGGCTTTAGGGCAGTATCTTATGGAACGCTGTGAAGAGAAAACCTTAGGGGAACAGATTCTGCTACCTCATAAATCTTTGGAAAAAGCAATTAATTTCATTCTGCAAAGAGTATATGAAGAATCAAAAGACTACCTGCAACAGAATCGAAATGGGCAAAATGGTGCAGGAGTCGCAGTCAGTTCCCAAAAAGTGTACCATTGGCTGGAAGAATACTATGCGTTAGATGATGCTGAGGAAGAAAGAAAAAAGAAAGAGGAAGAACGGGAAAGAAAAAGAAAAGCACAAGAAAAAACTGTTGTAAAAGGCGTGAAGACTTCTGTAAAGGAAAGCAAGACCAAAAAAGACAGTCAGATTTCTCTTTTTGATATGCTGGAAGATAGAGAAAAAACGGAGGAAAAAAATGATTGCGTATAAAGCGTTTCAGAAGAATTTGAGTTGTTTGGGGTTTCAATATAAAGAAACAGAATGGAATTATACAGAAAAGGCTGCCTGCAGGAAAACGGGGTTTCATTGTGCAGAAAACCCGCTGGACTGTCTGATTTACTATAGCAATCCGGATTTAGCGCAGTATTGTGTGGTTGAAGTTGCCGGAGAACGCCAGGAAGAGGGCGATGACAGCAAAATTGCCTGCACACAGCTTCGGATTGTTAGAAGACTGACGTTATTGGAACTTTTAATAGAAGGGGTTGCATATATGCTCCAGTATCCACACAGAAGGCTGAGTAAAATCATACAGATAGAAAAAGGAAGTCCCATGGGTGGATTTACAGTGGTGCGTGGGAAACATCCCATCGGAAAAGGGAGGAAAGATACAATCCTTCTTCTCATCAGGGAAGATATTAAGGGAAATATCGTTAATTTTTCAGTCATCATAATTGACGGAAAAGAATATGTTCCAAATGTTTATTATGATTTTGATGGAAGAAAGGCAGAAGAATAAATGAGAAAAACAGAATTATTGGAAATCGGCTGTTTAGAGGCAACAAAAAAGATGTTAAAGTTTTCCAAAAAGGAAGAAAAAAAATCCAGAAAACAGAGATTACAAAAGAAAATGAAAATGAGGAAGTTTGAATATGAAGTATCTGTAAAGATTTGTAAAAAAGGGGAGATTTTGGCAGTTTCATTTTTCAGGATAAAAGAAATGCTTGCCGGACAAGTGCAGCCGGAGATAGTTGTATTCTTAAATAAAAAGGAGCGTACCTATCTTTCGTACCTTCCAAGAGAAGCAAAGTGGAGAACAGCCACAATTATAAAGATTATGGGCTATTTTTATGGGAGTTTTTATCACTGTACCAAAAGAGATTGGGCATTATTCAGGAAATATTTTGACACAGAATGTAGCAGATGGACATCTTTAAAAGTTAGTTCTATCAGAAGTATTATAGAAGAGTTTCAAACGGATATTTTATGGGATAGGATAGAGGAAAGGCGCAGACAAGAAACCAATGAATGGGATCAGGTAATGTCCCAAATTCCGGTACTTCCAAAGGATTGGGAAAGGTGGTGCAGAAAATCGGCCATTACGCAGCACTATATTTTCTACAAACCGGAAAGAAAAGGAGAAGGCTATTGCAGCAGATGCAACACGAGAGTGCAGGGTATTTTACCAAAACATAATCAATATGGTATCTGCCCGAAGTGTAGACAGCGAATACAATATAAATCCAAGAAAATGCAAAAAAGGATTATTCACAAAGCAGAGTGCACCTATTTGTTGCAGAAGTTCGGAACTAATCAAATGGTGATTCGGAAGTTTAACGTCTATGCAAAATTTCATCAAAAGCGTGACTTTGTTCCGGAAATAAGCTGGTTTGAAACCAGAAGGGTAATCGTAGAAAAAGATTTTTCCCAGACAGCATATTATTATGGACAATATAAGGATGGCTCCTATCGGTGGAGAGAGTCTTTATATGCAGAGTACCATTATGATTTTGAAGGGAATAAAGGCACGCTATATCAGAGAACCTTATTTTCTTTGAACCAGGGAATTTTGAAGACTTCCGGGTTATACGAACTTCAAAAGAACATGAAAATGGTAGAACCGGAAACGTATTTATTATACCGTTATCATTGTCCGGCTATTGAGAAAGCTGCAAAGGCGGGATTGAAAAAGTTTGTGATCCAAAGCATCCATAAAAAGAGCCGACTTCCAAATCACAGAAAACTGATGGAAATTTTGGGAATCAATAGTTGCCTGCTAAAGCAGTTGGTGAAAATGGACGGCGGAATAGCTGGTTTATCCTGGTTGCAAAAGATGAAGAATACACAAAAGTGGATTTCAGAGGATATACTTCGTTATTTTGAAAAACATAATATTTCCACAATAGATGTTGCCTTTATTGAAAATCAAATGTCGCCACAGCAGATTTACCATTATTTAAGAAGAATGGAAAAGGAAAGCGGGCTGCCCGTAGAGAAGATTTTGACGATATGGAGAGATTATCTGTCCATGGCAAAAAAAATAGGAGAAAATCTAAAGGACTCCATCGTTTATAGACCACGGGAGTTAGAAAGAAGGCATGATGAGGCGGTAATAGCCCTGCAGGAAATAGACACAAAGCAGAGAGCAGAGGAACTACGGGAGAAATTTCCAAATCTGGAAAAGGTTTGTAGGGAAATCACGCCCATCTATCAGTCACTGAAAGATGAAAAATATGCAGTGCTGGTTCCGCAAAAGATTGAAGATATTATAAAAGAAGGAAAAGCATTGCATCATTGTGTAGGTACTCAGGAATGCTATTTTGACCGGATCAGCAGAAAAACCTCTTATATTGTTTTCTTACGCAGACAGGAAGAATTGGAAAAGGAATTTTATACGATGGAAATTGAACCAGATGGAAACATTGTACAAAAAAGTAAGGACTATAACAGAACGGGAGAGGAGTATGAAGAGGCAGAACCATTTTTAAAGAAATGGAAAAAGAATGTATTGAAAAAGATAAGGAACCAGAAAAAAGATCCTACAAAAACGCAGGTTACACTATGGACTGCGGAGCTTTCTGCTGCTTATAAGGATCATGTGGTGATGAAAGGTGGAAAATATCAGGGCCAGTATCTGTCAGATGTGCTGAAAGCAGAACAGGAAGCAGCTGCTTAGAAGAAAAGGAGAAATATGGAAAAAGAATATCAAATAGTGACAAAAAATATACCGGATAAGAATTTGCAGAAATTAAAACATATCCGGCAGAAAAACCAGTATGGTTGTTATGAGGAGAACCTGGAAGGAATGTATACAGAAAGAGGGGTATACAGACTGTTTCGCAAATATGTTAATAAACAGGAATATCCTTTCTATCAGGACTGGAAACAGGATATGCTGAAAATGGGCATTTTACTAAAAGGCCCTAAAACAGAGCTGGCAGTAAAAAGAAAGGGTGAGCATATAGTGGAAGAAATCTGTATTACGGTGAAGACGATAGAAGATGCCTGTAACCTTGTACGGCAAGCATATAGAGATTCCGATGTATGTTTGGGAGAGCTTTTTCGAAACATAGAAATTCAAGGATTGAGCATTCAGGAAGTAGTGGAAGTATTTTCCATACTGTATCGTGAACTGGAAAATGACAGAGTCTGTCGTGTGAATGTGGAAGAAAAATTTTTCACATTTGTAGCATAGAAATTTGATGATGGCGGGGGTGTGTCGGTGACATGCCCCCTAAAAAATACCATGAACAGCCAATTACGCAATAAAAAAGGCAATTTAAACAAAGAACCTTGTGGTTTTACCGGAGCATGCTATTCTAAAAGAAAAAGGGGAGGGAATACAAATGATGAAAATTGCGATATTTTACCAGAAAGAAAGTAAGCTTTTGGATGATATACGAAAGAAGATCCGAAAGGAAGCGTGTCAGCTAGATAACATATATGCGATTTATGAATATTCTACGATAAAGGCTTTGCGCAAAGCAAATGAACAAAGTCCTATGGATATCGTGTTTTTGGAAGATACGATAGATAATTGTGGACTGACAGCCGCCAAATATATCCGGGAAACAGGACAAAAAACTTCTCTCTACTTTTTCGGAACGTCTACGAATCGGGCTTTTTATGGATATGAATATAAGGCAGCACATTATTTGACGGAAAAAGAACAGGTAGAAAGTTTAAATATCTAACAGCATTTTTTCAGAAAGTATTTTCCAAAGAAAACGATTTTCCTGTTTGATCAAAGCATGGATTCTGCATGGGCTATGTGTTTATCCGAAGTTGTTTATATTGATTTAAAAACCGGGGATATTTGTACAGAAAAAGGAGAGAAAAAATCGGGTTATATACTGACAGAGAAAGTATTGGAAACAATACGAAAAAAGACCTCTTTTCTAAACGTTTCCGGAGAATATCTTGTCAATCAGGATTTTATAATAGATGTGACTGGGCAGATGATTTACCTATATCAGAATAAAAGCATTTTATGTAAAGAAAAGGAGATGGATACGATTAAAGAGTTCCTTTGGAACATGGGACAAAAAGAGTTTTTATAAGGAAATATTATACATACAATATATAGGAAAAATGGATTGTAAAAAACTATATATTGTGTTATTATATTGTTGAATATATTTTTACAAATGGAAAAATTTGTAGTTAGTATTTCATTTTGGCAGAAGCCAAAAGCAGTATTTTAAGGAATATCCTGAGAAATAGAAAGAAAGACATGAAGAATCGTATGGTTTTTTGTGTCTTTTTTTGTATGCAGAAATGGAAAGGAGGACAAATTCAGTTTTTAAAAGCAGACATTATCGTTGTATGAAAGGAGAACTATTTTATGAAAATTATTTGTAAAAAGACAGATTTAGCAAAGGCAGTTCAGACTGTAGCAAAGGCAGTTCCTGCAAAAGCAACCACCTCTATTTTGGAGTGTCTTTTGCTCCGGGCAGAAAAAGAGGAGATTACCCTTACCGGGAATAACCTGGAATTGGGGATTGAAACAGTAATGCCGGGAAACATTGAAGAGGAAGGCAGTATTGCAATCCAGGCAAAAGTATTTGGGGAGATTGTAAGAAAACTTCCAGAGGGAGATGTCGTACTGGAAACAGGGGAAAAAGATCAGGCGACTGTACGCTGTAAGAAGACGAAGTATAATCTTTCTGTAAAGTCAGCAGAAGAGTACACCTGTATTCCCGATATGGAACGGAAGAATCATGTCACGATTTCAGAGTTTGACTTAAAAGAGGCAATCCGGCAAACGATTTTTTCAGTAGCAGATACTTCCTCAAAGAAGGCAATGACAGGAGAACTGTGGGAAATTAATGGAAAAGAACTGAAAATTGTAGCGCTGGACGGACACCGTATTTCACTTAGAAAAATCAAACTGAAAAAAGAATATGAACCGCGAAAGGTCATTGTTCCAGGAAAAACACTGGCAGAAATCATCAAGATTATTGGCGGAGATCCGGAGAAGGAAATTGCAGTTTACTTTACAGAGAACCATATTCAGTTTGAGATAGAAAATACCAGGGCAATCTCCCGGTTGATTGAGGGAGAATATTTAAAAGTGGAGCAGTTATTATCAAAAGATTATGGAACAAAAATCAAAGTTCAAAAAAAGGAATTACAGGAATGTATTGACAGAGCAAGTTTGTTATTGAAGGACGATGCAAAAAAGCCAATTATTCTAAATATTGAAGAAAATATTTTGTCATTGGAAGCAGCATCAAACATGGGCTCTATGAATGAAAGTATGTTCGTTGTAAAAGAGGGAGAGAAATTACGAATTGGGTTTAATCCAAAATTTTTATTAGAGATGCTGCGAGTGATTGATGATGAGGAAGTCTTCATGTATTTTACGAGTGCAAAAACGCCATGTACTGTAAGAGATGAAAAAGACAGTTATGTATATCTGGTTCTTCCGGTCAACCTTAGTGCCGCAGCGTAAAATGAGAGAAGAGGGTGAATAAGAAGGTATGGAAATTGTTCGAAATGGGCAGAAAATTCTGTTGACAGAGTGGGAATTATTTCAGGCGTATGAAGAACAGAAGTATTTGTACTTAAAAGAAAGCGTTCTGGAAAATATGGAAGACTGTCTTCCAAAAGAGATGTATAGCAAATTGAAAGCAAATGAAGATTACAAGGAAAGAAGCATCACTTTATTCCAAAAATATTATGAGGATTATCATATGGAATATGATGTGGCACTAAAAGAGGCAATCCGCGATTCTGCGAAAAAGTTTCTTGATGCAGAAAAAGCAGAACTTGTAGAAGAAAAAGGAAGGAACAGTAAAGGATGAAAAGAGAAAATTATATTATTACGGTAAAAAGCATTTATATACGTAATGCGGAGATGTTTTGCCCGGAAAGCATGACGGAACAGGAAATTTTGAACTTAGATGATATCGATATTTTTCAGTCCTGTGAGTTTGAAAGATACTGGAAAAATGCAGAAGTTTCTGCTTACTTATGTCAGATGGCTTGTGCAGAAGAAGAATTAAAAAGGGAACTTCAGAAAATTGCAGAATATTTCAAGATACCAGCCTGTTTTTTAGAAGCAATTCCTGTAAAAAAAGATTTGGAAGATGATATATTTCATAATAATGGAGAGAAGGAAAATGAAGAAAGCACTACTTAAAAAGATACCTGTTGTGGAAGCCGGTATTAAGGATAAACAATATATGGAACTTTGCAGACAAAACTATCTGATGAAGGTACAAAAGGCTACGGTAGCACATAAACGGACTTTAATCCTAAATCTTTATGACGCGGAAAACATTATAAAGGAGCAATATCAGCCGTTCTGTCGCATCTTTTTTTCTAATAGAGACTTTATTACATATTTTATAAAAGAAAACCGTTGGTCTATAAAAACTTTGGATATCTTGGAAGCTGAAAAGGGGAAATTTATATCTCAGATTGCGATACGAACATATAAGGAAAAAAGGAGTATTCAACAGTTTTTTCATTGTACAGATGATGCCGTAGACAGTATACAACTGATACAAATAGAACAGCAGAAAAGAAAAGCAGAAAAGTCGTTAAAAAGAAAAAAAAGAAGTATAAAAGATATAGAGTCTCTATTTCGCAGTGTGAAACCAGTGACTGGGAGATTTGAAAAATGGCTGGAATACGAGGTGTTAAAAGAAAGTCAATATATTTTCTATCAGTATTCCAGAAGAAAGATGATAGATTGCACATGTAGTCATTGTAAATCGGAATATCAATTGGAGAGATCTATACCAAGGCATAACAAAGAATATGTGTGTCCCATTTGCAAGCGGAAATCAATTTTTAAAGCAAAAGGAAAATCAGGATATTTTTCTGATTATTCAGAAGCAGTTAAAATTGAAAAAGCATCAGATAGAATCATACTACGTCATTTTGAAGTTAGAAAATCTTATGCTGCGCATGGTACGGGAGAATATACATTATCTTATCATGAAGACTATCGGGCTGTATTTCAGGAAAAATTCCATTTTTATTACCCGGTTTATAGCTGTTTGGCTCATAAGAATGTATGGAAAGAGAAATATATAGATCCGTATTTTCACTACAGATATCATTTGAATTATACGATAAAAGCATATCAGACGATAACCCAAATGCCTGGAATGGTGTATCCATATAATTTGAAAAATGTTTTTAAAGGAACACCATTTGAATATTGCTCCTTAGATTATTTTGTCAAAAATAATCGTTTTGTAGAGCTGCCGGTTGTATATTATCTGAAGACATATTTAAAATTCCCATTGCTTGAACAGTTCGTGAAGCAGAATATGTTTTATATCGCTTTGGAATGCCTATATCAGCTTCCAAACGAATGGGAAGAAACAAAGGAAACGAATACAAGACATTTCTTAGGAATAAATTCACGATATTGCTCTATCCTAAGTAAGTATAATATGGGGATAAGAGAATGGGGCGTTTTACAGAAAATGGAAAAACTAAAAATCCATTTGTCGGAACAGGAAATTTTTGCATATTGTAAAATTTTTGAGAGTAATAGAGATTTCTTGGAATTAAACCAGTATGCATCTATTCGGAAAATTGTGAGTTATCTGGCAAAGCAGATTGAAAAAGAAGAAAAAGGAAAGGCATATAAGTTGTCCGGTGATGTATCTGGTATCAGTCATGCAGAAATGAAATGTTATCAGACGTATATAAGAAGCTGGAAAGATTATATTGAGTGGGCAGAAAAATTGGAATATGATCTGAAAAGCCGATACGTTCTGTTTCCAAAAAATTTTAAAGATGTTCACGACAAGACTTTCCGGGAGTATCAAAAACAACAAGATAAGATGGAAAGAAAAAAACAGGCAAAAGAAAGAAGAACTGTGAACCAACTTTTGAAGAAAGATATAAAACTACTGGGGAAACAAATTCAGAATCAGGACTATATCTTAAAAGTTCCTGGAAATTATCAGGAAATCCAAAAAGAAGGACAGGCGTTAGGACATTGTGTAGGAAGTTATATCCCTCATATTGCCAATCGGGAATGTGATGTGTATTTTATCCGGAAAAAGACCGATCCGGATAAGCCCTTTTTTACGGTTGACTGGAGAAGAGGGAAGATTGTGCAATGTCAGGGGAAAGGGCGGATTCGTTATCCGCAGGAAATGGTAGAATTTGTTCATTATGCAGAAGAAAAATTAAGGCTTCTAAAAGGAGAAGAAGAAAAAAAGGCTGCATAGGAATATAAAAATTTTAAGAGAATAGAAACACAGGCAGAAGGATTAGAACATTCTTCTGCCTTTTCTTATGAAGAGAAAGGAACAGAGATATGAATGATGTATTGGAAAAATTACAACGTGTCAAAATCCAAAATAAGACCAGGCTGTCCAAAGAAGACCAGCAATTTTGTCAGATACAGCAAAAATTATATGACAGTACCAGAAATCATTTTTTAAGTATGTTTGTAGATATGGAAACACTGCACCAGCAGGAACTGACCTTTTATGGAAAGGTACAGAAATATGCAGATAGGGTGTACAAACAGAACCTGATTTGTATGGATAAAAAGAAACAAATAGAACTGATGGAAAAGGTACATAATCATTTTATCAGAACCATTATTTCCTTCTTTAACCGGAAATATGGTCTTGCCATACAGAAACATTCGTATGAACGCTATATTTCCCTGCAGGATTCTGCAGAACCCGTATTACATAAGCGGATTTCTTCTTTAACAGAAGAAGAGAAGCAAATTTATCGGGAAGAAAGGAAGAAATGCTGTAAACAGAAAGAAGAAAATCTTCATGAAGTTTTGTTTGCCAGAATTGAGTATCCGTTGATTTTGGATGATATTTTTTCTTATCTGGGCGGTTTTAGTTTTCAGGAGAAAGTGGAGCAGGAGATTAAAACAGATGCAAAAGCAGGAGTGACCTATGCAAAATATAAATTGCAAAGTAAAAAACTGTCCATTCAAAACCTGTTATGCAGCAAAACAGATCTTTGGGGAGAATACGAAATCTGTCTGGATAGTGAAAAATATAAAGCACTTTTACGGGCATTGACTTTTTTTGACTCCAGTAAAGAACAAGTTTCTATTTATGATGGCTGGCTGGAAAGATTTGTAAGTTTTTCATATAGCGGGAAAAAGGAGAAAGAAGGGATTTTTGATGAACACCCTGCGCTTGGAAAGAAAGTTGTTAAATTTAAGTATTTTAAAAATGGCAGATGGGATATTGTTTTTGTCAGTGGTGTACATGCATTGTCTTTTGCCAAAGAGTATCTCGGCTATAAGGAGGCGGCCTAATGGGAAAATACAAAAGAGATAAGGGACTTCAAATACCAATGGAGCAAAGGCAAAAATTGAATGCGAAAATTCTGTATCTAGTGGAAAACCATGAAGCAGAACTATATGGGATCACACCAGAGGATATTTTTAATGTATATATGGGAAATGGTGGGCTGCATGGACTGGACAGGAAAGACTTTCAAAATTTTCATGCTTATACAGAAGCGAAAAAAGAAATAGAGCAGGGACAGTTTTTTACACCAGCGGAAATATGTGAATTTCTTGTTGCCTGCGTCAAACCGGAACCGAAGGATATAATTTATGATTTGACTTATGGTAAAGGAGATTTTTTTAATTATCTTCCTACAGAAAGTAATATCTATGGAACAGAAATTGATATGAAAGCGGTGAAGATTGCCCAGTACCTCTACCCGAAGGCAAACCTGCAATATGGCGATATCCGGCAGTATTCCCCTGTTTTAAGCGGGGATATTGTGTTTGGAAATCCGCCCTTTCATCTGGAATGGGGAACAAAAGAAGCACCGGTATCTTCCCAGATGTATTACTGCAAAAAAGCATATCAGGTACTGAAAAACGGGGGTCTTTTGGTTTTGCTGGTCTCGGAAAGTTTCCTTTCAGATGATTTTTCAAATAAAGGGGATATTGAAGAAATCAATCACATGTTTAATTTGATTGTACAATTTTCTTTGCCGGCAGATGCATTCAAAGAGTATGGTGTGACATCTTTTCGGACAAAAGCAATGATTTTGCAGAAAAAGAGTCAGTATGTAACAGAAAGACCATACACTACAGAGTTGGAAGTTCTGAAGCGGCCACAGGAAATTTATCAAACTTATGTGTTACCGGTTCTTCAGGAACGAAGAAAAAATGCTGCAAATATTTATTTTGAATGTCAGAATACAGATTTAGAGGCAAAGCAGAAACAGGTATTTCAGGAAAAAACGGTGAAACTTTTGTTTGATATCAAAAGAAATCGAAATATCGCTCATAAAGCTGGACTGGCAGAAGCGATTTTGCAGAAATACCTGAAGCAGACGAAACCGGAGGAACTCTCCTGGCAGGAGTGGGAAAAAATTAAAATACAGCCGGAAGATGTTTTACGGAAATTAAAGGGGATTTTATCTTCTGCGAATAAGACATACAGGAATGAAATCCGGATTGTAAAGACAACTTATGGATTTAAAGAAAAGGATTATCGGGAAAATGGGACCGATATGAATTTGGGTTCTATCAATTCTTTTGTATTATCCAAAAGAGAAGTTCCTGGATTTGAGCAGTTCTTAAAGAAGAAACGGCGAGAATTTGCATTGCAGGAAACATCTTTTGAGAAAATGAAGCAGGATGACAAAATTGCAGAATATCTGGAAAATTGGCATGTAACAAGTCAAATGACAGGGGAGGTCAAATATCTGAATGCTGTACAGAAAAAAGAAGTGAATAAACTGCTGCAGAAACGATACGTTGCCCTACAGTTTTCTATGGGAACTGGAAAAAGCCTTTGTACACTGGCAATGGCGCAGTACAGAATGAAATATAATTCTGTCCGGAATATATTCATTGTCGGCACAGCCCTGGCAATCAATAATACATGGGAAGAAATATTGGAAGACTATCAGATTGATTTTTACCGTATTCGGAAGAGGGAGGACATAAAAAGGGTACAGAGAGGACAGATTGTGCTCTTGACTATCAATCTGCTTACGGAATTAAAAAGGGAGATGAAAAAACTGTTACGTATCCGCTGTCAGAAAGTCATGTTGATTTTTGATGAAAGTGATGCAATTACCAACGGAAGTTCAAAACGTACAAAAGCAATGCTTTCTGTTTTTCGAAAATGCAGATATAAAGTGCTGGCAACAGGAACACTGACAAGAAATAACGTGGTAGAAGCAGCACCTCAATTAGAACTGCTTTATAACAACTCTATTCATTATCTGGCAAAGAATGAATGGATCTACCGATTCAAAAACGGACAGATGGAAAAAAATAGGAACTTCTTTTTGAATCAGCCATTTCCAGCTTATAAAAGAGGGTATGAACTGTTTTCTTATTCCTATTTACCAAAGAAGATTACAGTGTTTGGTCTGGAGAAGGCAAATCAGGATATTTATAATGCATCATTTTTAGATGAATTATTAGAAAAAACAGTCATAACAAAAAATTTTGAAGAAGTGGTAGGAAGGAAAATTTATAAGATTTACCAGGGAACCTGTTCTTTTAGCGAAAGGGAAAAAGAAGTGTATCGAATAGCAGTAAAAGAGTTTGATAAAATCCGCAGGAAGTATTTTGCAGCTTACGGCAATGCACGAAAGGATTCCATGTTTCGGATTTTGCAGCAACTGCTGCTCCTTCTGAAGATATGTGCAGATCCTTCTCTTGCATACGAATACGATAGCAATGAAGTACCTACGAAGGTAAAAAAAGCAATCCGTCTTTTGCAGATGTGGAAGTATGAGAAGGTTGCGATTGGAGTACGCAGAATAGAAGTGGCAGATTCCTATTACCGATATTTAAAGCAGGCATTTCCAGAAAGGCAGATCTTTTATATCACAGGGGATAAAGTTCCATGCAAGCAGCGGCAGAGGATTGTAGAAAAACTAAGAAAGACAGAAAATGGGATATTACTTTCTACGCAGCAAAGCTTGTCAGAATCTATGAATATAGATGATGTGGATAAAATTATCCTACCAGAGCTTCATTACAATCATGCGGCTATGGAACAGTATTATTTTCGGTTTATCCGGTATACGTCCAGAAATTTTAAGCAGGTGGTATTTTTAATTTATGAAAATTCCATTGAAGTGAACCTGCTAAAGATGATACTGGCGAAGGAGAAAATTAACCTGTTTATGAAAAATCAATTGCTAGAAAACGGAGAACTATATGAAAGATTCGGCATCAATCCCCAGATATTTTCCCTTTTGATGACAACCAGTGTGGACCAGGAAGGAAAACTTCAGATTCAATGGGGCGAACAGAAGATTAGTTAGTATTTTCTTATTTGACAACAGATATAGATAATCGTAGTTTTATAATAGAATTTTTATTTGAAGAAATTCAAATATATTACAGATTTGCTCTGCTAATGACAGAGTATCATAATTTTGGAATTGTTATTCCTATAATTCTTTAGAAAGACATCAAACAGATTTAGTTTTGGTGTCTTTTTCTTAAATTTTTCTCAAAATGAATCCAACAGTTGCAAGAACAAATCCTAAATAGCTGAAATTATAGTTCATAGAATGGCATACAAAGCTTCGAACTTTTGTGTGCTCTTTTGTGAAGTGAGTTTAAGAAACTAGAAACAGGATACATAGATGTCATTTAAATTGGGAAGGAGGTGGAATATGGCAGATATGGAGGTTACCAAAAAAGTATATAGCGCGGATGAAATACAAGTGATTTTAGGAATTGGAAGGAGTAAGGTATATGAATTTCTGGATTCTGTAAATAAAAAGCAGGAACCGTTTCGGGTTATAAAAATAGGAAGAATATATCGGGTGCCTAAGGATTCTTTTGATAGATGGATGAATGGAGAAACTATATAGAGCAGAGGTGAAAGAATGGTTAAGAAAGTAAAAAAATATCCACATGCATTTTTTGAGAGAAATACCTGGAATCATAGAACAAAAAAATTATTGCCGGATTATACAATCAAATATGGGAAAAAGGGTGGATTTGAAACAGCTGAAGAAGCAGAAAAAGCGTATCAGGAACATATAAAAGAATTTGATAGGAAGATGAATATGACCTTTTTAGAAGTGGATAAAGAGGTAACATTAAAAAACTTCTTACTTTATTGGTATGTGAGTATCTTTTCCGAAAGAGTACAGTCAACTACCCGATATTTAGTATCCTATGTGCTATATGGAATGCTATTACCTAATATAGATGAAAAAATAAAATTGAAGTTTGTCAGCACAGATTATTTGAATGAGTTATTGGATAAAGTGGCAAAATACTGCAAATCGGCAGGATTCAAAAGCAGGGAAACATTATATATTGCAATGAAAGATGCACAGTTTCTTCGTTTAATAGATAATAATCCAGTAAAAGCAACGAAAACATATCCAAGACCCAAAAGAAAGATTACCGTTTTAAATAAAAGTCAGACAAGATGCTTTTTGACAGCCGCAAAAGAAAGAAATTGGTTTTTAGAGATTATTTTGGGGTTATATTGTGGCCTGAGAAAAGGGGAAATATTAGGACTGAAATTTGACGATTTTGATTTTGAAGAAAGAACGGTCACAGTTCAAAGACAGTTGGTAGCTGATATAGAAACCAAGGAGGGAACTTATGAAATTATAAAGTATCAGAGTATTTTACGTGATCCAAAAAGCGAAAGTGGAAAACGCAGATTAAAAGTGCCCGAAATTATATTGGTGGAAGTCGAACGCAGAAAAGATAGAATTCAATTACTGAAGGAAAGAATGGGAGAAGACTTTCAAGATCAGAATTTTATTTCTTGTCAGAAAAATGGAAATCCAAGAGGGTTGTGTTCTTTAAATACAGAAATCAGGAGACTATGTGAAAGAAATGGATTGCCACATATTACAGTGCATGGATTAAGACATATGTATGCTACAATTCTAGCTGAGAGAGGAGTGCCTTTAACGAAAATATCAGCATTGCTGGGGCATCATTCCGTACATACAACATTTGAATTTTACCTGGAAGTAATTGAGGGTGGAAATCAGATTACAGATTTTTTGAATAAGGAATTTCTAGCAGAGGAGGCAGCGTATGGATCTAAATAAAATAAAACTCAGAGCGTATGTAGATTATCGTGTTGGCAATGTGATAAAAATTAAAGGAAAGTTTGGATTTCGTGTAACTGTGATATTTGATGATATGGAAGAAAAGGAATCCCAACATTCTGGTTTTGCAAAGAAAGAAGAGGCAGAAAAAGAAAGAAATCATGTAATTGCTCAATTACACGATAAGAAATATGTTGTTTATAAAAATATAAAAGTGGAAGAGCTACTGACGTATTGGTTGGAAAATATTATAAGAAGCAAGGAAGGTGTAAGTGCTTGTACTTACAATACTTATAAAAATTGTATTGAAAAGCACATTATTCCAGAATTGGGAAAATTAACTTTAGTAAAGTTAAATCAGGGGCACATTTCAAAATTGTATAAAAAGTTGGTTGAAAAATATAGTTCCATTCCAAGAATAGCTAAGCCGATTTTGAATACCTCATTAGAATTTGCACTTTCTAAAAATTTGATTACATATAATCCGGCGGAGGGATTAAATCTTCCTAAAGGTGCGAAAAAGGTTCCATACCATGAAATCGTAATTGATGAATCAAAAACGTACGCGTTGGAGCAGGTAAAGCATTTAATAAAAGTAGCAAAAGATACACGTATTTATCTGTATATATTATTTGCACTCTTAATGGGATTAAGGAAAAGTGAAATCAGTGGAATAAAGTACACAGATATAGATTATGAAAATCGCACATTAAAAATAGAACGGCAATTAGGAAGAAGTTTAGAGGTAGACGAAAATGAAATAGCACCAAAGACACGAACAAAGCAGGAAATTGATGTGAAGACACCTGCAAGTAATCGTGTGGAGAAAATTCCTAATTTTTTATTTAGCGAAATACTAGAAGAAAGGAAAAAATATGAGAAAAACCGAAGCAGGAGACAGCATGGAAGATGGGTATTTCAAGATATGGATTACATTTGTTGTTCTAGTTATGGAAGACCAAGATCTACCACATACATATATACCCATTATAAAAAACTAATAGAAGAAGCAGGATTGCCATATATACGATTTCATGATTTACGTCATACGTATACCACATTATTAATGAAGAATGATATCAATCAAAAGGCAATAGCAGCGTCGTTAGGACATTCCAAATCGATTATTACATTTGATGTCTATACAGACAAGCAGGCATTAATAGAAGGAGGGGTAGAGGAGATTGATGCATTTATAGATGAAGTGCATCCATATGATAGTGAAGATATTCAAATACTAAAAGAAAAATATGGAAAGAAAGTTCTGCATAGATTGGCTTAATCTATATGGGAAATCAATAGAAAAGGGTATACTGCAGGTTATTTGCTGTATGCTCTTTTTTTTACGGGAAAGAGAAAAGTAGATAGTAGAAAAATTCTTTTATTGACGAAATACACAAGAACAGATATACTAAAATTGAACGTATGTTCGTGCATAAGAATACAATATATGGAATAAAAATGCAGAAAAATATCAGTAATGCTGTTCTGTGTGCTTAGGTATTATGATTGACTAATAGGTCTTTATAGTTTTGAAAAGGGATAAATTGTGGTATACTGTAGTATCAAATCATGGAGGATAGTACGAGGTGTTGCGAACCGGAAAATATCCACTTGGGTGACCAAATTCGTACATTGGCGTTTTTTTACCTATTTTTCAGCAAAATTGGAACGTATTTTTCACCTGACATGTACGAATTTTCGGGTTAATAATGAAAATAGTAAGGAGGTTTTTGACTATGGATCACTTCGAACTGGTATCAGAATATGCTCCTACAGGAGATCAACCGCAGGCTATCGAACAGCTTGTGAAAGGTTTCCAGGAAGGCAACCAATGCCAGACTTTACTAGGGGTTACGGGGTCTGGCAAGACTTTTACAATGGCAAATGTTATCAAGGAATTAAATAGGCCAACACTCATTATTGCACATAATAAAACGCTGGCTGCACAGCTTTATAGCGAATTCAAAGAATTCTTTCCGAATAATGCAGTTGAGTATTTTGTGAGCTATTACGATTACTACCAGCCGGAGGCCTACGTCCCGTCTACCGATACTTATATCGAGAAGGACTCCTCCATCAATGATGAGATAGACAAGCTGCGCCATTCGGCGACGGCTGCCCTGTCTGAACGTCAGGATGTTATCATCGTGGCGTCGGTTTCATGTATTTATGGCCTGGGCAGTCCCATAGATTATAAGGAGATGGTAATTTCACTCCGTCCGGGTATGATAAAGGATCGGGACGAGATTATTCATAAGCTGATTGACATTCAGTATACGCGAAATGACATGGACTTCAAACGCGGCAGCTTCCGTGTCCGTGGTGATGTGCTGGAGATTTATCCGGCGTATTCGGCCGGAGACGCCTACCGGGTTGAGTTTTTCGGGGATGAGGTGGATCGGATCGCAGAGATCGATACGCTGACCGGGGAGGTCAAGTCCCAGTTGGGACATATCGCGATTTTTCCTGCTTCCCATTATGTTATCCCGAGGGAGAAGATGGAGCAGGCGGCCACGAATATCCTTGAGGAGCTGAAGGTGCGCGTGGCTGAATTCAAGAGCGAGGATAAGCTTCTGGAGGCCCAGCGTATCTCAGAGAGAACTAATTTTGATGTGGAGATGATGCGGGAGACGGGATTCTGTTCCGGAATTGAAAACTATTCCCGCCATCTGACCGGTTCCCTGCCCGGGGAGCCGCCCTGTACGCTGATTGACTATTTTCCGGAGGAGTTCCTGATTATTGTCGATGAGTCTCATATAACCCTGCCGCAGGTCCGGGGCATGTATGCGGGAGACCGTTCCAGAAAGCAGACGCTTGTCAACTTTGGGTTCCGCCTTCCGTCGGCTCTTGACAACCGTCCTCTCAATTTCTCGGAGTTTGAGAGCAAGATAGATCAGATTATGTTTGTTTCCGCCACACCATCCAAATATGAGGAGGAGCATGAGATGCTCAGGACGGAGCAGATTATACGTCCGACGGGACTTTTGGATCCTCCAATCGAAGTACGTCCGGTGGAAGGACAGATTGACGATCTTGTATCCGAGGTCAACAGGGAGGTGGAAAAAGGATTTAAAGTTCTGATAACCACGCTGACCAAGAGAATGGCGGAGGATCTGACGGATTATATGCGCGAGGTGGGGATCCGCGTCAAATATCTCCATTCGGATATTGATACTCTGGAGAGAGCGGAGATTATAAGGGATATGCGTCTCAATGTTTTTGACGTTCTGGTGGGAATCAACCTGCTGAGAGAGGGGCTGGATATTCCGGAGATTTCCCTGGTGGCGATTCTCGATGCGGATAAAGAAGGCTTCCTGCGTTCGGAGACGTCACTTATCCAGACGGTGGGCCGTGCGGCCAGAAACTCAGAAGGCCACGTTATTATGTATGCGGATAACATAACTGATTCCATGCGCGCCGCGATCGTTGAGACCGAGAGAAGACGGAAGATCCAGCAGGCCTATAATGAGGAACATGGAATCACGCCGACTACGATTAAGAAGGCGGTACGTGATCTGATTACGATTTCCCAGGCCGCGGAAGGCATTACCAACGAAGTGACCAAGGATCCGGAATCGATGGATAAGAAGGAACTGGAGAAGCTGGTTAAAGAACTGATGAAAAAGATGCATAAGGCGGCAGCAGAGCTGAACTTTGAGGAAGCGGCGGCGCTGCGTGACCGGATGACGGAAATTAAAAAAATGCTTCTGGAGCTGGAAGATAATTGACAAGGAATCACAGGACGGTTACAATTGATAAAGCGATAGGGAAGAGGTGACTAACCATGAAGCTTTATGAAGGTGAAATAGGGAAAAGTTACATTGTCCAGGAAGTTATGATTGAGGAGCGTCTGACCAGGCGTCTGGAGGCTCTGGGAGTCAATGAGCATACAAAAGTAACCGTTCTGAATAAGAAGAAAAGCGGAACCCTGATTATCAACGTCAGAGGGACGAGGCTGGCGCTGGGCCAGAAAATAGCCGATGGAATTGAGATCAGGGAGTCATCCTGGCAAGAGCATACCCAGCAGAAATACAATCGGGGAGGCGCTGGTCATGAAGGCAGATAACGGACAGATCACGGTTGGATTTGTTGGAAATCCAAACTGTGGAAAAACTACGCTGTTTAACGCGTTTACAGGAGCTAAACTGAAGGTGGCCAACTGGCCCGGCGTTACGGTTGAGCGGGTGGAAGGCGAGACCAGCTATAAAGGACGCCCCATCAAAGTCATTGATCTGCCGGGAATATACAGTCTGACGTCCTATACCATAGAGGAACGGGTCACCAGAAAATGTATAGAGGATAACGAGGTTGATGTAATAATCAATGTGGTGGATGCATCTTCCCTCGAGAGGAACCTGTATTTAACGCTTCAATTGCTGGAGCTTAAGAAGCCGGTCATCCTGGCTCTCAATATGATGGATATAGTCGAAGACCGGGGCATGGAGATTGATCTGCACCGACTTCCGGAGATGCTCGGGCATATTCCGGTCGTACCGGTTTCGGCCAGGAAAAGAACGGGGCTGGATGTACTGATGCATGCGGTAGTGCATCATTATGAGGAGGAGCCCCAGGGAGTCGTGGTCCGCTATTCTGATTCAATTGAGGACAGGATTGCCAAGATTGAGGTCGTCTTAAAAGCGCATTTCGGCCAATTGGACAATATGCGCTGGCATGCGATTAAGATGATGGAATACGACGAGGAGGTCTGTAAAGATCATCCGGTGGATCTGCATGACATCATAGACAAGAATTATGAGAAGAATATCATTAATGAAAAATATGATTATATCGAGGCAATAATAGAAGAGTGCCTGTTTAATAAGGCGGAGAAATCAGCCTTTACCGACAAGGTGGATCAGATTATGACGCATCCTGTCTGGGGAATTCCTGTTTTTCTGGGTATTATGGCCCTCGTATTTTTCTTTACGTTTACAGTGGGAGATTTTTTGAAGGGATATTTCGAGAGCGGCCTGAACTGGTTTTCCGCCTCAGCGCTTACCGTACTTCAGGGGCTGCATGCGTCTGACTGGGTGATCTCCCTTGTTGTGGACGGTGTCATTGCAGGCGTCGGCGGAATACTGACATTTCTGCCGAATATCTTCATCCTGTTTATGGCACTTGCGTTTCTGGAGGACAGCGGTTATATGTCCCGCGTTGCCTATGTGATGAATGAGACAATGGGGATGGTGGGCCTATCGGGAAAAGCATTCCTTCCGATGCTGCTGGGGTTTGGCTGCACGGTTCCTGCCGTCATGGCAACAAGGGCGCTGGAGAGCGTAAAGGACAGAAGGAGGACGATACTCATCACTCCGTTTATGTCCTGTTCGGCCAGACTGCCGATCTATGTCCTGTTTTCAGAGATGTTTTTTCCTCAGAAGGCGCTTCTGGTAGCCTATTCACTTTATGTGATAGGTCTGGCCGTCGCGATTCTGGTGGCATATATTGTACATAGATCTTCAAATGAAAAATACGATAATATTCTTCTGATTGAGCTGCCGGAATATAAGACGCCGAATCTGAGGACTGTCGCTATCTATGTATGGGATAAGGTCAAGGATTATCTGACAAAGGCAGGGACGACGATTTTTATTGCTTCAATCATCCTCTGGTTTATTCTGAATATCGGGCCGTCAGGTCTTATTAATGATGTTTCAGAAAGCTTTGCGGCGATTATCGGTCATAGTCTGACGCCGATACTGGCGCCGGCCGGACTCGGAAGCTGGCAGATCGCAGTTGCACTGATTTCCGGCATTTCGGCCAAAGAAGTGGTGGTCTCCAGTTTTTCCGTGCTTTACGGGATTAGTAATATTAATTCGGCTTCCGGCATGACACAGCTTTCCGCAATATTAGGAGGCGCAGGGTTTGGGGGAGTTAATGCTTATGCACTGATGATCTTCTGCCTTTTATACACACCGTGTATTGCCACGATTGCGACAATCAGAAGAGAGACACAGTCTACGCGCTGGACGCTTCTGATGATGGCTTTTCAGCTGGCGGTTGCCTGGACGGCAGCAGTTATCGTATTTCAGATTGGCAGCAGAATATTTTAATAAGCAGCGGTGAGAAGCAGGGATTTTTAACAACCGCTCCGGGGCCTGACGGTTTTCCGGTAAATACGATAGATGGGGTAGCAGAGAATGGATTATCAGGCACTGATAGAGATGGCCGTGCTGGCGGGGGAAATTATGCTGGTCAGCGGGGCCGAGGTATACCGTATCGAGGATACGGTCAGCCGGATACTGAAGCAGTCCGGCCTGGAGGGAATAGAAGTTTTCGCACTTGCAACGGGAATATTTGCGACGCTTTCCGATCCTTCGATCAGCGCAATTACAGTTGTCAAGAGAGTGAATAAACGATCGACTAATTTAAACCGGGTGTACCGGGTGAACAATATATCCAGGCGGTTCTGTGCAGGTGAGATGACGGTGGAAGAGGCGCAGGAGGAATTAAAAGAAATCCGTACGAATATAGAGTATGGTTTTCTCCATAAATGTATCGGTTATATCATGACATCGGCTTTCTTTGCCGTATTATTCGGCGGAAACTGGCTGGACTGTGTGGCGGCAGGGGTTGTTGGGCTCGTCCTGGCCCTGGCGGTTACAGGAGCCTCGCGCCTCAGGTTCAATGACTTCTGCCAGAATGCAGCCGGCTCCTTTGCCCTGGCGGTGACGGCGCTGCTGATACAGCGGCTGGTATTCTTCAGTATGAATATTGATGCCGTGATCATCAGCGCCATCATGCCCATGGTACCGGGCGTAACCTTTACTGCGGCCATCCGCGACACATTGAACGGGGATTACAGCTCCGGTGTGGCCAGAATCGCCGAGGCGATTGTGGTGGCTCTGGGTGTGGCCTCCGGTGTCGGCGCCGCCATGGTCGTATTCGGAATGATGGGAGGTGGCTTATGACAGAACTTGCAGTACAGAGTGCGGCTGCCTTCCTGGCTATTTTCGGATTCTCCATTATTCTGGACGTACCGAAGAAATTTCTGCTCTATGCGGGAGCGGCCGGAGGGGTATGCTGGTTTGTCTACCTGCTGGCGCTTCAGGCGGGACGCTCCCTGATTATGGCGGCCTTTCTTTCCAGTCTGGTGGTATCAATCCTGAGCCATATTTTTGCAAGGGTCTTAAAAGCTCCGGTTACGGTATTTCTGGTAGCAGGGATCCTGCCCACTGTGCCGGGAGCCTCCGTTTACCGCTGTGTCTATTTTATGATACAGGGGCTGGCGGATCTTTCCACCTACCACCTGGTACAGACCATACAGATAGCCGGAGCGATGGCGCTTGCCATATTTATTGTGGATTCATTGTTCCGCCTGGTACAGAAGACTTAAATTCGAGATTCGGCGGGAGATAGAGACAGTTCTGTTCCCTGGAATAGAAGTAGATGTGATCCGAGAGACGGTCTTCCACAGGTACTTCGGAACGATTGATGCAGAAAATCATTTCATTTAACTCATCGAGAGACAGCGCCTTTTTATAAGGCGCCAGCAAAACTTCGTGGATACTGGAGGGAAGGATGACAAGATCATCGTCCACCTGTGCCGCGAAGTTTTTTAATACATCCTTGTACAGAAGGCAGGAGGCGCCGTTGATGCCCTTTTCGTTGGTCAGGACATAGAGATTGACAGGAAAGAGGGAGGAGGCGTCCGTGAGCGTACCTTCATCTCCCTCTCCCAGTTCCATAATGGCGTCCTCGATTGGTTTAATCCGGCAGGGAAGAAGGGTGCCGGTATTCTGCTCCGACAGCAGCGATAAATCATCTGCAGTGATATTCCACAGGTTCAGATGTTCGTCATGAATCAGGGCAGTCATCTGCCCTTCCTCACTTTCCGCCACGATGATGTAGAAGACAACAGCCAGATCCAAATAACGGAAGTGGGGCACTCCCGATAAAAGAACGGCGTTATCCTCCGCATTAATCAGTTTGTAGGCAATCCGGTCTTTCACCTTTTCAAAATCCTTCAGTTGTTCTGCCAGCTCCGAGGGCAGTCCATCGCCCTCCTCATAGAGCAGAAGAATCTGCTCGGCAATGATGGGGAGAGGTAGTCCGCCTTCTTCTTCGTCATAATAGGAATTCAGATACACAGTCGGCGAGAATGCGGAAACCGATGAAGAGATAGACAGGCCGTCCAGGAGAAGCCCGTTATTTTTCAGGACACGCCGAAGGGATACTTCAGCCCGGCCCTCCAGTTTTTCCTGAACAAGTGAGTGAATGGTAGTTAAAAAAGTTTCATAAATCATAAAATACCTCCTGAATGGAATATTATGTCAACTGCTATGAGAGCAGATGCATGAGAAATGAAAGAAGAAAGGCTGCCATAAGTGCAGCAGAGCGGGACAGATAGGATTCAAAGAAAGCTTTGGATTAAAATATAGATAGAGACAGACAGTGTAACAGATAAAAGAATAAACAGAAATAAAAAGACTCAGGGTACAATGACAAATGAAAATTAAAAAACGGGTACTGGACGGAAAAGAAATTGATGCAATTCTGAGTAAATAAAACCGCCTTTACTCCGCAGAAAGAACTATCGGCAGATATTCAGAAAACAAGCCGGCAGTTGTCGGTTGAATGTCAGATGTAGTGTTTTTTTATTATAGCGGAAGCAGAGGAAATTTACAAGACGATTTTAAAATTTAATTGAGCAGGTGAGGACGCCGCCGGTACGGCCAGCGGACGGGTGGGGTGTATATGAGTCTTTCGTCCCGGGGGAGGATTATCGTGGTTTGGGGCTGCGGGCGAAGATAAAGTCTGCGGAGCACGCTCCCGCTCTGTGAAATGCATCGCGCTGCTAAGCTCGACAGGACCTCGCTAATCAGCGATGGATTTAGGCGGCATCCGC